>Ga0214545_1000002_pt1 | contig 727485 bp, 694 predicted proteins | sample CNSS4metaG_FD_160064 | JGI IMG/M metagenome (GOLD analysis project Ga0214545, IMG submission 160064) | Root nodule microbial communities from cowpea collected in UCLA plant growth center, Los Angeles, California, USA - CNSS4 | ecosystem: Host-associated > Plants > Roots > Nodule | place: USA... | reverse complement strand
TGGTGCCGACCTGGGCGATCTCGTCGTTCGAGGTGACCTTCTTCGAGTTCTTCTCGAGGTCGGCCACGACGGCTTCGACCGCGAGGTCGATACCGCGCTTGAGGTCCATCGGGTTCATGCCGGCGGCAACGGACTTCGCGCCTTCCTTCACGATCGCCTGGGCGAGCACGGTGGCGGTGGTGGTGCCGTCGCCGGCCGCGTCAGCGGACTTGGAGGCGACTTCGCGCACCATCTGCGCGCCCATGTTCTCGAACTTGTCGTCGAGCTCGATCTCCTTGGCGACGGTGACGCCGTCCTTGGTGATGCGGGGAGCGCCGAACGACTTGTCGAGCACGACGTTGCGGCCCTTCGGACCGAGCGTGACCTTCACCGCGTTGGCGAGTACGTCGACGCCGCGCAGCATCTTGTCGCGCGCTTCAACCGAGAATTTGACTTCTTTGGCTGCCATCTGGATTTTTCCTTGAGGGTTTGACTGGAGGGAGGAGAGGGGCTCTTAAGCCGCCTTCTTCTTGGACTCGCTGACTTCGAGAACGCCCATGACGTCGCTCTCCTTCATGATCAGCAGGTCCTGGCCGTCGATCTTGACCTCGGTGCCGGACCACTTGCCGAACAGCACGCGGTCGCCGACCTTCAGGTCGATCGGGATCAGCTTGCCAGCTTCGTCGCGGCCACCGGGGCCAACGGCGACGACTTCGCCCTGGGAGGGCTTTTCCTTGGCAGTGTCGGGAATGATGATGCCGCCAGCGGTCTTCTCTTCTGCGTCGATGCGCTTGACCACGACGCGGTCGTGAAGCGGACGGAATTTCATGCAGTCCTCCTAAGCATTTGCTCGGGTTGAGGTTTCGAGATTGTTAGCAATCGCTGCCCGTGAGTGCTAGCACGAGCGAGCCTGAAATAGGACAGGAATTTTGCGGGGGCAAGGGTTTGTAGCAGAAAAATTAGCAGCCGAAAGCGCGGACTGCCAGAAACCCCTAACCATCGTTAACCGGGCAGTCGTGACCGTATTAGCACGGAGTCGTCTCTGCTGCTAAAGCATTGAATTTCAACAGCTTGTTAAACTTTTGGGCTTGAGATGAGTTGTCAGTTTGCGTCACATTTCTCTCATGTGAGCGCATCGTTTCCGGGTGGCTCCCCGGGGCACGGACCAAGCCACTCGCCGAATGCGCTCCTGCAAAGGAGGTTTGGCATGGGACTGCGCGTTGGGGGCGTTTCCGAGGAATTCCGGAAACAGATGCTGGGCTACGGGCTGACGACGGCACAAATTCTCTATCGAATGCCGGATCATCCCTCGCTGCTCCAGACCTATGTCTGGCAGAACTACGACATGTTTCCGAAATTTCCGGCCCTGAAGGATTTCCTGGCGTTCTGGCAGGAGAAGCTCGACGGCCCTCTCCATTCGGTCACGGTGGCGCATTCCAAGCTGATCAAGCCGGCCGAGCTCCGCGCCGTCGACGGCGTGTTCCGGCTGCATTGAGCAGAGGTCAGACGCCGCTGCTGCAGTAGCGCCTCCACATCGCGCGATAGGCCTCGTCCACCGCGCGTGCATATGAGATGGGGTTGCCTGCGGGTGCGGCGTCGATCGTTGCCGGCAATTCGCGGCGCAATTTGTCGAGCGCGCCAATCTCGGCCGCACGGCTGGCCGCGATCTCGACATAAGCCTCCTCGCTGTCGGCGACCCAGTCCGGCAGGCCGAGTGCGGTGGGGATGGCGCCGGCAGCGCGGCCGGGCAGGCTGTTGCCGAGCTTCGCCACCACAGGCACGCCCATCTGCAGGGCTTCCCAAGTGCTGACGCCGCCGTTCTGCGGGAAGGTGTCGAGGCAAATATCGACGCGATTGAACGACGCCAGGTGGTCCTGTCGGGACGTTGCGCCGAGCAGCTCGACCCGATCGGCCGGCAGGCGGCACGCGGCGAACCGCGCCAGCAGGTTGTCGCGCACCAAAGGATCGTCCAGCGCAAAATCCTTCACCAGCAGCCGCGCCCCCGGCACTCGCTCGAGGATTCTCGACCATGCCTCCGCCGCCTCATCCGAGATCTTGCTGATGCGGTTGAAGACACCGAACGTGACGAAGCCGTTCAAGAGCGCCGGCGTCTTGCCCTGCGCAATCCCGGCCGGCAGCGGCGCCAGCGTCACGAAGCACGGCAGGTCGACGACCGTCTCTGCAAACAGATGCCGAACGTCGTGCGGAATCCCGACCGGATCCGAGAACAGATAGTCGATCGTCGGCAGCCCGGTGCCGGTGCCGTGGCCCCAGCCGTGCGCCTGGATCGGCGCCGGCTTGCGCGCAAATACGCCGAGGCGATTTCCTCTGGTGTGGCCGGACAGATCAATCAGGATATCGATGCGATCGTCGCGAATCTGGTCGGCGAGGCGATCATCGCTCCATTGCGAGGCGTCACGCCAGCGATCGGCGATGCCTTGAAATTCGCGTGTCGTCGCGTCCACTTTCGCCGAGCACGAATAGCACACGATCTCGAACTGGGCCCGGTCATGGTGTTGCAGAACGGGCTTGAAGACGAACGCAGCCGAATGCGCGTTGAAGTCCGACGAGACGTAGCCCAGCACCAGGCGACGATCCGGATCGCGGCTGTTGTCATGCGGTGCCCCCGCTTCGGAAGCGATTTTCGCGCCGATCCGCTCCCACCAGACGCGTCGCGCCTCTTGATGCTGCTCGACGCTGGCGTCCGGCACGAAGTCGAGCGTGAAGATCTTGCTGGAGATCGCGCTCTCGAGGTCGGGCCGGATGTCGAGGGCTCTGTCGAAACTGGCGAGGGCTTCGTCGACCCGGCCGAGTGCGGCAAGACAAAGGCCCAGCACCAGGTGAGCCTGATCGGAATCGGGCGCGATCGCGAGCGCCTTTTCGCAATCGGATAGTGCCTCGGCCATCTGCCGGGTCTGGAGCAAGACATTGGCGCGCCAGAGCCATCCGTTCACGTCGTCAGGGGCGAGGGCGATTGCCCGGTTGCAATCCGCCATGGCCTCGTCGAATCGCTGCAGCTCCCGGAGTGCCACGGCGCGGTTCGCCAGTGCCGCCGCATAGTCGGGCTTGATCGCGAGCGCGCGGTTCAGGCTTGCAAGAGCCTCGTCGTAGTTGCGCAGACGGCAGAGCGTGGAGCCGCGGCCGTTGTGGGCTTCGGCAAGGTTTGCGTCGATGGCGAGCGCCCGATCGTAGCTGTCGAGCGCTTCCTGGTAGCGATCAAGCGCCGCGCTCGCGTTCCCGAGGTTGGAGAGGGCGAGGGCGTAGTTGGGCCGCAAGGCGAGCGCCTTGCGATAGCTCTCGCGGGCCTCGGCGTGACGTTTCAGCCCGTTCAGCGCGACGCCCAGACTCATATGGGCTTCGGCCGAGCGCGGATCGACGACAACCGCCCGGCTCAGCAGGATCTCGGCCTGCTGAAAGTGCCCGGCATCGGACTCCAGCGCGCCGAGCATATGTAGCGCGATGAATTGATTGGGCGCGATCTGCAGGAGCTGGCGATAGGCAGCCTTGGCCTCGGGCAGGCGGCCCTTCTTGTGCAATTCGAGCGCTTGCCCGAGCAATGGCAGCACGTCGGCCTTTTGCCGCTTCTGAAGCCGAGCATTTTGAAATGCACGCTGACCGACATTGCTGCCCATGAATCAATTCCCCCGGAGGTCCCGGGCGAGACTAGTTCAGCGCGAGAACGAAGACGAGACGAGGGCCGCTCGCCACGCCAGCTTGGGGCAAGCTACGAAGCGATGCGGTGATCGCGTGACTGGGCAAAACATCTTCTTACCCTCCCTGGGGGGGAGGGTCGATCGCGCGCAGCGCGAGCGGGGTGGGGTGATCTCTCCACACGGGCAGTATGCGACGTGGAGAGAACGTCACCCCACCCCGTCTCACATTTCGCTGCGCTCAATGTGAGCCGACCCTCCCCCTCCAGGGCCCCTCCAGGGGAGGGTGCGAGCGTGGATGCGGCGCTACTCAACCCAACGAGCTCTGCAATTGCTGCCTCGCGCGGGACTAGGGTAAGCTGGCGTCCAAGCCATACCCGTGCGACGGGCGGCTCAGAACAGGGAGGCACACAATGGCCAAGCAAAAGGCATCGAGGCCCGCATTGAAGACCGCGGTGAAGAAGCGGAGTGGCGCCAAGGCGGCGGCGCGATCCTCGGCGCGCAAGGCCGTGAAGGCGAAGGCGCGCACTGCTGCTGCGAAAAAGCCCGCACGTCCGAAGCAGCGCATCGCCGTCAGCCATCACCGCGAGGAAGACTTCAAGGCCGACGGCCTGCGCGCCTACGCGAAGTATCGCGATCTCGGCATCGGCGAGGCGACCCATGGCCTCGCGCAGGCGCATGTGATCCGCCTGCAAGGCCCCTGCAACCCGGCCGAGGTGTCCAAGCTCCACTATCACGACGTCGAATTCCAGATGGTCTACGTGCTCAAGGGCTGGGTGAAGACCTATATGGAAGGCCAGGGCGAGACCTTGATGCAGCAAGGCAGCGCCTGGACCCAGCCGCCGAAGATCAGGCACATGATCCTGGACTATTCGGACGACGTGGAGCTGCTGGAGGTGATCCTCCCCGCTGAGTTCAAGACGGTGGAGCTGAAGGCGTAAGCGACGCCTACCACCGCTCTCTATCGTCATGCCCGGGCTTGTCCCGAGCATCCACGTCTCGGCCGCAGCTAAGAACGTGGATGGCCGGGACGAGCCCGGCCATGACGGCAGCTTGTCAAGCCAACACCCCCACCACCGCTCCCATCAGACACGTCGTCAGCGTCCCCGACACGATCGACTTCAGACCCAGCGCGTTGATCTCCTCGCGCCGCTCCGGTGCCATCACCCCTAAGCCGCCGATCATGATGCCGAGGCTGGCGAAATTGGCGAAGCCGCACATCGCATAGAGCATGATCAGGCGTGAGCGCGGATCGAGCGTATCGGGCGGCAGCTTCGAGAAGTCGACATAGGCGATCAATTCGTTCAGCACGGTCTTGGTGCCCATCAGGCTGCCGGCAGTGATCGCCTGATCCCACGGCAGCCCCATCAGCCAGCACACCGGCGCCATGACGAGGCCGAGCAGCCGCTGCAGCGAGATCGCGGCCCCGCCGACGTGCGGGAGCAGGCCGAGCATTGCGTTGACGAGATAGACCAGCGCCACCAGCACCAGCAGCATCGCGACGATGTTGATCAGCAGCTCGATGCCCGCGCTGGTGCCTTTCACGATCGCGTCCATCGTGCTGGCGACCTCCATTTGCGGATCCTCCAGCGCGCCGCCGGTGCGCTTGTCGGAGGTTTCAGGGACCATGATCAGGCTGACCAGGATCGCCGCCGGCGCGCCGAGCACCGAGGCGATGACGAAATGTGCGGCGGCGTCGGGGATGAGCGGCGCCAACAGCGTCGCATAGAGCACCAGCACGGTGCCGGCGATGCCCGCCATGCCGCCGGTCATGACCAGGAACAATTCGCTGCGCGTCATCTGTGCCAGATACGGCCGCACGAACAGCGGCGCCTCGACCATGCCGAGGAAGATGTTGGCGGCCGTCGAAAGCCCGACCGCGCCGCCGACGCCCAGCGTGCGCTCCAAGAGCCAGGCCATGCCGCGGACGATCGGCGGCAGCACGCGCCAATAGAACAACAGCGTCGTGAGCACGCTCATGACCAGCACGATCGGCAGCGCCTGGAACGCCAGGATGAAGTCCGCGCCGGGCCTCTTCAGGTCGAAGGGGAGGGGTCCGCCGCCGATATAGCCGAACACGAAGGCGGAGCCCGCCCGCGAGGCCGCTGAGATCGCGCCGACCGCGTCGTTGATGGCGCCGAAGGCATGGGCGACGACCGGCAGCTTCAGCAGCACGAGGGCGGTGACGAAGGTCGCGGCTAGGCCGATCGCCGCCTGCCGCAGCGACACCGCGCGCCGATTCTCCGCCAGCGCGAAGGCGATCAGCAGCAATGCGAAAATGCCGAGTGCAGATTGCAGGCGCAGCATGATGTCCCAAGCCCCTCGATGATTATGGCTGCGCATGCGCTGCAAAGGCAATGCCGGGAGCAGCCGGGAACGACCAGTGTTGACAAGCGGGGTCACCTCGGCCACCCGGGGGCCTTCAATATCGAGGGAGCGGTCCGAGCGTGACAGAAGAGGCGATGCCAGAGCAGCCAATATCCGGACATCGACCGGTCACCGCCGGTGAGCTCCTCCGCCATCCCGCTTTCCTGTTCTTCCTGCTCTCGCGCAGCCTGTCGCGCTTCTCCAGCCAGATCGCGGCGGTCGCGATCGGTTGGCAGATCTACGATCTCACCGGCTCGGCGTTCGACCTCGGCATGGTTGGCCTCGTCCAGTTCCTGCCCACCGCGCTTCTGGTGTTCGTCGCCGGCCACGCCGCCGATCGCTACGAGCGCAAGCGCGTCGTCCAGCTATGCCAGCTGGTGGAGGCCGCGACCGCGCTCTATCTCGCTACAATTACCTATCTCGGCGCGGTCAGCGAGGTGCAGATCTTCATCGCGACTTTCCTGCTCGGGATCGCCGGCGCGTTCGAGAGCCCGACCACGGCGGCGCTGCTGCCGCTGATCGCGCCGCAGGGCTCGCTCCAGCGCGCCACTGCCGTCTCCAGCGGGGCGGCGCAGGTCGCGACCATCACGGGCCCCGCGCTCGGCGGCATCGCCTATGCGGTCGCCCCGCACCTTGCCTATGCCGTGATGGTCCTGTTCTGGGTCTTGGGGATGATCTTGACCGGCTTCATCCGCCCGCGCCCGCAGGCGATCGCGAGGGAGGGGATGGACTCCGACAACATCTTCGCCGGCGTCCGCTTCATTCGCAGCAACCCGGCGATCCTCGGCACCATCTCGCTCGATCTGTTCGCCGTGCTGTTCGGCGGCGTCACGGCGCTGCTGCCGATCTATGCCCGCGACATCCTCCAGACCGGCCCGGTCGGGTTAGGCGTGCTGCGCGCCGCGCCTGCGGTCGGTGCCTTGCTGATGACCATGGTGCTGGCGCGCCACGCCATCTCCCGGCATGTGGGCCTTCGCATGTTCCAGGCCGTGATCGTGTTCGGCCTCGCCACCATCGTGTTCGCGCTGTCGTCCTGGATGTGGCTGTCGGTGCTATCGCTCGCCGTTTTGGGGGCGGCCGATACGATCAGCGTCGTGATCCGCTTTTCGCTGGTGCAGCTGTCGACGCCCGACGAGATGCGCGGCCGGGTCGGCGCGGTGAACTTCCTGTTCATCAACGCCTCGAACCAGCTCGGCCAGTTCGAGAGCGGAGTGGCAGCCGCGCTGCTCGGCGCCATGCCTGCCGCCGTGCTCGGCGGCGTCGCCACCGTCGCAGTGGCGCTGCTCTGGATGAAGCTGTTTCCAGCCCTGCGCAAGGTGGAGAGCCTGGAGTAGGCCCTCCGCTCTCTCAACGTCATTGCGAGGTGCTCTTGCGACGAAGCAATCCAGAATCTCGCCGCATTTGGCAGCCTGGATTGCTTCGCTGCGCTCGCAATGACGATTGTTGAGATGGCGTGGAGACTTAACTTGCGTCACCCCCGCGGCCCGGCAGCAGCAGGCGCCTCTTGACGCCTACTGTGCATGGGGTTGTTTTCGCGCTTTTTGTTCAGCCCCGTCCGACGAACGGCATCTTGGTCGCCATCACCGTCATGGTCAGCACGTTGGCATCGAGCGGCAGGCTGGCCATGTAGGCGACGGCATCGCCGACCGCTTTCGCGTCCATGCGCGGCTCGTGCTTGGTGGTGCCGTCGGGCTGCAGCACGCCGGGGCCGTTGACCATGCGGTCGGTCATCGGGGTCGCGGCATTGCCGATGTCGACCTGGCCGACCGCGATGTCGTACATGCGGCCGTCGAGGTTGCTGGCCTTGGTGAGGCCGGTGATGGCGTGCTTGGTCGAGGTGTAGGCCGCCGAGAACGGCCGCGGCGCGTGCGCCGAGATCGAGCCGTTGTTGATGATGCGGCCGCCGCGCGGGGTCTGGTCCTTCATGATGCGGAAGGCGTGCTGGGTGCACAGGAACGGGCCGGTGAGGTTGGTGTTCACCACCGCCTGCCATTGCTCGAGGCTGAGGTCCTCGAAGTTGACGGCCGGCGCGCCCATGCCGGCATTGTTGAAGAGCACGTCGAGGCGGCCATAGGTCGCCTTCACCTTGTCGAACAGTGCGGCGATGGAGTCCGGCTTGGTCATGTCGGCGGTGACGCAGAGGCTTTTGCCCGCGGGGCCGAGCTTTGCCGTCTCCTCGAGCATGTCGAGCCGGCGGCCTGCGAGCACCACGGTGAAGCCGGTGTTCATCAGCGCCAGCGACGCCGCGCGGCCGACGCCGGTGCCGGCGCCCGTCACCAATGCGATCTTTTTCGCGTCACTCATCGTTTCCTGCCTTTTCTCTTCTGCTGTCAGGTTGTGGGTTCTTTGTCGTTCTTGTAGGGCGGGCGCGGAATGTTCTGATGCGCCGCGCGCAAGGCCGCCGACCAGCGCGAGCGCAGGTCGTGGAAATAGGGCTCGCCTGCCTCGATGCGATGGTTGAGATCGGCCTCGCAGGCTTCGTTGCGCACCACCAGCACGTCGATCGGCAGGCCGACGCCGAGATTCGAGCGCATCGTCGAGTCCATCGAGATCAGGCCGGTCTTCAGCGCCTCATAGAGCTCGACGTCGTAATGCATGGCACGGTCGAGCACCGGCTTGCCGTATTTGTGCTCGCCGATCTGCAGGTACGGCGTGTCGGTGGTGCACTCGATGAAATTGCCGGCGGTGTAGACCATGAACAGGCGCATCCGCGCGCCCTTGATCTGGCCGCCGAACAGGAAGGAGACGTCGAAGGACACGTCCTCGGATTTCAGCGCCGGTCCTTCGGTGGCATGCACCGCCCGGATCGCCCGGCCGATGCGCTGGGCGGCCTGGAACATGGTCGGCGCGTTCATCAGCGTCTCGATCTCGCCCGTATTGGGATCTTCGAGGCCCTCGGTCAGCGTCGACAGCACCGACTGGCTGATGGCGAGGTTGCCGGCACTGGCGATTGCCATGATGCGCTCGCCGGGCTTGGAGAAGATGTGCAGCTTGCGGAAGGTCGAGACGTTGTCGAGGCCGGCATTGGTGCGGGTATCGGCGATCATCACCAGACCGTCCCGAACCAGGATTCCGCAGCAATAGGTCATTTCCAGTCCCCGAACGCGTTTGCGCGGAATTACTAGCCAATTTCAGGGGCCGCTCCAACCCCCCGATTGGGTCCGTCATTCCGGGGCGCGCGCCAGCGCGAACCCGGAATCCATTGGGCCGCGGAGTTGGTGGATGAATGGATTCCGGGCTCGCGACTTCGTCGCGCCCCGGAATGACGAGGAAGCGGCTTAGCGCTCCGCTCCCACCTCAGTCCGCGGCATTCACCAGAAACGCCTCATCGACCGGCACGCCGAGCGCGGTGACCAGCCGGTTCGTCTCCGCGGCCATGCCGACGATGGCGAGCAGCTCGCCATATTCGGCCTCGCTCATGCCCTTGGCCCGTGCCGCAGCCGTGTGCGAGTGGATGCAATAGCTGCAGCCATGCGCGATCGACACCGCGACGTAGAGCATTTCCTTGACCTTCGGATCGAGCGCGCCGGGAGCCATCACCTCCTTGATGCTCTCCCAGGTCCGCCGCAGCGTCTTCGGATCATGCGCAAGCGCGCGCCAGAAATTGTTGACGAAGTCCGATTTCCGCACCCTGCGGATGTCGTCGAAAACGGCGCGCGCTTCAGTCGAGAGTTCATCGTCCGAAAGCAGTTTCACTGTCGCCATGGCTACCTCGCGGGTCTGATTTGACGCCGCAAATGTAGCACGCCGAATGTGTTCGGCTGGCGACTCCTAGCTCTGCCGCTGGGACTGCGATTGCGACTGCCCGCCGCGGCCGGCCTGTTCGACCTTCACCGCCACCGTCAGCGTTTCCGTGCCGCCGCCGTAGCGCGTGCCGCGCACCGGGGCCGCGCCGAGATAGTCGAGCCCGATCGCGAGGCGGACATGTGCGTCGGTGGCGCAGATGCTGTTGGCGGGATCGAAGCCGACCCAGCCGAGATCGGGCACGTAAGCCTCTGCCCAGGCATGGCCGGCGTCCTGGTGCACCGTGTCGTCCGCACGCAGGAAATGCCCGGAGACGAAGCGCGCCGGCACGCCGCCGGCGCGGGCGCAGGCGATGAAGATGTGCGCGTAATCCTGGCAGACCCCGCGCTTGAGCGTGAACGCCTCCGCTGCGGACGTGCCGCTGTTGGTCGGGTCCTCGTCGAACGTCATGTGATCGGCCACCTGCGTCATCAGCGTGTGCAGGAAGCCCAGCGTGTCGCTTTCGGCCTCGCTGCGCAACTGGCGCGCGACCGCCGTCATCGCCGGATTGACCGAGGTGAGGTCGGTGACGCGCAGGAACATGCCGGGGGGAAAACGCTCGTCGCTGCCGCGCAGCACGCCGCCGGTGTCGTGAGTCTCAATCAGCCCTTCGGCAATGATCTGGATGTCGCCGACCGGCCCGCAGGACAGCACGTGGGTGACGTTGCCGAACGCGTCCTCATGCATGTCGAGCTTGGTGTCGGTGGAGACGTCGATCTGCCATTCCGCGACGTATTGCCCGTCATGGCTGCCCGGCGTCATGCGCAGGATCTGGATCACGCTGGTGGCCGGCGGCTCGTAGCGATAGGTCGTGGTGTGCTGGATTCGCAGGCGCATGGTGGACCGTGTCGTTTGTTGTAAGGCGTGACTGCCGTCGCAAAGAAGCTCGTCGGGCGGGCTTGTCCCGGGCATCCACGTTCTTCCTCGTCGCGCAAAAGCAAGAACGTGGACGCCGGGACATCTAGCGCGAAGACGCGCTTCGCGCCCTTGCCCGGCCATGACAATATCCCCTGTCGTCAGTCGAGCGACATTAGATCAAATACTGCTTCGTGATGATTTCGCCCAGCCTGGAATTGTCCGCGATGAATTCCTGAATAAATTCATGCACGCCATGCTGGAAAATGTCGTTCATGTTGCTGTGTTCCAGCCGGTTGCGGATGCCGCGGGCGTGGCGCTGGGCCGGGCCCTGGCGGCCATAGGCGACGCCGATCTGGTCGAGGTTGCGCACGAGGTTGCCGTAGCAGCTGGCGAGCGAGCGCGGCAGCGTGTCGTTGAGGATCAACAGGTCCGCGATCAGCCAGGGCTTCAGCGTCTCGCGATAGACCCAATGATAGGCCGTCAGCGCCGAGACGGAGCGCAGGATCGAGCTCCACTGATAGAAATCGAGGGGCCCGCCGACATGCTCCTCCTCGGGCAGCAGCACGTGATACTTCACGTCGAGGATGCGCGCGGTGTTGTCGGCCCGCTCCAGGTGCACGCCCATGCGCGAGAACCAATAGGCGTCGTTGCGCAGCATGGTCCGATAGGCCGAGCCGTCGAAACGCAGCGAGGTCTCCTGCACGAAGCGCAGGAATTTTGCGAGGTCCTCGCGTGTCGAGGTGCCCTTGCTCCACACAGCCTGAAGCTCGATCCAGGCCGAGTTGATGGTGTCCCACATCTCGCTGGTGAGGGCCGTGCGCACCGAGCGCGAGTTCAGCCGCGCCGCTTCGATACAGTTTCGGATCGAGGACGGGTTGTTCTGGGAGAACGAGAGATACTCGACGACGTTGTGCTCGTTGGCTTCCTCATAGGCCTGATAGAAGCTCGCAGCGACCCCGGCCGTGAGCAGCGCCGAATCCCATTCATTGGTCTTGCCGATATAGGCGGCGGGAAGCGCGGTGACGCGCAGCGTCGCATCGATGGTGCGCGCGAGATATTCGGCCCGTTCGACGTAGCGGGCGAGCCAGTAGAGGTTTTCGGCGGTACGCGACAGCATCTCTCTACTCGTCCAGAATCCAGGTGTCCTTGGTGCCGCCGCCCTGGCTCGAGTTCACCACTAGGGAGCCTTCCTTGAGCGCGACGCGGGTGAGCCCGCCCGGCACGATGGTCGTGCTCTTGCTGCCCGTGAGCACGAAGGGGCGAAGATCGACGTGACGTGGAGCGAGGCCCGACGCCGTGCAGGTCGGGCAGGTCGAGAGCGCCAGGGTCGGCTGGGCGATGAAACCTTCCGGCTCGCGCTTGAGCTTGTCGCGGAACGCTTCGATCGTCGCCTTGGTCGCGGCGGGGCCGATCAGCATGCCGTAGCCGCCGGAGCCGTGCACTTCCTTGACGACGAGCTCGCTTAGATTGTCCAGCACATAAGCGAGGTCCTTTGGCTCGCGGCAGCGCCAGGTCGGCACGTTCTTCAGGATCGGCTGCTCGCCGAGATAGAATTTCACGATGTCGGGCATGTAGGAGTAGATCGCCTTGTCGTCGGCGATGCCGGTGCCGACGGCGTTGGCGAGCGTGATGTTGCCGGCCGCGTAGGCCGACATCAGTCCGGGCACGCCGAGCACCGAATCGGGACGGAAGGTGAGGGGATCGAGGAAGTCGTCGTCGACGCGCCGATAGATCACGTCGACCCGCTTCAGCCCTTCCGTCGTCCGCATGAACACTTCGTTGTTCTTGACGACGAGGTCGCGGCCTTCGACCAGCTCGATGCCGAGCTTGTCGGCGAGGAAGGAGTGCTCGTAATAGGCCGAATTGTAGACGCCCGGGGTGAGCAGGGCGACTGTCGGCTCGCCGGAGGCGCTTTGCGGCGCGACCGAGCGGAGCGCTGCGAGCAGCTCGTCCGGATAGCGCTCGACCGGCGCCACCCGGTGGCGGGCGAACAGATCCGGAAACAGCCGCATCATGATCTCGCGGTTTTCCAGCATGTAGGACACGCCCGACGGCGTGCGGGCGTTGTCCTCCAGCACGATGAAGTCCTCGGCGTCGACCCGGACGATGTCGATGCCGGCGATGTGCACGTAGACGTCGTGCGGCACCTGCTGGCCGTTCATCTCGGGCCGGAACACCGGGTTCTGGAAGATCAGATCGTCGGGCACGATGTCGGCGCGGAGGATGTCGCGGCCGTGATAGATGTCGCGCAGGAACATGTTGAGCGCGCGCACGCGTTGCTTCAGGCCCTTCTCCAGCCGCGCCCATTCCTTGCCGGACATGATCCGCGGAATCACATCGAAGGGGATCAGGCGCTCGGTGGACTCGGAATCGCCGTAGACCGCGAAGGTGATGCCGATCCGGCGAAACAGCAGCTCGGCTTCCTGGCGGCGATATTCGAGCGCCTCGGGAGGCGTCTCCTTGAGCCAGCGCGCCAGCTCCTGATAGGCGGGGCGGAGGTCCCCGCCGGGAATGTTCATTTCGTCAAACGCGACTGCCATAGATCCCGACTTGTCCCCCAGGCGTTGCGCCATGCGCCAGGTCGCGTCGGCCTTGATGAGACCGCAACGTCCTGTGGCCATGCGTCAACAGTGCATGACTTTCATGTGGTAGCAAGGGCCGGGCCAGCGCGATAAGCATGGAGAGGGGGCATTTGCCGGCGACGGCCGGCGGCGTGCCTGAAAAAATGGCTGAAGACTGCTTATTTCAGAAGCAAAACCGCGTGACTTCAACGCGTTACCTCGGCAAAGTCGGCGTCACAGGTGAGGGACTTAAGGCATGAGCGAGATCGTCACGGCGGGCATTCTGGTCATCGGAGACGAAATCCTGTCCGGCCGGACCAAGGACAAGAATATCGGCTTCATCGCCGAATACCTGACCAATATCGGCATCGACCTGAAGGAGGTCCGCATCGTCTCCGACGACGAGCCGGATATCATCGCTGCACTGGATGCATTGCGGCATCGCTACACCTACGTCTTCACCACGGGCGGCATCGGGCCGACCCATGACGACATCACCGCTGATGCCGTCGCCAAGGCGTTCGGCGTTGGCATCGATCATCATCCGGAAGTGGTCGCCCGCTTCCGCGAGCGCTGGAGCGAGCAGGACCTCAACGAGGCCCGGCTGCGCATGGCCCGCATCCCCGACGGCGCCGAGCTGATTCAGAGCGCGACCATCCTCGCCCCCGGCTTCAAGATCGGCAACGTCATCGTCATGGCCGGCGTGCCCTCGATCATGCAGGCGATGATGGACATCGTCTCGCCCAAGCTGAAGTCGGGCGTGCGCATGCTGTCGGACTCGGTCCGGGCCAATGCGCGCGAGGGCGACATCGGCGGGCCGCTGCGGGCGATCGCTGCCGCCCATCCCGACACCATCATCGGCAGCTATCCCTTCATGGACGAGGAGCAGAAGCCCAACACCAATCTGGTGGTGCGCTCGCGCGATCCCGAGAAGCTCGCGGCGGCAATGGCCGCGGTGAAGGAAATGCTGGCGGGATTGAACGTCAACCGCTAGCAGGGAATTGCCGGACGAGATTGCAGGAGACAGGCGATGGCTGGTGAAGCACCGGAACTGAGTGCGCAGGAGCGGGCGGGCAAGGCCTTCCCCGTCTCGTGGGACCAGTTCCACCGGGATTGCCGGGCGCTGACCTGGCGGCTCAACGAGGTCGGTCCGTTCCATGCGGTGATTGCGATCACCCGCGGCGGCCTGGTGCCCGCCGCGATCGTGGCGCGCGAGTTAGGGGTGCGCGTCATCGATACGGTCTGCGTCGCCAGCTACGACCACAACAAGCAGGGCGAGCTCCAGGTGCTCAAGGGCATTTCCGAGGCGACCATGACGCTCGGCGGCGGCACCGGGAAGGGCCTGTTGATCGTCGATGACCTCGTCGATACCGGCAAGACCGGCAGGATGGTGCGCGAGATGCTGCCCGATGCGCATTTCGCCACGGTCTATGCCAAGCCGATGGGACGCCCGCTGGTCGACACTTTCATCACGGAAGTGTCGCAGGACACCTGGATCTTCTTCCCCTGGGACACCGCGCTGTCCTACCACCCGCCGCTGCGCGACGGGGCGGCGTGACGGACACCGTCATTGCGAGCGAAGCGAAGCAACCCAGAAATGCATCCGCGGAGGCAGTCTGGATTGCTTCGTCGCGAAGGGCTCCTCGCAATGACGGGTTGAGACACCGATGCCCCTGCAAAACCGCGTCACACCCACCGGCGAGATCATCTCCACGCCGCATCGCGGTCTCTTCACCGGCAATCGGGGCATCATCCACGATCCCGCGACGAAGACGCTATTGAAGAAGCGCTGGTCGACGCCGGCCTGGATCACATGCCTGTGCGAATTCCGCGGCTGGCGGCGGCCGGTGATGGCGCGGCGGAGCTGGACCGAGCTGTTCTTTCTCGACGAAGCCACCGCCTTTGCTGCCGGACATCGCCCATGCTTCTTCTGCCGGCGTGACGATGCCAACCGGTTTCGCGCGGCATGGGAGAGGGGAAACGGCGCAAGCAAGGTGAGCGCAAAGTCGATGGACGCAAAGCTGCACCTGGAGCGTCTGGATCACGGCCGTAAGCGCCTGCACCCACTGCGAGGGCCGCTCGCGGACTTACCCGATGGCGTGATGGTGCAGCAGGGCGAGCAGAGCTATCTTGTGACGAAAGGCCGGCCGCTGCTTTGGTCGCCAGCCGGCTATGCCCGTACCGAGCACGAACTGTCGAGTGCGATGCTGCTGACGCCTCCATCCACATTACGGGCGTTCAGCGCCGGATATCGACCGGCGTTGCATCCGACCGCTCCGGACTAGCCGAGCGACCTGCGGATCACCGCCATCACCCCAGCCTCTCGCGCGCCAGCGCCGCGCCGGCGCCAAGCGCCACCAGCTTGGCCTCGGCGATCTCGCGCCGCATCGGCGCCATGCCGCAATTGGTGGTGGCGATGATGTTGCTCTTGGGCACGAATTGCGACACCGCCTCGATCACCTTCACGACGTCCTCGGCCGTCTCCACCGTGTCGCTGGCGACGTCGATGACACCGGCCTGCACGATCTTGTTCTTCAGCAGCGCGAGCAGGTCGAGCGGCACCTTGGAATTGCGGCACTCGATCGCGACCTGCTGGACCGGGCTCGCGTCGATGGCCGGAAAGATCTGCTCGTATTGCCGCCATTGGCTGCCGAGCGTCTCCTTCCAGTCCGTATTGGCCTTGATGCCGTAGCCGTAGCAGATGTGCACGGCGGTGGCGCAGGCGAGGCCCTGTGCGGCGCGCTCGAGCGCCTTGATGCCCCAATCGTTGACCTCGTCCATGTAGACGTTGAAGGCGGGCTCGTCGAACTGCACGAGATCGACGCCGTCGGCCTGCAAGGCCCTGGCTTCCTCGTTCAAGAGCTCGGCGAAGGCAAAGGCCATCTTGACCCTGTCGCCATAATAGCGGTCGGCAATGGTGTCGATGATCGTCATCGGGCCGGGCAGGGTGAATTTCAGCTGCTTCCTGGTGTGCGTGCGCGCGACGCGCGCCTCGAAGGCATGGACGCGGTCCTTCAGCCGCAGCGGGGCGACCACCTGCGGCACCATCGCCTTGTAGCGGTCTTTCCGGATGCCCATCTCGACCTTGTGGGCGAAATCGATGCCCTCGATCTTCTCCAGAAAGCCGTGCACGAAGTGCTGCCGGGCCTGCTCGCCTTCGGTGACGATGTCGATGCCGGCGTCCTCCTGGATCTTCAGCCAGATCAGCGTCGCGTCGCGCTTGGCGCGGAGCAACTCGTCCCCTTCAGACTTCCAGGGCGCCCAGAGCATGTTGGGCTCGGCGAGCCATTCCGGCTTCGGCAAGGAGCCGGCGATCGTGGTTGGAAACAGCATGGCGGCCCTCCCGGCGGGTTGTTGCGCCCCTTCCTGCCATGTCCTAACGTCGAGGTACAGAACAACAAAAGTCGTCATTGGCTGGCGGCAGCGATAGGGACGGCGCAAGGGAAGGCCCATGATCGACCTCTATTACGCGCCGACGCCGAACGGCTGGAAAATCTCGATCATGCTGGAGGAGCTCGAGCTTCCCTATCAGGTGATCCCCGTGAATATCCGCGCCGGCGAGCAGTTCAATCCTGAGTTCCTGGCGATCTCTCCGAACAACCGCATTCCCGCGATCGTTGATCACGAGCCCGCCGATGGCGGCGCGCCGTTCTCCGCGTTCGAGACCGGCGCGATCCTGATCTACCTCGCGGAGAAGACCGGACGCTTGCTGCCCGCCGATTGGCGCGGCCGCTCCAGCACGATCCAATGGGTGATGTGGCAGATGGCGGGCCTCGGGCCGATGCTCGGCCAGCACGGCCATTTCGCGCTCTATGCGGCCGAGAAGATCCCTTACGCAATCGAGCGCTATCGCGACGAGGCGGCGCGGCTCTACGGCGTGCTCGATCGCCAATTGGCCAGGACCGGCGCCTATGTCGCCGGCGACTATTCCATCGCCGACATCGCCTGCTTCCCCTGGACCATGACCCACAAGGCGCAGGGTTTTACGCTCGACGACTATCCCAATGTGAAACGCTGGTATGCCGAGGTCCGAGCAAGGCCGCAGGTGCAGGCGGGGCTAGCGATCGGAAAATTCGTGAAAGAGCCGTTCGACGAGGAATCACGCAAGATCATGTTCGGCCAGAGAGCTAAGGAAGTGTTGGGAAGGAAGTAGTGCCACATCCGTCATTCCGGGGCGCGACGAAGTCGCGAGCCCGGAATCCATCAGGCAGCGTAACGAGAGGCGAAATGGATTCCGGGCTCGCGCCCAAAGGCGGCGCGCCCCGGAATGACAGCAAAAAGGAACCCCCATGATCGAATTCTTCTTCGACTGCTCCAGCCCCTGGACCTATCTCGCCTTCCACAACATCCAGCCGCTCGCCAAGGAGTTCGGGGCCGACATCACCTGGCGGCCGATCCTGGTCGGCGGCATCTTCAACACGGTCAATCCGAGCGTTTACGCCCAGCGCGAGACGCCGGTGCCGCTGAAGGCGCGCTACATGAAGAAGGACCTCGCCGACTGGGCGCGTTCGGCGGGCCTTGCCATCAAGATGCCGCCGACGGTGTTTCCGGTGAACAGCGTCAAGGTGATGCGCGGCTGCCTCTGGCTCGGTCAGGACATGGTGCCGTTCGCGACATCAGTGTTCGAGGCCTATTGGGGCGAGGACAAGGACATCTCGCAGGACGCGGTGCTCGCGGAGATCTGCAGGAAGGTCGGCATCGACGAGCAAAAGTTCTTCGCCGGCATTGCCGAGCAGGGCATCAAGGACCAGCTCAAGGCCAACACCGAGGAGGTCATCGCACGCGGCGGCTTCGGCTCGCCGACGATCTTCGTGAACAAGAGCGACATGTATTTCGGCAATGATCGCCTGCCGCTGATCCGCGAAGCGCTTCAGCGCAGCAAGGCGAGCGCGGCCTGATGGTGCGCGCCGTCGTCTGCCGCGAGCTCGGCGCGCCCGAGCGTTTGCTGCTGGAGGAGTTTCCGCCCCGCGCGCTGAAGCCGGGCGAAGTGCGCGTCGCCATCCGCGCCGCCGGGCTGAACTTTCCCGACGTGCTGATGGCCGCCGGCGAATACCAGCTCAAGCCGGAGCTGCCGTTCACGCCGGGCATGGAAGCGGCCGGCGACGTCACCGAGGTGGCATCGGAGGCAAGCGGCGTTGCCGTCGGCGACAAGGTCATCGTGAAGATGCGCTTTGGTGCCTTCACGGATGAAGCGGTGGTCACGCCGTCGCAGCTCACTCCCATGCCGTCCACCTTCGACTATGCGGAGGCTGCGACCTATCTCGCCGGCCACGGCACGGCCTATCATGCGTTGATCGATCGCGGCCGGGTCACGCCCGGCGAGGTGCTGCTGGTCCACGGCGCCGGCGGCGGCGTCGGCCTTGCCGCCGTCGAGATCGGCAAGATGCTGGGCGCGACAGTGATTGCGACCGCCTCCAGCGACGAGAAGCTCGGAATCGCGAAATCGCGCGGCGCCGATCATCTCGTCCGCTACGACCGCGAGCCGTTCCGCGATGCCGTCAAGCGCATCACCGACGGCCGCGGCGCGGACGTCGTGTTCGATCCGGTCGGCGGCCAGGTTTTCGAAGATTCGATGCGCTGCATCGCCTGGGGCGCGCGGCTCCTGGTGATCGGCTTCACCGGCGGCATCGGCTCAGCCAAGACCAATCTCTTGCTCATCAAGGGCGCCAGCGTGCTCGGCGTACGCGCCGGCGAAGCGGTGCGGAAGAATCCTGCGCTCGGCGAGGTCCGCCTGAAGGCGCTGTTGCAATGGGCGGAGGAGGGCAAGCTGCGCCCCAACGTCTCGCACCGCCTGCCGCTTAAGGACTATGCGAAGGCGATGCGGTTGTTGCTCGACCGCAAGGCGATCGGACGCGTCGCGCTGGTGATGGAGTGACGGTGCCGTAGGGTGGGCAAAGGCGCCCTTGCGCCGTGCCCACCATCTCTCCCGATTGCAAAAAATGCGTGGGCACGCTTCGCTTTGCCCGCCCTACGAGAGCGCTATTTATACTCCCGCTCCGTCCACCAGGGGAAGTAATCCGGCATGTCGGTCGACACCTTGTTCTTGAAGTGCGCGGGACGCTTCTCCAGGAACGACACCACGCCCTCCTTGACGTCGTCCGAGCGGCCGCGGGCGTAGATGCCGCGGCTGTCGACCTTGTGGGCCTCCATGGGATCGTCGGCGCCCATCATGCGCCACATCATCTGGCGGATCAGCGCGACCGACACCGGCGCGGTCTTTGCCGCAAACTCCTTGGCGAGCGCTCGGGCGGTCGGCAGCAGATCATCGGGGGCCACGACCTTGCTGACGAGGCGGCCCGCAAGCGCTTCCTGCGCCGGGAAGACACGGCCAGAATAGCACCATTCCAGCGCCTGCGAGATGCCGACGATGCGCGGCAGGAACCAGCTCGAGGCCGCCTCGGGCACGATGCCGCGCTGGGAGAACACGAAGCCGAACCGCGCAGCCTCCGAGGCGATGCGGATATCCATTGCAAGCTGCATGGTGACGCCGATGCCGACGGCCGGGCCGTTCACCGCCGCGATCACGGGCTTGAGGCATTTGAAGATGCGCAACGTCACTTGGCCGCCGCCGTCACGCACCTGCGGGTCGCTATAGTCGACCTTGCCGTCGGCAAAACGCTTGACTGGCCCGCGCCGCGCGTCGCGATCGAACGTGTCGGCACCGGAGGAGAGATCGGCGCCCGCGCAAAAGCCGCGGCCGGCGCCGGTGACGATGATGGCGCGGACGTTATCATCCTTGTCGGCGGTGTCGAACGCGTCGATCAGTTCGGCTTGCATCTGCGCGTTGAAGGCGTTGAGCTTGTCGGGCCGGTTCAACGTGATGGTGAGGATCTGATCGGCGACCTCGTACTTGATCGTCTCATACGCCATGGTGGTTTCCTCTTCCTTGGTTCTTTGTCCGTCTGTCTAGCATGTCATTCCGGGGCGCGCGAAGCGCGAACCCGGAATCCATTTCTCCACACTCCTTGCGGATGAATGGATTCCGGGCTTGCGCCAAGAGGGCGCAACCCGGAATGACGACGGTGCGTTATTGGGCCGGCGGCGTCGGCCAGGGCCGCTGCGGGCCGCGCAGACCTTCGAAAGCCTTGGCCATGCCGAGCACGCCGATGTCGTCGAAGCGGCGGCCGACGATCTGCACGCCGATGGGGAAACCCTTGGCGTCGAAGCCGCCGTTGAGGGAGATCGCCGGGTTCTCCGACATATTCCACGGCACGGTATAGGCGATGTGCTCGAACGGCTTCATGGGATCGTTGGTCGGCGAGGCCCATTCCGCCGGGTAGTTCACGTTCGGCGCCGTCGGCGAGATCACATAGTCGAGCTCGCAGAACAACTTTGCCGCAGCCGCGCGGATCGCCATGGTCTGGTTGAAGCCGCGGATGACATCGACGCCCGAGAGCTTCGCCCCGGACTCGCCCCACTTGAAGATATAGGGCAGCACCTTGGCCTGCTCGGCCGGCGTCAGCTTGGACAGATCGTCCCACATCCGCGCGCGCCAGAAATTGTCGAGACCGTCGAGCATCTCGCGCGTGAGGATGCCCTCGACCTCGGTGACGACGCTGCCTGCGGACTCGAACGCCTTCGCGGCCTTCACCGCGACCTCGCGCACCGGCTTCTCCAGCGCCAGGCCGCAGCCGGGATCGAGCATCAACCCGATGCGCAGTTTTCGCGGAGATTTCTCCAGTCCCTTCCAGTTCAGCAGCTCGGCCGGCAGGCTCATGCCGTCGCGCCGGTCGGGCTTTGCGATCGCGCTCATCATCAGCGCGCAATCGTCGACCGTGCGGGTCATCGGGCCGGCGACACGGCCGACATAAGTGGGGTCGATCGGCACGCGGCCAAAACTCGGCTTCAGGCCGACGAGGCCGCACCAGCCGGCGGGCAGGCGGACCGAGCCGCCGATATCGGTGCCGAGATGCAACGGGCCATAGCCCGCTGCAGCCGCGGCCCCTGCGCCGGCACTGGAGCCGCCCGGGTTCTTGCTGAGATCCCACGGGTTGCGCGCGAGCGCATGGAACGAGGAGAGCCCGGAGGACAGCATGCCGTAATCGGGCATGGTGGTCTTGGCGAAGATGATGCTGCCGGCCTCACGCAGGCGCGCGGCGGGCGGCGCGTCCTTCTCGGCCGGCACGAGCTTGACGCTGGCTGCCCCCAGCGGCACCGGCACGCCCTTGGTCGCGATGTTGTCCTTCACCGTCACGGGCACGCCGTCGAGCGGGCCGGAGGGCTCGCCGCCGGTCCAGCGCGCGGTCGAGGCCTTTGCGGCCTCTCGCGCGCCGTCGGGGTCGAATGCATACAGCGCCTTCAGATGCGGTTCCCACGCCGCGACATGCGCGAGCACGTCCTCCAGCACCTCGCTCGGCGAGAACTGCTTGGCGCGATAGCCCGCGATCAGGTCGACCGCGGACAGATCGTGCAGCGAGGTGACCGCTTCCTCGACGCTCTTTTTATGCATTGCCACCCACCGGCATGCGCGTCTCGACGATGCGGGCGAACATGCTGGCGCCGATCGGCAGGATCTTGTCGTCGAGCACGAAGCCGGGATTGTGCACGGGCACCGAGCCGTCATGGCCGACCCAGAAGTAAGCGCCGGGGATCGTCTCCAGCATGTCGGCGAAATCCTCGCTGCCCATCTTCGGCTGGATGCGGGTGATCACGTTGGCGGGATCGACGATGGTGCGCGCGACCTCCTCGACCACCTTGGACTGCTCGACCTGGTTGACCAGAACGTTGAAGGTGTCGCGGATGTCGACGTCGATCACGCAACTATAGGCGCTTGCGATGCCGGCGCAGATGGTGCGGATGCGTTCGCTGACCAGGGCCCGAACCTCCTTCGAGAAGGTGCGGATGGTGCCGCACAGATGCGCGTCGCCCGGAATGACGTTGTAGGCGGAGCCCGCATGGATCTGGGTGATCGACACCACCGCGGCCTGCAGCGGCTCGACGTTGCGGCTGACGATGGTCTGGATCGCCTGCGCCAGCGTCGTTGCGATGACCACCGCGTCCTTGGAGCGCTCGGGCATCGCGCCATGTGCGCCGTAGCCGGTGATGCGCAGGTCGAAGAAGTCGGCACTGGCCATGGCCGGGCCGGGAAGGATCGCGATCTCGCCATGGTTGAGGTCGGGCGCGTTGTGCAGGCCGTAGAGCTCGTCGCAGGGAAATTTCTCGAACAACCCGTCCTTGATCATGGCGCGGGCGCCGCCGAGGCCTTCCTCGGCCGGCTGGAAGATCAGATGCACGGTGCCGTCGAAGTTCCGGGTCTCGGCGAGATAGCGCGCGGTGCCGAGCAGCATGGTGGTGTGGCCGTCATGGCCGCAGCCGTGGAAGCGGCCGGGGATCTTCGAGCTCCACTTCAGATTGGTGTTCTCTTCCATCGGCAGCGCGTCCATGTCGGCGCGCAGCCCGATGCGCTTGCTGCCGGTGCCCTTGCCCTTGATGACGCCGATCACGCCGGTGCCGCCGAGGCCGCGATGCACTTCGATGCCCCAGCTCTTCAGCTTGTCGGCGACGATTCCGGAGGTGCGCACTTCCTCGAAGCCGATCTCGGGATGGGCGTGGAGGTCGCGCCTGATTGCGGTGAGCTCGTCGGCGTAGCCGTCGATGCGATCGATCGTGGGCATTGTGGTCCTGTCCGGTTAGCGTGAGGGAGGCGTGAATACGGGGCCGTTCGGCTTGATGCGGATGCCCGGGCGCAGGCGCGTCCAGGGTAGCGAAGCGGTGTCGGCCGGCATCGCACCGGGCGCGGCACAGATCATCAGCTTCTCGGCGATCGGCTCGAAATCGGCGCGGAAATGCACCGAGCTCTTGTTGACCAGGATTTTCTGTTCGGTCGGCTCGATGCCGACATAGCGGTACATCGCCTGGTCGGCGAGCTGGGCCTTGTGCGAAGAGACGACGATGCGGACATCGCCGATGCGCAAGGCTGCGGACGGGCCCATCTCCATCTCGCGGCCGCCGTAATAGGGACCGGGCGCGATGAAGCGGCCGTCCGAGAGCTGCTCGACCACGAAGGTCTCGCGATAGGGCTCGTCGCCGGGGATGCCGGACTTGCCGCCGAGCGACAGCGTCACGGTGGCGCCGACGCCGGCTGCGTGCGCGGCCTTGGCCGATTCCGGATCGTAGATCGCGCCGGTTGCGGCACTCGCCTTGTTGCGCACCAGCGCGCGCAGCATGCCCGTGGTGTCGGAATCGCCGCCGGCGCCCGGATTGTCCTGGGTGTCGGCGATGATGATCGGCTTGCGCGCGCCCTTGGCAAGTTCCATGGCGTGGCGCACGCCGTCGTCGGGCGTCCAGATCTTGCCGTCGAAATCGTTCTCGTGGCTTTCGATCAGCTTCAGAAGCGCGTCGGCCGCACGATCGGCGTCGTGTTGCGTCTTGCCGTAGGCGAACACGCTGGGGCCGCAGTCGCGGAAATCGGCGGCGGGAAAGCCGGGCGCGAAAGAGAGGGTGGGAACGGCATCGCTCTCCAGCGCGGCGAGTCTTTCGTAGATGCCTTTGGTGGGCTGGTCGTTGGTGCATTGCCAGCTGATCGGGATCAGGAATGGCAATTGCCGGAAGGCCTTTGCGAAGCGCTGCTTCGTCTGCAGCAGCAGCGCGAGATGGCGCGCGCAGGCGCGGCCGGTCTCGGCCATGTCGACATGCGGATAGGTGCGGTAGGCGATCAGCGCGTCGGCATGCTCCATCATCTCGGGCGTGACGTTGGCGTGGAGATCGAGGCTGGTGACCAGCGGAACATCCTTACCGATGACGCGGCGCACGCGCGCCAAGATCTCGCCTTCGCCGTCGTCGAGATGCTCGGTCACCATCGCGCCGTGCAGGTCGAGATAGACGGCGTCGATCGGGCCGGCGGCGGCGATGCCGTCGACCATGACCTTCACGATGCGCTCGAATGCGTCTTCGGTGACATGCGCCGACGGGCTCGCGCCGCAGGCGATGGTCGGAATGAGTTCCCAGCGGTTCGCCTCGGCGCTGTCGACGAAACCGGCGAGCCCGACATTGATGCGGCGCATCACCTTCAACACGTCGGCACCTTCAGTCATCGCCGGCCAGCCGCCGCCATGCTGGAAGTCGGCGAATGTCGCCTTCGTCGGAGCGAAGGTGTTGGTCTCATGCAGGAAGCCGCCGACGGCAATACGTGTCATTCAGTTCAGGTCCAGCGTTGAAAAGTGCGCGACGTTAGCCTTGGCTCTGAGGAGAGGGCAAGGTGAGAGGCCATCGTGCCACGCATAGGGTCAGATCGATTTGGGAATGCTGCTCCGCCGTCATTCCGGGGCGCGCGTAGCGCGAGCCCGGAATCCATCGTGCGACAGAGTTCGCAGCCTGATGGATTCCGGGCTCATCGCTTCGCGATGCCCCGGAATGACGGCGGAGAGAGTTAAGCCGTGGCCCCCACGCCCTCGGCCACCGGCCTGAAGTTCGCAAAATCCCAACCCCGCCCGGGCGCCGCATCCAGCAGCGCCTTGGTGTAGGCCTCCTTAGGATGCGTCAGCACTTCGGCGGCCGGTCCCTGTTCGACGACGCGGCCGTGCTGCATCACCACGACCTCGTCGCAGATCTGGGCTGCGACGCGGAGGTCGTGGGTGATGAACAGGATGGCGATGCCGAGCCGCTTCTGGATCTCGTCGAGCAGCTCCAGCACCTGCGCCTGCACCGAGACGTCGAGCGCGGAGACCGCTTCATCCGCGACCAGCACGTCCGGATCGAGCGCGAGCGCCCGGGCGATCGCGATGCGCTGGCGCTGGCCGCCGGAGAATTGGTGCGGATAGCGCGACACCGCATCCGGCGGCAGGCCGACCAGCTCGAGCAACTCGCGCGCCCGCTTCATCGCGTCGGCGTGCGCCACGCCGTAATTGACCGGGCCTTCGGCGATGCTCTCGCCGACGGTGACGCGCGGATTGAGCGAACGATAGGGATCCTGGAATACGATCTGGATCTTCTGCCGATGCGGCTGCAACAGGCGGCGCGAGATGTCGGCGATCTCGCGGCCGGCGAGGCGCACGCCGCCGGAAGTCGGATCGATCAGGCGCACGATGCAGCGCGCAACCGTCGACTTGCCCGAGCCGCTTTCGCCGACGATGCCGAGCGTGCGGCCCTTGCGCAGGGTCAACGTGACCTTGTCGGCAGCGACGACCTCGCGGCCTTTGCCGAAGAAGGCGCGCTCCTTGTAGACCTTGCCGAGCTCGTTGGCCTCCAGCACCACGGGCTCGCGGGTTTCCTCGCGCGGCGGGCGCGGCACCAGGCTCGGCACCGAGGAGAGCAGGTTGCGGGTGTATTCCATGGTCGGATTGCGCAGCACGGTCTCGAGCGGACCGGTCTCGACCAGGCGGCCCTGCCGCATCACCGCGACGCGATCGGCAATCTCGGCCACCACGCCCATGTCGTGCGTGATGAACAGCACGGCGGTGCCGTGATCGCGCTGGAGCTCGCGGATCAGGGACAGGATCTGCTTCTGCGTGGTGACGTCGAGCGCGGTGGTCGGCTCGTCGGCAATGAGCAGCTTCGGCTCCAGCACCAGCGCCATCGCGATCATGATGCGCTGGCGTTGGCCGCCGGAGAGACGGTGCGGGTAGGAGGCGAAGATGCGCTCGACCTGGGGCAGGTGGACCTGCTCCATCATGTCGAGAATGCGCTTCCTGCGCGCTTTGGCATCGAGTTTGGTGTGTGCGCGGAGCACCTCGTCGATCTGGCGGCCGACCGGCACCACCGGATTGAGCGCGGTCATCGGCTCCTGGAAGATCATCGCCATCTTGGTCGCGCGGAGCTGGCGCAGGCGGCGGTCGGTGGCGGTGAGCAGCTCCTCGCCGACCAGCTTCACGCTGCCGCCGGTCGGCACCAGGGTGCCCTTCGGCAACAGGCCCATCGTGGTCAGCGAGGTCACCGACTTGCCCGAGCCGCTCTCGCCGACGAGGCACAGCGTCTCGCGCTCGCGCACCTGGATCGAGATGCCGTCGATGATGTTGGCGCCTTTCGGCTGCTTGCCGATGGAGACGACGAGATTGTTGATGTCGAGGATGGTGTCGGTCACGTCAATTCTCTCCGTCATTCCGGGGCGCGACAAAGTCGCGAGCCCGGAATCCATCGGGCCGCAGCACGCGTGGTGAAATGGATTCCGGGCTCGCGCTACGCGCGCCCCGGAATGACAACGCTACTCGCATCACTTCCCCTCCCGCTGCTTCATGCGCGGATCGAGGGCGTCGCGGGCGGCGTCGCCGATCAGGTTGATGCTGAGGATGGCGATGGAGAGCAGCAGGCCCGGCCAGAAGATCAGCGACGGCTTGATCTGGAAGTACTGGCGGCCCTCGGCCATGATGTTGCCCCAGGTCGGCGTCTCCGGCGAGATGCCGGCGCCGAGGAAGGAGAGGATCGCCTCGGTCAGGATGGCGCTGGCGCAGATATAGGTGCCCTGGACGATCAGCGGCGCGATCGTGTTCGGCATCAGGTGGCGCCACATGATCTTCGGCAGGCTCGAGCCGACCGAGATCGCGGCCTCGACGTAAGGCTCCTCGCGCGCCGACAGCACGACCGAGCGGACCAGGCGTGCAACGCGCGGAATCTCGGGGATCGTGATCGCGATCAGCACGGTCCAGAGGCTGGCGCCGGACAGCGACACCACGGCGATCGCGAGCAGGATGCTCGGCATTGCCATCAGGCCGTCCATGACGCGCATCATCACGGAATCGACCAGCTTGAAGAAGCCGGAGACGAGGCCGATCGCCAGCCCGATGGCGATCGACAGGATCGCCGCACCGATGCCGATCAGAAGCGAGATGCGGCCGCCATAGATCACGCGCGACAACACGTCGCGGCCGTAGGCGTCGGTGCCGAGCAGGAACTGTGCGGAAGATGGCTTGAGCCGCTGCGACGGGGCGAGCTGGATCGGATCATGCGGCGCGATCAGCGGCGCGAGGATCGAGACCACCACGATCAGCGCGAGCAGGCACGTCGCGGTGGCGATGATCGGGGTCGAGGTGAGGAATCCGAATCGCGGCCGCAGCGGCGACGTGATCGGAATGGAGGACTGGGGAAGGGTATCGACCGACATTTTGTTCTTGTCCTTGCCTCAGTACCGGATCCGGGGATCGAGCAGGGTGTAGGCGACGTCGATGAGAAGATTGACGACGACGTAGATCAGCGAGGTCAGCAGGATCATCGCCTGGATCACCGGATAGTCGCGCGCCAGCACCGCGTCGACGGTGAGACGCCCGATGCCGGGGATGTTGAACACGCTCTCGGTGACGACGACGCCGGAGATCAAGAGCGCAAAGCCGGTGCCGATCACGGTGATCACGGGCACGGCGGCGTTGCGCAGAGCATGGCGCATCATCACCGCAACCTCGTTGATGCCCTTCGCGCGCGCCGTTCGCACGTAGTCTTCGCCGAGCACGTCGAGCATCGCCGCACGCGTCATGCGCGCGATCAGTGCGACGTAGATGAAGGACAGCGCGCAGGTCGGCAGGATCATGCGCTCGAAGAACGGACCGAAGCCGTTGAAGATGCTACGGAAGCCCTGCACCGGCACCCAGCGCAGCTCGATCGCGAAGACCTGGATGAGGACATAGCCGACCACGAAAACCGGCACCGAGAAGCCGAGCACGGACAGACCCATCACGAAACGGTCGATCCAGGTGCCGTGCTTCCACGCCGCGATCACCCCCAAGGGAACTGCGACGATGACGGCGAGGATGATGGTGCACAGCGCGATCGAGATCGACGGCTCGACGCGCTGGCCGATCATCTTCATCACCGGCAAATTGGAGATCAGCGACGTCCCGAGGTCGCCGTGCAGCAGCTTGTTCACCCAGGTGACGAACTGCACGATCAGCGGCTCGTTGAGGCCGAGCGATTCGCGGATGCGCTCCAGCCGTTCCGGGGTCGCGTTGTCGCCGGCGAGGATCGCGGCGGGATCGCCGGGGGTGAGGCGGAGCAGGAGGAAAACGAACAGCGCGACCACGCCCATCACGGGCACGGCGGCGAGAATTCGGCGAAGGAGATATCCGAGCAAGTTGGATCCGTCAGTTTAGAGTCAAATTGGGCAGGCTCTTCGGCCAGCCTGCCATCAGCCTAACATTTCAGCAATTCCCGTGCCACGAGGGCCACAGTTTTTGCGGTGCAGCCAATCTTCGTAGGGTGGGCAAGGCGGAGCGTGCCCACCTGCTTTCGGTCGGGAAAACGGTGGGCACGGCGCTTTGCGCCTTTTGCCCACCTACGGGATCGCTTCGCGATCACTCCAGCGTCGCCAGCAGCCCCGCCATCAGCCGTCCTCGCTCAGCGAGACTCTCGACTTCGATATACTCTTCGAGCGTGTGGACATTGCCGCCGCGCACACCGAGGCCGTCGAGCGTGGGGATTCCCATCGCGCCGGTGAAGTTGCCGTCCGAGCCGCCGCCGGAGCTTGCATGCGGTAATTCCATGCCGAGAGATTTGGCAATGCCGCGGGCCTTCTCGTACAGTGCCATGGTGCCGGCATTGGGCTCCCAGACCGGCCGCGTCACGCCGCGCGTGACCTTGAAGCTGACGTCGTTGCTGGTGCCGGACAACGCCAGCATCCGCTCGACGCCGCGGTCGAGATCGGCCTGGCGCTTGGCCATGGAGAGCGCCTCGCCCGTCGCCGTGGTAGCAACGCAATTGACCCATTGGCCGCCATGCACGACGCCGACCGAGAAGGTGCAGTCCTCCGTCGTCATGGCGTCGATCGCGAGGATCTGTCGCGCCATCTCGCGGATCGCCGAGCGTCCCGAGGACAGCGTCGCGCCGGCGTGGCTCGGCCGGCCCGTCGCTTCGAGGTTGAAGCGTGCGATGGCGTAACGTCCGGTGGTGACGCCGTTGTCGGCGCGGCCGGGCTCCGGCACCAGCACGTATTTGTTGCGCGCGGCTTCCGCCTCGATGATGTCGCGCGTGGAGGGCGTGCCGACTTCCTCATCCGGCGTGAACAGCACGGTGATCGGCAATGGGGTCGTGAACGAGGCGCGTGCCAGCTGGCGGATGGCTTCCAGCGAGAGGTAGTTGCCGCCCTTCATGTCGTAGATGCCGGGGCCATAGCACTTGTTGCCCTCGCGCCGCCATTTCAGCTTCTCGATGGTGCCGACCGGGTGGACGGTATCCATGTGCCCGGCGATCAGGATGCCGGGCTCGCCCTGCTTCGGATGGGGGAAACGCGCGCGGATGACCCCGCCGAAGCCCTGGCGGCCGGCGATGCGCTCGATCGTCGCACCCATGATCGCCATATCTCGCGCTGCGATATCGAGCATGCGGTCCACGGCACCGGCATCCCAGGTGGGGCTTTCGCATTCGATCCAGCCGCGCAGGCCTTCGAGCATGGCCTCGGAATCAAAGGGAAGATTGGCAGGATTCATCTCAATGTCTCTCAAGCTTGGAAAGATGGAACGCGCATTGCATTGGCGCGGACGGGACAAGCGGAGGGTGTTGTAGAGCCAAACCGATCTTTGTGGAGCCCGTGCGCGCGCCGCAAGGGCTTGCACCGAAACCGGATTGACGCGCTTCACCCTGTCTGCAAGTCTCGAAAGACGAAGGCATTGCATGAGGTTAGTTCGCCCAACGAACGAACCTCATGCTCAACCAATAACCTGCCTTTGAACAGTTTCACGTCAGGAGAACTTTCTATGTTCCACTTCATGCGCCGGGGGCCTCGCGCGTTCGCCTCCACACTTGCGCTGTCGGTCGTCGCGCTTTCGACCGCGCTGGCCTCGCCGGTGCTCGCGGCCGGCAAGACTCTCACGGCGGTGCTGCATTCGGATTTGCGCATCATCGATCCGATCTTCACCACGGCCTACATCACGCGTGACCACGGCTACATGGTTTACGACACGCTGGTGGCCACCGACTCGAATTTCAAGGTCCAGCCGCAGATGGCGGACTGGAAGGTCTCCGACGACAAGCTCACCTACACGTTCACGCTGCGCGACGGCCTGAAGTGGCATGACGGTGCGCCGGTGACGGCGGAGGACTGCGTCGCTTCGCTGAAGCGCTGGGCTGCGGTCGACGGCATGGGACAGAAGCTCATGGACTTCACCGCCAGCATCGAGGCGACCGACCCCAAGACCATCACGCTGAAGCTGAAGGAGCCCTACGGCCTGGTGCTCGACTCCATCGGCAAGCCGTCCTCGCGCGTCGCCTTCATGATGCCGAAGCGCCTTGCGGAGACGCCGCCGGACAAGCAGATCCCCGAGCAGATCGGCTCTGGTCCGTTCAAGTTCGTGCAGGGCGAGTTCCAGCCCGGCGTGAAGGCGGTCTACGTCAAGAACACTGACTACGTGCCGCGCAAGGAGCCGGCGAGCTGGACCTCCGGCGGCAAGGTGGTGAAGGTGGACCGCGTCGAGTGGATCACCATGCCGGACTCGCAGACCGCGGTGAACGCGCTGCAGTCGGGCGACATCGATTTCATGGAGAACCTGCCGTTCGACATGCTGCCGGTGCTGGAAGGCAACAAGGAGCTCACCATCGAGGTCCTGAACAAGTTCGGCTTCCAGACGCTCGGCCGGATGAACTTCCTGCATCCGCCGTTCGACAACGTGAAGGTGCGGCGTGCTGCCTTGCTGGCCCTGAACCAGAAGGACGTGCTCGACGCGCTGGTCGGCAACGCCAAATATCAGAAGATCTGCGGCGCGTTCTTCATTTGCGACACGCCGCTCGCAACCGATGCGGGCTCCGAGACCCTGGTCAAGGGGAACGGCATGGCGCAAGCCAAGAAGGCGCTCGCCGAGTCCGGCTATGACGGCACGCCGATCGTCATCATGGCCCCTGGCGACGTCACGACGCTGAAGGCGCAGCCGATCGTTTCGGCCCAGCTGCTGCGCGAGGCCGGCTTCAAGGTCGACCTTCAGGCGACCGACTGGCAGACGGTGGTGAGCCGCCGCGCCAGCCAGAAGCCGCCGAAGGAAGGTGGCTGGAACATGTTCTTCACCAACTGGGTCGCGGCCGACGTGTCCAACCCGATCGCCAATCTCTCGATCGGCGGCCAGGGCAAGAAGGGCTGGTTCGGCTGGGCGGAGGACGCCAAGATCGAGCAGCTCAAGGACGCTTTCGTCCGCGCGGCCTCGGTCGACGATCAGAAGAAGATCGCCGCCGATATCCAGAAGCAGGCCTATGAGCAGGTGATCTACATTCCGCTGGGGCAGTATCTCATCCCGAGCGGCTGGCGCAAATCGCTGACGGGCGTGCTCGACGGCCCCGCGACGCCGGTGTTCTGGAACATCGACAAGAAGGAATAAAGCATGATCCGGAAAAGTGCGAAGCGGTTTTCCGGAAAGATCATGCGCAAACAACAACCTAAAGCGCGATGACGATCATCCGAATCTCATCGCGCTTTACGCGCCGCGCGCCTTGCATGTGAATACGAACGGCGCCGCAGTTTCCTGCGGCGCCGTTTTCTATGAGGCGGTCTGTGATCGCGCTCGTCTAGCAGTGGCTGTCGCGCAGCTGCTCGAGCCCTTCACTCACGAATGCCAAGCTCGAGTCCATTCGTTCATCGGAACGAGGCTGCGAAATCGGCTGTTCGATCTCGGACGCGGGCTGATCCGATCTGTTCTCTTGTTCCATCTCGCCAATCCTCTGAATTGCTGCAGTACAACATCGCGAGGGGCGGGAAGTTCCTAGCTGATCGGGCGATGATGCGGCCTGAACAGCCGCCCTTTCTCCACCACCAGCACGATCGCGAGCGCGGCGAGGGTGGATAGGAAAAAGCCGATCGAGAACGGCAGCAGCGTGCCGTCGAAGCTCTGCCCGATTGCCATGCCGACCACGATCCCGATCAGCGTGGTGATCGAGCCGTACAGCGAGGAGGCGGTGCCGGCGATGTGGCCCTGCGGTTCCATCGCCAGCGCGGTGAAGTTGGCGACCATCATGCCGAACGAGAACATCATCAGGGCCGACAGCACCATGAACAAGGCGAGCGGCAGCACGCCGAGGCTTTCCGTCAGCAGCATCACGCCGGCCACGGCCGTGTAGAGCGTCAGCGCGCCGTGCGAGATCACGCGCATGCCGAGCCGGCCGACCAGCCTCGCATTGAGGAAGCCGGCGATGGCTGTGCCGGCGGCAATCGCGGCGAAAGCCAGCGGGAAATATTGGCCGAGATGATAGATGCCGGTGAAGACCTGCTGGGCGCAGAAGACATAGGCGAACAGCGCGCCGATGACGCTGCCGGCGGCGGTGGCATAGCCGACGGTCTGGCGATGGGTCAGGGTCTGCCGGAATGCCGAGAGCACGTCGGAGGGCGCCAGCGACCTGCGCTTCGACTCGGGAAGCGTCTCGGGCAGCCGCAGCACGCACCATGCGAGCGCGAGCAGGCCGTAGAGCATCAGCACCACGAAGATGCCGCGCCACGCCGTCACCAGCAGCACCGCCTGTCCGAACGAGGGCGCGACCACGGGCACCGCGATGAAGATCATCATGGCGAGCGACATCACGCTCGCCATGCGGCGGCCGACATAGCAGTCGCGCACGATCGAGGTCGCGATCACGCGCGTCGCCGCGGTGCCGAGCCCCTGGAGCGCACGCGCCAGCAGCAGCGTCTCGAACGAGGGGGCAACGACCGCCAGCACGCTCGCCACCGCATAGACCGCCATGCCGCCGAGCAGCACCGGCCGGCGCCCAAAACGGTCCGACAGGGGACCCATGACGAACTGACCGGCGCCGAAGCCGATCAGGAAGGTCGACAGCACCAGTTGCAGATGGTTCTCGACGGGAATCTTGAAGGCGGCGCCGATATTGGGCAGCGCCGGCAGCATCATGTCCATCGCGAGCGGATTCAGCGCCATGATGGACGCGATCACGATGACGAATTCCGGAAAACCCATTGGGCGGTGTCCCGAGGACACCCAACCGTCGGCGTTGACGTCGGACAAGAAGCTTACCCCTGCAATCAAGCGAGTTATCTAGCCCCGATGCTGCGTTGCACAACCCATGTTTCGGGATGGCTGGCAGGCGGGGCAGGAGCGGTCAAAAACGGGTGAGGGCCCGTCGCCGGCCTGATGGCCATCCGCCGCGTCGCCGGAGGGCTGGGCCTGCAACCAGGGATTCACCATAAGATCGGGCGCGGCACGCCGGGGAGATGAATCGGCAACCCGTCCTGTCCATTGTGGTCGGACCGGCTGCCGCAACGGCGCCGCGAGAAGCCAAACAGGGTATCGCCCGTGTCCGACATATCAGGTGCAGCACGATGGTTGGCGCCTGCGGCCAAGGTTGCCAGGCGCAACGTCTGGCTTGCCGGCGTGGTCACGCTGACCGCGCTGCTGGTGCTCGGCAATCTCGCCAACGATGCCTCGCTCGACCTGCCGTATGGCTGGGACGTCCGGGTCAATTGCGCGGCGGTCGATGCACACGCCGAAGGGCTCGATCCCTACTTCGTCAAGAACCTCAAGGGCACCACTTATTCTTATCCCTATCTGCCGGTGACGCTGGACGCTTTCCGTCCCCTCTGCGCGGGCGGGGTTCTGCTCGATCATCACCGAAGCATCTTTCTCGTTCTCGCCGTGCTCTGCGCGCTGCTTCTGCCCGGCCTTGGCCGGACGCGTGCCAGCGCGCGCGATGCTGGCTTGAAGGTGCTCTGCGCGCTCGGCGCGTTCGTCGGTTTCGAATTCGTGGTGGCGTCGGGGAATTTTGCGCTGCTGAGCGGAGTGCTGACCGCGATCGCGCTGAAGCTCCTGCTTCGTCCGCTCGCGTCCGAACAGAATTCGAACTTTTCCTCGCGCCTCGCCGGTGCTGCGCTGCTCGGCCTCGTGACCTCGTTCAAGCTGGTGTTCGTCCCGGTGCTGGCGGCGCTCTATTTCCTGCCGCTGCCGCGTAGCCGCAAGCTGGCCTTGATCGCGGTGGCCGCGTTCGCCTTCGCGTTGCCGCTCGCGCTGTCGCGCTTGCTGTATCCCGATCTGTTCGCGAGCTGGCTGCTCGCGATCGCAGGACAAATTCCCGGTCAACATGCCGTCGGTCTCGTGGAGACCAATCCGTCGCTGTTGCTGCTGGCGCGCGACCTCATGGTCCAGGCCGGCTTCGGTGACGGCAAGCCGGCGATGTTGGCGGCCTATGCGTTCGCGGCGCTCGCGCTCGTGCTCGTGCCGTTCGCGCTGTCCGTCCTGCGCGCGGCCGCGAGCGGACCGGTGCGCGAAGGGGCATCGCTGCTGACGCAGCTCGATCGCTGGCTGATGGATCACCCGCGCACGGGCATGCGCATCACGGTGCTCGCCATGTTCGCGCTCTATCTCAGCTCGCCGCGTCTGAAGGAATATGCCTTCTTCGAGCTTGCGCTCTATGCCGCGATCCTCATCGTCGATCTTCCGCCCCTGGCGCTCGCCGCCTGTCTCGGCGTCGGCCTCGCCTTTCCGGCACTGGTCTCGCTTCTGGGCGCGCCGATCGAGGGCACCTTCATCCTCCTCGTCATCGCGCTGATCTGCTTCTGGATCGTGCTGCTCGATTTCCGCGCAGAGCCCGAGCGCCTCGAGCAAGGGTGATACAAGCTAGTGGTGCGGGCAGCCGGGGTCGAACCGGCACAGCGCTTGCGCACCGAGGGATTTTAAGTCCCTTGCGTCTACCAATTCCGCCATGCCCGCATGATCCAACGAGATCAAACACTTAAGTCCGTTCCGGCGGTCTGGAATTGGCGCGTTTCGCCGCCGGAGGGACGGTTCTTCCTTAAGCGAGCCGGGGGCACAAGGCAAAGCCTCAATCCGGACATCTGTTGCTGCTTTAGGCATTCTCAATCCACGGGGGCTATTCATTCGGCATGGCTGCTTCGTTTTCCTTTTCGCTGCGCGGCTTTGGCGCGCTGTTCGCGCTGCTTGCGGCTGGCCTCGCGCTGTCCGGCTGCGCCGGCGTGAGCGAGACGATCGCACCGGCTTTTGCCGATCCCGCCAAATACGAATTGTACGATTGCAAGCAGCTCGAGACCGAGCGCAAGGACCTCGCCAAGCGCACCGCCGATCTGCAGAGGCTGATGGAGAAGGCCGAGACCGGGGCCGGCGGCGCCGTCGTGTCCGAACTCGCTTATCGCAACGATTATATCGCCGTGCGCGGGCAGGTCCAATTGGCCGAGGATGCCTGGCGCCGCAACAGATGCCGGGAGACGCCGCCCGAGGCGCCGCCGCCTCCGGCATCGCCCGCGGCCAGCGCCAAATCCGCGTCGAAATCCGGCAAAGCGGCCCACTGAGGCATCCTGCCGGCGGCGCGCCGCATCAGGGCCGCCAGCCGTAGATCCAGTCCTGTCGCGCCAGCATGCGCTGCGGGCCGAGCGCGCGGATCGCAACATCGCGTGCGAGCGCGAGCGGCCCATTGAGATGATAGATGCGGCCCTGCTGCCGCGCGGTCCGCTGCACCCGCCGCACCCGCGCCTGCCGTGCCCGGCCGTATTGCGTCAGCGCGGCGGCAACCGCTTGGCTGCTCTCGGCGGCCTCCAGGCTCAAATGCCGGGCGAGCACGGCGGCATCCTCGATCGCCATGCCGGCCCCTTGGGCTGCGAACGGCAGCATCGCGTGCACGGCATCGCCGAGCAGCGCCACCGAACCCTTGCTCCAGGGGCAGCCGTCCGGCACGCCGAACAGCGCCCATTTGCGCCAGCTGTCGACCGCGGCGAGCAGCATCCGCGCCGCCGGCGGCCATCGTGGGCCGGCAAAGGCGTCCATCACCTCGCTGATATCGCCGGGCGTGCTCCAGCCCGGCCGGTTCCAGGTGCCCGGCAGCACCGCGACCACATTGATCTGGCGTCCGCCCGCAATGGGATAGGCGACCAGATGGGCGTTCGGTCCCATCCAGAGCTGCACCCGGCGCGCGGTATAGTCCTTCGGCAATTGCGTGGCATTGAGCGTGCCGCGCCAGGCGATCAGGCCGGAAAAGCGCGGCTGCACCTCGGGAAACAGATGCTGGCGCACCGTCGACCAGATGCCGTCGGCGCCGATCAGCGCGCTGGCGAGATCGCTGCGGCGGATCGTGCCGCTGCGATGGACTACGGTCAGGCCCTTGGCGTGAGGGGCGACGTCCTCGAAGGTCGCGCCCAGCTTCAGGTCGATGTCGGGATGCTCAGCGACGGCGCCGGCGAGGGCCGATTGCAGGTCGGCGCGGTGCACCACCCAATAGGGCGCCCCGGCGCGCAGCGAGGCGGCTTCGCCGAGCGGCATGCGCAGCAGCTCGCCGCCGGCGCGCGCGCTCATGATCGAGAGTGCTTCCGGGGTGACGGCGCGCAGCTTGAGGCGTTCGGTGAGGCCGAGCTCGACCAGCACGCGGCTGGCATTGGGCGAGAGCTGCAGGCCGGCGCCGACCTCCTCGAGGCGTTCGGCCTTCTCCAGCACGACGATGCGGAAGCCGCGGGCGGCGAGCGCGAGCGCGGCCGTCAGGCCACCGATGCCGGCACCGGCGACGACGATCGTTCGGGAGAGCGCCATCCCTTAACCGATGGACGCGGTCAGGCCACCTTGTCCTTCAGCACACATTCCGGCGGGCGGGCTTCGCCCGGCTTCAGGTCGGCCGCGAAGCGGTACAGCGTCGAGCAATAGGGGCAGATGATCTCGTTGTCGTTGCCGAGGTCGAGGAAGACGTGCGGATGGTCGAACGGAGGATTGGCGCCCACGCACATGAATTCTTGCGAGCCGATCTCGATGACGGGGACACCGGCATCGTTATGGAAGTGCGGGACGACATGGTCGGACATCGAAGTTCATCCTGGAGTGGCAATGGCGGCAGATACAATCACGAACTTACGCGGCATCTTTGAGGCGCTGCGGACCATACTGGCGGGTACAGGTGATTGCTAGTCCAGCGGAACCGAAAAGCTTCGCAAGCGCCCCATGCTCATCTGCTCATGCAAATTCGACACAATCTTGCGCCCCTAGAGAAGCCCTTCTTTCGTCGGGGACGTTGTGTCGCAATCTTGGCATACTATCTCTGTGGTTGCGTGAAACCGGGACGAAAGACGTAGTGTTCCGCGCAAGCGATCTCAGGGCATCCGGGCTTTTCCACATGAAGTGGCTGCGAATCAGTACGGCGTTGGCGGGAATGGCCGTGTGCGGCTTCGTGCTCGCGCAGGTGGCGCCGCATGCCCGCGAGGCCGGCGCGATCCTGGCCGCCCAGGATGATCCGGCCGCGCTCTCCGAGCTGAAGCTCGATGCACTGCTCCGGCACAACGACCGCCTGGTTCAGGACAATATCGAGGCCGCGCTCGCGGCCGGCGATGCCGATCTCGCCGACAGTTTCGTCACGCTGGCGCGCGAGCGCAACATCGCGCTCCCCGACGACCTCCTGAGCCGCGTCGCCGACGCGGTGAAAGCGGAGAATTCCACCGCGCATTTCGCCAAGCGCTTCGCCACGGGTCTCGTCACCGGCAACGCCGACGACGTCGCCAGCCTCTCTGGGACCGTGGCCGGCGATCTCTTCGTGTTCGGCGACATCAGGGACGTGGTGCGCGAGGGCAAGCATCTTGCCATGGGCGAGGACACCGACCGCCTCGTGCTCTCCCTTGCGGCGGCCGGCCTTGCGGTGACGGCGGCAACCTATGTCTCCGTCGGCGGTGCCGCGCCGGTGCGCGCAGGACTGACGCTGGTGAAGGATGCGCGCAAGCTCGGACGGCTCGGCGAGGGGCTCGCCGCATGGGCCGGCCGGTCCGCGCGCGAGGTGGTCGACGCGCCGATGCTGCGGAACGCGGTGGCATCGGGCTCGGTGCTGCGCCCTGGCCAGACCGTGAGCGCGATCAAGGCCGCGTTCCGGGCCGAGAAGGCCGGTGCGCTGGTCCGGCTCGGCAAGGACGTCACGCGCGTCGCCGGAAAGACCGGCACGCGCGGGGCCATGGATACGCTCCGCATCGCCGAGGGTCCCAAGGACGTCGCGCGCGCCGTGCGGCTTGCGGAAGCGCAAGGCGGCAAGACGCGCGCGATCATCAAGCTGCTCGGCCGCGGCGCGCTGCTGCTCGTCGGCGGCGCGTTCGATCTGGCGATGTGGCTGTTCGGCGCGGTCGTGACGCTGTTCGGCCTGCTCTCCTCCATCAAGGCGACCACCGAGCGCCTGACCCAGGCCTGGTGCGATCGCAGGCGGGCGCGGCGGCTGCGCCGCGCGCAGATGGCGGCCGACGCTGCTTTGGCTAACGCGGCCGCGACGGCCTGAGGCGCGATCCGCTTCGGGGAATTGTTTGAGCATGATGTTGCCGGAAAACCGCTGCACACTTTGCCGGATCGTGCTCTAAGATCGCGTCATTCCCCTCAACACCTCACGGAACTGCTGATGCCGAGCTTTCACAACGGCGCCGTTGAAATTGCCTATCTCGACGAAGGCGAGGGCGATCCGATCATCCTGGTGCACGGCTTTGCCTCCAGCAAGAACGTGAACTGGGTCTATCCGACCTGGGTATCGGAACTGCGCAAGAACGGACGCCGCGTCATCGCGCTCGACAATCGCGGCCACGGCGAGAGCGCAAAGCTCTACGAGCCCGCGCAATATTCTATACCCGTGATGGCGGGCGACGTGCTCGCACTGATGGATCATCTCGCCATTCCGCAGGCCGACATCATGGGCTATTCGATGGGCGGGCGGATGACGGCCTGGCTCTCCCTCAACGAGCCGCAGCGCCTGCGCTCGGCGATCCTCGGCGGCATCGGCATCGGCGGCCTGATCGAGGGCAGCGGTCCCGGCGAGAACGTCGCCAAAGCGCTGGAGGCGCCCGCGCTGGACGACGTCACCGATCCCGTCGGCCGCACCTTCCGCGCCTTTGCCGACCAGACCCGCTCCGACCGCCGCGCGCTCGCCGCGTGCCTGCGCGGCACGCGCGATCTCATGACAAGGCAAGAGGCCGCGCGCATCGAGGTGCCGGTGCTGATCGCAGTCGGCAGCGCCGACGATGTCGCAGGAAGTGCCAGCGCGCTCGGCGCGATCATACCGGGTTCCGAAGTGCTCGATATTCCCAATCGCGACCACATGCGCGCAGTCGGTGACAAGGTCTACAAGACCGGTGTGCTCGATTTTCTTTCACGCCGCGTCTGAGTCGGCAAATCCCTAGGACCTTTAGCTGAGTCTCTTGGCGCGCCTCAATGTCGGTGACGCCCGCTGCCTCACGCCACCTTGTCGCTGAACGCGGCGGGAAGCGTGTTGAGGAACGATATGACGCGCTGTGTGCGCAGGGGCGGGCGGCGGCCCGAGGTGCGCAGCATCCAAAGGGGTTCCCCAGGCGCGCGCCAGGGCGCCAGCACTTCGACCAGCCGGCCGGCGCGAAGGTCTTCGCCAACGAGCCACGATGGCCCCCAGCCGATCCCAAACCCATTCGCGATCAAGGCGAGCGAAGCGTGCGCGTCGTCGCAAATGTGCTTGGGTTTGGGCGTGACGCGAATGGGTCCTTTGCCGCGCGGATTGGCGAACCGCCAGGTCAGGATCTGACCGCTCGCGGGATTGCGGAAGCCGACGTGCTCGTGCGCGGAAAGCTCGAAGGGAGTGGCCGGCGCGCCGCGCGCCTTCAGATAAGCGGGCGAGGCGCAGGCGATCCAGGAGAACGTGCAAAGCCGCCGCGCCTGATGGCCGGGCGCGCGGTCGAGGGGCCCTGAGCGGATCGCGACGTCGACGCCTTCCGCCGCGAGATCGAGAATCTCGTTGCGGAATTTGACCTCGATCTCGATTTCCGGCCGTTCCCGCAGGAAGGCGGGCAGTCGCGGCAGGATGCAGGCGCGCGCGAACGAGGCGGGGGCGGTCACGCGCACCCGTCCGCCATCGTCGCGCGCGACTTCGCCGAGTGCGGATTGGACACGGGCGAGACTTTCGACCAACGCGCGTCCCGCCGTCATCAGCCTGTCGCCCTCTTCGGTCAGCGCCAACGAATGGGTGGAGCGATGCAAAAGCCGCAATCCGTGAGCCTGTTCGAAGCGGGCGACCGCCTTGGACATCGCCGATGTGGTCGTCCCCGCCCGCCGCGCGGCTTCGGCGAAGGAGCCCGCTTCGACGACGCGGACGAAGGCGAGGAGGCGCGAAAGGTCGGGAGGCAAAGTCGTTGTGGACATGAAGTCCACATAATCATGGCTATGAAGTCACTACAAGGGCCGGTCCCGAACGGCTAATTCGGAAGCGTCAGCACGCATTCTGCGGCGCTGGAAACGCGGGACGTCCGATGAACCCTATCGAAATCACCCTGCAAGCCCTCGACGCCGCCGAGCGTGCGATTCCGCCCGGCCAGCCGGTTTACATGCTCAATTTGCTGCGCTACCGCGCGCAGGCGCGTTACGAGGACGCCTTTGACGCCGCGCCCTGCTCGGGCCGCGAAGCCTTTCATGAACGCTACAGGCCGGCATTCCGGCGCCTTGCGGCCGGCAAGCCGATCGCGCCGATGTTTTCCGGGCCGATCCTCGCGAGCCTCGTCGGCTCGCCGGGCGAACGCTGGGACGAAGCGGCGCTCAATGAGTACGGTGACTTCGCCACCTTCCGCTCGATCGTCGACACCGAGACTTACAGGCGCGAAGTGGCGCCCCACCGGCACGCGGCGCTTGAGGATTTCCGGCTGTTCGCGCTCGCCAAGGCGATGTGAAACTATGGCGACAGTGCCAGGCGCCGTCGCTCAACGGCGTCACCGATCTCGGGCCCTATTGTTTCGGTGCTCTGATTTCCCGGACGGTGATTTCGGCCAGAGCGACAGCGTCAGTCACGCCGCGCATGTGAATGTCGATCATCCTCTTGGCGAGAAGATCACAGATCGGATCGCTTCGATCCACCACGTCGAGCTTGCGCAAGGCATGGTTGAAGGCGAGTTCAAGAACATGTTCCTGTTCGCGGGTGAGATCGACATTCGCAATCAGCCGTAGAATCGGCATGACGCTGCTCCCTGTTGGAGTAGGGCGGGAGCACAACCGGTCTCTCTGTCACCGATTGAAGCCACGGACCGGGCGGTGATGGAACACACTGTTCCTCAACGGCTTGGCAGTCAATGCCATCAGAGTGCCAAGCAAGCGATATTGCAACTAATCAGCAGGGCTGCGCTTTTGAGCTTCGAGGTAGTCGGCGCGCAAACGGTATTCTTCGGCGATCTCTAGCAGCGCAGCCTTGGTACGCCCGTCAGCCGACAGTGCTGCTTGCTCGCGGGCGGCATGTTCGAGGCGGCGGAATTCTCGGTCCATGCGAACAGCCTACCTGACCGAGACGGCTGCCGCATTAAACTGTGCAAATGTGTACACATCGTCCACTCCCTCAGGAGATTGGGAGCGATGAGGCTTCACCCCGATCTCATCCCGCCTTGCTGTCCTCGCCAAACCGCCGCGCCGCGGCCATCAGCACCACGAAGGTCGCGACCCACACCATGCGCGCGCCGTAGCGGTCGTGGGGGCCGGAGATCACGCCGCAGATGAACGCGTTGCCGAGCAGCGCCAGCGTCACGGTTGCCGCCAGCAGCGTCAGGTCGTCCAGCCGGCCGCTCGCCAGCGCATGGCCGAGCAGCGCCACCAGCGCCAGCATCGAGGCCAGCGCGACGGGGACATGCAGCCAGTTGAGATAATCGAAATCGACACCCCAGTTCTGCTGCCGCGCCGCGCGCATCGGCGCGGCCTGTGCGGGGATGTAGCGCTCGATGATGCCGCGGGTGTGCGGGATCCAGCCGTTGGTGCCTTCGCCGGTCGCCACGTGCAGCAATTGCTGGCCCATCGCGCGGAGTGCCGCGCCCGCCTGCCAGGCCGGATAATCCTTCAGCGACTGCACGACGATGGTGCCCATCTCCTCATTCATGCCTGCGAAACGGCCGAGCGTGTTGAACACGCTCTTGCCCCACAGGAATTCGTCGGCGCTCGCCGGCAGCTCGTTGCGGTAGGGACAAAGCTTGTAACGTTCGCGCGGGCAACGGTCGTTGAGATATTGCGCAACGATGCCGTCCTGCATCATGCGGCCGAAGGCGACGCCGTAGCCGCCGGGCGTCCAGGCCAGCTTGCCGGACAGCGCATAATTCGCCGACACCAGCATCAGGCCGCCCGCAACGATGGTGAGGCTCGCCTGCGCCAATCCCGCAATGGGCAGCCGTTTGCCCACGAACGGCCGCGCCATCCAACCCGCTGCGCAAAGTCCGAGCAGCACGCCGAGCGTCGCGCTGTGGGTCGCTGCGGCAAAGGCGGTGAAGACGAACAGCGAGATCTTCTCGAGCGCCGAGGTGCGGCTTGCGCCGATCACCAGCAGGAACAGCGACAGCACCGAGAGGCCGGCAAAGATGTCGGTGAGCAGCATGCTCGCAAGCCAGGGCAGCGCGGTCGACAGCATCAGGGAGAGACTGATCGCGACGAAGCGGAAGGTCTGCATCAAACCCAGCACGCGAAGCGTGAGCTGCAGCAGCCACAGCGTCGCCAGCGACTGGACCGCGAGGTTGATCCAGAAGCCGAAACCCTCGCCATAATGCAGATAGAGGCCGAACACCGTGGAGCGGCTGGGAACGAGATAGCCCTCGTACCAGCGCGCCAGATAGCCGCCGGTATCCCATTGCAACAGCGGATAGCCGTTCCAGAACGCCGGCGCGATCATCAGGAGGGGCAGGGCCACCGCCGCCAGGCGCAGCCAAAATGAGCCTGCGGCGCGCGCGCGCAGTTGATCGGTGGTGATGGTCAAATCGGCTCTGCCCCCGTTCGGATCATGCCCGCAATAACGGTTGGGGGCGAATTCACCAATAGTTTGACGCGGCCCGGCTTGAATTTGGCGAAACTCTGACCACCTTGAGCCGACCTTGCCGCTCGGGGCGTCAGAAGAAAGTCTTGTTTATCAATGCTTTGGCTTGCTCTCCGGGGCAAGGCACTGTTCACTCTCAGGCAAGCCCGTCAGGACTTTGTCGCCTAGACTGTGCTATAGAGCCAACAAAATCAGCCAATTCGAAAGAGCAGATCCCATGGCAGTGCATCAGGTCAATCCGGGAGGAAAGCTCGCATCGCTCGATCCGATCTGGGACCGGATCCGCAGCGAAGCGGAGGACATCGTCCGCCGCGAGCCGGAGCTTGCGACCTTCATCTATTCGTCGGTGCTGCATCACGGCCGACTGGAGGATTCGGTGGTCCACCGCGTCGCCGAGCGGCTCGATCATTCCGCGCTGTCGGGCGACCTGGTGCGTCAGGCCTATATGGACGCGCTGCGCGACGACCCCGATCTCGGCAACGCCTTCCGCGCCGACCTCGTGGCCGTCTACGACCGCGATCCCGCGACCTCGCGCTTCATCGATCCCTTGCTCTACTTCAAGGGCTTTCACGCCATCCAGACCCATCGCCTCGCGCACTGGCTCTATCTGAAGGGCCGCAAGGATTTTGCCTATTACCTTCAGAGCCGGTCCTCGGCGGTGTTCCAGACCGACATCAATCCCGCCGCGCGCATCGGCCGCGGCATCTTCCTCGACCACGCCACCGGTTTCGTCTGCGGCGAGACGGCTGTGATCGAGGACGACGTCTCGATCCTGCACGGCGTCACGCTCGGCGGCACCGGCAAGGAGAACGAGGACCGTCACCCCAAGATCCGCCACGGCGTCTTGATCGGCGCCGGCGCAAAAATCCTCGGCAATATCGAGATCGGCCATTGCGCGCGCATTGCCGCAGGCTCGGTCGTGGTCAAGCCAGTGCCGCACAACGTCACGGTCGCGGGCGTGCCGGCCAAGATCGTCGGCGAGGCCGGCTGCGCCGAGCCGTCGCGCACCATGGATCAGATGATCAACGCGATGGGGCTCTGAGAAGGCCTTGATGCTGCGAAGGGCCGGATTTTTCCGGCCCTTTTCCTCGCCAAATTCTTTGACAATTCGTGCTGGCGGTTCGCCGCATCTCGTCCTAAAACCCGCCGACCATTTTCGATCGGAGACTTGCCGTGGACGTCAAAGAAGTCAGAAAGTTAGATGCGTATCTGAAGCGCGTATTCGGCAATCCCAAGATCCGCGTCGTGCCGCGGCCGAAGAAGGACGATTCCGCCGAGGTCTATATCGGCGAGGAATTCATCGGCGTGCTCTTCGTCGACGACGAGGACGACGATCGCTCGTTCCAATTCCAGATGGCGATCCTCGAGGACGACCTGGTCGATCAGGAATAATTGTTGGCACGCCAGCGTCGCGAGCAAAGTGGAGCTTCGTAGCGTGTTGCGCTCTTCGTGTCTCGGACGCGCTGCAACGCTCTTAGCGTTGCAGCGCAGCGCCGGGACCCACAAGCTGCACACCGCAATCTCTGCACCATGGGCCCCGGCGCAGCAGCGCACCGTCGAAGAGACGCTGCGCCCCGTCCGGGGCACGCAGCGGAGCGTCCCAGAGGAGGACTGCCTGCCATGCGTCTTCAATTGCAGACTTCAACACTTCTGTAGCCGCTGCCACTGCTTGTTGTTTCAAGGCGACAGCCAGATCGAACCGGACGACAGATTCCACTGGTACAGACCATTTGACCAGACGACTGCGGCTTCGCAGGTGCAGCTTCGGTTTGCTTGCGCTCCGTGTCTCGCTTTTTGGCATCCTCGCGGGTCGCGACCGGCTTCTTGTCCTGCGCCTTCTCGCATTCATTGTCGTCGTTGATGCGATAGCCGGCGCGGCAGGTGATCTTCACGCAAGTATCGCCGTCCGCCTTGAAGCCGTGATTGCACACGAGCGGGCAGACGCGCCCCGGCTTGGCCTTGATGGCATCGAGCGCTTCGAAGCTCGCGAATTTGGCGTCGAACTTCGTGCCGGCATATTTGTTGAAGAGGCTGAGCGAACGCTGCGAGGTCGCATTCCAGTCGCCGTCCGCATTGCTCGCGAGGCATCCGACTCGACGGAGTTCTGACTGCACGAGTTTGGCCGTCTCCTGCGGCGACAGACTCGGCGCCGATTGAGCAGGGACCAGGGCCGCGACCTTCTGCTCAGCGTCACGCTGAGCCTTCTCTTTGGCGGCTAGCTCAGCCGCTGCCTTTTCGCTGGCGATTCTCTCGGCCAGCGCCTTCTCGGCAGCCTGCTTGTCGGCCAGCGCCTTGGCAGCTGCTTCTGCATCCTTCCTGCGCTGCTCGGCGGCCGCCGCTTTGGCCTCTTCGATCTGCTTGGCCTTCTCCGCGGCGATCCGAGCATCTTCGGCAGCCTTGGCCGCTGCTGCGGCTTTCTCCTGCTCGGCCTTCTTGGCCCGTTCGGCGGCAAGCTTTGCCTTCTCCTCCTCGGCCGCCCGCGCCTTCTCGGCCGCTGCAGCGCGGGCGTCTTCGGCGGAGATCCGGTTGAGTTGGGCCTTGGCGAGGTCGGTATAGAAGCCGCTCGGATAACGATTGAGGAACGCGGTCCAAACATCGCGCGTGCCGAGCTGGAGCGCCAGTTCGTAGTCGCGCCGGATGTCGCTGTCCGGGTTCGCCTGCGGTCCGGTCGCGACCGGCTTGGCCGGAACCAGGGCCACATCGTCGCCGCCGAGCGAGCCGTACACAAACGGCTCCTGCTTGTAGCCGGTATTCTTGAGCACGTCGTCGCGCACGAAGCCGAACGCCTTGCGCAGATCGAGCCCGGGCGTTGGCAGACGTTCGACGAGAGCCGCCGCGAACGGGCTGTTCTTGGAGTCGCCGTCGGACGCCGTCGAGCCCGCTTTCGCCGCGAACGCGATCATAGTGTTTGGGCTGGTCGGCTCGACCTTGGCGAGGCCGCGGCCGATGGCACGCGAGGCGATGGTACGCTTCATCGTCTTGGCAAACGGGTTGTCGCGACATGCATCGAGGATGATCAGGCGCAGCTGCTTTGCAGGTTCGACGGCGAACAGCGCGCGGTCCAGCGCGATCGTTTCGTCCAGCACGTCGCTGTCGGTCTCGAGCGTCGCGTCGGTCGGGATCAGATAGTTGACGCCGTCCAGTTCAATGCCATGACCGGCGTAATAAACCACCGCGACCCCAGCATCCCGCGCCTTGCCGCCGAAGTCACGCAGCGCCCGGCGCATCTCCGAACCGTTGAGGTCGAGCTTGATGTCGACGGTATCGAACCCGGCCTTCCTGAACATGCCGCCGACCAGGGTGGCATCGTTCGCGGGGTTCGCCAGCCGCGCCACGTTCTTGTAGGCCGAGTTGCCCATCACCAGCGCAACGCGCTTCTCGGCCAGCGCCGGGCCCGCTCCAGCCCAGATCGCAGCAATCAACAAAACAAACAGCCGAAGCCGCATTCCAGCCCCCGAATGCAATAGCGTCAGATTATTCGCAGCATGGCCAATCGCAATCTGTGCTCAGTGATATCAGTCACACATCCATGCGCCATCCGGGCAACCCCGTGCCACGCATCACGGTCATCATGCCCTGTTTTGGCCCGATGGGTCAATCATTATTCGAAAAAAACGAAAAGACTCGATGCTGCCCACGCTTGGCTACTGTGCATGGGGTTGTTTTCGACGTTTTGTTTTTGGAGGCTCCAGCCGACCCCGCTCAGCCCCGCGGCCCGCGCAGCTGCGCGGTCAGCCTCTCCATCACCTCCGCCACGTCGCGCCACTGCGACAGCCAGCTGCGTGGAAAGCGGAAGGTGAGGTCGGCGCCGCCGACGCGGCGCTCGGAGAGGCACATGCCGGGGGTGGCGGCATCGCGCGTGCAGCGCGCGGTGAGCGCGGGGCTCGCAGCCGAATAGAGGTCCTCGCTGCCGTAGGGCGTGTCGGTGCGGAACATGCGCATCGTCAGGCCGTCCGCTGGGCTTGCCGCGGCCGGGTCGAGATAGCGCGGATAGATCGTGGCCGTGCGCTGCTCGGGCGAGAGCGCATCGTGATGGGCCGCGATCGACAGGAAGATGCGGTCGATCGACTGCAGCGCCGCTTCCGCCGTGTCGGAGGTGACATGCTTGGGCGCGCCGGGCGGCTCCAGCGAGGGATAGAGGAAGTCGAGATCGATGCGCTCCTGCGGCCCCGAGTGCCGCTGGATCTTCATTCGGATCGCGGTTACCGGCAGGTTGAACAACGTGCCGCCGACGCTCACCGGCAGCTTGTCCGGCGCGTTCGCGCCCCGGCTGCCCCAGGTCGGCCACAGCAGATAGGCGACGAGCGCGACCGCAGCGACCGCCGCCACGCCGCCGAGCACGATCGGGACGACATGCGCCCGGGTGCGCGTGCGGGGGGACCTGAGGGGAGCTGCCGAGAACAATGTCATGAACTGCGCGAGGTCGACCGGAGGTCGGCCGATGGCCGACGAATCAGCGCGAATATGCCATGCGACGGCGCTTTCGCGCAGCGTTCCCGGCCGCTTGGATCGGGGACGGCCCCTGCACGGGACGGCCGGCCGCGTTAACCTTTCCTTAAGGATAATGTAGCGTTAACGGGCTCTGTTTGTCACAGGAAGGCACGCGCGTTGTGTAAGGGCGGAGCACTTCCGATGACACCTGAAGCTCTCAACACCTTCTTCTCGATCGGCATCGGTTTCGCGCTCGCGGGCGCGCTCGTGAACGGATACCAGGCGCTGGCGCAGCGGCCAGCCGGCTTCGGCCTGCTGCAGGACGGCGTGGCCCCGAAAACCTTCGCGGCGGTTCCCTTCCTGGTGTTCGCCGCGCCCTTCATCATCATGCGCAACACGCTGCGCGGCGTGCGGGTGGAAAGCCGCCGCATGGAATTCGTGATGATGGCAACCGTCATCGCCGCCTTTTGGAGCATGATGAGCGGCACCTTCTTCCTGATGACGCTGCGCGCCGCCGGCCTTCTGGTCTGATCCGAAGCACCTCGAGCGCGGCCGGCCCTTTGCGTCGCGGCTGCCGTTTGGCTATGCCAGTCGTCAACGCGACAGGAGACAGCCAATGGCCATCTACGAGCTCGACGGGCAGGCGCCCGACCTTCCCGCCGACGGCAATTATTTCATCGCCGAGACCGCGACCGTGATCGGCCGGGTGCGCTTGAAGCCGGGCGCGAGCGTCTGGTTCGGCGCGGTGCTGCGCGGCGACAATGAGTGGATCGAGGTCGGCGAGGGCGCCAACGTGCAGGACGGCTCGACCTGCCACACCGATCTCGGCTTTCCGCTTGTCATCGGCAGGAACTGCACGGTCGGCCACAACGTCATCCTGCACGGCTGCACCATTGAGGAGGGCGCGCTGATCGGCATGGGCTCGATCGTGATGAACGGGGCAAAGATCGGCCGCAACAGCATCGTCGGCGCGGGCTCCGTCATCACCGAGGGCAAGGAGTTCCCCGAACGCTCGCTGATCATCGGCTCGCCGGCCCGCGTGATCCGCACGCTCGACGACGCCCAGGTGCAGAAGATGGGGAGCGCGGCCCGGTTCTACGTGGCCAACGGTCCGCGCTTCAAGCAGGGCCTGAAGCGGATCGGCTGAACCTGCGCCCCGACGCCTCCAGCGAGGGGACTTCCCCATACCGTAAAAATACAGCCTGACGCTTTAATCCTCTGCTAGCGCGATCACGCTTATCATCCAGCGTTTTCAACCAAGAGGAGCGGCGCCATGGGAGCTGCGGCGCTGGAATCCGGTCTTGGGGCCGGAACCGAATTCTTGAAGAAATTGGTCCGTTTCGTGCGCGGCGCCGACACGCTGACCGTTGCGGAGAAGGTCTATAGCATTGCCGCCTTCCTCGCGATTGTCACCACTTTCCTGCTGGTGATGTCGGTCCAGTCGGTGCGCCTGCAGACGACGTATCGCCACCTGCATGCCACCTCCGCCGACGCGGCGGTCGGCGTCGGGCGCATCAACGCCCTGATCTACGCCGTCGTGATGGAATCGCGCGGCATCTACATGTCCGCCGATCGTGCCGCGATGAAGCAGTTCGCGGACGGGCTGGTGCGGCGCAACCGCGAGCTCGCCGAGGCCGTGAAGAGCATGGAGCGCACGGTGGGCGACGACGACGCCGAGCTGTTCTCGTCCTTCCGCCAGCGCATCCAGCAGTTCATCGACTTCCGCCAGGAGCTGGTGCGCCGCGGCGTCGAGATCAGCCCGGCCGCGGCCCGCGAGTGGGGCGACAACGACGCCAACCGCACCTTGCGCAGCAAGCTCAACAGCGATCTCGAAGCGCTCGAGCGCATCTACGAACAGCGCGCCAGCGAGGCGGACGAGCTCGCCGACAGCCACCGCTACGCAGCCGCCTATCTGTTCGCGCTGGGGCTCGCGGCGCTGATGCTGGCGGCGTTGAACGTCGTCGTCATGCGGAACTCGGTGGTCGGCGCGCTCGCCGATATCACGCAGGCCACCGACCGGATCGCGCAGGGCGACGTCAAGAGCGAGGTGCCGCATCTGCGCCGTCACGACGAGATCGGGCGCCTTGCACGCGCGGTACAGAATTTCCGTGACGCGGTGGCGCGCATCTTCGAGCTCGAGGAGCTCGAGCTCGGCACTGCGCAGGCGCGCGACGCGGCGATGACCGAGCGCGACAAGTTCAACGACAAGTACCAGGCCAAGAAGTGGCAGCTTTCGGCAGCGATCAACAACATGCCGCAGGGGCTGATCATGCTCGACGGCAAGGCCAATGTGGTCGCGATGAACGCCAATTACCGCAGGATCTACAATCTGCCTGAAACGATCCAGACCGGGTCGAGTCTCGAGGAGATCCTCCAGCACAGGGTCGAGAGCGGATTGTTCAGCGGCGACATCACGAAATACGTCGCGGCGGTGCTCGACCGCATCGCCAAACGCCAGCCGACGTCGTACGAGATCGCGCTGAACGACGGCCGCATTATCAAGATCTACGAGCGGCCGATGGACGGCGGCGGCTGGGTCTCGGTGCAGGAGGACGTCACGGAACAGCGCCACCGCGAACGCATTCTCGAACGGATGGAGCGCTTTCTCGCCACTATCATCGAGAACGTGGCCGAGGGCATCATCGCCAAGGACGCGCGCAATCTGCGCTACGTCTTCGTCAACAGGGCCGCCGAGAAGATGATCGGCATGTCGCGCGGCGAGATCATCGGCAAGACGGCACGGGAATTGTTCTCCGTGGAGGCTGCCGAATTGATCGAGCGGCGCGACCAGCAGTTGCTCGCACAGCGGCAGTAGCTCGAGCCGATCATCGACACCATCGACAATCCCGTCCGCGGGCGCCGCGTCATCTGCGCCCGCCGCATCCAGGTGGGGGGCGCCGGTGAGGAGTCCCACATGTTCGTGACCATGGTCGAGGATCGGACCGAACGGCCGGCGGCGGCGGCATAGCGGCCGGCGGCAGCTCGCATCTGCCGCGGGCTGCCGATGCTCGCGCGGAAGTGAGACAGTGTGGCTGTCACGAATGACCGACTGACGGTAGCTTGGTCCTGCTTTGAAGCGTGGAGCAACCTCCACGCGGAGGATCGAGTGATGTTACGCAGGATGATGATGACGGCGCTGGCCGTGGCGGCGGTCGGGCTGTCGGCGCCACAAAAGGCCGAGGCGGGCGGCGGTTTCGGACGTGGTGGAGGTTTTCACGGCGGTGGCTTCCATGGTGGCGGCTTCCATGGCTGGGGGCACCGTCATTGGCATGGCGGCGGCTTCTGGCCAGGGGTTGGGATCGGGGTAGGTCTCGCCGGCGCCGGCTACTACGGCGGTTATTACGGCTACGGCTACCCCTATTACGGCGGCCCCACCTATTATGGCGTCGGCTACAACGACGGTTATGGCGGCTGCTACGTCGTGCGCAAGCGCGTCATGACCCCGTCGGGATGGCGCTACCGCCAAGTCGACGTCTGCGAGTGAGGCGGAATAGCTGTTAAAAAACAAGGTCGTTGACGCAGTATACCGTCAACGACCTTGCCAGCCCCGGATATTGAAATCGGCTCACGCCATCCGGTAACGGCGAGCATCGCGCGGAATCATACCGGCGAATGTGATCCAGTTCACAAGTGGCGAAAATAAAGTTCCCGCACCGTGACCGGCTCAGCCGCCCGAGCGCTTGCGTGCGCTGGCGTGGCGGTGCCGCGCCGGTTTCCTGCGGGTAACCGATGGAGTCTCGACCTCGGTCGCCCGTGCACTGGCAAAGGACTGCCGCAAGCCGTCGATGGATTCGTTCAAGGCCGTGACCTGCTCCGACAGGCGCTTGGTGTCGGCCTGTTGCGCCGCCAGCAGCCGCTTCATCGTCTGAAGCTGGTCCTGCACCACCTGGAGCTGGTCGATCGATTCCTGCTGGGTCGCCTCCAGCCCCTTGGTCTTCTCGACCAGCTGCTCGGAGGCCTGGGCGGTGCGGGCCTGAAGCTGCCGCGAGGCCACCACCCGGTCACTCTCGGGGGCGGCGCCGGTATAGGCCCGCCAGATTGCGATCGACGTCACGCCCGCGATCAGCAGCAGGAGGGCTGCAGCAGTCAGCGCGATCGGCTGGGCGCCAAGGCGAAGGAGGGTGTTGGACGGCCTGTCCTGGGCGAGATCGATCATCGCTGACAAAACCCAAATTGAAACTTGGTGAGTGGCGAAGACCGGCAACCCAGAGGGGCCACCGGGGCGTCCCGAAAGCCTTACGTTTCGGCAAGGAATGGGACCAAAAAGAGGCTGAGCGGCAAAAAACCAGTGATCAGCGGCCCTTGCAGCCCGGGAGCGCCGCGCAGGGGGCAGGGATCAAGGCTGAAATTGCGAGAACGGCCCGGAATAGCTCTTTGCGCGCGGTGCCGCATAGGGCCCGAGCCGGGAGGTCTTCAGTCCAAGGCGCACCAGTGATTCCGTCAGCGTCACGGCGGCGGCGACGCCGTCGACCACGGGAAGGCCGTGCGCGGCGGCGAGCTCGCCTGCGAGATCGGCCATGCCGGCGCAGCCGAGCACGATCGCTTCTGCCCGGTCGTCACGGATGGCGGCGGTGATCTCCGCCGAGATCTTGCCGAGCGCATCAATGTTGCGCTCTTCCAGCGCCAGCACCGGGACCTCGGCGGCACGGACGCCGGCGCAGCGTTCGGCCAGGCCGTACTTCCGCAGATTGTGCTCAATCGGCACGATGGAGACGCCGAGCGTGGTCACCACGGCAAAGCGCGCCGCGATCAGGCTCGCGAGGTGGAAGCCGGCCTCGCCGATGCCGATCACCGGCGCTTTGGCGGCGGCACGCGCGGCATCCAGGCCGGTGTCGTCGAAGCAGGCGATGATGTGCGCGTCCGCGCCGTCGCGATCTGCCTCGCGGATGCAGCCGAGCATGCCGGGCACCGCGAAAGCTTCGTCGTAAAACCCCTCGATCGAGACCGGGCCCATCGCCGGCTGACGCGCATCGATCACGGTGCCCGCGAGGGCAACGCTGCGCGCGGCAGCGGCGATCTTCGCCGTCATCGACGCGGTTGTGTTGGGATTGACGACGTGAAGCCGCATCAGAACAGACGAGTCCTTATCTCAGACGAGTCCCTTGCCGGCGTCCGAGCCCTTGGCCGCCTGCCGCTTGTTGAGCACGTGAATGGTGCCGAGCGCAAGCGTGATGACCGTGAACGAGACCGCCGAGATCACGGTGCCGAGCGCGTAGATGTCGGGGTTGGTCACGGTGGTGGTGAGGCCTTGAAGATCCAGCGGCAACGTGTTCACGGCGCCGATCGCCTGGCTCGAGCGTGCGAGCTCGTCCCAGGACAGCGTGAAGCCGAACAGGCCGATGCCGATCACCGAGGGCAGGATGATCGGCAGCACGACATGGCGGAACGTCTGCCACGGTGTCGCGCCGAGATCGCGCGCGGCCTCTTCCAGCCGCGGATCGAAGCGGTTGAAGATCGCGAACATGATGAGCAGCCCGAACGGCAGTGTCCAGGTCAGGTGCGCGCCGAGCCCGGACGTCAGCAGGCCCATCGAGGTCTCGAAATTCTCGTTCCAATGCGCCTTGATCAGGTCGTCGATGATGCGGAACTCGAGCGAGATGCCGAGCGAGGTGATGATCGAGGGCACGATGAGGCTGGCGATCGCCGAGTAGAACAGGATGCTCTGCGCCTTGAACTTGCGTCGGAACGCCATGCCGGCGGCGACCGACAGCACGACGGTGACGATCATCACGACGATGCCGAGCAGCAGCGAGCGGCGGAAGGCGGCGCCGAGATCGACGATGCCGGTGCCCTGGAACAATTTCGCGATCCAGAAGGTCGATACGCCGTTCATCGGGAAGGTGAGGCCGCCCTGCGGCCCCTGGAACGACAGCACGTAGATCGCGATCATCGGCCCATAGAGAAACAGCACATAGGTCGCGAAGAAGATCGCGAGCACGTAGAACGAGCGGGGGCGTCCTTCCTTCATGCTCTAGAGCTCCTTCTTGATGTCGACGATGCGCGACATCATGGTGATGATCAGGAAGGTGATCGCGAGCAGGATCACGGCATTGGCCGCGGCGGCGGGGAATTGCAGCGCGTTGACCCGTGTCTCGATGATCTTGCCGGCGGCGGCGATCTGCTGGCCGCCCATCACGCCGATGGTGATGAAGTCGCCCATCACGATGGTGATGACGAAGATCGAGCCGATCACGATGCCGGGCTTGGCCAGCGGAATGATGACGTTGACGAGGGTCTGGAAACCGCTGGCGCCGGCATCATAGGCGGCCTCGATCAGCGACTTGTCGATGCGCACCATCGAGTTGAAGATCGGCACCACCATGAAGAAGGTGAAGAGGTGCACCAGTGCCAGCACCACGGAGAATTCGGAGAACAGCAGCCATTCCACGGGATGGTTGATCAGGCCCGTCTTCATCAGGCCGGTGTTCACGAGGCCGTTGCGGCCGAGCAGCGGGATCCAGGCGATCATGCGGATCACGTTGGAGGTCCAGAACGGGATCGTGCACAGCAGCGACAAGCCCATCTGCCAGGTCTTGGACTTGACGTGGAAGTAGGCGACCCAGAAGCCGACGAAGAGGGTGATGGCCCAGACCAGGAAGCAGAGCTTCAGCGTCTTCAGATAGGTCTTGGCGATGGTGCAGAGCTCAGGGAGCTGCGCGATGCAGCCTTCGAACGTGTCGGTGTAGCCGCGGCCGGAGAAAGCCGGCAGCAGCTGGTATTCGTTATAGTCCCAGAACGAGACGATGACGACGAAGACGAGCGGAATGAGGAAGAACGCGAGAAGCACCAGCATCATCGGCCCGGCTTGGAGCCAGGAGATGAAGGACGGCGACAGGCGCGTCGGCTTTGCGGCGCGCGCTGTGCCCGACCCCGGGATCAAGCCCGGGGCTGCCTGTTGCAGGACTTCTTCCGACATGTCCGTTACGCCGCGATGAACTCGTTCCACTTGCGGACCATGTAGTCGTTCTCGTCCATCACGGCGTTCCAGCACGCGACCCCGCCCATGCGATCCTCGTAGGAGCCGCCGTCACGCACCGCGCCGGCCTTTTCCAGCAGCGATCCGTCGGGCGCCTTGATGTCCTTCTCGGCCGGCTTGCCTTCCATCCAGTAGGCCCATTCGTAGGGCTCCATGTGGGCCTTCGCGGTGGAGAGCACGGCGGAGTAATAGCCCTGGCGGTTGAGATAGGCGCCGGCAAAGCCCGACAGGAACCAGTTCACGAATTCATAGGCCCATTCGAGCTTGGCACCCGAGACGCCCTTGGATACGCAGAAGCCGGAAGCCCAGGACCGATACCCTTCCTTCAGCGGCTGGAAGGTGCAGGGGATGCCCATCGAGCGCACCTTGGTGACCGCCGGCGACCACATCGACTGAATCACGGTCTCGCCCGAGGCCATCAGGTTGACGCTCTCGTTGAAGTCCTTCCAGAAGGCGCGGAACTGGCCGGCCTTCTTGGCCTCGGTCATCACCTTCATGGTGAGATCGATCTCTTCCTTGGTCATGTTGCCCTTGTCGGCATATTTGTACTTGCCGGAGGCTTCCACGACCATGGCGGCATCCATGATGCCGATCGAGGGGATGTTGAGGATTGAAGCCTTGCCCTTGAATTCGGGGTTGAGCAGCTCGGCCCAGGTGCTGATCGGACGCTTGATCAGGTCGGGGCGGATGCCGAGCGTGTCCGCGTTGTAGACGGTCGGGATCAGCGTGACGAATTCGGTCGCCGACGTCGCGAACTTCTTGGAGTCCTTGCCTTCGAGATAGAGCACCTTCCAGGGCGCGGTGCCCTGGCCGCCGATCTTCTTGCCGCCGGGCGTCTCGCCCTTGGTGAAGACGGGCGTGATGTTGCCGAACTCCTTGATCTTCTTGGCGTCGAGCGCAAGGATGTTGCCCGACGGCACCAGCTTCTTCAGCGAGAAATATTCGGTATCCAGCACGTCGAAGGAATTCGGCTGGGTCATCACGCGTTTGGTGACGTCGTCCGTGGTTGCGGTGATGTATTCGATCTTGATGCCGGTGTCCTTCAGGCACTGCTTGGCGATGTCGTCGCCCTCGTTCACGGCCGTGCCGAGATAGCGCAGCACCTTCGCATCGGCCGACTTCACGTAGGGAAAGCCGGTGATCGCGCCGGAGCCGGCGGCGAGGCCGGCGAGACCCGCGGTGCCCTTCAATAGCGTGCGGCGGCTGACGCCGGTCTTCCTGGTCGTCTCGGTCATTTCGCTCACTCCTCTGTGTTGCGCATTTCCGTGGTGAAGGGTGCTATTGCAGGCGTTGCGCCTTGGCGGGATCCCAAGTCGCCAGCACGCGATCGCCCGGGCGGAACGGATGCACGTCGAAGGCGGCCTCGGGAACGTGGGAGAACAGGGCGGTGCCGTCGTCGAGCGTGAGCGATACGGCGATGTAGGAGCCCTGGTACTCGGTCTGGGTCAGCAGCGCCGGCGCGCCGAAGGCGCCGTCGACGAACGGCACGATGCCGAGCTGATCGGCGCGAACGGCGATGAGATTGCCGGCGTCGCTGAGCACGTTGTGGCCGCCGATGAATCGGGCCACGAATTCGGTGCGGGGACGATGGAAGATGTCGCGCGCCGTGCCCTGCTGCTCGATCCTGCCGTGGTTCATCACCACGATGTGGTCGGCGAGGGCCATCGCCTCTTCCTGGCCGTGGGTAACCTGGATGAAGCTGATGCCGAGCTCGCGCTGCAGCCGCTTCAGCTCGCCGCGCATCTTGACGCGCAGGAACGGATCGAGCGCCGAGAGCGGCTCGTCGAGCAGGAGGATCTGCGGCTCGGTGATCAGCGCGCGCGCGAGCGCTACGCGCTGCTGCTGGCCGCCCGAGAGCTGCGCCGGAAGACGGCCTGCATATTGGCTCATCGCGACCAGCTCGAGCAATTCGCCGGCGCGCTTGTGCCGCGTCGGCTTGTCGATGCCGCGCATCTTCAGGGCGAAGGCGACGTTGTCGAGCACGGTCAGGTGCGGAAACAGAGCGTAGGACTGGAACATCATCGCGGTGCCGCGCTTGGCGGGCTCGAGGTCAGTGACGTTCTGCGCGCCGAGGATGATGTCGCCTTCGCTGACCGCCTCGTGACCTGCGATCATGCGCAGCGTCGAGGTCTTGCCGCAGCCGGAGGGGCCGAGCAGGCAGCAATAGGTGCCGGCCGGGATCTTCAGGTTGACGTTGTCAACGGCCAGCGTGGCGTCGTAGCGCTTGGTGACGGCGACCAGTTCGAGAGCGGCGGGAATGGCCATGGCGTATCCGAGGAGGGGCGTTGCGTCCCGCCTCTCTCCGCAAGGTCCGTGCCAACAGCCCGCGACGATGCGAATCTTAAAAACTGTGCAGCGGAGTCAGATCGTTAGATCGATTCGGTCCCAATTTATCGGGCCGTCACCCGTGCAGCCAGCTGCACACAAAACGGGCGAAGATTGTATAAAGTTTCGCCTGTGATTGGATACAGCTCGTCGACTAACATTGCAGGCCGAACGTTCGTCGATCGAGCCCTCACAATCATGGCCGCCAAGACCCGCCAGAAATCCGATGCGCCAGATGCAAGCGATCGCGTCAGCCGTATCCGGGAGGGTGTGACTGCCGCGATCCTCGAGCATCGCCTGCTGCCCGGCACCAAGCTTGGGGAGGACGAGATCGGCGACATCTACGGCGCAAGCCGGACGCTGGTGCGCTCAGCGCTGCAGCAGCTTGCGCATGAGGGCATCGTCAACATCGAGAAGAATCGCGGCGCTTTCGTTGCGCGCCCGACGCCGGCTGATGCCCGCGAGGTGTTCGAGGCGCGGCGTCTGATCGAGCCCAGCATCGTGGACCGCGCCATTGACGCGGTCTCGCCGGCCTGGCTCGATCGCCTGCAGCACCATCTCACGGAAGAACGCGAGGCCGAGTTGCGCGGCGATGCCCGCGCCTCCGTCCGTCTGTCCGGCGAGTTTCATCGTCTCGTCGCCGAGATGAGCGGCCACAGCATCTATCTCGGCTTCCTGAAGGAGCTGATTGCGCGCTCCTCGCTCATCATCCTGCTCTACCGCCGTCACGACACGCCCGCGTGCGGCACCGATCACCACGCGGGGATCGCCGCCGCGATCCGCAAGCGCGACAAGGCGCGCGCCGGCGCCTTGATGCTGTCGCACCTGAACGAGATCGAGGCGGAGCTGTTCCTGAAGGATCCCGCCGCTGACGAACTGCGGCTGGCGGACGTGCTGGGGGCGTGAGAAGGGCGTCGCCAGCGCACGGGATCGGCGGGTCCGGACGCTATTGTGGCTCCAATCCGAGATTCTTGATCGACTCCAGCCAGACCGGCCCTTCTTTTTCGTAGAGGGCGACCGAGGATGCGCGGTCCATTGCCGGCGCATCGACCCCGAAGGCCTCCAGCAGCTTCTGGACACGCTCGGTCTTGCCGCCTTCGACCATGAGCTTGGCGAGCAGCTCGATCCGGTCGGGCGGCGTCGCAGCGGGCGCCACCAGGGTCGTGAAGCTGGTCAGCTGGAAGACCTTGCCGGTGACCCCCTGCTCGGTGAACGTCTTGGTGTCCGGCAGCTTCTTCATGCGAACCAGTGACGGAACAGCGATCGCGCGGCCAACGCCGGTATCAAGGACCGGAAGCGCGGCTTGGTAGCTGCCGGTCGCGGCCTGGATGACGCCGGCCGCCAAGTCCTGCCACATCGGCGCTTCGCCGCGGTAGTGCACGATGGAGATGTCGAGGTTATATTGGCGGTTGAGTTCGGCGATCGCGATGTGCGCGAACGAACCGATCCCATACGAGCCTGCCGTGACCTTGTTGCGGCGCGCATAGGCGACGAAATCTTCGATGGACTTTGCGCCGGTGGCGGAATGGACGACCAGCGGCAGATGACCCGATGGTGTCATCGCGACGATCGTGAAATCCTTGTCCGGATCGTAGGCGAGCGACTTCAGCAGCAGCCGGTTTCCGAGCAGGGTGGACGAGATCGTGTACATCAGCGTGTAACCGTCCGCCGGCGATTCCTTGACCGATTGCGCTGCCAGCGCGCCGCTCGCTCCCGTCTTGTTTTCGACGACGACCGGCTGTCCGAGCTTCTGAGAGATGTAATCGCCATAGGCGCGGGCGAACGCATCGGTGATGCCGCCGGCGGGCGTCGAGACGACGATCTTGATGGCTTTGGTCGGCCAGGCTTCGGCCGCGGACACGTCAGCCGTGGCCAGCACCAGGCCTGCAATTGCAGCGCCCAGCATTGCGACGAATGTCCTCACTTGCCCCTCCCGTTTTGTTGCGTCTTTGGGCGCCCTTTGGCCGCCGGGCAGAGACGTCACACGACCAGAGCCAAATAGAAACAACATTTCATTATGTGAAATGGCTAGCTCTTGGCGGCCGCGGACGGGCCGGCCGCAGCAAGCCTGGCGCTGAGCGTCTCGGCCAGTGCGGAGGCGACTTTCTTCATCTGAGGCACGAAGCGCCGGAGACCTTCCTCGGTGCTGACGGCCTCGCGCAGCATCATCACGTTCATGCTTGCGAACAGGCGGTTCGGAACAGCGACGGGAACGCCGATCGCCCAGACGGCGCCGCCGAAGATGCGGCGGCTGTAGCTCTCGTCCATCACTGCGAATCCGGCTTTCCGGATCGCGCGCAGCACCTTGGTGAGTTTGGCGGGATTGCGGGCGAGGTCGTTCCAGGGCTCCGGGCTGAGGGCAAGGCGCGCCGCGATGCGCTCCTGCTCGGCCGGTTCACAAAACGCCAAATAGGCGCGCCCCATCGAGGTGCCCAGCACGGGAAAGCGAAAACCCGGCGGACGGTAGAAGAGCAGCGAACCGCCGATCCGGGTCGTATGCGCGATCACCATGGATTCCTCGTCGAGCACGGCCACGTCCGAGGGCCACTGAATCTGTTGGCGAAACTTGTTGAGCATCGGTTCGGCGATACCGCCGATCCAATTGGGTTCGTCGTAGCCGGCGCTGAGCAGGAGCGCCCGTCCGGTCGGGGCATAGCTGGGCGGCTCGGCGCGCCGCACCACATATCCTTCATGCTCCAGCGTTTCGAGCATGCGGACGATTGTTGCCTTGTTGAGGCCCGTCGCCTTATGCAGCGAGCCTACGGTCGATTGCCGTTCCTGGTTGATGACGCGCAGGACCTCGAGGCCTCTCGACAACGCGATAACGGGACGGAACGAGGGCATGGCAGCTCTTTGTGAGGACCGTTCCGCTAGTCAATGATGCAATCGCCGGATCAGTCAACAGGCCCGACTCCCGGCCGGGAATTGGACGGTGCCGCATCGGCTCCTCAGCGACCGAGTTCGCTTTCGGCGGCAAGCTGCCCCTCTGCCGTGATCTCGTATTCGCCGTCGTGCTTGGTCATCCATCCTGACCTGACCATCTCTCGTGCAAGCTGTATCGAGCAGATCGGATGATTGCCGCCCGGGTGATACAGCCTATCGTTGCGGACGAGCAGGTGCCCGTACAATCGCGCCTGGCGCAGCGCCCTGCGCATCCCCGGTGATGGACTTTTCATGCCGGTTCAAGCGCGAGCGCGATGAAGGTTCCTAATGAATGCGGCCATCTCATCGGCGTTTCGTTCGATAGCGCACATAGGAACCGTCATTCTGCTGCATCGTTTGTTCTTCCGAGGAGTAGCGCCATGAATGTACGGGATGAGCACACGTGGTCCCTCTGGATGGACGTATCTGTCGCCGAAGCTCCGGTGCTGTCGAGTACGGTCGGCGTGGACGTTGCCGTGGTCGGCTCCGGAATAGCCGGGCTTTCGGTCGCATATGAACTTGCTTGCCATGGACGTTCGGTCGCAGTGATCGATCGCGGCCGCATCGGCAGCGGGATGACGGCGCGCACCACGGCGCATCTGGCGACCGCGCTTGATGATGGTTATGATGCGTTTGTGCGAGTCCGCGGCCCTGACTGTGCGCGGCGTTACTATCAGAGCGTCGCTGCCGCGATCGATCGCGTCGAGGCCATCCAAGGCGCCGAGCACATCGATTGCGGTTTTAAGCGCGTCGATGGCTATTGGGTACTGGCATCCGAAACGTCCGCATCCGAGCTGGATAGTGAATTGGACTGCTGTCGCAAGCTGCAGATTCCTGTCGAAAATTGCATTAATCCGACACCATTCCATGACAGGGGTCAGACGCGTTCGCTGCGCTTTCCGCGCCAGGCGCGCCTGCATCCGACTAAATATCTCGCCGGTCTGGCGAGCGCACTGCAGCGCCGGGGCGCCCAGCTCTATGCTGACACCTGCGTCGAGAGCATCCAGCAACGCCAGGGTAGCATGGTCGTCACCACCGCCTCAGGCTACGAGGTTCACGCCGCCGACGTGGTGGTTGCGACCAACTCGCCCGTCAATGTTCAGGTGGCAATCCACACCAAGCAGGCGCCTTACCGCACTTATGCACTCGCCGCGAAGATTGCGGCCGGCGCCGTGGAGGATGCGCTCTACTGGGACACGCTCGATCCTTATCATTATGTCCGCCTCCACCCGTTGTCTGCCGACGAGGACATCGTGATCATCGGCGGCGAAGATCACAAGTCGGGTGAAGCGAATGATGGCGCACAGCGCCTTGACGCGCTTGAGCGCTGGGCGCGCGAGCGGTTGCCGGATTTGCGCGAGGTCACCCATCGGTGGTCGGGTCAGGTGCTGGAGCCGGTCGATTTCGCCGGCTTCATCGGCCGCAGCCCCGACGAGGAGCATGTATTCGTTGTCAGCGGCGACTCCGGGCAGGGGATCACCAACGGGCTCGTGGCCGGCATGCTGATCGCGGATCTCATCACCAGCGGCGCAAGTGCCTGGGAGGACGTCTACGCTCCGTCGCGGAAGATTCAAAGGAACATCGGCGAGTTCATCAGCGAGAACATCACCCCTATCAAGAATTTCGCGGAGTATCTCACCGCAAGTGAAATCGCGAGCGCTGAACAACTGCGGCCCGGCGAGGGGCGCCTCTTCCGAAGTGGCCTGAAGAAGATCGCGGCGTGCCGGGACCGAAGCGGACATTTGCATTTGCATTCGGCGAGCTGCACCCATTTGGGCTGCGTCGTGCACTGGAACTCGCTCGAGCAGTGCTGGGATTGCCCATGTCACGGATCGCAGTTTGCCCCCGATGGCACCGCGCTCAACGGCCCGGCGATTTCCCCGCTCGGCGAGGCTGAAAAGCCGGCCAATCTTGAAGCGGCAGAATGACCGGCATCGGTCGGCGTGTTGTGGTCAGGCTTTAACGGGGCTTGCCCTGACGGCTGCAGCTTATACGTGACGAGCTGCATGTGAATCATGACGCGCGGCGATCTGATGTGACTAGTCCTCGCAAACTGTACAGGCTATATCCTGTCGCCTTCTCATTGAACTGTCATGTTACCGCAAATGCTGAAGTCAGATGCTGCGCCGGCTCGCAAGACTCCGGGCGCGCCGGAAGCCAATTCTGCTGTTGGGAACACCAAGAGAACGCAGCTCCTCACCGGCTTCCCGGGGCAACGCGAGGAAGTCAGCGTGGAACCCGCGACGGTCGAGGAGCGCGCTGCCATTGAGCAGACGCCATCGCAGGACGTGACGCCCGCGCCGAGCCCAACCCAGCCCGCATCTCCCGTTGGCGAAATCGAGCTCAAGCTGCTCGTCGGTGCCGATCGCATGGCGCATTTCGGCGCAGCGCCCGTGATCGCGGCGAACGCACGCAACAAGGGCACGCGCAAACGTCTCAAATCCGTCTACTACGACACGCCCGAGCGGGCGCTTCGTCGTGCCGGCCTGAGCTTGCGCGTCCGCCAGAGCGGCACGCGTTTCGTGCAGACCGTGAAGACCGAGGTTGCGGACGATCCGTTGCGTCGCGGCGAATGGGAAGCAAGCGTGCCTTCGCTTGCGCCCGATCTCGCTTTGGCGATGCCGTTCATTCCGGAGAAGCTTCGCGAGCGACTCAAAGCGCAGCCGCTCGAAGCGGTGTTCACGGCCGATGTGCATCGGCACACGCGCATCATCGACTTGCCATCCGGCACGGTCGAGGTCGCCTGCGACCAGGGCGAGCTGACGGCCGGCGACCGGTCGGTTCCTGTCAGCGAGATCGAGCTGGAGCTGAAGAGCGGCAGCACGAGCGTGATCTACGAGATCGCCCTGCGCCTTGCGGAGCACGGAACGGTGAAGCCGTCCATCCGCAGCAAGTCGGCGCGCGGCTTCGATCTTGCCGCGGACCTGCCGCCGTCGGCTCGCCGGCCGCGCAAGCTTCGTCTCGATCCCTCCGTGACGCTCGACGAAGCCTTCGCGACCATCTTGCGCGCCTGCTTCCTTCACCTGCTGCAATCGCTGCCGGCGGCCGAGGACGGCCGCAATCCGGAAGGCGTGCATCAGCTGCGCGTCTCGCTGCGCCGGCTGCGATCCGCGCTCGATCTGATGCGATCGGTCGGCGCGCTCAGCAACCTCGAGGCGCTGCGCTCGGAGGCCAAATGGCTGGCGCAAGGCCTGTCTGCCGCGCGCGACTGGGACGTGTTCCTGCTCGCCACCTTGCCGGCGATCGCAAAAGCCTGTCCGTCGGTCGCGGGTTTCGATGCGCTTGGGCGGGCCGCGGCTCAGCGTCAGGCGGAAGCCTATCGCAGCGCCCGCCACGCGCTCGATGATCGCCGTTGCGCGCTCTTCCTGATCGGTCTTGGCGGTTGGATCGAGACGCGCGGCTGGCGCAACGGCGTTGCGCCGGAAGATCTCGGCCGGCTCGCCGAGCCCGCCATCAATTTCGCGCAGCGCGTCCTGTCGGAACAGCACGCGAAGGTGCTCAAGCGCGGCCGCCGCTTCAAGTCGCTGACGGTCGACGAACTGCACCGCGTGCGGCTCGCCACCAAGCGGCTGCGCTATCTCAGCGAGTTCCTGCTGCCGCTCTACGAGGATCGCAAGTCCGCACGAAAATTCGCGCGCCGGCTCGCCGGCTTGCAGGAGGAGCTCGGCGTCTTCAACGACATGGCGGTGACGGCCTCGTTGCTCGACGGGCTCGGCGCTGACGATCGCGACAGCACCATTGCGGCGGCCGCGATCGCCGGCTGGCAGGCGCGGGCATCGATCGGCATGCAGCAGGGCTTGCAGGATAGCTGGCGGGATTTCACCGCCGCGCGCGTGCCCTGGTCGCGCCAGGGCGAGCAGAGCTGATCGCGCTTTCCCAAAAAGTTGCGGCCAGCCATTGGGGGATGGCTGGCCGCGCGCGAACCGGTCTGGGACGGGGAGGGGTGGGGATGTGACCGGGTCGCGTAACCTGTTGTCTCGTTCCTATTGATCTTTCGCGCTGGCGGTGGAGACCGCCGGCTTGGTATCGCCCAGCGAGACCCAGACGTTGGAATCGCTCTGCGACTGGCGCTTGACGAAGCGGTAGCCGGTCTCCGTCCAGGCCAGGACGTTCTCGTTCTGATTGTCGAGAACAAACTCGCCCTTGTCGGTCTTCACCGTCAGCACCGCGTGCCCTTCGCCCTTCTTGTCGCGCACGACGGTGATGAGCAGGGCCTGGCGCGGCCAGCCGGCATCCATCAACATCTTGCGCTTCAACAGCACGTAGTCTTCACAGTCGCCGTAACCGTCCGTCGGCAGCGACCACTTCTCGATCACGCCCCAGTGCTCCTGGTCGGTCAAAGGCTTGACGGTCTCGTTGACCCAGCGATTGACCTTGACGAGGTCGCGCCATGCGGCCTGCGACATCACGATGTCGCGCGGCTGCAGCGGTGCGCCCTGGCACTGGGCAGCATTGTCCGCGCAGAACTCGACCCAGCCGATCGGCGCACGCGTGGTGTCGCCGAGGCTCGCGTAGAGCAGACGGCCTTCGCCGGCCTGCGCTGCCGCGCTGATCCCGAAGAGCATGGCGGCCAGCGCCAGTCCCTTCCCCCGTCCCCTGAAGTCAAACATTGCGGCCCCCGTTTCTTGTTGGGACCACATTTCGCACGGAGCTTTTGAGTTGCCGCTAAGTCGACCAAGTCAAGTCGAGACGAATGCAAGTAAAAGGCGCGGCAAATTCGATCTATACTTGAATAGAATTCGCGTAAAATTCGATATGACTGCAATTGATTCAAATTTTATCCATTAACGCGGAAACGCCGGGAGAAGCGTTGTTTGTGCTCATCTGCAGCCCCTCCGTTAACCGCTGGCCATTCGCCGCAGGACATGAAAAAGGCGGCGTCCGCATCGCGGAAGCCGCCTTCGAGCCTGGAAATATGGAGGTTTTCGCGTCTTTGCGCTTTACCGCGCGGTAACGCTCTCTTCGAGTGTCTCCGCCGGCTGCTCGTGCATGAACTCCAGCGCGAAGCCGTCCTCGAGGTTTCGGACCACGCGGCCCTGGACCCGGCCGAGCAGAACCGTCGATTTCAGCGGCGGACGGTTCTCGGCAGCGATCGCCGCGCCCGACAGCGAGAGGTCGATGATGCGGCAGGTCATCTTGGTGCCGTCCTCGAGCGTCAGCACCGCGATCGGGTTGCGCGGCACGATACGGTCGTGGCGGCGGTCCTCCGGCAGATTGAGGATGTCGCGGTTGGCGAGCCAGGTCAGCTGCGCGGCGAGCTTGTCGCGCTTGCGCGGCGTCGCACCGATGGTCATGGCGAAGCCGTTGTCGATGATCCGGGTGATCTTGCCCTCGACGCGGCCGATATGGTCGAGATAGGCGACCACGCGGTCGCCGACATTGCCGATGCCGGGGGCGAGCAAAGCGAGGCCGCCCGGCGACATGTTGATCACCTGGCAGGGGAATTCCCGGCGGTCCGGCAGCATGTAGCGGCCGAGTAGGTGCACCTTCACCCGCTGGAAGCGTCTGCGCTCCTCGGCGGCCGGAAGAAATTTTTTGTTCGCCAACGCCATTTCCAACACCCGACCCCCCGCCCGGGCGGAGTCCTTGCGACCCTAAGGTGCACAGGGTTAATGCCGCGTTAGGATCGGGCGCGCTGGACACGGACAGACGCGATGCGCTCGAAAAGCCACACCTTCAGGGGGGCTCGGCTTCCTCGCGGCGCGCCCATAAAGCAGGCACAGCAGCGCCAGCAGCACGGCGGCCGAGAGCCCGAGCGACCAGTGGATGCCGATCGCCGCGCCTGCGACCCCGACCGTGATGCCGCTGAAGGCCCGCATGCCGAGCCCGGCCATGTTGTAGAGGCCGACGACGCGGCCGCGGATGTCGTGCGGCGCGTTGAGCTGCACCAGCGCCTGCGCCATGGTGTTGAAGGAGAGCTCGAAGAAGCCCGCGAAGAACAAGAGCGCGATCGCGACCGGATAGACCGGCACGAGCGCGAAGCCGAGCAGCGCTGCGCCCCACAGCATCGCGAGCAGGATGGCTGTGCGCGGCGTGCCCTTCAATCGTCCCCAGGATTCCAGCGCGATGGCGGCGAGCACTGCGCCGGCGGCGTCCGCCGCGAGCAGCACGCTGTAGGAGACGCCAGGATCGCCATGGCCGAGATCCCCGGCATAGCCCGGCATCTGGGCGTGATAGGCGTTGCCGATCATAAAGGAGGTGAGGCCGGCGAGCCACGTCATCGCCGACAGCACGGGCTGGGTGCCGATCGCGCGGATGGTGAGCACGATGTCGGCAAGCCCGCGCACGGCGAAGCGCCGCACTGCCACGCTCTTGTCCCGCACCGGGGCCCAGAACAGCCAGAGCAGCATCGGCAGATAGAACAGCGTGTTGAAGATGATGCCGTGCGAGGGACCGAGCGTCAGCATGATGAGCCCGCCGACCGCAGGTCCGACCAGGATGCCGAGATAGCGCGCCATCGCGTTCAGCCGCACCGCGCTCGGCAGATCGGCCGGGCCGACCAGGTCATAGAGCAGGAGCTGGTTCGGGGTCTGCCAGAGCACGCCGGCGCAGCCATGGATCACCAGAAGCAGCATCGCGTGCCACATCTGGATCGTGTCGGTCAGGAAGAAGAAGCCCCAACCGGCGGAGGCGACGATGAACAGCAGCATGCCGCACTGGATGATGCGGCGCGGATCGAACCGGTCGGCGAGGCCACCGACCGCGACGGAGAACAGCAGGAACGGCAGCCAGTGCGACAGCACGGCAAACCCGCCCAGCGTCGGCGAATGGAATTTCTGGAATACCACCCAATAGCTGATCACATGCTCGATATTGTCCGCCATCATCGCCAGCACGTAAGAGGCGAACTGGACACGGTAGGGCACGGACCTCATCGCCGCGAACGATCCGGACGCGGCCACGGGATTTTGGGGTAGGGGATTCACGGGATGACCTGAGGTGAGACTCGTGGCGAGTTACACGCTCGCCGGCCGGCGCTCAAGACAATTGGGCGTGCTGGAACAGCAGCCATGCACTCTTGCCACGAGGCCCGCGTTATCTGAGGTGCGAGCCTCGCGACTTCCGGCCTGCTCTCGTCGAGCCGCAGCAGTCGCCCCATGCAGGTGACGAAATTATTCGCTACGATCGTCTCCATGGTACAGAACAGTCTCTACGATCGGCCGGATCTCTATGACCTGATGGCTCCGCCAGATCCGATCCTAGAACGCTTCTATGTCGACATCGCGCGCGAACGCGGTGGCCGCATTCTCGATCTTGCCTGTGGGAGCGGTCGCCTGACCTTTCCATTGGCGCAGGCGGGTCTTGATGTCATTGGAGGCGATCTGTCTTCCGCGATGCTGGAGCGGGCGCGAGATCACGCCAGGGCGAACGCGGTTGAGCCCGGCTTCGTCGAATTGGACATGCGCGATTTCGATCTCGGCGGGCGGACTTTCGACACCATCATTGTCGCGATGAACTCGGTGCTGCATCTGCATAGCCCCGACGACTTCAAAGGCTTCTTCGGGTCGGTCGGCAGACACCTGTCGCCGCAGGGCCGTCTGGTGTTCGACGCCTTCCTGCCCAATATCGCCATGCTCAACACTGATCCCAACAAGCGCGAGTTGATCGGCACGGTGATCCACGATGGCCTTGGCGCGATCACCGTCGAGGAGACTGCGAGGTACGACCCGCTTACCCAGATCAGGCACGTGGATTGGTACTGGTCGAGCAAGACGGAGAAGGACTTTTGGCAAGCCGCCTTGCCGATGCGCAACGTCTTCCCGCAGGAGATGCCGTTGCTCGTGGCCTCGGGCGGCTTGCGCCTCATCGAGCGCTTCGGTGATTTCGATCGCAGTCAGCTGACGGCAGAAAGCATGCGGCAGATATGCGTCTGCGGTCTTTAGTCCTGTAGCCCGGATGGCGCCAACGGGTCGGCGCGAAGCGCCGCCCGATGACAGGCTCCGCGAAATCCGGGGGCCGCTTCCCCGTATTCCGCTACGCTCCATACGGGCTGCAAGGCCGCACCTTGGCACGAGCGCGCGTCTCACATACGCTTCGCCTCAGCCCGCACACAAATCATAACAAGCGGGCAGCGAGGAAACAGCCATGCAACAGATCCGCGTCTGCACCCACGCAGGGCCCGGCAGCGAGCCCGTCATCCGCACGGTGCCATGGCCGAAGATCGGCCGGAAAGCCGCGCTGATCAAGGTCGGCGCCTGCGGGGTTTGCGGCACCGATCTCCATATCCTCAAGGGGCACTGGCCGAAGCCGCTGCCCTGGCCGTTCACGCTGGGACACGAGCTCGGCGGCGTCATCGTCGAATGCGGCGACGAGTTCACCGAGGATTTCATGAGCAAGCCGCTCAAAGTTGGATCGAAAGTGATGATCCCGCCCTTGATGCCGTGCGGCCGCTGCTACTATTGCATCCACTATCCGCAAACCGCGAACAAATGCCTGACGCCGGTCTATTACGGCCGCTATCTCGGCTTCGACAAGGCGCCGCATTTGTGGGGCGGCTGGGCCGAATATGTCTATGTCGATCTCGACATGCTGCCGGGCACCAAGATCTACAAGCTGCCGGACGACATGTCGTTGCGCCTGGGTGCGCTGTCGGAGCCGCTGACGTCCTGCATTCGGGCCTTCAATCGTGCGACCCGCGCCGGCGGATTCAGCTGGGGCGACACTGTCGTGATCCAGGGCTCCGGCCCGATCGGCATTCTGGCGGTCGCGGCCGCCAGGGAGATGGGAGCAGGGCGCGTGATCTGCGTCGGCGCGCCGGAGGAGCCGCGGCTCAAGCTGGCGCGTGAGTTCGGCGCGGAGGCGACCGTGAACATCGAGGAGCTGAAGTCACCGCCGCATCGCATCGATCGCGTGCGAAAGATCGTCGGCGGCTTCGGCGCCGATCTCGTGATGGACTGCTCGGGACATCCGACCGCCGGCCCCGAAGGCATCGAGATGCTGCGCGACGGCGGCACCTATGTCGAGATGGGCCAGTTCACCGACGCCGGCTCGATCGACACCTCCTGGCACCGCATCTGCACCAAGGATCTCAACGTGCTGGGATCCTGGGGCTTCACCGGCAATGATCTCCCGCTCGGCGTCGACATGCTCTACCGCACGCGTGACAAATATCCTTGGGCGAAGATGCAGACGATCTACCCGTTCACGGAAGCGGGCGTCGCGCAGGCGGTGAAGGACGCGATGGCGATGAAGACGGTGAAGTCGACCATCGTGCCGTGGCCGGAGCTGATGGAGTAGACGATGCCGTCCGCGCCTCACGATCTCGCGGCGTTCCTGGTCGAAGCCAAACGCCGCACCTATGCGGGTCTCGATGACGATGCGACCGTTGCTGCGCCGCTGCTTACCGGCTCCAAGCAGCTCGAGCATCACGTGCCGCCTTATGCCTATCGCGATATCTATTTCGGGATGGGCTTCTTCGTCGGGCAGGAGACCGTGTCGCGGGATGAACGCGTCATCTGGTCGATGAGCTACAGCGGCGGCGTTCGTGCGGAGATCACGGAGCGGGAGATCTTCCTCGCCATCTACAAATTCCTGCGCCAGGCGTTGCTGCGCGTCGGCGTCGAAGAGCCTTACCGGGGACCTCGCCTGTTCGAGCTGGACGGCATGGCGTACCGCAACGAGATCAAAGGGCGGTATCGATCGCTTCCACGGTGTGGAGACGATTGCCCGGCAGGATGGTACACCGCTTTATGAGCTGCGCTATGGTGGCGGCCTGCTGCGATAGATAAAATCCGTAGCCCGGGTGGAGCCGAGCGTAATCCGGGGACGCCCGTCCCGCATTCCGCTTTGCTCCATGCGGGCTAAAAGTCGGAGCCCGGAACGAGCGACGAAATGACCGACGAAAAGACACCCGAACCAGCCCGGCAATCGCCCTTCAACGCCATCCGCGCGATCGACTACACCGTCGTCTTCGTGCGCGACATGGCGGCGATGCGGCGCTTCTACGAGGACGTCCTCGCCTTTCCACTCTCGCGCGAGCTGTCGCCGAATTGGATCGAGTACAGCATCGGCAGCAACACGCTGGCGCTGGCAAGGCCGAGCCGCACCGCCGGCGATGCACCGACGCCAACGGGCAGCGCCTCGCTGCAGCTGGCCTTCAAGGTCTCTGCGGCCGAGGTCGACGCGTGCGCCGATGAACTCGTGCGGCAAGGCGTGGCGCTGCTGTCGCCGCCGACGAACCAGCCCTTCGGCCATCGCACGCTGTTCTTCCGCGATCCCGACGGCAATCTGCTGGAGATCTACGCGGAGATCTGAGAGATTCTATTTGACGTATCCGGACAACATGGCGTGCGCCCAGTCCGGGCGGTTGTTGGCTAGCGCGCGCGCCGAGGCGGCCTCCCAATCGTATTCGAGCGCCAGGAGCTCAACCTGCCAGCCCCTTTTGCCCTTGGTGAGGATCGCGTAGCGGGCGTGAGGCGAGCGGTGTTCCAGTTTCGCGGCAAAGGGAATGTCGGCGAAGACCGGGCATCCGACGCTGCCGGGATTGAGCACCAGACATTCGCGCGGTCCGTGAACGACGGCCGGGCGGTGGCTATGGCCACACAGCACCACGCGTGCCGCCGGCTCGCTCGCAAGGCGTGCCTCCAGCACGTCGCGGCGTGCCGGCACGAAGCGGCCGTCGTCGAGCGCGTCCTCCAGCAGGCACGCCGTATCGCTCTCGGGCGTGCCATGGCAGGCCAGGATGCCGTCGTCCAGCCGCAGCTGGGAGGGCAGGTTGTGAAGCGCGCGGCGCTGCTCCGCAGTCAATGCGTTGCGCGCAAACAGACCTGCCGGCGAGAGCTTGTCATCCGGAAACTCCTCGATCCAGCGATCATGATTTCCACGAACCGTCGGCAACGCCAGCGATTGGAGGAATTCGAACGTTTCCCTCGGCCACAACGGGCTGGTGACGCAGTCGCCGAGGTTGACTATCCGATCGACGCCCCGCGTCTTGATATCCGCCAGCACCGCCTCCAGCGCGGCGAGATTGCCGTGGATGTCGGAAATGACCGCCAATCGCATCTTTATTCCCCATATCGCCAGACGTGAGCGTGGCTCGGCTATAGGCCGATCCCACCGCGCCAAGGTTAATCGAGCTGGCCGCAAAAATCCGCTGCAAGCTTCAGGCGCGGCTCGCCGTCAAGCCATGCATCACGGCTATGGTGATTTCCGGGCGCTTGGCGTAAAGAGCGCCCAGATCAAATCAGCGTGCGGTCGGGCCGTTTGCCGCGCACGCAGCTCGGGGCGCCGGTTCACCGTTTGCGCGCCTGAATCAAACAAGGTTTCCCATCTCGTGTCTCTTCCGGCCCTGACCCCGCCGCTCGCCCGCGCTTTGGCCGAGCGGAACTATGATTCACTGACGCCCGTCCAGCTCGCGGTGCTCGCCCATGAAGCCACCGGCCGCGACCTCCTGGTCTCGGCCCAGACCGGTTCCGGCAAGACCGTCGCTTACGGCTTGGCCATCGCAAAGAACATCCTCGATGACGCCGAGCAGTTCGCACCAGCGGCCGCGCCGCTCGCCTTGATCGTGGCGCCGACCCGCGAACTCGCGCTCCAGGTTCAGCGCGAGCTGGCCTGGCTCTATGGGCATGCCGGCGGGCGTGTCGTCTCTTGCGTTGGCGGCATGGATCCGCGGCGCGAGCAGCGCGAGCTCGCCGCCGGCGCGCATATCGTCGTCGGCACCCCCGGGCGTCTGTGCGATCATCTGCGGCGCGGCCGTCTCGACATTTCCGAGCTCGCCGCGGTTGTGCTCGACGAAGCCGACGAGATGCTCAATCTCGGCTTTCGCGAGGACATGGAATTCATCCTCGAGACCACGCCGCAGACGCGCCGCACCTTGCTGTTCTCGGCGACGTTTCCGCGCGGCATCGTCGCGCTGGCGCGGCAATATCAGCGCGACGCCTTCCGGATCGAGGTCGCCGGCGACGAGGGCGGCCACGCCGATATCGAATACCGCGCGATCCGCATCGCGCCCGCCGACGTCGAGCATGCCGTCGTCAACGTGCTGCGCTTCTACGAGGCGCCGAGCGCGCTGGTGTTCTGCAGCACGCGCGATGCCGTCAGGCATTTGCAAGCCGCGCTCCTGGAGCGCGGCTTCTCTGTGGTCGCGCTGTCGGGTGAATTGACGCAGAACGAACGCACCCTGGCGCTGCAGTCGCTACGCGACGGCCGCGCCCGCGTCTGCGTCGCGACCGACGTTGCCGCCCGCGGCATCGACCTGCCGAGCCTCGACCTCGTCATTCATGCCGATTTGCCCAACGACGCCGAGGTCCTGCAGCATCGCTCGGGCCGCACCGGGCGTGCGGGCCGGAAGGGGACGAGCGTCCTGCTGGTGCCGCCCGCGCGGCGGCGGCGCGCCGAGCTGCTGCTCGATCTCGCAGGGGTCGACGCGGTCTGGGGCACGGCGCCGCAGGCGGAAGACATCCGCAAGCTCGATCATGCGCGCATGAAGGACGTGCTGTTCACGGAGGAGACTGGTCCTGACGATCTGGCTTTGGCGCAATCGCTATTGGCCGAGCGCTCGGCCGAGGACATCGCCGCCGCGCTCGCGCGGCTTTATCGCGCGCGGCTGCCGTCGCCCGAGGACATCATCGATCCCGGCGAGCGAAGCGGCAGGCCGGAACGCGGGCGTGATAGGTCCGAACAGGGCGAGGACCGCGCCAAGCCGCGGTCGAAGGCTGGGAAATCCTCGAAGCACGTCATGGCGGATGGCAGCGTCTGGTTTCGCGCCGCCATCGGGCGCCGCAAGAACGCGGAAGCGCGCTGGCTGCTGCCGATGATCTGTCGCCGCGGCGGCATCGACAAGCGCGACATCGGCGCCATCAGGATCATGGACACCACCACCGAGTTCGAGATTTCCCAGCGGGTCGCCGAATCCTTTGCGGCAAAGATCAAGCGTCCCGACAAGGAAGACAGCATCCGGATCGAGCCGATGACGGATGCGCCTCACCGGCAAGAAGCTCCTCAGGAGCGCCCCCGCGCGCCGCAGCGCGAGGCCGGCGCTCATCATGAACGGCGCGAGGATCGCCCGCGCGAGGCAGCCGGATTCAAGCCGCGCAGCAAGCCTCACGGCGAGCGCGCGCCGAAACTCGGCGATGCGCGTTCTTTCGCAAAGAAAAAGAAGCATAAGAACAAGCCCGGCCATGCAGAGCCTTCGGTCACGCCGTGGCCTGCGAAGGGCGCGCCCGGAAAAAATGCGAAGAAGAAGCGTCGGGGCTGATCTGCCGCTTTCCGGCCCCGGCCAGACTAACGCCGCCGAAGGCTCGCGCGGTGCGCTATGGCGCAACAAAGCGGCAAGAGCGGCGCCTGCGGCGAGTCGTCGCTTGAATCGAATTTAATCGAGTCGAGAGTCTGAAAGCGAACTGAAGGTCCGATCCTGGTTGGTCATAGTTGGCATCGGCAGGGGGGCGAGAGCAGCTCATCAGCAGCATCCCTCCATTTTGAGAGTAGGGGCACTGGTTTCCCGGTGCGGCCCGCACCCGGGAGCTTTTGAGAGTCTTCAATCCAACATCTGGTTTCGCGTGAAAGGATGGAATGACGATGCATGATGCCAATGTGAAAGCCGAGGCGAATGCCACTCCCGCGGGTGGGAATGGTGGTGCAAGGCTCAAGTTCGACGTGCCGTTTTTCAATATCCAGGAGATCTTCGGCGATCTTGCCGAGCAGGGCGCCGCGCGGGCCAAGGCAAATCTCGAGCAGATGAAGGCGGCTTCCGAGGAGATCACCGACGCTTTCCACGAAGCCTGTGCGACCAATGCCATGCGTGCCGCCGACTACGGCACCAAGGTCATCGAAATATCGAAAGTCAATACCAGCTCCACCCTGGAATTCCTGTCCCAGCTCGCCGATGCGAGATCGTTTGCGGATGTCGTGAACCTCTCCACCACCCACAGCCGCAGGACCTTTGAAATGGCTTCCGGGCATAACCGGGAGCTTTGGGACCTTGCCCAGAAGGTTGCGACCGAGACGGCCGAGCCGATCAAGAAGAGCTTCAACCGGGTTCTGCACAGGGCAGCTTGAATCGAGGCTATCGGCCGCGTGAATCGGCGGACGAGCGTCTTCGCCAGAAGAGACGCCGTCCGGCTGATGGCGGCGACGCCTTTCCGTGAAGGGATGCCGAGCTGGAGGAAATCAGATGGGTATGGTGATGATCAAGTGCCCGGAAACCGGCCGAGCCATTTCGACCGGCATCGAGATGGACCGCGAACGATTTCGGTGCAGTGCAGTGTTCTTCTCTCGCACCTATTGCGGGATGTGTGCGGCAACGCACGAGTGGTTTGCCAAGGAGGCCTGGGTCTGCGAAACGGGAAGTCCGGGGGCAGGCAGTCGTTCCGCGCGGGAGCGGCGTGAAGCCGCCTGACGGCGTCCTGCGAAGCAATCCGATCAATTTTGCCCGGGGACGGGCATTACGTCGCGGCGAGGTCGCGCAGCATGTAGGTCGCGCCGTCGCCGTAGGATGCGAGCTTTGCGTGCAACTCGGCGTCCGCCGTCACGGTCCGAAAGCCGACGCGTTCCCATAGCGGCGGCGTGCCGTAGACCGAGACCAGCGCGAGCGTTCTGATGCGTGATGCACGCGCCAGCTTCTCGATATCGGCGACATAAGCGCGCACGCCGCCGCCGCGGAACCCCGGCAATACGGCGACGTCGTGGATGTAGAGACAGTCGGCGCGATCGGGCAATGCTTGCAGAAAGCCGTCGAGCGGCGGAATCTGGTGCCGCATCCAGGGATGCGCCAGCCCGTAGCCGGCGATGCCCTGGTCCGTATCGAGCACGCTGCAGCCGTCCGGGCAAAGCCTGATCTTCTCCGCCAGCACCTCTTCGCGTTCGGGCAACGCCGGATGGATGCGTGCCGCAATCGCGCTGATCGCAGGAAGGTCGGAGGCGCGCGCGGGACGCCAATGCGGCTTGCTCATGTCGATCCGTCATTCGTGGTGTCCTTCCAGTCTATTCCGCCGCGGCGATGCGCGCAGCGGGAAAGATCCTGGCGGTCGTTATCGCGGATATTCCAGCTGCATCGCCACGAAGTCGGCCGTGCGTGCTCCGTAGCGCGTCTCGATCGCGCGCAGCGTTTCGTCCAGCGCCCGCGCCGGCGGCGAGGCGCCGGAATCCGGCACGGCCTGCTCCGCCGGCCAGCTCCCGGCAATGCGGTCCGGCAGGATGCGAAGACCGCTGCGGCTGGTCCGCGCCTCTGCCGTGGCGGCGAAGGTGAGGGCGCGCGAGCGGTAGGTGCGCGACCACGCATCGGCGATCAGGGCGAGCGAGACCTCGTCGACATCAGGCGTCAACGCGATGCCGAGTTGCTCGCGCTTCCAGAATGCGAGCGTGTTTGCGATCGCCGTCAGCGCGAAGGGGCGCGTGAAGCTGAACGCGTCGCTGCGGTGGCGTGCGTCCCATCGCGCAAGGCCGATGTCGCCGGCGACCGCCTCGGCCTTGGCGCGGCCGGCGATCGCCTCGATCAAGGTGAGGGCCATCGGCATGGATGCGGTGATGCCAGTGGTCGTCGCGACGCCCTGGTCGACGACCAGCCTGCGGTCCGCCGCGTAGCGGATCGTCGAATGCTTCTTCAGATCGCCCACGGAATACCAATGCGTCGTGGCCCGCTTGCCGTCGAGCAGCCCGGTGTTGGCAACAACCGTGGCACCGACGCACACGCCGATCACGATCGCGCCCTTGCCGGCTTGGCTCCTGATCCAGTGCAAGACCGTTGCGTCGTCGTCGCGGCTCATCGCCGGCACGATGACGTAGTCGGCGCCGTCGGGGTGCGCGGCATCGAACTCGGCGATGGTCGCATGCGGCTGCACCTTGAGGGCGGGATAGAGCGTGACGGGCCCTGGCTGCGTCGACAAGGTGAGGACGTCGGCAATGTCGGCGCGGGCGAGAATGCCGTAGGGCATCAGGTAATCGGTGGTCTCGCTCATGTCGTTGATGCCGACGATGGCGATTAAGGGGCGCTTGCGTTTCGGCGGTTTCAGCGCCGCCAGGGTCGATTCGGTTTCGTCTCTGGAAATCGCAGGCGCGGGTCCCGAGGCTGGCGCGGCGGGCAGCAGGAGCAGCCAGGTCGCGCCGATCCCTGCCAGCAATGTCATGCCGCCGAGGGCAGTCCACGCCAGATTGCGCCAGCTCATCATGATGTCACCCGCTCGTCTCACGCGGCGCGGAAGCTATCCGGTCGCATCGACATCAGGAATGACGCAAATCCGGCAAAAACGGTCATGCCGCGCGGCGATCCATCGCAGGATCGCCGCACGTCTGCAGGGGCTCTATCGCAGCCCCTCATACACCATCAGCCCGCGCGCGATCTGCAATTTGCGGATGGCGCGCGGCAGGAGTTTCTCCGGCTGGTGCAGGTAGCGCCAGGAAGTGAGGGTGAAGGCGGACAACGTGCCGCATTCGTCGTCGAACGGCGCGAGCACGCCGGTGACGCTGACCGGCGTATGCGGGCGGGCGTTGAAGGGCAGCAGCAGGAGCTCGAGATGCGCCTTGCTGCCGTCCTCGCGCGCGGCGGTGACGCCGGCGATCGCGCCCAGCGTCTCGTCGGCGACGATCGTCGTGATTTCCTCGATCTCGCTGCGGCTTGCTTCTGTGAACAGCGCCGCAAAGCTGCGGTCCTTGAGGTCGGTTCCTGCGAGCGCGCAGACGCGCGTGCCGGCGACGCGGAACGGGAAGCCGAGGTTCGGCTCGCAGGACAGCACGAAGATGTCGCCGAGCAGGCCGCGGACCGCGGCCGGGTCGATGTCGGCCCGGTCAGGAGCCCGTGCAGTGCCGCGCTTCTTGTCCCAATACGCGAAGAACGCGCGGCTCGACGGATGTTTCATGACTGAACGCTCGCCCCGGGGGTGCAACCTCGAAGGGACAGACTTGTCCCGCTTCAGTGCACCCGCGATCCCTTCTGTTGTTGTGCAGGAGGGGATTTGCAGCGTCCATGCCGCCGGCGCGTTTTCAGGCTTCTTGGGCCGGCCTTTACGTCGTTAACGTTAAATTAACTATGCGCTTCGTGCCGGCCGCACGCCTGCTATGGTGACCGCGGTCGCAAGCCTCGCCGCTTTTCTCCAGGTTCTCGGCGGGGCCTGTACAGGGCGTCAAACAGTTTGGTCACGGGCCGCGGGGAGGGGTGGGGATACGCCTTATCTCTCCGGCCACCGGAAGACCGACACGGACAGGCAGGGCTTCGGCCCTGCCTTTTCCTTTTGTGCACTTGCGCAGGGACGGCAAAGGCGCCTATCTCCAAGTCTGTCGCCCCGATGTCGCCCGAAAGCGAAGCTGCCTTGGATTCCCCGCAAGATTCGTCGCCGCAAGGTCCTGAGCCGGGCCGGCCGGCCGTCGTGGAGGCTCCGCACGAGCCGATCCTGACGCTGCCTCCGGCGCTGACCGCCTATATCCTGCTGCTGGCGGTGATCCATCTGCACGTGCTGCTACCGCCCGAGCTCGAGAACTGGACCATCGACGTCTTCGGCTTCATCCCGAAGCGCTACGATTCCTCGCTGCTCAATCTGCAGATCCCGGGCGGGGCGGGGGCGAAGGTCTGGACCTTCGTCACCTATTCGCTGCTGCACGCCAATCTCACCCATCTCGGCTTCAACGTGCTGTGGCTCTTGCCGTTCGGCAGCGCGTTGGCGCGGCGTTTCGGCATCGTCAGGTTCTTCGTCTTCCTGGCCGTGACGGCGGCGGCCGGCGCGCTCGCCCATCTCATCACCCATGAGCATGCGGTGGCGCCGATGATCGGCGCCTCGGCCTCAGTGTCGGGCGCGATGGCAGCCGCAATCCGCTTTGCCTTCGTCCGCGGCAGCTTCCTGTCGTTCAGCCGATCGGATGCCGATACCGCCGCGAAAGTTCCGGCGCTGCCGCTGTCCCGCGCGCTCCGCGACGGGCGGGTGGTCGGCTTCCTCGCCGTGTGGTTCGGCATCAACATCATCTTCGGCGTGGGCGCGATCGGGGTCGATGCGGAAACCACGAGCGTGGCCTGGCAGGCGCATATCGGCGGCTTCTTCGCCGGCCTGTTGTTGTTCGCGCTGTTCGATCCCGTGCCGCGCGTGCGAAGCGATGCTGCGGATGCGTCATCACGGGACGTTTCAGATCGTATCTGAAGCGGCGCTTGCGACGCGGCCCGAATTCATCCATCATTCCCGCGAAGAATGTTCCGAAGCGACACGTCCTTAGCGACGATGCTTCGCAAAGCGCACGAGCGTGAAACCGGCGCTGTAACTGTTAGTTGAAGACTCGCGAACAAGTCCGAACCGCCAAAGGCGGACGGCTCGGATTCAGGGAGGCGACGATGACGGTACGTTCCATTCTGAACACCAAGGGCCACCAGATCATGAGCGTCGAGCCCGATGCCAAGCTGGCGGACGCGATCAAGCTGCTCGGCGAGAAGAAGATCGGCGCGGTGCTGGTGATGAGTCAGAGCCGGCTCGAGGGCATCCTGTCGGAGCGCGACATTGTGCGCGTGCTCGGCGAGCGCGGCGCCGGCGTGCTGGAGGCGCCGGTCTCGGAGGTGATGACCCGCAAGGTCGTGACCTGCAAGGAGACCGACACCGTCGCCGAGCTCATGGAGATGATGACGACCGGCAAGTTCCGTCATCTGCCCGTGATCGACAACGGCAAGGTGGTCGGCCTGATCTCGATCGGCGACATCGTCAAGCGCCGCGTCCAGGAATACGAGAGCGAGCAGGAAGCCCTGCGCGACTACATCAAGACTGCCTGATCAGGCCAAGTCTCCCGCTTTCGGCTCGTCCGCTTTCGGCGCGATGCCCGCGGGCGCCGGCGCCAGCACGTGGATCGCCTCCTGGATGGACTCCAGTGCACGCTCCGCAGCGCGCGTGCCATGTGCGATCAGGTCTTCGGAGCGGTGGAAGTCGAACCAGCCGAACTGACCGACCCGCGGCGTGATCAGCATGTCGGGCGGATCGCCGGCGAGACGGGCGCGGGTGATGCGGTCCTGCATGATGTTGAAGGCGTCCACCATCACCGAGGAGATGCCGGGCCGGCCGTTACCGCCGAAGAACTCGCGCTTCATCGTCTTCTCGGGCGAGAACAGGCGCGGGAAGCGCCGCTTCGCCGTCGGCTCCTCGGCCACCGGTACGACCGGGGCGGGCACTGCGCCGTGCGAATAGATCGTGGTGGAATGGGTGAAGATGTCGCTGGAAAGATTTGCGGCGATGACGATTTCGGCGCCGAGCGCGCGGGCGGCCGAGACCGGTACCGGGTTCACCAGCGCGCCGTCGACCAGCCAACGGTCGCCGATCAGCACGGGCGCGAAGATGCCGGGCAGGGCGTAGGACGCGCGCATGGCATCGACCACGCGGCCGCGCGTCAGCCAGATCTCGTGGCCGGTGCGAACTTCGGTCGCGACGCTCGCGAACTTGATGGGCAGATCCTCGATCAGGATCTGCCCGATCGCCTCCTCGAGCCGGGTCGCGAGCTTCTCGCCACCGAGCAGGCCGGAACCGTTGAGACGGATATCGAGATAGCCGAGAATGTTGCGCATCCCTTGCAGGCTGCGTCCCCATTCCTCGAACGTATCGAGCCGGCCGGCCGCGTGGAGGCCGCCGACCACGGCGCCGATGGACGTGCCGACCACGACATCGGGCACGATTCCATTGGCAATCAGGGTCCTCAGGATTCCGATATGGGCAAAGCCGCGCGCCGCGCCGCCGCCGAGGGCAAGGCCGATCACCGGCCGGCGGATGCTGCCCAGGCCAACTTTTTCGCCGACTTTTTCGCCCACTTTCTCGCCGTTCGAGCCGTTCGCGCCCCGGCCTTTCAATCTGTCCAGCACCGAAACTCTCCTACGCCGGGCCAGCCCGCATCGTCAGACTAGGCATCGCACTTGCGCTTCGCCATATCAGGCGCGAAGCATGGTTTATGCCGCTTTGGAAAGGGCACGGGGCAGGAATATGGCGAGGGCCGGTTGCCACGGGACTAATCACGCAGCCGTCTGCCGGTTCCACCGAAGGTCCAGGGCCGTATTTCCTGGGGTTTCAGAGGCTTGAATTTGCCGCGTTTTCGGTGAAAAGCAGGAAGCATGACACGCGGGGGTGACGGCATCGGCGGATGGCGGCGCAGCGGCAGGCTGCTGCCGGCGCTCGTCCTTGCCGTATGCCTCTTTACTTCCGGCCGAAATGCCGCCCAGGCGCAGCTTTTCTCGGATCGTCCGCCGCCGGTACCGCCGGCCTCGGTGCCCGACCCAGGCAACGCTGTCAGCCTGGCGCCGCCCTCCGGGCTGGGCGCGGGACCGCCAAGCCTGCCGCCGACCCTGATGCAGCCGGCGACCCCGAGCATGCCACCGCCCGCTGTCTCGACCGTGCCGCCCGCCGCCCCGCTGAATGCGGCCGTGCCCGGACAGGGCGTGCTGTCGCTGACGGCGAAGTACGGCAAGGACTCGGCCCCGATCACCAGCGGCCTGGTCTGGCGCGTGTTTGCCGACCGGCCCGACGAGAACGGCACCTTCAAGCTGATCCGCGAGGACCGCAGCGGGACGCCGAACATCGTGCTGCCGCCCGGCAATTATGTCGTCCACGTCGCCTTCGGCCTCGTCAGCGCGGTGCGCACCGTCAGCCTGAAGTCCGAGACCAATCGCGAATCCTTCGTGCTGCCGGCCGGCGGCCTGCGCATCGAGGGCCGCGTCGGCACCAGCCGCATTCCGCAGAACCAGATTTCATTCGCGATCTACAAGGGCAGCCAATTCGAATCCGGCGAGCGCGCTTCCCTGGTGCCGAACGTCGCCGCCGGCGACGTCGTGCTGATCCCGGAGGGCACCTATTACATCGTCTCCAACTACGGCGATGCCAATTCGGTGGTGCGCTCGGACATCCGCGTCCAGGCCGGCAAGCTCACCGACGTCACCATCACCCACCGCGCCGCCGTCATCACGCTCAAGCTGGTCAGCGACAGGGGCGGCGAGGCGCTCGCCAACACCGCCTGGTCGGTGCTGACCCCCGGCGGCGACGTCATCAAGGAATCGATCGGCGCGTTCCCGCGCGTCGTGCTGTCCGAAGGCGAGTACCGCGCCATCGCCAAGAATGAGGGCAAGGTCTACGAGCGCGGATTCAACGTCGTCAACGGCGTCGACGGCGAAGTCGAGGTCATCGCGCGCTAAGGGCAGCCGGCGGCGAGAGGCTCCGGCACGACGATTCTCATCGCGCGCACGGATGTGCATCTTCTGTTACCGTCACCGTCAGTGGGTTTCTGCCAGGTAACCTCGGACCCATCTCTGTGTTCTGTTGTGACCACCGGTAGCGTCATCATTACGTGCAGGGGCCAGCAAACACCGGCGGCATCGGCTTATTCCAGCAGCAGCGCGTCTTGCTTACGATCGTGGACGGTACGTATTTCCGATAATCAATTTTATTCTCTTTCCATCCTGCTGCGCTATATGTCTGGCGTCCGTCCAATGGGGGAAGCCGGAGCAGGCTCATGCCTTGCAGGACCGGCATGGAGCAGGGGACCAGGCTTGTCGACATGTTCGAAGTGATCCTCACCAGGCGCAAGCGGTTCGGCTGGCGGTGGCAGGTGTGCGACCAGTCCGGCAAGATATTTGCCGACGGCTTCGAGCGCACGCGCCCGTCCGCCAAATATCAGGGCGAACGCGCGTTGTTCTTCCTGCTGTCCCAGGCCTATTTGCGCAACCGCTCGGCGGCCTCCAGCGAGGATTAGCGGGGTAGGCCACCATCCCTTGCGTTGCCCGACGGGCAAAACACGCGAGTGCTAGGTCAACGCACGCAACCGAAAATATTCCGCTTTACCGAAATTCGGAAATCGCGTATGTGTCGCGCAACCTGGCCCAAGGAAGAGGGACGTATCGCGATCGTCACGAACGCGGGCCGGGGGGCGGTGGACGCTGATGGCGTTGGCGCGAAAGGGTTTGCAGGGCGGAGAGCCGTGAGCAAAGACCTCGCGCATACGACCAGTGTCATCGGCGTACGGCAAAATCGTGTGGTCCTGGCGCCCGGGGTCTGTGCGCCAAGTCTTGTGGTGATGTGGTTGCCCGACCGGGCCCACGCGTCAGCCATCCGCAAGGCGACGGGGGCAATAGTGCATCGCTCCCCGGGGAGAGCACGACATAAGCCGTAAAGCCACTGCGCAGCGAAGGCCGGATGTTTGGCTTCACCTGTATGCCGCTGTGCAAATTCTTCGTTGCCACCTTTCGCACAGTGGACCGTGGGTGCCCGGCCGGCACCCGGTCTTCCCTGCGCCCTCTTTCAATTGAGGCTGAGCGAGAAGCAAAGCTCGGGCGAGAAATGCCGCGAGGATGCGGAAGCGTGTCTGCAAGCGAAATGCGAATTGAAGAACGGCGCTGCCCACCACACACTCCGTCATTGCGAGAGCAGCGAAGCAATCCAGGAAGGCATCCGCGGAAAGATTCTGGATTGCTTCGCTGCGCTCACGGTGTTGAGGCAGGTGCGCGCCAAAGCTCCGCTCTCGGGCCCGGCTCTGCGCCGCATCGCTTGCGCGCCGCGCTGTGTCCGGGACACGAGAGCAGCTTCGCGCAACCGTCACAGTCTCTAACGCCCACTAACCAACACCTGACTTAAAACTGTCATAATCGCTGAATGGAACCCGCGCCTGCGCGCTTTTTACACGTCGTTAAGCGCGCCTGCATTGGATGCGGCGGGAAAGTGCGTTGGGGACTGCAATGACTGCCGCGAAGAAGATGCCGGGAAAACCGGCCGCCGAAATGTTCGACGACATCCCGGTGCTTCAGCGCAAATGGCGTGCGGCGTTGAAGCCGGGCGAGCGGTTGCCGCGTTACGAGGACGTCATGCTCGGCAGTCTCGGACGGCTCGCCGACCACATCGCGCTCTTGAAGAACGATGGCGTGCTCGAACTGTCGCGCAGCGGACGCTACGTGCAGAAATGGCTCGGCGAGGAGCGCTGGGACATTCCCCTAGCCGAGCTGTCGCCCGATTGCGCCACGGCGCTGTCGGAAGCGGCGGCGAGCGCGCTGGCGGCCGGACGGCCGCACCGGGCGAGCGCGCATTGCGTGCGCGACGGCATGGTCAGGACCTACGACGTGCTGGCGCTGCCGACGTCCTCGCGCTGGGGCGCGACGCTGATCGGCGCCTATGTCAACGAGCGCGGCGCGCAATACAATCTCCTCGACGCCATCTTTTCCGCGACCGACGACGCCGTGGTCTCGCTGGCGACGCTGCGCGATGCCGCCGGCAAGCCGTTCGACCTTCAGGTCGTGCACCACAACAAGAGCGCGGGTGAGCTGCTGAAGGTTGCAGGCGCAAGCCTGTTGTGGCGGCGGATCGGCGAAGGCGGCACGCTGCTGGCTTTCCCCGAGGTGATGGAATTCCTGCTCAAGGCCGTCTCGGGCAGCCGCTGCGAGCAGCTCGAGCTGGAGAGCGAGGGACGCTACCTCAGGCTCAGCGCCACGGCCTTTGCCGACGTGGTCTCGCTGACCATCTCCGATGTCACCGTCCTGAAGCGGCGCGATGCCTCGTTCCGCCTCCTGTTCGACAACAATCCAATGCCGATGTGGGTGTTCGACGCAGAGACCAAGGAGTTCCTCAGCGTCAACGACGCCGCGGTCCAGCATTACGGCTACAGCCGCGCGACCTTCCTGCGCATGAAGCTGCACGAGATATGGCCGGAGGACGAGTGGGACAGCCACGCCGCGGCGCTGGAGCGCCTCGGCGACGCCTACCACTCCTCGCGCAATTGGCGACACTTGCGCGCCGACGGGAGCGAGATCGAGGTGCTCACCTTCGGCCGTCGCGTCGCCTTCGACGAGCGCGACGGCTATCTGGTGGCGGTGGTCGACATCACCGAACGACGGCAAGGCCGAAGCGCGCATCGCCTATATGGCCCATCATGACGGGCTCACCGACCTGCCGAACCGCGAGCACTTCCAGGAGCGCCTGAAGCAGGCGCTGGACCAGGCCGCGGGAAAACGGGTCGGCGTGCTCTACATCGACCTCGACCTGTTCAAGAACATCAACGATTCCTTCGGTCATCCGGTGGGCGATCGCCTGTTGAAGCAGGTCGCAGAGCGCCTGACCATAGCGGTCCGCGGCACCAATCTCGCCGCGCGGCTCGGCGGCGATGAGTTCGCCGTCATCTTGGCTGCCGACGTCTCGCCGAACGAGGCCAGCGCCTGTGCCTCCCTGCTGATCGACATGCTCAAGGCGCCTTACGACGTCGACGGACAGGAGATGGTGATCGGCGCCAGCGTCGGCATCGCGCTGTCGCCGGGCGATGGCACCACGCCGGAAGAGTTGATGCGCAATGCCGACATGGCGCTGTACCGGGCCAAGGCCGACGGCGGCGGCGTGCACCACTTCTTCGAGCGTGAGATGGACCTCCAGGCGCAGAGGCGCCGCGACATGGAGCTGGATCTGCGCCGGGCATTCGCCAACGGCGAGTTCGAGCTGCACTATCAACCGCTGGTGTCGATCGCCTCCGACCGCATCTCCGGCTTCGAGTCGCTGCTGCGCTGGCGTCATCCGGACAAGGGCATGATCTCGCCCGCGGAGTTCATCCCCGTCGCCGAAGACATCGGCCTGATCACCCAGCTCGGCGAATGGGTGCTGCGCGAAGCCTGCACCGAGGCGGTGAAATGGCCCGTCGACGTCAAGGTCGCCGTTAACCTGTCGCCGGCACAATTCCGCAGCCGCAACCTGGTCCAGGTCGTGATCTCGGCCCTAGCGCAGTCCGGCCTGTCGCCGAAGCGGCTCGAGCTCGAGATCACTGAGTCGATTTTCCTGGCCGAGACCGACGCCAATGTCGCCACCTTGCACCAGTTGCGCGAGCTCGGCGTCGGCATTTCCATGGACGATTTCGGCACCGGCTATTCCAGCCTGAGCTATCTCCGCAGCTTTCCCTTCGACAAGATCAAGATCGACCGCTCCTTCGTCAAGGATCTGGCTGAGCGGCCCGACTGCGGTGCGATCGTGCGCGCGATCTCGGGTTTGGGGCGCAGCCTCAACATCACCACGACCGCGGAAGGCGTCGAGACTGAGGATCAGCTCGACTGGCTGCGCGCGGAAGGCTGCAACGAGGTGCAGGGATTTCTGTTCAGCGCCGCGCGGCCGGCGGCCGAGATCGGAAAGCTCCTCGCCGATTTCGGCCAGCGCACCTCACGGGCGGCGTAATGCGGGCGGATAGCAATCGTAGACCAGCGCCTTGAACGCGGGGGTGATGCGGCCGCGCTCGTTCTGGGTCTGCTGCATCATGACGTAGACCATGTCGAGCTTGGGATCGACGCCGAAATAGGTGCCGCTCCCCGAGTCCCATTTCAATTCGCCGAGCGAGCCCGGCGGCGGCGGTTTTGCATTGCCGGGATCGGTGCGCACCGCAAGGCCGTAGCCGTAGCCGAAGCCGTCGCCTGGAAAATAGAAATAGTCGCGTCCGACGCCGGAGCCCGGCCCGATCTGATCGGTCGTCATGGCCTTGAACGCGGCGGGGCTGAGATAGCGTCTGCCATCGAGCTCGCCGCCGTTGAGCAGCATCTGCGAGAAGCGCTGATAGTCGGTGATGGTCGAGAGCAGGCCGCCGCCGCCCGACTGCCATTCTGGATGGTCCAGGCGGTCGCGCTCGCCGGCGAGCAGGATTGAGTCGCTCGGCAGCGGCCGCGCCATCCGCGCCAGCTCGTCCTCGGTCGCGAGCGTAAATTTGGTGCTGTTCATGCCGAGCGGATCGAAGACGCGTGCTTTCAGGAAGTCGTACAGCGTCTGGCCCGAGATGATCTCGATGACGCTGCCGAGCACGTCGGTGGAATGGCCGTAGCGCCACAGCGTTCCGGGCTGCCGCGCCAGCGGCAGCTTGGCGATGCGATCGGCGAATTCCCTGTTGTCGAAATGGCCCGCGAAAATGTTGGCCATCTTGTAGGCGTGCTCGACCCATTCGCTGCCGATGTAATCGTAGCTGATGCCCGAAGTATGCCGCAGCAGATCCTCGATGTTGACGGGGCGGTCCGGTGGGTCGAGGTCCAGCTCGACCGTGCCGCCGGGCAGGGTCACCTCGCGGCCCACCTTGGTCTCGGCGAACAGCGGGACGTATTTCGACACGGGGTCGGTCAGCGCAAGCTTGCCGTCGTCGATCAGCATCATCGCGCCAAGGCACGTGATCGGCTTGGTCATGGAGTGGATGGCAAAGATCGTGTCCGGCGTCATCGCGACGCCGCTCCTGGTGTCGCGCACACCGAAGCACTTCAGGTAGACCGGCTTGCCGTGCTGCTGAACGAGGATCACCGCGCCCGGCAGCCGGCCGCTTGCCACCTCATTGTCGAAGTACGCCGTGATGCGGTCAAGGCCGTCGGGCGAGGGGGCGGGGATGTCCGCGGCCCGGCTTCGCGCCATCGTGCCGGCGAGCATCGCGGCCCCGACCAGAAATTCACGGCGTCTCATCCGCACCTTCCTCCCTCGGCGGGATCAAAGCCGCAAGAGGCTCGATGCGTCAACACAACATCGATTAAAATCGCGTCACGACGTCCGAAAGTGACGGGCGCGGACGGTCCTCGTTCGGCTTGGTCGGCGTGCCGATATGAATGAAGCCGGCGAGCTTCTCATCCGGCTTGAGGCCGAGGCCGTCGAGCACGTCGCGGTCGAAAGAGAACCAGCCGGTCAGCCAGCAGGCGCCGTAGCCGAGTGCGGTGGCGGCGGTGACGATGTTCATGGCGCTGGCGCCCGCCGACAATTCCTGCTCGAACGCCGGCACCTTCGGATGCGGCTTGGTGAAGCTGACGATGCCGATCACCAATGGCGCGTCCATCAGGCGCTTGCGCTCGGTCTCGACGTCGGCCGCCGGCGCGCCCGGATTCTTCCTGGCGAAGACCCGCGCGATCACCTCGCCGGCACGTAGCCGGGCCTCGCCCTCGAAGATGATGAAGCGCCAGGGCGCGAGCTTGCCGTGATCCGGCACGCGCGCCCCAATGGTGAGGATGGTCTCGAGCTCGGCCGCCGACGGGCCGGGCCCCGTCATCTCGCGCGGCTTGACCGAGCGGCGGGTCTTCAGGAGTTCGATGGCATCGGGCACTGCGATATCCTCTTCAAATGGTCGGCGGGCGTGCCATGCCGAGATAAGCATGCACGCCCGCAACCGGAAGCGAATTTAGATCGATTTCAGGGCTCAGACGGCGCCGCGCGCCCGCTTCACGTCCGGCGGCGTCGCCTCGTCGACCAGGGCGGCGATCGCCTCGGCCGTGGTCATCACTTTCTGGCCGTCGCTGCCGAGCCGGCGGACCGAGACGGAGTGCGTCTCGGCCTCTTTCTTGCCGACCACGAGCAGGGCCGGGATCTTGGCCAGCGAGTGCTCACGGACCTTGTAGTTGATCTTTTCGTTGCGCAGGTCGATCTCGACCCGAAGCCCGGCGCGGCGCGCCTGCTCAAGCACCACCTTGGCGTATTCGTCGCCTTCCGAGGTGATGGTCGTGACCAGCGCCTGCACCGGCGCGAGCCAGAGCGGGAAATTGCCGGCATAGTGTTCGATCAGGATGCCGATATAGCGCTCCATCGAGCCGCAGATCGCGCGGTGCACCATCACCGGCGGTTTCTTGCCGCCGTCATGGTCGATGTAGAACGCGCCGAACCGCTCCGGCAGGTTGAAGTCGACCTGTGTGGTGCCGCACTGCCAGTCGCGGCCGATGGCATCGCGCAGAACGTATTCGAACTTCGGCCCATAGAACGCGCCTTCGCCCGGATTGATCTCGGTCTTGATGTGATTGTTCTGCGACTGGATCTCGCGCAGCACCGTCGCCATCACGCGCTCGGCGTGATCCCACATCGCATCGGTGCCGACGCGTTTCTCCGGCCGGGTCGAGAGCTTCACCGTGAGGTCGCCGGTGAAGCCGAAATCGGCATAGGTCGACAGGATCAGATCGTTGATCTTCAGGCATTCCTCGGCGAGCTGATCCTCGGTGCAGAAGATGTGCGCGTCGTCCTGGGTGAAGCCGCGCACGCGCATCAGGCCGTGCATGGCGCCGGAGGGCTCGTAGCGGTGCACCACGCCGAACTCGGCGAGGCGCAAGGGCAGGTCGCGGTAGCTCTTCAGGCCGTGCTTGAAGATCTGGACGTGACCGGGGCAGTTCATCGGCTTGAGCGCGAACCAGCGCTTGTCCTCGGCCTCGTCGCCGGCCGATTGCGCCGCGAACATGTTCTCGCGATACCAGCCCCAATGGCCCGAGGTCTCCCACAGCACCTTGTCGAGGATCTGCGGCGCGTTGACCTCGTTGTAGTCGCCGGAGAGGCGCCGGCGCATATAGGCGATCAGCTGCTGGAAGATGGTCCAGCCCTTCGGATGCCAGAACACGACGCCCGGACCTTCCTCCTGGAAGTGGAAGAGGTCGAGCTCGCGCCCGAGCTTGCGATGGTCGCGCTTCTCGGCTTCCTCGATCTGCTTCAGGTAAGCGTCGAGGTCCTCCTGCTTGGCGAAGGCTGTGCCGTAAATGCGCGTCAGCATCGGGTTGTTGGAATCGCCGCGCCAATAAGCGCCGGCCACCTTCATCAGCTTGAAGGCGCCTCCGACCTTGCCGGTCGAGGTCATGTGCGGACCGCGGCACAGGTCGAACCAGTCGCCCTGGTAGTAGATCTTGATCGGCTCGGTGCCGGGAATGGCGTCGACCAGTTCGACCTTGAAGGCCTCGCCCTTGTCGCGGAACACCTGCTTGGTCTTTTCGCGGTCCCAGACTTCCTTGGTGAAAGGCTTGTCGCGCGCGATGATCTCGCGCATCTTCTTCTCGATCGCGGCAAAGTCTTCCGGCGTGAACGGCTCGTTGCGGAAGAAGTCGTAATAGAAGCCGTTCTCGATCACGGGGCCGATCGTGACCTGGGTTCCCGGCCACAGCGTCTGCACCGCTTCCGCCAGCACGTGTGCGCAGTCGTGCCGGATCAATTCGAGCGCGCGCGGGTCGTCGCGATTGACGAGCTCGATTCCAGCGTCGGCCTCGATCGGATCGTTGAGATCGGCAAGCGTGCCGTCGAGCGCCATGGCGACCGTGCGCTTGGCCAGCGACGGCGAGATGCCCTTGGCGATATCGAGGCCGGTGATGCCCTTGTCGAACTGGCGCTTGGCGCCGTCGGGGAAGGTGAGGGTGACTTTGGCAGCGGGGGTCACGGGCTTCAAATTGGAGAGGCTGTACTGGAAGCCGGACTCGGATTTGGGCTGGTCGGACATTGCTTTTCTCCTGGGGCTCACTCCTGCGAACGAGCGCAGGTAAGCGGGAACGAGCGATATATCAGGCGATTCGGCCTGCGCAATCCGGCATTTCCAAGAAAGTGGCGCGCAAAACCGGGGGCGGAGCCCGCAACTATTTGACGTTGTACCCTTTAACCGGTCGCAGGCCGCCGCTACATGCGTTTGCATGAAAAGCGCCCCAGCCGCCGGCCGTTTCGCGCCAACCGCCCTGATGCTCGGCAATCTCGTGACCGGCTGCTCGGTCTTGGCACCGGCGGGCATGCTGCCGGAATTGTCGGCAGGGCTTGGGATCAGCATCCACGCGGCCGGGCTCCTGATCACCTTCGGCGCGGTGACGCTGTGCGTCGGCTCGCCGCTGACGGCGTGGCTGACCAGCCGCATCGAACGGCGGATCCTGCTCGCCACGACGCTGGCGGTGCTCGCACTCGGCAATCTCGCCTCCGCGTTTGCGCCCGATTACACCAGCCTGCTGATCATTCGGCTCGCGATGCTCGCAGTCGGCTCGCTCTATACGCCGCAGGCGGCCGGCACGGCTGCGCTGATCGTGCCGGCGGAACGGCGCGGCAGCACAATTGCGTACCTCTTCCTCGGCTGGTCGCTCGCAGCCGCCGTCGGCCTGCCGCTCATCACCTTTATCGCCAGCCGCTACGGCTGGCGCGCGGCCTATGGCGGGGTCGGCGCGCTCGGCTGCGTCAGCTTGCTGCTGTTGCTGCTGCGTCTGCCGGCGGGCCTGCAGGGCGCACCGGTCGATCTGAAGACATGGGCCGCCGTCGGCCGAAGCAGGACGATCCTGCTGCTGCTTGCGATCACGATGCTGCAAATGTCGGGGCAGTTCGTCATATTCACCTATATGGCGCCGCTGCTCAACAAGCTCACTGGCGCCGGTCCCGATGCGATCGGCTTGGTCTTCGCGCTGTACGGGATCTGCGGCTTCCTCGGCGTCGTCGTCGCCACCCGCATCGTCGACACTGCGGGGCCCTATCGCACCTCGTTGCTGTTCACCTGCCTGCTGCTTGCCGGGATGAGCGGGTGGGCGCTCGGCGCCGGCTCGCTCGTCATGATGGCGGGCGCGGTGACGATCTGGGGCCTTGGCTTCGCCTCGACCAACTCGATGCAGCAGGTGCGGCTGGTCGCGGCTGCGCCGCCGCTGGCATCGGCCACCGTCGCGCTCAACACGTCGGTTCTCTATATCGGCCAGGCGGTCGGCTCCGCCGTCGGCGGGCTGCTGTTTGCCCGCGAACTTCTGCACGCGCTCGGCTTCGTCGCGGTCGGTTTCGTCGTGCTGGCACTGATCCTGGTGGTCGTGACCCGGCCCCGGCGGGCGGCTGCCGCCACCGCCTGAACGCAGCAGGTCGTGCGCGCAAGGCGCTTGGCAAACCTCGCGCGGGAGCGGTAGAAGGCCGGCGTGGGGATCAAAGAGAGTTGACTGAGATGAGGATGATTCTGGCGGTTGCCGCGGTGCTCTATTCAGCCTCCGCATTTGCGCAGACCGAGAAGCCACCCATGGTGGGGGACAAGCCGCTGGTGCAGGTCAAGCCGAAAGGCGCCAAGGAGGCTGTCGCCGCTCCAAAGGGCAAGCCGCAATCGATCGCGATCCGCCTCCAGGCCTGCCTCGAAATCGACGACGGCACCAAGGATCGCCTCAACTGCTACGACGCGGTGATCCCGCCGGCGCCGAAGCCGAAGCCGGCCAAGGCCAAGGGCTATGCCGACTGCCGCTTCTTCAAGGAAGAGGACGAGCGGCTGGCCTGCTTCAACGGCTTTGCCGAGAGCATTCCGAAGCTGCCCAGGAACTGATATTGGGAACTGATATCTAGACCTGATATCGGCCGGGCTAGGGATTTGTGGAGGCGACGCGCGTCAGCGCGAGCGACGGCGTCGCCGCCATCTTCACCAGCACGTCCTTGAGCGGATCGCGCGTCCAAGCGCGGGTGACATAGTCGCGATGGGTGATGCCCTCGCCGGTCTCCACGAATACCACGCTGCCGGGTCGTAGCGGCCCATCCATGTCCTCGGCGACGCTGATGCCCTTCTGGCGGAGCATGCTCATCAGCTCGCGGTCGCGCCGCGCGGTGTGGCGGGTGTAGGCGCTGACGAAGAAGCCGGAACGGTGGCTCTCGATCCAGGACGCGAATTTGTCCATCTCGCCATAGACGGCATCGAGCAGCACCACGCCGCGCACGCGGTCGCTGATGCCGCCGACCTCGAGGCTCCACGCCGTCGGCAGGAAGCCGCCGCTATAGCCGACGATCACGATCGGCATGTTGGCGAAGGCGCGCGCGCTGTTGGGATCGCCGGTGAGGCGCGCAAGATGGTCGGCCGATTCCGCCATGAAGCGCTTGAAGCCACCCGGCTGCCAGAATTTTCCGGCGCTGGAATCGGCGGCGTCGACCGCCATCTGCGGCGCAAGCAGGATCGCATTGGCGCCGGAATCGGTGACCTGTTTCGGCACCATTTGCCGGTCGCGGACGTCGCGCTCGAGCGTTGCGCCATTGCCGTGGAAGAACACCACGATCACGCCCGGCTTGCGCAGGTCGAAATGCTCGGGCACGTGCACCAGCACGCGGCTGTCGCTGTAGGTCTCGTCCTGCCAGTAGACGCGGCCGGAATAGCTGCGGTGGCCGCGGCGGTCGCCTTTGGAAATGTTGAGGAAGGGCGCATCGGAGGCGGGGTTGTTGCCGAAATAGGGAAAGGCCGACGACTTCATGCTGACGAGTGTCGTCAGATCCTCGCGGGCGGGGCGCTTGTACGGGACTTGCGGCTCGAGCGAGGCCACCTTGTAGGGCGCCTGCTCCGGTATTGGTCGCTGGACCGCGCTCTTGGGCGAGAAGTCCGACATCTGCCGTTGTAGGAAGCTTTCACTCGCCGAGGGAAAGCGTTCCTTGAACTGCGGGGCAGGGAAGCGGTCCTCGAAGGTGTCGCCGCTTGCCACGCGCGCGTTCGAGCTCTGCGAATTGGTCTTGGCGACCACCTGGACATTCGCCTGGGAGTTCGCCGCCAGCGCCGCCGGATCCGGCGCCTTGCCGCATTGAACCAGCGTCAGCGACAACGGCACCATGACTGAGATCAGACCGGCCCGGAGCGCACGATCATGCCGACCGGACATTGTCCGATCGGCACGATCATCAGCTCTCAGTTTAGGAGCGGCCCCGGCCATCCACCCATGACCCCAAAGTCACGACCCAAGTCTTACGTCCCAGGTCACACGTCCAAGTCACACGTCCATCGGCAAAGTTGAAACAATTGAGCCGACTGGCGTTTAGGCGACGTTAAGCGTCCGGAGAAACTTCCCCACATCCGGAACGCTCGAAAGGACCATGCAATCGTGTCCTGATTGTGGGGGAGCGGAACGGACAATCCCGGGTGCATCCAGAGACATCGTCCAAGGAAGCGCCTAGGCGGTGGTTTGGTACCTACCTCCGTTGCCTCATTTAACCCTTGTTAACCCTGCTTGAATTGACTGGGCCAAAGTGCACCATGGGCCCATTAGGCGAAGCGCCTGAGATTAAGGACCCCGATGACGGCATCAGATGCGGGTACCCCGCCCTGGACGGACCGGCTGACCGGGAGGGGGGCCGGGGTCTCCGTTCCGGTCGCCACCGCCATCGTCGTCGCCGACATGATCGGGGTCGGCGTCTTCACCAGCCTCGGCTTCCAGGTCAAGGACATCCCGTCCGGCTTCTCGATCCTGCTGCTCTGGACGGTCGGCGGCGTCGTCGCGCTGTGCGGTGTGTTCGCGTACAGCGAGTTGGGCGCGATGTTTCCGCGCTCGAGCGGCGAGTACAATTTCCTCGGCCGCGCCTATCACCCGGCCTTCGGCTTCCTCGCCGGCTGGGTGTCGGCCACGGTCGGCTTCGCGGCGCCGGTCGCGCTCGCCGCGATGGCGTTCGGGGAATATGCCAAGTCGGTCGTACCCGATCTGCCGGCGATTCCGCTCGCCATCGGCGTGGTGTGGCTGGTTTCGCTGGTGCAACTGACCGGCGTCAGGCACTCATCCACGTTCCAGTTGATCTCGACCGTTCTCAAGGTCGTGCTGATCGTCGCCTTCCTGGTCGCCGGCTTCGTCATCGCCGTGCCGCAGCCGATCAGCTTCACGCCGCAGCCCGGCGATATCGCCCATATCGTCAGTGCGCCGTTCGCCATCGGGCTCGTCTTCGTGATGTATTCGTTCTCGGGCTGGAATGCCGCCACCTACATCATCGGCGAGATGAAGACGCCGCAGCGGAACCTGCCGCGTGCGCTGCTCGCGGGCACGCTGATCGTGCTCGTGCTGTATGTCGCGCTGAACGCGGTATTTCTCCATTCGACGCCGGTCAGCGCGCTCGCCGGCCAGCTCGACGTCGCCAGTGTCGCCGGCACCGCCATCTTCGGCAGTCTCGGCGGTCGGATCGTCGGCGCCATGATTTGCTTCGGTCTGATCTCTTCGATCAGTGCGATGATGTGGATCGGCCCGCGCGTGATGATGACGATGGGAGAGGACATTCCCGCCTTGCGCGTTTTCTCCAAGCGGTCGGTGAGCGGCGCGCCGGCCTATGCCATCCTGTTCCAACTGGCCATCGCCAATCTTCTGCTGTTCACGCGCAGCTTCGAGGCGGTGCTCGATTTCATCCAGTTCGCGCTGTTGTTCTGCTCGTTCTTCACGGTCGCCGGCGTCATCAAGCTGCGGATCACCGATCCCGATCTGCCGCGGCCCTATCGCGCCTGGGGATACCCGTTCACGCCGCTCGTGTTTCTGCTCGTGACCGCGTTCATGATGTACTACCTTCTGACGGAGCGGCCGCTTCAGTCGCTGTCGGGAATGCTCGTCATGCTCTCCGGCCTTTTGATTTACGCTGTTTTCCGCAGGCGGCCCGTCGTCGCTGCCGCATCACCGCATCGCGAATAGACATGCTCCGCCCCCTGAGAATTGCGGCCGTCGCTTTCGTCCTCCTGGCTGCGGCCGTCTCGTCCGCGCGTGCCGCAGACGTCACCTTCGATGACACGGCGCGCTTCCTTGCGGGCATGCAGCCTTCGGCGGACTCGCCGCTGGTGCCGCTCACCAGGGACCCGGCCTGGCAGCGTCACGCCAAATTCTTGGACGGCGCCTTCGCTCAGCTCGAGCAGCGTCAGCTCTCGAAGATCCGCAGCTGGGCCGACCTCAATCTGGCCGCGCCCCGACCGACCATGTTCTATTTGTTCAGCGGCCCCGATTTCCTCTACGCCAACGCCTTCCATTCCAAGGCCAGCACCTACGTGCTCGGCGCGCTGGAGCCGGTCGGCGCGGTGCCCGATTTGACGCGGCTGCCGCGCGGTTCGGTCGGCGCTGCGCTCTATAACGTCGAACGCGCGCTTGGCTCGATCCTGAGCTTCTCGTTCTTCATCACCAAGCAGATGAAGGTCGACCTGAGCGCCAACCAGGTCAACGGCACCCTGCCGATCCTCTATGTCTTCCTCGCCCGCTCCGGCAAGACCATCCGCAACGTCGAGATGGTCGCGCTCGACGACAAGGGCGGGCTACATGTCGGTGGCGACAATCCCGGACGGAACGTGACGCGCGGCGTCCGCATCAGCTTTGCCGGCAGCGACGGGGAAGCGCGTACGCTGTATTATTTCGCAACCGACCTCTCAAATTCCGGCGCACGTGCCACGGGCTTCCTGAAATTCTGCGAGACGCTCGGGCCCGGCAACAGCCTGCTCAAGAGTGCGTCCTACCTGTTGCACTCCGGCAATTTCACCGTCGCACGCGACTGGTTGCTCGCCAACAGCGCCACCATCATCCAGGACGATTCCGGCATTCCGCTTGCGAACTACAATGCGCGGCAATGGCGGTTCTTCCCGTTCGGCCGCTATCTCGGCCCCATCGACGAATTCCCCGGCCGCTACCAGGAGCGCTACGCCGAGCTGTTCACGCGCGCCCAGCCGATCGATTTCGGCGTGGGCTATCGCTGGCGCATGCGTGAATCGAATTTGCTGCTGGCGGTGAAGGTGCCGGGCAGCGAGGCCGCACCGGCTGCAGAGACCACTTCGGCCGCCGAGCCGGCGCCAAAGCCGCCGCGCCCGAAGCGGCTACGACCGCCGGAGTCGATCCCTCCGTCACAGGGACGGTTCTACTGGTTCCGGTGACTACCAATGCACGCTCTGGCTCGGCACGATGAACGTCGTCGTGCTCGGCTGTGTTGCAAGGCTCCTCTCAAGATACCAGCCTGAGCCGAGGACGAGCGCAAGCAAAGCGATGATGGCGAGCAGGTCGATGGTTCTTGGATCGTGTGCCCTGTGATCGAGATTCGGACCGGGCTTGATGTGAAAATGCGGGCTGATTTTCCAGCGCATTGTTGTTTCCTCCCGTGGGGAGCATCAAAACAACGCGGGCGGAAAGTCTAAGGTTCCGGTCAGGGCGGCGCTGTTCAGAGCACCGCAGGTCAGGACGCGTTAACTCCGCGCCAGCGGCCATAGCGCCATGGGAGATACCAGCGTGCGCCTTTGGGCGCCGTGAGAGGCACGTTGTCGATGCCGGACGTGCCGAAGGGATGGCAACGGAGCAGGCGCGCGAGCGTCATCCAGCCGCCGGCCCACAGCCCGAACCGTTCGATTGCCTCATCGCCATAGACGGAGCAGGTCGGCAGGTGCCGGCAATTGTAACCGACCAGAGGTGACAGCGTGTGGCGATACAGCCAGATCAGTGCACGGCCGAATCTGCGCGGCAGCCGGAGCACACCATCGACGGAACTGGAACAATGCTCGCAAGCTGAATGCTTCATGTGCGTTGTGCTGCGAGGTTGAGCGAAGCTTTGCCCGGTTCCGGTGCAGGGAACCATAAGTTGTTGTTTCCACGCCATATTTTGCGTGTTTTTTGGGAGCAGTGCAGCAAGTATCTGTGGACGATCTGTATTCGCCCGGATACCATTTTTATGACGGTCGTGTGTAGAAACATACGCCTGTATGATGGACTCAGGTAGCGCCACCGGGGATTGTTTGGGGACCTTGGGGCTTTGGGGCTTGGGGAAGGAACCAGATTGAGACTTCTGAACTCCCTTAAACTTCGCGGCTGGTTGCTGGTGGGAACCGCCGTCTGCGGAGTCGCGCTGGCTGGCGCCGTCGCAACATTCGGATCGTCGGCTCGCGCCGGCGCTGCCCTCGAAGAGCGCAAGCTGCCGATGAAGTTCAGCTGGGTCGCCTGCGAACCGAATTGCCGCGGCTGGATCAGCGCGGTCGGCATCATCACCGCCGATACGCCCAAAGAATTCGAAGAGTTTTCGCGCGGCCGCCAGCTCGGCGGCGCCACCGTAGTGCTCGATTCCAGCGGCGGCTCCGTCAATGACGCGATCACGCTCGGCCGGCGCTTCCGCAATCTCGGGCTTTTGACCACGGTCGGCGTGAGCCTCCGCGGCGGGCCGTCGACACGACCGGCCGTCGCGCCGGAAGCGTATTGCGAATCCATGTGCGCGTTCCTGCTGCTGGCCGGCAAGAAGCGTTACGTGCCGAAAGCCGCTCATGTCCGGGTTCACCAGATCTGGATGGGCGACCGCGCCGATGATGCCAAGGCGGCGAGTTATAGCGCGCAGGACCTGATGATCGTGGAGCGCGACATCGGCCGCCTCGCCAAATACACCTTCGATATGGGTGGCGCCGGGGATCTGTTGTCGCTTGCGCTCAGCGTCCCGCCTTGGGAGGACCTGCACGAACTCGATGCCGGCGAGCTCAAGCTCACCAATCTGGTTACGACCGATCTCGTGGCTGACGTGCTCCCGCACGTGGATATCTCGGCGCCGGCAATGGCGGAGCTTGCACCGAAGACGCAGGCGAGGTTCGGCGCGGAACCGGAGCAGGCTTCCAAGTCGACCAAGACGGCGGAAGCCCTAGTGCCGACCGGTAGTGTTGCCACACCGGCTGCTGCGGCGGCGCCGAAGTAAGCTCTTAAATCTCGGCAGTCATCCCGGGGCGCGCGTCAGCGCGAACCTTGGTGAGCAAGTACGTACCTGGGGTGCGCAAGTTCGCCCCGGAATGACGGAGAGGGGGTCAGCCTTGCGCTGCGGCCGGCTGCTTGGTTCTGGCCTCGATCTGGCCGATGGCATCAACCACGGCATCGAAGGTGAGAAGCGTCGAGGCATGGCGCGCCTTGTAGTCGCGGACCGGCTCGAGGAACTTGATCTCCTCCCATTTTCCTTGAGGAGGCGCACCATTCTCCTTCAGCATCTTGCGAACGGTTTCGCGTAACTCACGGAGTTCGCTCGCAGTCGAGCCGACCACGTGACTTGCCATGATGGATGAAGAGGCCTGGCCCAAGGCGCAGGCCTTCACGTCATGGGCGAAGTCGGTGACGGTATCCCCGTTCATCTTGAGATCGACCTTCACGGTCGAGCCGCACAGCTTGGAATGGGCGGTGGCGGAGGCATCGGGGTCCGCCAACCGTCCGAGCCGCGGAATATTCCCGGCCAGCTCGATGATCCGCTTGTTGTAAATGTCGTTCAGCATTTGATGGAGTCCAACGCGTCCACACCCGCTTCCAGGCCGGATCGGCCTTGGCGGGCGCCGCCCACGGTCCTATATAGGGGCGGAACTGGTGGAAAAACAGTCCAGCGGAGCGGTGGCGGTGATCCAGATCTGCGCTGCCGGCGTTGTGACCTTGGGACTTTTGCACCGAAACTGTTCTGTTCAGGCGTCCGGCGGCTTGGCCGCCCCGTCTGCCGGTGACACTCCGGCCGTTAGGCCGTCGAACGGAGAAGATATGGACGCTGCAATCAAATCCATCCGCCCGGGCAAGCCCTCCGACCGGCAGCCCGAGAGCCGCCCGGCCGAGCTTGATCCTGCCGAATTCCTCGCGGCCGCCGTCCGCGCCGACCAGCCGCGCCCCGCGCGCGCCGAGGCGGAAGCGGCGGTGAAGACGCTGCTCGCCTATATCGGCGAGAATACCGAGCGCGAGGGCCTGCTCGACACGCCGCGCCGCGTCGTCGAGGCTTTCGACGAGCTCTATCAGGGCTACCACCAGTGCCCGGCCGAGGTGCTCGACCGCACCTTCGGCGAGACGGCGGGCTATGACGATTTCGTCCTGGTGCGCGACATCGAGTTCACCTCGCAATGCGAGCACCACATGATGCCGTTCTACGGCAAGGCGCACATCGCCTATACGCCGGTGGAGCGCGTCGTCGGCCTGTCCAAGCTCGCCCGCCTGACCGACATTTTCGCCCGCCGGCTCCAGACCCAGGAGCACCTGACCGCGCAGATCGCCGCCGCGATCGACGAGGTCCTCAAGCCTCGCGGCGTTGCCGTGCTGATCGAGGCCGAGCATACCTGCATGTCGGTGCGCGGCGTCGCCAAGCATGGCGCCTCTACTTTCACCAGCCGCTTCACCGGCATGTTCCGCGACAATCCGGCGGAGCAGGCCCGTTTCCTGTCCCTGGTGCGAGGCACGACGCGCTGACCTCGCGACAAACCGGCGAGAGTTGCTGTGTCCGCTCATTCCCATGAGATCGAGGAGGGCCTCGCCTTCCTGCCCAGATTTGATGCCGCTGGCCTCGTGACGGTCGTCGCCACCGACGTCGCCACCGGCGACGTGCTGATGGTCGCGCACATGAACGAGGAGGCGCTGCGCAAGACCATTGCGACCGGCGAAGCCTGGTATTTCAGCCGCTCGCGCAATGCGTTGTGGCGAAAAGGTGAGACGTCGGGTCAGACCCAGCGCGTGGTCGAGATGCGCACCGATTGCGATCAGGATGCGGTCTGGATCCGCATCGAGCAGATCGGCGCGGCCTGCCATACCGGCCGGCGGTCGTGCTTCTACCGCAAGGTCGAGGCCGAGGGCGGGGGAGCGAGATTGGTCTTCACTGAGGCGGACCGGCTGTTCGATCCGAACGACGTTTACAGGAAGTAGCAGCCTGTCATTCCGGGTTCGCGCTGTCGCATGCCCCGGAATGACGCGGAGCGTCAGTTAACCCCGCCTTAACCATACCTGTCCCACGGTGAGACGATGGGCGCCGAATTGCCGGCGTCGCTCAGCGCCGCGCGGGGCGGGCCCTCCACCATGTCGATCGACAGTTTCAGTGCCACGCAGACGGCCGGCCTTGATCCGTCGCGCGCGCGTGTCGCCGGTGCGATCAAGCAGGCCTCGAACGTCACAGGCGTCAGCTTCCAGTACATGCTGACCACGGCCAAGATGGAATCGGACTTCAATCCGACGGCCGCCGCCACCACCTCGTCCGCGCAGGGGCTCTACCAGTTCATCGACCAGACCTGGCTCGGCACGGTGAAGGAAGCGGGTGCCCAACTCGGCTATGGCAGCTACGCCGACGCCATCACCAGGACGTCATCGGGGACCTACACCGTCGACGATCCCGTCAAGAAGCGGTCGATCATGAAGCTGCGCGACGATCCCGAAGCCGCTTCCGCCATGGCCGCAGCGCTGACGCAGTCGAACAGCTTCAAGCTCACCGGCCTGCTCGGGCGCAGGCCGAGCGACAGCGAACTCTACATGGCCCATTTCATGGGCGTCCGCGGCGCGGCGAAATTGATCGCCAATGCCGAGGACAATCCGCAAGCCGTCGGCGCGCGGCTGTTTCCCAACGCGGCGGCCGCCAACCGCCCGATCTTCTACGCCAAGGACGGCCGCGCCCGCAGCGTCTCGGAGGTCTATTCAGTCCTGGACAGCCGCTATGCCAGCGCGGCCAATTCAAAGGTAACCCGCAGCGCGATGGCGATGTATGGCGCCACGCCTTCGACCACGCAGGTCGCGAGTGCCAATGCAGTGGTGCCCACTGCGCCTGTCGTGGACAACGCCGCCTATCTCCAGACCTTCCCGAATGCCCGCACAGTGACGCCCGTCAGCGCGACGTCGTCGACACATGTCGCGGACAATCCGACGGGCACGCCGGTGTTTCGTTCGATCTATCAACCCGGCGATGCCACGCAGCCGGTCTCGACCACGGTGCAGAAACTATGGGGCAACAATGCCTCGCTCACCTCGGTCGCAGCGGCGACGCCGGACGTGCGGCCGCCGCAACCGCTCGATCTCTTCAGTGATCGCAGCGGCACGTTCTCGAGCTAGCCGAGATCTCGTGTCCCGGACGCGCTGCGGCGCAGAGCCAGGACCCATGCAACAAAGCTGCTCTCGATCATCTGGGCCCCGGCTCAGCAGCGCATCACTTGCGTGCTGCGCTACGTCCGGGGCACTCCTGCCAAGCGGCTTGGTTCCCTTAACAAATCATCAACAAAACCAGCCAGTTATGGTGAACGCTTTGTTAAGCGTCGTGGTTTATTTTGTATTGCAGGTGACGAGCCGTCATCATTTTCGTTTGTTGTGTAGCCCGAAGCAGCATGATTGTTCGGCAGTTCATTCATTGGATCAGGACGGCACCCGCGGGCGAGCGGGCCGAGGCAACACGGGCGCTGGCCCGGGCCTGGCTGATCTCGGACCTTTCTGCAGACGATCGCATCGCCGCCGAAGGCGCGCTTCTGATGCTGCTCGACGATGCCTCGCCGCTGGTGCGGCAGGCGATGGCCGAAGCTTTTGCCCGCAGCCTCGATGCGCCGGCCGCAATCGTGCGGGCGCTGTCAGCCGATCAGCCGACGGTCGCGCTGCCGGTGCTCGAACATTCCCCGCTCTTGATCGACGCCGATCTCGTCGACATCGTCGCGACCGGCGGCGAGGAGGTGCAATGCGCAGTCGCCCGCCGCATCGCATTGCCGGTGTCGGTGTGCGCCGCGATCGCCGAAGTCGGCTGCGCGGCTGCCGCGCTGGAGCTGATCGAGAATCCCCATGCCGAGCTCGCCCCGTTCTCCTGGGACCGGATCGTCGAGCGTCACGGTCATCTCGCCGCGATCCGCGAGGCGATGCTGGTGCTGGAGGATCTGCCGGCCGCAACGCGTGCTGCACTGGTGGCAAAGCTCTCCGAGACGCTGGCGCAATTCGTCGTGGCACGGAATTGGCTGAGCGCCGAGCGCGCGGACCGCATCACCATCGAGGCGCGCGATCGCTCCACCATGAACATCGCGGCGCGCTCGCGCGGCGATGACATGCAGGGCCTGGTCCGGCATTTGCGCGTCACCGGCCAGCTGACCGCGGGCCTGATCCTGCGCGCACTACTGTCCGGCAATCTGGGCTTGTTCGATGCGGCACTCGCCGAGCTCGCCGATCTGCCGCTCGCGCGCGTCTCGGCGCTGCTGCACGAGCGCGGCGGCAACAGCGTGCACGCGCTGCTCCGTCGCGCCGGGCTTCCGGAGGCGACATTTGCGGCGTTCCAGGTCGCGCTCGATGCCTGCCACGAGCAGGGCTTCGTCGACAGCGACGACGGCGCGGTGCGGCTGCGCCGGCGCATGGTCGAACGCGTGCTCACCCATTGCGAATCCGATCGCGGCGCCACCGAGCCGCTGATGGTCCTGCTGCGCCGCTTCGCTACCGAGTCCGCGCGCGAAGAGGCACGACTGTTCTGCGACGAGCTCGTCGCGGATGATGTGGTCGATCCGCTCTATGACGATCTGATTGCGGCGTAGTTCGAAGCTCGCGACAAGGCGGGCCGGAAGAGACAGGCTCCGACATTGCGAGCGCAGCGAAGCAATCCAGAATCCCTCCGCGGGGACAGTCTGGATTGCTTCGCTGCGCTCGCAATGACGAGAGATAGTGAAGCCTTATTCCCCCGGCGCGATGCTCGGCGCCAGGATCACCTCGAGATGCTCGGGGCGGTCGCGGTTGACGTGGGCAAGATAATCGTCGGCGACCTTGCGCAGGCGGCGGCTGAGCTCGGCCGAGACGCTGATCCTGTCCAGCCTGGTGTTCTCGTGTACGATGGCGAGAATGGCGTTGATGTGGTGCGTGAACAGCTCGGCCGGCACCTTGTCCAGGTCAGGCGCGTGCTCGATGACGCGGCACAGGCTTTCGGCGATGCCTGCGGCTGAAGGAAAGCCGAATGTCGCCGCATCGCCCTTGATGTCATGCGCGGCGTGAAACAGCTCGTCGCGCAGTTTCTTCGTGAAGCCGTCGTTCTGCACGGCGGTCCAGGCGGCGGACAGTCGCTGGACCTCGATCACCATCCAGTCCTTGAACTCGCCGGAGAGGCGCGCGAGCGCCTGCTCGGCGCGGCCGACCGGGTCGTCCAGGTCTTTTTCCTCGACGCGGCGCAGGACCTTGCGCAGCGGATTGGGCTGCGTGATGACCTGGTGCGTGGCGAAGGCCTTGACCTCGATGTCCTTTGCGCTGTTCTTCGCCATGATGCCTGCCTCGTCTGAAGCGGTTGCGCTAGATGGTGGAGCGGGCCTTGTCGAGCAGCGAGGGCTGCTGCAGCACCTCGTGCTTTTCGCCGACGCGGCGCTCCGGGCCCATATAGGCGGAGTTGGTGTTGCGGCGCCGGTCGGGGCCGAAATAGGTCTTGGTCTTGATGAAGGGGCGGGGATTGGCGACGACGTTGAGGATGCGCTGATAGAGCCCCTTGGCCGAGATCGGCTTGGCCAGAAATTCGGTGACGCCGGCATCGCGCGCGACCGTGACGCGACGTTTCTCCGAATGTCCGGTCAGCATGATGATCGGTGCATAGGGATTGCCCTTGGATTCCGGCTGCCGGATCATCTGCGCGAGCTCGAGCCCGTCGAAGATCGGCATGGCCCAGTCGGTGATGACGATGTCGGGCACGTAATGGCTGTACATTTCGAGCGCCGTGGCGCCGTCCTCGGCCTCATAGACCTCGCGCGCGCCGAACGAATGCAGCAGCGTCCGCAGGATGCGGCGCATGTGCGGATTGTCGTCGCAGACGAGGAAGCGCAGCTTGTTGAAGTCGATACGGAACATGACGCCCGGGCCAAAAGCGGGTCAACCTTCGTTAACCATATCGTGCCGGGAGTTAACGAAGGGTTGCGGCCCGGGGGTGGGGCGGCAGGACGCTCAGTAGCCGAACTGCTCCCGCAGGATACGCTCTTCCAGGCTGTGGCCAGGGTCGAACAGCATCCGCATCGAGATGCTCTTGTCCGAAAGCACTTCGACGCGCCGGACCCTGCGCACCTCCTCGTGGTCGGCGACCGCTGCGACGGGGCGCTTGTCGTCTTCCAGCACCTCGATCACGACATAGGCGGTATTGGGCAGGAGGGCGCCGCGCCAGCGCCGCGGCCGGAAGGCGCTGATTGGCGTCAGCGCCAGCAGGGCGGCGTTGATTGGGAGGATGGGTCCTTGGGCGGAGAGGTTATAGGCCGTCGAGCCTGCCGGCGTCGCGACGATAATGCCATCGGCGATCAGCTCCGGCATGCGTTCGCGCTCGTCGATAAGTATCCGCAAGCGCGCCGCCTGGGAGGTCTGGCGGAACAGGTAGACCTCGTTGATGGCATGGTGCAGGTGAACGCGGTCGTTGACGTCGGTCGCGCGCATCAGGAGCGGATTGATCTCGGATTCATGCGCCGTCTCGAGCCGTTGGCGCAGATCGTGCGTCGAGTACTCGTTCATCAGGAAGCCGACCGTGCCGCGGTGCATGCCGTAGATCGGCTTTCCCGTACGCATATGGTGGTGCAGGGTCTGGAGCATCAGCCCGTCGCCGCCGAGTGCGACGACCACGTCGGCCTCGTCAGGATCGCAATTGCCATAGTCCCTGGTCAGCTGGCCAAAGGCGGCCTGCGCCTCGTTGCTCGGGCTGGCGACGAAGGCGATCCGGTCGTATCGCGCAGGCTTGGTCATGGCTTCTCGGCAGGGCCGCTGGGTCGAGGAAGGTTCCGCCGGGCTCGTCTATACGAGGTAGGCCCGTATTGTCGAGGATGACCGCCCACCAAAGCTAATGGGGACGGTCCAACCGGACTTAAGCACAGAACCGGGCAATTTGAACCCGGCCGGCCGCTTCAGGGCCCGCACCGCCAATGATTCCCCAAACCGTCGTAATTTGGCGCTAGCTTTCTGACTCCCCGGCGGTCACGGCCGGACACGGAGGATGATCATGGTCACGACTTTGCCGGCGCTCCGCCTCGCGGGCCTGGTGTTGGCGGTGTCGGCTTTCGCGTTCGCCGGCCTTGCACACGCAGATGATGCGCCGCAGCCGCGCTCCGAGGCGGCCGCGCCGGCCGGACAGAAGGGTGGGCGCGGCGGTGCCGCGCAAGGCGCGCCGCAGACGTCGTCGTCCGCGGCCGAGCCGCACCGTCTGCCGCCGGATTCGACCACGAAGCAGACGCTCGATCTGCCCGGCCGGACCCTCAACTTCACGGCCACCGCCGGGTCGATCCGCGTGTTCGATGGCAAAGGCGAGCCGTTGGCCGACATCGCCTATACGTCCTACCAGCTCGACAGTGCCGAGCGCGCCACGCGTCCGGTGACGTTCCTGTTCAACGGCGGGCCCGGTGCGTCCTCGGCCTGGCTTCAGTTCGGCGCGGCCGGGCCATGGCGGTTGCCGCTCGATGGCGAGGCCCTGTCGCCGTCGGCCTCGCCCGAGGTGAAGCCGAACGCGGAGACCTGGCTCGACTTCACCGATCTCGTCTTCATCGACCCCGTCAGCACCGGCTACAGCCGCTTCGTGGCGAGCGGCGAGGATGCCCGCAAATCGTTCTACTCCGTCGATGGCGACGCCAACTCGATCGCGCTCGTGATCCGCCGCTGGCTCGAAAAGCACGAGCGGCTGACTTCGCCGAAATACGTCGCCGGCGAAAGCTATGGCGGCATTCGCGGCCCCAAGGTCTTGCGCCAGTTGCAGCTCCAGCACGGCGTCGGCGTCAGGGGCTTGATCCTGGTCTCGCCGCTCTTGGATTTCCGCGAGTTCACCGGCACGAGCCTCCTGCAGTATGTCGCGACGCTGCCGAGCTACGTGGCAGTGGCGCGCGAAGCCAAACGTCCGGTCAAGCGCGCCGACCTCGCCGACGTCGAGGCTTATGCGCGCGGCGAATTCCTGACCGATCTCGTCAGGGGCGAGGCGGACAAGGAGGCAACGACGCGTCTGGCCGACAAGGTCGCCGAACTCACCGGCATCGACCAGGCGGTGAGCCGCCGCCTCGCCGGCCGCTTCGACGTCGGTGAATTCCGCCGCGAGTTCGACCGCAAGAACGGCAAGGTGACCGGACGCTACGATGCCTCGGTGCGCGGCTTCGATCCCTATCCGGATTCGAGCAGCTCGCGCTTCGGCGATCCCTCCGGCGATGCGCTCCAGGCACCGCTGACGAGCGCCGCGGTCGACGTGCTCTCGCGCAAGCTCAACTGGCGGCCCGGCGGCTCATATGAAGTCCTGAACGGTGCTGTCGAAGGGCAATGGGATTTCGGCCGCGGCATCAACCCGCCGCAATCGGTCTCCGATCTGCGCCAGATCCTCGCCACCGATGCGAAGCTGAACGTGCTGGTCACGCACGGCCTGTTCGATCTCGCCACGCCCTATTTCGCAACGAGGCGGGTGCTCGACCAGTTGCCGGCCTTCGTGACGCAGCGCGTGAAGTTCGTGGTCTATCCCGGCGGCCACATGTTCTATTCGCGCGACGGATCGCGGCAGGCGTTCCGAAGCGAGGTCGAGGCGCTCATTCGGGAGTAGGCCGGCGCTTGCGCGGCGGATACCGGCGCGCGATCTCGCGTGCGACGACTTTTTTTGGCTTCACGTTCGCGCCGGCAATCCAGATGTCGCTGACCTTGCCGCGCTTGTCACGGACCCGGCGCACCGGCTCGCCGTGGCTGGAATAGCCGGCAGCCCAGGCGAGCTTGCCGGTGTCGCGGCCGGTCACTTCGATTTCGGCGGCATCCATAAACGGGTTGTTGAACTGCGGGTTGGCGACGAGCACGCGGTTGCCGGCGGGGACGAGATCGGTCGCGCCCCAGATCGTCCACCAGCGCCCGGTCCAGTCGCGCACGCGCCGGTCGGGGGCGCCGCGGGTCTGGAAGACGCGCAGGATCTGCATCGCGCCGTCCATCCAGAACGGCGCCGCGCCGTCGATCGAGTTGCTGAGGATGCTGATTGCAAGCTCGCAAGCGGGAATGGAGCAGGTCCGCGAGATATAGCCCTGGAAGCCGCCGCCATGGCCGAACCAGTCCCAGCCGTCGGTCTTGCCGGCATTGACGCCCAAGCCGTAATAGGCCTCGAAGCTCTGCGGGATGCGCCAATGGTTTCGCGTCATCTCGCGGCGGCTGGCGACCGACAGCACGCTCTTCTTCGCGTTGGGCGCCAGCTGCGCGAAGAAGCGGGCGGTGTCGGCGGCGGTGGCGACGAAGCCTGCGGCAGATGCCATTGCATGGGCGGGATTGTCACCCGGGATCACGCAGCGCTCGCCAAACGGCACTCTTCGCGTGTGGCCGCGCGCGAAGGCTGCGCCCTTGGGAAGCGGTGCGTCCGGCTCGGTCTCGCGCAGGCCGGCCGGCGCAATGATCTCGCGCTTGATCCAGACGGAGTAGGGCTCCTTCGCAACAGCCTCGATCACGAGGCCGAGCAGGCCAAAGCCGTGATTAGAATATTTGAAGCGTGTGCCGGGGTCGATCGCGGTCGGCAGCTTCAATTCTGCAAGCAGCTCCTTGGCATCGAGATAGGGGCGGCTGTCGATGAACTGGCCGGAATCGGCGCCGTCTCGCGTCAGCCCCGCGCTGTGCGACAGCACTTGCGCGATCGTGGTCTCGGCGACGCGCGGATCGAGGCCGCCGACATATCGGCCGACATGGTCGTCGAGCCGGAGCTTGCCCTGCTCGCGCAGCTTCATGATGCCAGCCGAGGTGAAGCTCTTGGAGTGCGAGGCGATGCGGAAGCGATGGCGCGGGGTGAGCTTCTCGCCCGTGTCGAGATTGGCGAGGCCGAACGCATGCTCGGCGACGACCTCGCCGCGATGGGCGAAAGCCACGATGAGGCCCGGCTGCTGGATCGTCGTCAGCTGGTATTCGATCCAGGAGCCGATGTAGTCGATCGCGGATCGCAGCCACGTGTCCATTGCGCTACCGGTTTGCGAGGGAGGTCGGTGCGAAAGGCTAGCCGAGAAAGCAGAACGGGCACAACCTGAAAGGTTGTGCCCGTTTGCGTCGTTCGAAGATGCGATGACTCCAGTCTATGCCTTCAGTAGACGAGCGTCGCGCCGGTCGGCTTGTCGAGCGCTTCGGCCAGCGAGCGATATTCCGAGCTGCCGGTGCCGGCGAGCGAGGCGATCTTGTCGAGGTGGTATTGCGCCTGCTCGCGGTTGCCCTGCTCGAGCTGCCAGAGGCCGTAATATTGCCAGGTGCGGACGTGGTTCGGATCGTCCTTCAGCGCCAGCTCATAATAGGCCTTCGACGACTGGTAGTCGCCGAGCTTGCGATAGGAGTAGCCGATCAGGTTGGCGACGTCCGCGACGTCGTTGCGCTTGAGCGACTTCAGCTGGCCGATCGCGCCCCTGTAATCGTGCTTGTCGTAGATCGCGGCGTAGGCGGTGCGGTAGGCCGCGAGGAATTTGGGGTCGCTGACGGAAGAGCTCTTCTTCTTGCCCTTCTTGGTCGAGGTGTCCGATTTCGGCGGCGACGAAGGGTCGTCGCCGGCGGCGGCATACGCGCTGGACAGCACCGGCGCGGCCGCCAGTGTCATGGCGACGAGTCCCGGCACAACGAGCATTGAGAGTTTGCGCATCTAAGTTCTCCGGTATGGAACGTGGCGATCCTACACGATTGCCCGAAGACCGGAACACCTCTCGGGCAAAAACATTCCCGCGTCGCACGATCTATTCGCCCGGCCGTGGATGACAAACGTGTCATCGAGGTGAACGGAAGCCTGCAAAGGGCTTCAGACTGGGTTCAGTGCCCCCCGCTTATGTTCCTTCCCACGATCGATGGGGGCGAGAGGGCGCCGCCTGATGATCCTTCCAAGAGGAGACCACCATGTTGAAGACCATTTCTGCAGCCTTGCTCGCAACCTCCGTGATCGCAGCCCCGGCGTTCGCCGCCGAGGCCGGCAAGACCACCACAGCCGCGCCGGTGATCAAGGCCGACCAGAGCCAGACCAAGGCGGCGACCACTGCCGCAAAACCGGAAGCCGGCGTCAAGGCCGACGCCAAGACGGACGCCAAGACCGACGCCAAGACGGACGTGAAGACGACGGACTCGAAGGCTTCCGATGTCAAGACGGACGCCAAGGTGGATGGCAAGTCGAAGGCAATGGACGCCAATGCCGCGGTCACCACCGACGAGCACAAGAGCGTGAGCAAGCATCGCCATCACGACAAGCGGGTCACGGCCAAGGAGTCGCAGAAGGCGCAGCCGGATGTGACCAAGCCCGCGACGTCTGATAAGCGCAACTGACGACTGATCCCGCGCGGCGGCATCCCTGGTATTGCCCGCCGCCGCGCGCGGACGTCAGGCCTGGCCCGTTGCCACGCCTCGGGCGGAAGCCCGAGATGTCGGCGGCTGGCCGGTGCGCTGTTTGCGCCGCTGCAAGCGAATTCCCTTCATCCCGGCTTGGGGCTAGAACGTCTCCTGATCTGTTCGAGCGGAGAGCGGGGCCTGTGGGGCGATTGGCGAGATGTGCGGTGATCCTGGCGTTGCCGCTGGCGCTTGCGGCATGTTTCGGCAGCGACAGTGACCGTCCGACTTTCATGGGCGGGACCCAGGCCGGCGGGCCGCAGCCGTTTCCCGAAAATTTCCGGAACGACACGGTGGCGTTGATGCGGGCCTATCTCAACAATCCGGTCGGCGTGCGCAATGCCGCCATGGCCGAGCCGGTACAGCGCGAGGTCGGCGGCCGGCAGTTCTATGTGAGCTGCCTGCACTTCACCCCGCGCGAGACGGATGGGAGCTACAAGGGCATGCGCGAGCGGGCCGTTATCTTCGTCAACGGCCGGGCGGACCGCGTGGTCGACCAGACCAGCGATCTCTGCGCCGGTGCGGTTTACGCACCGTTTCCGGAACTGGAAAAGATGACGCGGTAGCGCAAAGGCAGCCTTCATCGCCCAGTGTTAGGCAGAAGCAGCCGGAGCCGCGGGATCACATTTCGGCGAGCTTTGAACGGGGTGGTTTAGACTTGCGACAAATCGTGGCGGCGGCCTTGCGCAGCCGAATTGACGGAACAAATTCGTGTTGTTGCCACGCCGTCACAGTCACGAACGATCAACGTTCCGGCATTGCCGCGAAGCAACCCAATTCACGCCACGTTGTTTCCCGAGTGTCGTAATGAAAGAACGGGGATGATCATGAAGTCGATCTTGCTGGGTGCAGCAGCTCTGCTGGCGCTGGTTGCGCCGGCCGCAGCGGCCGACATGCAGCCGCGCGCCTACACCAAGGCTCCGGTCACGCCGCCGCAGGTGATCTATAACTGGACCGGTTTCTATATCGGCGGCCATGTCGGCGGCGCGTTTGCGGGCGACAACACCTTCCAGTCGAGCGACGCGCGTTTCCTGGGCGGCGTGCAGGGCGGCTTCGACTACCAGTTCGCGCCCAACTGGGTGGTGGGTATCGAGGCCCAGTATTCTTGGCTGCCGACCAACAACAATGGCGCCATCTTCCCGCTGGGCACGCAGGTGACATCCAACACCGACCAGATCGGGTCGGTGACCGGTCGCATCGGTTACACCTGGGGACCGACGCTGCTTTACGCCAAGGGCGGTTATGCCTGGCGGAATAACGGCCTTGGCGTGAACATCGCCGGGGTGCCGCAGGCCTTCACCACCACCGGCAACAACAAGGACGGCTATACGGTCGGCGCCGGCCTCGAATACATGTTCGCGCCAAACTGGTCGGCCAAGGCCGAGTACCAGTATTACAATTTCGGCAGCACCACCTTCACCTCCGGCCCGGCTGACATCGTTGGCGTTCGTGGCCGGGAGGACGAGCATACCGTCAAGGCCGGGGTGAACTATCGCTTCGGCTGGGGCGGCCCGGCCGCCTCGCGGTACTGACGGTCAGCGCCGACCCAAGACCTGAAGATCCAAGACCTTAAAATCGAAGACCTGACAAAGGCCGGCTCCGCCGGCCTTTCGTCTGCCGGCCTCCCGCCTCCGGCGCCTGTTTCTTTGCATTCCGTGAACCATTTGGCGCGTCATTTGCTTGCAAACGATGCTGGCGCGCCTTCTCACGCGCGTCATGGGGCTGGCGTAAAGCAAAAATAATTTTTGCGGTTTACGGAACTCGCGCTCCGGAACGCGTTATATGACAATTACCGGGCAGGTGGGACGACGGACATGCGTATCTTGGTGTCGGCAGTGGTGCTCTCGTGCTTCGGCTGCCTGCCGTGCTCTGCACAGACAATCCTCAGATCCGAGCCTCTGATGTTGGCACCGTACGAAGTTGCCTTCGTCAAGGACGCTTCATGTCCGTCGGGCAAGGTCATGAAGGTCACCGGCGCCATCCGCGGGCTGCACCGCCGCAAGGCCTGCGTGACTATGCCGGGCGAGCAGGCCTCGCTTGTGGCGGCCACCCCCTGAGCTTTCGCTCCGGCTCCGTGCCGGAGCTCAGGAATTCAGCTCGAGCTCCATTCTGGATTGCCGATCGGCCTCCGCCTTGTTCTTGGCGGGGTCCTCGCCTTGAGCTGCCTGGCACGGCTCGATCTTGTAATCGTTGTCGAGCACCCGGCGCGGTCCCGGCCGCTCATCGTCCGCCGTCACGTCCACGACGAGACCACTCCGCTCGGCGAGCTTCCAGACGTCGGCCTCGCTTGGATAGGACTTGCTGATTTGGGCGTCATTGCAGAAGAGGGCGTAGGGCATGCATCCCGACTCCAGGAATGCCCGTTAACGAGCTTACGGGGGGAGGGTTCCGGCCACCCGCCCGATCACGCGCCCGTGATCGTCGTGGACGGCCCTTGAGTCCTTAACGAGTCCTGAATCCCGGAAAAAAGAATCCTTGGGACTCTTCGGCCGGAATCAGCGGATGTTTTCGGCCATGACGAGCGACCTGAACACATCCTGCGGGCACATGCTCCTGCCGCTCACGCTGGCGCTGTTCGGCGCCTGCGCGGCCAATCTCTGGCTGGTCTGGTCGTGGTTGTAGGGTCCTGGCTGTAGGTCCCTGGCCGGGCCTTATTTTTCGGCCGGTGGACCTGAAGCGTCGCGGATGGCTGCACGCAATTTGGTCAGGGTCGCCGCGCAATATTCCTCACGTTCGCGCTCGAAGCGCTCCTGGTGCTTGCGGAAATTGGCGATGCGGGCCTGCATCTCGGCACGGAATTCGCCGCTCGTCCGCGTCGGCAGAGGCGCGGGCCGCGGCGGAAGGGGGGCTTGCGGCGGTTCGATCTCGACGGTGACCGCCTCCACGGTGACGATCTCCATCGCGACGGCCGGGCCGGATGCGGGCGCCTCCGGCTGAAGGACGTCATCCTTCCTGCCGGTCACCGATTGGACGAAAGCCAGCGTCTGCGCGATCAGTGCGTCGCGCTCCCTGATCCATTTCATGATCCACCTCACCCGCGCGTATTCCAGCAAAGCGGCTGCTTCGAATCAAGGCTGTTTGCAAGGGTTGCATATTTTTCCCGGTAGCCCACACTGGGCAGATGGATGCATCGAAAGAAAGACCGAACGAGGCGGAGGGCCTGAGGCTCATCCGCGCGTTCCTGACGCTGCCGCCCGACAAGCGGGCGGAGGTGATCGCGTTTGTCGAGGAATTGGCGCGTGTCCACGGCCGACCCGAGGAGGGCGCCAAGGCCTCGCCGAGGTGAGCAAGGCCTCGCCGAGGTAAGCAAGACCTCGTCGAGGTGAGCGCTACCGCTCGCGCGGATTGACGTTGGGCTCGAACGGCGCGCCGACCACCCGAACCGGGATCTGAGCTGGCGTGCGCGGAGTGGGCTCGATCACGGCCCTATCGGCGACCAGCTTATCGGGCGTCCGTACAGGCGCCGGCTCGAACAGCGCCAACGTCCCGGCCACGGCGCTACAGCACAGCGTCACCGTCGCCAGCAGAATCATGTTTCGGTTTTCTTCCCGGATCCGCATGCGCTGACAACGGCTGGCGCCGGAGCCGGTTCCGGGCCGGCGATTTTCGATGCGAAAACGGGGGGCTTTAGATCGCGCCTAGTGCGACAGCACCAAGCCGAGCGCGAGCACGAACAGCATGGCCGTCGCGACGACGGCCGTAAGCGCGCCGGCGACGATCTTGGCCTTCTCTTTGGGCGTGGTGGAGCGCATGGTCTCGACGAGACGAATGACGTGCGTAGGTTCGCTGCCAGGGAATTTCGAACAGTTCGGCCGGATTGTATAGTGTACCCGCGCCGCAAAAGGCTCGCCCAATGACCGTCGGTCGTCCTCCCGTGCTTGCGCACGAACGCTTCGTTGCCGACCGTGACAATTTCTCAGGGCTGGATCTCGCCGCGCGGTTCGCGCGGATCGAGCGGACCAACCTCTGGGGCGCGGCCACTTCGGTGTCCGGCCTCGGCTCGGAGGATGTCGCCACAGCCGCAATCCAGGAGGCGCTGCCTGCATTGCTGCAACGGCTCGGCGCGCGCTCGCTGCTCGATGCGCCCTGCGGCGATGCAGGTTGGATCTGCCGGCTCGAGCTCGATATCGATTACACCGGCATCGACATCGTACCGGCGCTGATCGAGGCAAACCGCTGGCGTGTCGCAGCTGACGGTTCGTCCGGTCGGTTTCTCGTTGCTGACATCACGCGCGATGCGCTGCCGCACGCCGACGTCATTCTCTGCCGGGATTGCCTGGTGCATCTGAGCTTTGCGAACATCTATCGCGCCCTCGTGCAATTTCGGATGAGCGGCGCGCGCTTCCTGCTCGTCACGACCTTTCCGGAGTGGGACGACAATCACGATTGCGAGGATGGCGACTGGCGCGCGCTCAACATGGAGAAAGCGCCGTTCGGCTGGCCGGCACCTCAGGCACTGATCGACGAGCGTTGCGAGGAGGGCGGTGGCGGCTGGCGCGACAAGAGCCTCGGGCTCTGGCGGCTGGATGAGCTGCCGGAGAATAGCTTCGCGTCAGAAGCTGGTGCCGGCTGAGGGGATTGAACCCCCGACCTTCGGTTTACAAAACCGCTGCTCTACCGCTGAGCTAAGCCGGCGATGCCTCAAGAGGCAGGGCAGAGCTCGGCTCGCGCCGGGCCCCGTCTACCCGTGCGCGCCGCAATACCAGACTTGATCGGAAAGTGCCAGAACCGGCAGGTCGTCGTCGCAGGACGTGAATCGGGCGGCCGCGCGGGCCGCCCGATGTGTCGCGTTCGGCTCAAGCCGGCTTACTGGCAGAGCTGCCGGCGGCCGTCTGCGCCCTTGAAGTACGTGCCGGGCGTACAGACGAAACCGTTGCGCTGGGCATAGGTGCGCCTGTCCCAGCTACGATTGTCCCAGCCGCGGTCCCACGAATTGTCATAGGCGTAGGAATTGTCCCAACCTCGGAATGGTGCGGTGGCAATCGCGCCGGCGGTCCCGATCGCCGCGCCTGCGACGCCGGCCGCCGTCCCGACGGCGCCCGCCGCAACGTCGGTCGGCCAGAAGCCGGTGGGGCTCCTGTTCCAGTCGTTATTCCAGTCGCGGTTGGCCTGACGATAGGCCGCGCGGCGATGGCGATAGCCGCTCTCGGTGGTGGCCTGTCCCGGTCCGAAGGTCTGGCAATTGGCGTTTGGGAATTGCGCCGAGCAACGGCCCTGCCTGTCGACGACGGTCTGCGCCATAGCAGAGCCTGCCAGCATGGTCGCTGCGATCGCCGTGGCCCCGAGAAGCTTGATGGTCATGGTTGTTCGCTCCCATTTTGTTGACAGGAGCTAAACGCCGACGGCGCAGGACGTTCCGATGCAACCTTGGGATTTTTCGGATGCGAGCCGTCAAACCGATGTGAGCAGCATGCGTTGTTCCAGCCGCCCGGTTCCGCGCCGTTAACGCTTCGCTAGCTCGCCGTGCAGCATTTGAGCGGCGCGCAATCCTTGCACGTTAGGCTTACCGGAATTTGGTGAGCAGGCCTTAACTCTCTCTGCGTCGCGATCGGTTAGGTTGCGCCCGGATAACCGGGGTCTCCTCATGCGTGCCGTGGCGCTCGCCGCCTTTCTGATCGGACTGCCTGCAACCGCGTTTGCAGCCGGCTTCGAGATCGTCGTTCCCGGCCGTCCCGGCGTGCCTGTCATCATCAACAACATCGATGCGTCCTACGCCGTCGTCGAGGGCACCTGGGGCCTCGGCAAGGGCCAGCAGGTGCAGCCCACGATCTATGGCGGACGCTATATCGCCGAGCGGCAGCCCGACGACGTCGGCCATTATTATCCGACGCTGGGCCTGCGGCCGGGCTACGGCCGGCTGGAGGTCGAGCCGCCGGCGAACCGCAAATTGCCCAAGCCCGCCGAGAGCTACCACCAGAGCTGGGGTGCCTCGTCCGCGCCGCTGCCGGCGCAGATGGATCCGCCCGTCGATCCGCCGCCGGTGATCTATGCGCCCGAGATCAACGACCGTCCTCGGCCGCCTCGGCCGCGGCCGCGCACAGAGATACCCGGCAGGCCGCCGGGTTGAAAAACGTGAAAACCAAAAACGGAAATCAACAGGAGAGAGTAATGCGTCAAATGATTTCGGGACTGGTCGCGGCAACTGCCGTGATGTTAGCCGCCACCGTGCCGGCCGCGGCCTGCGGCTTCAGCACATGCGCGCCCGTTGCGCCGGTCTATACCGGCTGCAACACCGGATGCGGCGGATATGGTTATGGCTACGGCTACGGCGCCTATGAGCGTCTCGCCGAGCCGACCACGCAGTATTACTACGTCAACCAGGGTCCGACCTATACCGGTCCGGGCGCCTTCGCGCCGTACCCGACCTATCGCGAGGACGCGGTCGTCGCGCCCGCCAATTACGGCTATGGCTATGGCTATCGTGCCGCTGCGGTCGCGCCGCCGGCCGCTTATCCCTATCGCCGCCCGTACTTCCGTCCCTATCGGTTCGGCTACGGCCCCCGCTACGGTTATCTGCCGCGCGTTCACTACGGCCATGCTCACCGCTACGGCTACGCCCACCGCCATGCGCCGCGCTATTATGGCGGTCACCGCGTGCTGCGCCGCTACTACTGATCTCTGATCGGTCGAGTGAAGAGACGCCCGTTCGCGTGATGCGGACGGGCGCTTTGCTTTCTCTTCAAAACAACCCCATGCACAGTAGCCGGCAACAGTGAAATCAAGGACTTGAAGCGCAATGTGCCCGAGATGGGCGAGCATCGCTCATTAGCTCGTTGTTCGCGCCCCAGATTTCGGAAAAACAGAGATCTCGATTGATCCGTCGGGCAAAACAGGCGTAGTCTGGCATCGTCGCGATATGCGCGGTGCCTCAAGCGCTAGCGCTTCATCAGCCCCAGCCGGCTCGCGCCGACATAGAGCGAGAGTACGGCCGCATTCGAGACGTTGAGGCTCTTGATCTCGCCGGGCATGTCGAGCCGCGCCACGACGCTGCAGGTCTCGCGCGTCAATTGCCGCAAGCCTTTGCCTTCGGCGCCGAGCACCAGCGCGAGCGGCTCGCGCAGTGTGACGTTCGAGAGGTCCTCGGTACCTTCGCTGTCGAGACCGACGGTCTGGAAGCCGCGCTCGTTCAACGCCGTTAGGGCGCGGGCGAGGTTTTGCACCGTGACGACAGGCACAAGCTCCAGCGCGCCGGAGGCGGCCTTGGCAAGCACGCCGGTCGCCTCGGGGCTGTGACGCGCGGTGGTCACGATCGCCTTCACCGCGAAGGCCGCTGCAGAGCGCAGAATGGCGCCGACATTGTGCGGATCGGTGATCTGATCCAGCACCAGCACCATGCCTTCCTGCTTGAGCGTCTCGATGTCCGGCGAGGGCAGGGGATCGGCCTCGGCGAGCAGGCCCTGATGCACGGCGTCGGGCGAGAGCAGGCGGTCGATCTCCTGGGGACGTACGATCTCGGGCGCGATGCGGGTCGCGATGTTTTCGTCCGCCAGCCGCCGCGCGGCGTTCTCGGTCAGCGTCAGCTTGCGGATCCGCCGCTGGGGGTTGGCGAGGGCCATGGTGACGGTGTGCCAGCCATAGAGAATGACTGGGCCGTCGCCTTGCGAATCACGGTCGCGCCAAGCCGGCCGGCCGGCCGATTTTCCGGGTCTGTTGAAGGGCTTAGCCCCGCCGCGAGCCCCCTTGGGGCCGAATTTTCGATCCTTCATGGGCTCGCTTCTGTCATGGGTTCCGGAATATGGCAATTTCGGTGCCTGTGAGGTCGATTTTAGCTGCTTGCCTCGGTTGACTTTGCCCCACCGCTTCGCCCATAAACGCGCCCGGTCGCGCCCCGATCCGGGTTGTCGCGGCCTTCACGTTCCATGGCCGTCTTCGGTCCGCCGGCAAGGTCCGGCCCGATTGTGCTGCCGTCGAGCGGGGGAGTGTCCCGAGTGGCAAAGGGAGCTGACTGTAAATCAGCCGCCTCATGGCTTCGCAGGTTCGAGTCCTGCCTCCCCCACCACGCTTCGCCCTTCGGGCTACGCGTGGCGCAGCCGCGTGAGGCCTGAAAGGCGAAGCGTGGGGTCCGGCGAAGCCCGTAGGGCGAAGACGGACTGACGACAGTTCGCAGCTACCCAATCATCTCCCGCACCATCGGCACCACCTTGCGCCCGTAGAGCTCGATGCTTCGCATTAGCTTCTCGTGCGGCAATGGCCCCGCCGAGTACTTCAACTGAAACCGCGAAAGCCCGAGCGCCTTTGCGGTCTTCGCGATCTTGCGCGCCACCGTTTCCGGCGCGCCGACATAGAGCGAGCCGTGCTCGGCCTCATGGGCGAACTCGTCGCGTCCCATCGGCGGCCAGCCGCGCTCCTTGCCGATGCGGTCGCGCATCGCCTTGTAATCGGGCCACAGCTCCTCGCGTGCCTGCGCGTCGGTCTCGGCGACGTAGCCCGGCGAATGCACGCCGATCGGCTGGGCCGGGCGACCGAACTCCCTGAAGGCCCGATGATAGAGCTCGACGTAAGGCGCAAAGCGCGCGGGATCGCCGCCGATGATCGCGAGCATCAGGGGCAGGTCGTAATGCGCGGCGCGCACCACCGATTGCGGACTGCCGCCGACGCCGATCCAGGTTTTCAGCTTGCCGTTCTCGACCGGCGGATAGACCAGTTGATCTTTCAGCGGCGGACGCAGCTTGCCTTGCCAGGTGACCGGCTGCTGCGACAAGAGCGCGGCGAACAGATCGAGCTTCTCCTCGAACAGCTCTTCATATTTGCGCAGGTCGAAGCCGAACAGCGGGAAAGATTCGGTAAACGAGCCGCGACCGAGGATCACCTCGGCGCGTCCGTTCGAGACCGCATCCAGCGTGGCAAAGCGCTGGAACACGCGGATGGGATCGTCCGAAGACAGCACCGTCACGGCCGAGCCGAGATGGATGCGCCTGGTGCGCGACGCGATCGCGGCCAGCACGGTTTCAGGCGAGGAGATCGCGAAATCCGCGCGATGGTGCTCGCCGAGCCCGATGAAATCGAGACCGAGCTCGTCCGCCAGCATCGCTTCGTCGACGACGTTGCGGATCACCTGCGCATGCGGAATCATGTCGCCGGAGGCGTCTCTTGTGACGTCGCCAAAGGTGTCCAGTCCGAATTCGAGCGGTGCGGTCATCGATCAAGTCTCTGTGGGATGATCGGCCAGATCTAAGGGGCAGCGGCCCGATCACAAGCGCACGCGCGGAAATGCTCGGTTTCCGTTTGTGGATTCTATCGCGCGATCCGTACCACCATCTTGCCGAGCGCAGCGCGCGTCTGCATCGTCTTGAATGCCGCGCGGAAATCCTCGAAGGCGAAGACCTGGCCGACCACGGGCTTCAACGGGCCATCGGCAAGCCAGTCCGTCAATTGTGACATCAGGCGCTTCTGCACATCGGGCTCGCGCGTTGGAATCTGCGCAAGATCGACGCCGAGCAGAGCGCCGCCTTTCAGCAGCGGTAGATTGAACGGCAGCGCGGGGATGGTGCCGGCGGCAAACCCGACCACGAGATGACGGCCGCGCCAGGCGATGGAGCGAAAGGCCTGCACCGAGATCTCGCCGCCAACGGGGTCGAAGATCACGTCGGCGCCGTGTCCTCCCGTCAAGTCCTTGAACGTGTCACGCCAGCCGGCCTGCGTATAATCGATCACTGCATCGGCGCCATGCGCCTGCGCGAACTCGCGCTTGTCCGGCGTCGACGCCGCTGCGATCACGCGGGCGCCGAGCAGCTTTCCGATCTGGACGGCTGCGATTCCCGTACCGCCAGCCGCGCCCAAGACCAGCAGCTGTTCGCCTGCGCAGAGCGAGGCGCGTGCACTGAGCGCATAGAGTGCGGTCAGATAATTGGCGCGAAACGAGGCGGCGACCTCGGGCGCGACGCCGCCCGGCAGGGGATGGAGCGCTGCGGGGCTGACGACGATCTCCTCGGCAAGCGCACCCGAGCGCGTCATCCCCATTACGCGCATGCCGGACTGGTAGCCGCCGGGTGCGCCGGGCGCGTCCGTCACCACGCCTGCGAACTCCGTGCCGGGAATGAAGGGCAGGGGGTCCTTGGTCTGGTAGCGTCCCTCGATCTTCAAGCCGTCGACGAAGCCGATCCCGGCAGCTTCCACGCGGATGCGCAACTGGCCCGGCTCGATGGACGGAGCCGGGACGTCCTTCAATTCGATCTGATCGATGGGGGCGTATTGCTCGACGACAACGGCTTTCATGTCGGACCTCTGCTGTTCCAGTCATCCTGACAGGTGCCCCGACCAGCCTCTTGCGTCTACCGCCACATCCCGCGCATTCGCGCCCCGATGTCGATCTTCGGCCCCTGCGCCGCGGTGCGCGCTGCGCCGCTTGCTATCTTCGGCCAGGCGGTGCGCTCGAACAAATGGACCAGCTGCTCCGGGATGAAGCGGGTGCGCGAGGCGTAGACGTGGCGGTCGCCCCTGGCGGCCTGGCCGTGGACGAAGAAGCGCTGCGGCACGACGAGATGCAGATCGTCCTTGGCGCGCGTCATCGCGACATAGAGCAGGCGGCGCTCCTCCTCGATCTCGGCGCTGGTGCCGGCGCCGAGATCGGACGGCATGCAGCCGTCGACGACGTTGAGCACGAACACCGATTTCCACTCCTGGCCCTTGGCGGAGTGGATGGTGGAGAGGATCAGGTAGTCCTCGTCGCGCAGGGGTGGCCCTGATTTGTCGCTGGTTGCATCCGGCGGATCGAGCGTGAGCTCGGTCAGGAATTTCTCGCGAGAGGCATAGCCGCTCGCGATCTGCTCGAGCTGCATCAGATCGGCGCGGCGCGTCTCGGCATCCTCGTGCATGCGATCGAGATGCGGCTCGTACCAGAGCCGCACCCGTTCGAGGTCGACGGGCCATTCTGAATAGCGCAGGTTTTCGACCGTGCGGACGAAACAGGTCCAGTCCTCGCCGGTGCGCGCCGGCCCCGGCAGCCGGCCGAGCGCGGCAAGCGGGTCGGTGCTCTCCGCCATCTGGTCGAGCACGCGCTGTGCAGTCGCAGGCCCGATGCCCGGCACCAGGTGCAGGATGCGAAAGCCGGCGACGCGGTCGCGCGGATTTTCGGCGAAGCGCAACAGGGCCAGCACGTCCTTGACATGCGCGGCATCGAGGAATTTCAGCCCGCCGAACTTGACGAAGGGGATGTTGCGGCGGGTCAGCTCGATCTCCAGCGGACCCGAATGCGAGGAGGTGCGGAACAGCACCGCCTGGTGCTTGAGCAGCGCGCCTTGCTCGCGGTTCGCCAGCACCGCCTCGACGATGTAGCGCGCCTGGTCGGCCTCGTCGTGCACGGTGACGAGCTGCGGCTTCTGACCTGAGGTGCGGTCGGTCCAGAGGTTCTTGGTGAAGCGCTCGCGGGCGAGGCCGATCACGCCGTTCGCCGCCGACAGCACCGCCTGCGTCGAGCGGTAATTGCGGTCGAGCGTGATCATCTCCGCGCGCGGCGAGAAGCTCTGCGGAAAGTCCAGGATGTTGCGCACGGTGGCGGCGCGAAACGAATAGATCGACTGCGCGTCGTCGCCGACCACGGTGAGGCCGCGGCCGTCGGGCTTGAGCGCCAAGAGGATCGAGGATTGCAGACGGTTGGTGTCCTGATATTCGTCGACCAGCACGTGGTCGAAGCGGCCGCCGATCTCCTGAGCGATCAGCGCATCGCCCATCATCTGCGACCAATACAGCAGCAGATCGTCGTAATCGAGCACGTGCTGGGCCTGCTTGGCCTCGACATAGGCGGCGAACAGACCCTTCAGCTCGGCGGCCCAGCCCGCGCACCAGGGAAAATGCTGGGCGAGCACCTTCTCGATCTCCATCTCGGCATTGACGCAGCGGGAATAGATCGACAGGCAGGTGCCCTTGGCCGGAAAGCGGCTCTCGGTCTTCGACAGGCCGCGCTCGTGCCGGACCAGGTTCATCAGGTCGGCAGAATCCTCGCGGTCATGGATGGTGAAGGCGGGATCGACGCCGATCCGCTCGGCATATTCGCGCAGGAGCCGCGCGCCGATGCCGTGGAAGGTGCCGGCCCAGGTCAGCGCATCGCGCATGATTGCGGCGTTGTTCTCGCCCAGCACCTTGCGCGCGATGCGCTCGACCCTTCCGGCCATTTCCGCCGCGGCGCGGCGGGAGAACGTCATCAGCAGGATGCGGCGGGGATCGGCGCCTGCGACGATCAGATGCGCGACGCGGTGGGCGAGCGTGTTGGTCTTGCCGGAGCCGGCACCGGCGATGACGAGCAGGGGGCCGCCCACGGTTGCGCCGTCGGCCACGCCATGCTCGACGGCGCGGCGCTGCTCCGCATTGAGCGTGTCCAGATATGTCGCCACGAATCGCCCCGGTGAAAGGATGAGACTCGGCGATCCCGGCGCGAATCGCAATGCGGCTGGACGGAACTGGAATTAGGATTTAGGGGGATGACGGCCCTTTGGTTCCAGCACCCCATGGCGAGATGACCGAGCTCAAGCCCGAACAATTCGAGATGCGGCGGCTGGAGTCGCTCAGCAACACCATTTTCGGCGTCGCCATGACGCTGCTGGCCTACGACCTGCCGAAGGCGGCAGTGTTCAGTGGCGCACCCGACTGGAACGATCTCGCGCGGGTGTATTCCGGCAAGCTTGCCGGCTTCGCGCTCAGCTTCATCATCGCCGGGGTGTTCTGGATCAGCCATCACCGCCGGCTGGCACGTCAGCCCGTCGGCAGCCGCGGCATGGTGGTCCTCAACCTTTTCTTCCTGCTCTCGATCGTGCTGCTGCCGGTCACCAATGGGCTCTACACCAACTACGCCATGAGCAGCGCGGTGGCGGTGCTCTACGGCCTGCACCTGACCACGATCGGCGGCCTCAATGCCTTGCTGTGGTGGACCATCCTGCGCGGCTGGGGCCGCGAGATCATGGCTTCGCTGTTTCCGGTCGCCGTGTTCATCCCGGGCACCATCGTTGCAGCGTTTGCGCCGCATATCGCGCCCTACATCTGGTGTTTTGCCTTTGGCGGCCTACTGATCCAGCGCTTCTATGTCGCGCCGAATCCATCGGCCGGCACGTAAAGCTTGACCGGGCGGATCTCGTACACCGCCGTCGGATTGACCGCGCGCAGCTTCCGCGCCGCTTCGATCGCTTCCTCCTCGGTGGCGCATTGCATCAAGTGGAAGCCGAGAAGCTGCTCCTTGGTCTCGGCAAACGGCCCGTCCAGCACCATTCCCGCGCCGGGACCCCGCAAGGTGCGGGCCTTCCGGGTCTCATCCAGCCGGGCCGCCGGACCAAACTGCCCGCTGGCCCGCAGCGGCGCCTGAACCTCGATGACCTTGGCGACGACCGCGGCGTCCTGCTCCGCCGTCCAGGACAGGACCTCGTCTTCCACGTGATAGGCCAGGATGGCGTACAGCATCGTCACCTCGTTCTTTTCTGCTTTTGTTTCTGCGCAAGTCCTGAGGACGTGGCACGGCGGCCCGTGCCGACACTTCCGAAGCAAAATATTGCGTGGCCCGCAAGCGGCGAAACCGTCCTGAAACCCGATTGCGTCCTCGCCCATGTGAACGCCGCCGGAACTGGTCGCGACTGATGGACCATAAACAACAAGTTCTTTGCTGGAGGCGGCAATGTCGGGTCATACCATCAAGATCATCTGCGACGCGCGGCGGGCAGGGCAGTCGGAGCCGGCCGATCTGCACGACGAGGCCGGCCATCACCGCTATTACGGCAGCTCGGCCGAGAACGGCGGCGAGCGGATCGTCGAAAGCCGGCGCGGCAAACGGCGGCGCGTGTTCAACATCTTCGGCTTCTGAAGCCTTGCGGGGAGGCCGGCGTTCGAAATCGACGTTCTGCAGATATTTCCTGCTCGCGCTGATGAGCCGGACCTCCAAGGCCATCGTCCCGTGCCTTCTGACCAGAGGTTATGTTTGAGCATGATCTTTTCGGAAAACCGCTACACACTTTTCCGGATCATGCTCTGGTCACGGTGCTGCTCGGCGAGGAGCCGCACCGCGCGGTCATGGCCTGGTGCGTCGGCATGCTGATCGCCGCCGTCGCGCTGCGCGAGCGGCTTCGCGCCGGCTGACGCAGCATTCGTCATTGCCCGCTCAAGACCTGCTTGACCAGGGCCTCGCGTAGCGAGCCCAGCTCGCCGCTCGCCTGCATCCGAGCGATGACCTTGCCAACCTCAGGCACCAGATCGCGATGACGTTCATACAGGTAGTGGTTGCAGGCGATGCGCGCCAGCCGGATCGTGTCCTGCGCCAACGCAGGGTCAGTGGCGAGCAGCGACAGGCAGGCGACGGCTAGCCGCCAAAGTTGGCGCCTGCACACCCGGTCGCAACGATCATTGCGCGCTCGTCCCGCGAGCCATACCGGACTTTCACCGATGACATTTTAGCACGAGCAGTGATAATTTGCCCAGCAGTGCCGCTGCGGGGGCGGAAGACGTGACTTGCCGACTTCGAGCTCGCGGGCCGACGGGACGTCGCTTGCATCGGGTGACGAGACGGGCGCGTCTCAGCCCATGGATTGCTCGAGACTGCAACCGCTCGACCGCAGCAGCGAGCCGCCATTTCGGGAACATGGTGCATGGCCAACGCAGCTGACGAGGACGCCAAGCGCAGCCACGCCATCGCGCCGACGGCGGCGAAGCCTGGTCTGACCGACATCGAGACGCTTGCGGCCATCGCCGAGTACGTCAGCAAATACAGCCTGACCCGGCCCCCACCGCCGTTACGCCTGGAGCGCCGGCCGCCCTCCGATGCCGACGAGCTGGACAAGGTGATCGAGGCTTTCAACGCGATGTGCGCGAACCTCCAGCAGGCCTATGGCGAGCTGCGCGAGGCCAATGCCAATCTCGAGCGCGATTTGACCATCCGCCGGCGCGCCGAAGCGGAGGCGCGGGCGAGCGAAGAGCGTTTCCGCGACTATGCCGAAACCGCGTCCGACTGGTTCTGGGAAACCGGGCCGGACCACTGCTTCACCTATCTCTCTGACCGGGTGATTGCCTTCGGAATGGATCCCAAAGTGCGGATCGGCACGCGTCGCATCGATACTGCGCTCGATCGGGATACCGAGGCCGAGAAATGGCGCGCGCATCTGGCGACGCTGGACCGTCACGAGCCGTTCCGCAAATTCGAGTATCGCGGACGCGACACGCGCGGGCGGATGCATCATTTCAGCGTCAACGGCAAGCCGGTTTTCGACGACGATGGACGCTTCCTCGGCTACCGCGGCTCCGCGACCGACCTCACCGCGCAGCACGAGATCGAGGAGCGGCTGCGTCAGTCCCAGAAGATGGACGCGATCGGCCAGCTCACCGGCGGCGTGGCGCACGATTTCAACAACGTGCTCACGGTTATCACCGGTACGATCGAGATCATCCAGGAGGGGCTTGCGGACAAGCCCGAGCTGGCCGCGATCGCGCAATTGATCGATGATGCGGCCGCGCGCGGAGCGGAGATCACCTCGCAACTCCTGACCTTCGCGCGCCGCCAGCCGCTGGAGCCGCGCGAGATCGACGTCAACGCGCTCGTGGTCGAGACCGCGAAGCTGCTGAGGCCGATGCTCGGCGAGCAAATCGAGATCGAGACGCGGCTCGCCGACGAGGCCTGGTCCGCGATGGTGGATCCGTCGCAGCTGTCCTCCGCGATCGTCAACCTCGCCGTCAATGCGCGCGACGCGATGCCGGGCGGCGGCAAGCTCACCCTCGAAACCGCGAACCGCGAGCTCGACGGCACGGGGACCGCTGGTGAGGGCGTGCGCGGCGCCTTCCTGATGGTTGCAGTCGGCGACACCGGTCACGGCATTCCGGCCGATATCCGCGAGCGTGTTTTCGAGCCGTTCTTCACCACCAAGGGGGTCGGCCGCGGCACCGGTCTGGGGCTGAGCATGGTCTACGGCTTTGCCCGCCAGAGCGGCGGCACTGTTGCGATCGAAAGCGAGGAGGGGCGCGGCACCGTGATGCGGCTGTTCCTACCGCGGGCAAAGGGCGAGGCGGTGGCCAGGACGGCGCCGGTTCAAGCGCCCGCCACGGCGCGCGGGCGGGAGACGATACTCGTGGTGGAGGACGATCCGCTGGTCCAGGGCTATGTCATCGCGCAACTCGGCGGCCTCGGCTACCGCACGCTCGCTGCGAGCGACGGCGCGTCCGCGCTGACGCTGGTCGACCAGGGTGCCCGATTCGATCTGCTGTTCACGGACATCATCATGCCCGGCGGCATGAACGGGCATGAATTGGCCGAAGCCGTCAGGCTCCGCCGGCCGGGCGTGAGGGTGCTCTACACCTCCGGCTATACCGACAACACCATCGTCCACGACGGACATCTCGATCCCGGCGTGGCGCTGCTGTTCAAGCCATACCGCAAGGCGGAGCTGTCGCAAAAGATTCGCGAGGTGCTTGCCGGCGAGCCGCCCGCCTGAGCCGCGGCGACAGACGAAAAAGGCGCGGCGGGGAAGCCCCGTCGCGCCCGATTTCTTGCTCGCTGGTCCAGGGCTGAGAGCGCCCCGATGCCAAGCCCTACTCGAAGCTTAGCGGGCGATCCCAGCGAGGTGACAGCGCTTGAGATAAGACACTGGATCACCTCCTTTCGTTGGTTTCGGAAGTCTTCAATATAGGCGGCGATCCCGCCGCTGTTAAGGGGCGGCGGGTCCGCAGGAACCCGGGTGGTTCGCAAGGCCGCCGAAGACGCCGGAAAGCGACCTCCTGGGCAGTTGAGACCGCAGCCCGGCCGTGTTAGGGAGCCCGTAACGCGGGTGTAGCTCAATGGTAGAGCAGCAGCCTTCCAAGCTGAATACGAGGGTTCGATTCCCTTCACCCGCTCCAGAACCTGTTGGACGCGATATCCCAGCAGGGCATTTCCTCGATAGCCGCCCGTGGCTTGACGGCCGATCAGCTATTCCTCGTCCCGTCGCTCGCGTTCCTTCCGTGCGCGATCGAGCGCGCCGCCTTGAGGCTGTCCGCTGACCTTCACGCCGGGGAGATGATCACCTTGTTCTTATCGGCCTCGTCGCCGCGCTGAAGTTCGCGATCAATGATGTCGCGTGATCCTTCGGCCGGTTCCTTGTCGAATGGGCTCTTGCTCTCGATGCTCATGAATGATCCTGCTTGACCGCGTTGATTGCTAGGGCAAACCCAGCTCGGCGCTATCGTTCCTGTCCAAAGCAGCCGCTTCGTGCAGGCTCTATCCCCTGTGGTTATCGATTTCGGCGGCGACCTGTCCGTAGTTCAGCAGCGCAACCAGGGTCGTTCCGCCGATAATATTGCCGAGTAGCGTGGGTATGAAGAAGTCGGAGGCATATTGGCTGAACGAGGCCAGGCCGCTCTGCACCAGAAAGGCGCACTCGATCGAACCCGCGACGATGTGCAAGAACTGGCCGAGTGCGACCACATAGGTCATCACTACGATGATGTGTGCGCGCGAGCCTTTGGCAGCCGGAAGAAGCCAGGCCATCGAGGCGATCAGCCAGCCGGCGAAGATGGCCCTGACGAAGGTGCTTGAGAACGTCCCCTCGATCGTCGGCCGGCTGAGATCGATGAAGGCGTCCACGATGCGAGGTTCGAAGATGCTGGTGCGAGCGAGCACGGAGGCGGCCGCCCAGGTCCCTGCGATATTCGAGGCGAGAACCAGGATCCAGAGCTTGAGCACGCTTGCCAAGGTGCCGAGATCCCTGTTGTGCAACAGCGGCAGGATTGGTGTCAGCGTGTTCTCGGTGAAGAGCTGTTGTCGTCCCAGCACGACGACCAGGAAGCCGACGGTGTAGCCGAGCGGAGCAACCAGGCGGCGGGTCGCCTCATCCGAGATCAGCGCATGCAACTCGCCCTGAACGATTAGCGACAGGCTTATCGAAAGGCCGGCGGCAAAACCGGACAGCACGATGGCCCACCATCGCCGCTCCAGCTCCTGCTCGCCTTCGGCGCGGATCGTCTCATGGATCAGCGCGGCGCTTGGCCTGCTCTGGGATTCGATCTGCCTGGTCTGGCGCCGCGACACGCCGTCGAGCTTGGATGCTGGGTTGAATGAGGCGCCGTCGCCAGACTGATCCACGCTGCGGTCTCCGAAAGGCTGATCCAGTCAAGACTTCCGGATATCCCATTCAGTTCCCCTTGCGCGGTGCAGCCTCGCTCCAGGCGCGGTGCAGCACGCGGAGGAACCTTCGTCATGAGCGGGAGTTCGCCGTACGGGCAAGGCTAAAAGTCACGAGGCCAACCGTGCAAGACGACGTGCGCGTGCGTTCCACCGCGCAGATCGCGGGTCCTTCGATTCATCCGATGCTGGTGCCGATCCCGATCACGTGTTTCGTCGGGGCGCTGCTGACCGACATCGCCTATGTCGCCAGTGCCGAGATCATGTGGGCGAATTTTTCGGCCTGGCTGCTGCTCGCCGGAATCGTCTTCGGCGTGCTGGCGGCGATCGCGGGCCTGATCGACTTCCTCGGCAATCGGCTGGTGCGGGCGCAGGCGCCGGCCTGGCCGCTTCTGATCGGCAATGCCGTGGTGCTGATCCTTTCGATCGTCAATCTGATGATCCACATGCGCGATGGCTGGACTTCGGTGTGGCCGAGCGGGCTCGCCTTGTCCGCGCTCACAGTGCTGATCCTGCCGATCACGGGTTGGCTCGGCTGGGCTCTTGTCTATCGCCACGGCGTGGGAGTTGCACGATGACATCTGCGATGATCCGCGCGCTGTTGTGCGCGTCGCTGCTCTGTCTGGCGGGCTGCAATGACGGCAGCGGCGATCCCAACGCGCAGGTCGGCGCCAATCCGGCACTTCCCGAAATCCAGCAATATCTGCTGCCGCCGGTCCACATTGCCCGCATCGTCGGCTGGAGGAAGGACGAGACGCCGACGGTTGCGCAAGGCCTGCAGGCCAAGGCCTTCGCCACGGGCCTGCAGCACCCGCGCTCGCTCTACGTTCTCCCCAATGGCGACGTGCTGGTGGTGGAATCCAAGGCGCCGAAAGGCGCCCCGATCAAGCGGCCCAAGGAGATCGTGATGGGCTTCATCGAGTCCTGGGCGACCTCCGGCGGCGACAGCGGCGCGAGCAACCGCATCACGCTGCTGCGCGACAGCAACGGGGACGGCGTGCCGGAGACGCAAAGCGTCTTCCTCGACCATCTCAACTCGCCGTTCGGCGTCGCGCTGGTCGGCAACGATCTCTATGTCGCCAACACCGACGCCATCGTCAGATATCCCTACACCGAAGGGGACACGAAGATCACCGCGCCGGGCACGGTGCTGACGCCGCTGCCGGGCGGTCCGATCAACCATCACTGGACCAAGAGCCTGGTCGCCAGCCCCGACGGCGCGAAGCTTTACGCCGGCGTCGGCTCCAACAGCAACGCCGCCGAGAGGGGCATGGAGGCCGAGCACAATCGCGCCGCCATCCTCGAGGTCGATCGCGCCAGCGGCCGCTGGCGCGTGTTCGCAAGCGGCCTGCGCAATCCCAACGGCCTCAGCTTCGAGCCGCAGACCGGCGCCTTGTGGACGGTGGTCAACGAGCGCGACGAGCTCGGTCCTGATCTCGTGCCCGATTACATGACCTCGGTGAAGGACGGCGGCTTCTACGGCTGGCCCTACAGCTATTTCGGCCAGCACGTCGATCCCCGTGTCAAGCCGGAGCGGCCGGATCTCGTCGCCAGGGCGATCGTGCCCGACTACGCGCTGAGCTCGCATGTCGCCCCGCTCGGGCTCGCCTTCAACACCGGCACCAGCCTGCCGGCCGCCTATCGCGGCGGCGCCTTCGTTGGCGAGCACGGCAGTTGGAACAGGCAGGTGTTGAGCGGCTACAAGGTCGTGTTCGTGCCGTTCACAGACGGCAGACCGAGCGGCCCGCCGCAGGACGTCGTCACCGGGTTCCTCAACAGCGACAATAAGGCGCGCGGCCGCCCCGTTGGTGTTGCCATCGACAAGACCGGCGCGCTTCTGGTTGCGGACGACAGCGGCAACACGGTCTGGCGAGTGAGCGCGACCCATCCGCAGCTGACGCAACGTTAAGCGCGCAGGCGCGTTGTCGTGCAGACCTTTTTTCTGAAATCTAGAGCCAGGAGTTTGGACAATGGGCCTTGCGCAATATGCCATCGTGCCGGTGCGGGACGAATGGGGCGTGCTGCACGACGGCGACGTCAAGAACACCTACGCCACCAAGGAAGCCGCGTTCGAGTCCGCAGTCGCCGCCGCATCCCTCGCGCTGCGTGAGGGACATGAAGTTCAGGTCAGCGTGCCCGGCCGCGAGGCGGGAGGCAACGCGCTCGGCGTCCGGGACAACGCTTGAGAAGGAAGACGCGATGACCAAGCCCCGTGAGCCCAACGGCGTCGAGCCATCCCGCTCCGAGGACGACATCCAGCGCGACCAGCTCGGCCCGCGCGGCGTGCCGGGCGCGCCCGATCCGGCCAAGATGACGCCGCAGCGCGAGAAGAAGACGCCGAAGCACGTGGATCCCGGCCACACCGCGTGAGGGGGCTCCGCTGCGGCCAACCGACCAGACGATCAATCGCACGCGGCGGGCGGCACTCCTCCGTCATTTCCGTATCGGCCTTTGAATCGAGGTAGTCGCCTCGAGGTCATCGCGCGCGCCGCCGCCAGCCGCACGGCTACAGCAGGCCGGGCGACCGCAGTTCCGACCTGATTCGGACGAAAAGGCCCTGTCGCTGCGATCGACGAATGTTGCGGCGACAGGGTTTCACTTGTAGCAAGACTGGCCGAACGTTATGCGCGCGAGCGCAAAGATCATGAGGTCGCTGGATGAACCCCGCTGTCATTGCCGTCGCCATCACCGGCTCCGTTCCGCGCAAGAAGGACAATCCGGCGGTGCCGATCCTGCCCTCGGAGCAGATCGAATCGACGCACCAGGCCTTCGAGGCGGGCGCCACGCTTGCGCATATCCACGTCCGCAACGACGACGAGACGCCGTCCTCCGATCCCGAGCGTTTTGCCCAGGTGCAGGAGGGGATCAAAAAGCATTGTCCTGATATGATCGTCCAGTTCTCGACCGGCGGGCGTGGCCGCGATCCCTCGGCGCGCGGATCGGCGCTCTACCTCAAGCCCGACATGGCCTCGCTCTCCACGGGATCGGTGAACTTTCCGACCATCGTCTACGAGAACAGCGCCGCGCTGGTCGAGACGCTCGCCACTAGCATGAAGACGAACGGCATCCGGCCGGAAATCGAGATCTTCGATCTGTCGCATCTGCATGGCGCCCGCCGCCTGATCGATGCGGGCCTCATCGACGCGCGTCCGCACGTGCAGTTCGTCATGGGCGTTAAGAACGCGATGCCGGCGGACGAGCATGTGCTCGACATTCTCCTGGGCGAGCTCAGGCGGCTGATCCCGAAGGCAACCTGGACCGCAGCCGGAATCGGCCGCCATCAGGCCGAGGTCATGGGGTGGGCGCTCGCCCGAGGGGCGGACGCGGTCCGCACAGGGCTCGAGGACAATATCCGCGTCGACAAGACGCGCCTTGCTGCCAGCAACGCCGAGCTCGTGACCTTGGCCTGCGAGGCGGTCGCGCGCCACGGCCGGCGCGTTGCGACCGCGACTGAGGCGCGATCGCTGCTCGCCATGGCAGGGTAGGGCGACTTCCTCGTCCTCACATGCTCCCGGCTGCCGCCTGCCATTCGGCGGCCGGCGTTCCCGTGCGCGGAGTCTCCGAGTAGACAGGTGCTACAGGCGCAATCTGCGCCTGCCGGGCAGGCGACGTTTGGAATGCAGCTCTTGAAATATGACGGCAGGCTCATCGGGGTCCTGCTGATGCTCGCCACCACGCAGCTGGTCGGATGGGGCACGATCGGGCTTCCCGCCATCGTCGGGCGCGATCTCGCCGCCGATCTCGGCATGAGCCTGCCGGGAGTGTTCGCCGGCACGTCCGTTCTCTACGTCTCGATGGGGCTGTGTGGCCCGTTGCTCGCCAAGTCGTTTGCGCGGCATGGCGCGCGGACGGTCATGATGGTCGGCACGATCGTCACGGCGCCGGGCTTCGTGCTGCTGTCGCTCGCGCGCGAGCCGATGCTCTATTTCGCCGCGTGGATCGTGCTCGGCATCGCCGGCAGCGCCACGCTGTCGACCGGCGCCTATATCATGCTGAACGAGATCGCAGGAAGGCAGGCCAAGAACGCGATCGGCGCGCTAATGCTGGTGACGGGCCTGTCCAGCAGCATCTTCTGGCCGACGACCTCATTCCTGAGCGGTCACCTCGGCTGGCGGGGGACGTGCCTGGTCTACGCCGCAATGATGCTCCTCGTCAGCCTCCCGCTCTATGCGTTCGGCGCGCCGCGCCGGAAGATCACAAAGGACGAGGGCGCCGCGCCGGTCAAGCGGTCGCCGCCGCCCGCGATTGCACAGAGCACGTTCGGCCTCGTCGTCGCCGCGATCACGCTGAACGCCTTCGTCAATTTCGGCATCGGCGCGATCCTGATCGAACTGTTGCGGGCGGAGGGGCTGGCGCCGGCTCAGGCGCTGGTGTTCGGCTCGATGCTGGGCGTGATCCAGGTCACCGCCCGCGGGCTGGATTTTCTCGGCGGCGGACGATGGGACGGCATCACGACCGGGCTCGTCGCGGGCAGCGCATTGCCGGTCGCCATGCTGCTGCTGATGTCGAGCGAGGGCGCCACCTGGGCGGTCGCGGTCTTCATCCTGCTCTATGGCGCCGGCAGCGGCGCAATGGCGGTGGCGCGGGCGACCATCCCGCTGGTGTTCTATGACCAGGCCGAGTTCGCCAAGGCGATGTCGATGATCTCGCTACCGCTCAACCTCGCCTCCGCGATCTCGCCGCCGCTGCTCGCGGGCCTGCTGACGGAGTTCGGCAGCCGTGCCGCGCTCGGTCTCACGCTGGTGTTCTCCTGCGCGACGGTGCTGATCCTCGTTCTGCTCGCTCGCCGCCGGCCGCGACAGCCGGCGGTCGTGACCTGAGCCGATCACGCAATATTCGCGGCGCGGAAAGTTTGCGGACGGCGATCACCTCCGGCCCGGCAGGAGATAGCCGTATGCCGCCAGTGCAGTGCTCAGCGTGCGAAAATGGTGGTATCGGCAGGGAGCGCAGCCTGCGATCCGCCGCCGCGCCAAGGTTAGTTCCCCGGAGGAAATCGACATGTCGGCCCTGCCGCTCTCAGGCATCAAGATCCTTGACCTCACCCGCGTGCTGGCCGGGCCGCTGTCGGCCCAGATGCTGGGCGATCTCGGCGCCGAGGTGATCAAGATCGAGCGGCCGGGCACCGGCGACGACGCGCGCGCTTTCGGTCCGCCTTACCTCGCCGACCCCGAGGGCAAGGCCAACAACAACAATTCGTTCTACCTCTGTGCCAACCGCAACAAGAAGTCGGTCACCGTCAACATCGCCAAGCCCGAAGGGCAGGCGATCGTCCGCGAGCTCGCCAAGGACGCCGACGTCTTCATGGAGAACTACAAGGTCGGCGATCTCAAGCGCTACGGTCTCGACTACGAGACCATCAAGGCGATCAATCCCCGCATCATCTATTGCTCGGTGACCGGCTTCGGCCAGACCGGACCTTACGCGCCGCGCGCCGGCTACGACGCCATCCTGCAGGCGATGGGCGGCCTGATGAGCGTCACCGGCCATATCGACGGCGAGCCCGGCGAAGGCCCGATGAAGGTCGGCCCCTCGATCGTCGACTACATGACCGGCATGAACGCCTCGATCGGCATTCTCTCGGCGCTCTACCATCGCGATGCCAATGGCGGGCAGGGACAGCACATCGACGTCTGCCTGTTCGATACCGTGATCGCATCGCTGTCGCACTGGCTCCAAATTTACCTTGTCAACGGCAAGACGCCGCCGCGCCGCGGCACCTGGGGCAATGGCGGCATGCCCGCCGGCGTGTTCCGCTGCGCCGACGGCGAGCTGATGCTGGTGGTCGGCAATGACGGCCAGTTTCAGCGCACCTGCGCCGTGCTCGGCGAGCCCGAGCTCGCGAACGATCCGCGCTTCGTCAAGAACAACGACCGCGTCGTGCACGGCAAGGAGATCATGGCGATCTTCGCCGGCCTGTTCCTGAAGCAAAAGGTAGCCTACTGGCTGGAGAAGCTGGAGGAGGCGGGGGTGCCCTCAGGGCCGATCAACAATTTCGAGCAGGTGTTTTCCGATCCGCACGTCCAGTCGCGCGGCATGCGGGTGAAGGTGAATCATCCCTTCGAGCCTGATCTGTCGCTGGTCCGCAACGCGCTCACCTTGTCGGAGACGCCAATCAAGGAGTACCGCGCCCCGCCGCTGCTCGGGGAGCACACCCAGGAGGTGCTCGGCGGCAAGCTCGGCTATGATGCCGGCAAGATCGAGCAGCTGAAGGCGCAGGGCATCGTCTGACGCTCTCTTCCGCGCCGGGGGCCGAGAGGCCGGGATTCAAGCGCAGCGCGACTATTGCGACACACATGGCCGCGCGCGCCATGCCGGGGCTTGCGTGAAGCTTGCCTGCAATCCCCAGCTAATCCCGGTCCGTAGTCGCACAGGCTTCCGCTTTGCCCCCGACTCTGATTCGATCTCTCCACTTGAGTTCGGGGAGGGAAGTGAATGTCCTACACGATCGGGTTCCAGGCCAAGGACCAGAAGGCCATTCTGGCGACCGAGGCGGCCACCGCCAATCAGGCCGTCGCCATCATTGCCGCGCTGCGGCAGAGCGCTGACGAGATCAAGTTCATCCGCTCGCCGCAGGAAGGCGAGATGGGCATCGAGATGCTGCTGCTGCTCGCCAAGGAAGAGGCCGAGGAGATGCCGCAGCGGGCGTGATCCCGCCCAGCAAACGCTTTTCCATCAGGTCGACTGCATCACCTGATGTGAGGCGCTTACTTCACCTCTCCCCGCTTGCGGGGAGAGGTCGGATCGCCTCGGCGATGCGAAAGCATCGTCCGGTGCGATCCAGGTGAGGGGGTACAGGTCTCCCGAAGACCGCACGTGTGGAGAGAGGCCCCTCACCCCAACCCCTCTCAGCGCGAGCAAAGCTCGTCGCGGCCCCGTAAGAACGGGGCGAGGGAGCGCACCGCGTATGCGGCTTCCAGCTCCGTACCTTCAGCGCCCATCCGCGCTAACGCGCCGCCACCTTTGAAGAGACCTTCGGCTCCATCCGCCCCGCCGTCAGCGCCATCGTCGCCACGCTGACGACGCGCGCGACCACGTCCTCGACGTTGTCGAGGTCGCATTTGCCCTCCGACAGCTTGGTCAGCCGCTCGCTCTCACGGATGGTGTGATGCGCCATGGCGAGCGCGAAGTTGAGGCCCCAATAGATATCGACGTCACTGCGGTCGGGCAGGGACCGCCGCATCGCGCCGACGAATTTGCGCAAATGGTCGATCTCGCGGTTCTTGATGCGCCGGATCGGCGGCACGGATTCGATCGAGGCGCGGATCATGAAGCGCGCCGCGGTCGAGCGCTGGTTCTCCGGTCCCAGGCAGCCGCGCAAGGTCGGCCCGACCAACGCGCGCAGGATGACCTCGATCGGCGCGCGGCCGCCGCCTTGCTCCTCCGCCGCCTTCAACTCGTGCAGGCGCTCGCGGTTGGTGGCGATCGACCGCGTGACAAACAGTTCCGCGATCAGCTCGTCCTTTGAGCCGAAATGATAGTTCACCGCGGCGAGATTGACGCCCGCCTCCGCGACGATGTCGCGCAGCGTCACGTCGCCGAAGCCGCGATCGGCATAGAGCCGCTCGGCGGCGGCGAGAATGGCAGACCTCGTATGATCGCTGGCCATGAATGCCCTCGGGGAGGGGAGTTGCAATTCAAACAGTTGTATGAAACTATCGTTTGAAGGTCGGGAAAAGTCAATCCGCAATCGGGACTCGTTCGCAACTGCAGCCGGGTTTCGACAGGTCCGCAAGGACGCGCATTCGCGCTTGCGGGCCGCGCAAAGCGGGAGGACAGTCCGGCGCAAAAGGACCAGTGAGAGAGAGGAGCGTCGCATGGACTTCGATATGTCGCCCAAGCAAAAGGAATGGCTCGACCGCGTGCGGTCCTTCATGGCCAAGCACGTGCGCCCGGCGGTGCCGATCTACGATCAGCAGGACAAGAGCGGCGACCGCTGGAAGGTGATCCCTGTTCTCGAGGAGCTCAAGAAGAAGGCGAAGGCCGAAGGCCTCTGGAACATGTTCATGCCGCCGTCCGAGCACGAGGACGACGAATTCCGTGGCGCGGGACTGACCAATCTCGAATACGCGCTGCTGTCGGAAGAGATGGGCCGCATCACCTGGGCCTCGGAAGTGTTCAATTGTTCCGCGCCCGACACCGGCAACATGGAAGTGTTCATCCGCTACGGCACCAAGGAGCAGAAGCGGAAATGGCTGCGCCCGCTGATGGACGGTGAGATCCGCTCCGCCTTCCTGATGACGGAGCCGGCGGTCGCCTCGTCGGACGCCACCAACATCGAGACCCGCATCGAGCGCGACGGCGACCATTACGTCATCAACGGCCGTAAATGGTGGTCGTCCGGCGTCGGCGATCCCCGCTGCAAGATCGCGATCCTGATGGGCAAGACCGATTTCAAGGCCGCCAAGCACCAGCAGCAGTCGCAGATCCTGGTTCCGCTCGACACGCCAGGCATCAAGGTCGAGAAGATGCTGCCGGTGTTCGGCTTCGACGACGCCCCGCACGGCCATGCCCAGGTACTGCTCGAGAACGTGCGCGTGCCGAAGGAGAACATCCTGCTCGGCGAAGGCCGCGGCTTCGAGATCGCGCAGGGCCGCCTCGGTCCGGGCCGTATCCATCACTGCATGCGCACCATCGGCAAGGCCGAGGAGGCGCTGGAGAAGATGGTGAAACGGCTCGCCTCGCGCACCGCGTTCGGCAAGAAGATCGTCGAGCACAGCGTGTGGGAGCAGCGCATCGGCGAGGCGCGCACCAACATCGAGATGACGCGACTTCTGTGTCTCAAGGCCGCCGACATGATGGACAAGGTCGGCAACAAGACCGCGCAGGCCGAGATCGCCATGATCAAGGTCGCCGCGCCCAACATGGCGCTGAAGATCATCGACGAGGCGATCCAGGCCTTCGGCGGTGCGGGCGTCTCGGACGAAGCCGGCCTTGCCAAGGACTATGCCCACATCCGCACGCTCCGCCTCGCCGACGGTCCGGACGAGGTGCACAACCGCGCCATTGCCAGGCTCGAACTTCGGAAGTATGCCAACTCTCCCAATCACTAAGCGGGGGAGCCCTGCGGCGCTCCCGACTTGAAGAACCGACGGGACATGATCCAATTGCGGTAACCGCTTGACGCAAGTGCGTCAGCGGTTACCGATTAGGATCATGTTCGGAGCGAAGAGGGAGCGTCACCGTGGCTGACGGCGTCAGGAAAGACGAGGAGTTTTCGGGCACCAAGCCGGTCGAGGAGCGGCATCGCTTCGACGAGATGCGGCTCGAGGCCTGGATGCGCGAGCACGTCGAAGGCTTCGAAGGCCCGCTTGTGGTGCTCCAGTTCAAGGGCGGCCAGTCCAACCCGACCTATCGCCTCGATACGCCGAACCGTTCCTACGTGATGCGCCGCAAGCCGTTCGGCAAACTGCTGCCCTCGGCGCATGCGGTCGACCGCGAATATCGCGTCATCGCGGCCCTCGGGAAACAAGGTTTCCCGGTCGCGCGCGCCTATGCGCTGTGCCAGGACGACGGCGTCATCGGCGCGGCCTTCTACATCATGTCGATGGAGGAGGGCCGCGTGTTCTGGGATCCGACGCTGCCGAGCCAGGACAACGATGCGCGCCGAAAGATCTTCACCAGCAAGATCGAGACGCTGGCGAAACTCCACATGTTCGACCCTGTTACCATCGGGCTCGGCGACTTCGGCAAGCCCGGCAACTATTTTGCGCGCCAGATCGACCGCTGGACCAAGCAATATCGCGCCTCCGAGACCCAGCACATTCCGGAGTTCGAGAAGGTCGCCGAATGGCTGCCGAAGACGGTGCCGGAGCAGGCGCGCGTCTCCATCGTCCATGGCGACTATCGCCTCGACAACATGATTTTCCACGCGACGGAACCGCGCGTGCAGGCGGTGCTGGACTGGGAGCTGTCGACGCTCGGCGATCCCATGGCCGATTTCACCTATCTGTTGATGCAATGGATCATGCCGGGCCTCGACGGTGCCGACCTCAAGGCGCTCAATATCCCGAGCCTCGAAGAGGCCGCGCAGATCTATTGCAACGTCACAGAGATGACGGTGCCCGATCTCAACTGGTACTTCGCCTACAATTTGTTCCGTCTCGCCGGCATCACCCAGGGCATCGCCGGCCGCGTCCGCGACGGCACTGCCGCCAACGCCAAGGCGCTCGAATCCGCCAAGCGCACCGTGCCGCTGTCGAAGGCTTCCTGGGAATACGCGCAGAAGGCGGGGGCGGTGTAGGAAGAACAAAGGCGCGGCTGATGGCCGCGCCCTTTTTTGTTTTGGTAAGGCGCTGCTCCACACGCGCCGTCATTGCGAGCGCAGCGAAGCAATCCAGATTCTTTCCGCGGTGGCCCCTGGATTGCTTCGCTGCGCTCGCAATGACGAGGAGGCGGAATCCAAGACTCGCAATTCACACCGCGCAAGTGCCTTTCGCAGCGACCGAGTCCTTGTATCCCTTTGCCCAATCCGCCCCGGGAGACCCGCGCATGATCGACCACACTACCCTCATCACCTACGTCCTCATCGTGCTCGGTTTCGTCTTCATCCCGGGACCAGCGACGCTGCTCACGATGGCGCGGGCGGCAAGCTCGGGAACGAAGGTCGGCATCGCCACGGGTGCGGGAATCGCCGCTGGAGACCTGGTACATACGGGGATGGCGATTGTCGGACTCTCGGCGATCATCGCGACCTCGGCGCTGCTGTTCAGCATCGTCAAATATGCCGGCGCTGGCTTCCTGATCTATCTCGGCATTCGGGCCATGCTGGACAAGGCGCCGATCGCGCTGAACGGCAGCGCCCCTCCGATCGGCGCAGGTCGCGCATTCCGCGAGGCCGTGCTGACCGAGGTGCTCAATCCCAAGACCGCACTGTTCTTCCTGGCGTTCCTGCCGCAATTCGTGAAGCCGGAGCACGGCGCGCCTGCACTTCAGCTTGCCATTCTCGGTGTCGTCTTCGTGCTGCTCGGTCTCGTCAGCACTGTCGTGTTCGCCGTCGGCGCCGGTCGTCTCGGCAACCTACTGCGCCGCCATCCGGCGGTGGTGAAGTGGCAGGGCAAGGTGGTCGGCGCCATCTACTGCGCCGTCGGCGTGCGGCTGGCCCTGCAGGAGCGCTGAGGCGCGGTGAGGCCGTAGCGGCAATGAGTGCGACGATATCCGGACAGGTGGTTCCCCGCGCTCCGTCATTGCGAGCGAAGCGAAGCAAGCCAGAGTCGTTCCGCGGTGACAGCTGGATTGCTTCGTCGCTTCGCTCCTCGCAAAGACGCGGACTACCCTTTCGCACAATGCGCGATCAGCCGCTCCACGAACCCCGCGCATTTCTCCAGCTCCGCCATCTCCACGAACTCATCGGGCGTATGCGCTTGTGCGATCGAGCCCGGGCCGATCACCACGGAGGGAATGTCGGCGATGTCGGCGAACAAGCTCGCCTCTGTGCCGAACGCGACCTTGGCGTGGTCGTTGCGTCCTGCGAGGCTCTTGGCCAGCGTGACGATGGCGGCGTCGGCGGCGGTGTCGAGCGCGGGATAGTCGAGGATCTCCTCGAAATCGATGCCGCAATCGGGATGTCTCGCCTTCATCGCCGGCTCAATCTCGGCCTTGGCCCAGGCGACGATCGCATCGGTCACCTCCTTGGACTCGGTGATCCCGATGCCGCGGCATTCGAAATCCACGGTGCAGGTATCAGGCACGATGTTCAGCGCTGCGCCGCCGTGCACGATGCTGGTGAGCAGCGTCGAATGCGGGACGTCGTAGAGGCTGTCCGTCGACCGCACGGCCGCCAGCGCCACTGCGCGGCGGCGGATTTCGACGATCAGCTCGGCGGCATATTCGATCGCATTGACGCCGTCGGGCGCGATCGAGGAATGACGCGCGAGCCCATGGAACGTGGCGCGCACGCCGTGCTTGCCCTTGTGGCCGATGATGACCTGCATCTGGGTCGGCTCGCCGATGAATGCGCCGAGCGGCCGAACCCTCTTCTTCGCGACCTCGTGCAGCATCGGCCGCACGCCGACGCAGCCGATCTCCTCGTCATAGGAGATCGCCAGATGAATCGGCGTCTTGAGTCTCGCCTCCACCATCTCAGGGACCATGGCGAGGCACACCGCCACATAGCCCTTCATGTCCGTGGTGCCGCGGCCGTAGAGCTTGCCGTCACGCTCCACCAGCTTGAACGGATCATAGCTCCAGTCCTGGCCCACGACAGGCACCACATCGGTATGGCCCGACAGCACGAAGCCCGGCCGGTCCTCCGGCCCGATCGTAACCCAGAGCGAAGCCTTCTCGCCGGTCTCGTCGACGATGCGCTCGCCCTTGATGCCGAACGCGGCGAGATAGCTCTCGATATGGGCAATCAGGGGCAGGTTGGTGCGGTCGCTGACGGTGTCGAACGAGACGAGGTCGGCGAGGAGTTTGCGGATACGGTCGGGTCTTGAGCTTGGCATTGTCTCGGTCTTGTCAGGGAATGGAGGCTGAGTTGCCTGCAGGAACCATACCAACGTGAGCCCCGGTCGAGCAAATCAACACAGTCCCGCAGCCCGGATGCTGCCCACCACACGACCGTCATTGCGAGCGCAGCGAAGCAATCCAGAGTCTTTCCGCGGAGGGATTCTGGATTGCTTCGCTGCGCTCGCAATGACGGGTTGAGGCAGCTGTGTACCTGAAACTCACGTCTCGTGCCCCGGACGCTGCGCAGCGTCTCCCCGGCGATGCGAAGCATCGTCCGGTTCGACGATGCGCTGCAGAGCCGGGGCCCGTGCAGCAGCGAGCGACGTAGCCTGCTGGGTCCCGGCTCTGCACCGCACCGCTTACGCGCTGCGTCGCGTCCGGGACCGAGACCAGTGCTAAACCGGCTTGCCCGTATACGGCATCGATGCCGTCAAGCCGCCGTCGACCGGGAACGCCTGACCGTTCACATACGAAGCCTCGTCGCTCGCCAGGAACAGCCCCATCGCCGCGAGCTCGTGCGGCTGTCCCGGCCGCTTGAGCGGGTTGAGCTGGCCGATCTTGTCTTGGGTGCCGCGCTCCTTGGCGCGGTCGAAGATCGGCTTGGTCATGCCGGTCTCGATCAGGCCGGGGCAGACCGCATTGATGCGTACGCCGGTGCCGGTGAGCGAATAAGCTGTCGTTTGCACCAGGCTGATCACGCCGGCCTTGCTCGCGGCATAGGGATGCCCGCTCGCGCCGGCCTTGAGGCCCGCGACAGAGGCGGTCAGCACGATTGCGCCGGACTGCTGCTTGACCATGTGCGGCATCGCGTATTTCACCGCGAGAAACGGCCCGATCAGGTTGACGCGCAGGATTTCCTGCCAATGCTCGACGGTCTGCTCGGCGAGCGGAACGAGTCCGCCGGAGACGCCGGCATTGGCCCAGATCACGTCGAGCCGGCCGTGCGTCTTCACCGCCTTGTCGATCACCGCGATGACGTCTTGTTCGGAGCCGGCATCCGCAACCATCGCTTCCGCGACGCCGCCGGCCTTCTTGATCTCCTCGACCGTCTCCTTCACCGCCTCGGTGCGATCGACCGCGATCAGCTTGCCGCCCTCCTTGGTGAACAGCAGCGCAGCCGCGCGACCGATGCCGCTGCCGGCGCCGGTGATGATGACGGATTTGCCTTGCAGGCGACCCATGCGTTTCTCCCTTTTGCTCGTGCGCGACTCTTGCCGCGCGACGGAATTTCAAACAAGATTTCAAACGGCAAAGTGTCTTGAGACGCGTTCACTACTCACGTACAGCGACAATAGACGGGATGGAAGGGTTTCGATGGCAGGTGCAGACAAGCCGAACGTGGTCATCACGCGGTGGTGGTGGGTCCGTCACGCGCCGGTGCGCAACGACGGCGGCAACATCTACGGGCAGAGCGACATCGCCTGCGATACCAGCGATACCTACGTGTTCAACGCTGTTGCCAAGGTGCTGCCACGCCAGGCGGTCTGGTATTCGAGCAATCTGATGCGCACCCATCAAACTGCCGAGGCGATCTGGGCCGCGGGTTTTCCAAGGCCGGCAGCGCTGAAATGGGAGGCGGATCTCGCCGAGCAGAACCTCGGCCGCTGGCAGGGCATGAACCGCGCCCAGTTCATTGCCAGCCGCCCCGTCGGTGCGAGCTGGTTCGCCGACATCAACGAGCCCGCGCCCGGCGGTGAAAGCTTCATGGACCTGTACAACCGCACGCGCCGCACCATCGAGCGGATCAACGCCGAGGCGGCCGGGAAGGACATCATCGCAGTCGCGCATGGCGGCACTATCAGGGCGGCAGTGGGGTTCGCGCTCGGCGGGCAGCCGGAACGCGGGCTGTCGTTCGACATCGACAATTGCTCGGTGACGCGGCTGGATTATTTTGCGAGTCCCGATCGCACGGTCTGGCGGCTGCCGATGGTCAATCAGCAGCCTTGGATCGCCGATCCAGCGCACGCGGCGATGCATCAGCCGGCGGGACCGGAAGTCAAGAAGCTGGCCTGATACTGAATACGAAAATCAAATCTGGGAGAGAAACATGACCTTGTTCGACATGAAGGGGAAAGTCGCCGTCATCACGGGCTCGACGCGCGGCATCGGGCTTGCGATCGCCGAGCGCATGGCCGAGCACGGCGCCAAGGTGGTGATCTCCTCGCGCAAGGCCGACGTGTGCGAGCAGGTGGCGAAAGGCATCAACGACAGATTCGGCAAGGGCACCGCGGTCGCGGTCGCCGCCAACATCTCCTCGAAAGAGAATCTGCAGAACCTCGTCGACGAGAGCAACCGCGCCTTCGGCAAGATCGACGTGCTGGTCTGCAACGCCGCATCGAATCCGTATTACGGCCCGCTCGCCGGCATCTCCGACGATCAGTTCAGGAAGATCCTCGACAACAACATCGTCGCCAACAATTGGCTGATCTCGATGGTGGTGCCCCAGATGATCGAGCGCAAGGACGGATCGATCATCATCGTCTCCTCGATCGGCGGCCTCAAGGGCTCGACCATCCTCGGTGCCTATGCCATCTCGAAGGCCGCCGACATGCAGCTCGCGCGCAATCTCGCCTGCGAATACGGCCAGCACAACATTCGCGTGAACTGCATCGCGCCGGGCCTGATCAAGACCGATTTCGCCAAGGCGCTGTGGGACAATCCGGAGAACCTGAAAGCCTCGACCTCGCGCTCGCCGCTCTTGCGCATCGGCATCCCCGACGAGATCGCCGGCGCGGCCGTGTTCCTGGGCTCGAAGGCCGGCGACTTCATGACCGGCCAGACCATGGTGATCGACGGCGGCGCGACGATCAGTTGAGGTGCGAGATCAGGTCGAGGTGTGGCCGCGAAGAACAGTGCGCTCCCTCTCCCGTTTGCGGGAGAGGGTATATCCGCAGAGAGGCTCCCAACGAGGAGAAAGCCCTCACACGGCGCTATGCGCCGACCTCTGCCGCAAGCGGGAGAGGTTGCACCGAGCTCGCCGCCCGATCATTCGATTCAACCAGCAGTCACTCCACCGCCGCGTAAACCAGATCCCGCACCAGGGTCCGCGTGTAGTCGCGCTGTCCCGGCCCCTGGCTCATGAACACTGCGAACAGATCCTCCTTCGGATCGATCCAGAAGAACGTGCCGGCAATGCCGCTCCAGAAATACTGGCCGACGCTGCCTGGGAAGGGCGCGATGCCGGCCTCGCGGCGCACGGCAAAGCCGAGGCCGAAGCCATGGCCCGGCGATAGCAGCGTGCCGTTGGTCGGCACGCCTGGCCCGAGGTGATCGGAGGCCATCAGCTCCAGCGTCTTGCGGCCGATGATCCTGTTGCCGTCAAGCGTGCCGCCATTGCGCAGCATGAGGCAGAAGCGGGCGTAGTCCATCGTGGTCGAGACCAGGCCGCCGCCGCCGGACTCCATCACGGGCTGCTCGAGCATGTTGAACAGGGCGACCTTGTCGCCGGTCCACGGGTCGGCCGCGAACGGCTCGGCAAGGCGGCCGGCATTGGGCTGGCTTGTCGAGAAGCCGGTTTCGGCCATCTGGAGCGGCGCAAGCACGCGCTCGGTGAGGAACGCGCCGAGCGATTTGCCGCTGACGACTTCGATGATGCGGCCAAGGATGTCGGTGGAGCGGCTGTAGTTGAACTCCGCGCCGGGCTGGCAGACCAGCGGGAAGCTCGCCACCAACGCGGCATGTTCGGCGTTGGTGATCTTGCGGCTGCGGACGCGGGACTCCTGGTAGAGCTTGTGCACGGGGCCGTCGCCCTGGTGCTCGTAAGTGAGGCCGGAGGTGTGGCGGAGCAGGTCCTGCACGGTCATGGGCCGCGCCGGCGGTACCAGCTCCAACCGGCCGTCCTTGACGACGCCGACCTGCTGGCTCGCGAACTCCGGGATGAACTTTGCGACGGCATCGCTGAGCAGGAGCTGTCCGTCCTCGACCAGCGCCATGATGCCGACCGAGACGATCGGCTTGGTCATCGAGAAGATGCGGAAGATCGAATCGCGCGCCATCGGCGCCGCGCCTGCCGGGCTCTGCTTGCCGAGCGCCTCGAACCAGCCGATTTGGCCGCGCCTCGCCACCAGCACGGTGACCCCGGGAACGGTTCCCTTGTCGATTTCGCGCTTGAAGGCGTCCGACATGGCCTGGAGCCGCGGCCGCGACAGCCCGAGCGTCTCTGGGCGCGCTTCCGGTAAAGCTGGCGTGTGGGGCGCGTTTGCGGCCTGCGGGGCGGCAGTGGCGGTCGCTGTAGCGGTCATGGGCACTCCCGATTGTTTTTCGTTATGGCCGATGGACTGTGGCCCAGAACCCCCAGCACAAACAAGCGAAGCCGGCGCGGTTCACCCTTGCAAACCGGCCGCTCTCTGTGCTTGAAAGCGCCCCTGATCCGCGGCGACGCGGGTTCGTAGGAGTGTAGCTCAATTGGTAGAGCACCGGTCTCCAAAACCGGGGGTCGCAGGTTCGAGCCCTGCCACTCCTGCCAGCCAAATCAATCACTTAGACTAGATTTCGGCGGGAGGGCGTCCCGCGCGCGCCCGTGCTCTCGCAGCCGCTGTGCTGGAGGTGCCGTGTCCTGGTCCGGCGAGGCCTAGCGCGCCGGCGTCCGTTCCGCGTCGGCGGGAGTCTGCCTGAGGTTGACGTTCCGGATGGGAACGCGGCGCAGCAGGGAGAGGATGGTCCCGCCGAGCTCGAGATAGGTGCGCAGCCGCAGCGCGCGCGACGAGCCCTTCAGCTCCGCGTTCAGGCTCACCGGAACCTGGACGTAGGTGAGGCCGAGCTGGAGCAGGGAGATCAGCGCACAGATCTGGTAGCCGTAGCCGTCGGCCTTGACCGCGATCTGGCGCAGCCATTTCACGGGATAGACGATCATGCTGTGATAGTCGGACAGCCAGAAGCCGAACAGGCAGTTCAGGATGAAGCGCAACGAATGCGACTGCAGCGAGCGGTTGACGGAGCGGTCCGACTGGTTATCGCGATAAGTAATGACGAGGTCGGCGGCGCCCGCCGCCTTGAACATCCGGGCAACACCTTCGTTTTGGAAGGCGTGATCGCCGGGGATGAGCGTGATGGCATCGAATTTCGCGCGCGACAGCGCATATTCGAAGCCGGCACCGACACCCCGCGGTTCGGCATTGTGATGCACGATGATGCGCGGCTCGCCGGCTGCGAACTCGTCCATGATCGCGCCGGTGGCGTCGGTGCTGCCGTCGTCGATCAGGAAGATCTCGAAATCGTCGAGCAGGTCGCGGGCGAGCGGCAGCACGCCGTCGATCGTGTCGGCGATCTTGTCCTGCTCGTTCAGTGCAGGAATGACGATCGTAAGCCTTTTTGCCGCCCTAGAAGGTGTCATTGTATGCGCCCGTTGGCGGGGCCACTCTGTCCCGGTGACCCCATGCAAGTCTAGGTCATCTGAACCGGGCGAACAATGCGGCTCGCCGGTATGCCCGCAAGACCGGCGCGAAACCTATTGATGTGTGTGTTCCGCGCAACTAGTCGGAAAAATCATAGAGGCTGGTGTCGCCAATGCCGAAGGCGCGGCGCAGCCGTCCGACGTGGCCTGCCATATTCCGGCCCGCCGCCGTCGCCGCGAAGTGCGAATCGGACCGTTCCACCAGGCCGCCGTCGACCAAGTTCCCAATTCGTCCGCGGAACAGATCTGGAACCTGCCCGTCAGCGATCTCCGATAGCGGTGCCCTGCGATCGGGACGATCGACGAGGCTGAGCAGGATGCCCAGCGAAACCGATTTATACACGGCGCCAAAGGCGAACACATAAGCCATGACGCAAAATCCGAAAATCGATGCGGCGTCCCAGTACTGAAGCTGCGGGACGAAGAGAATTCCGAGCATCACCCCGAGACCGTGCGAGACAACCGTGGCAATCGCCAGCAGGGTCACGGGTCCGAGCGGCCATGCGCGTGCGCGGGCCATGAATTGCAGGGCAGGTGCCAGCAGGGCGAACACGGCGACGGCGGCAAGTCCGACAGCAAAGGACATCGACTCACCCAAGGCCTGTCGACAGACGAACGAGCTTGACGAGATACGCTACCGCAACCCCCTTGGAGGTGGGGGCAAGCCGGCCGTCCGCCGTGATGACCATCCCGGCCCCGATCAGGAGCTTCAGGCGGTTGTGCGTGAAGGTGCCGAGATCTCCACCTTGCATGTAGGCTGTCGCCCATTGCTCCAGGGTGAGAGGATGTCCAGCCTGAACGAGTGCGGTGAGCAGCGTCAGCGTGAAGCCCCAGGCCAGCAGGCTGAACAGGATGTAGCAGAGCATCATTGCGGTCCCGAGCAGGAAGAGACCGCCAAGCACATCGCCGACGTGGCGCTGACCTGGAAGGGCGATACAGGCGACGGCGTAAAGGATGACGACGCTGATGCAGCCCAGCCGGAAGCGACGGCCGGCTCCGCCGGTGGCGGCGATGCGCGCGTAAAGCAGCAACAACAGTGGAAAGGCGAGGCTGATACCAATCGCAGCAGCTTGCGCCGGGCCCGGTAGCAGGTTCATTGCGGAAAAATCGTCCCGGACGCCTCTCAGGCCAGTCAGAGCGAAAGTCTATAGGGGGTCGTATTTTTCAGGTCAAGGCAGCCCGGCGCCTTTGACTGGCGATTGTCACGCGGACTCGCGTGTGTCGCGATGGAAACGGCTGGCTGCGCAAACTTCCGCATCACGCGATGCCGTCAGCCCGCCGCTTGTAGACCATCTCCGCCAGTGAGATGTCGGTCACCGAGTCCGCGCCGGAGGCCAGGGGGGGGCGTCCCTCGGCGATATCGGAAACGAAGGCGTCGGCCTGGCGCCGAAATGCCCAGCTCTTTTCACCCGTCAGATGCGTGCTTTGACCATCGTGCTCGACGATGACCTCCGCCTCTTGCTCGGCAAAGGGCGGGGGCAGTTTCAAGGTCACCGCGCCGCGCTCGAAATCGATCGTCAGACCCTCGCGCCAGGCTCCCTCGGACCCGTTCACGAGATCCAGCGTACAAGCGATGCCGTCGAAGTCGAGGGTAATGCGCGCGGCTCCCGAAGTTTCGACGGAGCTGTCGGCGACCGTTGGCGATGATCCGAGCAGGTAGCGCGTCAGATTGATGATATGACTGAAGACGTTCAGAAAGTTGTCGTAGCCGGCCCGCATCGTGCTCGGCATCCAGTCGGGACCGTCCTTCCAGAGTTCGATCCCGTCCGGCCGTGTTTCGCCGGTCATCACGAAATTGTCGCGCGACCGGCCGGTGTCGCCGCCGAAGCACCAGCCCTTGGCGCGGACCACGCGTCCGAGCGATCGGTCGTTGCGCAAGCGCGTCAGCACATCGAGCGCGCGCGCCACACCGGCATCGTGACGCTTCATGTAGCCGACGCTGTAGACGAGGTTTCGCTGCCGCGCCGCTTCGACCAGCAACGTCGCCTGAGCCGTCGTATAGGCCATCGGTTTCTCCGACAGCACGTGGCGGCCGCTGTTCAACGCGTCCAGCACGATCGGACCGGTGGCTCGCCGCTTTGTCACGACCACGACAGCGGACACCGCAGCGTCCGCGAGCAGCTCCCGATGCGTGCCGTAGACCTGCGAGATGCCGAACTTCTGCGCTGCGGCGGCAGCGAGATCCGGCCGGAGATCGGCGATGGCGACGACGCGGCAGGCGGGATTGGCGACGAAATTGGCGAGGTGGCACATCTGGCCGACCATCCCCGTTCCGATGATGCCAATGCCTGGCCTCACTGGCTATGATCCCTTGAAGCGCTTCCGGATGACGAGGAAATGCGCCGGCTGTCCCCAGGTGTTGATGAATGCCGGATCTGTCTGGGTCAGGGCCGTGACCGCAGGCGCATCGCGTCGCCCGATCGCGGCGAAGATGCGGTGGAAACTGTCGAGCGTCGCAACGATGGTTTCGATGTCGGAAGCATCGTCCGCGAGAATGTCCGTCGTTCGGATCGCCTCGCGTAAGGACGCAAGGCTTGCGATCACGCGCGGCAGGCTCTCGCCGAAGGGGGCGTCGATCATCGCGTCGACGTCGAGAACCAGCGTCTCGATCGATGCCGAAATCGCCGCCACGGCATCGGCCTTGCCGACCAGGTAGAGCTTGCGTCCGCCGAGGAAGCTGAGGCGGCTGCGGTGGAGATGGCGCGCCGCACGCCGCAGCTTCTCGTCGGCGGAGAGAACCTTCTTGTGCCAGTAGACGTCCAGGCTGTCGCGATAGGCTGGCCACGCCGAATGGATGTCGAATCCCTGCTCATGCGCTGCCGTGCACAAGGCGGCTGCGTCGAGGAAGTACCGATGCCGGACGAACGGATTCTCGAGCACGTCCATCAGCCAGGATTCGAAGCTGCGGGTGTGCGGAATGCTGTTCCATTTCGCGTCGAAAAGCGTCTTCGCGGTTTCGAGTGCGGGACGGCCCGACAAAGCCTTGCCGGCGGCATGGATTGCCTTGAGCGCGAGCTCGAAGAAGCCGCCATAGCGCTCGTAATAGGACACGACGGCGAAACCGTCCGGATTGAGCAGCCGATGGAAGACGCCGAGCCAATTTTCGGTCGGCTGCACGGTGTAAATGAAACCTTCGGCATCGATGATGTCGTAGCGGCGCTCGCTGCGAAATCCCTCGACATCGGCCAACGCGAGTTCGCGCAGGCGTTCGCTCAGGCCAAAATGCGCGAAATAGGCCTCAATTTTCGGATGCGCATGCCGGTTCGGTTCGGCGAGCGCCATGTTCGCGCCCCAGCCGGCAAACACCAGCGCATTCTCACCGGAATCTGGACCGAATTCGAGCACCTCCGCATCGCGGAACAGCCGCGGCGGCAGCACGAGCTTGTCTGAAAACAGCTCGCGCCGCTGGCTGGCATATGCATCGAGTTCGGCGGCCGATTTGAAATTCCCGAACGTCGGTAGGACGTCCTGACGTTCGTAGTAATTGAAGAGCTTCTCGTCAGCCATGCCGCGTCCCTAACCCAAGGCCGCCTCGAGCCGGTCGAGCTCGCTCCAGATGTCGGAGGGCGCGAAAATCGAAACGATGTGCAGCGGCCGCTTCACGTTCTCGCGCAGCCGGCTGCTGACCTTGGCTTCGTTTTCCTGGTTCACGGCGAGAAGGCAGACGAGCGGCTCCGACTTGCCGGCGAGTTCGTCCGGCGAACGGATCGGTATGCCGGTGCCGGGCAGGAACAGCCCCTGGCGCTCCTTCTGGTCGTCGACGGAGAGATCGACGAGCTCCGCCAGCTCATGCGCGTTGGTGAAGGTGCAGGCGCGGCAGCCCGCGCCGTAGATGGCAATCTCGGCGCCGTTCGCACGGGCCTTGGCGAGGATCGGCCGCAGGCGCGCGCCGTACTCCCTTGCGCGCTGGCCGAATTTCTCGCCGACGCCGGAGGGCGCAGGCGGCGGCGTCACGTCGCGGGTTGCACGACGGGCGGCGATCGCGAGGCTGCCGCCGCTGAAATTGTATTTCTTCACCGAGACGGCCTCGAAGCCGTGGCGGACCAAGAGCGCGAGTAGCGTCGGCTCGGTGAAGTAGCTGACGTGCTCCTCCCACAGCACGGAGAGGTCGCCCGCCGTCGAACCGGGATCAAAGTCGGGCACGTCGATGAACAGCAGTCCGTCGTCGCTGAGCGCGATCTTCACGCAGTCGAAGAAGTTCTCGAAATCGACGATGTGCTCCAGCACCTGGCGCGAGACCACAAGATCGAACTTGCCGGACTGGGCGACCGCGTCGTGACACAGGGCCGGGCTGATCATGTCGGAATAGACCTTGATGCCGCGTTCGCGGGCAATCTTGCCCGACACGGGGTTGGGCTCCACACCCACCAAGACCTTCGCGCCGCGTTCGCGCAACTTGTCCATGAACAGGCCGTCGTTGCATCCAATCTCGAACACGGATTGGTGCTTCGAGAATTTCGCGATGGTGTCGAGCTCGTCGACCTGGTGCGGCTCCGGCTTCCAGCTGCTGAAATTGTAGTTGAACTGGCGATAGAGGATGTCTGGATCAATCGGCTTGACGATCTGCGGCAGGCCGCAGTCGCCGCAGGCGAGCACCTCGAACGGATACCGCTCCTCCTGCTCGTTCCGGCTGCGCCGAAGTCGATGCGCGATTGGCATTTGCCCGAGGTCGATGACCGGTCGCAGGTTGGTCGAATGGCAGAGGCGGCAATGATCGGTCACTGATTATTCTCGCATTTAGGCAGGTCTGACGAGGCGACCTTCAATGAAAACCGGCGCGGCCGGCAACGAGACGATCCCGGACACATCATATCCGGCTTACGCGGAGCATTCCTCCGGCCTATGCGTCCTCGGCCGAAGCAGGTAGCAGCCGTCGATAGCTCTTGCAAGACGTGCCGCCGTCCCTCAATTGGAGGTGGATGCGGCCGGCCATGTACGCGCGCGACGGCTGCGAGCACGGTCGACGTCAAGGCCGCCGCCGCTCGTAGAGTGTCAAATTACCCCGGGTCTCCACGGCCACGAAATCTTGCTTGATCCGCTTCATGACCTCTCGAACGTGGTGGTACTCCGGCCTGCGCTCAACCATGCTATCATAAAACAGCCGGTCCGCCGGGTTGATGGAGCGATCCAGGAACCGCGCGTCAAAGGACACCAGGAACGGCATGAAATAGGCCATGGGTGCCCGATGGGCCTGCGCCAGATAGGCCCAATCCCTGAGGGCGATGACCAGGACCCTCTCGTCTGGCCTGGTTTTATCCTGGATGAACTTCGCATCGGCCTCGGTGATCTGCTCAAGGTCCTCCTGCCACGTGACCGGCGGGTTCGAGACGAACGGCCACCGCAGAAGGCTGGGATAAGTTGCATAAGATCTCAGGCCGTAGAGGTGGGGATTGTTCTTGTCCTGCACGAACAGCAGCGCAAGAATCGTCGCAGCGGCCGCTATGGCGCCGGCGGTTCTTCGGAACGACGGTTGCCACCCCGTCGAAAACTGGCGGATCCACCAAGCCGAGACCATCACCAGCGGCAACGCGTTCTGGTGCCAGACAGCGTCCAGCGTCCGGTTGACCCATTTGATCATCAGCGCCATGCCAATCATCGACAGCGTCAGCAGCAGCCCGGTCACGAACCGGTCATGCCAGGAATCGGACGGCCGTGACAGCCGGATCGCGGCCCAGCCGACGGTGATGCATCCGACGATCTGGAGCGGCAGATTATAGATGATGCCCCAGCCCAAGTTCCATTTGATGGGCGTGCTTCCCCATCCGGTCCCGTAGAGTACGAGCGGGCGAAAGCATTCGATCAGAAACTCCAGGGAGAAGGCTCTCGTGCCGAACAGCACCAGGCACATCAGGATTGCGGCACCTATCGATGTGACTGCGAACACGAGGGCATTGCGATAGTTCGGAAACCCTCCGGCGATCGCCGCGACGAAGGTACCCGTCACAAGGAAGAACAGCCCGATCTCGGTCTGCCAGAGCAGCGAGACGGCGCACATGATGGCCGATAGGATTAGCCATGTCAGGCGCCCGGGAGCGGTGCAGTGCAGGCTGATCGCGAGCGCAAAGACGATCAAGAGCGGAAATCGCGTCGGGTAGGCAGATGGCGAGTAGAACTGGCCAGTCGTAGAGAAAGCCAGCACGGCGAGCGCCGTGATGACGGCGATTGCGGCAAGCTTCGAGCGGATCAAGTAATACAGAAGAAAGTAGGCCTGGACGTAGGTCGCGAGCGTGACCGCGATGTTCAATCCGACCGCTCGCATCGCCGCCGATTTCCAGCCATCTCCCATGATGAGATGAAAGAACCAGCCGAGCGCAGGGCCGTAATGCGAATGGAAGTCCAATCCGGGAACGAGCCCGGGGGCGTAGCCATAAAGCGCGGGACCGATGAAGTAACTTACCTTGTGCGCTTCGTCCCTCACGGCCGCGGTCAGGCCTTCGAGGTCGGAGGGGATCAGCAGCAGAGCGAGGAATATGATCGCGAGCAGATCGCCGGCCCCCACGCTGAACCGGGTGTCGGTCGAGGGTTTTGCAGCAGGAAGGTAATTGTTGGCGCCTCGATTGAGGGCGACGGTGATGGCCGCGGCCGCCAGCAGGGCGATCGCGATTCCGGGGCTCCTCCATTCATTGGCGGCGTCGAGGGCAAGATAGACGAAGCTCGCCGTGATGGCGCTCAGCGCAAGCGAGCCCGATGATCGATACGTCGCGTACAATGCCGCTGCCGCCGCAATCGGCCCAGAAAGGAAGAACGAGCCGTAGAACGCCTTCTTGCAGAAATCGCAATTCCTGTCGGCCAAGGCCATATCGAAGCCTTCGACGAAGTTCGATCGAAACGACGGAAGGTGATTTTTCACCAGCAGCAGCACCAAGTAGGCGACGGCGCATCCCAGCAGGGCGGCCACAACAGCTCTGGCGGCGATCGAGAATTCCCTTGTGTACTCCACTAGGAGGTCTCGAGGCTAGCTACGATCGAAGTCGGGGAGGAGGCTGCGTCGAACACAGCGGAAAATCTAACTTTCTCTGAAATCACGTCCAGTCCCCAATTGCCTGAACTTCCCGTTGCGAGGCGCTTCTACCACCACAGCGTTCCCTGAACAATCCCGCGAAGCCCGTGGTTGCCTCCGGCATGGCAATGTTTGTGTCTGGATGACGGGCGCTGGAACCCTCCATGGCTGACGCATGCTCTAGCGAACTCCAGAGGCAGCACCGTCACATGCCGGGGCCGGCAGCGCCAGCAACCAGGCTGCGCCTCGGACGCCAGGCCGATTGCAAGGCGGCCGATACTCGGCTCTCGCCACAGGGGCCGGCTCTCCATCCTTCAACTGCATCAGTTCACCGCGGCCCTCCGTGGCCGAGGTGTTATTTCCGAGGGTCGCCGTCAGAAGCTCGATGAATCCAATGTCGTCGGGTCGTGGAATTCCCGGGGCGGCGCGATAGCGCCAGGTCTCGCGACGGGGTGGGCAAGGAAAGGTCTCGAGGTAGGAAACCGGGCAGTTGCCGTTCACAACGAAATGAGGATCAGTAAAATCCCCGCAGTAGTCCGTGTAGATAAACGACCGCTCTCGATTTTCATCCCGCAGGATCGTCTGTGCCACGTTCATGTCATTGCCGCCGAGGCATCGTGAGCGGAACGAGAAGACGTGCGAGTTCTCGAATTGGAGCTTAACGACCTTTGGCTCGGGGTCCGCGAGCAAGGCTGCTCGGACTTGCCGCAGCATGTCGCTGCTGAGCAACCCGTCGTAGAGCAGCCATTTGGAATCGTGAGCCGACGACAAGGCGAAGATCGCGACCAACCCCCCCGCGACTGCTGCGCGGACGCGCGATCCCGGAATCGCCTGTACAACGGTCGCCATCAGGATCAAAACGCCGAACTGCGAGGGAAAGAGTAGCCTGGACTCGCCCCGCGTCACGTCGCCATAAACTCCGGTAAGAGCGTAGGGCAGCGCGCCGATGAGGGCAATCGTGGCTCCCAGCACCAGCAGCAGAAGCATCGCATTCGTGGTCGAGCGGCCGTTCAGCAGCCAGGGCGTCCACAATGCTGTCGATGAGAACCGGGCAAAGACGGCGATCGTGGCCAATGTCACTGCCGCGGAAACAGGAAGCCCCAGCAGCGCAACCCCGTGAGAATATGCGTAGCTCAGGCCGCTCGGGAAGGCCATGAGGTGCGCATAGAGCGCATTGGCTATGATCGAGAAATCGTTCGCGAAACTGTATTGTCCGGCGTAGTGGCCGCTCTTCCCCAGAATTGTCAGTCGCAGAACGATCATGGCTGCAACGGCCAGCCAGAACGGTACAAGACGCGCGAGTTTCTGCCTCCACCGCTCGGGACCAGACCAGGCGAGCACGACGCGAACCGGTTCGAGGGCGATCAGAGTCTCGAGGGACAACGCGAATAACAGACAAAAAGGTGCGCTCCATCGAAGCGCCCGCACCTTCGAATAGGACAGCTCGTAGGACAGCAGATAGAAGAGCAGGAAGAAGTCGTAGACCGCGTTGAGTGTCAGGCGAATTGCATAGAACGGGCTGAGCAGGAACAGAGCCGTGACAAGATCGGCGATCCGTCTCGTATAGGATGATCGCGACAGGACGGAGTGAAGCAACACGCCGTTGACCAGATGGCAGGCTAGTCCCGCGAGCCGCGCAGAGACATCGGGAGTATCGTTCAAAAGCGTCACAAATAGCGTCATCGGGATTGCGAAGCCGGCGTGTGCCGACTCCCACAGCACGCGAGCGACGCCAGCGGCACCTTGAGTCCAATAGATGTAGTACACAGTCCAATCGTCGCCGAAGACCTCACGCGCGAACAGCGCGGGCACGGCCGTAACAAAGGCGAGAACCAGAGCGACGTAGACGTATCCAATGCCCGCCCGCTCCCGTTGTCGGAGAGCCGCAGCTTTCGGATCTACATTCGTGCGAGCATCGTCGAAACCGACGGGGGTGACCATGGTCCTAGGCTTTGCCTCGTTTGTTCAGATGCTCCGCGGCGAGCGTACCAATTCTTGTGACGTAGTCCTGCACCGCGGCAGCGTCGCTGCCATCAGGCGCCCAGTCGGGAAATGCCGTGCGCGAAGGATCGAACGGGCCGGCGGTGGTTTCGTGAAATACCAGCCATTCCGAGGTGATCAGGATCGAGTGGAAGACCTGTTCCGGCATGCGATAATAGCAGCGCTTGCCCTGACCGTAGGGCGCCATCTCGAGCACCTCGCGAATGCCGCCGTCGTCCTCGAAGATCACGACCTGCGCGGTCCCCTCGATCACGTGGAACGATTCAGGTTTGCCAAGGTGCTTGTGCGGCCGCACATAGGCTTCGCGATGGTGCACGATCAGCATCTCGTGCAGTCCGGACGAGGGATCGGGATGCGTGCACAGCCGACTGCGCAGGCGCGGGTTGCCGGCGGCGATGCGCTTCAGCTCCGCGATCGTGGCATCGTCCGCGGTGACGATGGCATCGTCCGAATAGTACACTTCCGGATTTTGCGCGCGCAACGAGGTCGGCCGGTGCAGGCCTGCCTCATTCGAAGAAGATGAACCCATGGTCGCCCCGATACCCGCATTTGTCGTAGATCCAGGCCCATGTTTGCGGGCCGTGGAAGCTCAGGCAGGTGAGCTGCCAGTAAAGCAGATTGGCCTTCTCGCGCTCGTTGCGGAAGGATTCGACCATCAAATATTTCGAGGTGCCGCGTCCGACGCGCTCGATCTCGGGCACCGCGCGGAAGACCTCCTCGAGCGGGAGATTGTGCAGTACGCCGAGCGACACCACGAGATCGAAGCTGTGATCGGGATAGGGGAGTTCGACGGCGCTGCCGACCTTCAGATGCGGCCGCACCTCCTCCTTGGCATTGGCGATGCCGTACTCGGAGATGTCGATGCCGGCGATCTGCAGGTCCGGAACGAGCTGGGTGAACTCGTAGAGCAGGTAGCCCTTGCCGCAGCCGACATCCAGCACGCTCATGCCCGGCTTGATGCCGTAGCGATCGATCAGGGTCTGGGCCAGCGGTCGCCATCGTCCGTCATAGCGGTAGCCGCCATAGCCGTAGCGTCGGTCGCCATCCCAATAGTCACGGCCCCATTGCCGTGCGACGGAGGCGGATTCCGCCTTGTCGTGCTCGACCACGCGCTGGACGTAATTCCGCTTTGTCGATGCATGCATCGGCTGGAGCAGGTTGATCTCGGTCATGGGGGCCAACCGGTCCGCGGCATCATCGCAGGATAGTCGCGAACCTGTTGACGAGCAGGATGTCCTCGATGGCCTGGATGTCCTTCTGAGACGCCAGCGTGATCTCCTCGACCGCTGCATGGAGATCGCAGCCCTCGCGCAGCACGCGGTCGTAGATCTGCCGCCGCCGAGCCTCGTCGGGCGGCAGCATAAAAATGCTGTAGAGGATCAGCCCACGCAGCTGCGGCAGCTCGTCCAGAATGTCTTCCAGCACCATGTAGCTGCCGGGCATGGTGTGCTCGGCGGCGCTCAACAGATAGTGCAGGTTCTTGCGCCGCGCATAGTCGCGGATCACGATGTTCTGGACGTGCTGCGGGGTGCGGCTGCCGTTCAGCGGCCTGGCGCCGATATAGCCGCGATGACCGGCTCGCTCAGCCATGGAAGCCTCCCGGCAGCTTGTACTGCATCCCGACCCGGGTTGCGGGGCGCAGCAGGATCGGCTCGAAGAACTCGCCGAAGCGCTTGTCCGCGTAGGGCGACATGATGCTCTTGAAGCGGCAGTTCATGCTCCAGCGCGTGCCGGCTTCCTCGTTGACGCGATTGCCGTGCATCAGGGTCTGGTTGAACAGCATGACGTGACCGTAGGGAATCTCGATGAAGGTCGCGTGCGGCTTGATGGTCTTGTAGAGCTCTTCGGCGCTGCGCAAGGCCGCCATCCGGTCCTGCATCTCGCCGTTCAGGGACGGCGGCAGCAGATACATCGACTTGGTGCGGTGGACATCGACCAGCGGCACCCACACCACGACCTCGAACGGCGAGTCGCCCGACCAGACGTCGGAATGGGTGGCGAGCAGCGAGGAGCTGTCGCCGGGAAGCTGGATGCTGAGATTGACGCGGCGCTGCATGCAGAGCTCGTTGCCGACGATGGTCTCGATCGTCGAGCGCGCCAGGCGGAAATAGGTCGGCCGGAACCAGGGCTCGGCGTTGAGGCCGTTGAAGACGTGCAGCCGCAGGCCGTTGAGATCATCCACGCTCACCCGCGTGTGGATGGTGTCGAGCATCGCATAGGGATCGTTGCTGTGCGGCAGCTTCAGATAGTCCGCCGCGAGCTCGGCAGCACGGCGCTGGATCCGGTCGAGCCCGGCGCGATCGTCGGCCGGGGTGGTGACGAAGCCATCGTCGATGAAACGCTGCGCCAGCGCCTGCTCGTCGGCGTGCAGGAAGTCCGTGTCCGTCATGCAAAATACTCCCGGGCGGTCGCGCAAATATAGCTGATGTCGGCGGCCGACAGGAACTGGTTGATGGGAAGCGTGAGGATCTGGTCCGCCTGCCGTTCCGTCACCGGGAACGCGCCGCGGCCATGGCCGAGATGCGCCGCTGCCGGCTGCAGGTGGATCGGGACGGGATAATGGATCGCAGTCTCGATGCCCTTGTCGGCAAGATATTTCTGGAAATCGTTGCGACGCTCGGTCTGCACCACGAAGGTGTGGAAGGTGTTGAACTCGATGTTCCGGCAGGGCGGAATGAACAGGGGCAGCCCTGCGAGCTCGGCGCGGTATTGCGCGGCGTTGCGCCGCCGGCGTTCGATCACGGAAGGAAGGTGGCGCAGGCGGATGCGCAGCACCTCGGCCTGGAGCGTGTCGAGCCGCGACACGATCCCCCATTCCTGGACGTCGCTGCGGTTGATCAGGCCGTGATTGCGCAGCCGGCGGATTCTTGCGGCAAGCTCGGCGTCGGCAGTGACGAGGAAGCCGGCATCTCCGGCGGCATTGAGATTCTTCAAGGGGTGGGCGGAGAAGCAGCCGAAGGTGCCGATGGTGCCGCTCATCCGGCCATCATAGGTCGAACCGACCGCCTGGGCGCTGTCCTCGATCACGGCGAGCGCGTGCTTGGCAGCGATCGCCATCAGCGGAGCCATGTCGGCCATGCGTCCGGTCAGATGCACCGGCATGATCGCCTTGGTCCGCGGTGTGACGGCGGCCTCGACCGCGGCCGGATCGATGTTCTGGTCCGGCAGCACGTCCGCAAACACCGGCGTGGCGCCGACCGCGATGATCGCGGCGGTCGATGCTACGAACGAATTCGGCGGCGTGATCACCTCGTCGCCGGGACCGATGTCGAGCGCCCGCATGGCGAGGATCAGCGCGTCGGTGCCCGAATTCAGCGTCACCACATGCGGCGAGCCGAGATAGGCGGACAATTCCTCCTCGAGCCTTCCGACCGCCGCCCCGCCGATGAAGTCGCCGCGCTGGAACACGCCCTCGACCGCCTGCATGATCTCGGCGCGCTCTTCCTCGAACTGCGCGGGAAGATTGACGTAGCCGATACGCCGGCGGCCGGTGTCAGCGTCCATGGCAGAACTTCCTGACGGTCTCAATGACGCGGTCCTGCTGGGCGCGCGTCAGGTGCTGGTCGACCGGGAAGCTGATGACTTCCTTGGCGTGGCGGTCGGTGACCGGGAACGTGCCCGGCGCGTAGCCGAGATGCTTCAGGCCTTCCTGCTGATACAGCGGGATCGGATAGTGGATCTTGGCCTCGATGCCGTTGTCCAGGCAATATTTGTAGAGCTCGTCGCGACGTTCGGCGAACACCATGTAGAGATGGTAGACGTGCTTCACGTTGGGACGGCGCGGCGGGACGCGCAGGCCGGGCAGGCCGGCGAGACCCGCATCGTAATAGGCCGCATTCTCGATTCTGCGGCGCGTGATCTCGCTGGTCTGGCCGATCAGCCAGTTGCCGACCACGGCCTGCAACGAATCGAGCCGCGAGTTGCAGCCGAGGATCGCGATCTCGTCGCGGTTCTTCATGCCGTGGTTGCGGATCAGGCGGAGCTTTTCGTTCATGCCGTCGTCATTGGTGACGACGACGCCGGCATCGCCCCAGACGTTGAGGTTCTTGAGCGGATGCAGCGAGAAGCCGGCCGCGATGCCGTGGGTGCCGGAGCGTTTTCCCGCGAACTCCGACAGGATGCCCTGGCAGGCGTCCTCGACCACAGGCAGGTTGTGGCGCTGCGCGATCGGCATCAGCTTGCCCATGTCGGTGACCTCGCCGGTCAACTGGACCGGCATGATCGCCTTGGTCTTCCCGGTGATGGCAGCCTCGACCTGGTCCACGTTCATGCAGAAGGAATCGTCGCAATCGACAAGAACCGGCGTCGCGCCGGTTTCCGCGATCGCGCCGACCGTGGCGATGAAGGTGTTCGCGGCGGTGATGACCTCGTCGCCATGACCGATGCCGAGCGCCTTGAGCGGCAGCTTGAGCGCGTCGGTGCCCGATCCGACGCCGATGGCGTGCCGGACCCCGATCAGCTCGGCAAAGCGCTTTTCGAATTCGGCGACGGGCTTGCCAAGGGTGAAGTCGCCGGTCGCCACCAGCCGGCCGATCTCGGCCAGGATCGGAGCGGGGTCGGCGAACTGCTCGAGCAGATAGGAATAGCGAACGTCGTACATGGGACCCGTCAGGTGGAATGAAGTTGAGGGGAGGAAGTGCGCGACGCCGCGAGCGCATGCTCGATCGAGGTCGCAATCGCGTTGGCGGAGAGCCCGTGCTTCTTCAGCAGCGAGTCCTGCGAACCGTAATTGTGCATGAAGCGGTCCGGCAGCGACAGCCGCAGCATCGCAGGGAAACCGGAGCCGAGCTTGTCGATCAGTGCCTCCGCGACCGCGCTGCCGAGGCCGCCGGAGGGCACGTGCTCCTCCAGCGTTGCCACGAGCCTGGTGCCGCGGATAGCCTGCAGCAGCGCTGCGGTATCGAGCGGTTTCACGGTATGCATGTGCAGGATGCCGGCGCGAATGCCTTGCGCGGCCAGCAGGTCGGCTGCGGCGAGGGCGCGCTGGAGCATGATGCCGGTGGTCACCATGAGGACGTCGCCGGGCGGGCGCATCAGGATGGCCTTGCCGATCTCAAAGCCGTGCTCGGCCTTGGACACGATGGCATCGCCGCCCTTGCCGAGCCGGATGTAGATCGGGCCCTTCCAATCCAGCGTCTGCTCCATCATGCGCGCGGCCTCGTCGGCGTCGCACGGGCAGATCACCGTCATGTTGGGCAGCGCCCGCATGATGGCGATGTCCTCGATCGCCTGGTGCGTGGGACCGAGCGGCGCGTAGACAAGGCCGCCGCCATTGGCGATCAGCCGTACCGGCAGATTGTGCAGGCAGAGATCGACCGCGACCTGCTCGTAGCAGCGGCGGGTGAGGAAGGTCGCGATGGTGTTGACGTAAGGCACGAAGCCCTCCATCGCGAGACCGGCCGACATGCCGATGATATGCGCTTCCGAGATGCCCTCGATCAGGTGGCGCTTGGGAAACTCCTTGCTCATCGCGCGCAGCGTGCCGGCACCCGGATCGGAGCCGATGTAAAGCACACGCTCGTCGCGCGCGGCGAGCTTGTGGACCATGTTCATCGCGGTGTTGCGCATGGGGAGCCGATCAAAAATCGCCGACGGCGACGCGAATGGCGTCGAGCTCGCTGTCGGTCAGCTTGTTCTTGTGATGCCAATCGGCATTGGATTCCGCAGCCGGAAGACCCTTGCCCTTGACGGTATGGCAGATGATGGCGGTGGGCTTGCCGGCAACGGCCGGGAGCTGCTTCAGGACCGTGCGCAGTGCGCCGACGTCGTGGCCGTTGACCTCCTGCACCGCGAAGCCGAAGCTGCGCCACTTGTCCGCGAGCGGCTCCAGCGGCAGCACGTAGTCGGTGGGGCCGTAGCTCTGCAGCTTGTTGTAGTCGATCAGCGCGACGAGGTTGTCGAGGCCGTGCTTGGTCGCGCCCATCGCCGCTTCCCACACCGATCCCTCGTTGATCTCGCCGTCGCCGAGCAGCACGAAGGTGCGGTAGCTGCGCTCGCGCATGCGGGCGGCGAGCGCAAGGCCGACGCCGATCGAGAGGCCATGTCCGAGCGCGCCGGTCGAGGCCTCGACGCCGGGCACCATGCCGTATTCGGGATGTCCGCCCAGAATGCTGTCGGGACCGCAAAAGCCGTCCAGCTCCGACAGCGGGAAGAAGCCGCGGTCGGCCAATAGCGCATAGAGCGCCAGACATCCGTGTCCCTTGCTGAGGATGGCGCGGTCGCGATCGGGATCGCCCGGGTTCTTCGGGTCGATCCGCAGCACGTCGTCGTAGAGCACGCGGACCATCTCGATCAGCGACAGGGCAGGCCCGACATGGCCGCGTCCTGCGGACCGGACAGAACCGAGGACCAGGCGGCGCAAATAGAGGCTCCGCTCGTCCAGCGTGCAGGTGAGAGCAGCTTCAGCGTGGGGTGAGATCTGGATCACGTTGGCAAATCGTTTGGTGGAGCCGACGGGCTTTGTCGAGCTGGCCGGCAAGGCGGACCGTCAGATCGCCACCTTGCGCAGCCAGGGCACGCCGGGAGCGGCTTTCCGGCAAATAGGCATTCAGGACAATCAGGCACCAAATCGCCCCGAACACAGGATACAGTACGTCAAGGCGGACCGCAAACGCGTCATCCCCAGTCGCGAAAGCGCGCGAGAGCCGCTCGATCAATCGGTTCGCATCGGCCACGGGCAGACCGCTGCCGGGGTGAATCGCGGTATCGGACACGAGCTTGACCGGGTCGTCCCAGCCGAAATACTCGAAGTCGATGAAGCGCAGTGTGCCGTCGTCGGTGCGCAGTGCGTTGTGCAGTCCGCAATCCGACGGGCTCAATGCACGTTGGGCGGGCGCAAGGTCCGCGGCGGGATCCAGGCCCCGTTCCGCATAGCGCCGCCGGAGTTGCCGGATCGCGACGGCAGCGGTGGGAACAAGGCTGCCGTCCATGAACGCACGCAGGTCCGGATGATCATCCGAGGCCTGCCTCAGGTCGTCGAGGCGTTGCTCGTACTGGGCGATGGCCGCCTCGGCCGAGAAGATGCTGGCTGAGGCATTCCGCAGAGTCTGCGCGCCTTCAGCGTTGTGCAGCTTTTGCAGCTCGATCAGGAAATCGGCCAACTGGTCGGCGTCGTCGGGCTGCGGATGCAGGACCGCTGGTTCACCGTCTAACCATTGATACAGCGCACAGAACGCGGCCGGATCTTTTGCGATCGGCCGCGGCGTCGCATTGATGCCGTGGCGCGAGAGAAACGAGAGCGCGTCATATTCCTGTCCCAGCCGATCGCGCCCGTCGGACGGATAGTGCTTGAGGGCGAGGGGCGGGCCTTCCGCCATCTCCAGCCGAAACACCCGGTTGTTGCCGCCGGCCCGCGCCGGTTGCGCCGCCGCGACCCGCGCCCCGGAGAGGCGGCTGCCGATCGAGACCGCATCCTGTACGCTGAGGTCCGGCTGGCTCATGCCCCGAATACTCCGCGGTGGATATCGGCCCAGGTCGCGAGCGGCTCGCAATGCGCGGGATGCGGCGGCCGCGACTGCGTGAACAGGATCGATCGCGTCGCCTTCGGAAAATGCGGCTGCTCGAAGACGTCGACGAGATCGTCAATGAAGATGTCGAGCTGCAGGCTTGCCAACCGCTCGACCTTGGCCGCCAGCGTGTCCTCGAAATAGACATTGCCCGCCGAGATCGCCGCGTCGGCGGTGTCGACGAGGCCCACGCTCTTCAGCCAGCCACGCGCAGCCTCGCGCAAGTCGACCCGATCGGGATCCTGATGGCCGAACTGCGTCTTGTGGCTGACGATATGGACACTCGCGCCGGCCTTGCGGCACGCGGCAAGGAACTCGCGGACGCCAGGGTTGATCTCGGCGCCGCCGATTCCCTTGCCGTAGACGAAGCCCTGCAGCCCCTGCCAGGCAAGCTCGCCGCCGGCGCGGGATCGCAAGAAATCCCGCACGTCGGTCTTCAGCCCGTCCCAGCCCTCCGGCACCAGCCCGCGCTGGCGCGCGGCCGCGGCAAAGACCTTGTCGTAGCAGATGATCGTGTTGTCGAAATCGATGCCGATCCGCACGCCGCTCACTTCAGGCTGATGTTCTGCATCATCTTGATGTTGAAATACCTGGGATCGTTGAGCGAGTTCGGCAGGCGGCCCGCCCTGAAGGCGTCCACGAGTCCGGACACGGCCTGCTCGATCGTGTGCGTCGGCGCAAAGCCGAGCTCGCGGCGGATCTTCTCCGACGAGACGTGGTAGGAGCGGAGATCGTCGGTCGGCTCGACGGCCACGTCGACATTGTTGCCGACCACCGATTTGACGATGTCGGCGATCTTCATCAGCGAGTGGTTTTCGTAGCCGATGTTGTAGGTCTTGCCGTCGATCTTCGCATCGTCCTGCTGCAGCAGGAACAGATAGGCCGCCGTCATGTCCTGGATGTGCAGATTGGGCCGCTTCTGCGTTCCGCCGAACACGCGGATGCGGCCGGTGTTGACGGCCAGATTGGTCAGGATGTTGACGACGACGTCGAGCCGCTGCCGCGGAGCGTAGCCGCAGACGGTGGCAGGGCGAACCGTGCAGGTGACGAAGCCGGACGCGGCCTCGTCGGCAAGATCGGTCTCGCACATCGCCTTGAACTTGGAGTAGTCGGTGAGCGGCTCGCAGGACAGCTCCTCGGTCACCTCGGCCTCGTCCTTGATGCCGTAGACGCTCGAGGAGGAGGCGTAGATGAAGCGCTTGATACCCGCCTTCTTCGCGGCGCGCACCATCGGACGGAAGCAGTCGTAGTTGATGGACTTGCCGAGTGCCGGGTCTAGCTCGAACGAGGGATCGTTGGAGATGCAGGCGAGGTGGATCACCGCGTTGTTGCCGCGCAGGGCCTCGTTGACCGCGGCCTCATCGCGGATGTCGCCCTTGATCAGGCGGAGGTTCGGATTGTCACGAACGGCGTCGAAGACGTCCTCGCCATACATGAACAAGTCGAGCACGGTGACCGTGTGGCCCGCGGCAAGCAATTGCGGAACCAGCACGCTGCCGACATAGCCGGCGCCACCGGTGACCATCACATTCCATTTCCGATCAATCACTGTCGTTCTCCGGATTCTTCGATCGCGCTACTTCAACAACGCGGTGACGAACTTGACCAGCGGCGCCTTCTCGACCGAGTTGCGGTGACCGACGATGCCGACCTTGATCGCGCCCGCCGCATTGCCGATGAAGGCGACGTCCTCGATGTTGCCGCCGGCCGCCACCAGCGGCGCCGTGATTGTCAGGAAGGCATCGCCCGCACCGACGGTGTCGACGACGGTCTTGGTGAAAGCAGGGACGCGCGCAACGCCGGTCTTCGACGAGAAGGGGTAGCAGCCGAAGGAGCCGTGCGTGATGATCATGTTGTCGCAATCGATCTTGCGATGCAGGCCGCCCTCGATCACCGATGCGATGTCGTTGAACTTGTCGGTGGCGGCCAGGCGCGCTTCCGGTGCGTCGATGCAGATGTAATCGGCCCGCGGATACTTCGTGATCAGGTTGTAGCCGTGGTTGCCGCTGTTGCTCTGGGCGTTGACGGCCAGGAACTTGGAATTCGCGATCAAGGCGTCGATCGTGCTGGATGCGATCATGCCGTGACCGAAATCGGTGACGATGACGACGTCGGCCCCGCGGACGCGCTCGGCGGTGACGCGGTCGATCTCCGTGCGCGCGGCCTCATCGAGCGGCGTATCGTCCATCGTGTAGACTTCGAACAGCTTGTGCAGATAGCCCATCTCGACGTACCGCAGCTTGCGGGTGGTCGGACGGCCCTGAATGCGGATCGGCGTGAGCTTTACGTTCGGGCGGACATGCGCCCGAATGAACTCTTCGGGGTAGTCGTTGCCACCCAGCGTCGTGACGATCTCGACCGACTTGCAGAAGCTCGCGACGTGATTGGCCGCGGCAATGACGCCGCCAGCAAACTGCTCGCCGTTCTTGAGCAGGGTCGCGACGATGTTCTCCTTGGAGGCCTTCCCGAGCGCCGTGACGTATTGGTATTCGTCGATGATGGTGTCGCCGACCAGCACGACGTGCATGTCCTGGATCTTGTCGATCAGCTTCAGCAGGCGTTCGGCGCCGCCGCCATCGCGCACCTTCTGGAGGTAGTCGCGCAGCGGCGGATCGTAGATGTCGAAATAACGGTTCAGCAGCGACGACGAGCTGAACGTCACGTCCCGCGTGAAGACGATGCGCCCGCCGTGACGCTCGACCGCCTCGCGCTCCACTGCGATCTTGCCGGTCACGTCATCCTCGGGATTCTCGTAGTCCGAGCCCTTCACGTAGATGTCGGGGCGCACGGTATCGAGGACCGGCTCGGCGCTGGAGGTCTGATTGATGCCGACCCAGTCGACCGTGCCGAGCGCGGCCAGCATCTCGGCGCGCATGTTCTCCGGAAAGATCGGCCGTCCCGGGCCCTTGTTGACGTAACGGTCCGCGGTGATGGTCACCACGACGACGTCGGCCTCGTTGCGGGCTGCCAGGATGTGCCGGACGTGACCGAGATGCACCAGATCGAACACGCCGTGGCAGAGCGCAACGGTCAGGCCCTCAGCCTGCGCGGCGCGCGCAATCTCGCCGAGCTCCTCGATCGTCTTGATCTTCTCGTGCGGTGCCGGATGGCCGGCCGGCCTGTCTGTCGCAGCATTACCCATGTGAATGACCCAAGGCGCCGGTCGGTCTCAGTTGGCCGGCCCGGACGTGATCGGCTGGCGGCAAAATTGGGGAGTGAACGAATCTGCTCAACGGCTTGCCTTCTGCGGGGTGATCTTGTCGTCACCGAGATATTTGAACCAGTCCTTGGTGGCGTCGGCGATCTTGTCCACCGTCCAGAGCGGAGCGTCCTTGTACTGGTCCATTGACCTCAACATCGTCGCAACGCCGTCCTCGAACTTCACCTTCGGCCACCATTTCAGGACCCGCTTGATCTTGCTGATGTCGGCGTAGGTGCAGTCGGGCTCGCCCGGGCGCTTGGGAATGTGGACCTTGTCGCCGCCGAGGAGCTCGACCAGGCGGTTCACGCTGTAGGTGTTGTCCGAGCCGACATTGAAGATCTCGTGCGAGACGTCGGAGCGCGCGGCGGTCACGAAGGCATCGGCGACGTCGCTGACGAAGGTGAAGTCGCGCGTCTGCTCGCCGTCGCCGACCACCGTGAAGGGCTTGCCCGCCAGCTTCTGTGCCATGAACACGCCGAACACGGCGCCGTAGGTGCCGGTGGTGCGATGGCGCGGTCCGAACACGTTGAACAGGCGCAGCGCCACGGCGGGCAGCTTGTAGACCTGGCACCAGTGCATGACGCATTGCTCACCGAGATTCTTGGTGAGCGCGTAGGGATACATCGGCCGGATCTCGGCACTCTCCGGCGTGGGATAGAAATCCGGAATGCCGTAGCAGGAGGAGGAAGCCGCATAGATGAAGCGGCTGGCGCCCGCGTGCCGCGCCGCTTCGAGAACGTTGACCGTGCCATCGACATTAGCGCGATGATAGGGGATCGGCGATTCGATCGAGGGTACGATGTCCGCCAGCGCGGCGAGATGGAAGACCCAATCCACCCCGTGGAAATACGGTTTGATCGCGTCGAGGTCGGTGACGTCAGCCCGCACGACCTTCAACTGGCTCGAACCGGCGCGTGCGGCGAGGTTTTCAGCGCGTCCGATCACGAAATTATCGAGCGCAATGACCTCATGGCCGTCATCGAGCAGGCGATCGACGAGGTGACTTCCAATGAACCCGGCGCCGCCAGTAACAATGCATTTCATAGGGAACATCCGTGACGCGAATGCCCAGCGAAATAGGCTCGCCAATGTTGAGTGAAACCCGAAAAGCCGACTATCAGCCGCCCGCAAACTTTGCAAGTATTATACCTTTGCAATCCTTGGTAATAGCCGGTATCACCCGGTAATGTTGCAATCGAGCCGTCAGCCCATGCCTGCCGAATCCGTCGATCCCGACCACAAGGCTTTCCTCGACGATTACGTGGGGCGCCTGCATCGCGCGACGGCGGTCGACGACGGTATTTTTGCGAGGATCTCCGCGACGCGCGCGTCCTGGTTACGCACGCGCGAGCAGGGCGGTCGCGTCATCTTCATCGGCAACGGCGGGTCGGCCGGCATCGCTTCGCATTTGGCGATCGATCTGGCGAAGAATGCGTCGGTGCCCGCTCTCTGCTTCAGCGATGCGAGCATGATGTCGTGCCTTGCCAACGATTACGGGTTCGAGGACTGGATCGCGCACGCCGTGCGGCTGAATGCGCGCGCCGGCGATTGCCTCGTCGCGATCAGCTCGTCGGGGCGTTCGAAGAACATCCTCAACGCGGTCACGCAGGCGCGCAAGATGAAGCTCGACGTGATCACGTTGTCGGGCATGAACGCGGACAATCCGCTGCGCAATCTCGGCGACGTCAATTTCTGGGTCGACAGCCGCAGCTACAACATTGTCGAGACCACGCACCAGTTCTGGATGATGGCCGCAATCGACCTCGTCATCGGTCGTGCGGAATATCCGGCGTCCTGAGGCGGGCATCCGATGCAGTCGCGATTCAAGCATGCGGCCCTGTTTTCGGTGAAGCTGCTGCTGTCGATCGCCGTGCTGGTCTACATCGCGCGCGGTCTCGACCTGCGCCAGCTGCGCGACCATCTCGTCTCGGTCGATCCGGTCCTGTTCGTCGTCGCGCTTGCGCTGATCTTCGTCCAGACCTTCGTGCTCAACGGCCGGTGGGAGCTGATCATGCGCGCGCTCGGCGTGTCGCTGGATTGGCTCGCCGGCTGGCGGATACTGATGACCAGCCTCTGGTTCAATCAGGTGTTGCCGTCATCGGTCGGCGGTGACGCGGTGCGGATCTGGCTGCTGCGCCAACGCGGCGTGCAGTGGCCGGAGGCGGTCAAGGGCGTTGCAGCCGACCGCTTCACGGCATTGATCGGACTCGTCGTGCTGATGGTGGCCGGATTGCCGTTTCTGCTGTCGCGCGTGTCGAATCACGCTGCGATCCTGGCGATCGGCGGACTGACGGTGGCCGGCGTCGCCGGTACGCTGGTCCTGTTGACGCTCGACCGTCTGCCGAAACGCTTCATCGCGCTTCCCGCGATCGCGAGCTTCGTGCGGTTCGGAACGCTGGTCAGGTTTTTGCTCCTGCAGTCCGAGCGCCGTGCGCTGCTGTTCGGATCGGCGCTCCTCATCCATCTCGTCACCGCCGCGGCCTGCTACACCTTGGCGCGCGGCGTCGGAGCGCAGCTCTCTGTCCTCGACGCCGGCATCCTGATTCCGCCGGTGGTGCTGTTGACGGCGGTCCCCATCTCGATCAGCGGCTGGGGCGTTCGCGAGGGAGCGATGGTCGCCTGCCTGGGTCTGGCGGGTGTGTCGTCCGAGGAGGCGCTGTCGGTATCGCTCCTGCTGGGCGCCATCAGCGTGATCATCGGGCTCGTCGGTGGCGTAATCTGGCTGGCAAGTCCGGAGCGCGGCTCGTATTCGGCCGACAAGGTGGCCAAGGCAGCGGAGGACGCGCCCAGCTACGGGCTGGGCAACGAGGCCTCGAGCCACCCATGACCCGCTTGAGCCCGTTGCCGATCTGGTCTTCACAGGGTGGGACTATCCCACTCGCGCGCGTATCTCATTCTTCGGTTGCACGATGAAAAACCTGTTCTACGTCCGCAATACTTGCCGCCTCTGTCATTCCGACAAGCAGGAGCTGGTCGTCCCGATGGCAGGCATGCCGATCGGCACGCCGAACTTCCAGGTGCCGAACGCCAGCGTCGACGATCCCGTGTTCCGCGCTGCGGTGCCGATGGCGCTGCATCTGTGCCGGGACTGCGGCCACCTCCAGATCCTCCATGTCGGCAATCCGGAGATCCAGTACCGAAACTATGTCTATACCACCTCGCTCTCGCTCGGCCTGCGCGAGCATTTCGCTACCTATGCCGACGACGTCGTCAGCCGTTTCGGCATTGCGCCGGGTTCGCTGGTGGTCGAGCTCGGCAGCAATGACGGATCGCTGCTCGGCTTCTTCAAGGAGCGGGGGATGCGGGTGCTGGGTGTTGATCCCGCCGTCGACATCGCGCGGCGCGCCACGGAGGCGGGCATCGAGACCATCGGCGATTTCTTCACCGATGCCGTCGGTCGCCGCATCCTGCAGAGCCATGGCGCGGCGAGCGTCGTGATCGCCAACAACATGATCGCCAATGTCGACAATCTGGATCCGCTGGTGATCGGGGTTCGCGACGTGCTCGCGCCGGACGGATTGTTCGTCTTCGAAACGCAATACGGCGTCGACGTCACCGAGAAGAACCTGCTCGATACCGTCTATCACGAGCATCTGTCGTATTTTAACATCAAGCCGCTGATCCGTTTCTTCGCCCGGCTGGGCATGGAGCTGATCGACGTCCAGCACATCTGGACCAAGGGCGGCTCGATCCGCGTGACCGTGCAGCGCGCCGGCGGCGCCAAGAAACCGTCGGCCGAGGTCGCGCGTTTCGTTGCCGAGGAAGACCGGCTCGGCGTCGATCAGCCGGCCTATTATGTGCCGTACGTGAAGAGGATCGCCGCCATCCGTGACGAATTGGTCGCGATGGCCGATGCCGCCCATGCGCGCGGTGAGCTGGTCGCCGGCTATGGCGTCTCGGTGGGCACCACGACGCTGCTGCCGCAGTTCGGCCTGGAGAACAAGATCGACTTCCTGGTGGACGACGATCCCAACAAGGGGAAGGTGATGGCGGGCCCCGGCTATGACATCCCGATCCTGCCGCCTGCCGCTCTCTACGAGCGCAAACCCGCGTTCGTCGTGGTCTTCGCCTGGCGCTATGTCGACCCGATCCGGGCCAAGCACGCCCGCTATTTCGCCGAAGGCGGGAAGTTCGTGGTGCCGCTGCCGGGGATTTCCATGGTCGACCGGGCCGACTGACGGCTCCCGATAGCCTTGCCGGGGATGGGATGGCGCGTTCCGGCGGTCGACAAGTCCTTGATCCACATGGCCTCTGCACGACCCTCGGGGGGAGGGCGGCCTGCCCGGGCGAACTCTCTCTACCTTGACCTTTGGCCGCATCCGCAGTAGATACCCGGCACTCGCAGCCGGCCCGTTAGACGCGGATCTCCGGCGCGGCCTTGAAATCCCCGAACAATCGAGCCCGGTTTCCGGCTCATCCTTCGAGACAGAGGGCTGGGCCAACGGCGGCTGTTCGGATCCCTGAAATTCATTTGCGTCTGTCGACGGACGCTGGACCTCAATCGATGGCAGTCAGCCCGTTCAAGTTCTTGCAGGAAGTGCGCTCGGAGACTGCCAAGGTCACCTGGCCGACCCGCCGTGAGACCACGATCACCACCATCATGGTGTTCGTCATGGTCGCGGTGGCCTCGATCTTCTTCTTCGCCGCCGACCTGATCATTCGCTACCTCGTCACCTTCCTCCTGGGCATTCAATGATGGCAACAGCAACCGCTCAAGTGTCCGACAAGCGCTGGTACATCGTCCACGCCTATTCGAACTTCGAGAAGAAGGTCGCCGAATCGATCCGCGAGCAGGCCAAGCAGCGCGGGCTCGAGGAGCTGTTCGAGCTGGTGCTGGTTCCAACCGAGAAGGTCACGGAAGTGCGCCGCGGCCGCAAGATCGACGCCGAGCGCAAGTTCTTCCCCGGCTACGTGCTGGTGAAGATGAAGCTGACCGACGAGGCGTTCCATCTGATCAAGAACACGCCGAAGGTCACGGGCTTCCTCGGCGCCGAGAACAAGCCGATGCCGATCTCGGAAGCCGAGGCCATGCGCATCCTGCACCAGGTGCAGGAGGGCGTGGAACGGCCGAAGGCGTCGGTGTCGTTCGAGATCGGCGAGAACGTGCGCGTGGCCGATGGCCCGTTCGCCTCGTTCTCGGGTGTGGTCGAGGAAATCGACGAGGCGCGCTCGCGTGTGAAGGTCGCCGTGTCGATCTTCGGCCGCGCGACGCCGGTCGAGCTGGAATTCGGTCAGGTCGAGAAGGTCTGATCGGGTAACGCGGGAGGCTTCGGTCTCGCGCAACAAGAGGCCGTGGGAGGGAGGGGTGGTTGCCAGCCGCATCCGACCCAGACCACGAACCTGAAACCGCCGGTCCTGCCGGCACAACAGGAGTGATACATGGCAAAGAAAGTGACCGGATACCTGAAGCTTCAGGTCCCGGCCGGTGCGGCGAATCCCTCGCCCCCGATCGGTCCCGCGCTCGGTCAGCGCGGTCTCAACATCATGGAGTTCTGCAAGGCGTTCAACGCCCAGACCCAGAAGGAAGAGAAGAACACCCCGATCCCGGTGATCATCACCATCTATGCGGACCGTTCCTTCACCTTCGAGATGAAGACGCCGCCGATGTCCTACTTCCTCAAGCAGGCTGCAAAAATCCAGTCCGGCTCGAAGGCGCCGGGCCGTGACAAGGCCGGCAAGGTGACCAAGGCGCAGGTGCGCGAGATCGCCGAGAAGAAGATGAAGGACTTGAATTGCGACACCATCGAATCGGCCATGAAGATGGTCGAGGGCTCGGCCCGTTCGATGGGTCTGGAAGTTGCGGGGTAAGCGGCCATGGCAATCGGAAAGCGTTTGAACAAAGCCCGCGAAGGCATTGACCGCGAAAAGCTTTACCCGCTCGCGGACGCCATCAAGATGGTCAAGGAACGCGCGAAAGCGAAGTTCGACGAGACCATCGAGGTCGCGATCAATCTCGGCGTCGATCCGCGCCACGCCGACCAGATGGTCCGCGGTGTCGTGACCCTGCCAAACGGCACCGGCCGTACGCTCCGCGTCGGCGTGTTCGCCCGCGGCGCCAAGGCCGATGAAGCCAAGGCCGCCGGTGCCGACGTGGTCGGCGCCGAGGACCTGGTCGAGAAGGTGCAGAACGGCACGATCGATTTCGACCGCTGTATCGCCACCCCCGACATGATGCCGCTGGTCGGCCGCCTCGGTAAGGTGCTCGGCCCGCGCGGCCTGATGCCGAACCCGAAGATCGGTACCGTGACCATGGACGTCACCGGTGCGGTGAAGGGCGCCAAGGGCGGCTCGGTCGAGTTCCGCGTCGAGAAGGCCGGCATCCTGCAGGCCGGCGTCGGCAAGGCCTCGTTCTCCGAGGAGAAGCTAGTCGAGAACATCAAGGCTCTGGCTGACGCGGTCTCCAAGGCGAAGCCGGCCGGTTCCAAGGGCACCTACATCCAGCGCGTTGCGGTGTCCTCGACGATGGGCCCCGGCGTGAAGGTCGAGCCGGGCACCATTCTCGGCTGAGGTTTGGAAATTGCATGAGGCGAGGGGCGGGATCGGGCGACCGATTCCGCCCCTCGTCGTTTGTGGCGGCGCTCTTCGGAAACAACAACAATGGCTGACAAGGTCCTGATCTACTCGCGCTTTCCCAAGTCGATGATGGCGCGCTTCGCCGAGCGGTTCGAGCTGCTCGACACCGGCGGCAAGCCCGTGCGGGAGGTGTTTCCGGCGGAGGAGCTGGGCGGCATCCGCGCACTGCTGACTGCTGGCGGCTCGCCACTCGGTGCGGAGGCGATGGACCTGTTTCCGAAGCTCGGCGCCATCGTCTGCTATGGGACTGGCTATGATGGCGTCGACTTGAAGGCGGCGGCCAGCCGGAACATCGCGGTCGGTCACAGCCCCGGTGCCAATGCGGCTTCCGTCGCCGACATCGCGATGACCTTGATGCTGGCGACGACGCGGCGGATTTTGGTGGCCGACCAATATGTCCGCAGCGGCGATTGGGCGGCCTCGAAACAGTCACCGATGATGCGTCCCCAGGCCGGCATGCCCGGCCGCCGCATCGGCATCTACGGCATGGGTGAGATCGGCCGCAAGATCGCCGCGCGTTGTGCTGCTTTCGAGAGCGAGGTCGGCTATTTCAGCCGCACCCGGTATGATCTGCCCTATCAGTACTTTCAGACCCTGGAGGCGCTCGCAGATTGGTGCAGCGTCCTGATGATCGCGGTGCGGGCAGGGGCCGAGACCCAACATGTTGTCAACGCCGATATCCTCAGGCGCCTCGGCGCGGACGGCTATGTCGTCAACATCTCCCGCGGCTCCGTCATCGACGAGCGGGCGCTGGTCGCCGCGCTCACCGACAAGACGATCGCGGGGGCGGGCCTCGACGTCTTCGAGAAGGAACCGCACGCGCCTGACGCCCTGACCGAACTCCCCAACGTGGTGTTCGCCCCGCATATCGGCGGCCACACCCTGGATTCGCACGTCGCCATGCAGAACTGCGTGCTGGCCAACCTGACCGCGTTCTTCGAGGGCAAACCGCTGCCGTATCGGGTCAAATCGGCCTGAATCGGCCCTTGTTGGGCCATCTCAAGCCCAACCGCCAATCGATTGGAACTGGTGTGAATTTTGCTCTTGGCAAGCAGGCTCCGAGCGGTTAAAGAACCGCTTCCGGACGTGCCGGCCTCGGCTGGCGCGCTCGTGCACGCATTCCGAAAACCCGACACGACAGGAGATCATTCCTTTTCAGGACGTCCGTGAGGATTTGCCCGAAAAGGAAGGAAGATCCGTCGTTTGGCAGGGATGCGGGCAGAGGTCGGGCGGTTCGCCGGCTGACCTCGTCCTGTCCAAGACTGCAGGCGCCCGCGGGGAATTTCGATTCCTCAACGGCTTAATCGCATGGCCTGCATAGACGGGTGAAGACCGGATTTCACTTCGCATCCAGCTTTAAGGGCTGGTTTTGCGAAACGGGTCTGGTTCGGACCTCGACACGCCGTGGGCCCTTGGGCTCCCGGAGGGCAGGCTTTGAATTGTCGTCTTGCCCGGCGTGTCCGATGGGTTTTTGGCCCGGAGGTTCAGGTTGGGGCGGGACGATGGGTGCAACCCGGCGGTCCCGCTTCTCGCGATGACCGCCAACCGGAGAGAGCTTGCTGTGGAACGAGCGGCAAAAAAAGAAGCGGTCGAACAGCTCAACGAGGTCTTCAAGACCACGAGCGTCGCGATCGTTGCTCAATATTCCGGCCTCACCGTCGCCCAGATGCAGAAGCTGCGCCAGCAGATGAAGCAGGCGGGCGCCTCGGTGAAGGTCTCGAAGAACCGTCTCGCCAAAATTGCTCTTGAAGGCACTGACGTCGTTGCCATCGGCCCCATGCTGAAGGGGCCGACCGTGATCGCGACTTCGAACGATCCGGTAGCGGCGCCAAAGGTCGCCATCGAATTCGCCAAGGCGAACGAAAAGTTCGTCATCGTCGGCGGATCGATGGGGAAGACCGTCCTGAATGTCGACGGCGTGAAGGCGCTTGCCTCGCTGCCGTCGCTTGACGAACTGCGCGGCAAGATCGTCGGCCTCATCGTGGCCCCGGCGACCAAGCTGGCCCAGCTCGCCAACGCGCCCGCGGGCAAGCTCGCGCGCGTCATCCAGGCTCATGCCTCAAAGGGCGAAGCGGCCTGACGCCCTTCGCAAAACTCAAACCCGAACCAGACTTACAGTTAAGGAAACTGAACAATGGCTGACCTGCAGAAGATCGTTGACGACCTCTCGAGCCTGACCGTGCTCGAAGCTGCCGAACTCGCGAAGCTCCTCGAAGAGAAGTGGGGCGTTTCGGCTGCCGCGGCTGTCGCCGTGGCCGGCCCGGCCGCTGGCGGCGGCGGTGCTGCCGCTCCGGCGGAAGAGAAGACCGAGTTCACGGTCGTTCTCGCCAGCGCCGGCGACAAGAAGATCGAGGTCATCAAGGAAGTCCGCGCCATCACCGGTCTCGGCCTGAAGGAAGCAAAGGACCTCGTCGAGGGTGCTCCGAAGCCGCTGAAGGAAGGCGTGAACAAGGACGAAGCCGACAAGATCAAGGCCCAGCTCGAGAAGGCTGGCGCCAAGGTCGAGCTCAAGTAAGCACTGCTTACTGGCGGGATCCCGGGCGGGCACGGCTCTGCCCGGGATCCTGGTCCCCCTTCGAGAGGGTGGACCGGAATGCAAAAGGCGTGCGACGGAACGATCCGACGCAGGCCAAACACGAAAAAGTGTGGGGATTTGAGGGTTTGACCCTCGAATCTGCACTATTGTCGCCCCATATCGGGTCGGCAGCACGAAAGCGCGGTGGGCAGGGATGCCGGATTTCCCTGTAAGCCGTTGGGAGAGCAGGCTATTTCGGGCTTTTGCAGTCCGTGAAGATGATCGTTGTGACGGGCGGGCGCGCATCTGCGCCCCGCGCGTCGTTTTGCGTTTTGAAGGTCTGAAGAACAGATTCAGGACATCGGCGCCTGAAACTGCGTCTCCGGCCCCCCAAGACGGGTTCGAAAATTCAACCCGGAAAGCGGTGGCAGCCGCGGTCCGGACGGTGCGCCCAGGGCGGGCGACGAAAATGAGAGGCCACGATGGCGCAGCAGACATTCACCGGTCGCAAACGCGTTCGCAAGTTCTTCGGACACATCAAGGAAGTCGCCGAGATGCCGAACCTCATCGAGGTTCAGAAGGCGTCCTATGACCAGTTCCTGATGGTGGACGAACCCCAGGGCGGACGTCTCGACGAGGGTCTGCAGGCGGTGTTCCGCTCGGTGTTTCCGATCTCCGACTTCTCCGGCACCTCGATGCTGGAATTCGTCCGCTACGAGTTCGAGCAGCCGAAATACGACGTCGACGAGTGCCGCCAGCGCGGCATGACCTTCGCTGCGCCCCTCAAGGTGACGCTGCGCCTCATCGTGTTCGATATCGACGAGGAAACCGGCGCGAAGTCGGTGAAGGACATCAAGGAGCAGGACGTCTACATGGGCGACATCCCGCTCATGACGATGAACGGCACCTTCATCGTCAACGGCACCGAGCGCGTCATCGTCTCGCAGATGCACCGTTCGCCCGGCGTGTTCTTCGACCACGACAAGGGCAAGACCCATTCCTCGGGCAAGCTGCTGTTCGCCGCCCGCGTCATCCCGTATCGCGGCTCCTGGCTCGACATCGAGTTCGACGCCAAGGACATCGTCTATGCGCGTATCGACCGTCGCCGCAAGATTCCGGTGACGTCGCTGATGTTCGCCCTCGGCCTCGACGGCGAGGCGATCCTCTCAACGTTCTACAAGAAGATTCTCTACAAGCGGACCAAGGAAGGCTGGCGCGTTCCGTTCGACGCCAACCGCTTCCGCGGCTACTCCACGGTCAACGACCTGATCGATGCCGACACCGGCAAGGTCGTGCTCGAGGCCGGCAAGAAGCTCACCGTCCGCGCCGCCCGCCAGCTCCAGGAGAAGGGGCTGAAGGCGCTGCGCATGGCCGACGAGGAGCTGGTCGGCAACTACGTCGCCGAGGATCTCGTCAACCCCAAGACCGGTGAGATCCACGCCGAGGCCGGTGAGGAGATCACCGACAAGCTGATGAAGGCGCTCAACGAGCAGGGCTACAAAGAGCTGCCGCTGCTCGACATCGACCACGTCAATGTCGGCCCCTACATCCGCAACACGCTCTCGGCCGACAAGAACATGACGCGCGAGGACGCGCTGTTCGACATCTACCGCGTGATGCGTCCGGGCGAGCCGCCGACGCTGGAATCGGCGCAGGCCATGTTCCAGTCGCTGTTCTTCGACGCCGAGCGCTACGACCTCTCCGCGGTCGGCCGCGTCAAGATGAACATGCGCCTCGACCTCGATGCGCCCGACACCCAGCGCACGCTGCGCAAGGAGGACATCCTCTCCGTCATCAAGACGCTGGTGGATCTGCGCGACGGCAAGGGCGAGATCGACGACATCGACCATCTCGGCAACCGCCGCGTGCGTTCGGTCGGCGAGCTCATGGAGAACCAGTACCGCATCGGCCTGTTGCGCATGGAGCGCGCGATCAAGGAGCGCATGTCCTCGGTCGACATCGACACGGTCATGCCGCAGGACCTGATCAACGCCAAGCCGGCCGCCGCCGCGGTGCGCGAGTTCTTCGGCTCCTCGCAGCTCTCGCAGTTCATGGACCAGACCAACCCGCTCAGTGAGATCACCCACAAGCGCCGCCTCTCGGCGCTCGGACCGGGCGGTCTCACCCGCGAGCGCGCTGGCTTCGAGGTGCGCGACGTGCACCCGACGCATTACGGCCGCATCTGCCCGATCGAGACGCCGGAAGGTCCGAACATCGGCCTGATCAACTCGCTCGCGACCTTCGCGCGCGTGAACAAGTACGGCTTCGTCGAGACGCCGTATCGCAAGGTCAAGGATGGCCGTGTCACCGACGAGGTCGTGTACCTGTCGGCGATGGAGGAAGGGCGCTATTCCGTGGCCCAGGCCAACGTGCCGGTCGACGCCAAGGGCCGCTTCACCGAAGACCTCGTGGTCTGCCGTTCGAGCGGCACCCGCGACGTCGTGCCGATGACGCCCGACAAGGTCGACTACATGGACGTGTCGCCGAAGCAGCTCGTTTCGGTCGCCGCGGCGCTGATCCCGTTCCTCGAGAACGACGACGCCAACCGCGCGCTGATGGGCTCGAACATGCAGCGCCAGGCGGTGCCGCTGGTTCGCGCCGAGGCGCCGTTCGTCGGCACCGGCATGGAGGGCGTGGTTGCCCGTGACTCGGGCGCTGCGATCGCGGCGCGCCGTTCGGGCGTGATCGACCAGATCGATGCGACCCGCGTCGTCATCCGCGCCACGGAAGATCTCGATCCGACCAAGTCGGGCGTCGATATCTACCGCCTCATGAAGTACCAGCGCTCGAACCAGTCGACCTGCATCAACCAGCGTCCGCTGGTGAAGGTCGGCGACGTCGTCAGGAAGGGCGACATCATCGCCGACGGTCCCTCGACCGATCTCGGCGAGCTCGCGCTCGGCCGCAACGTGCTGGTCGCGTTCATGCCGTGGAACGGCTACAACTTCGAAGACTCGATCCTGCTCTCCGAGCGGATCGTGAAGGAGGACGTCTTCACCTCGATCCACATCGAGGAGTTCGAGGTGATGGCCCGCGACACCAAGCTCGGACCTGAGGAAATCACCCGCGACATTCCGAACGTCTCGGAAGAAGCGCTGAAGAACCTCGACGAAGCCGGTATCGTCTACATCGGCGCGGAAGTGCGCGCCGGCGACATCCTGGTCGGCAAGATCACGCCGAAGGGCGAAAGCCCGATGACGCCGGAAGAGAAGCTGCTGCGCGCCATCTTCGGCGAGAAGGCCTCCGACGTCCGCGACACCTCGCTGCGCGTTCCCCCGGGCGTGCAGGGCACCATCGTCGAAGTGCGCGTGTTCAACCGCCACGGCGTCGACAAGGACGAGCGTGCGCTGGCGATCGAGCGGGAGGAGATCGAGCGCCTCGCCAAGGACCGCGACGACGAGCAGGCGATCCTGGACCGCAACGTCTACAACCGTCTTGCCGAGCTGCTCGAGGGTCGGCAGGGCATTGCAGGTCCCAAGGGCTTCAAGAAGGACACCAAGATCACCCGTGCGGTGCTCGAGGAGTATCCGAAGTCGCAATGGTGGCTGTTCGCTTCGCCGAACGACAAGCTGATGGCCGAGATCGAGGCCATGCGGAAGCAGTACGACGAGTCGAAGAAGGGGCTGGAACAGCGCTTCCTCGACAAGGTCGAGAAGCTTCAGCGCGGTGACGAATTGCCGCCCGGCGTGATGAAGATGGTCAAGGTCTTCGTCGCGGTGAAGCGCAAGATCCAGCCCGGCGACAAGATGGCCGGCCGCCACGGCAACAAGGGCGTGGTGTCGAAGATCGTGCCGATCGAGGACATGCCGTTCCTCGAAGATGGCACGCATGCCGACATCGTGCTCAATCCGCTCGGCGTGCCTTCGCGCATGAACGTCGGACAGATCCTCGAGACCCATCTCGGCTGGGCCTGCGCCGGCCTCGGCAAGCGTATCGGCCAGACCGTCGATGCGTACCTGTCGAGGCAGGACATCAAGCCGCTGAAGGAGACCTTGAAGAAGGTCTACGGCGAGGACGAGACGATCAAGTCGCTCAACGACAACGAGCTGCTCGAACTCGGCCATAACCTCAGCCGCGGCGTGCCGATCGCAACCCCGGTGTTCGACGGTGCCAAGGAAGCCGATATCGAGGAGATGCTGAAGCTCGCCGGTCTCGACGCTTCGGGTCAGTCGACCGTCTATGACGGCCGCACCGGCGATCCGTTCGATCGCAAGGTGACGGTGGGCTACATCTACATGCTCAAGCTGCACCATCTGGTCGACGACAAGATCCATGCTCGTTCGATCGGTCCGTACTCGCTCGTCACCCAGCAGCCGCTGGGCGGCAAGGCGCAGTTCGGCGGCCAGCGCTTCGGCGAAATGGAGGTGTGGGCGCTCGAGGCTTACGGCGCGGCGTACACGCTCCAGGAGATGCTGACGGTGAAGTCGGACGACGTCGCCGGCCGTACCAAGGTGTACGAGGCGATCGTGCGCGGCGACGACACGTTCGAGGCCGGTATTCCGGAATCGTTCAACGTGCTGGTCAAGGAAATGCGCTCGCTCGGCCTCAACGTCGACCTGCACAACTCCAAGATGGGACCGGCGCCGACGTCGGAAGCGGCCGAGTAATTCGACCTGTCATGCCCGGCCTTCGCGGCCGGGCATCGGCGCCCCGCCCGAGGCCTTGAGGGCAGGGCGCCATGCAGAAGTGATTTTCGAATTTGCGGCCGGAGGCGACCGGCACGCGAGGAGAAGACGATGAACCAAGAAATTATGAATCTCTTCAATCCGACGACGCCGGCTCAGGTCTTCGACCAGATCCGGATCTCGATCGCGTCTCCAGAGAAGATTCTGTCCTGGTCCTACGGCGAGATCAAGAAGCCGGAGACCATCAACTATCGTACCTTCAAGCCCGAGCGCGACGGACTGTTCTGCGCCCGCATCTTCGGGCCGATCAAGGACTACGAGTGCTTGTGCGGCAAGTACAAGCGCATGAAGTACAAGGGCATCATCTGCGAGAAGTGCTCGGTCGAGGTCACGCTGTCGCGCGTCCGGCGCGAGCGCATGGGTCATATTGAGCTCGCAGCCCCCGTCGCGCACATCTGGTTCCTGAAGTCGCTGCCCTCGCGCATCGGCCTCCTGCTCGACATGACGCTGAAGGATCTCGAGCGGATCCTCTACTTCGAATATTACGTCGTGCTCGAGCCGGGCCTCACCGCGCTGAAGGACCGTCAGCTGCTGTCGGAAGACGAGTATCTGAAGGCGCAGGACGAGTACGGCCAGGACAGCTTCACCGCCATGATCGGCGCCGAGGCGATCCGCGAGCTGCTCAAGGGCATGGACCTCGAGAAGCTCGAGGCCTCGCTGCGTGCCGAGATGCAGGAGACCGACTCCGACATCAAGCACAAGAAGCTCGCCAAGCGTCTGAAGATCGTGGAAGCGTTCCGCCATTCCGGCAACAAGCCGGAATGGATGATCATGACCGTGATCCCGGTGATTCCGCCGGACCTGCGTCCGCTGGTGCCGCTGGACGGCGGCCGTTTCGCGACCTCTGATCTCAACGATCTCTATCGCCGCGTCATCAACCGCAACAACCGCTTGAAGCGGCTGATGGAGCTGCGCGCGCCCGACATCATCATCCGCAACGAGAAGCGCATGCTTCAGGAAGCGGTCGATGCGCTGTTCGACAACGGCCGCCGCGGCCGCGTCATCACCGGCGCCAACAAGCGTCCGCTGAAGTCGCTCGCCGACATGCTCAAGGGCAAGCAGGGCCGCTTCCGCCAGAACCTGCTCGGCAAGCGCGTCGACTATTCGGGCCGTTCGGTGATCGTGGTCGGTCCCGAGCTGCGCCTGCATCAGTGCGGCCTGCCGAAGAAGATGGCGCTCGAGCTGTTCAAGCCGTTCATCTATTCGCGGCTCGACGCCAAGGGCCTGTCCACCACCGTGAAGCAGGCCAAGAAGCTGGTCGAGAAGGAACGGCCCGAGGTCTGGGACATCCTGGACGAGGTGATCCGCGAGCATCCGGTGCTGCTCAACCGCGCCCCGACGCTGCACCGCCTCGGCATTCAGGCATTCGAGCCCGTGCTGATCGAGGGCAAGGCGATCCAGCTTCACCCGCTGGTCTGCTCCGCGTTCAACGCCGACTTCGACGGCGACCAGATGGCCGTGCACGTTCCGCTGTCGCTCGAAGCGCAGCTGGAAGCGCGCGTCCTGATGATGTCGACCAACAACATCCTGCATCCGGCGAACGGCCAGCCGATCATCGTGCCGTCGCAGGACATCGTGCTCGGTCTGTACTACGTCTCGATCATGCGCGAAGGTCTGCCCGGCGAGGGCAAGGTGTTCGGCGACATGGCCGAGCTCGAGCATGCGCTGCACGCGAAGGTCATCCACCTCCACACCAAGATCAAGTACCGGTGGGAAGGCATGGACGAGACCGGCAAGGTCTCCAAGCGCTGGATCGAGACCACCGCCGGCCGCGTCATGCTCGGCAATCTGCTGCCGAAGAACCCGCGCATCTCCTACGAGATCATCAACAAGCTGATGACCAAGCGCGAGATCTCCGGCGTCATCGACCAGGTCTACCGCCACTGCGGCCAGAAGGAGACGGTGATCTTCTGCGACCGCATCATGGCGCTCGGCTTCTACAACGCCTTCAAGGCCGGCATCTCGTTCGGCAAGGACGACATGGTCGTGCCGCACGGCAAGTGGAAGATCGTCGACACCACCCGTACGCTGGCGAAGGATTTCGAGCAGCAGTACAACGACGGCCTGATCACCCATGGCGAGAAGTACAACAAGGTCGTCGACGCCTGGTCGAAGGCCACGGAAGAAATCGCCAAGGCGATGATGAAGGAGATCTCCGCCACCAAGAAGACGGCGAGCGGAGCCGACGCCGACATCAACTCGATCTACATGATGGCTCACTCCGGTGCCCGCGGTTCGCCGGCCCAGATGCGCCAGCTCGCCGGCATGCGCGGCCTGATGGCCAAGCCGTCGGGCGAGATCATCGAGACGCCGATCATCTCGAACTTCAAGGAAGGCCTCTCGGTGCTCGAGTACTTCAACTCGACCCACGGCGCCCGCAAGGGCCTCGCGGACACCGCGTTGAAGACCGCGAACTCCGGCTACCTGACCCGTCGTCTCGTCGACGTGGCGCAGGACTGCATCATCACGCAGAGCGACTGCGGCACCAAGCTCGGCATCAAGATGCGCGCCATCGTCGACGCCGGTACCGTGGTCGCCTCGCTCGGCTCGCGCATCCTCGGACGCACGGCCTGCGAAGACGTGCGTGACAGCTCGGGCCAGGTGATCGTCAAGCGCGATACGCTGATGGAGGAGAGCCACGTGGATGCCATCCATCAGGCCGGCATCCAGGAGGTGAAGATCCGCTCGGCGCTGACCTGCGAGCTCGTCAACGGCATCTGCGGCAAGTGCTACGGCCGCGACCTCGCCCGCGGCACGCCGGTCAACCACGGCGAAGCGGTTGGCGTCATCGCGGCGCAGTCGATCGGCGAGCCGGGCACCCAGCTCACCATGCGCACCTTCCACATCGGCGGTGCGGCGCAGCTCAACGAGCAGTCCTTCGTCGAAGCCAACTTCGACGGCAAGATCGTGATCAGGAACAAGGCCATCGCCCGCAACAGCGAAGGTCACCTTATCGCGATGGTGCGCAACATGGTTGTCGCGATCGTCGATGCCGACGGCACCGAGCGTGCGACCCACCGTATCCAGTACGGTTCGCGTCTGCACGTCGACGAGGGTGACATGGTCAAGCGCGGCCAGCGCATCGTCGAATGGGATCCCTACACCCGTCCGCTGCTCACCGAGGTCGAAGGAACCATCGGCTTCGAGGATCTGGTCGAGGGGCAGTCGATCTCGGAAACGCTCGACGAGGCCACCGGTATCGCCAAGCGCGTGGTCATCGACTGGCGTTCGACGCGCGGCGGCTCGGACCTGCGTCCGGCCATCGTGGTGAAGGGCAAGGACGGCAAGGTGCTCAAGCTCGCCCGTGGCGGCGATGCCCGCTACATGCTGTCGGTCGACGCCATTCTCTCGGTCGACATCGGAGCCAAGGTCCAGCCGGGCGACATCCTGGCCCGTGTCTCGACCGAAAGCGCCAAGACGCGTGACATCACCGGCGGTCTGCCGCGGGTGGCGGAACTGTTCGAGGCTCGGCGCCCGAAGGATGCGGCGATCATCGCCGAAATCGCGGGCACCATCCGGTTCGGGCGCGACTACAAGAACAAGCGTCGCATCTCGATCGAGCCGATGGACAAGACCGACGAGCCGCGCGAGTACCTGATCCCGAAGGGCAAGCACATCCACCTTCAGGACGGCGACGTCGTCGAAAAGGGCGACTTCATCGTGGAAGGCAACCCGGCGCCGCACGACATCCTCGCGGTCAAGGGCATCGAGGAGCTCGCTGCCTATCTGGTCAACGAGATCCAGGAGGTCTACCGGCTGCAGGGCGTGCTCATCAACGACAAGCACATCGAGGTGATTGTCCGTCAGATGCTCCAGAAGGTGGAAATCACCGACCAGGGCGACACGGACATGATCTCCGGCGAGCAGGTCGACAAGATCGAGTTCGACGCGCTGAACGTGAAGGCCAAGGAAGAGGGCAAGAAGCCCGCCACGGGAACGCCGGTTCTGCTCGGCATCACCAAGGCGAGCCTCCAGACCCGCTCCTTCTTCTCGGCGGCATCGTTCCAGGAGACCACCCGCGTCCTCACCGAGGCGGCGGTCAACGGCAAGATCGATCCGCTCGAAGGCCTCAAGGAGAACGTCATCGTCGGCCGACTGATCCCGGCGGGCACCGGCGCCTCCATGGCCAAGATCCGCGAAGTCGCCATGAAGCGCGACAAGCTGATCCTGGACGAGCGCGAGAAGCAGGCCGCCGTCGTGTCGCCGGCGCCGGAAGCCGAGCTTCCTGCGCTGCCGCCCGCGGAATGATCGTTCATCCGTAGGAATACCGAGGACAATGAAAAGGCCGGCTTTTGCCGGCCTTTTTGCTGCTTTGTTGCGATGCGGGATCAACCTTTGTTCATCTTTCCTTCAGCCGCAAAAGCGCTTGTGCTATGGCGCCTTAGACCGGTGGTCCCGCCAAGGGGGCAGGGCCGGAAGACCACGGAACTCTCATGCTTGATCTCGCAATCGTAGGCGGCGGCCCCGGCGGGCTGATGAGCGCCTGGTACCTGAAGCGCAAGCTCGGCGACCTATGCCGCGTCACCATCTACGAGGCCTCCGACAGGCTTGGCGGAAAGATCGCCACCCGCAAGTTCGATTCGGCGCCCGCGATGTACGAGGCCGGCGTTGCCGAGATCTACGACTACTCGATGACGGGCCCGGACCCGCTGCGCGAGCTGATCCAGCATTTCGGCCTTCAGACCATTCCGATGGATGCCGAGCAGGTGCAGTTCGGCGGTGAGCTGCTCAACGACGTTCCCGGCATGCGCCGCAAATACGGCGCCAAGACTGCCGCCGCGATCGAAGCCTTCCGCAAGCGCTGCGCCGAGGTGATGTCGCCGGTGGAATATTACGAGGGCGTCGGCGCGCACGACAACGAACATCCCTGGGCCTACAAGACCGCCGAGCAGGTGCTCGACGAGGAGGTCGAGGACGTCACCGCAAAGCGCTTCTTCAAGGTGATGGCGCGTTCCGACATCGCGACCGAGAGCCACAACACCAACGGGCTCAACGCGCTCAAGAACTATCTGATGGACGTCGACGGCTATATCGGCCTCTATTCCATCCAGAACGGCAACGAGCAGCTGATCGAGTGCCTGCAGTCGGAGGTCAATGCCGACATCCAGCTCAATCACCGCGTGCTCACCGTCGGCAAGGCGCCGACCGGCCGGTATCAGCTCAAGATGATGAACGGCAAGGGGCCGGAGACCCGTGACTTCGATCTCGTGCTGGTCTGCCTGCCGCATTCCTGGCTCGCCACTCTCGGCTGGGAGGGCGAGCAGCTGCGCAGGTCGATGGTCAAGCACGTGGCCTATTTCGACCGGCCCGCGCACTATCTGCGCGTCTCGATCCTGTTCGACGAGCCGTTCTGGGGCGACAAGATTCCGGGCGCTTGGTTCATGTCGGAAGCCTTCGGCGGCTGCTGCGTCTACAACGAGGGCGCACGTCACGACGTCGGCAAGCATGGTGTTCTGAACTGGCTCATTCCCGGCTCCGATGCGCTGGCTTTTGCCAATCTGTCGGACCAGGAGCTGATCGAGGCCGCCCTGAAATCGCTGCCGGCTTCTCTCGGCGATGCGCGTCTGCACTTCATGGAAGGCAAGATCCACCGCTGGCTGTCCTCGGTGAACGCGCTGCCTGGTGGTTTGCCGGTGCGCGATGTCATGACAAATCACCGGCCCGAGCCGAAGGAGCATCCCGGCATCGTGGTGGTCGGCGACTATCTGTTCGATTCGACGCTGAACGGCCTGCTCGATTCCTCGGACGCGGCGACCGACATCATCCTGACCGAGATGATGCGCCTGCGCCGCCAGCGCGCGCAGGACGTCAAGCCGCTCTCGGACAAGATCGATCGCAAATATTTCGAGAATTATCGCGGTCTCGGCCCCTATCACCAGGCGTGGCGGCACTTCACCGATCCCGACTACCTGACGAAGCTGATCGGCATCGTCTGGGGCAGGGCGGCGGGCGCCAAGCTGCTGGTCGCGGGCTCCGCCAGCGGCGAACTGGTTGGCGCCCTGCGCGATCGCGGCATCGATGCATGGGGAATCGAGAACAACCGCGCGATCCACGCCAGGACGCCGAAGGCGTTGAAGAAGTACAACAAGCTCGGCACGATCACCGACATGCCGTTCAAGGACGCCACGTTCGACTTCGTGTTCGAGACCAGCCTCTGCCACGTTTCCCCGAAGCAAGTGGTCCGCGCGATCCGCGAGCTCAACCGCGTGGTCAAGACCGGCCTCGTGTTCGGCTCCATCACCTCGGACATGGCGCCGGCATTGATCGACCGCTACGACCTCTTGCGCGGAGTCAAGAAGCTCGGCACCTGGTGGGAATGGTCCGAACTGTTCTTCGGCAACGGCTTCGACCTGTCGATGCACCGCAAGGATTGCACCGATGCGCTGTGGGAGGCGACGCTCGCCGCCAACAAGGGGCCGGGGCAGTGGTACGCCGACGCGGACAGCTTGCGCTATTCCTTCTTCGACAAGGTCGAGGACGAGGACTAGCCTGGGGGACGCCAACCGAGTTCGCCAATTGTTTTGCCGAATTCATCCTGATCGCATAGAATCGGTGCAATAGCGGTTGCCGCTATTTCCTGCGTTCTCTGCGGTCATGCCGGCCGTCAGCATCGGTTGGTTTCATGGCATCCAAGCCTTTCTTGCCTGGCGACAAGCCTCTATCTCCCGATCAACAGAAGCTCGCCGCGGAGGAGGCGGCCGGGCTCGATGGCAAGCTCGCCGACGCTGCCAAGCCGGATATCAAGGACGACGAGGACGCCGAAGACGAGGGGGATGACGAGCTGGAGCTCGACGAGGACGATGAGGACGAGGACCTCGTCGTCTTTACCGCGCGCGAAGCCGCCGGGGCCCTTGCGACCATTGTCGGGTTCGTCAAGCCCTATCTCTCCAACTACAAGCGGATGCTGTCATTCGTGGCATTCGGCGTCGTGGTCGAGACGTTGTTCAACGTCATCATGCCGCTCAGCCTCAAGTTCCTGATCGACGATGCACTCGGCGAGGAGGATTTTCAGGCGCTCTACAAGATCCTCGGCGTGCTCGCCGTCGCCGGCATTTTCACCTCGATCGTTGCAGTCTGGTACGAACGCTGGGACGCCCGACTTGCCGCTTGCATCATCTCCGATGTCCGCAAACGCCTGTTCGAGCACGTCCAGGACCTGCCCGCCGCCTATTTCGGCCGCACCAGGCGCGGCGAGATCCTGTCGCGCTTCTCGGTCGATCTGTCGGCCTTCGAAGGCTCGGTCAAGACGTTCGCCAACAGTGCCGCGCTGCCGTTCCTGGAGCTGATCGCCGGCATCATCCTGATGTTGTTCCTCAACTGGCAGCTCGCCGTCGTCGCGCTGCTGGTGTTCCCGATCACGCTGATCGGCCCGCGGATCCTGACGCCGAAGGCGGTGCAGGCCAATTACGAACAGAAGCTCAATGAATCGGCGTTGCTGGGCCAAGTCCAGGAGAACGTGGCCGCCCAGGCGGTCATCAAGGCATTCAGCCTGCAGCGCAAGATGTTCGGCTTCTTCAGGTTGCGCAACGATGAGACCCGCAACAAGATGGCCTCGGCCACATTCCTCTCGACCATGGTGGAGCGGACGGTCACCATCTCGGTGCTCCTCCTGCACCTTGTGGTGCTCGCGATCGGCGCGTATCTGGCGACCACGGGCCATATCACCATCGGCACCTTCGTCACCTTCGAGAGCGCGTTCTGGGAGGTCTCCTACAACATCGCCCATGTGATGCATTTCATCCCGGTGTCGATCTCCTCGGCCGCCGCGATCCGCCACATCCAGGAACTGCTCGACGAGCCGACCCGCAGCGCCGATCGCTCGGGCGCGCCCGATCTGCCGCGCATCACCCACGACATTACCTTCGATCACGTCACCTTCCAGTACGAGGGTGGTCAGACGCCGGTGCTGGACAATCTCAGCCTCAAGCTCGATGCCGGCAAGCGCATCGCGATCGTCGGTCCGAGCGGCTCCGGCAAGAGCACGCTGCTCAATCTGATCCTGCGGCTCTACGTGCCCGACGAAGGCCGCGTCACCATCGACGGCGTCGACGTCCGCAAGGTGACGCTGGACTCGCTGCGCCGGAGCATGGCGGTGGTGTTCCAGGAGAACATGCTGTTCAACATGTCGATCCGCGAGAACATCCGGCTCGGCAAGGAGGGCGCAACCGACCAGGAGGTGGAGGAGGCGGCCAAGAAGGCCGAGATCCACCGCTACATCATGAGCCTGCCGCAGCGCTACGACACGCCGGTCGGCGAGCGCGGTGACACGCTGTCGGGCGGCCAGCGCCAGCGCATCGCGATCGCGCGCGCGATCATCCGCAACCCCTCCGTGCTGCTGCTGGACGAAGCCACCTCGGCGCTGGACCAGACCACCGAGGCCGCGATCAACCGGACGCTGCTCAAGGTCGCCAAGGGCCGCACCATGATCTGGTCGACCCATCGCCTGACCTCGGTGGTCGAAATGGACGAGATCATCGTGATTTCAGGGGGCAGGGCGATCGAGCGCGGTTCCCATGCCGAACTGCTTGCCAAGAACGGCACCTATCGCAAGCTGTGGAACGACCAGATCCACCAGCCTCATGGCGCGGCAGCTCATGCCGACGACGACCGCGATGATGACGACGAGGACGAAGACCTAGATGACGATGAGGACGACGAGGAGGAGTAACCGCGGGCGGTTAGCTTCGAGCGGCCGCGTCTGATCGTCTCGTCTCACAGGCAACGCGCGGTTCAGCGCCGACTCGTCGATTCTCTGATGCAAGGCGTTCGGCCGCCGCGACGCCGCTTTTTTTCGCACGCATGGCTTGGGGCAAGAGCCATCCGCGGCTCGACAGGTCCGGGCCGAAGCCCGGTCACACCGGGCATCGCGGCGGGCCGGGAAAAGCTGGTAGACCGGCCACCAGCCAGCAAACTGAGCGCAGGCAGGAGAAAAGCCCCTCAGCTTGGTAATAAAACTACATTAAACCCGGGTACAATTTCTTTCAGATCTGGCAGGTCAAGCGCCTCGATCCTATATCAGGCAGGCGCGGGGAGGCGGCGAAGAGGCGATTTTTTGCAGGCGCATGAAGCGCTTTGTGACTGTCGTTTCACCTTGACTTGACCGATTCCCACTTATAGAAAGCGCCTCACTTAACGACAGGCGGTGAGCATCGCCAGCGTCGGAACGGGCCACCCGTTGATCCCCAAAGACTAGATCTGCCAGGGGTCGCAAAGACGGGCACCAACCTCGACGAATGCCGCTCAAACGCTGTCGATCATAGCTAGGCAATGCCAGTGCGACTTTAGTTCTCTCGAGCACGTTCTCTTGAGATCGAATTCGGATGCATGACCTCAGTGCGCGGGCCGCGGCGTTACGCTGAATGGCTTCGAGACTGCGGTCCTCTGTGGCGTCGAAGCGCTTTCCGCTCGTTGATGGAGCGGTTGGCGCAATTTCGCTTTGCGCGGGTCATTCGCGCCAGGCGGCCCGTTCGGGCGGGTAGCTCGAGCAGAATTTGCGGACCCGGTGACGGGCCGCGGCAAGACAGCGGACCCGAGAGGGGCCGCAGCAGAAAAAGGGTGAAGGCCAGAATGCCGACGATCAACCAGCTGATCGCTCAACCGCGGGAAGTGCAGAAGTCGCGCAAGAAGGTGCCGGCGCTGCAGCAGTCGCCGCAGAAGCGTGGTGTTTGCACGCGCGTCTACACCACGACCCCGAAGAAGCCGAACTCGGCGCTTCGTAAGGTTGCCAAGGTGCGCCTGACCAACGGCTTCGAGGTGATCGGCTACATCCCCGGCGAGGGCCATAACCTCCAGGAGCACTCGGTGGTCATGATCCGCGGCGGCCGCGTCAAGGACTTGCCGGGCGTGCGCTATCACATCCTCCGCGGCGTTCTGGACACCCAGGGCGTCAAGAACCGTAAGCAGCGTCGTTCGAAGTACGGCGCCAAGCGTCCGAAGTAAGCGGGAACCAAGCCTATGTCTCGTCGCCACTCTGCGGAAAAGCGCGAAGTTCTTCCGGATCCGAAGTTCGGGAACATCATCGTCACGAAGTTCATGAACTCGGTGATGTACGCCGGCAAGAAGTCGGTTGCGGAAGGCATCGTCTATGGTGCGTTCGGCATCATCGAATCCAAGACCAAGCAGAACCCGCTCGGCGTGTTCGAGCAGGCGCTCGAGAACGTCATGCCGACCATCGAGGTTCGCTCCCGCCGCGTCGGCGGCGCGACCTACCAGGTTCCGGTCGAGGTCCGCTCGACTCGCCGGCAGGCGCTCGGCATTCGCTGGCTGATCGCGGCTGCGCGCGAGCGCAACGAGAAGACCATGACCGAGCGGCTCTCGGCGGAGCTCTTGGACGCATCGAACAACCGGGGGAACGCCGTCAAGAAGCGCGAAGACGTGCACCGCATGGCGGAAGCCAACCGCGCCTTCTCGCACTACCGCTGGTAACGGCGACACACTCGGACTCGCAAGGAACGACCCATGCCCCGCCAACATGCCATCGAGGACTACCGTAACTTCGGTATCATGGCGCATATCGACGCCGGCAAGACCACGACGACCGAGCGCATCCTCTATTACACCGGCAAGAGCCACAAGATCGGCGAAGTGCACGAAGGTGCCGCGACGATGGACTGGATGGAGCAGGAGCAGGAGCGTGGCATCACGATCACCTCGGCTGCGACCACCGCGTTCTGGAACGGTAAGCGCCTGAACATCATCGACACTCCCGGTCACGTCGACTTCACCATCGAAGTCGAGCGTTCGCTCCGCGTGCTCGACGGCGCCGTCTGCGTGCTCGACTCCAACCAGGGCGTCGAGCCTCAGACCGAGACCGTCTGGCGCCAGGGCGACAAGTACAAGGTTCCGCGCATCGTCTTCGCCAACAAGATGGACAAGATCGGTGCCGACTTCTTCAAGTGTCTGGCGGACATCGTCGACCGTCTGGGCGCCAAGCCCGTCGCGATCCAGCTTCCGATCGGTGCCGAGAACAACTTCAAGGGTCTTGTCGACCTCGTGAAGATGAAGGGCGTCGTCTGGAACGACGAGTCGCTCGGTGCCAAATTCGACTATGTCGACATTCCGGAAGACCTCGTCGACCAGGCCAAGGAATACCGCGAGAAGATGGTGGAAGCCGCCGTCGAGCTCGACGACGATGCCATGGCCGCCTATCTCGACGGCAAGGAGCCGGACGAGGCGACCCTGAAGCGCCTGATCCGCAAGGCGGTGCTGACCGGCGCGTTTTATCCCGTGCTGTGCGGTTCGGCCTTCAAGAACAAGGGTGTGCAGCCGCTGCTCGACGCCGTGGTCGACTATTTGCCGTCGCCGCTCGACGTGCCCGCGATCAAGGGCACCGACGACAAGGGCAACGAGATCGTGCGCAAGGCGGACGACAAGGAGCCGCTGGCGCTGCTCGCGTTCAAGATCATGGACGACCCGTTCGTCGGCACCATCACCTTCTGCCGCATCTATTCCGGCATTCTGCAGAGCGGCACCGGCGTCGTGAACTCGACCCGCGAGAAGAAGGAGCGGATCGGGCGCATGCTGTTGATGCATGCGAACAACCGCGAGGACATCAAGGAAGCCTATGCCGGCGACATCGTCGCGCTGGCGGGCCTGAAGGAAGCGCGCACCGGCGACACGCTGTGCGATCCCGACAAGCAGGTGATCCTGGAGAAGATGGAATTCCCCGAGCCGGTCATCGAGATCGCGATCGAGCCGAAGTCCAAGGCCGACCAGGAGAAGCTGGGCGTGGCGCTGGCCAAGCTCGCCGCGGAGGATCCGTCCTTCCGCGTGTCGACCGACCACGAGTCCGGCCAGACCATCCTCAAGGGCATGGGCGAACTCCACCTCGACATCAAGGTCGACATCCTCAAGCGCACCTACAAGGTCGACGCCAACATCGGCGCGCCGCAGGTCGCCTTCCGTGAGCGCGTCACCAAGCGGGTCGAGCACAGCTACACCCATAAGAAGCAGACCGGCGGTACCGGCCAGTTCGCGGCCGTGTCGTTCATCGTCGAGCCGAACGAGCCCGGCAAGGGCTACGAGTTCGAGTCGAAGATCGTCGGTGGCGCGGTGCCGAAGGAATACATTCCCGGCGTCGAGAAGGGCCTGGAGAGCGTGCTGTCGTCTGGCGTGGTCGCGGGCTTCCCCGTGGTCGACGTCAAGGTGCAGCTGGTCGACGGCAAGTATCACGACGTCGACTCATCGGCGCTCGCCTTCGAAATCGCCTCGCGCGCCTGCTTCCGCGAAGCGCTGCAGATGGGCAAGTCGGTCCTGCTCGAGCCGATCATGAAGGTCGAGGTGGTGACCCCGGAAGACTACACCGGCTCGGTCATCGGCGACCTGAATTCCCGGCGCGGTCAGATCCAGGGGCAGGACATGCGCGGCAACGCCAACGTCATCAACGCGATGGTGCCGCTCATGAACATGTTCGGTTACGTGAACAATCTGCGCTCGATGAGCCAGGGTCGCGCGACCTTCACCATGCAGTTCGATCACTACGCAGAAGCGCCGGCCAACGTGTCGGCAGAAGTCCAGAAGAAGTTTGCCTGATTGTCGTCGGTTGAAAGCTGACGATTGAACGGAGAGTCAAATGGCCAAAGCAAAGTTTGAACGTACCAAGCCGCACTGCAACATCGGCACCATCGGTCACGTCGACCATGGCAAGACGTCGCTGACCGCGGCGATCACCAAGGTTCTCGCCGAAGCCGGCGGTGCGACGTTCACCGCGTACGACCAGATCGACAAGGCGCCGGAAGAGAAGGCCCGCGGCATCACCATCTCGACCGCGCACGTCGAGTACGAGACGCCGAACCGCCACTACGCCCACGTCGACTGCCCCGGCCACGCCGACTACGTCAAGAACATGATCACCGGCGCTGCCCAGATGGACGGCGCGATCCTGGTCGTGTCGGCCGCTGACGGCCCGATGCCGCAGACCCGCGAGCACATCCTGCTCGCCCGCCAGGTCGGTGTGCCCGCGCTCGTCGTGTTCCTCAACAAGTGCGACATGGTCGACGATCCGGAGCTGCTCGAGCTCGTCGAGCTCGAAGTCCGCGAGCTGCTCTCCAAGTACGAATTCCCCGGCGACAAGATCCCGATCATCAAGGGTTCGGCGCTCGCCGCTCTCGAAGACTCCGACAAGAAGCTCGGCCACGACGCCATCCTCGAGCTGATGAAAAACGTCGACGAGTACATCCCGCAGCCGGAGCGTCCGATCGACCAGCCGTTCCTGATGCCGGTTGAAGACGTGTTCTCGATCTCGGGCCGCGGCACCGTCGTGACCGGCCGTGTCGAGCGCGGCGTCGTCAAGGTCGGCGAGGAAATCGAGATCGTCGGTCTCCGCGCCACCCAGAAGACCACCGTCACCGGCGTCGAAATGTTCCGCAAGCTGCTCGATCAGGGCCAGGCCGGCGACAACATCGGCGCGCTGCTCCGCGGCACCAAGCGCGAAGACGTCGAGCGCGGCCAGGTTCTGGCCAAGCCGGGTTCGGTCAAGCCGCACACCAAGTTCAAGGCCGAGGCCTACATCCTCACCAAGGAAGAGGGCGGTCGCCACACCCCGTTCTTCACCAACTACCGTCCGCAGTTCTACTTCCGCACCACCGACGTGACCGGTGTCGTGCACCTGCCGGAAGGCACCGAGATGGTGATGCCGGGCGACAACATCGCGATGGAAGTGCACCTGATCGTGCCGATCGCGATGGAAGAGAAGCTCCGCTTCGCGATCCGCGAAGGCGGCCGCACTGTCGGCGCCGGCGTCGTCGCCTCGATCATCGAGTAACAACGCGAATAGGGAATGGCGAGTGGCGAATAGTTTCTATTCGCTATTCGCTACTCGCCACTCACTAAGAAAGATTCGGCAATGAACGGCCAAAACATTCGTATCCGTCTCAAGGCGTTCGACCATCGTATCCTCGATACGTCGACCCGTGAGATCGTGAACACGGCGAAGCGCACCGGCGCGCAGGTCCGCGGACCCATTCCGCTGCCCACCCGCATCGAGAAGTTCACCGTCAACCGTTCGCCCCACGTCGACAAGAAGAGCCGCGAACAGTTCGAGATGCGCACTCACAAGCGCCTGCTCGACATCGTCGATCCGACCCCGCAGACCGTCGATGCTTTGATGAAGCTCGACCTGGCCGCCGGTGTCGACGTCGAGATCAAGCTCTAAGATTTTGGATCCCGTTCGCCAAAAGCGGACAAAGAGAACAGGAAGCAAGCCGATGCGCTCCGGAGTGATCGCACAAAAGGTCGGGATGACGCGGGTCTTCACGGAGGCCGGCGAACATATCCCCGTGACCGTGCTGAAGCTCGGCAATTGCCAGGTCGTAGGCCACCGCACCGAAGAGAAGAACGGTTACGTCGCGCTCCAGCTCGGTTCGGGCAGCCGCAAGACCGTTTACATGCCGAAGGCCGAGCGCGGCCAGTTCGCGGTCGCCAAGGTCGAGCCGAAGCGCCGGGTCGAGGAATTCCGCGTCACCGCGGACGCCATGATCCCGGTCGGCGCCGAGATCCAGGCCGACCACTTCGTCGTCGGCCAGTTCGTCGACGTCACCGGCACCTCGGTCGGTAAGGGCTTCGCCGGCGGCATGAAGCGCTGGAACTTCGGCGGTCTGCGCGCCACGCACGGTGTGTCGATCTCGCACCGCTCGATCGGTTCGACCGGTGGCCGTCAGGACCCCGGCAAGACCTGGAAGAACAAGAAGATGCCCGGCCACATGGGTGTCGACCGCATCACCACGCTCAACCTTCGCGTCGTCCAGACCGATGTCGAGCGCGGCCTGATCCTCGTCGAAGGCGCCGTTCCCGGCTCCAAGGGCGGCTGGATCCGCGTGCGCGACGCCGTCAAGAAGCCGCTGCCGAAGGAAGCCCCGAAGCCCGGCAAGTTCAAGGTTGCTGGCGACGCGGAAGCCGCTCCGGCTGCGCAGGAGGCGTGAGATGGAATTGAAGGTCACCACCCTCGAAGGTAAGGAAGCCGGCTCCGTCCAGCTGTCCGACGCCATTTTCGGCCTCGAGCCGCGCGAGGACATCATCGCGCGCTGCGTGCAGTGGCAGCTCAACAAGCGCCAGGCCGGCACGCACAAGGCCAAGGGCCGCGCCGAGATCTGGCGCACCGGCAAGAAGATGTACAAGCAGAAGGGCACCGGCGGTGCTCGTCACGGCTCGGCCCGCGTGCCGCAGTTCCGCGGCGGCGGTCGTGCCTTCGGTCCGGTGGTGCGTTCGCACGCCACCGACCTGCCGAAGAAGGTCCGTGCGCTCGCTCTGAAGCATGCGCTCTCGGCCAAGGCCAAGGACGGCGATCTCGTCGTGATCGAGAAGGCCGCGCTGGAAGCTGCCAAGACCAAGGCGCTGCTCGGCCACTTCTCGGGCCTCGGCCTCACCAACGCGCTGATCATCGACGGTGCCGAGCTCAACAACGGCTTCGCCGCTGCGGCTCGCAACATCCCGAACATGGACGTGCTGCCGATCCAGGGCATCAACGTCTATGACATCCTGCGCCGTCAGAAGCTCGTTCTGACCAAGGCCGCCATCGATGCGCTGGAGGCGCGCTTCAAATGAGCAAGAACATCGAGCCTCGCCACTACGACGTGATCCTGTCGCCGGTCGTGACCGAAAAGGCGACGATCGCCTCGGAGCACAACAAGGTGCTGTTCAAGGTGGCCGCCAAGGCGACCAAGCCGCAGATCAAGGAAGCGATCGAGAAGCTGTTCGACGTCAAGGTCAAGAGCGTCAACACGCTGGTCCGCAAGGGCAAGGTCAAGGCCTTCCGCGGCACCATCGGCTCGCAGTCGAACAGCAAACGCGCGATCGTGACCCTCGAAGAGGGTCACCGGATCGACGTCACCACCGGTCTGTAAGGTCGTACGACGATGGCACTGAAGACATTCAATCCCACGACGCCGGGCCAGCGCCAGCTGGTCATGGTCGATCGTTCGGCCCTCTACAAGGGCAAGCCGGTCAAGGCGCTCACCGAAGGCAAGAAGTCCTCGGGCGGCCGCAACAACACCGGCCGCATCACCGTGCGCTTCCGCGGCGGTGGTCACAAGCAGACGCTGCGTACCGTCGACTTCAAGCGTGAGAAGATCGACGTGCCCGCGACCGTCGAGCGTCTCGAGTATGATCCCAATCGCACCGGTTTCATCGCCCTGATCAAGTATCAGGACGGCGAGCAGGCCTACATCCTGGCGCCGCAGCGCCTGGCGCTGGGTGACACGATCATCGCCGGCAATTACGTCGACGTGAAGCCGGGCAACGTCATGCCGCTCGGCAACATGCCGGTCGGCACGATCATCCACAACATCGAGGTCAAGATCGGCAAGGGCGGCCAGCTGGCGCGTTCCGCCGGTACCTACGCCCAGCTCGTCGGCCGTGACCAGGATTACGTCATCATCCGCCTGAACTCGGGCGAGCAGCGCCTCGTGCACGGTCGTTGCCGCGGCACGATCGGCGCGGTGTCGAACCCGGATCACATGAACACCTCGATCGGCAAGGCCGGTCGCAAGCGTTGGATGGGCCGCAGGCCGCACAACCGCGGTGTTGCGATGAACCCGATCGACCATCCGCACGGCGGTGGTGAAGGTCGTACCTCGGGCGGCCGCCACCCGGTCACCCCGTGGGGCAAGCCGACCAAGGGCAAGAAGACCCGCACCAACAAGTCGACCAACAAATTCATTCTCCTAAGCCGCCACAAGCGGAAGAAGTAAGGAACGCCGGACATGGTTCGTTCAGTCTGGAAAGGCCCGTTCGTCGAGGGTTCTCTGCTCAAGAAGGCAGATGCCGCGCGCGCGTCCGGCCGTCACGACGTCATCAAGATCTGGAGCCGTCGCTCGACGATCCTGCCGCAATTCGTCGGCCTGACCTTCGGCGTCTACAACGGTCAGAAGCACGTGCCGGTGGCCGTGAACGAGGAAATGGTCGGTCACAAGTTCGGCGAGTTCTCGCCGACCCGGACCTTCCATGGCCACTCCGGCGACAAGAAAGCCAAGAAGGCTTGAGGATTAAACGATGAGCAAACCTAAGCGCGAACGGAGCCTCGCCGACAACGAGGCCAAGGCGGTCGCCCGGATGCTGCGGGTGAGCCCGCAGAAGCTCAACCTGGTCGCCCAGCTCATTCGCGGCCGGAAGGCGTCTGCCGCGCTCGCCGACCTGCAGTTTTCGCGCAAGCGGATCGCGGTCGACGTGAAGAAGTGCCTGGAATCGGCGATCGCCAACGCCGAGAACAACCACGACCTCGACGTCGACGATCTCGTCGTGGCGCAGGCCTTCGTCGGCAATGGCCTCGTGATGAAGCGCTTCGCCGCTCGCGGCCGCGGTCGCTCGGGCCGTGTCTACAAACCGTTTTCGCAGCTGACGATCATCGTTCGTCAGGTCGAAGCTGAAGCCGCCGCTTAAGGGCGCAGGAGAACACGATGGGTCAAAAGATCAATCCGATCGGTCTGCGTCTCGGCATCAACCGGACCTGGGATTCCCGCTGGTTCGCCGGCAAGCAGGAATACGGCAAGCTGCTGCACGAGGACGTCAAGATCCGCGAGATACTGCACAAGGAGCTCAAGCAGGCGGCCGTCGCCCGCATCGTGATCGAGCGTCCGCACAAGAAGTGCCGCGTCACCATCCACTCGGCCCGTCCGGGCGTGGTGATCGGCAAGAAGGGCGCCGACATCGACAAGCTGCGCAAGAGGGTCGCGGACATCACCTCGTCCGACGTCGTCATCAACATCGTCGAGATCCGCAAGCCGGAGCTCGATGCGACGCTGGTGGCCGAATCGATCGCGCAGCAGCTCGAGCGTCGCGTGGCGTTCCGCCGTGCCATGAAGCGCGCCGTGCAGTCGGCAATGCGTCTCGGCGCGGAGGGCATCCGCATCAACTGCTCGGGACGTCTGGGCGGTGCGGAAATCGCGCGCATGGAGTGGTACCGCGAAGGCCGCGTGCCGCTGCACACGCTGCGTGCCGACATCGACTACGGCGTTGCGACCGCGTTCACGACCTTCGGCACCTGCGGCGTCAAGGTCTGGATCTTCAAGGGCGAGATCCTCGAGCACGATCCGATGGCCCAGGACAAGAGAATGGCCGAAGGCGAGACCGGCGGCAGTGGCGATCGCGGTGGCCGTCAGCGCCGCGAGACGGCCGCTGCCTAAGGCCAGACAGGAATTTGAGGGCTTAAAGCCATGATGCAACCTAAGAAAACGAAGTTCCGGAAGGCGCATAAGGGCCGCATCCACGGCGTTGCGTCTTCGGGCGCGACGTTGGCGTTCGGCCAGTTCGGCCTGAAAGCGACCGAGCCTGAGCGCGTCACCGCGCGCCAGATCGAAGCCGCCCGCCGCGCGCTGACCCGCCACATGAAGCGCGCCGGCCGCGTCTGGATCCGCGTGTTCCCCGACGTTCCGGTGTCGAAGAAGCCGGCCGAAGTCCGCATGGGCTCCGGCAAGGGTTCGCCGGAATTGTGGGTCGCGCGCGTCAAGCCGGGCCGGGTGCTGTTCGAGATCGACGGCGTCAACACCCAGACGGCGCGTGAGGCGCTGACCCTGGCGGCCGCCAAGCTGCCGATCAAGACGCGCTTCGTCGAGCGCATTGCGGAGTAATGGCCATGGCACAGATGAAGATCGAAGACATCCGCGCGATGAGCCCCGACCAGCAGGATGAGGCCATCCTGAACCTGAAGAAGGAGCGCTTCAACCTGCGCTTCCAGCGCGCCACCGGGCAGCTCGAGAACACTTCGCGCCTGCGCGAGGCCCGCCGCGACATCGCCCGGATCAAGACCATCGCCGCGCAGACGCGCGCGAAGAAGAAGTAAGAGGCTTACGAAGATGCCGAAACGTACTTTGCAGGGCGTGGTCGTCAGCGACAAGCAAGCCAAGACCATCGTGGTGCGCGTCGACCGCCGCTTCACGCACCCGATCTACAAGAAGACGATCCGCCGTTCGAAGAACTACCACGCGCACGACGAGAGCAACCAGTTCAAGCCGGGCGACATGGTGTGGATCGAGGAAACGAAGCCGATTTCGAAGTTGAAGCGCTGGGTCGTGATCCGGGGCGAACACAAGAAAAGCGCCTGATCTGTTGGCTTTAGCCGACTGACTTCAGGGAAATGTTGAGCGCCGGCTGGGCTGGCGCAAAGAGAAAGAGGACGAGGTGCATCAATGATTCAGATGCAGACCAACCTCGACGTGGCCGACAATTCTGGCGCACGCCGTGTCATGTGTATCAAGGTGCTCGGAGGCTCCAAGCGCCGCTACGCCACGATCGGCGACATCATCGTCGTGTCGATCAAGGAAGCCATTCCGCGTGGCAAGGTGAAGAAGGGCGACGTGATGAAGGCCGTCGTGGTGCGCGTCCGCAAGGACATCCGCCGCGCCGACGGCTCGGTCATCCGTTTCGACCGCAACGCCGCCGTGCTGATCAACAACCAGTCCGAGCCTGTCGGCACCCGTATCTTCGGGCCCGTGCCGCGCGAGCTGCGCGCCAAGAACCACATGAAGATCATCTCGCTCGCGCCGGAGGTGCTGTGATGGCTGCGAAGATCCGCAAGGGCGACAAGGTCGTCGTGCTGACCGGCCGCGACAAGGGCCGCACCGGCGAAGTGTTCGAGGTTCGCCCCGACGCCGGCACCGCGCTGGTGCGCGGCATCAACATGGTCAAGCGTCACCAGAAGCAGACGCAGGCCCAGGAGGGCGGCATCATATCGAAAGAGGCGCCGATCCAACTGTCCAACATCGCGTATGTCGGCAAGGACGGGAAGCCGACCCGCGTCGGATTCAAGATTCTGGCGGACGGCAAGAAGGTCCGCATCGCCAAGAGCTCGGGAGCTGAGATCGATGGCTGAGGCCGCTTACACGCCGCGCCTGCGCGCGGAATATGACGCGAAGATCCGCACGGCTCTGACCGAGAAGTTCGGTTACGAGAACGTCATGCAGGTTCCGCGCCTGGACAAGGTTGTACTGAACATGGGCGTTGGCGATTCCGTCAACGACCGCAAGAAGGCCGAGACCGCCGCCGCCGAATTGACCCAGATCGCCGGCCAGAAGGCGATCGTCACCTATTCGCGCATCGCGATCGCGACCTTCAAGCTGCGTGAGAACCAGCCGATCGGCTGCAAGGTCACGCTGCGCAAGGCCCGCATGTACGAGTTCATCGATCGCCTGGTGAACGTCGCGCTGCCGCGCGTGCGCGACTTCCGCGGCCTGAATCCGAAGAGCTTCGACGGCCGCGGCAACTACTCGCTCGGCATCAAGGAGCACATCATTTTCCCCGAGATCGACTTCGACAAGGTCACGGAAGCCCGCGGTATGGACATCACCGTCTGCACCACGGCCAAGACCGACGAAGAGGCAAGGGCCTTGTTGACCGCTTTCAATTTCCCGTTCCGGCAGTGAGACGCTGACTTAGAGCCTCTCAAACGCGGATACCCAGGAGCCAAGCATGGCAAAGAAGAGTTCAGTCGAGAAGAACAACCGGCGCAAGCGGATGGTGAAGAACGCCGCCGCCAAGCGCGAGCGGTTGAAGGCGATCATCGCCGACAAGACGCTGCCGATGGAGGAGCGGTTCGCCGCGACCCTGAAGCTGGCGGAAATGCCGCGCAACTCGTCGGCGACCCGCATCCGCCTGCGTTGCGAGCTGTCGGGCCGTCCGCGCTCGAACTATCGCAAGAACAAGCTGTCCCGTATCGCGCTGCGCGAACTTGGCTCCAAGGGCATGGTCCCGGGCCTCCTGAAGTCCAGCTGGTAAGGAGGGTCGTTTAGATGTCTACGCACGATCCAATCAGCGATCTGATCACCCGTATCCGCAACGCGCAGATGCGTTCGAAGACCAAGGTCTCCACGCCCGGCTCGAAAATGCGCGAGAACGTGCTCGAGGTTCTGAAGGCTGAGGGCTACATCCGCGGTTACGCCACGCTCGAGCACTCCTCGGGCCGCAGCGAGATCGAGATCGAGCTGAAGTATTTCGACGGCGAGCCCGTCATTCGCGAGATAGAGCGCGTTTCCAAGCCCGGGCGCAGAGTCTACGCCTCGGTGAAGAACCTGCCGCGGGTGAACAACGGTCTCGGCATTTCGGTGTTGTCGACGCCGAAGGGGATCATGGCCGACCACAGCGCGCGCGACGCGAATGTGGGCGGTGAAGTCCTCTTCACGGTGTTCTGAGAAGGATTTTTCATCCATGTCACGAGTTGGCAAAAGGCCTGTGGCGGTTCCGTCGGGTGTGACCGCGACCGTCGATGGGCAGACCGTCAAGATGAAGGGGCCGAAGGGCCAGCTTCAGTTCGTCGTCCACGACGACGTCGAGGTGAAGCTCGAGAACGGCCAGGTCAAGGTCAAGCCGCGGACCGAGACCAACCGCGCGCGGGCCCTCTACGGCACCGCTCGCGCCCAGGTCGCGAATCTGGTCGAAGGCGTCACCAAGGGTTTCGAGAAGAAGCTCGAGATCACCGGCGTCGGCTATCGCGCCGCGATGCAGGGCAAGAACCTGCAGCTCGCGCTCGGTTACAGCCATGACGTGATCTACCCGATCCCCGAGGGGATCACGATCACCGTGCCGAAGCCGACCGAGATCACGGTGGCGGGCAGCGACGTCCAGCGCGTCGGCCAGGTCGCCGCCGAGATCCGCTCCTATCGTCCGCCGGAGCCCTACAAGGGCAAGGGCGTGAAGTATGTGGGCGAATTCATCTTCCGCAAGGAAGGCAAGAAGAAGTAACGGAGCCGGTCATGTCGAAAGCCAAGGTTACGAATGCCCGGCGCAAGCGGAGTGTGCGGCTGAAGCTGCGCCGCTCCGCCGGCGGCCGTCCGCGCCTGTCGGTGTTCCGCTCGTCCAAGCACATCTACGCCCAGGTCATCGACGACCTGAAGGGCGAGACGCTGGCCTCTGCCTCGTCGCTCGAGAAGTCGATGCGCGACGGCGGCAAGACCGGTGCCGACATCGATGCGGCGAAGGCGGTCGGCAAGCTGCTGGCTGAGCGCGCTGCAGAGAAGGGTGTCAAGGAAGTCGTGTTCGATCGCGGCAGCTATCTCTATCACGGGCGCGTCAAGGCTCTTGCCGATGCAGCGCGTGAGAGTGGGCTGAGCTTCTAACAGAATTTGAGGATTGAGGCGTAAGTCTCTGAAGGATTAGAAAAATGGCAGAACGCGAACAACGTGGTGGACGCGATCAACGCGGCGGCGGACGTGAACGCAGGGAGCGCGAGGAGCGCGACAGCGAGTTCGTCGACAAGCTCGTCCACATCAACCGCGTGGCCAAGGTCGTCAAGGGCGGCAAGCGCTTCGGTTTCGCAGCGCTGGTCGTGATCGGCGACCAGAAGGGCCGCGCCGGCTTCGGTCACGGCAAGGCGCGCGAAGTGCCCGAGGCGATCCGCAAGGCGACCGAGTCCGCCAAGCGCAACCTGACGCGGGTGTCGCTGCGCGAGGGCCGCACGCTCCATCACGACATCGCCGGCCGTCATGGCGCGGGCCGTGTCTATCTGCGTGCAGCTCCGGCCGGTACCGGCATCATCGCCGGTGGCCCGATGCGCGCTGTGTTCGAGACGCTAGGCGTCCAGGACGTGGTGGCGAAGTCGATCGGCTCGTCGAACCCGTACAACATGGTGCGCGCGACCTTCGACGCGCTCAAGCACCAGGATTCGCCGCGTTCGGTCGCCGCCCGCCGCAACATCAAGGTGTCCACCCTCCAGTCCCGTCGTATCGGCGGTGATGCCGAGGCGGCCGCCGACTAACGGAAGCTTTTCGGAGTAGACTCCCATGGCCAAGGCCGCAAAGACGATCAAGGTCGAGCAGACCGGCAGCGCGATCCGCCGCCATCACTCGCAGCGTTCGACCCTGATCGGGCTCAAGCTCAACAAGATCGGCCGCACCAGCGAACTGCCGGATACCCCGGCGGTCCGCGGCATGATCGAGAAGGTTCACCATCTCGTCCGCATCATCGACGAGAAGTAAGCAAAGGCGCACGGTCCCGGAGAGCGGGAAGCGGTTTTCGGTGAAGATCGTGCGCAAGACACAAGGAGAAGGGCGATGAAGCTCAGCGATATCGCCGACAACGCCGGCTCGCGCAAGAAGCGTATGCGCGTCGGCCGCGGCATCGGTTCCGGCAAGGGCAAGCAGTCCGGCCGCGGCGGCAAGGGCCAGACCGCGCGCTCGGGCGTGCGCATCAAGGGTTTCGAAGGCGGCCAGATGCCGATGCATCGCCGTCTGCCCAAGCGCGGCTTCAACAACATCTTCCGCGTCGAGTTCGCCGAGATCAATCTCGACCGGCTCCAGGAAGCGGTCGACGCCAAGAAGATCGACGCCGGCAGCGTCGTCAACGTCGAGGCCCTGGTGAAGGGCGGCGTGCTGCGCCGCGCCAAGGGCGGCCTGCGGCTGCTCGGCCGAGGCGAGCTCAAGTCCAAGCTCAACATCGAAGTGCACGGCGCCAGCAAGACCGCGATCGCTGCGGTCGAGAAGGCCGGCGGCTCGGTGAAGATCCTCGCCCAGCCCAAGGAAGAAGGCGAGGCGGCGTAACAACTGCGTCATTGGCCCGCGCCTCGCGGGCCTTTACGCATGCGGGACGTGGACTTATCGAAGCCGAGCCCCAGATAATGTCCGGCGTCCGCTAATTCAGCCCGGCCGCGGGCATCAACGGCGCAACAGGCGGCGGGAGAAAGTCCAAGATGGTCTCTGCAGCGGAACAACTGGCAGCCAATCTCAATTTCGGCGCGTTTGCCAAGGCCGACGAACTGAAGAAGCGCATCTGGTTCACCCTGGGTGCGCTGCTCGTTTATCGGCTCGGGACCTACATTCCGCTGCCCGGCATCGACCCGAGCGCCTGGGAACAGGTGTTCCGCTCGCAGGCCGGCGGCATCCTCGGCATGTTCAACATGTTCGCCGGCGGCGGCATCAACCGCATGGCGATCTTCGCGCTGAACATCATGCCGTATATCTCGGCCTCGATCATCATCCAGCTGTTGACCACAGTGTCGCCGCAGCTCGAAGCGCTGAAAAAGGAAGGCGAAGCCGGCCGCAAGACGCTGAATCAGTATACCCGCTATCTCACGGTGATCCTGGCCGCGTTCCAGTCCTACGGCATCGCGGTAGGACTTCAGGGCGCCGGCAATGTCGTCAGCGAACCTGGACTGTTTTTCCTGCTCTCGACCTCTATCACGCTGACCGGCGGCACCATGTTCCTGATGTGGCTCGGCGAGCAGATCACCTCGCGCGGCATCGGCAACGGCATCTCGCTGATCATTCTCGCCGGCATCGTCGCCGAGTTGCCCGCGGCACTCGCCGGCATGCTCGAGCTCGGCCGTCAGGGCGCGATGTCGACCGGCCTGATCCTGGTCGTCATCATCATGGCCGTCGTCGTGATCGCCTTCATCGTCTTCATGGAGCGTGCCCAGCGCCGCCTCTTGATCCAGTATCCGAAGCGCCAGGTCGGCAACAAGATGTTCGAGGGCCAGTCCTCGCATCTGCCGCTCAAGCTCAACACCTCCGGCGTGATCCCGCCGATCTTCGCATCCTCGCTGCTCCTCTTGCCGACGACGGTTGCGAACTTCAACACGGGCAGCGGGCCGGAATGGTTCCAGTGGATCACGACACAGCTCGGCCATGGCCGTCCGCTGTTCCTGATCATGTATCTGGCGCTGATCGTGTTCTTCGCCTTCTTCTACACCGCGATCGTGTTCAACCCGACCGAGACCGCGGACAATCTGAAGAAGCACGGCGGTTTCATTCCCGGCATTCGCCCGGGCGAACGCACCGCGGAATACATCGACTACGTGCTGTCGCGCATCACCGTGCTGGGTGCGATTTATCTCGCCATCGTCTGCTTGATCCCGGAAATCCTGATCTCCTACGCTTCGGTGCCGTTCTATTTCGGCGGCACCTCGCTGCTGATCGTCGTCAGCGTCACCATGGACACGGTGGCGCAGGTCCAGGGCTATCTGCTGGCGCACCAGTATGAAGGTCTGATCCGCAAGTCCAAGCTGCGGGGCCGCCGTAGATGAGCAGGGAGCTCGCGCGCCGAATCGCTTTCACGATCGGCGCGCTGCTCCTTTTCAGGCTCGGCACGCAGATCCCGATTGCGGGACTGAATCTCTCCGACGTCTCGCCGGCGCTGGATCTCGTCTCCCGGCTTTCGATCTTTGCGCTCGGCCTCATTCCCTATCTGACTGCGGCAATCTTGATCCGGCTGCTGTCCGTGGTGTGGCGCGGCCTGAGTTCGCTCGAACGATCCGGCGAGGGCGGACGGCGTAAGATCGCACGTGCCACGCTCGGGCTCACACTCGGAATTGCGGCCTTTCAGGCCTACGGCATCGCCTCGGCACTGACGTCGATCCCGGGCCTCGTCAAAAATCCCGACGGCTGGTTCGTGACGACGGCTACGGCCTCGATGGTCGGCGGCGTCGTCGTGCTGGTGTGGCTCAGCGAACAGATGACCCGCTACGGCATCGGCAATGGCTTGGCGCTGATCTTGAGTGCCGCCTTCATCGTCGCCGTTCCGCAAAACATTGCCGGTATCGCGGATCTCGTGCGGAGCGGGACGATCTCGGGCAATCTTGTGCTCGGCCATGTCGTGTTTTGGATCGCGATCGTCGTCGTGATCGTGCTTGTCGAAGGTGCGCGGCGAAATATCCGGGTTCAGTTCGCAGCACAAAGCGTCGGTACGCGGCAACTGCCTGTGCGTGATGCAATACTGCCGATCAAGCTCAACAGCGCCGGGTTCGTGATTCCCGTCACCGTGGCGCCGTGGATATTCTATCTGCCGCTTGCCTTTGCGGGCTTCATCCTGGGAGGCGATCATCCCCTGGTTGCCGCAACCTACCGGCATCTCCAGCTGGGGCAGCCGGCGCACCTCATTCTCGTGTCGATCGCCGTGTTCGTGCTCGCCTTCGTCTACACTGCTTATGTGATCGATCCCGAATACAGCGCCAAATCCCTGACCCGCCATGAGGGCGCAATTCCCGGTGTCGCTCCCGGCGAGGCCACCGCGGACTATCTCGATCGCGTCGTGTCATTGACGACAGTCGTCGGAGCCGTCTACCTGACGGCGTTGCAGTTGATTCCGGAGGTGTTCGAGCTTTACGGGATCGGGCTGCCTTATAGTATGGTCGTCAATGGTGGTGCAGTGCTGGTTGTGGTTTGCACCGTTCTTGATATCAAAACGCAGGTGCGCGAGGTGTCGCTCACCAATCCGGGGGGCGTACGCCGATGAGAATTATACTTCTGGGACCGCCGGGGTCGGGCAAGGGGACCCAGGCCCAGCTCTTGGTGCAGCGCTATGGCATTGTCCAGCTCTCGACTGGCGAGATGCTGCGTGCCGCGGTTGCGGCCGGCACCCCGGTCGGGTTGAAGGCCAAGGAGATCATGGCGAGCGGCGGCCTCGTGCCCGATGACGTCGTGGTGGGAATCATTTCCGACCGCATCGAGCAGCCGGACGCCAAGAGCGGTTTCATCCTCGACGGTTTCCCCCGCACCGTGCCGCAGGCCGAGGCGCTGGACGAACTGCTCAAGCGCAAGCACCTCAAGCTGGACGCCGTGATCGAGCTCCGGGTCAATGAGAGCGCGCTCCTGAGCCGCGTCGAGACCCGCGTCGCCCAAATGCGGGAGCGCGGCGAGGAGGTCCGGCTCGACGATACCCCGGAGGTCCTGACCAAGCGGCTGGCCAGCTATCGCAGCCAGACGGAACCGCTGATTCACTACTATTCCGAGCGGCGGAAGCTCTCGACCATCGACGGCATGATGACCATCGACGAGGTCACCCGCGCCATCCACCGCCAGCTCCTGGCTCTGGGGGCGGTCGAGCCAAAGACGCATGCCCGGAGCGCCGCCAAGGCGGCGCCGGCTAAAAAGGCCCAGGCGGGGAAGAAGGCGGCGGCAAGGCCGGCAAAAACGGCCAAAAAGGGCGTCAAATCCGCTAAAAAGGCCGCCAAATCGGCGGTGAAAGGCCCAAAGAAGGCGGCCAGGAAAGCCTCCAAGAAAGCCACCAAGAAAACCGTCAAGAAAGCAGCCAAGAAGTCGGTCAAAAAGGGTGCCAAAAAGGCCGCAAAAAAGGTCACGAAAAAGCGAGCCAAGCGCTAGCAGCGGTTGACGAAAGCCCCCGGAATCCCCTAATAAGCCCCGCATCCAAGTCGGATAGTTTCAGACGATGCCGGGCCCCAGGAAGACCGGGGGTGGGCGTCGTGTTCGCGTTTGTGAACACCTGCCCGAGAAAGCAAGCACTTAAAGCCCGATCCCTGACGAGGGATCGGCAACAGGAGAGAAGGCCGTGGCCCGTATTGCCGGCGTGAACATTCCCACCAACAAGCGCGTGCTGATCGCGCTCCAGTACATCCATGGCATCGGCCAGAAGATCGCTGGTGAGATCCTCGAGAAGGTGAAGATCCCCGTGGATCGTCGCGTCAATCAGCTCAGCGACGCCGAAGTGCTCCAGATCCGCGAAGTGATCGACCGCGACTATCTCGTCGAGGGCGATCTGCGTCGTGAGGTCGGCATCAACATCAAGCGTCTGATGGACCTCGGCTGCTATCGCGGCCTGCGTCATCGTCGCGGTCTACCGGTGCGCGGTCAGCGGACCCACACCAATGCGCGCACGCGCAAGGGCCCGGCCAAGGCCATCGCCGGCAAGAAGAAGTAAACTGGCGAATTGGACGTGGCGAGTGGCGAGTAGGGGGCTTCCCTATTCGCCACTCGCTACTCGCTATTCGCTTCCATAGGTGTAGCCGCTGGCATTACGGCGGCGTTTGAGATCTTCAGGAAAGGGACTCAATGGGCAAGGAAGCCACCCGCGTTCGTCGTCGTGAGCGCAAGAACATCGCCTCCGGCGTCGCGCATGTGAACTCGTCGTTCAACAACACGACCATCACCATCACCGACGCGCAGGGCAATACGATCGCCTGGTCCTCGGCCGGCACGATGGGCTTCAAGGGCTCGCGCAAGTCGACCCCGTATGCCGCGCAGGTTGCCGCCGAGGACGTGTCCAAGAAGGCGCAGGAGCACGGCATGCGCACGCTGGAAGTCGAGGTCGCCGGTCCTGGTTCGGGCCGCGAATCGGCGCTCCGCGCGCTCCAGGCCGCCGGCTTCACCGTCACCTCGATCCGCGACGTGACCACGATCCCGCACAACGGTTGCCGTCCCCGCAAGCGTCGGCGCGTTTGATTTTGACGAGCTGCGGGCGCGTCGGCGCCCGCGGCGACTTTGCAAGAAGCCGCGGGAATGATCTGCGGCCTTTCTCCAACGCCAGTATTTGCACCGTCAAATTGACTGGCCTGTATGGGTGAAACAGTGACGATCCAGAAAAATTGGCAAGAACTGATTCGGCCGAACAAGCTCCAGGTCACGCCCGGCAGCGATTCCTCGCGTTTCGCGACCATCATCGCCGAGCCGCTCGAGCGTGGCTTCGGCCAGACCCTCGGCAATGCGCTGCGCCGCATCCTGCTCTCCTCGCTCCAGGGCGCGGCGGTGCAGTCGGTGCACATCGACGGCGTGCTGCACGAGTTCTCCTCGATCGCGGGCGTCCGTGAGGACGTCACCGACATCGTGCTCAACATCAAGGACATCTCGATCAAGATGCAGGGCGAAGGCCCCAAGCGCATGGTCGTGAAGAAGCAGGGCCCGGGTGTCGTCACCGCCGGCGACATTCAGACCGTCGGCGATGTGGTCGTGCTCAACCCTGATCTGCAGATCTGCACGCTCGACGAGGGCGCCGAGATCCGCATGGAGTTCACGGTCTCGACCGGCAAGGGCTACGTGCCCGCCGAGCGCAACCGTCCCGAGGACGCGCCGATCGGCCTGATCCCGGTCGACAGCCTGTACTCGCCGGTCCGCAAGGTCTCCTACAAGGTCGAGAACACCCGCGAGGGCCAGATCCTCGACTACGACAAGCTGACCATGACGATCGAGACCAACGGCGCGATCACGCCGGATGACTCGGTGGCCTACGCCGCCCGCATCCTGCAGGATCAGCTCAACGTGTTCGTCAACTTCGAAGAGCCGCGCAAGGAAGTCGCCCAGGAGATCATCCCGGACCTCGCCTTCAACCCAGCCTTCCTCAAGAAGGTGGACGAGCTCGAGCTGTCGGTGCGTTCGGCCAACTGCCTAAAGAACGACAACATCGTCTACATCGGCGACCTCGTGCAGAAGAGCGAGGCGGAAATGCTCCGCACCCCGAACTTCGGCCGCAAGTCGCTGAACGAGATCAAGGAAGTGCTGGCCCAGATGGGTCTGCACCTCGGCATGGAAGTGCCGGGCTGGCCGCCGGAGAACATCGACGAGCTCGCCAAGCGCTTCGAGGATCATTACTGAGCGCAGCATGATCCCGGAAAAGTGCGAAGCGGTTTTCCGATAAGGATCATGCTCAAACAAGAAAGCGCGTCGCGCTTTCGCGGGCGAACGCAGGAAGCCCACCTGAAAACCAGTCGCTGAACCACCGCGACACAATCGAAAAGGACTACACACATGCGTCACGGCAAGGTTCATCGGAAGCTCAACCGCACGGCCGAGCACCGCAAGGCGATGTTCGCCAACATGGCGGCCGCGCTGATCAAGCACGAGCAGATCGTCACCACGCTGCCCAAGGCCAAGGAGCTTCGCCCGATCGTCGAGAAGCTCGTCACCCTCGGCAAGAAGGGCGGCCTGTCGCTGCGCCGTCAGGCCATCTCCGAGCTGCGCGACGTCGATATGGTCAAGAAGCTCTTCGATACGCTCGCGACCCGCTACAAGGACCGCCAGGGCGGCTACACCCGCATCATCAAGGCCGGCTTCCGCTATGGCGACAACGCCGCGATGGCCGTGATCGAGTTCGTCGATCGCGATGTCGATGCCAAGGGCCAGGATTCCGGCCCGGTGCTGGAGAAGGAAGCCGAGGCGGCGTAAAGCCCGATCGGCATGACGTTTCAAAAGCGGCGCCTTCGGCGCCGCTTTTTTTCTGATTGGAGTATCCTGCGCAAAACGGCGGCGAGGTGGAACGTCAAATGAGTGCCCCAGAACTGCAAGTCGTCTACAGGACCGACGAGGAATACACCGGGCAGATCAGGGCAACCGTAAAGTCAGGTCCATTCTCTGCAGCAGGGGCCGCCTGGTTTGATCGGATCAACGTCAAGGAGACGTTCCTGGTCGCGCTTCGGAAATTTCCGCTCCCGGAGAATGATCCGCCAACACTTGAAGGCGGCTTCTGGCAAAGTGGAAATCCGAAGCGCCTCGACCAATGCCATCTGAGAATCAGCATCAGGCCGTACGATCGCCGCGGAACGTTGCTTGTGCACGTGGATGTATCTTCTGAAGTTTGGAAAACACCTGATGCCGACCTTCAGAATTCGGCGTCTCTTCGTTTCCGAGCCGAATATCCGGCGGTGGAGGCCTTCACGCGAGAGTTCGAGGAGGTTCTCGACGGGAAGAGGGAGATTGCCATCCTTACGGGCATCGTGGCGTAACAGCTCCGCGTCGTCGTACCGAAAGGGTGAGCGCGCTGCACTTTGCTGCCCCTGCGCTTAGCCCGTCGCGACGGTAGATGCTCACGCGTCGGTGAAGGACGGTTGCAGCTGCTTTTGCTGCGCACGATATGCCCGTCAGCGTCAGAGGAGACTGCGCATGAACATCGACCTTTCCGGAAAAACCGCCCTCGTCACCGGCTCGACCGCCGGCATCGGCCACGCCATCGCCAGGGGTCTCGCTGGCTCCGGCGCCAGCGTCGTGATCAACGGCCGCGGCCAGGAGAAGGTCGATGCGGCGGTACGCAGGCTGGAAGGGACGGGCGCCAAGGTCCGCGGCATCGCGGCCGACGTCTCGACCGCGGCAGGCTGCAAGGCACTCGTAGCGGCGCTGCCCGAGGTCGACATCCTCATCAACAATGCCGGTATCTTCGAGCCCAAGGATTTTTTCGACATCCCGGACGAGGATTGGAGCCGCTTCTTCGAGGTCAACGTGATGAGCGGCGTGCGGCTGTCGCGGGCCTACATGAAGGGCATGCTCGCGCGCAAATGGGGCCGCATCGTCTTCATCTCCTCGGAGTCCGGGCTCAACATTCCCGTCGAGATGATCCACTACGGCATGACCAAGACGGCCCAGCTTTCGGTCGCGCGCGGCCTGGCGCAGCTCACCGCTGGCACCGGCGTCACCGTCAATTCCGTGCTGCCGGGCCCGACCATGTCGGAAGGCGTCGAGACGTTCGTCAAGGATCTCGCGAAGCAGAACGGCCAGTCCGTGGACGAGGCCGCCGCCAATTTCGTCAAGCAGCATCGCCCGAGCTCGCTGCTGCAACGCTTCGCCAGCGTCGACGAGATCGCCAGCATGGTGGTCTATGTCGCCTCGAAAGAGGCATCCGCCACGAACGGCGCAGCGCTGCGCGCCGAGGGTGGCATCGTCAACACGATCGCCTGAGGGGAAGCGGTCGGCTACTCGTCTTTGATGCCGGCCTTCTGCGCGATGTCCTTCATCTCGGCCGTCTCTTTGGTCACCGCACCGGCCCAGTCGTCAACGCGCGCGAAGCCGGGCTCGAAGCCGACCTTGACGAAGCGCTCCACAACGGAGGGGCTATTGATGATCTCCTCCAGCGTCGCCGTGAGCTTGTCGCGAACCGGTGGCGGCAATCCCTTGGGCGCGACCACCGCGCCCCATGACGAGAAGTCAATGGCGGGATAGCCGAGCTCTGCCAACGTCGGCACGTCCGGCAGGAACGGCGTGCGCTTGCCCGAGAACACCGCGAGCACCTTGACGGCGCCCGCCTCGATCTGCGGCTTGGCGGCGATCACCGTGTCGACATGGTACTGAATGTGCTTGCCGATGAGATCGTTCATCGCGGGGGCGCTGCCCTTGTAGGGCAGGTGAACCATCTTGATGCCGGCATTCGACTTGAACAACTCGCCGGCGAAATGCGACACCGTCGCGACGCCGAAGGAGGCCAGCGACAGCTTGTCCGGGTTAGCTTTTGCCTCCGCGACCAGCGCAGGCAGATCCTTGACCGGATTGTCCTTATAGGTGACCAGCGCCAGGGTGATCTTGCCGACCCGGCCGAGCGGCTCGAAATCCTTGGCCGCATCGTACGGAACGCTCTCCTTCACGGCGGCCGGCAAGGTGAAGCTCGAATTCGAGCTGAAGAACAGGGTGTACCCGTCGGGGGCCGCGCGCGCGACCTCCTTGGCCGCGATCGTGGTGCCCCCGCCGGGGCGGTTCATGATGATGACGGGCTTGCCGAGCCGCGCTTCGAGCTCGCCGCCGATGATGCGGGCCACCACGTCCGAGGCTCCGCCCGGCGGGAACGGGACGATCAATTGCAGGGATTTCTCGGGATAGGTCGATTGGGCGGTTGCGAGTGAGTTGACGCTGATCGAGCCGATCGCGGCGAGCGCTAGCGCCAGGAACGTTGTTTTCATCGTGTCGTTTTTCCGCGGTTGAGGTTTCAATCGAAGGCGAGAAATCCCGGCTTGTCCGCAATCGGCGGCTGCCTGGCGAGCCACGCAATGTCGGGAACGGGGCGGGCGGTATCCGGATTGGCGGCGAGCACCGCTTCGATTTCGCGCGCGACCGCGAGCGTTGAGAGATCGCCGCCGCGCGGGCCGATCACCTGGATGCCGAACGGCAGGCCGGCGTCGTCGCGTCCGGCCGGGATTGCGACGGTGGGATGGCCGACATTGGTGACGGCATAGGCGAGCGCGAGCCAGTGGAAATAGCTCTTGGTCGGCCTGCCGTCGATCTCGGCTGGATAGAGTTCCGACCACGGCCGTGGACTGATGGTGACTGGAGGCGCGAGAATGAAATCGTGATCCGCGAAGAAGGTCTGCCAGCGCCGGTAAAGGTCGGTCTGCATCGAGAGCGCGCGCGCCACGTCGGCAGCGGAATAGCCAAGCCCCTCCGCAACATTGTCGCGGATGTTGGGCCCGACCTTGTCCGGAAACTTTTCCACGAGCTCGCGGTGGCGGCCGAGGAATGCGACGGCGCGCAGGATGCTGAACACCTCGTCCGCGCCGGTGCAATCAGGATGAGCCCATTCGACTTTGTGAAACACCGTTTCGAACGAATTGAGCTTCTGTCTGAAGGTGCGGGCGACCGCCCCCTCGGTCGGCGCAAAGCCGAAGTCGCTGGTTGCAGCAATGCGGAGCGCGGAGAGATCGACGCGCGGCGGATTGCGATAGAGCGCCGGCGAAGGCGCGCCGCCCGCATGAAGGATCGCCGACAACGGATCGCGGGCGTCACGATCCAGCATGCAGGACAGCATCAGGCAAACGTCGGACACGGTTCTCGCCATCGGCCCGAGTTGCGAGATCTGCAGCCAGGCCATGTTGCGGCTGTTGCTGGCGATTAGTCCGGGCGAGGGCCGGAATCCGACCACGCCGCAAAAGGATGCCGGATTGCGGACGGAGCCGCCGGTATCGGATCCGGTCGCGAGCGGCACCATGCCAGTGGCGAGCGCGACCGCTGATCCCCCCGACGAACCGGCGGCGGATCGATGGGGATCGAAGGGATTGCCGGTCGCGCCATATACCGCGTTGCGCGTATTGCCGCCGGCGCCCCATTCCGGCACATTCGTCTTGCCGAGCACGATCGCGCCCTCGCGCTTGAGCATCGCGACGATGGCCTCGTCCTGCCTGGCGACATTGTCCGCGAATAGCACGCTGCCGAAGCTGGTCGGCAATCCCTCCGCATCGATCAGGTCTTTGACACCGAGCGGCAGCCCATGCACCGCGCCGAGGGTCTCACCGCGCATCACGGCGGCCTCGCGCTCGCGCGCCGTCTTGCGCGCGGTTTCGAACGAGCGCGCAACAACGGCATTGACCGCCGGATCGACCGCTTCGATGCGGCGGATGCAGCTATCCGTCAGCTCGACGGGGGAAAGCTTGCGCTGTCCGATCAGCGCGCGTGCCGCGACCGCCGACAGGTCGCATGGTTCGGTCATCATCAATCTGCTTGTTGCTGGTCCCGGCGGGCGGGGGGTCGGCCCTCTTGTCCGGGACCGCAGACGCATGATGCATCAATCGTGCCAAGCCTACCACCCCTCCAGCACGATCTTGCCGCGCGACTTGCCGCTCTCCAGCAGCGCGTGCGCGCGCTTGAGGTTGGCTGCGTTGATTGTGCCAAAGGTCTGGTCCAGCGTGGTGCGCAACACGCCCTTGTCGATGAGGTCGGCGACATCATTGAGCAGATGATGCTGCGCGATCATGTCAGGGGTCTGGAACGAGGAGCGCGTGAACATCGATTCCCAGTGCACCGAGATTGCCTTGCCCTTGAATGCGGCAATCGTGAACTCCGGAGGATCATCGATCAGGCCGAACTTGCCTTGCGGTGCCATGAATTCCGCAATCGCCTTGTAGTGCTGGTCGGTAAAGGTGAGGCTGGCCACGAGTGCGACCGGCGGCAGCTTCAGCTTCTCGATCTGCTCCTTCATCGGCTTGCCATGGTCGATCACCACATGCGCGCCGAGATCAAGGCACCATTTCTGCGACTCCGGCCGCGTCGCGGTGGCGAGCACCGTCAGCCCGGTGAGGCGGCGGGCGAGCTGGATCAGGATCGAGCCGACGCCGCCGGCGCCGCCCGTGATCAAGAGGGCACGCGGATCGACGCTCTTGCCCGGCACCGCGCCGAGCCGGTCGAACAGCAGCTCCCAGGCGGTGATGGAGGTGAGGGGAAGAGCGGCGGCTTGCGCGAACGACAGGCTCTTCGGCTTGTTGCCGACGATGCGCTCGTCGACCAGGTGGAATTCGGCGTTGGTGCCCTGGCGTAGGATCGACCCGGCGTAGAAGACCTCGTCCCCCGGCTTGAACAGCGTCACGTCGGGGCCGACGGCATCGACTACGCCGGCCGCGTCATAGCCGAGGATTTTCGTCTCGCCCTCGGGCGGGGCGGCGCGCTTGCGCACCTTGTAGTCGACCGGATTGGCCGAGATCGCTTTCACGGCGACGCGGATGTCGCGCCCTTTGGGGTCGGGTTTAGCGGTCTCGAAATCGAACAGTGACTCCGCGTCCTCGATCGGAAGCGATTTCTTGTAGCCGACGGCTTTCATGGCGTGTCTCCATCAGATGGCTTTGTTCGCCTGCTGCCTTAACTGTCGCTCTGGCTCCGATTTGGCAAGTACTGTAAATTTGGGGATATAGTCCCTGTTTGGATACTATTGGGAAAAAGCGCATGAAACGCCGTAGTTTCGCCCGCCGTCCAGGCTGCTCCGTCGAGGCGACGCTGGACCTGATCGACGGCAAGTGGAAGGGCGTGATCCTCTACCACCTGCAGAGCGGCACCCAGCGCTTCGGCGAATTGCGCCGCCGGATGCCTGGCATCACCCAGCGCATGTTGACGAAGCAGCTGCGCGCGCTGGAGGAAGACAAGCTCGTCATCCGCAAGGTCTATGCCGAGGTGCCGCCGCGCGTGGAGTATTGCCTGTCCGAGCTGGGCGAGAGCCTGAGGCCCGTGATCGACATCCTGAAGGCCTGGGGCGAGAGCCACCAGGAGCGGTTGTCCTGCGCGCCGCCGCCCGTGGTCGTGAAGAAGAAGCGCGCGGCGTGATCGTTCGGAGCGGACGCTGCCGCTCCCGAACGAGCGCGTTCTAAAGCGCGATCGCGCTTTAGGTTGTTGTTTGAGCATGATCTTTTCGGAAAACCGCTTCACACTTTTCCGGATCATGCTCTAGAACGCGAACTGCGTGCGCATCGCGACCGCGTCGAACTTCGAGCCGACGTCGGCGGTCGAGATCGGCGAGGCCTGTCGCGACACCGTGCCGTGCAGATAATCGAGCATGAAGCGCACGTTGCCGTTGACGTACCAGTTGAGCGCGAGCGTATAGACGGTCTGCCGGCCGCCTGCGACGCCGCTCGCGGTCGCGAGCTGATCGTTGAGGTCGATCGTCGAGAACCGTCCTGCGATCTCCCACGCGCCCCAGCCGCCGCCGTCGAGCGAGAACGGATGTGCCGGCTTGACGCCGCTATAGGCCGCGTTCGCCGCATTGTAGGAGCGGCCTTCGCCGGTCAGCACATAGCCGGCCTGCGCGTAGCCGCCTTGGAATTTCAGGCTCGGTGCACCCGTCAGCGGCACGGCCGTGTTGGCGGTGCGATCGACATTGTACCAGAAATACTCGCCCTGGACGATGAACGGACCGTAGGTCGCCGCCGCCTCGACGCTGTAGACCTGCGCGCCCGAGGCATTGGCGATAGCGCCGGTCGAGATCAGCGTGGTCGGGTCGAGCCGCAATTCCGGACGATCGCTTAGCGTGACCGTCTGGGTGTTGGCGATCAGATTGCGCGGCGGCTGGATCAGCCATTGCGCATTGGCGCCGATATGCACCGAGTAGTCCTTGGTGCTGATCGGATTGCCGGCGACGCGCGCCACGGCACCATATTGCTCGCTGGTGCCGGGCGGCGCCGCGCTCGAGGCGGAATGGATCGCACCGGTCGTCGGTCCCGTGACATAGCCGCCGATCCAGAGCTGGTCGTTGAACCAGCGCGCACCGGCTGCGGAACGGAAGTCACCGGCGGCGATGTTGGTCGCGATCACGCCGGGCGAGGCGCGCTCCATGAACATGATGTCGTTCGAGCTCGTGGCTTCATCCATGGTGTAGGGCAGGTCCATGATGCCGGCCTCGATCGCCATCTTGCCGCCGAACGGCTTCAGGCCGGTATAGCTGATATAGGCGTTCTCGACGCCGGAGACGCCGCCGCCGGGCAGCGATCCCGGCGCGGCGCCGCCAAATCCGTCGGACGAGCCGCCGAAATCGTAGACCAGTGCGAAATTCCAATCGTGGAAGAACTTGCCGGTGACACCGATGCGCGCGCGGCGGACGTTCTGGCCGCTATCGAGCTTTTGCGGCACGGTGGCCGCGGTGTTGGGGCGGTAGTCATAGCCGCCGACATCCCAATGCAGGCGACTGGTGATGGCGACGCAGTTGGCCTGGTCGGCGGTGCAGATCGTCGGCCGGTTGTTCGGCATCGTCACGACGACGCCGGAGGCCGGCGCCGGCCCCTTGACGGGGATCGCCGCGTTGGCATTGGCCACCGCGGCCTTTGCCTCCGCGCGCGCCTCGGCTTTGGCCTCAGCCTTGGCTTCGACTTTCGCCTTTGCTGCGGCGGCCGTGTTCGCCGCGGTCTGGCTCTGCAGCTTGTCGAGCTTCTGCTCGAGCATCTTCAACTGCTGCTTCAACAGCGCGATCTCCTGCTCGCTGCTGCTTGCCGACTGGGCCTGGGCCTGCGAGGCCGCCAGCGCGCCGGCGAGACCCATCGCTGCAGCCGCAATTCTTGTTCTGCTCACGTTACGCTCCATCATCTGACTGTTTTCCCCAAGTCGCGAACGGAGAGCCTAGGTGTGATCGATGACTGCCCCGCGACGCTGCGATCGGTTGCATGGGTTCCCACTGATGCAAATTCGCCGCAACCGAATCCGCTTCCCACCACCATGCAAGATGACGAACATCATGCCAATCCGCGCCCGAGCAAATTGCCGATTCGCACGGCACCATTGCATGCCGGACACGGCTGGGAAGGGGCCGAATATTGCCTCCGGCGGCCTTCTATTGGGAGGCGAACGCGCCTATATTCCGGCGTCTTTTCCAAGAGGTAGGAATGTTTCGAGCGACCTGGACTGCCGCCCTCACGGCGCTGTGCGTAGCCTTTTCGGCCACCTTCAATCCGACTGCTGCGCAGGACCGTCGGGTCCCGTCGTCGCCGGCCGAGCTGCGGATGTCCTATGCGCCGATCGTGCAGCGGGTGCAGCCGGCGGTCGTCAACGTCTATGCCGCAAAGGTGGTGCAGAACCGCAATCCGCTACTGGACGATCCGATCTTCCGCCGCTTCTTCGGCGTGCCGGGCCAGCAGCCCGAGCAGATGCAGCGCTCGCTCGGCTCCGGCGTCATCGTCGATGCCTCCGGCCTCGTCGTCACCAACGTCCACGTCATCGAGGGCGCCGACCAGGTGAAGGTATCGCTGTCGGACAAGCGCGAGTTCGAGGCCGAGATCCTGCTCAAGGATTCCCGGACCGATCTCGCCGTGCTGCGCCTGAAGGACAGCAAGGAGAAGTTCCCGACGCTGGACTTCACCAATTCCGATGAGCTCCTGGTCGGCGACGTCGTGCTCGCGATCGGCAATCCGTTCGGCGTCGGCCAGACTGTGACCCAGGGTATCATTTCGGCGCTGGCGCGCACGCAAGTGGGCATCACCGACTATCAGTTCTTCATTCAGACCGATGCGGCGATCAACCCGGGCAATTCCGGCGGCGCGCTGGTCGACATGGGTGGCAAGCTCGCCGGCATCAATACCGCGATCTATTCGCGCTCCGGCGGCTCGCAAGGCATCGGCTTTGCGATTCCCGCCAACATGGTGCGCGTCGTCGTCGCCTCCGCCAAGAGCGGCGGCAAGGCGGTGAAGCGGCCCTGGCTCGGTGCGAAATTGCAGGCGGTGACGCCCGACATCGCCGAGAGCCTCGGCTTGCGCTCGCCGACCGGTGCGCTGGTCGCGAGCGTGGTGTCGAACGGTCCGGCGGCGAAAGCCGGCCTGAAATCCTCCGACCTCATCACCGGGATCGACGGCCAGATCGTGGATGATCCCAACGCCTTCGACTATCGCTTCGCAACCCGTCCGCTCGGCGGCACCGCGCAGCTCGACGTGCAGCGCGGCGGCAAGTCGGTGAAGCTCACGGTAGCGCTGGAGACTGCGCCCGACACCGGGCGCAACGAGCTCGTCGTCACCGCGCGTTCGCCGTTCCAGGGCGCGAAGGTTTCGACCATCACGCCGGCCGTCGCCGATGAGCTGCGTCTGGATGCCGACACCGAAGGTGTCGTGATCACCGATATCGGCGGCGATACCGCTGCTGCGAGTGTCGGCTTCCAGAAGGGCGACATCATCCTGGCCGTCAACAATCAGAAGATCAGCAAGACCGGCGACCTCGAGAAGGCCGCAGGTGAACGGGCACGGATCTGGCGCATCACGCTGGTGCGCGGTGGCCAGCAGATCAACGTCACGCTGGGCGGATGAGTCCGAAGCGACCAACGGAGACACCGACTCTCTTTGCTGCGGCGGGGCTCGATCACGATGCGCCGCATCCGCTGCCGGACCGGCTGCGCCCGCGTGCGCTGTCGGAGGTCGTCGGCCAGGATCACATCCTCGGCCCGGACGGTGCGCTGACGCGCATGCTGGAAACGCGCACGCTCGGCTCGCTGGTGTTCTGGGGCCCGCCCGGCACCGGCAAGACCACGGTGGCGCGGCTCCTGGCTGACGCGACGGATCTGCATTTCGAGCAGATCTCCGCGGTGTTCTCTGGCGTCGCCGACCTCAAGAAAGCGTTCGATGCCGCGCGCGCCCGCCGCGAGATGGGCAAGGGCACGCTGCTGTTCGTAGATGAGGTGCACAGATTCAACCGCGCCCAGCAGGACTCCTTTCTGCCGGTGATGGAAGACGGCACTGTCGTCATGGTCGGCGCCACCACCGAGAACCCGTCCTTCGAGCTCAATGCAGCGTTGCTCTCGCGTGCGCGCGTGCTGGTGTTTCGCTCGCTCGATGCTGCCGCGATCGAGAAGCTGTTCGCGCATGCCGAGGCGGTCGAGGGCAGGAAGCTGCCGCTCGATGCGGAGGCGCGCGCGGTGCTGGTGCGCATGGCCGATGGCGACGGAAGGGCCTCGCTGACGCTTGCCGAAGAGGTCTGGCGTTCGGCGCGGGCGGACGAGATCTTCAACGCAGCGCAGTTGCAGGAGATCCTGCAGCGCCGCGCGCCGATCTACGACAAATCCGCCGATGGCCACTACAATCTGATCTCGGCACTGCATAAATCGGTGCGCGGCTCCGATCCCGATGCCGCGCTGTATTACCTCGCGCGCATGCTGGACGCCGGCGAGGACCCGCTGTTCCTGGCCCGCCGCGTCGTGCGCATGGCGGTCGAGGACATCGGGCTGGCCGATCCGCAGGCGCTCGTCATCGCCAATGCCGCCAAGGACGCCTTCGACTTCCTCGGCCATCCCGAGGGCGAGCTCGCCATCGCCCAGGCCGTAGTCTATCTCGCCACCGCGCCGAAGTCGAACGCGGTCTACACTGCCTTCGGCACCGCGATGCAGGTCGCCAAGCAGGCCGGCTCGCTGCTGCCGCCAAAGCACATCCTCAATTCCCCGACCAAGCTGATGAAGTCCGAAGGCTACGGCTCCGGCTACGCATACGACCATGATGCGCCTGACGCCTTCTCCGGCCAGGATTACTTCCCGGAAGCCCTGGGACGTCAGACCTTCTACGACCCGCCCGAGCGCGGCTTCGAGCGCGAGATCAGGAAGCGGCTCGATTATTGGGCCAAGCTGCGCAAGGAGCGAGGCGGGACGTAGGGCTGTCGAGGTTACTACAGGGCGTACATTTACGGTTTACGTAACGCGTAAATCTTGCTACTCGCCGGGGAAACTCCCATGGCTCATACACCAACACATCCCGGTGAGCATCTTGCCGAAGAGCTGCGCGAAATCGGCATCACGGCCGCAGAGCTGGCGCGTCAGATCGACGTGCCTGTGAATCGCGTCACCAGCATCATCAACGGGCAGCGCGGCATTACCGCTGACACGGCGTTGCGCCTGGGTCACTGGTTCGGCACCAGCCCGCAATTCTGGATGAACCTGCAACAGCAATATGAGCTGCGGCTGGCGGAGAAGGAGGTGGGCGCGCAGGTTGCGTCGCTGCCCCGCCGGGCCAATGCGCAGTCGACGCGAAAGCTTGGAAAAACCGCATGAGCCGCCGTATCAAGAGAATGAACCCAAAGCCGCGTTCGCGTGACGAGCGCGACGACTCGCGGCCGCATCAGGCGCGTAGCGCGAAGAAGGCGGGGCCGCGTCCGGGTGGCAAGCCCGGCGGTAAGCCGCCGCGCTTTGTTGGCGAGCGCGCCGAGCGGCGTCCGCCCAAAGCGGTCCAGGAGAGGCCTGCGCCTGAAAAGTCCGTCGAGGCGCTGCTACCGACCAAGGTGCAGACCGTCACGGTCACGGCCGACGAGAACAACATGCGCGTGGATCGATTCCTCGAGGCGCGCTTTCCCGGCCTGTCGTTCTCCCACATCCAGCGCGTCGTACGCAAAGGCGAGCTGCGCGTTGACGGCAAGCGCGTCGACAGCAAAGACCGGCTGGAGGAGGGACAGAGCGTCCGTATCCCGCCGCTCAAGCTCGATGCGCCGAAGGTCGTCGGCGAGCTCTCGGAGGCCGCGCAGAAGACGCTGAAGGCGCTGAAGGAGATGACGATCTGGGAGGACGACGACGTCCTCGTCCTGAACAAGCCGGCCGGCCTTGCCGTGCAGGGTGGCTCGGGCATGACGCGGCACATCGACCAGATGCTTGAGGTGATGCGCGATGCCAAAGGCCAGAAGCCGCGTCTCGTCCACCGTATCGATCGCGAGACCTCGGGCTGTCTCCTGATCGCCAAGACGCGCTTCGCTGCCTCACACCTGACCGGCGCGTTCCGCTCGCGCTCGGCGCGGAAGGTCTATTGGGCCTTGGTGCCGGGCCTGCCGAAGCCGAAGCAGGGCCGCATCTCGACATTCCTTGCAAAGGAGGAGGGCGAGGACGACACCATCATGCGCATCGCCCAGCATGGCGATGAGGGCGCCAGTCACGCGGTGACGTACTACGCCGTGGTCGAGACCGCCGGTAACAAGCTGACCTGGGTGTCGCTGAAGCCGGTGACGGGCCGCACCCACCAGCTGCGCGCCCACATGGCCCATATCGGCCATCCCATCGTCGGCGATCCCAAATATTTCAACATCGAGAACTGGCAGCTGCCGGGCGGCTTGCAGAACCGGCTGCATCTGCTCGCACGCCGGATCGTCATCCCGCATCCGCGCGGCGGCGTGATCGACGCCACCGCGCCGTTGCCGCCGCACATGCAGCAGTCGTGGAACCTGCTGGGTCTGGACGCAACCAGATTTGATCCGATCGAGAATGCGCCTGAAGAATAGTGAGGTTGAATAGGGGCGCCTGGCGCACGACATGTTCCCCCATGAGACGATTGTCGATCTGCTTTGCGCTCTTGGCTACTCTGTTGGTAGAGCCGGCCGCCCGCGCGCAATATGTCTCGCCGGACGCCGCGCGGCTCGCTCCACCGCTGCCTGCGCCGCCACCGCCGCCGAAGATCGAGGTGCCCAAGGTTCCGCAGTTTGACGCGCCGCCGCGCTACAATTACCAGCCGCTCCCGCGCAATTCGTTCAGCGATCGCGTCACGAAATGTCTTCACGACGGCGCAGCCGCAGGACTGGGGCCGGCCGATCGCGGCACGTACGCGCGCATGTGTGCGAACTAGCAGCACTCCTGGTCCTACTGGCGAGGTCGTGATGACACTGGTAATTCGACTGACGACAGGAACAAAAAAACGACATGCGCGAATTGTTCGAAGAAGCTGCGGGGCAGCCCCCGCCTGATCCCCGGGAATCGGCGCGCGCGTCCGCGCGCACGCCGCTGCGCAAGCGCTTCTACAAGGAGGCCGGCGTCGTCGATGCCGAGGGCGGCTTCGCCATCACTCTCGACGGCAAGCCGATCCGTACGCCCTCCGGCCGCCAATTGGAGATCCCGACGCGCGCGCTCGCAGATAGTGTCGCCGCGGAATGGTCCGCCCAAGGCGAGGAGATCGATCCCGTGACCATGCCGTTGACGCGCATCGCCAACAGCGTGGTCGAGGGCGTTATCGATCGCGTCGAGCTCGTCAGCGAGGACCTCGCCAAATATTTCGAGTCTGACCTGCTGTTCTATCGTGCCGGCCATCCTGAGGGACTGGTCGCCCGGGAGGCCGCGCATTGGGATCCTGTGCTGTCCTGGGCGGCGCAGACGCTGGGTGCGCATTTCATCCTGTCCGAAGGCGTCATGCACGTGAAGCAGCCGGACGAGGCGGTGAAGGCCGCACGGGCCGCGCTGCCCGGCGACCCCTGGTCGGTCGCCGCGCTCCACATGGTGACCACCCTGACCGGATCGGCGCTGCTCGCGCTGGCGCTGGACCAGGACGTGCGCGATGCCGACCAGGTCTGGGCCGCCGCGCATGTCGACGAGGACTGGAACGTCGAGCAATGGGGCGTGGACGAGGAGGCGGCCGCCCGCCGCGCCGCCCGCCTGAAGGATTTCCAGGCCGCTGCGACGGTTCTGGCGGCGGTGAAGCCGCCGGCCGTGCCAGGTTAACGAGAGGTTTACGAGGCGGCGGTTACGGTAGCCAGCATTCCCCTAGGGCTGCCGAGATGCCGACGCCGGTCACCCCCATCGCTCCCGTCAACGCTGCCAGCCGCCCGGCTGATGCGGCGACGCCGGATCTCGTGCTGCAAGCCGGCAGTGTCGTCGATGCCAGGGTGGTCAGCGTGCTCGCCGACAATCTGGTGCGGATCGCGATCGCCCACCTGGCGATGGACGTGATGTCGGAGGTGGCGTTGACGCCGGGGCAGAATCTCCAGCTCGCGGTCTCGCAGAGCAACGGCACCATTCGCCTTGCAGTCATGGGCGGGGCGGGCGAGGCGGCGGGAGATCAGGTCACGCTGACGCCGCGGGCGGCCTCGCTGGTGGACAGCCCGCCGCTGGCGCCGTCGGTGGCCACGGCACGTAACACCCTCAGTCCGTCCGAGCAGGTCGCCGTCCAAACGGCCTCTGCCGGAGCCGTGACCAAACAGGGCAGCCAGGCGCCGCTGTTCGCCAACCTGGCCTCTGTTGTGACGAGCAGCAATCTGCCCGCAGGGCTGAAGCAGGCGGTGCTCGATGTGCTGGCGCAGCAGACGCCGCTCAACACCGCCCTCGACGGCGGCGATATCGAATCCGCGTTCCAAAAGTCAGGGCTGTTTCTCGAGGCGTCATTGGCCGCAGGCACGTCGCCGTCCTCCGGCACGATCCCGGACTTGAAGGCCGCTCTGCTGGTGTTGCGCCAGACCCTGGCATCGACCTCCGGCGCGCCGCAGGCAACTGCGCCAGGTGTGGCGCTGCCGGCGAGTGCTGCGGCCACGACGCAGACCGCAGCCTCCGCGCTGGCGGGCGCAACGGCCCAAGCGGCGTTGCCGGAACTCGCCCGGCCGGCGCAAGCGTCGCGCGGTGCGCTTGCTGCCGCTCTGCTGGCAGATGTGGCGGGCAACAATCCGCAAGCCTTGGTGTCGCGCACCATGTCCGCGCGCCTTGCCGCGAGCCTGCTGCAGGAGGTCACGGAAAACCTGCCGCGCCTGACCGGCAACGTGCCGGGCTCCAACAAGTCCGTGCCGGACGCCCATATCTTCGAGGCGGCCGCACACCCGACACCTCCGCCGGTCCGCGGTGCGCTGCCGGCGCCTCAGTCCATCGCCGCGCCGTCGCTCGCACCGGATACGCCGCTGGCTGCGACCGTGCATCGTCTGCTCGATGACACCGATGCCGCGATCGCGCGGCAGACGCTGTTGCAAATTGCCTCGCTTCCCGATCGCACCGACGCCAGCGGCCACCGCATCGATCCGGCCGCGCCGCAGTGGAATTTCGAGATTCCGTTCGCGACCCCGCAAGGTACCGCGATGGCGCAGTTCGAGATCTCGCGCGACGGCGGCAATGAGTCGGACGATCCCGCCAAGCGCGCCTGGCGCGCACGCTTCTCACTCGATGTCGAGCCGGCCGGACCCGTGCATGCGCTGATCACGCTGAACGGCGACAAGACCTTCGTTCGGATGTGGGCGGAGCGGCCGGCCACGGCGCAGCAGCTCCGCGCCGGCATCGGTGAGCTCAGCCAGGCCTTGACGAAGGCCGAGCTCAAGCCCGGCGATATCGTGGTCCGCGACGGCACGCCGCCGCAACCGGCGCCGGCTCGCGCCGGCCACTTCCTGGATCGCGCCACATGAGCGATCCCTCCAAGCTCGCGATCGCGCTGCATTACGAGAAGGGATCTGGCGCGCCCATCGTCGTCGCCAAGGGCAAGGGCACGATCGGCGAGAAGATCGTCGAGATCGCCAAGGCCCACGACATTCCGATCGAGGAGAACGAGGTCCTGGCCGGCGCGCTGTCGAAGGTCGAGCTCGGCGACGAGATCCCGCCGGATCTCTACAAGGCCGTCGCCGAGGTGCTGGTGTTCGTGCTGCGGCTGTCGGGCCGGGGGCGGTAGAGCATGATCCGGACCCGAAGGGCCGCGCTAGCGCAAAGTGTCTAGCGGTTTCCCGAATAGATCATGCTCAAGATGTAACCTGTCATCGTTTCACCATGGAGCGGCTGCATGGTCGCGCTGGTTTTCGCTGCTCACGGATATCGCTTTTGCTGACCCGCCGTTCCACCCTCGGCCTCCTCGCCGCAACCGTGATCCTGCCTCAACGCGCGCGCGCCCATGTCGCGCCGCCGCGCAATGAAATCCGCGACGCTCTTGCAAAGCGCTTCACCGACCTCGGCACGTCGGGCACCTTCGTCGGCTACAAGGTCGAGGATTATCTGATCGTCGCCAGCGACAAGGAGCGCTCGGGCGAGGGCAAGTTGCCGGCCTCGACCTTCAAGATTCCCAACTCGCTGATTGCGCTCGAGGCCGGTGTCGTCACTGACCCCGACAAGGACGTGTTTGCCTGGGACGGCGTCAAGCGCCCGATCGAGGCCTGGAACAAGGATCACACGCTGCGCAGCGCGATCGCGGTGAGCGCGGTGCCGGTCTATCAGGAGATCGCGCGCCGCATCGGCGAGGCGCGCATGCAGCAATATGTCGACGCGTTCGACTACGGCAATCGCGACATCGGCGGCGGCATCGACCAGTTCTGGCTCACCGGGGCCTTGCGCATCGATCCGGTCGAGCAGGTCGATTTCGTCGACCGGCTGCGCCGCCGCGCGCTGCCGATCTCAAAGCGCAGCCAGGATCTCGTTGCCGATATCCTGCCGGCGACCAAGGTCGGCGACGCCGTCATCCGCGCCAAATCCGGTCTCCTGGGCGCCGAGCGCGGCGAGCCGTCGCTCGGCTGGATGGTCGGCTGGGCCGAGAAGGGCGAGGCCCATACCGTGTTCGCGCTCAACATTGATTGCAAAGAGTCACGGCACATCGAGGCTCGCATGACGCTGACGCAAGCCTGCCTTGCCGAGATCGGCGCGCTCTAGCGCGACCGTGTGGTTGATGGAGAAGCAACCCGATCCCACACGGTCAGCTTAAGCGCGCGGTTGCAGATCAAGCCGGCACCTGAACCTCGGTCGTCGCAATCAGGCGCCAATCGGCGAGCGCGGCCAAACGGTGGGGCTCGGCCTCACGCCGGTAATCGGAGCTCGAGACGATCGCTCGAAAGGTCGCGAAGTCCGGGTAACGAACGATTGCGGCGTCGTGCCAGGCTTCGCCTTGCGCGGCCACCAGCAGAGCTCCGACAGAGCCAAGCCAAGTCGGCGTGACCCGTAGCGGAATCGCGACCTTGCGAAATGCGGGGACATAGCGCGTGTAATAGGCCTCGCGGCCGCTACAGGCCGGAAGCTCGGTCTTGCCCGGGTACAAGGCCTCATCTCGATAGCGCAGAAGATTGAGCATGAAGATGGGTTGATCTCCGGGCAAGCTCGAGGCTGCCCTTTCGAGTGAGGCATTGTCGATATCGACGAACATTGTTGTCTCCGGTCGTGGGTTCCTGCTGCGAGCTGATATCGCTTCCAACGCCCGGCTTTGTAGTGGCTTCGATGTCACTGCTATGATGACGCAAGGGCAACACCAGTCGCCACCAGCTCCTCAATCTGCTCCAGTTCGTTCGCGTTGTCGACGCGGGCTCCTTTGCCGAAGCTCTCCGCCGCGCCGGAACGTCGATCTCGGCGATGTCGAAGGCGATCGCTCGGTTCAGACAGGATCTGACTTCGCGGTCAGCGCGCGGTCGATCGCAAAGCCGCCGATCTCGCTCATGGCCTGCGAGATCGGATCGCCGCGCCGGGCAAAGCCGCTGGAGAGATAATCGAACTGCGTGCGCGCCAGCCGCAGCACCTCGATCGGCACCGAGACCGCCGTCTCGTTGAAGCTCTCGACGGAGGTGCGCAAGCTGTCGAGCTCCGTCGTGAGCTTGCCGATATGTCTCTCGGCATGCTGCATCAACTCGAACAGCTTGCCGCGCTCGGCATCGAAGGCGGCGCGCTCGGCTGCGGTCGCGGCGGTTAGCTCGACGAGCTGTGCCCGCAGCGCCGCGATCTGGCCGACCATGGCGTCGGAGGCGAGTTTGGCGGACTCGCGCAGCTCGGCGTTGCGCGTGCTCTCTTCCTGCGCCTGATGATAGAGCCGCTCGGCCGACATCGCCCGCTGGTTCAGCGACTCGATCATGCTGGCCGCGCGCAGCAGCATCTCGCCGTTCCGCCCCGACACCATGCCGGCCATGCGGCGCAGGAAGTCGATGGTTTCGGACGATGGATTCGGCGGCAGGGGGACGACCGTCGCGGACATCTCGGTGATGCCAGTAGGTAGATGCTGGAGCCAGGGCGTGAGGATCGCCGCCGTACCAACTGGGCTCACGCAACATTCGGCGCCTGATCTGACTCGGAGCAAGCCTGAATCGGTGGGCCCGGTCAACCTGCCGGGCTGCCAAATTTGAGGTCAGGAATCCTTCTGCCGCCCGATCCGCCCCAAATGGGTGAAGCCGAATCCGGCGGAATATTTCAAGCCGTAGCCGAGCGCCCGGTCGATGCCGATATGGGCAACCCAGATCAAGGCGATGGAGAGGGTGAGGGGCGAGGCGAGGGCGAAGCCCAGCGTCAGCAGCGCCACCGGTGCCATGTAGCTGTGAGCGGCGTTGTAGACCATCGCACCGAACCTGGCGTCGGACAGGTAGGCCAGGAAGCTCAGATCAGGCACGAAGAACAGCAGGGCAAACACCAGCCACGAGCCGTCCCAGGCCGCATAGAGCGTCACCATCCCTGCAAACAGGGTCAGGCCCTCCAGCCGCAGCAGGATGTTGACGCCGCCAGTCGCGGCGCCTGTCTCGGCCGTTCCTTCGCTCACGCTCGCCTCCTGGGCAAAACTTTGTAATTCCTTGCGCTTTCCCGCTGCGGCAGGGCAGCCCTGCGACGGCGAAAGCGGCTTTCCGGGCCGCAAAATGCCGTGTTAGAACCCGCCCACCACTTAAGAACTGGCGGGAGCAAATGAAACACATCCTGGACGCCCTTGAAGATCGTCGTGCCGGCGCAAAGCTCGGCGGCGGGGAGAAGCGCATCGAGGCGCAGCACGCCCGCGGCAAGCTGACCGCCCGCGAGCGCATCGAGCTGTTGCTCGACAAGGGATCGTTCGAGGAGTTCGACATGTTCGTCGAGCACCGCTCCACCGAGTTCGGCATGGAGAAGACCAAGGTGCCGGGCGACGGCGTCGTCACCGGATGGGGCACCGTCAACGGCCGCAAGACTTTTGTCTTTGCCAAAGACTTTACGGTGTTCGGCGGCTCGCTCTCGGAAACGCACGCGCTGAAGATCACGAAACTCCAGGACATGGCGATGAAGGCGAGGGCGCCCATCATCGGCCTTTATGACGCGGGTGGCGCCCGCATCCAGGAAGGCGTCGCCGCGCTCGCCGGCTATTCCTACGTGTTCCGCCGCAATGTGCTCGCCTCAGGCGTGATCCCGCAGATCTCCGTCATCATGGGCCCCTGCGCCGGCGGCGACGTCTATTCGCCTGCGATGACCGACTTCATCTTCATGGTGAAGAACACCAGCTACATGTTCGTCACGGGCCCCGACGTGGTGAAAACCGTGACCAACGAGGTCGTCACCGCCGAAGAGCTCGGCGGTGCCTCGGTGCACGCCACGCGTTCCTCGATCGCCGACGGCGCCTTCGAGAACGACGTCGAGACGCTGTTGCAGATGCGTCGCCTGATCGACTTCCTGCCGTCCAACAACACCGACGGCGTGCCGGAATGGCCGAGCTTCGATGACATCGAGCGGGTCGACATGTCGCTCGACACGCTGATCCCCGACAATCCGAACAAGCCCTATGACATGAAGGAGCTGATCCTGAAGGTCGTGGACGAGGGCGACTTCTTCGAGATCGCGGAAGCCTTCGCCAAGAACATCGTCACCGGCTTTGGACGCATCGCCGGGCGCACCGTCGGCTTCGTCGCCAACCAGCCGATGGTGCTGGCCGGCGTGCTCGACAGCGACGCATCGCGCAAGGCGGCACGCTTTGTTCGTTTTTGTGATGCCTTCAACATTCCGATCGTCACCTTCGTCGACGTGCCAGGCTTCCTGCCCGGCACCGCGCAGGAATATGGCGGCCTGATCAAGCACGGCGCCAAGCTCCTGTTCGCCTACTCGCAATGCACCGTGCCGCTCGTCACCATCATCACCCGCAAGGCCTATGGCGGCGCCTTCGACGTCATGGCCTCCAAGGAGATCGGCGCCGACATGAACTACGCCTGGCCGACCGCCCAGATCGCGGTGATGGGCGCCAAGGGCGCGGTCGAGATCATCTTCCGCTCAGACATCGGCGACCCGGACAAGATCGCCGCCCGCACCAAGGAATACGAAGACCGCTTCCTGTCGCCCTTCATCGCCGCCGAGCGCGGCTATATCGACGACGTCATCATGCCGCACTCGACCCGCAAGCGCATCGCGCGGGCGCTGGCGATGCTGAAGGACAAAAAGACGGAAATGCCGGCGAAGAAGCACGACAATTTGCCGTTGTAATAGGAGGTAGCCGGGATGAGCGCAGCGAAATCCGGGTCTTTGCCGAGGTCCCGCATGTCGCTTTGCTCATGCGGGCGACAGGCTCCTTCTGATTTGGCACGCTCGATCCAATGACCGAAGACGATCCGACGGACGAAATCTCCGACATCGAAGATCGGATTGAGCGGCTCGCCGAGATCGCCGAACGATGCCGGAAGTACATTCTGGCGTCCAAGATCGCCATAGGTGGCGGGGCGGCGCTGCTGCTGGTGACGATCCTCGGTGTGTTCGGCTTCGGTCAGACCGCAGCGCTCGGATCTATCGCGCTGGTGCTGGGCGGGATCGTCTCGCTCGGCTCGAATGTCTCGACGTTGCGACAGACGGACGAGGCCATTAGTGCCGCGGAGGCGCGGCGTGCGGCGTTGATCGGCAGCATTGACCTCAGGGTCGTCGCCGATGCACCGCTGAAGCTGGTGTGACGCATCCGGCGCCAGCACGCTTCACGCAGCGGACTTGAGCGTCAGCTCCGATAATTCGGCGCGGCATTCGGCGGCGTAGGCCTGGAGCCGGTCGGCGGTCTGCCGGTCGAGGATGGACTTGGCCAGCCGCTCGGCGCGGGCGATCTGTCGCTTGAGATATTCGATGCGGACCATGGGTCACCTGTCGAATTGAATCGTTCCGATGCCGGCGACTTTATGCCAAGCACAGGATCGGTTATGTGAGGCACATCACGCCCCGCGCGCCTTATCCGCCGCAGCGAAATGCGCCAGCTGATCGGCGTGGGCCTTGGCGAACGCCGGACGTCCGGTGGCGCGCGCGACGTAAGCGCGGCAGGCAGGACTGTCCGTCAGCCCGTTGAAACCATCGACGACGCGCAGCACGTCCGCCATCAGGATGTCGGCGACGGAGAAGGAGCCCGCCAGCCATTCGCGGCTGCCCAGCACCGGCTCGAGATGCCTAAGCCGAAGCTTGAGGAAGTCATCCACGAACTTCCATGCTGCCGTGTCGGTCGGATGTCCCATGAATTTCGACATGCCCCATGGCAGGCTGGCCATCTCCACCGAATTGAGCGCCGCGAACACCCATTCCGTCGCTTCAGTGCGGCCGCGCTGGTCCTTTGGCATCAGCCTCTCACTGAGGCCGCCGAGATGCAGCAGGATTGCGCCGGTCTCGAAGATTGAGACGCTGCCGTCGGTCAGCCAAGGAACTTGGCCGAACGGCTGGTGGGCAAAGTGCGCAGGCGCGCGATCGTCGAACGGAGTGCTGGCGACGCGATACGGCAGGGCGGCCTCTTCGAGGGCCCAGCGCACGCGGAAGTCGCGCACGAAGCCTCGCGGCGCTGCGGGAACCCAATCGAAGGTAGTCAGGGTGAGCTCGGCCATTTTCTGTCTCCGTGTCCTGGTTCGATGCAAAGGACGAACGAAGGGCGCCCGTTCCGACACCGGAGGCAACTCTTTTTGCCACCGGCAGCTTGAGCGGTTAGTCTCGCGTCAAACAACAGGAGGAAATCCGATGTCAGCAGCCTTCTTCGTCGTTCGCGCCGTCGTTACCGACACCAGCAAGCGCGCTGCTTTCGACCGATGGTACGAGACGGAACATTTGCCCGACGCGGTGCAGGCCTTCGGCGTGAGCAAGGCTTGGCGATTCTGGAGCCTCGACGATCCCTCGCTGCACCAGGCGATGTATCAGTTCGATGACGAGGCCAAGCTGAACGCGATGCTGAAAGGTGATGCGCTGAGAAAGCTCGTCGCCGATTTCAACCGCGACTGGCCCGACGTGAAGCGCTCGCGCGAGACGCTGGTGCTGGCGCAGGAGTTCGCGACGTAGCGAGGTCCTGTAGCCCGGATGGAGTTACGAATTCTTCATCTCGGCTCGCATGAATCTGAACGCCAGCTTCAGCTTCGGTTCATGGCGTTGCGGCGACATTCCTTCTGCATCACGTGCACGATGATCTAAGAAGGAAGAAACGATGGAGCGCCGGAATTTTTTGAAACTTGCTTTGGGATTGACGGCGGGCGCCGCCGCTTTCGCCGCGACGGCCGCACAGGCCGCGCCGCTGTCGCCGCAGCCGCTCGCTGATCCCGCCCGTCCGCTGCAAGGCAATCCCGACGCTCATCCTGCCGTCGCCACCGGCGAGGAAGCTGCGCAGCTCGCTCCCGAGCAGGTTCACTGGCGTGGGCGTGGCCGCCACTGGGGCTGGCACCGCCGTCATTGGCGCCGGCATCGCCGGCGCTGGCACCGCCGCCACTATTGGTAGGCTCGCGACCATTCGCGGACCGGACGGGGATCGCCGTTGGCGGTCCCCGTTTCGATTTGGGAGGTGCTTCGGTTCCGCGGCGGACAGATCGTCAGCAACAAAAATGGCCGCGCAGGCTTTCGCCGCGCGGCCATTTTGCAACGGAATGGAGAAGATCAATACGGGCGGCAGCGGCCGGCGTACCAGCGGAAGCCGTAGGGGCACACGCGCGCACGCGGTACGACGACGACCGGCGCTGGGGCGACCACCACGGGGGCGGGGCGAACCACGACAGGGGCGCGCATCGGACGGCAGCTGCCATAGGGGCCGCGATACCAGCCCGGGCCGCAACCGCCGGCGGCGCTGGCCACCTCGCTGAAACCGACGACCGTGCTGGCGAGCATGACGGCGGCTAACAGGTATTTCATTTTTGACCTTCCTTCTTATCCTTTGGGGCAGGCTCGGAGAATGGCGCTTGTGGCGCACGATGAATCAAGAGACACGATTCGACACGTTAAATCTGGGACGTGCCGACACGTCGCGATCCAAACCTGCCAATCATGACCTGAATGCGGCATGAACGTTTTCCGTAGCTGGCTTTGGGCGACACGCTGGTGTCGCTAGCGGCCGAGAAAGCCCAGCACCAGTTCCTTGTACGTCTCCGGCGCCTCCAGGAACACGAGATGGCCGGTGTCGGGGATCACCTCGGCCCGCGCGTTCGGCATCTTCGCGGCGAGCTGCTTCGCAAGCTCTGCATTCTGCCCCATCTTGGCCCGCAGCGGCTCCGGCGCGAGCGGCCGGCCCGGCGCGTTGTGGTCGTCCGCGCCCATGATGAACAGAGTCGGTGTCGCGATCAGCGGGATCTCGTGCGCCACCGGTTCACGATAGATCATCTGGCCGGAAGAGACGAAGGCGCGCAGCCAGCGCGGATAGTCCGGGCTGCCCTTGATATTGAAGCGGGCCTCGATGAACGGCGTGATCGCCTCGGCCGGCAGCTTGATCGCGTAATTGGTCTGGAGTTGCTTGCGATAGCCGTCGGCGGTGAGCTTGTCCTCGGTCTCGATCATCTTCTCGGTCGGTGTCGGCGGCACGTAGAGGCGGTAGTCCTCGAGCCCGATCGGCGCGGTCAGCACCAGATGGACGAGGCGGTCCGGATAGGCGCGGGCGATGCGCACGCCGAGCATGCCGCCGAGCGAATGCGCGACGATCTCGGCCTTATCGATCTTGAGATGATCGAGCAGCGAAATGGTGTTGCGGGCCAGATTGTCGAAATGCAGCTCGCCCTGCGGCTTGGATGATTTGCCGAAGCCGACCTGGTCCGGTACCACGACGCGAAAGCCGGCCTCGCTCAGCATCTTGATCACGGGTACCCAATAGCTCGACGGGAAATTGCGCCCGTGCAGCAGCACGACGGTGCGGCCGTTCGGCCGCGCCGCGGCGACATCCATATAGGCCATGCTGAGCTGCTCGCCGTCGTTGATAACTGGGAGCAAGTGCACGGGGTAAGGATAGGCAAAGCCTTCGAGCGCGATGCCATAGGGCTCGCGCGGCGTGGCATCGGCGGCGTGGGTCGATGTGAGTTGGAAAGTAAGAAGGGCGGCGGCGAGCGCGGCCAGGAAGATGCGGTTCATGACTAGTCTCCGTCATGCCCGGGCTTGTCCGGGCATCCACGTGTCCGCCGCAATAAAGACGTGGATGGCCGGGTCAAGCCCGGCCACGACGGAAGCGAGAGGGCACACGCAAAAGTGTGATCAGTCTTTGCCGCCGCCGAACAGCGCGGCGAACTGCTTCTCGCCGGTGCGGGTGAACGTCACGACGCGGCTGCCGGGCGCGGGATCGCGCGCGGCCCATTTCAGCTCGGCGAAGCGCTGCATCATGGCTGCGCCCAACGTGCCGGCGAGGTGGTGCCGCCGCTCGCTCCAGTCGAGGCAGGCCTTGCAGACCGGGCGGCGCGGGTGGCTGAGCATGTCGGGCGAGATCTGCAGGTGCTTGGCGAGAAAGCGCTCGCCCTCGGCCGTCAGCTCGATCTCCTGCTTCCTCTGCCGGACCAGATGCCGCTCGCGCAAGGAGTCCAGCATCTGGACGCCGAGGTCGCCGGCGAGATGGTCGTAGCAGATCCGCGCGCGCCGCAGCGCAGGGTCCTTCGGCCCGGTGCGCACGCGCATATGGCCGGTCCGCGCGGCAAGGCCGGCGAGCCCCTCAAGCACGCCGGCGACGTCGTCGTCGGTGAGGCGGTAGTAGCGGTGGCGGCCCTGTTTCTCCGGCTCGATCAGGCCGCCGGCCTCGAGCTTCGACAGATGCGAGCTTGCGGTCTGCGGGGTGATGCCGGCCTCCTGCGCCAGCTCGCTCGCCGTGAGCGCGCGGCCGTTCATCAGCGCCGTGAGCATGTTGGCGCGGGCGGGATCGCCGACCAGCGAGGCGACCATGGCGATGTCGGGTCCTGATTTCATTGCTTCGATGGTAACCGAAGCGTTGGTGTCGGGCAAGGGCGTAGCGTGTTGTCACGAGCACGTCATTGCGAGCGAAGCGAAGCAATCCAGACTGCGTCCGCGGAGGGACTCCTGGATTGCTTCGCTACGCTCGCAATGACGGCGAAAACAAAGGAGCCCATCATGTCCGTCACCGTCTTCATCCGCTACCAGCTCGATCCGTTCAAGCGCGCGCAGTTCGAGGAATATTCGAAGCGCTGGCTCACCATCATCCCGAGATGTGGCGGCGAGTTGATAGGCTACTTCATGCCGCATGAGGGCACCAACAACATCGCGTCCGCCCTGATCTCGTTCGAGAGCCTGGCCGCCTATGAAGCCTATCGCAAACGGCTGCGCGCCGATCTCGACGGTATGGCAAACTTCAACTTTGCGGAGGCGGAGAAATTCATCCTCGCCGAAGAGCGCACCTTCCTGCGCAAGGTGGTATTGTAGGTCCACCAACAGCAGGAGACGCCCATGATCGCCGTGATCTTCGAGGTCTGGCCCAAGCCGGAACACCGCCAGACCTATTTCGACCTTGCAGCCGACCTGAAGCCGCTGCTGCAGACCATCGACGGCTTCATCTCGGTCGAGCGCTTCGAGAGCCTGACGGAGAAGGGCAAGATCCTGTCGGTGTCGTTCTGGCGGGATGAAGCGGCCGTCCAGGCCTGGCGCAACACGATGGAGCACCGCCGCACGCAGGCCAGGGGCAGGGCGCAGATCTTCGCCGATTATCACTTACGCATCGCCAGCGTCATCCGCGACTACGGCATGAACGATCGCGACGAGGCGCCGAAGGACAGCCGCGCGGTGCACGACGCGCACTAGCGGACTCGAAAACGCAGCCTTATCTCTGCGCGGCCAACAAGGGAGAGAAACATGCACGTGACGACCGCTGACAAGCGCGCGACGTTCAGGAAGATGCACGAGAGCGGCTGCTTCATCCTGCCCAATCCGGTCGATGTCGGCAGCGCGAAAGCCTTGCAGCATCTCGGTTTCAAGGCGATCGCGTCATCGAGCGCCGGCTTTGCCTGGACCATTGGCAAGGCCGACAATCACGTCACCGTCGAGGACGTCTGTCAGCATCTGGCAGCATTGAGCTCGGCTGTCGACATCCCCGTGAACGCCGATTTCGAGGGTGGCTTTGCGGTCGAGCCCGACAAGGTCGCGGACAATGTCGAGCGCGGTGTGCGCACCGGCGTTGCGGGCCTCTCAATCGAGGATTCCACCGGCGACAAGGACAAGCCGCTCTACGATCGTGTGCTGGCCGTCGAGCGCATCAAGGCCTCGCGCAAGGCGATCGGCGACAGCGGCACGCTGCTGGTCGGCCGCTGCGAGGCCTATCTGTGGGGCGTGACCGATCTCAAGCTCGTCATCGACCGGCTCACCGCCTATGCCGACGCCGGCGCCGACTGCCTCTATGCGCCGGGTCTGAAGAGCCGCGAGGACATCGCCGCGGTGGTCAAGGCGGTCGCACCGAAGCCGTTCAATCTTCTGATCGGCGGCTCCGGCCTGTCGCTGCAGGAAGCCCAGGATCTCGGCGTGCGCCGCATCAGCGTCGGCGGCTCGCTCGCCCGCGCCGCCTGGGGCGGCTTCATGCGCGCGGCCAAGGAGATGGCGGAGAAGGGGACCTTCACCGAGCTCGGCGGCGGCTATCCCGGCGGCGAGCTCAACAAGATGTTCGGGTAGGCAAACGAAAAGCGGCGGGATGTTGCATCCCGCCGCTCTCGCGCATCATTACGAAATGTTACTTCGCGCCGTCGGACGGAGCTGGCGTATTCGGGGCCGGCCTGTTCGGCGCTGCACCCGTGGTCACGCCCGGCTCGGTGTTGCTGCGCGGCGTCACGTCACGCATGCCGGGAGGTGCGGCCGGATTGGTCGGCTGCGTCTGCGCAGTCTGCGAGGCCGGTGTGTTGCTGGCCTCGTTGGTGGTGCTGGAATTGTTCAAGCCGTAGAACACTGCGCCCAGCACCAGGGCGACAGCGACCGCAAACAGCGCGATCTTGCCGCTGGAGGCGGGGCCTTCCCCGAGCTCGGGATCGGCCTGCAGGTCGGCATCCCGGCGCGCCGCGCGAGAGTACTCATCGTCGGCGAGGTTCGGGCGGTACGGATCGTTGGGAAAACGGTCGTCTGCCATCGATTTGGTCTCCTCGGTTATGACCCCGGGACAACCCTCAGGTGCGAGATTCTGTTCCGCCGCCTTGATGCTTTCGTCGCATGTTGCCTCGGTGTGGGGAATCGGGAACCTGTTCCATGGGAACCCGCGCCTGAGTTCGAGGGCCACGGAGAGGGAACACGCGATGTGGAGCCTGCCGCCTACCGATAGCGTGCTGCATTTCCTGTCCCTGGCCGCGGTGGCCGCGCAGGGCATGACGGCTGCGCTCGCTGCCGGACGCCGCAGCATGGATTGGCTGGGCGTCTGCTTCCTCGGCTGCATCACCGCGCTAGGCGGCGGCACGTTGCGCGATCTCTTCCTCGGACATTATCCGCTGGCTTGGGTGCAGAACCCCATCTATCTCGCGCTCGCCGGCGGCGCCGCCTTCCTCACCATCCTGTTTGCGCGCCTCGTGCACCGGCTGAAGGTCGCCTTCATCGTGCTCGATGCCATCGGTCTCGTCGTCTTCACCATGGCCGGCTGCGACGTAGCCTGGCAGATGGATGCTTCGCTGCCGATCGTCATCGTCTCGGGCATGGTGACGGGCTGCGCCGGCGGCGTGTTGCGCGACGTGCTCTGCAACGACGTGCCGCTGCTGTTTCGCTCCGAACTCTATGCCAGCGTCTCGGTGGTGACGGGGTTGTTCTATGCGACCGCGTTCGGTCTCAAGCTCAACGCGGAGCTCTGGACCATTTTGACATTTGTCCTCGGCATCAGCTTCCGCCTGCTTGCGGTGCGCTACAAATGGGAGATGCCGAAATTCGTGTTCACGGGGGATGAAGAGCGGTGAGCGCTGTCGCGCGCGAATGGCGAATAGCGAATGGTTCTGGGCCATTCGCCACTCGCTATTCCCCATTCGCCTCTCGCTTCCTTGCTTTTGCCACCTGTGCCGGTGTCACCAGCGGGCCGGCATTGCCCCAGGAATTGCGGATGTAGTTCGTCACCGCGGCGATCTCGGCGTCGGACAGCTGCTTGGCGTAAGCCGGCATCTCGCCGGTGTTCGGCGCGCGCGGCGTCGTCACGGTGTGGGCACCGTCGAGGATGATGCGCAAGGTCGAGGACGGATTGATCGATTGCAGCAGCGCATTGCCCGGCAGCGGCGGGTAGATGCGCGGGCTGCCTGTGCCGTCGGCCTCGTGGCAGGCGATACAGAGCTTTGCGTAGACCGCCTGGCCGGCCTTCATCTCGGCAGCGTCCGGCGGCGTCACGATGGTCTCGCGCCGGGCCGGCGGCAGGCTCTTCAGATAGATCGCGATCGCGCGCACGTCGGCATCGCTCATCTTCGAGGTCGAGTTGACGACGACCTCCGCCATCGGCCCGCCGGCGTGGCTTTTGGCGTTGCGCCCGCTTTGCAGGTACTCCGTGATATCGGCCTCGCTCCAGGATTTCAGCCCGGTGCGGGCGGCGCCATCGAGCCGCGGTGCGAACCAGCCGCCGACCGCGTTGCCGGACAGCGCCTGCGCATCCCGGTCGGCGCCGAAATAATTCTTGGGCGTGTGGCAGGCGCCGCAATGGCCGAGCCCGGTGACCAGGTAGCCGCCTCTGTTCCAGGCCGCGCTCTTCGTCTGGTCCGGCTCGAACAGGCCGGGCTTGAAATACATCGTGTTCCAAAGCCGCATCAGGCCGCGATAGCCGAATGGCCAGCGCAGCTCCGGCGGCTTGTTGCGGCTGGTGACGGGCGCCAGCGTGGCGAGATAGGCGCGGATCGCCAGCGTGTCGTCCTTCGTCATCCTCGTGAAATAGGGGTAGGGAAACGCCGGGTAATAATTCGAGCCGTCAGGCGCGATGCCGGTGCGCAAGGCGCGGGTGAAATCGGCATCCGTCCAGCCGCCGATGCCGGTGTCGCGGTCCGGCGTCAGGTTCGGCGCATAGATCGCGCCAAAGGGCGTGTCGATGCGCTTGCCGCCCGCGAACGGTTTTGCCGGATCGGCAGTGTGGCAGCCCGCGCAGTCGCCGGCCTCGGCCAGCGCCTTGCCATAGGCGATCAGCTCGGGCGATGGTCCGGCGGCGCCGGCCGCGCTTGTGACCGTACTTGCAACCGCACTGCACAACGCCAGGCCCACAAGCGCCAGGCCCGTCAGAATCGTCCGCATCGACAGCCTCCCCTGCGACCCATCGACCCTACCTGCGTGAAGGGAAGCGTCGATTCATTTCGCAACGATGGGGGTATGGTGACACAAACTGAAAATCGCCAACGTGTTTCAGGCCACGAAATTGCGATTTTTACCCGAGGCCTCCTTTGGTCCAGAATTGTGATGCGGAGCATGAAATATCCGACATAGAGTGGCGGAGGTGGTCGGCGCGCCCTAGCTAAAACCAATGGGCAGGCAACGACTTAAGTCAGCAAGACCTGAACAGGGCGCAAGCGAGGACAGCATGGGCATCAACCAGGGTCCGATCAGTCTCGATCAAAAGTACACCCAGCAGACCGGACACGTCTTCACCACGGGCATCCAGGCCCTGGTCCGCTTGCCGATGGCCCAGATCCGGCGCGACCGCGCCAACGGCCTCAACACCGCGGGCTTCATCTCCGGTTATCGCGGCTCGCCGCTCGGCGGCTACGACCAGCAGCTGTTCGCCGCGCGCAAGCATCTCGAGCAGTACAATATCAAGTTCCAACCCGGCGTGAACGAGGACCTCGCCGCGACCGCGGTATGGGGCTCGCAGCAGCTCAACCTCTCGCCCGGCGCCAAATACGATGGCGTGGTCGGCATCTGGTACGGCAAGGGCCCGGGCGTCGACCGCTGCGGCGACGTGTTCCGTCACGGCAATGCCGCGGGCTCGGCCAAGAACGGCGGCGTGCTGTGCCTTGCCGGCGACGACCACGGCGCAAAATCCTCCACCGTCCCGCATCAGTCCGACCATGCTTTCATGTCGGCACTGATGCCGTATCTCTATCCCTCGAGCATCCACGAGATGATCGAGATGGGCCTGCTCGGCATCGCGATGTCGCGCTATTCCGGCTGCTGGGTCGGCATGAAGGTGATCACGGAGACGGTGGAGACCACCGCCGAGATCGACCTCACCGACGAGATGAAGCCGTTCATCATTCCCACCGATTTCGAGCTGCCACCCGGCGGCCTCAACCTGCGCTGGCCCGACGACCGCTTCGAGCAGGATCGGCGCCTGCAGGACTACAAGGGCTTTGCCGCCATCGCCTTTGCCCGCGCCAATAAGGTCAACCGTGTCACCATGGATTCGCCGAGCGCCCGTTTCGGCATCATGGCCTCTGGCAAGAGCTACGAGGACGTTCGTCAGGCGCTGCGCGAGCTCGGCATCACCGAGGAGGTCGCCGCCAAAATCGGCCTTCGTCTCTACAAGATCGGCATGCCCTGGCCGCTCGAGCCGGAAGGCGTGCACGAATTCGCCGTCGGCCTGGAGGAGATATTCATCGTCGAGGAGCGGCGCGAGATCGTCGAGAACCAGGTCAAGCAGGTGTTGTTCAACTGGCGCGACGATGTGCGCCCGCGCATCGTCGGCAAGATGGACGAGCACGACAAGCGCTTCCTGACCTTCGCCGCCGAGCTCAGCGTCGCCTCGCTCGCGACCTCGCTCACCGAGCGCCTGCTTCGACTTGATCTCAACCCTGAAATTGCGGAGATGCTCCGCGCCAAGGCCGATTGGTTCAACGGCCGCCAGGCGACCCAGATGCAGGCGGTCGCCCCTGTCTCCCGAACCCCGTATTTTTGCTCCGGCTGCCCCCACAACACGTCGACGAAAGTCCCCGAAGGCAGCCGCGCGCTGGCCGGCATCGGCTGTCACTTCATGGCGCTGTGGATGGACCGCTCGACCGAGACGTTCACGCATATGGGCGGCGAGGGCGTGCCCTGGGTCGGCATCGCGCCTTTCACCAACGAGAACCACATCTTCGCCAATCTCGGCGACGGCACCTACTTCCACTCCGGCATTCTCGCCATCCGCCAGGCGATCGCCTCCAAGGCCAACATCACCTACAAGATCCTCTACAACGATGCGGTAGCCATGACCGGCGGCCAGCGTCATGACGGCGATCTCTCGCCGCAGCAGATCACCCAGCAGCTTTACGCCGAAGGCATCCGCGAGCTCTATCTGGTCTCGGAAAACCCCGACGCTTACCCGGCCGATACCATCGCGCCCGGCGTGAAGAAGTATCACCGCGACGAGCTCGACAACGTCATGAAGATGTGCCGCGAGTTCAAGGGCACCTCGGCGATCGTCTTCGTGCAGACCTGCGCCGCCGAGAAGCGCCGTCGCCGCAAGCGCGGCCTGATGGAGGACCCGGCGCGCCGCGTCATGATCAATCCGGCCGTCTGCGAAGGCTGCGGCGATTGCTCGGTGCAGTCGAACTGCATCTCGGTCGAGCCGCTGGAGACCGAGTTCGGCCGCAAGCGCGCTATCAACCAGTCATCCTGCAACAAGGACTATTCCTGCCTGAAAGGATTCTGTCCGTCCTTCGTCACCATCGACGGCGGCGCGCCGCGCCACCGCGCGCCAGCCGAGCTCGCTGAGATCGGCGCGCTGCCCGAGCCGGCCTCGCGCCCGACGCTCGACAAGCCCTATAACATCGCCGTCGGCGGCGTCGGCGGCACCGGCGTGCTCACCATCGGCGCGCTGCTCGGCATGGCCGCCCACATCGAGGGCAAGGCCTCGATGATCCTGGATATGTCGGGCCTCGCGCAAAAGGGCGGGGCGGTGCTCAGCCATGTGCGGCTATCAGATCATCCGGCCGAGGTGACCTGCTCGCGCATCGTCACCGGCACGGCCGATCTCGTGCTCGCCGCCGACGAAGTCGTCGCAGTCGCCAAGGACACGATCACCCTTTGTGACACCAGCCGCACCCACGGCATCATCAACAGCCACGTCATTCCCACCGCCGATTTCATCCTCAATCGCGATTTCAATTTCCAGACCCGCAAGCTGAACGGGCTCCTGGAAACGGCGCTGCACAAGGATTCGGTGTTCTTCGACTTCACCAAGCCGGCCGAGCAGCTGCTCGGCGATGCCATCGCCACCAACATGATGATGATGGGCTATGCCTATCAGAAGGGTCTGTTGCCGCTCTCCGCGGAAGCGATCGAGCAGGCGATCGAGGTCAATGGCGTCTCGATCAAGATGAACAAGGAAGCTTTCCGCCTTGGCCGTCTCGCGGTCGCCGATCCCAAGCGCCTTGCGGATATGCTGAAGGGCGGGGACGAAGTGGCCGCGCCGAAGGCGCTCGATGCCATGACGCTCGACGAGGTCATCGAGCACCGTGCCAAGCATCTGACCGCCTACCAGAACGCTCGTCTCGCCAAGCGCTATCGCAAGCTGGTCGACCAGGTCCGCGATGCCGCCGCGAAGGGCGGCTATGGCGATGCGCTGCCGCGCGCGGTTGCCGTGAATTATGCAAAGCTCCTCGCCTACAAGGACGAGTACGAAGTGGCGCGCCTCTACACCGACGGCGCCTTCGAGCAGCAGCTCCGCGACCAGTTCGAGGGCGACTTCAAGTTCAACTTCAATCTCGCGCCGCCGATCCTCAGCAGCGGTGTCGATGCGCTGGGGCGCCCGAAGAAGCGCGCCTTCGGCCCGTGGATGCTGAAGGTCTTCCGCGTGCTGGCCAAGTTCAAGTTCCTGCGCGGCACGCCGTTCGACATCTTCGGCCGCAGCGCCGACCGCAAGCTCGAGCGCGACCTGATCGCCGGCTACGAGAAGGACGTCGCAAGGGTGCTCGGCCTGTTGTCGCCGCTCACGATCGACACCGCGGTCGAGCTGCTCTCACTGCCCGACCGCATCCGCGGCTACGGCCCCGTGAAGGAGAAGGCCGTACACGACGCCAAGGCCCGCTACGCCCAGCTCGCCGCGGATTTGGCCAACCCGCCGCCGGCGCCCCGGCAGATCGCGGCGGAGTAGGCGTAGTAGCCCGGATGGAGCGCAGCGTAATCCGGGACGAGTGCCTCCGCGGGTGACGGCCCCGGATTGCGCTGCGCTCCATCCGGGCTACGACACCATCCGTTGCGTTGCCCGCCGGGCAAAACACCCAAGCCATGGTCAATCCGCGCGCGCAAAAACATTCCGCTTTACCGAAATTCGGAATTATCGTATCTCTCCGCCACCTCATCCCTCTCAGAGGGGCGTATCGCGATCGTCACGAAACGCGGGGTGAGCGGCGGTGGACGCGGGCTGCGTCGCGCGAGTCTTTCGCGCGCACGACGGGCGCGGTCTCGCGTACGGCAAAATCGTGTGGTCCTGACGCCCGGGGTCTGTGCGTCAAGTCGTGCGGGTCTCTCTCGCAAGGCGACGGGGGCAATAGTGCATCGCTCCCCGGGGAGAGCGCGACATAAGCCGTAGAGCCACTGCGCAGGGAAGGCCGGATGTTGGGCTTCACCTGTATGCCGCTGTGCATCTGTTTTTCGCGCAATTCGCGCACAGCGGACCGTGGGTGCCCAGCCGGCACCCGGTCTTCCCTGCGCCCTCTGTCTTCGGAGGGAGCAAGACGGGAGCAAAACTCGGGCGAGATGTGCCGCGAGGATGCGAGCGTGTGTCTGCGAGCGAGTCTTGAGTTGAAGCAGCGCCATCAGTGGCAACAAACTCCGTCATTGCGAGCGTAGCGAAGCAATCCAGAATTCCTCAATGGAGGGGGCTCTGGATTGCTTCGTCGCAAGGGCTCCTCGCAATGACGACGCGGCGGGCAGGTTCGCTTGCTATCTGGGGCGGATTTTCGGATGTGCTCCCCCTTGCGCCAATCCGCTACCCTCTCGCGGGGCGGAATATTTCCGCGCTTGCCAATCAGCCCGGTGCGGTTCAGAAAAAAGAGCCAAAAAAAGAGCCACGAACGAGACGCGAGCGGAGACTGAAGTTTTGACCATCAAGGGCAAGGCCTACATTGCCGGGATCTACGAACACCCGACCCGGCATGCGCCGGACAAATCCACCGCCCAGCTCCACGCCGAGGTCGCTAAGGGCGCGATCGAGGATGCCGGGATCAGCAAGGATGATATCGACGGCTATTTCTGTGCGGGCGACGCGCCCGGCGGCGCCTGGCCGATGGTCGATTATCTCGGCCTGAACACCAAGAAGCTTCGCCACATTGATTCCACCGAGACCGGTGGCTGCTCCTACATCATCCATCTCGGCCATGCCGCCGAGGCGATCGCCGCGGGCAAATGCTCGATCGCGCTCGTGACGCTCGCCGGCAAGCCGCGCACCGGCGCGATGCCGCCGCGCGCTTCCGGCGCCGAGGTCGATTTCGAAACCGCTTACGGGGCGACCACGCACAATGCCTATGGCATGTGTGCCATGCGCCACATGCACGACTATGGCACCACCTCCGAGCAGCTCGCCTGGATCAAGGTCGCGGCCTCGCATCACGCGCAGTACAATCCACATGCGATGCTCAAGGACGTCGTCACTGTCGAGGACGTCCTGAACTCGCCGATGATCTCCGATCCCCTGCATCGCATGGATTGCTGCGTCGTCTCCGACGGCGGCGGCGCGCTGATCGTGACGACGCCGGAGATTGCCAAGAGCCTGAAGAAGCCGCTGGTGCGCCTGATCGGCCATGGCGAGGCGATGAAGGGCCCGCGCGGCGGCAAGGATCTCGACCTCACTTACTCCGCCGGCGTCTGGTCCGGTCCGCGTGCGTTCGAGGAAGCCGGCATCACGCCGAAGGACATCAAATACGCCTCGATCTATGACAGCTTCACCATCACCGTGCTGATGCAGCTCGAAGACCTCGGTTTCTGCAAGAAGGGCGAGGGCGGCAAGTTCGTCGCCGACGGCAACCTGATCTCGGGCGTCGGCAAGCTGCCGTTCAACACCGATGGTGGCGGCCTCTGCAGCAACCACCCCGTCAACCGCGGCGGCATGACCAAGATCCTCGAGGCCGTCAGGCAGCTGCGCGGCGAGGCGCATCCGAAGGTGCAGGTCAAGAATTGCGATCTCGCCATCGCCCACGGCACCGGCGGCCTCCTCGGCGTCCGCCACGCCGCCTCGACCGCCATTCTGGAGCGCGTGTGATGAGCGAAGTGAAAAAGTATCCGGCCCCGGTGACGAATCCCGAGACATCAGCGTTCTGGGACGCCGCGAAAGAGGGCAAGTTCATGATCAAGCGCTGCACCGCCTGCGGCGAAGCGCATTACTTCCCGCGCTCGATCTGCCCGTTCTGCTACTCCGACAAGACGGTGTGGGAGCAGGCCTCGGGCGAGGGCACGATCTACACCTACAGCTTGATGCGGAAATCGCCGACCGGTCCTTACGCCATCGGCTACGTCACGCTGAAGGAGGGGCCATCGGTGCAGACCAATTTCGTCGACTGCGATCTGGAGAAGCTCAAGATCGGTCAGAAGGTGAAGGTGGTGTTCAAGCCGACCGACGGCGCCCCGCTGCCGTTCTTCACGGTGGCTTGATTGCTTTCTTCCTTCCCCCCTTGCGGGGGAAGGTGGCGCGAAGCGCCGGATGAGGGGTTCTCTCCACGGAGAGAATCTTCAATGTGGAAGCAACCCCTCACCCAAACGCGTATGTGGCCGGCACCTCGGAGCCCTCTCCCGCAAGGGGAGAGGGCGCATCAGTAAGCGCCGGTGAAATCCCGGGAGAAACCAGAAGAATGTCCGCCAGATACGAAGAGCTCAAAGGCCTGAAAAATCTCGGCCAGAAATACGCCTACACCGATCGCGAGGTGATGCTCTACGCCTACGGCATCGGCCTCGGCGCAGATCCCATGGACGAGAACGAGCTCGCCTTCGTCAACGAGGGCACGTTCACGCCGCGGCCGCTGAAGGTGGTGCCGACCTTTGCTTCAGTCGCGGCCTGGGGCTCGGGCCCGGGCGAGATGAATCTCAACCGCGTCATGGTGGTCGACGGCGAACGGGACATCACCTTCCACCAGCCGCTGCCGGTCGCCGCCAACATCACCGCCGACTCCTCGGTGCTCGAAGTCTACGACAAGGGCAAGGACAAGGGCGTGGTCATCGTTCACCAGACCGTGCTGAAGAACGAGAAGGGCGAGAAGCTGGCAACGCTGGTCGCCTCGCGCTTTGCCCGCGGCGATGGCGGCTTCGGCGGGCCGAACCTGACCCAGCCCGATCCGCACAAGATCCCATCGCGCGAGCCGGACAAGACCATCGACATCACCACGCGCCCCGACCAGGCGCTGGTCTATCGCCTCTGCGGCGACCGCAACCCGCTGCACTCCGATCCCGAGTTCGCCAAGAAAGCCGGCTTCCCGCGTCCGATCCTGCACGGCATGTGCACCTACGGCATCACCTGCCGCGGCGTGCTCCAGACCTATGCCGACTACGATGCGAGCGCCTTCCGTCAGCACGTCGCGCGGTTCTCCTCGCCGGTCTATCCCGGCGAGACCGTGACCATGGACCTCTGGAAGGACGGCAACGTGATCTCGTTCGAAGCCAAGGTGAAGTCGCGCGGGGTGACGGTGATCAAGAACGGCAAGACGGTGCTGGGTTAGTGGGCACCGGCGTTTCACTCCCTCGCCCCGCTTGCGGGGAGAGGGTCGGGTGAGGGGCTCTCACCACGAGTCGGGACGGTATTGAGACCTGTACCCCCTCACCCGATCGCTACGCGATCGACCTCTCCCCGCAAGCGGGGAGAGGTGGAAGAAAAACAAACAGGGAGACGCCACCATGGGACTACTCGACGGCAAGGTCGCGCTGATCACCGGCGCGGGCGGCGGGCTCGGTGAGGCCTACGCAAAGCTGTTCGCGCGGGAAGGGGCCTCGGTCGTGGTCAACGATCTCGGCGGTCCCCGCGACGGCTCCGGCGCCGACAAGTCCATGGCGCAGCAGGTCGTGGACGCGATCAGGGCCCAGGGCGGCAAGGCGGTCGCCAACGGCGCCGACATCTCCACCATGGAGGGCGGCCAATCGGTGTTCGACGACGCCATCAAGCACTTTGGCCGCGCCGACATCCTGGTCAACAATGCCGGCATTTTGCGCGACCAGACCTTTCACAAGGCCAGCGAGGCCGACTGGGACAAGGTCATCAAGGTCCATCTGAAGGGCACCTTTTGTTGCACCATGCCGGTGTTTCGCTGGATGCGGGAAAACGGCGGCGGCGTCATCGTCAACACCTCCTCGACATCAGGGCTGATCGGCAATTTCGGCCAGACCAACTACGGCGCCGCGAAGGGCGGCATCTGGGGCCTGTCCAACGTGCTCGCGATCGAGGGCCGCAAGTACAACATCCGGATCTGGACGCTGGCCCCGGGTGCCCTGACCCGCATGACCGCAGACCTGCCCCGCTATAAGGAGAACCCCGGCGCCGCGCTCGGGCCGGACGGCATTGCGCCGGCCGTGCTATACATGGTCAGCGATTTGTCGGGCGACCAGACCGGCAAGGTGCTGGGCGTGTCCGGGCCCCGCGGCGTGCGCGAGATGCGGATGATGGAAATGGAAGGCTGGAAGCCGCCGCACTCGGGCTGGAACGCCCAGGACATTGTCGATCATGCCAAGGAGATCTTCTTCTCCGAGGAGCAGATCAAGATGGGGGCACGGCGGTTTTAGAAGGCCGTCATCCCGGGGCACGCGAAGCGTGAGCCCGGGATCCATACTCCGGATCATGGTTATGGATTCCGGGCTCGCGACTGCGTCGTGCCCCGGAATGACAGATTAGAGAAAGACGAGGACCGATGAAACTCACCGCCGACGCCAAGGGCACCTTCGCAATCGCGCCGACGCCGTTCCACGACGACGGCCGGATCGACGAGCGCTCGATCGACCGCCTGACCGATTTCTACGAGGAGGTCGGCTGCGACGGCGTCACGGTGCTGGGCATTCTCGGTGAAGCCCCCAAGCTTGATGCCGTCGAGGCCGAGCAGGTCGCGGTGCGCTACGTCAAGCGCGCCAAGAAGATGCAGGTGATCGTCGGCGTCTCCGCGCCGGGCTTTGCCACCATGCGTTCGCTGGCCAAGGCTTCGATGGATGCGGGCGCGGCCGGCGTCATGATCGCGCCGCCGCCCTCGCTTCGCACCGACGACCAGATCATCGGCTATTTCAAGCAGGCGGCGGAAGCCATCGGCCCTGATGTGCCCTGGGTGCTGCAGGACTATCCGCTGACCTTGCAGGTGGTGTTCACCCCCGCCGTGATCCGCAAGATCGTCATGGACAATCCGAACTGCGTGATGCTCAAGCACGAGGACTGGCCGGGCCTGGAGAAGATCTCGACACTACGCGGCTTCCAGAAGGACGGCTCGCTCCGTCCGCTCTCGATCCTCTGCGGCAATGGCGGCACCTTCCTGGACTTCGAGATGGAGCGCGGCGCCGACGGCGCCATGACCGGCTATGCCTTCCCGGAGCTCCTGATCGACGTCGTGAACCTCTCCAAGGCCGGCAAGCGCGACGCGGCACATGACATCTTCGACGCGCATCTGCCGCTGATCCGCTACGAGCAACAGCCCGGCGTCGGCCTCACCGTGCGCAAATACGTGCTGCAGAAGCGCGGCATCATCGCCTCCAGCGCGCAGCGCAAGCCTGGTGCGACGATGACGGCAACGGCGAAGGCCGAGGTCGACTATCTCTTGTCGCGGGTCGCCCGTTTCGACAAGCGCGCCAATCTCGGCCCGCAATCCAGCGCCGCAGGCTAGTTGCATGGCCGAGACATCAGCATCACGCCCGGCCTCGACGATCCTCCTGCTGCGCGACGGCGCGAGGGCCGACGGCGAGAGCCGCGGCGAGATCGAAGTCTTCATGATGGTCCGCCATCATCAGATCGAGTTCAACTCGGGCGCGCTGGTGTTTCCCGGTGGCAGCGTCGATGCCGGCGACAACGAGATCGTGGCCCGCGCCGACCTCTATTCGGGCGGCGAAGGCTTGAGCGAAGCGGATCGCGGCTTTCGGATCGCCGCGATTCGCGAGACCTTTGAAGAAAGCGGCATCCTGCTCGCGCGGTCCAAGGACACAGGCGCGCCAATCGATGCCAAGCGCGCCGGCGAGATCGCCGACGCCTATCGCGTCGCCCTCAACGAGCACAAGATCAGCTTTCTGAAGATCCTCGACGACAACGGCCTCCAGCTCGCGCTCGACACGCTGGTGCCTTACGCGCACTGGATCACGCCGGAGGGCATGCCGAAGCGGTTCGACACCTGGTTCTTCCTGGCCGCCGCACCGCCCGACCAGCTCGGTGCCCATGACGGACGGGAATCCACCGATTCGATCTGGGTGTCGCCGCGCGAGGCGGTGGAGGGCGGGGAGAGCGGCCGTTTCAAGCTGCCGTTCCCGACCACACGCAACCTGATCCGCCTCGCCAAGCAGGGAAGCGTGAGTGCGGCGCTGGAGCACGCCCGTGGCCTCTCGATCGTCACGGTGATGCCGGTGATGACCAAGACCGAAACCGGCCGCCAGCTCCGCATCCCCAGCGAGGCCGGCTATGACGGCGAGGTGTTCGAGGTCGGGGCCGTCGGCTAGTACATTTCGACGAGTAGCGAAGTATCGACGAATCCCGGCCCGCAGGGCAGGCAGCGTCAAACTGTCGTAAAGCTGAAGCGGGCGCCAGGTCCTGATATTAACGATATTCTGTGTCCCGAGGCATGTTCCCCCCGGGCAGCAATACGTCGTATATTGGACCTCCAGCAGTCCGGTCCTCAACCACCAATGTCCGCCGAATTGACGCCGCCCCCTGAGAAAAGGCGAACCTTCTCGCTCTCCATCGGCCAGCTCACCTTCGGTAGCTTCCTGTTGGTGCTGGCGGTGATCATTGTCACCTCGACTGCGAGCGTGATCGCGATCCGGCACATCGACACGACATTCGCCGAGCTGCAGCGGCTGCAGAGCGTCGGCGACCTCGCCGAGGACATCGATCGCCGCATGAACGAACTGCGTCTTGCCGCGCGCGACTTCGTCACAGATCCCGGTGCCGGCATCCAGTTCCAGCAGGTCGGCGAGGCGGCCTCGACGCTCAGCGACATCCTGAAGAAGACCCGCATCGAGCTCGCGCCCGAACAGCAGGACATGATCGACGGGGTCAGCGAACGGCTCGCGACTTATCGCACAGGCCTGGAGCGGATCTCCACCCTGATCGACCGCCGCGCCCAGCTGCTCGCCGGACTGCCGCCGCTGCGCGAACAATTCGACGCAGCGGTCGAAGGCACCGCGGACCGCGAGCTGGCGTCCCGCCTGTCCGAGGCACAGGGCCGGATCGCGATCGGGCTGCTCGCGCGCAACCCGTCCGCAGCCGAGCAGGCTGCACAGGGAATGCGGGGGCTCGATATTGCCGATGCCAAGCTGAAGTCGGCGGTGAACGACTATGCCGAGGCGATCATGGCCGTCGCCGTCCGCGAGCGGCAGATCGCCGACATCGATCGCGAGGTGCTGGGAACGGAAGGACGGCTGATCGGCCGCGTCACCGAATTGCTGCGCGAGGTCAGCTCCCGACGCGGCCACGTGCTGTCGCGCGATTTTGCCCGCACGCTGACCGAGGCGCGATGGCAGAGCATCGTGCTCGGCACGGTCGGCGTGCTGATCGGCATCGGCGCTGCCTGGTTCGTGGTTCGCAGGACGGTGCGTCCGCTCGCCCAGATCGCGCGATCCATTCGCGCGCTTGCCGCCGGCCGGAAAGATGTCTCAATTCCGTCCGCCGACCTCGGCAATGAGATCGGCGACATTGCGCGGGCGGCCGAAGTGTTTCGCCGCGCGCTGGAGGAGGCCGACACCGCGCGCGAGGCGGCGGTGCGCGCGCTCACCGAGCAGCGGCTCGCCGAGGAGAGCTATCGAAAACTGTTCGAAGGCTCCATCGACGGCATCTACGTGACGACGCCGGCCGGTGACCTCCTCAACGCCAATCCCGCGCTGGCGCGCATGATGGGCTATGACAGCCCGCAGCAGCTGATCGACAGCATCAGCGATATCGCCCACACGATCTACGTCCACCCCGAGGCGCGCGCCGAATACCAGCGGTTGATGGCGCGCGACGGCATGGTGCGCGAGTTCGAGTATCAGGTGCGCCAGCGCAGCGGCGACATCCTCTGGCTCTCCGACAGCGCCACGGGCGTGCGGGACGAAGCGGGCAACATCATCCGCTACGAGGGCACGCTGCGCGACATCACCGACCAGAAGCGGGCGGAGGAAGCCATCGCCGAAGGCCGGCGCCTGCTCCAGCAGGTCATCGACACCGTGCCGGCGGTGATCAACGTCAAGGATCGCAATCTACGCTACGTGCTGATGAACCGCTACATGGCCGGCATCTTCGGCATCGAGCCCGGCGAGGCGCTCGGCCGCACCACGGCCGACCTGATGTCGCGCTACGGCGCATCCAAGTCCGACGAGAGCGACAAGCGGGTGCTCAAGCTTCGAAAAGGTCTCGGTTTCTACGAGGAGGAGTATCAGGACGCCTCCGGCAACATGCGGCAATGGCTGGTCAACAAGTTGCCGTTGCTCGACGCCGAGGGCGAGATCGAGCGGATCGTGACCGTTGCGCTCGATATCGGCGAGCGCAAGCGGGGCGAGCAGGAGATGCGCAAGGCCAAGGAAGCCGCCGAAACCGCGCTGCGCAATCTCCGCGAGACCCAGGCCTCCCTGATCGAGGCCGAGAAGCTGGCCGCGCTCGGGCGCCTCGTCGCCGGCGTCGCCCACGAGGTCAACAATCCCGTCGGCATCAGCCTCACCGTCGCCTCCGCGCTGGAGCGCAAGACCGCCATGTTCACCGCCGAAGTCGAGCGCGGCGAGCTGCGCCGCTCCACGCTCAACGACTTCCTCAGCACCAGCCGCGATGCGTCCTCACAGCTCGTCTCCAATCTCAACCGCGCCGCCGAGCTGATCCAGTCGTTCAAGCAGGTCGCCGCCGACCGCAACTATTCGGATCAGCGTACTTTCGATCTCGGCGACCTCACCGAGCAGGTGGTGATGAGCCTGCGGCCGGGCCTGCGTAAGCACAATCTGACGCTCAACGTCGAGTGTCAGCCGGACCTGACCATGAACAGCTATCCCGGCCCGTACGGCCAGGTGCTGACCAATCTGTTTCTGAACTCGGTGGCGCACGCCTTCCCGGACGGCCGGCCCGGGACGATCGAGATTCAGGTGCGCGAGTCCGGCAAGGACAACGTCGAGATCATCTTCTCCGACAATGGCTGCGGCATGTCGCTCGACGTCCGTCGCCGCGCCTTCGATCCGTTCTTCACCACGCGGCGCGACCAAGGCGGCACCGGCCTCGGGCTGCACATCGTCTACAGCATCGTCACCAACCGGCTCGGTGGCCGGCTCGATCTCGATTCCGAACCGGGTGGCGGTACGCGCATCCAGATGATCCTGCCGCGTGTGGCGCCGCTCGAACAGGCCGCGGAATAGCTAATCGACGTCTGCAAGCTTGTGCAGCGTCGCGCCGAAGATCTGGCTGGCCTTGCCGACCAGCGCGGTGCCGGTCATCTGTCCGCGCGTGTCCGTGAACGTGCCGGTGACGCCGATGCCGACCGGGGCAGGGCCGCCGAACAGCGGATTGTCATCGCCTCGAGGCGAGGTGTGCCGTTGCACCAACACCTCGCCCTTGAAGCTGTTGTTGTCCTTCACCGTGTAGCTGCCGGTGTAATACAGGTAGGCATCGCCGCCGAGAATCTTGCCGTCGCGGAAGAGAATCACGCCGCTGCCCTTGCCGACTCGACCATCGAGCAAGGTGACGTGAATTGAATAGAGGCCGTTTTTCATAACGTCCCGTGGGCCGGCCGCCATCGCCCAATGGCGCAACCGGTCCCGCTTTTATGCCAAAGCCCATCCGTGCGCGCAACGAGGCAGTTTGCCGGGCCGGTCGCGGCGGCCTGCGAGCCGTAGTTGTTCCGGCTTATCCATGACACCGTCGTGACGCTCTGATGGTGAGGCGAGGCCCGACGTTGCGAATCAGAGTTGGCCCGCGAAATGCATAACCATTGTTGCACTGGCCGCGGGGTGCTGGAGCAAGACGAACGTGACCAACTGGATCGATTCCGGCGGCAATGAGCCGCGTCTGTGCAGTGCGCGTCCCACGAATTGCAAAAGCGAACAACGGCGGATTGGCAATGCGATACGCCGGGCAAACCTGACGAGGCTGGCGCCCGCCTTGGCTTTGATCGCGCTCGCAGCCTCCTCGGGGCACGCGCGTGACCGCGGGCAGTTTGTCAACACCAATCCCGAATTGAAGGCCTGGTTCGACAGTCTGCGCAGCGGCAAGGGGCCTTGCTGCTCCGATGCCGACGGTTCGGCGCTCTCGGACTCCGACTGGGACAGCAAGGACGGGCATTATCGCGTTCGCGTCCCGCGCTATGGCTTTGCGCTCGATGGCCAGCAGCAGGAGCTCGTCTGGGTCGACGTGCCCGCGGAGGCCGTGATCTCGGAGCCGAACCGGGTGGGACGCACCATGGTCTGGCCGATCTACGGCTACATGGGTGTCACCATCCGCTGCTTTATGCCCGGTAGCATGACTTAGCCTTCGGGCGTGACGTCGTCGCCGGCTCGGATGCCTGGACGGCGGGGCGCCCCGTCGCGTCAGGTATATTTCTTGTCGCGCTCGAGCAGCTCGATCGAGATGCCTTCGGGCCCGCGGATGAAGCAGATGCGTACGCCGGGACGAATGGTCGTCGGCTCGCGCGTGAACGTGACGCCCTTGGCCTTGATCTCGGCGGCGACCGCGTCGATGTCCTTCACCGTCAAGCCGAAATGGTCGAGGCCCTGATGCGGGTGCGGAGGTGGCGGGCTGACGGCGCTGTCGCCCTCGAGTGGCGCGATGAAGATCCTGGCTCCGCCGAGGTTCACGTCGATTCGTCCCGGCGCGCGCACGATCTCGCCACCAAGGATGTCCTGCAGCCAGGCCGCGGTGGCCTCCGGATCGGGGCTGCGCAGATGGACGTGATCCCAAGCGACGGCGAACGGCATTTCATAATCTCCCAACGGGTCTTTTCGATGCTATGGCGCATGCTAGCAGTATCGCCGGTGGCCACCACCGCCGTTGCCGACTCGCATGACGTTGGGGGAACCTTAGTTCGTCGCCCGAATTAACGTAAGCTGTGACTAAATCCATCTTCGATGGTGCTGCGGTCGCGATCGGTGTGCAACCATGAATGCGAGGCTCGACCGACTCGGATTGGGGCGCTTGGCCGGCACCGGCGAACGACTGGCGCGGGCGGTGACGATTGCGAGCGTCTCATTTGGCCGAAGCCTTCTATGGCTGCTGGCGGCAATCATCGCCGGTTGCGGCATTTGGATGCTGCTACCTCTCTCCAAGGGCAACAGTGCTGAGCCGGTGAGGCCTGAGCTGGCGGCTGTTGAAGCGCCTCCCTCCGGCGATGCGTCCAAAATAGCCTCGCCAGTATCCGAAGCTCAGGTGCCGGCGACAGCAGAACTTGGTCGTCTCAGGATTTCATCACAGACCTGGCGTCGCGGCGGCCTCGGCTCCAAAGCCCTGGTGACGTTCACGCTGCGAAACGACAACGACTATGCCGTAAAGGATGTCGAGATCGTCTGCGCCTTCACGCGGCGCGATGGAAGTCATCTGACCGACCGCAGCCGCGTGCTGGCGGATCCGGTCAGCATGAAGAGCCGCAAGACCTTCGTGCGTATCCCAATCGGCTTCGTTAACGTGAATGCCGATCAGGCAAAATGTTCCCCGATTGCAGCACGCCGTGCTTGAAGGCGACTTGTCCCGGTAGCTGAAAAGTTACCTTCTGCGGTCCTTGGCCGAAAACTATGCATCACCATTTGAACCGAACGGCTGGGCCAGGAACCAATTGGAAGATCGCCTGTTGAGGCGAGCAGAGCCCACGCGGGGATGCGGGGGGCGGAGCGCGGCCAATGCCCATCTTTAGGTATTTCATCTTTGTCGGTGGAGCTTTGCTCACACTGCTGCTCGCGGCGAACGTGGTTTTCCCGGCGCCGTCGCCCGTAGCGCACGTGGTCGCGACTGCAGGCAACGACCAGCCGCTGATCCGAATCCGGTCCGATCGTCATCTGCCTGAGCGCGTCGTCCTCGACACCAGCCAGCCGACGATTGTCGCACCCGGTGTTCAAACCGCCGCAGTTGCGGCTCCCCAGCCACCGGTACAAGAGAGCCTGTCGCCGGCTTTGGCCGAGATGTCGGCCAAGACGCGGGTGCGCGAGACCTTCGCCCAGTTCACGCCAGAGCCGAGGGCCGGGACCGCCGCAGCCAGGAAGTCCGACGCGGGCCAGCCCCAGACGTTCCAGGCCCAAGCGTCTCCTGTCCAGGCTCAGCCCAAGCGTAAGATCGTCAGGACGCAACCGGCGCATCAGCCGGGCCGCCCCATGATGCAGGTCGCTCAGCAGCCGCATTTCGGCCTCTTCAACACGACCTGGTAACAGCGCCTTCGGCTGCCTAATCGAGCTGGGAAGGGCTTTTTATTGGCCGGCCTCTCTGCTAATTCGAACCAATCCGACCGCCGTCGGGTGTACTGGCTCCTCGCCAGTGCCGGCCGGCGGATCTCGGTGGCCCGCTACTCGGGCCAGGGCGCTCGTAGCTCAGCTGGATAGAGCATCGGATTTCGATTCCGAGGGTCGGAGGTTCGAATCCTTCCGAGCGCGCCAGTCCTCTTTGTTCCATATATGTTCTAAAGCGGCGAGGATGCCGGGTCACCGCCGCGAGGGCCTGCGGCGTCCATCAGCCTGCCGGGACACCGCTTTGCCGGCCGCGTGCCAGAGTGTCGGAGGGCGCCTCGTGGAAGATCGCGCGGTAGGCTGCGGCAAATTCGCCAAGATGATGGAAGCCCTGGGCACGTGCGCAGGTGGCCACCGTGACGCCGCCCTTGAGGAGGCGGGCGCGGGTCGCCCACAGCCTCTTCAGGCGAATGTACTGGTGCAGGCTCATGCCCCGCACCTTGCTGACGGCGCCGCCGAGGGTACGGATCGAGACGTCGAACTCGCGGGCGAGATCGGCTGTATAGATCGGCGCGGTCGGATAGGTAGCGACGTAGTCGTCGATGCGCTGCACGAGCTTGATCGCCCGCTCGCTGTGGACCGAGGTGCTCCGATCCGACGTCGAATCGATTCGAAACAAATCGTCGAGCGCGAGCAGCAGGCCTTCCTGCAGATGGGCCGCAACCTCGGTCGTCTCGAACAGGCCTGGCTGCACTGACGCGGTGCGCAGGATATCGAGCAGGAGCTGTCGGGTGTGGAGCAGGGCGGGCCGGTTCGCGACATGGGCGCGCAAATGGTCGGCGCGGTCGAACCAGCCCCGGTCTCTCAGCTCGGGGGAGAAGATGATCATGGCGTGATGATTGGTCCGGGGCTCGACGAAATGGCACTCATCGTTGCCGTGGAGGGCAGCGAAGAAGCGGGCGTCGAGATCCACACCTTTGAAGTTGACCTGAAGATCGTCGCTCATCGACAGGATCACCATCCCGCCCGGCATGCGATAGGCGGTATCTAGGATCCGCGCGAACGATCTCATTACGATGATGCGGCACGCCGGCAGGGAGACGATGGCTCGGGCCGCCGCGAAGTTCGGGATGTCGAGCGGAATGCTCCTCGCATCCTCCATCGTCTCAATCGGCCGAAACGCATCGACATCGGAGAAGCCGATCAGTTGAAGCGCAGAGGAAGGAGCGAGGTCGTCGAACAACATGATTCTGGCGGGCCGCTGAAATGAGACAATCAAATGAACGTCGCTGCATCATCAATGGCGAAGCATCGAGTTTCAGTAAACCGAATTTCAGGGCCGTAGTATTGCGGACATCATGTCATGAGATCCGACGCTCTGCACCTTCATGTTGACGGCACCGAAACACGATCGGTTAAATCGTCATAAGTGACCTTTTCGGCTGATCTCATCTTTGATCTAGATCAAACATGAACGGCTTCGGGCCAGTGATCCACTGCGCAAGACATGATCTCGCAAAAGAAGGGGCCCGAAGGCCCCTTCAAACGTCACCAGCGGCGATAGCCGTAGTACCCATAATGGCGCGGCCCGTAGTAGCGCGGCGGCCCATAGTACCGCGGGCCGTAATAATATGGCCGCGGCCTGTAGGAGTAGCCATAATAGTTCGGCCGCCACCAGCACCGTCCCCAGGCGTCGCAGACCATGCGGACCTGCTCGACGCCGGAGACCTGCGGTGTCGCAGGTGCAGGCGCGATGGGCATGGCGGATGCCGTCGACGATGCAACGAGAGCGCCGAACAGGAACGCGGCCAATCGGCCAGTCGTGAGGTTCATGATGTCTTTCTCCGCTTACGCGATGCAGGATATCGAGGTTGTTCTGATCAAATTGTGGCCGAACCGAAATGTAATACAGATGAACAAACCTTCGGCGAGCTGACCCTTACGTCACGGCTCGGCAGCGGGCCGTAGGCCGGGCAGGCCGTGTCGTGACTCGAGCTTGATCCTGCGCAATTCGCAAGCTTGCCTTGGCTCTTACTGTCGCCGTCATGGCAGCGGCGTGGTGCCTGCTGCCGGGCAAGGTGAGCTGAATGCGAGTCATTCCAGATCTGTCGATCTCGCCGGAGAAGGTGTTCTTCGTCATCTCGAAATCGCGCCGGTCCGACAGCGAAGCGGGCGGGGGTGGCGTCGTCCTGGACTTCGGCGACGACGACATGAGCTACGGCCGCGGTGGACGCGGCGAAAGCACCGACCGTGCGGAGCTCGCGGGCTTCATCCGCGCTCTCAATGTTGACGAGCAGATCGATCTTGTGGCGCTGACCTGGCTTGGCCGCGGTGACGGTGATCTCTCTGATTGGCGTCAACTGCGCGCCCAGGCCGCCCAGGCTCACAACCAGCGTACCGCCTCCTACCTGATCGGTACGCCAATGCTCGCCGACTATCTGGAGGAGGCGATGACGCAATTCGGCAAGTCCTTCGAGGAATTCGAAGAACAGCTCTGATGCCGGATGCGGCGTCTGCAAGTGAAGGAGAAGTTGCGATGGACAAGATGAGAATGGACAAGGGTGACTGGCTGGTCGTGTGCGACGGGCGCAAGGCGCTCATTCTGGAAAACCTCGGCGACGAGATGTTTCCGAACCTCCACACCAGGGAGGTGCACGAGCAGCCCAATCCCGCGACCGCCGCTCAGGGGGCCGACGCGCCGGGCCGGTTGCATGGCGCAGCCGGCAGCGCACGCAGCTCGGTCGAGCAGACCGATTGGCACGACGAGGCCGAGCGCGCCTTTCTGCGGAGCCTGGCCGGCCGGCTCGATGCCGCCGTCAGCTCCGGTGAGACGACGGCCCTGACCATGGTGGCCTCGCCGCGTGCGCTCGGCATGATCCGCGCCGACTATTCGGACGGGCTGCGCAAGGCGCTTCAGGGGGAGGTCGGCAAGGACCTCGTCAAGCTGCCGGTCTACGAGATCGAGAAGCAATTGCTGCGGTCGGGCGCCGCCAAATAACAGAGGAGTCGCAGCGGCCGCGGCGCCTCAGTAGCAGGGGTGCCGCCGGCCGTCCTGACCAATATAAGCGGCCGCGCTGCGGTAGCAGTGGTTGGTCGCCGGGCCGTCATAGTAGGCGAAGGTGCCGGGGGTGATACCCGGGCCGTAATTGTGCAGGTAGCTGATCGGGTAGGGCAGCGGGCTCGCGTAGGAGCGGTGGTACCGGTGGCGGCCGTTCGCCTCCGCGAGGGCGGGGGCCAGGACCGCAGCCGTCAAGGCCGCAACCGCGGCGACACGCGTCAACTTGCTCATCTCGATTCTCCGGAACCCGCTCGAATGGTCAGCCTGTTATAGCAATTTCGAGCGGCCAAGCATCGCTCCGGAGGCCAGAAATCAAGGCCAATCCCGCAGATTTCCGGGTGGGTGTGACAGAATTGCCGGACATGCGGCCAAAGCTGCCCATTTTTGGCCTTTTCGGGATGCTTAACGAATTCCCCACACAAGTATGACCAAAGACTATTCGGTTCAGAATTCTTCCGCCGGCCCGGGGGGGCATTTGCCGGCCCCTCGAGTCCGGTACATTCCTGAAGGCCTTCGCCGTCATCTCGCCATGCGCATCACGCTTCCGAGTCTGCTGTTGCTCTGCCTCGCCGCCGCCACGCCCGCGCGCGCCGAGCTGCACATCACGCGCGACCACGGCGGCTATGTCGAGGAGTACAAGGCCAAGTACAAGCGGGTGCGCGAAAAGGGCGAGCGGGTCATCATCGACGGCATCTGCAATTCGGCCTGCACGCTCGTGCTCGGCATCGTGCCGATGAACAAGATCTGCGTGACGCCGCGCGCGAGCCTCGGCTTCCACCAGGCCTATTACGACAAGGCGTTCACCTTCGGCATCAAGGTCACCAGCGCTGAGGGTACCTCCGATCTCATGTCCTACTACCCCGACACGGTGAAGGACTGGATTCGCCGCAATGGCGGGCTCACCACCGACATGAAGAAAATTAAGAACGGGGTCGAGCTCTGGAAGATCGTCAATCCCTGCCCGGACGAATGGTGAGCGGCTGAGACGGACCGCGATCCTCCGTCGCAGCGCAGCATATCGTCACCACGAAATTCGCATTGCCGCATGGCCGAGGGTCGGGCAATGAGGGCGGCAATGAACCATAATCAAGAAACCCTGGCCGCCCGCGCCGCGCCGATCCTGTTCGTGCTGCTCTGGAGCACCGGATTCATCGGGACCAAATACGTCGTCAACAATGCCGATCCCTTGACCTATCTCGCCATCCGCATGGCGATCGTGGTCGGGCTGATGGCAATCATCGCAGGAATCGCCCGGCCGAAATGGCCTGATAGCGCCGGCATCGCGCACAGCGCGGTCGCCGGAATCCTCGTCCACGGCTTCTATCTCGGCGGCACCGCGATTGCGATCGCGCATTCGATTCCGGCCGGCCTGTCGGCGCTGATTCCAGGTCTGCAGCCGATCCTGACCTCGACCATCGCTAATCGCTGGCTCGGCGAACGGGTCACGCCGCTGCAATGGGCCGGGCTCGTGCTCGGCCTCGGTGGGGTGGTGCTGATCCTGCACAACCGTCCGATGACCGGCGAAGCCGGGCTCGGCTGGCTCGCCTCGGTGGTCTCGCTGGTCAGCATCACGCTCGGCACGCTCTATCAGCGCCGCTATTGCAATCACATCGACTGGCGCGCCGGCAATCTCGTGCAGTACGTGGCGGTCACCATCTTCTTCGCGGTCGGCGCCTTCCTGTTCGAGGATCGCGTGGTGCACTGGACGCGGGAGTTTGTGCTTGCGCTCGCCTGGCTCGCGGTCGCGCTCTCGATCGGATCGATCGGGCTGTTGTACTGGCTGATCCGCCACGCCGCGGCGACCTCGGTCGCGAGCCTGTTCTATTTGGTTCCGGCCGTCACGGCCCTGATGGCCTATCTGCTGTTCGGAGAAAAGCTGGATGCGATTGCCATTGCTGGCATGGCGCTCTGCGCCGCGGCGGTCTTTGTGGTCAATTGGCGGTCCTGACGGCACGCAGTTCGGCTCGCCGGAAACGCGGAAGTGCTTCAACGCCGAGCAAGCGGCGAGGATAGATGCGGGCTGTCTCCGGGCGCGCCCGCACCCGGAGACGTCTTCCGGTGCGATCAGCGCTTGGCCTTCTTGACCTTCTTCTTCGACTTGCCGGCTTTCTTGGTCGCCTTTTTCGCAGACTTTTTCGCGGCCTTCTTGGACGACTTCTTTGCGGCCTTCTTCGTCGTCTTCTTCGCAGCCTTCTTGGCTTTCTTCTTGGCCGCCTTCTTCGGCGCTACTTTCTTCGCGACCTTCTTGGCGGCTTTCTTCACCTGCTTGACTGCGGTGACTGCCGCGTCCTTGGTCGTTTCCACGGCACTGGTGATCGTCTCCATCGCCTGTTCGGTGATCGGTTTCTCGTCGTCCATATCGTCCCCCACGGTTTGCATGGAGCGATGACGATAGCGGGTTTCGAAATCGTGTCAAAGCGACGCTCAACCTTTGCGGATCTTTGCGTAGGCGGCGAGCGCGCGTTCGCGTGCCCTGGCATGATCGACGATCGGCTGCGGATAGGTCTTGCCGATCGTGATGCCCGCGCTCGCAAGCTCGATCGGCGTTGCCTGCCAGGGCCGGTGGATCAGCTTGGCGGGCAGGGCCTTCAGCTCCGGAACCCAGCGTCGAACATAGGCTCCATCAGGATCGAACTTCTCGCCCTGGAGCTGCGGATTGAACACGCGGAAATAGGGCGCAGCGTCCGCGCCGCAGCCGGCGACCCATTGCCAGTTGGCAGGATTGCTGCCGGCGTCCGCGTCGACCAGCGTGTCCCAGAACCAGGCCTCCCCCTCGCGCCAGTCGATCAGGAGGTGCTTGACCAGGAAGGAGGCCACCACCATCCGCACCCGGTTGTGCATCACGCCGGTGTGCCAGAGCTCGCGCAGGCCGGCATCGACGATGGGATATCCGGTGCGCCCGCGCTGCCAGGCGGTGAGCGCTTCTTTGTCGGGCTGCCAAGGGAAGCGATCGAAGTTCGTCTGCAGGTTTTGGGTGGCGAGCTGGGGATGATCGTGGAGCAGGTGGCGGCAGAATTCGCGCCAGCCGAGCTCGCTCAGGAATTTATCCACACCCTGCCCGAGTGCTGGATATTCCGCCGCGGCAAACCGGGCGGCGTGCCAGAACTGACGCGGGCTGAGCTCGCCGAAGCGCAGATGCGGCGACAGCCGTGAGGTGCCCTCTCGGTCCGGACGGTCGCGGTCGCCCACATACATTCGAACAGTGTGCTTGAGGAAGTCGCGCAGGCGCAGATGGGCAGAGGCGGCACCGGGGCTCCATGCCTCGCGCAGGCCGCCCGCCCAATCGGGCGTGGTCGGCTCGAGCTTCCAGCTCTCCAGTCCATCGCTCGCGATGCTCGGTGCAGGGCGCAGCTGCTTCGGCGCGGGCAGGGGCTTTGGCGGGTCGCCGAGGGCCAGTACGCGGCGCCAGAACGGGGTGAACACGCGCAGGCCCCGGCCGTCCTTGGTGCGGATCGCCGCGGGCGGGACCAGCAAGTCGCCCGGAAAGCTTTGCGCGTGCATGCCGAGCTTCGCAAGGGCCGCTTGGAGCTGTCGCTCAACCGCCTGATGAGGCGCCTGCGCGATCTCGTTCCAGTAGACGGCGCGGGCACCGCTCTGTCGCACCACCTCAGGGATCACCTTGGCCGCCGGTCCTCTGCGCAGGACGAGCGAGCCGCCGCGCGCGGCGATCTCGGCTCCGAGCGCCCGCAGCGACTGCGCCAGCCACCAGCGTGCCGCGCCGCCCGGCGCTCGCCCCGCCGCCTCGTCCAGTACGTAGAGGCAAAGCACCGGCGCTCCGGACTTGGCGGCGGCGTGGAGGGCGGGGTGGTCGGACAGGCGGAGATCGTCGCGAAACCAGACGATGACGGGCGGGGTCAGGGAAGGCCTCGTTTACCAATTGGAAACCGTACGGCGTGCGGCGGTGGGAACCCGTCGTTAATGCGGCTGTAAGTCAATTGCACCAATATGCAGGAATTACGGGGGTCATTCCATCCATGTCCAATCTTCTAACGGCGAAGTTCCTGCCGCGGTTCAAGCTCGGCACCAAAGCGGTCCTGTGCGCGGTGCTGCTGATCGCAATGAACACGGCGCTCGTGGTCGGCGCCGGCTATTGGTCACTGACATCCGCCTTCAATGACCGCGCCCTGCGCGACATCGAGGTCAATCTGCGCACGCTGGGGCTGGCCTTTGCGGAGACCGTTCCCGAAGCCAAGATCACGATCCGAGACGGCGCGGTGGTCCGCGCCGAGATCCCCAAAATGCCCGACTTCAGGGATCACGCCATCGTCGACCGGGCGGTGTCCTATGTCGGCGGCAACGCGACCCTGTTCGTGTTCGACGCGGCGAGCGGACAGTTCATCCGCCGCTCGACCAACGTGAAAAAGGAAAACGGCGACCGCGCCGTCGGGACCCAGCTGGCCGCCGATCATCCGGGGCAGGCCCCGCTGCGCCGTGGCGAGGCCTATAAGGGGCCGGCCACGCTGTTCGGCAAGACGTTCATGACCGCCTATTTCCCGATCGCCGATGGCACCGGCAAGGTCGCCGGCATTCTCTATGTCGGCATCCCCATGGTGCAGTTCGAGGGCATGCTGTCCCAGGCGATGGAGAGCATGGCGGCCGCTGCCGGGCTTGCCGCGCTTCTGGTGCTGGTCCTGACCCTGCTGGTCGTCCGGCGCATCACCCGGCCCCTGACCTCGGTGACGCATTCGCTCACCGCGCTTGCCAACGGCCAGGGCGACGTCGCGATCGAATGCGAGGACCGTGCCGACGAGATCGGCGAAATCGCCCGCACGGTCGCGGTGTTCAAGAGCAACTCGCAGGAGCGGGCGCGCCTGCGCACTGAGCAGGCAGCGGCAACCGCTGCCGCAGCCGAGCAGCGCAAGGCCGAGCTGCGCAACTTCGTCGAGGGGTTCCGCGGCAGCGTCGGCGGCATTCTCGACAAAGTGCTGGCATCGTCCGGCGAGTTCGAGCGCGCCGCGCGACAACTCACCGACGCCGCGCGCTCCACGGCAGATCTGTCGGCGCAGTCGGCGGGAGCTTCCGAAAGCGCCTCCGAGCATGTGCGTTCGGCGGCGTCCGCTTCCGACGAGCTGTCTCAATCCATCTCCGAGATCACCCGCCGGGTGCAGGAATCGAACGAGATCTCCGCCGAGGCGGTGCGGCAGGCCGAAGCGACGGACCAGCGCATCGCGCAGCTCTCGGAGGCCGGCTCGCGCATCGGCGACGTCGTCAAGCTGATCACCTCGATCGCCGAGCAGACCAATCTGCTGGCGCTGAATGCGACCATCGAGGCTGCACGCGCGGGCGATGCCGGCCGCGGCTTCGCGGTGGTGGCTCAGGAGGTCAAGACGCTCGCCGGCCAGACCGCGAAGGCGACCGACGAGATCTCGAACCAGATCGAGAGCATGCAGCTTGCGACCGAGGAATCGGTCGCAGCCATCAAGGCGATCAGCCAGACCATCGAGCGCATCAGCGGCATCGCAGGCTCGATCTCGGCGGCGGTCGAGCAACAGAAAAGCGCGACGCACAACATCGTGGCCAGCGTGCGCGCCGCGGTGTCAGGCACGGCCGATGTCGCGGTCAATGTCCGTCACGCCGCCAAGGGCGCCAGCGAGACGGGCGAAACGTCGAGCCGCATGTTTGCTTCCGCCCAGGCGCTGTCGGGCGAGAGCCTGCATCTGAAGGCCGAGGTCGAGAGCTTCCTCGACCGCGTGCACGCGGCGTGATTCTGGGTCATCATCCCGGGATGGTCCGAAGGACCAGCCCCGGGATCTCGAGATCTCGGGTTCGATGCTGACGCATCGCCCCGGGATGACTTTTTGGGGCCGCTATCCGCGACCGCCAAAAGTCATCTGGGCTGCGGGACGATGCGGATGTAGGGCTTCGGCTCCTTCCAGCCCTGCGGATAGATCGTCTTGGCCTCGTCGTTGGAGACCGAGCCCGCGATGATGACGTCGTCGCCCTGCGACCAGTCGGCCGGGGTGGCGACGCGATGCTTGGCGGTGAGCTGGAGCGAGTCGATGACGCGCAGGATCTCCTGGAAGTTCCGGCCCGTCGTCATCGGATAGACCAGCACCAGCTTGATCTTCTTGTCCGGGCCGATGATGAAGACGTTGCGGACGGTTTGGTTGTCGGCCGGCGTGCGGGTGAGGGGATCGCCAGAGGTCGAGGCTGGCAGCATGCCGTAGAGCTTGGAGACGTTGAAATCGGTGTCGCCGATCATCGGGTAGTTCGGCGCGGCGCCTTGGGTCTCCATGATGTCTTCCGACCATTTGGCATGACGGTCGACCGGATCGACCGAGAGGCCCATCAGCTTGACCCCGCGCTTGTCGAATTCCGGCTTCAGCTTGGCGAGGGCGCCGAGTTCGGTGGTGCAAACCGGCGTGAAATCCTTCGGGTGTGAGAACAAGAGGGCCCAGCTGTTGCCGATCCAGTCGTGGAATTTGATCTTCCCTTCGGTGGTTTCGGCTTCGAAGTCAGGGGCGGTGGCGCCGATCGGAAGTGTCATGATCTTACCTCATCTCATTGAATCTAATCGAGAATTCGTCTCCTGCCGTCACATCCATTATAAGGGCTTCGCCGGCCTAAGTGAACGCCAACTGAACCGGCTCAAGTAAAATGTGAATTCCTTCTTTGAAGAGCCGATTTTCTAGCAACTTATTGTTACAGCGGCAGCTGCGGCGAAACAGCTCCACCCGGGGTCACACGGTCTCGCTCGCCCCGATAATGCCTTTTATGACTTTCATCACGCTCGCCCGGCGCGTTCTAGAACCAGATTGGTCCTGATAGCGACCAATTGGCAACCATCTAGAAAAGTCGCGATCCCCGTATCGAATCGTTAACCACCCCTTTACGCCGGCATGGAAATGCTGGTCGATCAGAAGAAGTCTGGAAGTGAACTATGTCCGCCGCTGCGCCTAAGCCTACCGAGCCGTCGTCCCTCGTGCCGTCCTGCCGCGATACTGCAGCTCATGCCCTTTCCGTCGTGCGCGACGGCGTGATCACGGGCGAAGGCCCGACCACCAAGGGACGGGTGCATTTCTCCCGCTCGCTCGACGCCGATGACACCGCCTGGTGCATGCGCATCCTCACCGCCACCGCCGTCAACGACCAGCCGGTCAGCCGCGCCGAGGCTGAAGTCCTGTTCGAGATCAACGAGGCCGCGACCGAGCGCTCCGATGGCGGCCGGTTCGACGACCTGCTTGCCAAGGCGGTCGCCCATTATGCCGCGAGCGCCTCGGGCTTGAAGGTGCCGCCGCGCAGCGTCGCGCTGTCGGCCGACACCGAGATCGAGAGCTGGGCGCCGTCCTATGCCTCCAAGGTCAACAGCGAGATGCTGGAGTGGATCGCCGGCCAGATGCGCGGCAAGCGCCAGAACAACCGTCGCCTGATGGCGATGGTGGCGACCTTCCTCGGCGCCACCGCACTGCCTCTGGCAGGCCAATTGCCGAACGTGTTCGACATCGGGATGTAAGGCAAATGGGCCGCGGTCGCGGCTCACAGCTCGTGTCACGCTTGCGTCCGGGGCACGAGACTACCGTATTGTGACGCCGCTGTCTCAACAGCGTCATTGCGAGCGCAGCGAAGCAATCCAGAATCTTTCCGCGGATACATTTCTGGATTGCTTCGCTGCGCTCGCAATGACGGAGCAAGTTGCGACACCGCGTCTCTCCAATTCGCGTGACTCGCAGGCACGCTGCCGCATCCTCGCGGCGCATTTCGCCCGAGCTTTGCCTTGTCACCTTCAATTGAAAGAGGGCGCAGGGAAGACCGGGTGCCGGCCGGGCACCCACGGTCCACTGTGCGAAAGGTGGCAACGAAGAATTTGCACAGCGGCATACAGGTGAAGCCAAACATCCAACCTTCCCTGCGCAGTGGCTTTACGGCTTATGTCGTGCTCTCCCCGGGGAGCGATGCACTATTGCCCCCGTCGCCTTGCGGATGGCTGATGCGCATCGCCCGGTCGGGCAACCACATCACCACAAGACTTGGCGCACAGACCCCGGGCGCCAGGACCACACGATTTTGCCGTACGCCGATGACACCGGTCGTATGCGCGAGGTCTTTGCTCACGGCTCTCCGCCCTGCAAACCCTTTCGCGCCAACGCCATCAGCGTCCACCGCCCCCCGGCCCGCGTTCGTGACGATCGCGATACGCCCCTCTTCCTTGGGCCGGGTTGCGCGACACATACGCGATTTCCGATTTCGGTAAAACGAAATATTTTCGGCCGCGTGCGTTGACCTAGCGCTCGCGTGTTTTGCCCGTCGGGCAACGCAAGGGATGGTAGCTGCAACCATTCACCTGCGCCGCCGGTGGATTCGGTGCAAGCGCCTGCGCCGGCTTCGTCGCGGCCGGATAAAGTTCGGTCTCCAGATCGGCGACACGAACACGGGAGCAGTGTGCTCGACTGACTGCGCAAGCTGCAGGGCCGCTGACGCACGAAGCCGTTGAAATGAGATGGGAATTCCGGGCGTTCTGCCACCCTCTTGTTCCTGGTTATTCGCGTGCCTTAACCAATAATTAATTATACGTTTGCGGGTGGGCGACAGCCCGGCCTAGCCTCCTTTCGGGGAGCCGCTATCGCGAAGCCAAACGAGTGTGGTGCGTATCATGATTGCCAGATCATATGGGGCGTTGTTCGCCTCGCTCAGCGCAGCTGCGCTGCTGCTTAGCTCCAGTGACAGTCCTGCCGGACCTGCTGCCGCCGCCGCCCCAGGCGTCGCAACGGCAGCTGCCCCGCCGGTTGCGGCACGTCCGCCGATCGGGCCGGGCGCCCGGTTCCACCGCCGCAGTGCTCCCTGGGTCTATTGGCCGGGCGGCGGCAGCTACTTCTACGACGGCGCCGGCTACAGCCAGCCGTTCGCCGATGTGAACCAGTCGCTCTCCGCCGATGTGCGCTACACCTACACGTATGATGTGCCCTGGGACTGGACGCATCGCTATCCGCCGAACGTCGTGCCGTCCAATCGGCCCTACGTGCCGAGCTGCCCGACGGAGCAGGTGACGGTGCCTGGCCGCGGCGGCAGCGAGCACACCGTCAACATCATGCGCTGCTACTGAGCTAGCCAAGTTCGAAGCTGGTCAAGCCGAAGACGCGGTCGAGCCGCAGCGGCGGGATCGGCCCCGTATACATCCGCGCCGTCTCGAACACCGGCTCGAGGCCGAGCGCCTCGGCGAGCGCGATGGCGGCGGGATTGACGGCGGGGACGTCGAGGAATACCTCGCCGGCGCCCGCGCTTCCGAGCAGCGACTGCACGACTTGATCGGCGGCGGCGCGGTGGTCGGCGACGAGTGGGCCGATTTTGTAGCCCGTCCGGCAGGGCCGGATCACACCCCATGCAGCGAGCTTGCCCTCGCGCAGCAACGCGCGGCCGACGTGGCCTCGCGTGTTGATCCAGGCGCGCAGGAAGGCGCTGCGTGCGGCGGGGAATACGCTGGCGTCATCGGCGTCCACCAGCGCAAACGGGACCTTGTCGAGCGCAACGACATCGGCCGGCGGCGTGACGGATCCCGCGACGGTGCCGCCATAGCGGATATTGGCGTAAGCGAGCTGGAAACCCGACTTCTTGTAATTCTCCTGCTGCGCCACCACGCCGTCGAGGCCGATCACGCGCGCGCCTGCATGCGTGATCGCGGCATTCCAGATGCGCAGGCCATGGCCCGCGCCGCGAAAGCGCTCGCGCACGATGTAGAAGCCAAGGAAGGCGAAGCGGTCGTCGTAATTGACGCAGGAGACGGTCGCGACCGGCTCGCCGTCGATCTCGCCGACGAAGAAGCCTCGGGCATCGGGGATCGCGAAGCAGGCGGCATCCGCCAGCCCCGGATTCCAGCCCTCCGCCGCGGCCCAGTCGACGGCGAGGGCGATTTCGTCGGGGCGCAAATTGCGGATCTGCAGATCACTCATTTCAAGCGCCTCATGATGGATGCCTTCGGCCATGGACCTGCCGACGGGTCTGGCTGTAGAAGGCCTCATGATAGGCCGAGCCTGCGGCTCGCCTCAACTAAAGGGATCATCGGATCATGGCAGTAGAGAAGGTTGCGCTCGTCACCGCCGGCGGCAGCGGCATGGGGGCGGGGGCTGCGCGGCGGCTGGCGGCGGACGGGTTTGGCGTCGCGATCCTGTCGTCCTCGGGCAAGGGCGAGGCGCTGGCGGCCGAGCTCGGCGGGCTCGGCGTTACCGGCTCGAACCAGTCGAACGACGACCTGAAGCGCCTCGTCGAAGCTGCGATGGCGAAGTGGGGACGGATCGACGTGCTCGTCAACAGCGCCGGGCACGGGCCGCGTGCCCCCATCACCGAGATCACCGACGAGCAGTGGCACACCGGCCTCGACACTTATCTCCTCAACGTGATCCGTCCGACCCGGCTGGTGACGCCGCTGATGCAGGCGCAGAAGGGCGGCGCCATCATCAACATCTCGACCGCCTGGGCGTTCGAGCCCAGCGCGATGTTCCCGACCTCGGCGGTGTTCCGCGCAGGGCTCGCCGCCTTCACCAAGATCTTCACCGACACTTACGCGGCCGACAATGTCCGCATGAATAACGTGCTGCCGGGCTGGATCGACAGCCTGCCGCAACAGGACGCGCGGCGCGACAGCGTGCCGATGAAGCGCTACGGCAAGGTCGAAGAGGTCGCGGCGACGATCTCGTTCCTGGCCTCCGACGGCGCCGCCTACATCACCGGCCAGAACATCCGCGTCGACGGCGGGCTGACGCGCTCGGTCTGAGGCGGCCGCCTCAATGTGAGGCGATGAGCCGCGCCAGCTCCGGCAGGATCTTGTAGCGGGCGATCTCGTGCGGATACTCGCCGCGATTGGCCAAGAGGACGATGCCGATCCGCCGCGCCGGCACCAGGCCGATATAGCCGGAGGCGTTGTTGAGGCCGCCGGGCTTGTCGACGATGGTGACGCCTGGAAGGCGCACGGTCTCCCAGGCCAGGCCCTGTCCGAACTTTTCGTCGACGCGGAAGGCCTCACGCTGCGTCAGCCGCAGCGCCTCGCGCAATTGCGGGTCGATCGCGCGGCCGTCGACGCAGGCGGCCGCGAAGACGGCAAGGTCCCGGGCGGAGGCGAACATCTGGCCCGTGCCGGGAAAATCAAAGTAGCCCTGCTGATCGCCGATCGGTCCGATCGCCATGCCCTGGTCGGAATAGCCCTGGACCACGCGCTGCATCGCCGCCGCGTCCATGATTGCGCGGTGGTCCGGGCCGCGTTCGGGGACGAAGGTGGAGTCCATGGCGAGGGGGCGGAGAATGCGGTGCTGGATCTGCGCCTGGATCAGCCTGCCGTAGCAGCGTTCGAGCACGAGCTGAAGCAGTACATAGCCGGCATGGGTGTAGACGCGCTGCCGGCCGGGTACGACGCCGGGTGCCGGCGTGAAGGCGTTCAGCAGGGTGAGGAACTGCTCGCGCGTAAACTCTTCGTTCGGCCAGGGTGGATGGTCGGTCGGCAGCAGCAGGCCCGATGTGTGCGTCGCCAACTGGCCCACAGTGACGTTGCGGATGTAGTTGCCGCTCAGCTCGGGCAGGTATTTCGACAGACGATCGTCGAGCCGCAGCTCGCCGCGCAGCACGCCGAGCGCCACGAGCGTGGCCTCGAACGGCTTTCGCAAGGAGGCGAGGTTGAACAGCGTGTCGGGCGTCACCTTGCGCCTGGCGGCATCATCGGCGAAACCATAGTTGAAGAACTCGACATGGCGCCCGGCATAGAGCGCGGCGGCAAGGCCGCCCGCATGGTCGGGCGTCGCGGTCGGCGCCAGCGCGCCGGCGACGATGTCGCGCATCTGCGCAATCATGTCGGAATCGGCCGAGGCGCGGCGCGGGCAAAGCCCCATCGCCAACGAAATGGATGCGGCCCGTGCGAAGCTTCGCCGGGTGATCGGTGATGAGATGACAACGGGCGGCACGTGCTCTGATCGATCATGCTGATGCGCCCCCGGATGAGGTTTAGCGAGAAGGGCGCAAGGTCCCAATTCACGATTGCGCGTGGTGGGTTCCCGACAATCCGGGCCACGAAACTGAGCCGTTCGGCTAACAATTGTTGACGTCCGCGATCCTGCGTGTATAGTTAGCTTCATGGCTAACCAATTATCCAATCTCGACCAGGTCTTCGCCGCGCTTGCCGACCCAACGCGGCGGGCGATCGTGATGCGGCTGTGCGCGGGCGAGGCGTCGGTCGGCGAGCTCGCCGGCCCCTTCGACATGGCGCTGCCGAGCTTCATGAAGCACATCCACGTGCTCGAGACGAGCGGGCTCGTTCAGTCCGAGAAATCGGGACGCGTGCGCACCTGCCGTCTCAGCGCGGATGCGCTTGTCGGCGCCGAGGATTGGTTCCAGCAGCAGCGCGCGGTCTGGGAAGCGCGGCTCGACCGCTTCGAGGCCTATGTGATGAAGCTCAAGAAAGAAAGGGCGGGGGCCAAGCGACCGTCCCGAACAACCAAACGGAAAGGTTCCTGACAATGACTGGTTCTGCCAACCCCGCTCTGTCGCAATGGTCGCTCGACCGCGAGATCGTGATGTCGCGCGTGATCGACGCGCCGCGCGATCTGGTGTTCGAGGCATGGTCCGACCCGAAGCATCTGCCGCAATGGTTCGGCCCGAAGGGCTTCAAGGTCGAGACCTTCGAGATCGACGTGCGCGTCGGCGGCGTCTGGCGCTTCAACATGATCGGGCCCGACGGTACGGTCTATCCGAACCGGATGCGCTTCCGCCGCATCGAGCGGCCGTCGCTGATGGAGATGGACCACGGTACCGACCAGGATGACGATCCCCGCATGTTCCGCTTCACCGTCACCTTTGCCGAGCAGAGCAACGGCAAGACCGTGCTGATGATGCGTCAGCTGGCCTCGAGCACCGAGCAGCGCGATGGCATGATCGGTTTCGGCGCCGTCGAATACGGCTACCAGACGCTCGACAAGCTCGCGGCCTATGTGGCGGGCATGAAGCGGTGAAGGCAGCCCCGCCATTCCCGGGCCCTGAGATGGCGAGCCGGGAATGACGGCGTGCGCGAACGCATTCTGATCAGCCGCCGTCGAAATGGCGGCTTGCCTCGTACAGGTCAGGTCAGCGCGTTGGTGACCGGCGGCTCCTGCATCTGCTCCACTTGCGCGGCGCTGTCGGGACGTGCGGGTCCAAGCACGGGCTCGTCGCCGAGCGGCTCGAATGCCGGGTGGAAGCTGAATTCGCCGCGGCCGTCGAGCGACGGACCTTCGTTGTAGCGGCCCGGCTCGAGCGGCGCTCCGCTGCGCTCGGTACCCATGAACATGTAGCTGAACTCGGTCGCTTCCTTGCTCCTGTCGAAGCTGTTCGGAATCGGCAGCGCGGCATCTCCGCCCAGCTCCTCGATCACGGCGAGCCATTGCTGTTGATGCATGGTGTCGCGCGCGATCAGGTAGCTGAGCATGTCCTGCATGCCCGGATCGCTCGTGGAGTTGAAGAGGCACCGCCAGCGTTCGGCCGGTGGCTTCGGCGGCCACGTTGCAATACATATCGGCGGCGAGATTGCCGCTGGCGTAGATGTGCGAACAATCGAACGGGACGCCGTCGGCGTTGGCCGGGAAGGCCGCCATGCCCGTCGACAGGATATGCCGATGCAGCATGCCCTCGATCACGTGTCGCGGCCGCTCGCCGCCGGACATCACCGCGCCGACGATCGGATTGTCCTGCATGCTGCTCTCCTGCATCGTCGCCGGTGCATTTTCCAGGTTCAGGGCGACCGCGGTCGAAAGCATCTCGATGTGGCTGATCTCCTCGGTTGCGGTGTTGAGCAACACGTCGCGATATTTGGCCGGACCGCGCGCGCCCCAGGCCTGGAAGAAATATTGCAGGCAGACGCGGATCTCGCCCTCCACGCCGCCGATCGCCTGCTGCAGCTGGCGGGCGAAGATCGGATCGGGCTTCTCGACCCTGACCGGGTATTGCAGTCGCTTGTCGAAATAGTACATGCGCAACTCCCTTTTTATTCTGTCGTATTGGCGCAATGAAGCCCGTGGGGTTGCGTTCCTAATCATCTACAATCGCAGTTCAGATCGCTTCCAAACTCGCCGACCGCAGAGCCGAAATGGACGCGGCCCCCGCGACCGTTCCTATGCGCGTCGATGGGAAGGCACGGCGACCTCGTCGAACGATCCGGCGATGCCCGCGTCGACCAGCACCCAATTGTCGTCGTTGGTCAAGGTGCCCGCCACGATGATCACGTCGGATTGCCGCGGTGAGTCCCGCGACATCAGATGGTCATTGTCGTTTGGGTGAGGGCGCAACTTCGCGCTGTGACCACGCGCTGCTGTGAGCGGCGGGGCGCAGCCGGCGTTCCCGCGGTCGAAGACCACGTTTGCATTTGGCTATCGCAGGTTAGCGCTGGGTCCTTCGGCCGGAACAGGCGACGAAGACATGGTCTCTCCTGCGGCAATCAGCGCGGCCGTGTTAGGAACAATCGCCCGTGCTTCCCGGTTGCGCGAACGACGCCAGTCAAATGGAGAACAGGATAATGGCCAATGCAGCCCGCGATACGTTCGTGGTGGGACTACGCAATGCGCATGCAATGGAAGTGCAGGCGCGAGAGTTGATGGAGCGCCAGTCGGAGCGGCTGGACGAATATCCCGAGGTCAAGGCGAAGATCACGGCGCACCTTCAGGAGACGAATGAGCAACTGCGGCGCCTCGAGAAATGCTTGGAAGCCTGTGGCGAGAGCACGTCGAGCCTGAAGGATACGGCGCAGTCAGTGATGGCCAACATGATGGCCATGGCGCATTCGGTTGCCGGCGACGAGATTCTGAAGAACACTTTCGCGAACAACGCCTTCGAGAATTTCGAGATCGCCGCCTACAAGTCGCTGCTCGCGCTGTGCGGCGCGGCCGGCATGCCGGAGGCGAAGGAGCCGCTCGAGACGTCATTGAAGGAGGAGCAGCGCATGGCGGCCTGGATCGACTCCAATGTCGAGAAGGTCACCATGGAGTACCTCACGCATCAGCGCCAGGCCGCGTAGTTCTTCGCGTTCCTCGCTGACAGCGAACCACCGGCGCGCCCCGCGGCCGGTGGTTTTTTCGCGCCGCCGGGGTTCCCTGCCATCTGCGCGGGAGCCTAGGAACGATCGCTGCGATCAGGCTTTGGCAGTGATGACGTACATCATCTTCAGCGACTACCGCAACCCTGCGGCGGAGCAAGCCTACGAGATCGCGTGGGACTTTCTGGCGCGGACGGGCGCCATCTGCGACGAATTCGACGCCTGCGTGTTCCTGGCGCAGCGTATCACCGTGATGGTCGAGGAGGGACTGACGAACCGGATCCGCATGGCCAACCGCGCGATCTCCGAATACCAACGCCATGCCGAGGAACGCGACGACCTCGTCCGCGGCGGCGGCCGTTATGCCGAAGGGCGTTGATCTCAGGCGAAGCGGGTTCACTCCCTGGCCTCGTCCGTGACGATGTCGCCGAGCTTCTGCCAGCGCTGGCCGTCGAACTGCACCATCTGGAACTGCTTGTTGACGCGATAGTCCGTCGGCGTGGTCGTGACCGAGATACCCGGGAGCGTCAGGTCGAGCTCGACGTTCCTAAGGTTGGCCGCCTGTCGCATCACGTTGTCGCGGGTCAGATCGTCGCCGCATTGCTTCAGCACCTGCACCAGCAGCTGCGCGGTGATGTAGCCATAGACGTTCAGGTTCGAATCCCTGTCGCCCTCCGGGTAGTACTTCGCCATGAAGGCGAGGTAGCGCTTCATGCCGGGGTCGTCCTTCCATTCGGGGTCGGCGGCATCCTTGACGTAGCCGACGCTGATGATGCCCTTGGAATTGTCTAGCCCGGCGGGCTTGAGCACGGCGCTGAGCGAGGAGGCGTTGATGTCGATGATGTGCAGCGCCTTCCAGCCGATCTCGGCGACCTTCTTGATGGCCTGCGCGGCCTGCTTCGGCGTCGTCGCGCTGAACAGCACGTCGGCGCCCGCATCCCTCAATCGCAGGATCTTCGAGTCGATCGTCGGCTCGTTGATCTCGTAGGAGGTCTCGGCGACGACCATGTTCGCCTTGTCGCCAAGGCCCGCCTTGAGGCCCGCGAGATAATCCTTGCCGAGATCGTCGTTCTGGTAGAGCACGCCGATTTTGGCGTTCGGATGGTTCTTCAGGAGGTATTGCGCATAGATCCGGCCCTCGACGAGGTAAGAGGGGTTGAAGCCCATGGTCCAGGGGAAGTTCTTTGGATCGGTGAAGCGTGCGGCGCCGGTGGCGGCGAAGAGCTGCGGGATCTTCTTGGCGTTGAGATATTTCTGAACGGCGACGTTCGGTGCGGTGCCGATGATCTGGAAGGTCAAAAGCACTTCGTCGCTTTCGACGAGCTTGCGGACCTGCTCCACCGTCTTCGGCGGCGAATAGGCATCGTCATACTGGATCAGCTCGACCTTGCGGCCGTTCACGCCGCCCTGGTCGTTGATCATCCTCAGATAGGCGGCCTGGGTCTTGCCGATCACCGCGTAGGCCGAGGCCGGGCCGCTGAGCGGCACGGTCTGGCCCACCTTGATCGCGGTGTCGGACGCGCCGGGATCGTATTTCTTTTGTGCCTGCGCTGCCGCGACCGAGAGGAGAAGGGCGGAGGCTGCGATGAATTTGGTGACGACGTTTTTCATGTCGGTTTCCTCCAGCAATCCTCATTCGCCCTTGAGGCCGGCGTCGCGGATCAGCTTGGTCCATTTCTGCGTTTCGGCGTCGATGAACTTGCTGAACTCGGCGGCGGTGCCTGGCCGCACTTCGAGGCCCTGCGCGGTCAGCTTGTCCTTGATCGCAGGCTCGGCGAGCGCCCGCAGAACCTCGGCCTGGAATTTGTCCACGATGGCGCGCGGCGTCGTGGACGGCACCATGAAGCCGTACCAGCCGGCCGCAGCCACATTGGGAAAGCCCTGCTCGCGCAGCGTCGGTGCCTGCGGATACAGCGCGCTGCGCTCGGGCGATGCGACACCGAGCACGGTGAACTTGCCGCTCTGGATGTAGGGCAAGGCGGTCGGCAGCGCGGTCAGTGTGGCGTCGACGCGTCCGGCGAGCAGCTCGGTGTAGGAGGCCGCATCGCCCCGGAACGGGATGTTCAAACCCTTGACGCCGGCGTCGCGGAACAGGAGCTCTCCGGCAAGATGCGGCTGCGAGCCGGCGCCTGGGGAGGCGAAGGTGAGGCCGTCGGGCTTGGATTTGCCGTAGGCGATTAGGTCGGGAAGCGTCTTGAACGGCGCGTCGGCGCTGATGATGAGGAACAGCGGCGCGATCACCACCATCGCCACCGGCGCCAGATCCTTGCGCTCATAGGTCAGCTTGCCGAACAGCGCCTCGGCGGTGGCGTAGGGCGCCGCGACATAGAGGATGGTGTAGCCGTCGCCCGGCGCATGGGCGACCATGTCGTTGGCGATGCGCGTGCCGGCGCCCGGCTTGTTCTCGACGATAAACTGCTGACGCAGGCTGCGGCCGAACTCTTCGGCGAGCAGACGCAGCGAGATGTCGTTGGACCCGCCGGGCCCGTAAGGCGAGATCAGACGGACCATGCGTGAGGGCCAGGCGTCCTCGGCATGTGCCCTCATGCCTGAGCCGGCCGCGAGCCCGCCCGCGATCGTGCCCAGCAGAGCTCGCCGCGTCACCTTGAACGATGCCACTGTTGTCTTCCTCCCTGTATTTGTTTCTCGTTTATCTGCAGCTCTTGCGACCTCAGATCACCTTTCGTTGGGTGAGCTGCTCGATCCTGGCGTCCGAGAGCCCGAGCCAATCCCGGTAGACCTCGTCATTGTCCTGGCCGACGTCGCCCGCGGCATGGCGCAGGCGCGCGGGATCGACGGTGAAACGCGGCACGACATTGGTCATGGCGACCGTGCCGAAATCCCGGTCGGCAACGCGCGTGATCACCTCGCGCGCCCTCGCTTGCGGGTCTTCGGCGATCTGGTCGATCGAATAGATCGGGGCGAGCGTTCCCTGCGCGGCATTGAATCTCGCGAGGACCTCGTCGAGGGGATGCGCGGCGCACCAGGCCGCGAAGATGTCGTTGAGTTCGACGGCGTGCTTGACGCGCTGCTCATTGCCGGCAAAGCGCGGATCCGCGATCAGATCGGGGCGGCCGATCGCCCGGCAGTTCGCTGCAAAGAGCGCGTTGGTCGAACCTGCGAGCGTGACCCAGTGACCGTCGCGGGTGCGAAACACCGCGGCCGGTGCTGAATAACCATTGGCGTTGCCGATGCGGCTGCGAACGGTGCCGAGCTGGTCGTGCTCGATGGCGAGGACGTCGAGCAGGCGGAAGGTGGCTTCGGTCAGCGCGAGATCGATCTCCTCGCCCGGCGCATCCGGGTCGCGCGCCCGCTTCCACAGCGCTGCCAGCACGCCGACGGCGCCGAACAGGCCGCCGATCGAATCCCCGATCGGGTATCCGGGATGGGTCGGTTCGCCGCCGCTCTCGCCGGTGATGTAAGTCAGTCCGCCCATGGCCTCGAAGATGCGGGCGAAGCCGGGGCGCTCGCGATAGGGACCATCCTGCCCGAAGGCGGTGGCGCGCAGAATCACGAGACGCGGCTGGATCGACCACAGCACCTCCTTGGGAAGCCCCCAGCGATCCAGCGTTCCCGGACGAAAATTCTCGATCAGCACGTCGAAGCGTGGAAGCAGCTGCTTGAACAGCGCAAGCCCTTCCGGCGTGCGCAGATCGAGCGTGGCAAACTTCTTGTTGCGGTTGGCGGCCTTCCACCACAGCGGCTTGCCGTTCTTGAACGGCGGAAACGACCGCACGCCGTCGCCGTGCCCGGGCATCTCGATCTTGAGCACGTCCGCGCCGTAGTCGGCCAGCAGCGTGGCGGCGAACGGCGCGGCGATGATCGTTGCGATGTCGAGAACCTTCAATCCTTCGAGCGGTCCAGCCATGTCATTTTCCGACGCTTGTGATTTTCTTGGTTTTGCGCGGCGGCGGCTTGAGCTCGGCCTGCCCGACCATGGCGCGGATGCTGTCGGCGAGCGCCGCGATGCGCGGACCGATTTCGCCCTCGAGCTGCCCGGGCTGGAGCCGGAAGGCGGGGATGCCGCAATTGATCGAGAACGATTGTTTCGACTCGCTGACATGAAACAGCGGCGCGGCGACGGCATGGATCGAGGCCATGTACTCGCCCCAGCAGGTGCAGAAGCCGCGGCTTTTGCATTGCGCGATGCCGCCGCGGTATTTGTCGCGGAGCGCCGACCACAATCCGGCATCCTCGGCGGCGAGATTGCGTTCCAGCCGGTCTGCATCGGCCGGCGGCAAGGTCGCCGCCGCGGCGCGGCCCATGGCGGTCATCACGACGGGAATGGGCATGCCGATGTCGGGCACGTGCGGGCCGACATCGCCGGAGCGCGCGGTCTCGACATAGATCATCGACGTCGCATCGAGCAGGCCGATCGACACCGTGCCGCGGACGCTGTGCGCCAGCTCCTGCATCATGGGCCGCGCCACTTGGCGGAATTGCATTCCGGCGAGCAGGGGATGCGCCATCCGCAGCGCCCGTGCACCGACGCGGTACTTCGACCGCTCGGCGTCGTAGCGGAGATAGCCGAGCTCGGCCAAGGTATGGGTCAGCCTCGCCACCGTCGGGCGCGGGATGCCGGTCAGCGTCGACAGCTCCATGTTGCCCAGCAGCGTGCTCCCGGCCTTGAACGCCTCGAGCACGACGAGCCCCTTTGCCAGCGTGGTGGCGAAAGCGGCGTCATCGGCGCTCTCGGCCAGCACGGCTGCGGCAGAGGAGAGCGGGCGCTGCGGCTTGGATGAGTCGGTGGGAGCCATCCCGGAATATCAGACGGATGATTTTCGGATGTCCAATAGATTCGCCGCTTACGGAAAAAATGTCCGATATGTGGACACTCCATGCACCGTGCTTTTGCTCCTTCCGGGCACCGCTGGAACGACCGGGCACACAGATTTTTGTCGTGATTGCATGCCGTTCTGTGACAGGATTATTACGACGACATGTCAGATCGATAATTTTGCGGAGCGGTTCATGTTGCAGTGGCAGGCGCGGTCGAATCCCCTGGCGTGGTGGTGGGGATCCCTCACGCTTGTGAGCAGCGCCAACATCCTCGTCTGGTTCATGCTCTATCGCGAGTTCTATCCGACGCCTTCAACCAGCCTCAGCGGCGGCTCGGACATCGGGCTGATGTTCCTGCTGTGCGCCGGCTATGTGTTCGGCTGCGCCTTTCGCTCGGTGCTGCCGCGCGCCGACGTGCAGCGCATCTGCCTGTTCGACACCTGGCTCTCCAGCGTCGCCGTCGGCCGGACGGTGGCGACGGTGGCCGAGCTCTGCTTCGCCGCGCAATGGGCCATCATCCTGCATCAGCTCGGCAAGATGACGGGCGCGGAGACCGCGGTGAACATCGCGCTCGTGATCGTGCCGATCATCATCATCGCGGAATGCTTCTCCTGGTACGCGGTGGTGACGACCAACTTCCTCTACAACGCGATCGAGAATTCGCTGTGGGCTGTGACCTTCTTCCTGGCCGGCATCGCGCTGTGCCGCCTGATGCCGGAATTCCAGGGCGTGGTGCGCTGGGCGCTGATGTCAGGCATCGTCGGCATCGCCTGCTTCCTTGCCTTCCTCATCACCGTCGATGTGCCGATGTATCTCAGCCGCTGGCGGACAGGGCATGAAGAGGGCAACACATTCCTCGGCTTCCTCGAAGGACTGCATGACGTCTCGACGCGCTGGGTGGTGACCCATGACATCGCGCACTGGAAGGGCGAGCTGACCTGGATGTTCCTGTATTTCAGCGCCGCGGTGTGGTCGAGCCTCGCGCTCTGCGCGCTCTACGCGATGGAAGGCTATCTGACGCGCTATCTTGCCTGACGGTCAGATTCCAACTTGACGCGTTCTCTGAAGCGAAGCGGTATCCACTTCGCTTCAAAGCGCTTACTTGCCGACCAGGCTGCATTTGCTGCGATCGAGCGGGCGGAAGGCCTGGTCGGGCGGGATCGTCGCGACCAGCTTGACGAAGTCCCACGGGCCCTTGGATTCCTCCGGTGTCTTGACCTGCACCAGATAGAGATCGTGCACCATGCGTTGGTCCTCGCGAATGCGGCCGTTGGGGGTGTAGGCGTCCGACACCGGCGTCGCCTTCATTTTGGCCATCACGACGGCGCCCTCATCGGAACCGGTGTCCTTCACGGCCTGCAGATAGTGGCGCACAGCGGAATAGACGCCGGCCTGAATCTGCGAGGGCATCGCCTTGCGGCGAGCATAGAACGCATCGGAGAATTTCCGGGCTGCCGGCGAGACATCCTCGAAGAAGGAGGTGACGATGAGATCACCGCGCGTCGCTTTGAGCCCAACCGCCTCGATGTCGACGTTCTGGAACGACATCGGCACGATCTTCATGCCTTGGCTGGCGAGGCCGAACTCCTCGGCCTGCTTGATCGCGGTCGCGTTGTCGCCGGCAACGTTGATGGCCAGGATCTTGGCGCCCGACGACTGCGCCTGGAGCAGGAATGAGCTGTAATCGGGCGTGCCGAGCTGCGCCTTGACGCTGCCGGCGACCTTGCCGCCGAGTGCGGCGATGCGCTCGCGTGCGGTCACCTCGATCGAATGGCCGAAGGCGTAGTCGCCGGTGATGAAGAACCAGGGCTCCTTGCTGGTCTGCATGATGCCGGAGACCACGGCGGTCGCGGTGGAATAGGCGTCCTGGGTCCATTGCACGCTGGTTGGCGCGCACGCTTCATCGGTCAGCTGGTTCGCGCCGGCGCCGGAGATGAGGAATATCTTGCCGTTGCCGCGCACCAGCTCCTGCACCGCCAGCGCTGCGCCGGAGCTGCCGCCATCGGCGACGGCCTGGACCCCGTCGCTGAACCATTTTCGCGCCAGCGATGCGGCGAGATCCGGCTTGTTCTGGTGATCGGCCTGCAAGATCTCGATCGGCTTGCCGTTGATCTTGCCGCCGAACTCCTCGGCGGCCATTCGCGCCGCTTCGACTGAGCCCGGACCCATGGCGGTCGCGAACACGCCGTTCATGTCGGTGAGGACGCCGATGCGGATGGCCTCGCCCTTGATCTCGGCCCGCGCAACGGAGCCCGCGAGCGCAAGTGCGATCAGGAGGGTGGCGATGGAGGTGGTGCGGGTCGTGCCCATGGCGTTTCCTTGATGTTATCGTTGATTGATCGATGTTGACGGTCAGGCCAGTTCGGCGATCACCGTGTTGCGCAGGGTGCCGATGCCGGAGATCTCGACCTCGACGGTGTCGCCGGGGCGCATCCACAGCGGCGGCGTGCGCTTGGCGCCGACACCGCCCGGCGTGCCCGTGACGATGACGTCGCCGGGCAGGAGCGGGCAGATGGTGGAGATGTAGGCGATCAGCTCGGGGATGGCGGTGATCAGGAGATCCGTCGTGGTGTCCTGCACGACGTTGCCGTTGAGCCTTGTCTGCAAGGTGAGTTTTGACGGATCCGGAATCTCGTCGGTCGTCACCAGCCACGGACCGAAACTGCCGCTCTCGGCAAAGGTCTTCCCGGCGAGGAATTGGCTGGTGTGGCGCTGCCAGTCGCGGATGCTGCCTTCGTTGTAGCAGGAATAGCCGGCGACGTGGTCGAGCGCGCGGCCGGCGGGGATGTGACGTCCCGCCTTGCCGATGATGAGCGCGAGCTCGCCTTCGTAGTCGAAGTTGTCGCTCACCCCAGGTTTGACGATGGGCTGGAGATGGCCAACCTGGCTACAGGCGAAGCGCGCGAACAGCGCCGGCTTTTCGGTGACGGCGCGGCCGGTCTCGGCGACGTGATCGCGATAGTTGAGGCCGACGCAGATGATCTTGCCGGGATCGGGAATCACGGGCGCGAAGTCGATCTTGTCGAGCGGATGATCAGGGGCCGCGGAGGCGGCCAGCCTTGCCGCCTCGGCGAGCCGACCGGCTTCGAGCAGCTCCCGCAGCGTGGCGCACCTCGCCATCCGCGCGCCGAGATCGACGACGCCGTTGTCCTTGACGGCCCCGAAGGTGGGGCGTCCGTCCACACTGAGTGAGAGCAGCTTCATGAAATGTCCTTGAGAGGGTTCGGTCAGGCCGCCGAGGGCGCTTGGGCTGAAGGAATTTGGGTTGGAGGCGCGATGGCGGCGATGAGCCGGTCGAGCTCGGCCTCGTTGCGGGCGGAGCCGCGGACGTAACGGTCGGGACGAACGATTGCGGCGATGATGCCGTGCTCGCGCAGCCAGGGCCCAAGATCGTTGGCATCGTCGCTGGTCAGGATCTTGATCCCTGCCTGCGAAAGCGTGAGACGCGATGAGAGTGCCGCCGCCGTCCCGACGAGCAGCACGTGGCTGTAGCCGGTCCGGTCGTCGCTGCGGCTGTCGTCGGTCAAGGTGAACTGCGGCGCGAGATGTCCGGCGAGCGGCAGGTCGCCGAACTCTAGTCCGGGGCCGAGCAGGGGCTTCTTCACGTCCAGTTTGACCGGCGCGTTCTCGCGCGCTTCGCCGGCGGCAAGGCCGGCCTCGATCGCCTTGGTGTTGATGACACCGCCGAGGCGAATGGCGAGCTCGATGAACGCGCGCACATGCGGCAGCCGTTCGCTCTGATAGGTGTCGAGCAGATCGGGCGCGGCGCCTTCGCGGATCACGCTCGCCAGCTTCCAGGCGAGATTGGCGGCATCGCGGATGCCGGCGCACATGCCCTGGCCGAGGAAAGGCGGGGTCTGGTGCGCGGAATCGCCCGCGAGCAGCAATCGCCCGTTCCGCCATTGCTGCGCGATGACCGAATGGAACGTGTAGACCGAAGCGCGCTCGATCTCGGCATCGGCGGGCGTGATCCAGCGCGACAGCAGCTGCCAGACCTTCGCGGGTTGCGCAACGTCCTGCGAATCCTCGTCTGGGAGAACCGTGATCTCCCAGCGGCGCCGCATGCCGGTGCCGCGTACATAAGTTGCGGGCCGCCTGGGATCGCAATGCTGGAGGCTGTAGTCACCGAGGTCGTCGCGCGCGCGCTTGAGCAGGACGTCGATCACGAGCCAGCGCTCGTGGAAGCCGAGGTCGTCCATGCCAGAACCGATGAAGCGGCGCACCAGCGAGCGGGCGCCGTCGCAGCCGATCACGTAGGCGGTTCGGACCTCGCTGAGCCTCCCGTTGGAGAGGTCTTCGCAGCGGACGCGCACGCCGTGCTCGTCCTGATCGAGCGCGAACACCTCGCAGCGGTTGCGCAAGGTGACGTGTGGCCAGCGGGCGAGTCCGCCGATCAACACATCCTCCAGATCCGGCTGGTGGAAGCGGTAGCTGAGATGCCAGCCCATCGGGGTCAGCGTCTGCGGACGGGACCAGTCCAACAGCATGCGGCCGGCCGCATCGAGAAACAGCATGCCGGGACTGAGAATGACGTGCGGCAGAATCGCCTCGGCAAGCCCGATGGTCTGGAACACGCGCATGCATTCATCGTCGAAATGCACGGCCCGCGGCAGATGATAGGTCCGCGCCTCGCGCTCCAGCACCAGCGTCCGCACGCCGCACAGGCCGAGCAGGTTGGCGAGCGTGGCGCCCACGGGCCCGCGGCCGACGATCACGACGTCAAACTCTTCAGGGGTGGATTTATCTTGCATGGGGTATCTCTTCCCCAAGCAGGGCTGGCGCTTCAACGCCGGCGCGCCAAGTGTCCGCCCAGCGGACGGCCTTTATTCCGCGACAGGAATGGCCGACGCCGTCTCCAGCAGCTGGCTCGCAAACTGCGCGACCGCTTCCTCGATCCCCAGCGCCGAGCGGATCCAGATGATCGAGATGCAGCCGAATACGGCGCCGTCCCGCACGATGGCAACGGCAATCGAAGCCGTCTTGGGATTGTATTCGCCCTCGCTGCGGATGGCGTAGCCTCGCGCGGCGGTCTCGGCGATCATGCGGTCGAGCCGGCCCTGGTCGAGGAAGGGGCGGTCGTCGACCTCATCGATGCGGCGGAGATGATTGATGATGAGATCGCGTTCGCGCGCCGGGCAGGCGGCGAGATAGGCGCGGCCCGCAGACGTGCGCAGCATCGGCAGGCGCTTGCCGATCATGCCGCGATCGATCGAGAGCGGGCTGCGAGAGTGCGTGGTCTCCTGCACCACCATCGCCGCGTTCTCGTAAGTCGAGAGATCGACCGGCCAGACCAGCTTCTTGCTGAGATCGGCGAGAAAAGGCGCCGCGGCCTGGCAGATCACCACGCCGGGATCATAGCCGTCGCCGAGGCTCAATGCGCGCCGGGTGACCCGAAACCGGTCGTCGCTGGCGCTGCGGGCGATATAGCCGAGCTCCTCCAGGGTTTCGAGGAGGCGGTAGACGGTGGGTCGAGGCAGGTCGAGCGCGCGGGCAACGTCGCCGGCGCGGATGCCGCCGGAGCGGTTGACCTCCTGCAGCACGTCGAGTCCGCGCTTGAAGGCGCGGACGCCCTCAGACTGCCGGGGCTGGCCGTTCCGCGTCCGCTCCTTGGACACTTCCTATTTCCTCCCTTGTGGCACATCGCGGCGCGCTTATTGTCGCCTGCGAACGCGAGGCGATTGCGGAACGCCACCGTAGGATCGCGCGCGGCCGGTATCAAGCTCGCCGCAACACGGCGACCGCGATGCCTTCGGGAGGAGTTCGATGGAAATCGCAGCGCTCGGCTATATCGGAATCAGTTCATCACAGCTCGAGCAGTGGAGCCGGATGGCGACCGGGCTGCTCGGCATGCAGCAGGTCGATCGCGGCGGCAAGATGCGGGCCTTCCGCATGGACGACCGCAAGCAGCGGCTGATCGTCGACGGCGGCAGCGATGCTGGCCTTGCGGTGATGGGATGGGAAGTTCCTTCGACCGTCGAACTGGATAAGCTGGCAGGACGGCTCGAAAGCCATGGCATCAGGGTGGTCCGAGGTTCGCGCGCACTCGCTGACGAGCGGCATGTTGCCGAGCTGATCGCGTTCACTGACCCCGCCGGCAACCGGCTGGAGGCTTTTTGCAAGCCGGAGCTTGCGAGCGAGCCGTTCAGGCCGGGTCGCCCGATCTCGGGCTTCCGCACCGGCGCGCTCGGCATGGGGCATGTCGTGCTCAATGTGGAGGACGTCGAGCCGCTATTGCCGTTCTATCGCGACGTGCTCGGCTTTCACGTCTCCGATTTCGGGCTGAAGCCTTACGGGCTTTATTTCTTCCACGTCAACGGCCGCCACCACTCCTTTGCGATGGTCGGCTCGGGGCGAAAGGCGATGCATCACTTCATGGTCGAGCTCGGCTGCCTCGATGATGTCGGGCAGGGCTACGACCTCGCGCAGATGGACGAGGGGCGCATCGCCTACACGCTGGGCCGGCACACCAATGATCACATGACCTCGTTCTACGTGAATACGCCGTCCGGTTTCTTCATCGAATATGGCTGGGGCGGACGCGTCATCGATCCCGAGACCTGGCAGCCGCACGAGACCTTTGATGGGCCTTCCCTGTGGGGCCACGAGCGGCTGCATATGCCGGAAGAGCAGCGCACGCGATTGCGCGAGATGCGGCTCGACGCGGCTGCCCGCGGCGTGCGCGTCGCCGATCCGCGCGTGCCGCCGCTCAACTGCGCGTGGCTGGACTCGGTGGTCGCGCGTGAGTGACCTGCGGCGACGTCGCGATCAGGCTTCGCCGAGATCGACCTCGGTCAAGATGCCCTGGCGCAGCGCCAGCCGGACCAGCTCGATGTCGGAGCCGACGCCGAGCTTGTCCTTGATCAGCGAGTGCAGGTTCGCCACCGTCTTCGGGCTGACATGCAGCGTCTCGGCGATCTCCTCCGTCGTGTTCTCGGCGAGCAGCAGCCGCAGCACCTCGAATTCGCGTGGCGTCAGCACGTCGGCAGCGGAGGTTTCGCCGCTGATGCGGCTGAGCGCAAGCTCGTGGTCGATATCGGGGCTGATGGCAATCTTGCCGGCGAGCACGTCCTTGACCGCGCGCACCAAGGTCTCGGGCGGGCTGGTCTTGGTGACGTAGCCCCGTGCACCGGCGCGGATCGCCTGCACGGCAAATCCGGCGTTCTCGTGCATGGTGAAAACGAGAATCCGTGCCGCCTTGTCCCACTGCCTGATCCGCCTGACGGCCTCGATGCCGCCTATGCCGGGCATGCTGAGGTCCATGATGACGAGGTCGGGCGTCTCGGATTTGTAGAGACGATAGGCTTCCGCTCCGTCGGCTGCCTCGGCGACGACGCGCAGGCCCGGCTGCTTCTGCAGCACCGAGCGATAGCCCTCACGGACGACGGAATGGTCGTCGACCAGCAGGATGGTCGCTTCCGCCGTGCTCATGCAGCGTGCTCCAGGGCCTCAGAGGCGGCAGCCGGGAGCGGAATGAATACGCGCAGCGAGGAGCCCTGAAGGCCGGTCTCGAAGCTGATCCGGCCGCGAAGCGCGGCGACGCGCTCGCGCATGCCCAGCAGGCCCATGCCCGATTTTGCGGAAGCCTCGTTCGGCCGGCCGTCGTCCTCGACCACGAGAGCAATCTCGCTGTCGGCCATGGTCAGATGCAGGCTAACCTTCGTTGCACCGGCATGCTTGGCCGCGTTGGTGAGTGCCTCCTGCACGATGCGGTACAGGTTGGCACTGACAGAGGCGGGCACGCTGTCGAAGGCGCCGTCGAACCGGATCTCGAAGCGCGGCTGGCCGCGGCTGCGGCCGTTCCACCCCGAGACCAGGCCTTCGAGGCTGGCGACCAGGCCGAGCTCCTCGACATCGGGCGGCCGCAGCCGGAACAACGCGCCGCGCAGCGTCTCCATCATGCCGGTCGCGGTGCGGGCGATGCTGTCGCATTCGCCGAGCAGGTCGGGACAGTCCTGTGCCGCAGTCTGGCGGGCGGATGCGGCCAGCGCGCGGATCGCGGCGAGGGACTGGCCGAACTCGTCGTGCAACTCGCGGGCGAGATGGCGGCGCTCCTCGTCCTGGAGCGCGATCAGCTTCCGAGTCAGCTCGTTGCGCTCGGCGAGCGCCGTGTCGAGGCTTTCGGCGAGATGGTTGAAGACGTCGCGGATGGCGGAGAGCTCGGCGAGGTCGAACGGCGGCAGCCGGGTGGTGAGGTCGCCGGCGGCGATGCGTTCGAGGCCGCTGCCGATCATGCGGGTGGGGCGCAGGGCGCGGGCCAGTGCGGCATAGACCAGCGCGCAGAGCAGCGGCAGCGCGATCGCAAGCGCGATCATCAGGCGGCCGGCCTCGTGCCAGGCCTCCGCCGTCTGCACCGCCGGGTCGATAGAGACCACGGTCTCGCCGAGCTTGGTTCCGCGCACGATCACGGGGCGCGCGGCCTCGCGGCCGGGGTCGAACAGGCTGCGATAGAAGGCGGAGAAGGCTTGCGGCGGCGGGCTCGCCGGGGCAGGCGCGCCGCTACAAAAGCGCTGCAGCATGTCGCCGCTCGCGCTGCGGAAGCCGAGGCAGAGGCCGGGCGTCATCACATGGGCCGACACCGGGTCGAGGTCCGGAAAGTCCGAGCGGGGGCTCGCCCCCCACTGCACCTTGCCTTGCTGCAGCTCCAGCGTCTTGGCCACGATGGCGGCGATGCCGTCGATGCGCGCATGCGCGGCGCTGTCGGCGCTGACGAGGAAATAGGTGGAGATCGCGGCGAAGCAGGCGGCCGATATCGCGGCCACGCGCAGCGTCAGACGGACCTTGAGATCGAATCTCGGGCGATTCCACATCGGCTTGCACCTGGCGCGAACGGGCTTGTCGCGCCTCATTAAAGGGCAGAACGCCAGCGGCGGGAAGCGTTCCCGACTTGCCGCAGTGCAACGTCGTGAAATTTTCCCGGCGCTGCTCGGGACGGTGACGGGTGCGGGGCCTGAGGCGGCCCGTCCAGATTTTCGTCCCATCCACGAGGTCCGTTCATGCACCGCTGCCGCCTGATTCTCTCCGCCTGTCTCCTCCTCGTCCTCTCTTGCTCACCCCTCGCTGCGCAGACCGCCATCGGCGTCGCCATGGACGATTTCAGCTACACCGACACTTCGGGCGAGCCGACCGACCAGACCGCCGCCCACGAGCGGCGGCTGGCGGCGTTCATGGCCGCGCTTCGAAGGGACATCGAGGCAGACCAGCGCTACCGCTTGGTGCGATCCGTCCAAGACGGAGCGGTGTTCAAGGTGGTCGGCGGCATTCAGAAGACGAGCACGCTGGTGCAATGGGCCAAGGTCGCCGTGATCGACGTCGCCACCAAGACGCTCGTGCTGGACAAGCTCTACAGCTTCCGCGGCGACAATGACGAAGCATGGGAGCGCGCGCAGATGTTCGTGTCTCGCGAGGTCATGGCCGCGCTCGGCACGCCTGCGCCGGTCGCGCTGGCCGTGTTCGATTTCGAGCTCGAGGACATGACAGCCGCCTCAGCGGGGGCGTCCGCTGCGTCGGATGCGTCTTATCTCGCGGAGGTCACTGGCGGAGTGCGCGAGGCGCTCGGCCAATCCGGCCGTTACCGCATCGTCGAGGTCACCGCAGAGGCGGGAAAGGGCGGCGCGTTGCGGGATTGCGGCGGCTGCGAGATCTCCATTGCGCGCAAGCTCGGCGCGGACCAATCACTGATCGGCGTGGTGCGCCGCGTCAGCCGCACCGAATACACGCTCGGCTTCCAGGTGCGCGATGCCAGGACCGGCGCGGTGCTGGCGCGCGGCGACAGCGGACTACGCATGGGCGCCGACTATTCCTGGAAGCGCGGGGCCGTGCGGCTGGTCACCGACCGGCTGATCGAGGGGCAACAGGCCAACGACGCGCCTAGAAGGTAAGCTGGACCTTCATCGACTGCGCGCGGTCGCTGGCGAGCTCGAAGGCCGCGACCGCATTCTCGAACGGCATGGTGGCCGTGATCAATGGTTTGACGTCAATCAGGCCTTCGCCCATCAGGCGCACCGCCAGCTCGAACTCGGGATCGAAGCGGAATGTGCCGCGCAGCTGCAATTCCTTGGCCACGATGGAGTTGATCGGCAGCGTCATCTCGCCGCCGAGGCCGAGCTGCACCAGCGTCGCACCGGGCCTCAGCACGTCGAGCGCGGTGCGGAGCGCGGCCTGGTTGCCGGAGGCCTCGAACAGCGTGTCGAACACGCCCTTGCCGGCGCGCCAGGGATCGAGCGCAGTGGCATTGGTCGCGACGTCGATGGCATGCGTGGCGCCGAGCTTTTTCGCGACCGCGAGCGGAGCGTCGGCCACATCGGTGACAACGATCTCCGACGCGCCGCCGAAGCGCGAGACCAAAATCATCAGCGCGCCGATCGGACCGCAGCCGGTGATCAGCACGCGCTTGCCGAGCAGGGGACCGGCCTGCTTGCCGGCATGCAGGCACACCGCAAGCGGCTCGGCGACCGCGGCTTCCGCCAGCGACAGCTTGTCTGAGATCGGCACGGCCTGCGTCGCGTCGACCGTGATGAACTCGCGAAAGCCGCCCTGCACATGGGGAAAGCGCATCGCGCTGCCGAGGAAGCGCATGTCGAGGCACTGGTTGCGCATGCCTTCCTGGCAATGCAGGCAAGCCCCGCACGGGTTGCTCGGATTGACCGCGACGCGCGTGCCTGACCTGATGTTGGCGACGCCGTCACCGACGTCAGCGACGACGCCGGCGATCTCGTGACCCAGCGCCATCGGTTGCTGGATCCGCACGACACCGAAGCCGCCGTGATGATAGTAGTGCAGATCGGAGCCGCAGATTCCGCCATTGGCGATCTTGACGCGGACCTCGCCAGGGCCGGGGGCCGGATCGGCATAACTGTCGATCCGCAGGTCCTTCGGGGCGTGGATGACGACGGCGCGCATGGCTTGCTCCTGGTTCGCGGATCACATCGCGGCGATCATGCCGCCATCGACATAGATGATCTGGCCGTTGACGTAGGTCGACGCATCCGAGGCGAGGAAGATCGCAGCACCCACCAGCTCGTCCGGCTTGCCCCAGCGCTTTGAGGGAATGCGGCCCATCAGCCAGGTGTTGAAATCGGCATTGTTGACCAGCGCCTCGTTCATGTCTGTGAGCATGTAGCCGGGGCCGATCGCATTGGCCTGGATGCCGTGCTGGGCCCATTCCACCGCCATCGAACGGGTCAGGTTCTTGATGCCGCCCTTGGCAGCGGTGTAGGGCGCGATAGTGGGGCGGGCGAGTTCGCTGCCGAGCGAGCCGATATTGATGATCTTGCCGTGCTTGCGCGGGATCATGCGTTTGGCCGCCTCGCGGCCGATCACGAAGGCGCTGGTGAGGTTGGTCTCGATCACCTTGCGCCATTCGTCGGTGGTGAACTCCACCAGCGGCTTGCGGTGCTGGATCCCGGCATTGTTGACGAGGATATCGACGGCTAGGCCTTGGCTGTCGAATTCGTTGAAGGAGGCGACGATGGCGGGCTCGTCGGTGACGTCAAAGGCGGCGCCTTCGGCCTGATGGCCGGCGGCGCGAAACTCGGCGACGGCCTGCTCGACGCGCTTGGGATCGACGCCGTTTATGATGATCTTCGCGCCGGCCTTGGCCATGCCCTCGGCAATGGCGCGACCGAGGCCGCGGGAGGAGCCGGTCACGAGCGCGGTGCGGCCGGAGAGATCGAAGAGGGACGTGCTCATCTCAAGAATTCCTCAGGCGTTGGAGCGGCGCACGGTGAGATCGGTGCGCTCGAAGACGGCAGGCAGGAGGTCGACGCCCAGGCCGGGGCCTTCCATCGGGAAGACGTAGCCGTCCTTGATGGTGGGCATCGTGGTGACGAGCTCATTGTACCAGCCTTTGTAGAAGGCGCGCACCGATTCCTGGATCAGGGTGTTGGGCTGGCTGAACGACATGTGGATGGCGGCGATGAAGCCGATCGGGCCAATACAGTCATGAGGAGCAAAAGGCCGGTGATAGGTCTCGGCCATTGCCGCGATCTTGCGGCCTTCGGTGAGACCGCCGGTCCAGCACAGATCGGCCATCACCACGTGCATGGCGTCGCGGTCGAGCATGTCCTTGTAGGGGAAGCGCGAGCCCAGCGTCTCGCTGGCGCAGACCCAGACGTCGGTCGAGCGGGCATATTCGGCCAGCGCCTGCGGCGAGTTCATCCGGATCGGGTCTTCGTACCAGGTCGGCTTGTAGGGCTCGAGCGCACGGGCGATCTGCTTGGCGGTCGGCAGATTCCACAGCGAATGGAGCTCGACCATGATCTCCATCTTGTCGCCGACGGCTTTACGGATCTTCTCGAACGGCTCGATCGCCTGCTTCATCTGTGCGGCGGTGATGTAGAGGCCCTTGTTCTCCTGCGCGGCGGGATCGAACGGCCAGATCTTCATCGCCGAGATGCCGCTTTCGAGCAGGCTTTCGGCGAGCGCATCGGCATGGTTCATGAAGCCGTCGAGATCTTCGTAGGGACCCTTGGAGGCGCCGAGATTCCAGTTCGCGACCGCGCTGATATTGGTCGAGCGCACATATTGCGTGCCGGCGCAGGTGTTGTAGATGCGCTGCTTGTCGCGGCAGAGGCCGCCCAGCATCTGGTGCGCCGGCTGGCCGCAGACCTTGCCGAAAAGGTCCCACAGCGCGATGTCGATCGCTGATGCCGCGCGGTATTCGACGCCGGTCGAGGACTGCGCCATCGGCAAGTTCAGCATGTCGCGATGGATCGCTTCGATGTGCAGCGGATTGCGGCCGAGCAGGCGTCCGGCAAAGGTGTCGTGGATCTGCGCTTCGATCGCGCCGGCGCCATAGAAGGTTTCGCCGAGACCGATCAGACCAGTGTCGGTGTGGATGCGGACCCAGATGACGTTGGAATATTCCTCGGTGCGCAATGTCTCGATCGACGTGATCTTCACGGCAACTATCCTCCCATCGAAAGGCGCTTCGCACCTGACGTCTCATTTTGCGCTGCAACATGTTGCAGGGCGTGCCGACGTCTTACGCTTGCTTGTAATATATCACAACATATTTTAAGGGTGCACAAACAAGGCGCCACCCAGCAACGAGAGCGCGGGCTGACGGGAGAGGACGGCATGGCACGGCGCAAGCGCACACTCGCGGTGGTGAGACACGACGACGGGGGCAGGCCCTCCCGGCGCAACCGTCTCAACTTCTTCGAGCTGGCTTACCAGAGGATCGAGGAGCTGCTCGTTCATTGCGAGCTCAAGCCCGGACAATTCATGACGATGCTGGAATTGCAGCAAATCACCGGCTTCGGGCGCACACCGGTGCATCACGCCGTCAATCGTCTCTCCGCCGACACCCTCATCATCATCCGGCCGCGTCATGGCCTGCACATCGCGCCGATCGATCTGGCGCGCGAGCGCATGCTGCTGGCCCTACGCCGCGACATGGAACGCTTCGTGATCCGCCTCGCCGCCGATCGCGCCAGCCTGTCGCATCGCAATCAGGCGATGCACATCGAGCGTCTGCTGCGCGAGCGCCGCGCCAGCCTCACCCTCGACGAATTCAATCATCTCGACCGCCGCATCGACGCGCTGGTGCTGGAGGCCGCCGGCGAGCCGTTCCTGGTGCACACGCTGCGGCCGCTGCACACGTTGTATCGGCGCATCGGCTACATCCACCATCGCTTCATGCCGGGGCAGGCGGATCTGTCAGGCACGATCGATCATCATCTCGCCATTCTTGCAGCCGTCGCCAACCGCCGCGTCGATGAGGCCGTGAATGCGAGCGACGCGTTGATCGACTACATGGGCGAGATGTTTTCAGGGATGGAGGCGGGGATCGATCCGCGCCTGCTCGATTGCAGCATCGAGCCGCTGCTCGGCGCGTAGAGCATGATCCGGACCGGAAGGGCCGCGTTAGCGCAAAGTGTGCAGCGGTCCTCCGAAAAGATCATGCTCAAAACAGCAAGCTGAAGCGCGATGAGATCCTGATCTCATCGCGCTTCAGAGAGTTCTGAAGAAAGGAAGAAGAAGAATGTCAACGATGGCGATGCCACAGGCGACCGCGAGCGAAGCCGCGGTCCGCTACCTCATCACGAACTACAGTCCCAAGGGCAACAAGGTCGGCTGGCTGATGATGGCCTCGATCCTGGTCGAGGCCTGGGACCTCTATTCGATCGCCTTCGTGCTGATCTTCATCAAGGAGCAGTACAATCCCGATCCGCTGATGCTCGGCCTCGCCGCCGCGGGCACGCAGGGCGGTGCCCTGATCGGCGCGCTGCTCGGCGGTTGGCTGTCCGACAAGATCGGCCGCCGCGTGATGTTCCTGGTGACGATGGTGCTGTTCATCGTACTGGCGCTGGCGCAGGCCTTCGTACCCAGCGTCGGCTGGCTCGTCGTGATCCGCTTCCTACTCGGCATTCCGCTCGGCTCCGACATCTCGACCGGCTACACCTACATCATGGAATCCATGGCCAAGGGCGAGCGCGAGGTCATGGGCAACCGCTGGCAGTTCATGTTCGCCGTCGGTGAAGTTCTCACCATCGGCGTGATCGTGATCTTCCTTCTGGTCGACATGAACCACGAGATGCTGTGGCGCGTGACGCTCGGTCTCGGTGCGGTGCCGGCACTGATCATCCTGATCATGCGTCACGACGTGCCGGAGACGGCGGTGTGGCTGGTGCAAAAGGGGCGCTACCGCGAGGCCAAGCAGGTCGCGCGCGAGATGTTCAACGACAATCTCGACATGCTGCCGGATCGGGACGTCGAGGTTCCCAAGATCAGCACGCGCGCATTCCTCGCTGACCTCAGGAAGGATCCGATTCGCTGGCGCGCCACCCTTTATGGCTGGATCGCCTGTTTCGCCCAGGCGAGCGAGTTCTCGACCTTCGCGTTCTATCTGCCGGTGCTGTTTGTGATGGTCGGCGTCTCGAGCGTGCTCGGCATCAATGTGGTGACGATGGCGCTGTTCTCTTTCGCCGCCCTGTCGGGCTGGGTCGGACCCTTGCTGACGCCGAAGATCGGCCATCGTGGCATCGCCATCGCCGGCTTCGGCATCGTGCTGGTTTCGCTGCTGGTCGCGGCCTTCGCGCTCTACACCGACAACAAGATCCTGCTGCCGTTCGCCGCCGCCGGCATGCTCTGGGGCCATTATTGGGATGCGTCGAACTGTATGACGATCCCGACCATGGTCGCCCGTCCGCGATATCGCGGCACCGCAAGCGGCTTCGCCTACATGTTCGTGAAGCTGCCGTCGTTCCTGGCGATCTTCCTGTTCCCAACGGTGTTTGCCGCGATCGGGCAGGCGAACGCCACGCTGATGGTCGCGATCTTCCCGCTGGTAGGCCTGCTTGCCGCGATCTTCATCCTGCCTGAAGTCTACGGCTACGAGAACGACTGACGATGAGCGCTATCTGATCGCGGCGGCTAACGCCGTGATCAGGGCCGGCGGCGTCACCAGCAGGCCGAGCTTGAGGAACGGCCAGGCGCCGACCTCGATCTTCTCGCGGCGGAGCGCGACCAGCCAGAGGATGGTGGCGAGCGAGCCGGTGACCGACAGATTGGGGCCGAGATCGACGCCGATCAGGATCGCGCTGACGACGGGCACCGGCAGATGATCGCCGGCGGCAACCGAGCCGGCGACGAGGCCGACCGGAAGATTGTTGGCGATGTTGTCGGCGAGCGCGGTGGCAATGCCCACGCTCCAGGCCGCCTGCGGGACCGATTGAGCTACCGCCTGGTGCAACAACGCGTTGAGCTGCGCGATCACGCCGGTCTTGATCAACGCCTCCACCATGACGAAGAGCCCGCCGACGAGCGGCAACACGCTCCAGGACACCCCGCGCAGCACGGGCAAGGGTGATTGCCGGCTGAGCAGCAGCACGATCGCGGCCGTCACGCCGCCGCAGATAAAGGTCGGCAGGCCGAGCTGCTTGTCGAGCGCTGACGCCGTGACCAGCACGATGCCGATCGCGACGATGCCTATTGCGGTGAGCTTGCCGCCGCGGCCGAGCTTGGGATGCGGCACGCTGCGCGCGATCGTCTCTTCCTTCAGCGCGCGGTGCTGGGTCAGGCGCAGCACGATGTAGGTCAGCAGGATCGACGCCGCCGAGGGCAAGGCGAACAGGCGTAGCCATTCCGTCAGGTGCGGCATGCGCGCGCCGAACACGACGAGGTTGGCGGGGTTGGAGATCGGCAGGACGAAACTCGCGGCATTGGCGATGAAGGCGCAGACGAACAGATAAGGCAGCGGCTTGGCACCGGCCGCGCGCGTCGCGGCATAGACGGCCGGCGTCAGCACGATCGCGGTGGCATCGTTGGAGAGCAGCACCGTCACCAGCGTGCCGACGAGATAGATCAGCAGGAACAGCCGCTGCGGCGAGCCGCGCGCGTATTCCACCGCGAGCGCGGCCAGATAATCGAACAGGCCTTCGAGCCGCGCCAGCTCGGCGATCAGCATCATGCCGATCAGGAAGAGATAGACGTCGAGGCCTTTCTCGATGCCCGTCAGCGCCTCCTGCCAGGGCAGCAAACCAAACAGCACGAGTGCGCCAGCGCCGATCGCGGCCCAGATCGCCTCGGGCAGGCGAAACGGTCGGAGGATGACGCAGGCGGTCGCGACGAAGATGATGCTCCAGGCCCAGATGGCGTCAGACGGCACGTTCAGTCCTTGAGGTTCGGTCAGTCATTCGGCATCGATAACCGATACGAGAACGGCTGTCTTCCCCTAGCGTCTTGGCGCGGCAACAGTCTGGATTGCTTCGCTACGCTCGCAATGACGGAATTTGTGGCTGCTTCTCGCGAATGTGACACTCACCTTGCCACCGACAGCTTCTCCATGATCGCCTTGCGCAGGATGCGCGAGAGCGATTCCACCGAATACGGCTTCTGGATCAGCTCGAATCCGCGGTGGGCGTTCTCGGCCAGCACGTTGCTGTAGCCGGAAGTGAGCACCACGGGCAGGCCCGGATAGCGCTCGCGGATGATGCCGGCGAGCTCGACGCCGTTCATGCCGGGCATGATGACGTCGGAGAACACGAGGTCGACGGCAAATTCGTTCTCGCCCAGGATCGCCAGCGCCGCATTGGCATTGGGGACGCGGCGCACGACATAGCCGAGATCCTCCAGGAGCTCGGTGGAGAAGCGGCCGACCTCGTCGTCGTCCTCGACCACGAGCACGCGATAGCCACGCCCGGTCGTGGCCGCCTCGTGGCTCAGGGCCGCTGCTTCCTTCTCCGTGGTGGGGCTTTGCGCCTGCGGCAGGTAGATGGTGAAGGTGGCACCTTCACCTTGCGTGCTCGTTACCGCAATGTCGCCCTCGGACTGCTTTGCGAAGCCGAAGGCCTGGCTGAGCCCGAGGCCGGTGCCCTTGCCGACCTCCTTGGTGGTGAAGAACGGCTCGAAGATCTGTTCGAGATGTTCCGGCGCGATGCCGCTGCCGGTATCGGTGACGGAGATCGCGACATAGTCGCCGCGGCGCGCCGATTGTGCGCGCAGGCTCGGGATTCCCGACACCTTGCGCACGGCGATGGTGAGGCGGCCTTCGCCGTCCATGGCATCGCGGGCGTTGATGGCGAGGTTGATCAGCGCGGCCTCGAACTGGGCGATGTCGGCCACCGTGAAGCAATCGGCGTCCTGAACCTCCACGGCGATCTCGATGCGGGCGCCGACCAGCGGCCGGACCAGCTGAGCCACGCCCTCGACCTGGCTGCCGACGTTGAAGATCTGCGGCTTCAGCGGCTGCCGGCGCGCGAAGGCCAGAAGCTGCGCGGTCAGCTTGGAGGCGCGCTCGACGGTGTCGGAGATGGCGTCGACGTAGCGTCGGCGGCGCTCCTCCGGCAGCTCGCGGCGGCGCAGGAAATCGGTCGCAGAGCGGATGATGGTGAGGAGATTGTTGAAGTCGTGCGCGACGCCACCGGTGAGCTGGCCGATCGCCTCCATCTTCTGCGATTGCCGCAGCGCTTCCTCGCCGCGGCGCCGCTCGGTGATGTCCACCGCCTCGGGCACGGCGCCGGTGATGTTGCCCTGGCGGTCGAGCACGGGGCGCATGCCGAAGTCGAAATCGCGCTCGCCGACAGGCAGGCGCAGGCGCATCTCCAGCCGCACGGGTTCGCCTTTGAGCACCGTCTCGAAGGCTTCGCGCACGGCGGCACTCATGCCGTCCGTGCCGGTGAACCATGGCGTGTCCCAGAACGGCTTTCCGATCACGTCCACGGAATTCGCCTTGATGCCGGCGAGCGCGGTCTTGTTGGCGTAGACCAGCTGGCCCTCGAGATTGACCAGGCCCTGATACTGATTGCTCGTCTCCAGGATCGCGCGCAGCCGCGCCTCGTTGGCTTCGAGCTCGGCGGTGCGATCGGCGATGCGCTCTTCCAGCGTCTCGTTCAGCCGCCGGAGCTCGATCTCGGCCTGCTTGGCGACGGTGACGTCGTGGGCGACGCCGATGAAGCCGATATGCTTGCCGGTCGCATCCCAGCGCGGCTGCGATTCCGAGCGGAGCCAGCGCCATTCGCCGCTGGCGTTCTTGTAGCGCGCTTCCAGCACGAAGGGCTTGAGGGACGCTTCACCCTGGACGGATTGCTGCAGCACGTGCGGCAGGTCGTCGGGATGCAGCACCTTGCGCCAGTCGAAGTCGATGGCCTGATCGTAGGGCAGGCCGACGAAATCGACATAGGCCTGGTTGGCGAAGGACCGCTTGCGGTCGAGCTTGGTGACCCAGATCGGCACCGGCGCGCTGTCGGCGATCAGCCGGAAGCGCTCCTCGCTTTCGCGCAACGTCTCGCGCGCCAGCGCCTGATCGGTCATGTCGATATGAGCGCCGACGAGCCGGATGGCGCGGCCGTCCTTGTCGCGCTCGATCTTTGCGACGACCCTGATCCAGCGGGTCTCGCCGTCGCTGGGGCGGATGATGCGGTATTCGGCGCTGTAGTCTTCGCTCGCTCCGGCGAGCGCTTCGAAGAAATGCTTGACGGTGGCGTCGCGGTCGTCGCAATGGATACGGTTGACCCAATCCTCGTGCGACTCCTCGGCGGCTTCCGGCGGAAGGCCGTGGATCATCAGATATTCGGGCGAACGGCGGTTCTTGAAGCCTTCGCGGAAATCGACCTCGACGCCGCCGACCTTGCCGATGCGCTGGATGCGCGCCAGCTCGGCCTCGCGCTCCTGCAGCGCGCGATAGGCGTTGTCGCGCTCGCGCGCGACGTCTTCGAGGTGCTGGCGCAGCCTTTCGGCGGCGATGGTCTCGGGCAAGGGTTCGTTCAAGGCATCGGCCGTTGTCATGCAGGTGCGCACGTGCCGGACCGATATTCACACAGACGGAGCGTGATGGCCATTGTTTAGAGGGCAGGTGGTGCCGGGAAATAGGGGCGCGCGCCTGAACGCAGAGAAGTACGCGGTGGTAACGTCCGGTCTGGCAATTTGTTCCGAATACTGGAACGATCGGCGGATTGAGGCGTCGTCGCGAGGTGCCAGCGCGCTCATAAGCTTTCCTTTCCCACGAGGCTAAATCTTGAAGCTCTTTATCTGCCAGGCCTGCGGCAACGTCCTCTATTTCGAGAACCGCGCCTGCGAACGCTGCGGCCATCGGATCGCCTTCCTGCCAGAGAAGGAGACGATGTCGGCGATCGAGGCCGACGGAGAGGCCTGGAGCATCCTTGCCGACAAGGGCGAGAGCCGGATGCTGTGCCGGAATGCCGAGTACGACGTCTGCAACTGGCTGACCGACGCTGGCGATAGCACCGGCTATTGCCGCGCCTGTCGCCACAACGGGACCGTGCCGAATCTCTCCGATCCGGCGCAGCTCGCCGGCTGGCGCGAACTGGAGGTGGCCAAGCACCGGCTGTTCTATTCCCTGATCCGCTGGAAGCTGCCGCTCCAGACCCGCCAGGACAATCCCGAGCATGGCCTGATCTTCAACTTCCTCGCCGACGATCCGCACAGCGGCGAGAAGGTCATAACCGGCCATGACAACGGCCTGATCACGATCGCGCTGACCGAGGCCGACGACATCGAGCGCGAGCGGCGCCGGCTCGAGATGGGCGAGCCGTACCGGACGCTGCTCGGGCATTTCCGCCACGAGGTCGGACATTACTTCTGGGATGTGCTGGTGCGCGATGGCGGCAAGCTCGACCAGTGCCGCGCCGTCTTCGGCGACGATAGCGCCGATTACGGCCAGGCCCTGCAGCGCCATTATGCCGAGGGCGCGCCGCCGGACTGGCAGCAGAACTACGTCTCGGCCTATGCCACGACCCACCCTTGGGAGGATTTCGCCGAAACCTGGGCGCACTACCTCCACATCGTCGATGCCCTCGAAATGGCCGCCGAGTTCGGCATGGAGGTGCGTCCCAAGGTCGACCGCGACGGGGAGCTGACGGCGCGCATCCGCTTCAACCCATACGAGGCCAGGGATGTCGAGGCGCTGGTCAACGCATGGCTGCCCTTCACCTTCGCCATGAACAGCGTCAACCGCGCCATGGGCCTGCGCGACCTCTATCCCTTCATCCTGTCGCCCGCGGTGGTCGGCAAGTTGGGCTTCATTCATGACCTGGTCCGGGACACGGCCAAGGCCGGGAAGCCCTAGGGATGCCGCACGGCGGGCGCGTCGGGCCCATTTCGGTCTTGCGCTGGTACGCCAAAGGCGGCCCGATTTAGACCGTTGCCTCCAGCCCATTTTGATGTACCACGGGAGCCACACGGCCCCTCCCAAAGGCCCCAACGGCCAGGGAAGGGTCCCGCCCAAGGTCGAGACTCAAGAAAAGCATGTTCAAACGCATTCTGATCGCCAATCGCGGCGAAATCGCCTGCCGGGTCATCAAGACTGCCCGCAAGATGGGAATTCAGACGGTTGCGGTCTATTCCGAGGCCGACCGCGATGCCCTCCATGTCGAGATGGCCGACGAGGCGGTGCTGATCGGCCCGCCGGCCGCGGCCGAGAGCTACCTGGTGATCGAGAAGATCGTGGAGGCCTGCCGCAAGACGGGCGCCGAGGCCGTGCATCCCGGCTACGGCTTCCTGTCCGAGCGCGAGGCGTTTCCGCGGGCGCTGGAGGCGGCCGGCATTGTCTTCATCGGCCCCAATCCGGCCGCCATTGCGGCGATGGGCGACAAGATTGAGTCCAAGAAGGCCGCCGCAAAAGCAAAAGTCTCGACCGTGCCGGGCTATCTCGGCGTCATCGAGGACGACAAGCACGCGGTGCGGATCGCCGACGAGATCGGCTACCCCGTCATGATCAAGGCCTCCGCCGGCGGCGGCGGCAAGGGCATGCGCATCGCCCATTCCAAAGCCGAGGTTGCCGAGGGCTTCAACCTCGCCAAGGCGGAGGCAAAGGCCTCGTTCGGCGACGACCGCGTCTTCGTCGAAAAGTTCATCGTCGATCCCCGCCACATCGAGATCCAGGTGCTGGGCGACAAGCACGGCAACGTGATCTATCTCGGCGAGCGCGAATGCTCGATCCAGCGCCGCAACCAGAAGGTCATCGAGGAAGCGCCGTCGCCGCTGCTGGACGAGACGACCCGCCGCAAGATGGGCGAGCAGGCGGTCGCGCTGGCCAAGGCCGTGAACTACGATTCCGCCGGCACGGTCGAGTTCGTCGCAGGCCAGGACAAGAGCTTCTACTTCCTGGAGATGAATACGCGCCTCCAAGTCGAGCATCCCGTCACCGAGCTCGTCACCGGCATCGATCTCGTCGAGCAGATGATCCGCGTCGCGAGCGGCGAGAAGCTCGCCATCGCGCAGAAGGACGTCACGCTGACCGGCTGGGCGGTGGAATCGCGCCTCTACGCCGAAGATCCGTTCCGCAACTTCCTGCCCTCGATCGGGCGCCTGGTGAAATATCGTCCGCCGGCGGAAGCGAGCCGCGACGGCATCACCATCCGCAACGATACCGGCGTGCAGGAGGGCGGCGAGATCTCGATCCATTACGATCCGATGATCGCCAAGCTCGTCACCCATGCGCCCTCGCGCGCGGCGGCGATCGAGGCGCAGGCGACTGCACTGGACTCGTTCTATGTCGACGGTATCCGCCACAACATCCCGTTCCTGTCGGCCTTGATGCATCATCCGCGTTGGCGCGAGGGACGGCTCTCGACCGGCTTCATCGCCGAGGAATTCCCCAAGGGTTTTGCGGTGCGTGTGCCCGAGGGCGAGGTCGCGCGTCGCATCGCCGCGGTCGGCGCCGCGATCGATCACGTGCTCGGAGCGCGCAAGCGGCAGATCTCCGGCCAGATGGGCGGCCGCGTCGTGCAGCGCGAGCGGCGTCGCGCGGTCTGGCTCGACCGCCAAGAGATCGTGCTCGAGGTCGCGCGCGAAGGCGAGGCGATCGCGATCCGCTTCATCGACGCCGACGGCAAGGCCGGCAATACGCATCTGTTGCAGTCGCCGTGGAAGCCGGGCGATCCGGTCTGGCAGGGCACCATCGACGGTCAGTTCGTCGCCGTGCAGACCCGCCCGATCGCCAACGGCATCCGCCTCGCGCATCAGGGCGTCGAGGTGCCGGTCTATGTCTGGACCGAGGCCGAGGCGGCCTCCGCGCGGCTGATGCCGGTGACCACGGCCTCCGACAGCGGCAAGAAGCTGCTCTGCCCGATGCCGGGCCTCGTCGTCTCGATCGCGGTGAGCGAGGGGCAGGAGGTCAAGGCCGGCGAGACCCTGGCGGTGGTCGAAGCCATGAAGATGCAGAACGTGCTGCGCGCCGAACAGGACGGAACCGTGAAGAAGATCCACGCCAGCGCCGGCGCGACACTCGCGGTGGACGCGCTGATCCTGGAGTTTGCGTAAGATAAAAGATGTGAGTGGGGGTCTTGCCGGGCCTCAAGCTCACCGTCATTGCGAGCGCAGCGAAGCAATCCAGACTGCCTCTGCGGAAAGACACTGGATTGCTTCGCTGCGCTCGCAATGACGGAGTACGTTGCGGCTGCGTCGCAATATTGGGAGGGCACCATGGCCTTTCGTTCCCGCCGCGAGAAATTGCGATCGATCCTGTCGGGCGGGACGTGCGTCCATCCCGGCTCGGTCTATGACGCGATCTCGATCCGCATTGCCGAGGACCTCGGCTTTCCGCTTGGCATGTTCGGCGGATCGGTGGCTTCGCTCGCCGTGCTCGGCGATCCCGATGTCACGCTGATCACGCTCACCGAGCTTGCCGAGCAGATGCGGCGGATGTCGCGGGCCTCGGCGCTGCCGGTGCTCGTCGACGCCGATCACGGCTATGGCAATGCGCTGAACGTGCGCCGCACGGTGCAGGAGCTGGAGACGGCGGGCGCGGCCGGCCTCACCATCGAGGACACGCTGCTGCCCGCCGCATTCGGTGCGACGAAGGCACAGCTGATCTCGCTGGAGGAGGGCGTCGGCAAGATGGAGGCGGCGCTTGGCGGCCGCAGCGATCCCTCGCTGGTCATCATGGGCCGCACCGGCGCAGCCGCGATCACCTCGATCGAGGATACGGTGCGCCGCGCCCAGGCTTATGAGGCCGCCGGCGTCGATGCGCTGTTTTTCACAGGCATCAAGTCGCGCGCCGAGCTCGAGGCCATCGTCTCCGCCACGCGGCTGCCGATCGTGCTCGGCGGCGCGTCCGAGGAATTGAGTGGGCTCGATTATCTTGCCGGCCAGCGCGTGCGCATCGCGCTGCAGGGCCATGCGCCGATCGCCGCCGCGACGCAAGCCGTCTACGAGACACAGAAGGCGTTGCGCGAGGGCATGGCGCCAAAAAGCCTCAAGGGCCTGGCATCGTCGGAGCTGATGGCGCGCGTTACGCGCGAGGCCGCGGTCAAGGCGCGCAGCGCCGATTTCCTCGGATCGAAGACATGAGCCGGGCGATTCTCCAGGTCATGGTCCGCGGCCGCGTGCAGGGCGTCGGTTATCGGGCCTGGGTGGAGTCGCAGGCCATCGCGTATGGCCTCGAAGGCTGGGTCCGCAACCGCCGCGACGGCAGCGTGGAAGCGATGTTCGCTGGCGCCCCGACGCACGTTGCCGACATGGTCGCGCTGTGCCGCCACGGCCCGCCGTCCTCGCGCGTCGACAGTGTCACCAGTGAGACGGCAAGCGTGGATGAGCTGAACTTGCGCAGGGCAGGTGAAGCGTTCTCGGTGCTGCCGACGGTGTAGATATATCGCGCTCTCCTCGCAAGCGAGGAGAGATGAAGAAGCCATCACCTCGGCAATTTCGCGATCGCCTCGCTCAGCTCGTGGATCTCATAGGGCTTGCGCAGGATCGGGAAATCGCCGCGCACGCCGGCGGCGACCTCGCTGTAGCCGGTGGCGAGCAGGATCGGCAGGCCGGGACGGATCTGACGGAGGTGATGGGCGAGGCTGAGGCCGTCCATCTTGCCGGGCATGACAATGTCCGAGAACACGAAGTCGACGCCGTCGCTCTCGATCTCGCGCAATGCCGCTTCGGCATCGGCGACACGGCGCACTCGGTAGCCGAGCTGCTCCAGAAGACCGATGCTGACCAGCGCGACGTCCGGATTGTCCTCGACCAGCAGCACCGTGCCGCTGCCGCGGAACGCCGCTTCCGGTACCTCCCGCGACGGCACATCTGTGCCGCGCGGCAGGATGATGGTGAATGTCGTGCCCTTGCCGAGCTCGCTCGCGACCTTCACCGTGCCGCCGGCCTGGTGAGCGAAGCCGTGGACCTGCGAAAGGCCGAGGCCGGTGCCCTTTCCGATCGGCTTGGTCGTGAAGAACGGCTCGAAGATCTTGTCGAGAACGTCGGAAGGAATTCCGAGCCCGGTATCGCGGACGTGGATTGCGACGAAATCGCCGTTGAGGGGGGCCTCGTTCAGCACGACGTTGCGCGCACCTATCGTCACCGTGCCGCCGTCCGGCATCGCGTCCCGCGCATTGATGACGAGGTTGAGCAGTGCGGTCTCGAGTTCGGAGACGTCGGCCTTGATCGGCCAGGTTTCGGAGTGGATCTCGAAAGCGAGACGCACGGAGCTGCCGACGCCAGCGTCGAGCACCTCGCGAATGGCCGCGACGCGTTCAGTAAAATCGATCGCCTGCGGATTGACGCTCTGCCGCCGCGCGAAGGTGAGAAGCTGGTTGGTCAGCGCTGCGCCGCGCTTGGTCGCGGTATCAATCGCCGAGATGGCGCGCTCGAGCCTGGGATCGTCGGCGGCGCCTTTCTTCAGGATGTGAAGGCTGCCGCTGATGATCATCAGAAGATTGTTGAAGTCGTGGGCGACGCCGCCGGTGAGCTGCCCGAGCGCATCGAATTTCTGCGACTCGGCCAGCTGCTTCTGCATCGCCTCGAGCTTGAGTTGGGCATTGCGGCGCTCTGTGATGTCGCGTGTGATCTTGGCGAAGCCGATCAGCCTGCCGTCCTCGTAGATCGGATCGATCACGACGCTTGCCCAGAAGAACGTGCCGTCCTTGCGGACGCGCCAGCCTTCCTCCTCGTATCGGCCTTTGTCCCGCGCGATGCCGAGCGCCCGCGCCGGCTTGCCGTTGGCGCGGTCGGTCTCGGTGTAGAAACGGGAAAAATGCTGGCCGAGGATCTCCTCGGGGGGGTAACCCTTGATGCGTTCGCCGCCGATGTTCCAGCTGGTGATGATCCCGTTGGGGTCGAGCATGTAGAGGGCGTAGTCGGCAACCCCCTCAACCAACAGCCGGAAACTGCGCTCGCTCTCGAACAGGTCTCTCTGCTGATTGAACTTTTCGACCATTCCCGGACCCCGCCTCGACGGGAACAAACGCGGCATCCGCGAGATGGTTCCCGCCCTGTGGGACATTTCTAGGCAGGCGTAACGGGCCGGAGGCCTCGTGCTTGACAACAAAGCGATTGCGTCAGATATTTCTGTCATGACAGAAATATCCGGAAAAAAGAAACTTCCCGCTGCCGTCGAGCGCTTCATCCTGCACTGGGGCGACATGGGCGACGAGTGGGGAGTGAACCGCTCAGTAAGCCAGATTCACGGGCTGCTTTATCTTGCCGAGGCGCCGATGACCGCCGAGGACATCGCCGACACGCTCGGCATGGCACGGTCCAACGTCTCCAACTCGCTGAAGGAGCTGCTCGCCTGGAACCTGATCCGGCGGGTGCCGATCCTGGGCGACCGCCGCGACCATTACGAGGCTGAGACCGACATCTGGGAGATCGCCGCGAGAATCGCGGCGCGGCGCAAGGAGCGGGAGATCGACCCGGCGATCGCGGCGCTTCGCGCCTGCGTGTCCGATGCCACAGACGATCCCGGCATCAGTCCCGTTGCAGCCAAGCGCCTGAAGGAGATGCTGGCGTTCACCGAGCTCGCCGACCACTGGTTCATGCAGATGCTGAAGGTGCCGCGGCCGCGGCTGGTCGCCTTGATGCGGCTTGGCGAGAAGATCGCCAACCTGCTGCCGATCGGCAAGGTCAAATAGGATCGAGGAGGTTGCGATGACGTCGGCACGACTATCGGGCTCGGCGGCCCGCTCGGCACCAGGCGGCAATGGATGTCCTGGATCGAGCGCGACGATTTGATCCGCCTGATCGCCTATGTGATGGCGACGCCGGATCTGTCGGGTCCCGTCAACGCCACGGCGCCGATCCCCGTCACCAACGCGAAATTCACCGAGGAGCTCGGCCGCCGCCTGCACCGGCCCGTCGTGTTCCGCATTCCCGGCGGCCTGCTGCGCCGGATCGGCGGCGGCTTTGCCGACGAGCTTCTGCTCGGTGGCCAGCGCGTGCTGCCGAACGAGGCGCTGAGCCGCGGCTTCGTGTTCCGCCACGAGACGCGCAGCGCGTTCGAGACGATCCTGTGAGCGTCAGACGGGCTCAAGCCGCCACGCTCCGGAATGTCGCCGCCACCGCACGCAGCGCGGCAAGTTTCGCGGGATCGCTGACCTTCGAATGCAGCATCACCCTCGAGCTGCCAAGCTTCGGCAGCTTGTGCGCAGGGCCGATGTCAATCAGCCCGGGCGGCACGATCCGCCGCGCCAGCGGCGCGATCGCAAGCCCCGCTAGCGCGGCCGCGACCACCGCGGTGACGCCGCCGCCGACGAAGCGCTCGCGCCAGGAGATGCCGGCCTTGTCGAGCGCGCGCACCGCGACGGCGCGCACCCCGCAGGGCGGGGCGAGCGTTGCGAGCGGCAACGGCTCCCCTTTCGGCAGCGTGAAGCGGCGTGCGGCGAACCAGCCGAACTCGTCCTCAGCCAGCTTCTCGCCGCCGCGGCGGCTGCCTTCCTGGCGCACGATTACCGCATCGAGCTCGCCCGAATCGTAGGCATCCTGCATCTCGCGTGAGAAGCCGATGGTGACGGCGAGGGTGAGGTTCGACGACATCGCATGCAGGCGCTCAAGTAGCGGCACCAGTTCGGGCCCTGCGGCGTGATCGGAGATGCCGAGCGAGAGCGACTGCGCGGCCGGCGCGCCGCCCGACAATGCGAGATCGTGCGCCGCGATCAGCGCGCGGGCGCGATCGAGGAACGCGGCGCCATCGGCGGTAAGGCGGACTGCGCGCGGCGAGCGCTCGACGAGGCGCTTGTCCAGCAAGGTCTCCAGCCGCTGCAGCTTCAGGCTAACCGCGGCCTGCGTCGTGCCGAGTGCTTCGGCGGCACGCGTAAAGCTCTGGAGGTCGGCGACCAGAAGGAAGGCCTGGACGGTGGCGATGTCGAGTGTGGCGTTCATTATGACCTGTTATCACTGGTATCAATATTGATAAGATACCAAAATGACAGCGACCGGTCTAGTTTCTTCCCGACGCCGCGCAAGTTGCGCGGCATATCGAGGAGAACGACAATGGCCCTGATCACCGTGTCCTACACCACGTCCCGCCAGTCCCCCTCGCTGAAGGCCGATATCGCGAGCGCGGTATCCGAGCTCACCGCAAAGATCCTGCGCAAGGACCCCAAGGTCACCGCCATCATTGTGAAGTCCGTGGATGCCGGCGACTGGTTCGCCGGCGGCGAGTCGCTCGCCGAGCAGAAGCTCGCGAGCTACTGGATCGACATCCACGTCACCGAGGGCACCAACACCAAGGACGAGAAGGCAGCCTATCTCGCCGCCATGTTCAAGCGCATGGCCGAGATTCTGGGGCCGCTGCATCCCGAGACTTACCTGCATGTCGACGAGGTCAAGGGCGACGCCTACGGCTTTGGCGGCCTGTCTCAGGAGCGGCGCTACATCGCCGGCAAGCTCGAGGTCTCGCTGCAGGCGGCGTGATGTGAGAGGCCGCGGGTGAGCAATCTCACCCGCGGCCCGAAGCCATCAGCTCGCGGCGCGGAACTGCACTTCGGCGTTGTTGATGAAGCACGTCTTGTCGAACAGCGTCAGGTCCAGCGGGTTCGGCAGGCGGACATCGCTGAGATCGGGGCAGGGCTTAGCTGCGGGATCGTAGGACCGGTCGATTTGCGAGATGAAGACGACGATCAGCCCCGTGTCGCGCGCAAACGACTTCAGTGCGCGCACCTGCACGGTCAGATCGGGATTTTCCCGCCTCTGATCGATCAGCTGCAGATAGTCGATCACGACGAAGGTGCCGCGCGGCGCCGCTTCCATCTGCTTGACGACGTAATCGGCACTGATCCCGTCGGAGCAATTCACCTCGAACAGCTTGCCGAACTGTGCAGGCTCCGCGCCGATCGCACGGAGGCGGTCCAACACATCTCGCTCGGTGTACTCCAGTGAGAAGAACGCGGCGCGATGGCCGGACTTCATGGCTTCGACGGCAAGTTCGAGGCTCATCAGAGTCTTGCCCTGGCCGGGACGCGCCCCGACCAGCACCAGATCGCCCGGGCGGAATTGCGGGAACAGTTTGCTCGCGGGACTCAGTGCGGCTGCTTTCGCCGCGAGCATGCTCCAGGCGGAAAAGCCCTCAGTCGCAGCGATGCGGTCAAGCGCGTCGTGGAGCGGAATGCCGGCCTCGCGGGACAGGCGCCTAGCCTTGCGCTTCAGATGGTAGATGGGCGCAGACAGTTTCATCGTCAAAACCTCCCATTGCGAGCATGGATCGCAACCCCTCCTTATGCTTGGCGCTCGAACAGTCGGCCGATGATCAACTCGCCCGGCATGAGGTCTGCTTTCCCGGCGGAGGGGGGAGGCGTGGGCGGCACCGAAATGAAGCGTAGCTGATTCCGCGACGGGCGGAGAGCGGCGTGGTCGGCTCAAACAAAAAAAGTATTAGACTGCCGCTTCCGGCAGCAGCGCGCGGGTCGGTCCGAACAGCTCTTCGAACGCCTGCCTGAGCGCGATATCGACATCGGCCATGGTCACGAGCTGGCCGAGATCGACCAGCGAGGTGACGCCGTAACGGGGATCTACGACACCACAGGGCACGATGCCGGCGAAATGCGACAGCTCCGGCTCGACATTAATGGCGATGCCGTGAAACGAGACCCAGCGCTTCAGGCGGACGCCGATCGCCGCGATCTTGTCTTCGTGTCCAGGTCCCTTGTCGGGCCGCCTGACCCAGACGCCGACCCGGTCCTCGCGCCGCTCGCCGCGGACGTTGAAGGCGGCGAGCGTCTTCAGGATCAGCTCTTCCAGGCTCGCGACATAGGCCCGCACGTCCGGCCGGCGGCGCTTGAGGTCGAGCATGACGTAGGCCACGCGCTGGCCGGGTCCGTGATAGGTGAGCTGCCCGCCGCGCCCTGTCGCGAAGGTCGGGAATCGGGAATCGAGCAGGTCACTTTCCTTGCCCGAGGTGCCGGAGGTGTAGAGCGGGGGATGTTCCAGCAGCCAGACCAGTTCAGGGGCCTCGCCTGCGGCGATCGCCGCGACACGCGCCTCCATGGCGGCCACGGCCTCCGGATAGGGCACCGGGGCATCCGAAATCCGCCATTCGACGACTTCGCCGCCTGCGACGGAAAACGACGTCAAATCGAGGTGTTGGCGGTGGCTTTCAGGGGAATTAACCATTGGCTAACCATAACGTGGTGATCATCTCTGGAGCAAATGAAGAGTCCCAAGTCCCAAGTCCCAAGTTGCGGCGGTCCTGACAGTGCCCACTCTCGACAAAGTCACCGTGGATCTCATGGTCGTCCTCGGGACGACCACCATGCCGATCCATCAAGTATTACGTCTTTCCCGCGGCGCCATCATCGAGCTGGACGCAACTGAGGCCGACGAGGTCAAGGTGCTCGCCAATAATCTGCCGGTCGCCTCGGGGGTCGTGCTGGTCGACCGCAACAGAATCGCGGTCGAGGTCAAGCAGATGCTGCCGCGCTCGCCGGCGACGCGGTAGCGGTCCGGGTCACACGAGACCGGGCAAGCGGTAGCGGCCTGGGTATCCGATAAGGCCGATCTCCTGGGGAGGGCGGCGTTTTTCCTGCCAAGCTTGTGGAATTCAGGGCTTTTGCAGGCTTGTATCCCCCTGATGGATTTGTTAGATCGGCGCCGCTGATCCGGCCGCCCGAACGACCTCAGGCCGGCATCTCCTAGCGCTCGTGGCGGAACTGGTAGACGCGCTGCCTTGAGGTGGCAGTGGGTAACACCGTGGGGGTTCGAGTCCCTCCGAGCGCACCATAATTTGCAAATCGCTGGCGGGTTGCCCACCGTGGCGGTGAATACGAGTGTGCAAGAGCCGTCGAAAGTGAACGCAAGCTCACTGTGTGGCTTGCTCGTTGCCTTCAAGATTTCACTCCCCATCCTAAGTAATGATGAGTTTCACCGGAGAGCTGGCCGCAATGACCTCACGCCCTCGGGCATTTTGCGGACGATTGGGGGCGGGGTAATCCGGGAAAATGCCTGGCATGCTCGGCAAGTTGCCGACGCTGCTGTTGAGCTCGCCAAACAAGCGGCGGATCGCGTCCACGTTCTTCGTCATCGAGTAGAGGTTGCACACGTTCAGGTCTCGGGAGGTGCCTAGCGAGGACGGTTGTCAGTTGCGGGTTGGGCATGCGCCAGCTCGCGGGTCGGTCAGACATCCCCAACTAGAACAGAATGGGAACGAAAGAGGCGATACGGTCGCTCGTTATCGTTCTCCTCGCCCGTTGGGCATCGATGAAGCGGTCCTACACTAAGGGGGATCCAGAAGAGCGCTTGCAATTCCATGCTGGCCTTCAACTCGAGGGAGCATAGTCGTCACAATTGCCCCTGAACTGCGGATGCCTTGCGTGCGATGTCTCATGCTCGGCGGCCTCGGGCGCGCGATGCCGACGTTGATCGTCGTCTTTGTCCCGAGCGCCGTGCTTCCGCCCTTCTTACTCTCTCGCGGAGCCGCCTCAATTGAGCCAGCAGGCTGACGAGCTCGATTCTTGTGTCACGCAGAACAGCCAGGCTGGAAATCCCGCTACTCACTACAACACCCCCAAACAGGCCTTTGCCGAATTCGTGACGGAAGCTCGGATTTGTGGCGACGTGCCAACAACGTCTAAGCGATGGCCACGGGGGGCGTCGGTTCGTTTTACGACAATGCGCGAAAATATTCTAAATGGTTGCAATGCGTTGCAACAGCAACGCGCTATCGGAAGGGGAATATCAACACACTCTCCGAAGCGCGCGCGTCATTTGCATCAGCACGTTGGCGCTGTACGAGCTACCTCTACTGTTCTGACGATCGGCTCCTCGACCCAGGCCTCGCGGGCAAACCAGTTGTGATTGGCCCGACAGTCCGGACAAAGAGTATTGCCGAAAAACACGATGCTTCGCAGGAAAGTCTCACGATCGGATTTGATGCCGGTCGGAATCGCGCGGCCGGATTGCGGACACTTGACCATGATCATGCCCATACGAGCCTCCCTGAAACACGTATTTGTCGAGTAAAAGGGCCGGCCGGCTGGAGTGCGCTCTCGTCGGTGCGGGTGACTTGGGGGGCATCGCACCTGGGGTCGTTGTTCGAGCAAAAGGGCAGCTTGCTCGTGACGACGCTTCTCCAACCGACCGGATTCCTGCTTGGCGAATTCTTGGGATAGCTGGGGCTTTCGCCGCAACTCTGAATAATGTCCGACCTCAACCGAACGCTTCTGGGAGGCGCCTAATAACCGTCATGTCGAAATACCCGCGACTTCGTGTCGAACGTTCCCCCTGCGACGAAACCATCAATTTCCTCTCGACGGACAGATCAGCCAACCGCATCACTGATGTCACTCCCCTCGGTGCAGTCCGTTAACTATTCTCTTTTTTATTATTTGTGCAAATTAAAATTCGCCTTGTCGGTCTGATTTACGACTCTCGGCTGATTTATTTTTTTGCGCGGCGCGATGCATTTCCGAAACGTCAGTCCCTATTCTCGCAGGCTTCTGCAGGCCATCATCTCAAGTCGGTTCGGCACGTGGTTGCGCTTTGTCACGGTATTGAATGCTCGCCCGAGGGTTCAAATATGAAACAAATTTTGATTATAAGCAAAATCTGTAAATCTCGTTGGTTAATTGCTGCCGATCACGTAAGGTACACTCGTCCAGGTTTCTTCGGCTGGAGGAGACAATGTGGGAATTAATTCTTAACGAGTACAACCTCACCTCGGAGACGCTGCAGCTGGCTCAGATGCGCGCAGAATTGGTCAGCATCGGCGAGAAGGAGCGCATTCTAAGAGAACGGAGTGCCGATCGCGAAGCTTATCGGTACCTATTGGATGCTCATCGGTTGATCGCCAGGCCGAGCCTCATGGGAGAGCAGGGGTTGAACATTTCTCCTCAAGACGGGGGCAAGGACGGTCAGCTCGCGGCATGACCAGCCGGATTGACATGTCCAAACGAGCCGGACCGGTGGCGTGTGTTCGGGTGAACAAAATCGCAGGCGCCGCAGGGCTAGATTGAGTCTCGCAGGTGGCGGCGGGTCCGCTTGTCCGGTGCCGCGACAACATCGCATCCCGGAGGCTGTCGCCGCCTCGCCGGTACAGGCGAGGCAGAATGGTTCACATTGGTGGAAGCCGTGCTGGAAAGATCGTCGGCAGAGATAGTGTTGAGACCGGCTCCGGATGCAGTATTCGCGCTGTTGGATGGTCGACCAATGATCTTCAGCGAAGCGGGGCAGAAGATTTTTGAACTCGACCGAGTAGGGGCATTCATCTGGTGCAAGTTAGGGGAAGGCTCCTCGCTTGGAGACATTTATCGGGGGCTTGCGGCGCAAGGCATTGACGAGCACACGGCACGCCAGTTCACGCGACAGGTCGTAGATGTCTGGGTCGATCGAGCGTTGCTCGAAGTCGATTGGCGAATGCCGACCGATTGCGCCTTCTCAGCTCATCTGGGTCGCCACAGAATAGACATCCGGGCTGCAAATCCGGACCTCTTGAGGCGGCTGCTGTCGCCATTCAGTGTGTCGGACCAGAGTGCCGGTGGCGACGGCGACATCGCGATCGAGGCAATGATGCTGGATGAGCAAGTGTTCTTGCGCGCAGAAGATTCCAGCATTTCCAGATGCGAAGTCGATGCACTAGCCCCTACGATCAAAGCTCACGTCACCGAGCGGCTTATTCGAAACATTCGCTGGGTGTTCTCCCTTCATGCCGCTTCTCTCGTGAACGACGGCATGGGCCTGTTGTTATGCGGCCATCCGGGAGCAGGAAAGTCTACCCTCACATTGCAGCTGGTGGACGCCGGATTTCGGTACGCTGGCGATGACGTCGCGCTGGTTGGCGGTGACGGAACGATCTGCGGAGTCCCGTTTGCGCTCACCCTCAAGGAAGGATCGTGGGACTTGCTCTCGCGACTACATGGCGACCGCTACGATGCGACGCATTGCCGCTCCGACGGCGTTCGAGTGCGGTACGTACCCATTCCTGATGCGCAGAACGAAAGCTTCTCCGCAGGCTGGATCATCTTCTTGAACCGGGTCGCGAGCGGTCCGACCGAACTAACCGAAATAGATCGTTTGGATTCGATGAAGCGGCTCATCGAGCACGCATTCGCCGGCGATGGTAGACTGTCGCAGACTGGCTTTCTTGCTTTAAGGCGGATTGTCGCGGGTGCGCAATCGCTTCAACTCACCTACTGCGAGGCCGGAGAGGCTCGGCGCCTGCTTGTGGATCTGTGCAATGGCAAGGCATAGCAGCGCGGTCAGGAGCCTCTGCAATTGCTTGCGAGGCATGCCGCCTGTCGACATAGAGTGGACCTCCGTCATCGGGCTCGCAAATCAGACCCTGACGACGCCGGCGCTCATCGACTTTGTCGACAAATTCGCGTCGGTGCTGCCGGAGGACGTCTGCGCCTATATTCGCTATATCCACCGCCGAAACGGGCTGCGCAATAACCGCCTCGTCGCTCAACTCGAAGAGGCCGTCGTTGCGCTGAACGGTCATGGCATTACGCCGGTCCTACTCAAGGGGGCTTCGACACTGGCGACCGCGCCCGAGGCGCGAAGAGGCGTTCGGATAATGTCCGATCTGGATATCATGGTCATGCCGGACGAGGCCAGAACGGCCGTCGCCGCGCTATCTGGAATTGGTTACGATATCCATAACCAGACCCCTCCCGAAAGCCATAGATGGTATGCCGATCTGAATCGCCCCCAGGATGTCGGGTCGATCGACCTGCAGCAGGCAGCTCCAGGTCCTGCGTACCTCTACCAGAACTTCGGGCATGCGCTGAACCATTGTATTCCTGCGCCGCTCGGACGGGCACGCGTATATATCCCCACGCCAACCTTCCAGGCGCTGATGTTGATCATCCATGATCAGTTTCAAGACTATGGTTATTGGCTCGGCGACCTCGACCTGCGGCACCTTGTTGAATTGCGCGACCTAAGCCATTCAGCCGAGCCTGTCGATTGGGAGAAGCTTACCTCTCGTGTCTCGGGCGACTTGATGAAGAACGCGGTTGAAACCCAGCTGATCGCCGTTGCCGAGCTGCTTGGCGTCGATATTCCACACGCATTGCGCTCCCGACTGATTCCTCGCCTGCAGTTCATGCGTCAGTTGATGCAAGCACGCTTTCCGGCTACGCGCGTGCCTCTCCTGGCGATGAGCCTTCTGGACTTCAGAAACTACCGCAGAGAGGCAACTATCGTCTCGACAACAACAGGGGCGAACCGACGGGGATTGTGGACTGTGCCAAGAGCTAGCACCTTACGACTTCTTTTGAACGCGACGACCGCAGCTCGTGCGGGCAAGGTCTAAGGCCAGCGAACGTCAGCGCTTTCGCGATCGAGGCGTCGGTTGGCCAAGCGGGTTTTCGATCCGCCGCCTGTTCGAGGCGGAATTCGCCGCTCGGGACGCACGGTGGAAATTCCCAGCTCAATGCGGTGTGTCCGACTTTCGCGCATCTAGGAATGCTCTCGACCACCAGCATTCCGTTCGGACGATTCACCGTTCTCGGGGATCTTGAACTCCTCGAGCGTGTGGCCCGATTGCAGGGCGGCAACGAGCCAGCGGGGCTGCTTACCACGTCCGGACCAAGTCTCTGTTGGCTGAAGCGGATTGAAGTATTTCGGCACGACCTTCGGGTATTTGCGACGGGGCGGCTGGCCTGTTCCCGCCTCAGTCGCCCCGCTTTCAGCTCCGCCGAGTTGATCCGGCTGGTTGAGCTGCGCAAGACGCTTTTCTAGCTCTCGCTTTTCGGCGGTGATCTTTTCGGCGAGAATCTTTGTCAGCTCCTCGTGAAGGAGCCAAAGTTCCTCAAAATCCATGGCTTCGAGATCTTGCCTTCGCATTAGCATTTCTCGACACCGTTCGACTGACCCGTCGTCATCCAGCCATTCTTCGTCCGAGCGACGAATGAATGTTTGACCAAATCAGTGCTCAAATTGACCGTGCAATAAATCTATTATATATTATTTAATAATTAATGCGACGATTATTTTATTGATTGATCTCGGTGGCAAAGAATCTTGCGAAGATGCGTAGAGGAGGCATGGTTTGATCGAGTATCCTCTTGAACGTCTTCAGGATTCAGTCGGTCGGTTTGCGGATCCGTCGACCGTGTTGTCCGATATCCGGGCCCTGAGCTTCCAAATCGAGCTCAGACGGCGCGCGCTGAAGGATATTGGGATTATTAGCTGCCGTTTGCGTCTCTGGGGAGGCCGCAAGGCGGTAGGCCAGCCGAGGCTTAACAAAAGCAGTCCGGCGCGTCAGCATCTAATGCTGCGGCGTGGCAGGTCCCTGACGGGATCGGCTCATATGCCATCTCTGATGGGGCTTGAGCAGTTCCCGCGCGGTGATTAAGCAAATAGATGTGCGCATCTCCTTTCCGCGGTTAAATTGTGCGGATCGCTCATTTTCCCGGCTTGATTATTAACGTGGACCCAGTTATCTGGAGCGCCAGTTCCAGTTCGGTTCCAAACATTCTTCTGGGTAATCGGGCTCTCTGTCTTGATTAATATATCGACAGAGGCAATATTGGGTTGGGCGCAACTACACGGTGAGATCATGGCGGCTAAGAAACTTGAGTTAGAAGCGATGTCCCTTGACGATCTCTGGTCGCTTCATGAGGAAATCAGCGGGATCCTGTCTGACCGGATCAAGGCGGAAAAGAACGAACTGGAAAAGCGCTTAGCGGCACTTGGGGGCGGGATGGCTGTTTTGGCGGATTCGAGCCCGGCAGGCGCGTCTTCGACCGGCAAGCCGAGACGCAAATATCCTCGGGTGCTGCCGAAATATCGGAATCCGCAGACGGCCGAGACCTGGTCGGGACGTGGTAAGCGGCCGCGCTGGTTGGTTGCCGCAATGAAGTCTGGCCGGAGAATCGAAGAGTTTCGCATTGGCGAAGCAAGTCCGAAGCTTCGCCAGCGTGCGTGACTAATCGGTAATTGGCAGGAGTGTAAGGGCCAATAAGAGGCGCTACTCGCATGATCCGTGCTCTAGTAGGCATTGCGCCCTCGCAAGACCTCTACCGGAGTTCGCAGGAGGATCGCGAGATCCAACCCAAGACTCCAGTTGTCGATGTACCAGAGATCATATTGGACACGTGTTTCGACCATGACTGCTGTGGGAGTGGCGCCCCGGCAGCCATGGACTTGAGCCCAGCCAGTCAATCCTGGCCTGACCCGGTGCCGAAGCGCGTAGTTTCGCACAAGCTTGTCAAATTCGCTGTCGTGAGCCACGGCGTGAGGACGCGGGCCCACGAGCGACATGCTGCCATCGAGAACGTTTAGCAGTTGCGGCAATTCATCGAAGCTCATTCGGCGCAGCCATTTGCCGACGCGGGTAACGCGTCGATCGGCGCGGTTGGCCTGAAGGATTACGGGCCCGTCCTCGAGCACACGCATGGTCCGGAATTTACGGATCAAGAAGATTCGGCCGTTAAATCCACAGCGTTGCTGCCGAAAGAATACAGGGCCCGGGGAATCTAACTTGATCGCCACCGCGGTGAGCGCAAGCAGCGGGGCGAGCATCACCAATGCGAGGCCCGCACCGATAACGTCAATCGTCCGCTTGATCGCGCACTCCAGCGGTGTGAGGGGGCCACGCTGGAGCTCTACGCAAACGGCGCTTCCAAGACTCCGCTTGGGGTGCCGAAGCAATTCGGATGTCGTGCCAACGGGCACGAATATAATCGGGAAGGGCAAAACACGCAGATCGGCAACAAAGGCTCGCAGTTCGGGCCATCGCTCCGGTTCAGCTTCCACCACCACCTGATCAAGATGGCAGGTGCGGATGTAGTCGATGACGCGCGTCGTGAGCCGCCTTCGGCAGGCAGGACCGAAGCCTAACGGAGGCAAGCTGAACCGTTTCTTGACGAGATACCCGTGCATCGACAAGGTCTCGGACAATCCCACATTCTTCGCCAATGGTTGATCGCTGATCAGAACAATGTTTGTAGTGGCGAACCTCCTGCCGCTCAGGGCCCTTCCGAGAAGCGCCTTGACTCCCCACCGTTCCCCCAAAAGTAAGCTCAGGCCCAAGACGGCGAAGAGCAGGCCTGGGTGCTGAGAGGTCTCCGGGCGAATTGCGAAGCCGTACACCGCCACGATGAAAAGTACTGAAGACATCCAAGCTAAACAGACCGCGCGCATCTGGTTTCGGAGGACGAGGAGCTCAACCGGCTGATAAAGGCCGTAGGTCTTCAGCAGGCAAACGAGACAAGCTGCGCTAACCAGCGCTAAGCCAAGGGCGTTGGCCAAGTTGGCCGCGGCTTGCCCATACTGAGCTTGGTAAAGCAATGTAGAGACGAGACTGGCAAACAGAATAGTCGCAACATCAGCACCGAGCACCACGTGCTCGACCGCGTCATAACGGAGGGGCCATTTGGGCTCGCGGGATACCGTCGGTTCGGGACTGAGGCGATCCGTAACCTCCCGATTGGGGAAATGTCGGTTCACGAAATTCATGTGCCGGGGGCTCTGCGATTTAATATTTAATTATTTATTAATTAATCGCAATTATCAAGCAAAAACCCAAGGTTCCGCGCATTTTATGGCGTGCGCCCCTTTGTCGCCGATCTGCGATCGTGGCGTGGGCTGAGGGCGCGGCTCTTGAGGTTATCGAGAACCCCTTTGGGAACTCTGCGCGTGCACCTGGTCAAGGAACGTCGGATCGAGTTCCGAAATCAGGCCTTCGAAATAGATCTTACCATCAGCCGAGGCTGAGCGGTACGCGGTCACAAGGGCTGGCTTGAGGGCAGGGCGATGCCTAACGACGAGGCTGACGTCCCGTTTGATCAATTCCCGCAGGTCGGGCTCCCGCACCATGATATCTGCGGCCAGTGCGACCGATACGCGCAACGGAAGCAGGTCCAAATCATTCGGCGCGGTATAGTATGACATTCTGAGCATCGCTGCCGTGTTGGGCTGGGGCGAACTGTGCTTCGACGTCGCCGCGAGCAAAAGCCAAATGTCGCCGCGGAGTGGCGAAGAGCGCAATGCACGGGCAAACTCGTCCGAAGTCATGGGAGGAGCTGTCCTTTGTTCGCCGGCAGCCAGAGCTGAATCCCGGTTGAATGTTGATCCCCCTCGGATCAATAAATCTTTGCGCGCTGCCGCAAGGGAAGTCGTCTTCGACATCTCGCTCGGCCCTGCTGCTGCAGTCGACAGAACTGCCGGCAAAGACGATCTTGCACCGAGATACCGCTCAGGAAGCGCCATCCACGCTGCCTCCACGATCAGCACAATACCAAGTACCATCAGGCTAACGCGGGGCCAAATGGCGACTAGCGTTGGGGTCAACGTTCGGCGAGGCGCAGGTGCTTGATCTGCAATTTGTTCAGACGTCGCTTTCGACTTAGACGATATGGCGTCACGTCCTGCGTCGGAGAGGCTTTGACCGAACGCCAGCCCAAAAAGCGCAGCGACCAGAAGCGATGCTCCTAAACCCAGAATTCCATGATCGGAGAACGCGAGTATCGTCACTGCAACCAATGCACCGGCGCCCAGCGCTGGGAAGACGTAATCGTAAGCGCGCGACAGAGCACGTCTGATCAGCACAGAAGCGCAGAGCAAGGCAGCAACCACGACCGCGCAGAGAAAAGCCCACCCCATGTCTATAACGATCGTGGCGGCGGCGGTTGGCCTTTCCGGCGTGTCGCCAACTCCAGCGTCCTGGTAAATCGGCAAAAGTACCGTCGAAGCACCCGCACCGGATCCTGCCGGCGCGACGTCCTGCAGCATCCGTTCTGTTGCGGCCTGACTGCTCGTTGACAGGACGATCGTCAGATCGGTGTTCGTTCTGAAGGGAATGACCGAAGCCGTGGCAATGAAGACAATCGTGGCAGTCGCAAGGACGCCGGCGGTACCCCACAATCCCGGGAACCACCTGCGAACCGCGAACACCGAGATCAAGATTTCTGAGCCGAGGAGGGCCGAGACGAGTGCAGTTGAGTTGCCCCGAATGAGCAGCGCCGCCATACAGACAATCAATGCGATGGTCGCGACGGACAACGCAGGGAGAGGGCCTAGCGCAATTGTTCCTGGCCGACTGCGTCGGAGTATTTGATCGACCGCACGAATGGCCGTTGCGCAGGAGAGCAACACACCGAGCACCGCGACGGTTGAGCCATCGGGCCCAGCCACACCGGTTATTTCCCTGCCGAACCACAAGGCGGCAACGATTGTGGCTATCGACAGCAGAATATGTAGCAGTCGCGCTGCGCCATGTCGGTCAAGCGCGATGACTGCTGCAGTGAGAGCTGCAGCAAGCACGGCGCAATACTGCACGAGCGAGAACATGGTCGCCGTGGTGTCGACTGTGATTTTTTCGGCGAGGGGCTCGTTTAAGGTCGCCGATGCAGTAGCCCAAATGGGATTGCCGAGTTTGCCAATCGGCATCGGCACCGCCTGCAAAGCCATCCAGAGCGCCGGAGCCGCGAGTACAACGACGAGACTAGGGCGGAGCAGTTTAGCAAGCCCGAGGGAGGAGGGAGGTAGAAAGATCGCGACCGTTAGCGCCGCTGTTGCGAGTGCCAACAATATCAACACCCAGCCTTGAAGGCTTTCCGGCATTGCGAACGCCGCGGCAATCGCCACCAACTCGGCCAATATGACAAGCCGGACCATCATGTATCCACCGTCGTCTGGTGTGGCCACTCCTCTGGTCCCGCAGACCAGATAACGTGTAGGCCGCTATGAACAGCCTCAAGAGCCAGAAAGACCATAACGGATGTAATGGCTATCATGGTAATAGTAGCTCCGATGACCGTCATATCGAGCCATCGCCTTGGTATCGGTCTTGCTGAGAACTGCCCCAATAAGAGATTCGTGAATGTTTGGTGCCGTGTGCAGTGCGTGTTGCACTACATCGATCTTGGTCCGGCCCCATTCAACAACGAGAATGTAACAGTCGATCAGAGATGAAGTGGCTCGAACATCAACCAACGGTGTCAAGGGCGGAAGGTCAACGATGACGTAGTCATACTCGGCCCGTAAACGGTCGAACAGTTTGCTGATCGAGTCCGCGCAAAGAATTTCGCTGGTGTGTAGCAGAGGTCCCCGACGCACGGCGGGCAGAAATGCAAGATTGGTCGTCGGGTCTCTCCAGATAGCGTCGGCGAGCGGCCGGCTACCGTTCGCAACTTCGATGATTCCGCAGGCCGCCTTGGGCGCAAAGATGCCCGTTAGTGAGGGATTCCTGAGGTCGCAATCGACGATAATAGCTCGTTTGCCGGTGTGCCCGATCAATTGCGCGAGCGAAGCTGCAATCGTGGTCTTCCCCTCGTTCGGTAATGCAGAGGTAATGCCGATGACCTGGGAGGAGATCTTCGCCGGATTGTGGTCGATGGCTAGCTTGATGGAACGAATGGCCTCCGTATATCGAGATAGTGGCATCCCGACCACCGTCTGATGAATTGCGGTTGGAGACAAAGCTATCCGCCGCTGAACATCATCATCGGTTTTCTGAAGGCGGATTGGTGGCTTGGGAGATTTGCGGGCTGGCAACAACGGGACCAAGGATAGACAAGGCAACTCCAGTACGGATTCCACCTGTGAAGAGGTCCGAAAGACGCGGTCCATGAGGTCTCTGAGGAGCGCCAAGCCAATGCCCAGCGCGAGACCGCCGAGAATGCCAAACGCCAGGATCAGCCTTGTCTTTGGCTTGCTCTTGCTCGTCGGCGGCGAAGCAGGAAAGACTACCCGCGTATCCGAGGTGGGAAACGTCTCCTGCTGTGCGGAGCCCATGTAACGCTGGAGGAAGGTCTCGTACAAGCTGCGTAGGCCCTTTGCTCTGCTTTCCAAGTCCTTGATGGTCAGCTCAGCAGAATTGACCGAACGAGACTGCGAAACGGCTTTGGATAATTGTTTCTCGATCTCCTCCTGGCGCTGCTTGGCGAGCTCGAATTCGCTTCGGCTGACCTCGGCAAGCCTCCTGACCTCGTCGAAAATTGAGACGCGGAACTCTCGCGCGCGGTTCCGGACATTGACGACCGCCAAGTGGTCGCGACCGACCCTAGCCGCCAACTCGGCCTCACGTCTGGTGAGCTCCAGATATTGCTGGCGCAGCCCCGTAATGATCTGGCTGTTCAGCGCGTCGGCCCCGATAGCATCGAGGTTATCCATCGAGGACGGCTTTTTCGGATCGACGGCAAGGAGAGCTTCATAGCGAGACAGCTTGGCCGTGGCCTCAGATGTTTGAGTACGTGCGGCGGCCAATCGGTTGTTGATCTCCGTAATCTGTTGCTCATCGATGGGCTTTCCATCCAGGGAAACGATGTTGTTCTGGGCCTTGTAGACGTCGACGGCGCGCTGCGCGGCGAGGGCTTGGTCGCCGAGATCGCGCAACCTTTCCTGCAGCCAGCTCGTTGCCTTGCGATTGGCGTCAAATTTTGCATTGAGCTGGTCTGCAACATAGGTACTCGCTACCGCATTGACGATCTCCGCGGCTCGGGCTGCGTTGCTCGAGTTGAAACTGATCTCAATGACGTGGCTGTACCCGACACGTTTAGCGGAAAGCCGACTGAGGAACGCGTCTACGAGAGTGTCCGATGGTTCGCCATTCGTCTCGAGTGGCACATCCTTCTTCGATCCAGTCGAGACCCATGACCAAATTCGTTGCGAGAGCGCCTGCAAAGAGAGGCCGGACGCACTAAAGTCCGGATCGTCGGCCAGTTTCAACTGGTCGATTACGGCAACCGCAGCCGCCTTTGATCTCAGGAGTTGAAGCTGGGTCTCGATTTGACTGAGATCGAAAGCCGGCTCGGCGAGGAGTGATTGCTGCTGGACGAATTGAGGCCTTGGATTGGCCAACAGGATCTGAACCTGCGCCGTATAGGTTGGAGAAGCCAAACGGAGATAGAGCAAGCTGGCCGCAGTGGCGAGTACGGCGGTAACAAGGATTACGAGATACTGACGCCGTAGAAGCCCGATGCCGAAATTGATGACGTCGGTGATCCCTCCACCGTCCGCCTGGGCGGGTTGAGCCGGTCCGTTCGCCGGCAGCCGCATTCTATCCGCATGTTGAAGATTGTTCTGAAGCATCACGTACCTGTCCGACGATTGGTCACATTGCGCCCGCCCGCCCGCAGGCGGCATTTAAAGCGATCTACGACATGGTATGAAATTATATACCTTATAAAAACCTGCTTGCCAAATTAAATAGACAATATATTAATCAAGGCGGAGATGAAAAATGCAGGTGTGGCCGTTTTGCTCAAAGGGGCGTTTGCTAATGCCGTGAGTTTTCCGTGACTTGCAGGCTGATCTAACGGCTTTCGCCGAAATCGTGCGACCGTTTCGTGGTTGATTGTGAGCGTGAAAGATTAATCTCGACGGGGATTATGGTCCCGCCTCATCGAATTGAGAGCGGACAGAAGGGTACCCAATGTTGGAGCTGCGATCCTTGGCGATCCCTGATGTCAAAGTCATTCGCACAGATCGGTTTTCCGACGCCCGCGGTTACTTCTCTGAAACCTTCCAGCGATCAGCGTTTGCAGAGAAGGGAATTCTCCATGACTTTGTTCAAGACAATCAGTCCAGCTCGGATCGGATCGGCACGGTGCGCGGCCTGCACTTCCAGCGGCCGCCCTTCGCCCAGGCGAAGTTGATACGGGTGTTGAGCGGGGCGATTCTTGATATTGCAGTTGACCTCCGGCGTTCATCGCCCAGCTTCGGCAAGCACATCGCGATACAGCTGGATAGTGAAACCGGCGAGCAGGTGTTCATCCCGAAGGGGTTCGCGCACGGCTTCTGTACGCTGCAGCCCAAAACCGTCGTCTTATACAAAGTCGACCAGGTCTATGCCCCAAGTCATGACGGCGGTGTTTACTGGGCTGATTCAACATTAGCAATCGAGTGGCCCGTGACGCCCTCAGAAGCCCACGTGTCGCCAAAGGATCAGACACTTCCTACGCTCAGCCAGCTCGGTTGCGTTTTCGACTAGTGGAGACGAGTAGAATGCGTATCTTGGTGACCGGCGGAGCGGGCTTTATCGGTTCTGCGGTCTGTCGCCGTTTGGTGCTACAGACTGGTGCCGCAGTGATCAACATAGACAAGTTGACGTATGCAGCCAATCTGGCTTCGCTCGCGAGCATCGAGAAGCTGGAGACTTATGCGTTCCTGCAATCCGACATCTGCCATCGCGCGGCCATGGATCTTGCGTTCGCCGACTATGAGCCTGACGCGATCATACATCTGGCCGCCGAAAGCCACGTCGACCGCTCCATCAACGGACCTGACGCCTTCGTCAATACCAATGTGGTTGGCACCTACACGCTCTTGGAGACGGCCAGAGCCTACTACGAACGTCTACCGGCTTCGAGGCGGAAGCACTTCCGATTCATCCATGTGTCGACAGACGAAGTCTACGGCTCGTTGGGACCAGATGATCTATTTCGCGAGGATACGCCCTACAGGCCGAGCTCGCCCTATTCGGCGAGCAAGGCCGCCGCGGACCACCTCGCACTCGCGTGGTTTCGGACCTACGGCCTGCCGGTGATCGTGTCGAACTGCTCGAACAATTACGGGCCGTATCAGTTTCCGGAAAAGCTCATCCCGCTGACGATCCTCAATGCGATCGACCGGAAGCCTCTGCCGGTCTATGGCGACGGAAGGAATATCCGCGACTGGCTTCACGTCGATGATCATGCCGCGGGCTTGATACGACTTTTGTACGAAGGAAGGCCCGGCGAGAAGTACAATTTCGGCGGAGATGCCCAGCGCTCCAATCTGGAGGTCGTCACCCGGATCTGTGACGTTGTGGATCGCTTATCTCCGGCCGCGGGGTGCAGACGTTCTCTCATTACGTTCGTGCCGGATCGTCCCGGGCATGATGCCCGCTATGCAATAGACGCATCGAAAGCACATCGCGAGCTCGGCTGGAAACCGATCAGAACCTTCGAACACGGCCTGTTCGAAACCGTCGGATGGTATCTCAAGAACCGCGCCTGGTGGGAGCGTGCTCGCAGCGGAGTCTATGACGGCTCGCGTCTGGGTCTCCTGGCCGCCCAAAACTGAGGTGGAGATGACAGATCGACCAATCCTCTTTGCCGGACGGAATGGTCAGCTGGCAATGTGCCTTCGTGATCTTGCCACAAGGCGCGGTTTGCCTGCGATGGCTCTCGGGCGCCCAGAACTCGATCTAGAGAACCGGGAAGGTATCGACAAGCTCATTGCGTCGATCGGGCCGTCTGCGATCATCAACACGGCCGCCTATACGGCGGTAGATCAGGCCGAATCTGAAGCGGCGAGGGCCTTCAGCATCAATCGCGATGGCGCGGCCGCGCTGGCGGATGTCGCGTGGCAAATGAACATTCCGCTCATCCATCTCTCGACCGACTATGTATTCGACGGTGCGAAACCCGAGGCGTACGACGAAAGCGACATTCCGGCGCCGTTGAACGTCTACGGCGCATCCAAGCTTGCTGGGGAGGCTGCTGTATTGGCAGCGCACCCGCTCGCGACCGTGATCAGATGCTCCTGGCTTTACAGTCCCTATGGCAGCAACTTTGTCCGAACGATGCTGCGGCTATGCGAGACGCAGCAGGTCGTGAGGGTTGTCAGCGACCAACATGGTAACCCGACTTACGCGTTCGACCTCGCGGAAGCCGTCCTCCGGATCGCACAACAGTCAGCAACGGAAGACCGCAGGGCCACCGCCGGGATCTTTCATCTCGGTGGCCAAGGTGAGGCAAGCTGGCACGATTTTGCGCAGGCAATCTTCCACGAGTGTTCCCGTCGTGGAGCGCGGATTCGGGCGCTCGAGGCGATCACGACTGAGGAGTTTCCGACCGCTGCGCGTCGGCCTCGGAACTCGCGCCTGGACTCATCCAAGGCCGAACGCGTGTTCGGGATTCGCCTGGCGCCTTGGCGCCATTCACTCCAAGCTTGTCTGGACCAGCTGGTCGGAGGAGAAACCGATGCTGAAGGGAATCGTGCTGGCTGGCGGCAGCGGAACGCGCCTCTATCCGATCACACGAGTGGTCAGCAAGCAGTTGCTCCCGATCTATGACAAGCCCATGATCTACTATCCCCTGTCGACGCTGATGTTGGCAGGGATCCGCGAAATTTTGATCATCACCACGCCTTCGGATCGGCGTCAGTTCGAGCGATTGCTGGGCGACGGAAGCCAATGGGGCATCCGGCTCAGCTACGCGGAGCAAGCCCGACCCGCCGGTCTCGCGGACGCGTTCATTGTCGGGGCCGATTTCATCGGAAGCGATCGCGTGGCGATGGTGCTTGGGGATAATATTTTCTTCGGCGATGGCCTGAGCGAGTTGCTTGCCAGGGCGGCGGGTCGCGCGGAAGGCGCAACCGTCTTTGCCTATCACGTGCGAGACCCGGAACGGTACGGCGTGGTCGCGTTTGATGAAGCGGACCGCCCCGTGTCGATCGAAGAGAAACCCAAACGGCCGGCTTCGAACTGGGCAATCACGGGGCTGTATTTTTTCGACAACCGCGTCGTCCGCTACGCTCGCCGTGTCGAGCCATCGGCGCGCGGGGAGCTCGAGATTACCGATCTTCAGATGCGTTACCTTTCGGCCAATACGCTCCACGTTGAACGCATGGGGCGGGGATTTGCGTGGTTGGATACCGGCACGGTCGAATCTCTCATCGACGCAGGGACGTTCGTCCAGACCCTAGAAAAGCGGCAGGGAATGAAGATTGCGTGCCTCGAGGAGGTCGCGTTCAGACTTGGCTTCATTGATCGCGATCAACTTCTAGCGTTGGCTCAACCGTTGGAGAAGAGCGGCTACGGCAAATATCTGAGCGAAATCACGCGACTGCCGCAGTTTGCCTCGCATTAGCGCTACTCAACCGATATCAAAAACAATGTTAAATGTAAGTATATTGAATTGACCATGGTTTAAAACACAATTAAAATATAAGAGGCGATTATTATTTAATCGGTATGGTCATGCTGGTTCGAAAGGCGAGTGTCTACAGCTGGGGAACTAGACCCGTCAGCTGGGGGGAAGATATTCCAGCCCCTTGGCAGGAATCAACGTTCTGGAAGGCTTTCGCTAGCTACGACCCGCTTGGCCTGTCGGCTCCGCCGCCTGTCAATCAGCCAATAAGCGAGCCGTCCACTCTGCCCGTCCGCGTCGGTGAAGCCTGGTTCTTCGAACGGACGTCTCGTGCCAGCGCGGGTCATTTGTCGGACTTGCTCCGCGTTCCGCCCCGTCTCTTCGCCGCACCTTCCCACACGCGATTGTCTACGCTGCTGTCTTCGACGTCTTTGACGAGCGGTCAAGGCTTGACGCCAGCGACTGCATCTGTGGCAAGCGCGACGCCGACGGCGCAATGGGCTGCCACCGCTGCCGCCACTCACTGGGTTCACACGACTGACGGAGCCTGGAATGTCGCAACCAACTGGAGCGCCGGGCTTCCGGGGATCACCGATGCCGCTTTCCTAGATGCAGCAGGAACGTATGTCGTCACGAGCTCGGCCAGTGTTGACATTGGGAGCCTGGTCCTCGGTGAAGGTACGACGCTTTTGCTGGGGGCTGGCTCGCCGTTTATCGTCGAAGGCGATGTGCTGAACAACGGGACTGTCGAAGTTGCGGCGTTCCTTGGCAATCGCATTGCGACCGGCGCCTTTAAGGGTGACGTCAGCGGCACTGGGTCGTTCGAGATCGGCGACCAAGCGATCCTGGAGATCGGAGGTTCCGTTTCGGGTCAGCTCTTGGATGGATCGTTCTCCGGCATAACCGTATCGTTTGAGACGGAAGCTGGCACGCTTGTCCTCGAGGATTCGGCCAACTTCGATGGGTTGATCACAGGTCCGTGGCCGGGAGGATCGCTTTCTTCCGGGAATTTGATCGACCTGAAGGATCTAACCTTCACATCGTCGATGTCGGCGAGCGTCCACTACGATACCACCTCAAATATCAGTACGGTCGATTTCAGTAACGGTGCGGCCAATGTCACCTTGCTGTTCTCGGGGATGGACCTGAACTGGAAGTTCAAGAGCGACGGGCAGGGAGGCACCATCGTCTCCGATCCGCCCGCGAACCCCATTGTACTGGAAAATCAGAAGCCAGGCACGCCGAGAAGCGTTTGGGCGATCCAGCCGGGCGACAACTCGACTCTGACCCAGGGGTTTGCGACAGCAATCAGCACCAACGTCGGGGGAACGGTCCAATTCAAGATCAACAACCTGACCGGCAACCCGAATTACCGCGTCGATGTTTACCGGCTGGGCTACTACGGTGGCAACGGTGCCAGGCTGATCACGAGCCTGCAACATCAGGCCGCAGCCGCGATCGTTCAACCTGCTCCAATAAGAGATGTTTCGACCGGTCTGGTAGATGCAGGCAACTGGAGCGTAACCGATTCCTGGAACGTGCCGACCGACGCGACCTCGGGCGTCTACATCGCCAACGTTATCAACGGCACCGAAATTTTCCAGATTCCATTCATCATAAGGGATGACGCTTCGCACAGCGATATCGTCCTGCAGACAAGTGATCAAGACTGGCAAGCCTATAATGGTTGGGGCGGGGCCAACCTGTATTTCGGGAACGGCCCGGGAATCAATGGATCGGCCTACGCCGTCAGCTACAATCGGCCCCTTGTAACGCGTGACGGCACCGGTACCTTCTCTGAAGGAGGAGACTCCCCGTTCACGGCCGAGATTGCCGCTATCTATTGGCTCGAGCAGAACGGGTACGATGTCTCTTACATTTCTGGAATAGATGCTGCGACGAACGGCTCGTTATTGCTCAATCATAAAGTCTTTATGGACGCGGGGCATGACGAGTATTGGACCGAAGCTCAGCGCGCCAACGTCGAGGCCGCAGCGCACGCCGGCGTGAACCTTGCGTTTCTCACAGCCAACGAGATCTTTTGGAAAACGAGGTTAGCGCCTAGCATCGACGGCAGCGGGACAGCCAATCGTACGCTGATTAGCTACAAGGACACGCACGCAAATGCGCTGATTGATCCGTCAGGACAGGCAACCGGAAACTTCTCCGACCCGCGGTTCGGGGCGCCTCTTCCATCGAATCAGCTGACCGGTACATTGTTCGCGGTCAACGCGTTTCGCTACGATACGATCACGATACCGTACCCCATGACTCAATTGCGCTTCTGGCGCAATACGACCGTCGCGCAAACCTCACCCGGGCAGACAGCCTCGCTCGTGCCGGGCCTGTTAGGCGTTGAGTGGGATATTGCGCCTGACAACGGATTTCGCCCGGCTGGATTGATCAGCGTCTCATCTTCGACGATCAATGTGGACGGAAAGTATCTGCTTGATTATGGCAACACGTTCGGAGCAGGCACGGCGACCCACAATCTGGTCTTGCATCGGGATCCCGTCAGCGGCGCACTGATATTCTCGGCCGGTTCGATCAACTGGCCGTGGGGGCTTGCTAGCGACCACGACGGACCAGCGACCCCGGTAGATCCTAATGTCCAGCAGGCGATGGTTAACCTTTTCGCCGACATGGGCGTTCAGCCGGGGACGCTGCAGGCGAACCTGACGGCCGCGATTCGGTCGACCGACATTACGGCGCCGACTTCTAGTATCGCCAATCTCTCCGCCGCCAGCGTTGCCGAGGGGCAATCGGTTACGGTGACGGGGGCGGCCACTGATGCGGGTGGAAAGATTGCTGGCGTCGAAATTTCCACGGATGGTGGAACGAGCTGGCATCCAGCGAATAGCAATGTCGGCGCGGCGAACGTCACGTGGTCATATACGTTCGTTACAGGCGCGCAGGGGACATACCGTCTCAAGACCAGGGCGGTCGACGACAGCCTGAATCTGGAAACACCTGGTGCGGGTACGACCTATACGGTCACGCCGTCTTCCAACCTGACGCTCTTCAGTCCGACCGACACGCCTGCGGTGATCTCGAGCAGTGATTCCGGCGCAGTTGAGGTCGGCGTCAAATTCATCCCCGCAGTGTCGGGCAAAATCACCGGCATTCGTTTCTACAAGGCGTCTGATAATACCGGCACCCACATCGGTGACCTCTGGAGCTCCAACGGGACGCTGCTTGCGAGCGCCACGTTTAGCAACGAAACGGCGAGTGGATGGCAGCAGGTTGATTTCGCAACGCCTGTCAATGTGCAGGCGGGTGTCACGTATGTTGCTTCCTATCACACGAACACCGGCCACTATTCCTCGACGGACTACTACTTCATCGACTATGACGGTGTTACCAAAGGCGCGCTCACCGCCCCCGGAAACAGCCTCAACGGCGTCTATGCCTATGGCAGTAGCCCGGTCTTCCCCAGCAACGCCTCCAATATCAAGGCCGCGAATTACTGGGTGGACGTTGTCTTCAACGATTCAGGCTCAACCTCGCCCCAAGCCAATGCGGACAGCGGCTTCACAGTTAGCCAGAATGGGGTGCTGAATATTGCGGCTGCAACGCTGCTCGCGAACGACACCAACGCATCCGGGTTGGCTTTCTCGATCACCGGCGTCAGCAACGCTTCCAATGGCAGCGTAAGCTACAATTCGCAGAACCAGACCGTGACCTTCACGCCCAGCGCTGGCTATGCCGGCGCGGCGAGCTTCACCTACACGATCACGGACACCAGCGGCCAGAGCGGGTCCGGCCAGGTGTCGCTCAAGGTCAACTATCCGGCCTCGGCGCAGAGCCTGTTCGGCACCAATGATGCGCCAAGCGTCCCCAATTCCGGCGATACCAGCCCCGTCGAAGTCGGAGTCAAGTTCACCGCATCGGTGAACGGGACAATAACCGGCCTGCGCTTCTACAAGGGTTCGTTGAATACCGGTCCCCATATTGCGGATCTCTGGAGCTCGACCGGAACCCTGCTTGCAACCGCGACGTTCACGAACGAGACCGCCTCCGGCTGGCAGCAGGTCAATTTCTCCACCCCGGTCGCGATCACGGCAGGGACCACGTACGTCGCGTCCTATCACACCAACGGCAATTATTCCGGTACCCAGAACTATTTCGCGACGTCGCTTGCCAACGGCCAGTTGACGGCACCGGCGGGCGCCAACGGGGTCTATGCCTATGGATCTGGAAGCGTGTTCCCGACGAATAGCTTTAAATCCTCCAACTACTGGGTCGACGTCGTCTTCAACGGATCCGCCGCAGCCAGTGCGCCCCAAGCCAATGCGGACAGCGGCTTCACAGTTAGCCAGAATGGGGTGCTGAATATTGCGGCATCGACGTTGCTCGCGAACGACACCAACGCATCCGGATTGGCTTTCTCGATCACCGGCGTCAGCAACGCTTCCAACGGCAGCGTAAGCTACAATTCGCAGAACCAGACCGTGACCTTCACGCCCACCGCTGGCTATGCCGGCGCGGCGAGCTTCACCTACACGATCACGGACACCAGCGGCCAGAGCGGGTCCGGCCAGGTGTCGCTCAAGGTCAACTATCCGGCCTCGGCGCAGAGCCTGTTCGGCACCAATGATGCGCCAAGCGTCCCCAATTCCGGCGATACCAGCCCCGTCGAAGTCGGAGTCAAGTTCACCGCATCGGTGAACGGGACAATAACCGGCCTGCGCTTCTACAAGGGTTCGTTGAATACCGGTCCCCATATTGCGGATCTCTGGAGCTCGACCGGAACCCTGCTTGCAACCGCGACGTTCACGAACGAGACCGCCTCCGGCTGGCAGCAGGTCAATTTCTCCACCCCGGTCGCGATCACGGCAGGGACCACGTACGTCGCGTCCTATCACACCAACGGCAATTATTCCGGTACCCAGAACTATTTCGCGACGTCGCTTGCCAATGGCCAGTTGACGGCACCGGCGGGCGCCAACGGGGTCTATGCCTATGGATCTGGAAGCGCGTTCCCGACGAACAGCTATAGATCCTCGAACTATTGGGTCGACGTCGTCTTCAACGGATCCTCCTCCGCCAACAATACGTCCCCCACCGCTGTTGCTGACTCTGCGAGTGCTACGGAGAAGGGCGGCGCCAACAACAGCGCTGGCGGTTCACCCGCCACCGGCAACGTACTGACCAACGACACCGATCCCGATTCTGGCGACACCAAGACCGTCACTGCATTCAGCTTTGGCACGACCAGCGGGACGTTCCAGACGCCTCTCGCGGGCGCGCACGGCACGCTCTTGCTCAGTGCCTCGGGGGCTTTCACCTACACGGTGAACGAGAACGATCAAGCCGTGCAGGCCTTGCGGCAGTCGACCGATACGCTGAACGACGTCTTCAGCTATACGATGCGCGACGCCGCGGGCGCGGCATCGTCGGCAACCCTTACTGTCACCATTCACGGCGCCAACGACGCGCCGGTCCTGGCAATCCAGACCGGCAACCAGGCCGCGACCGTTGGCTCGGCGTTTTCGCTAACGCTACCCGCCGGCACCTTTACCGATGTCGATGCCGGCGACTCGCTCACCTACAGCGCAACCGCTGGCAGTTCAGGGCTTCCGGCCTGGCTCACGTTCACTCCATCGACCCGAACCTTTACCGGCACGCCGACGTCCGCGGACGTTGGCACGTTCAGCGTCACGGTGTCCGCTGCCGATCTCGGTAACCTCACGAGCAGCGAGACATTCAATATCGCAGTTTCGGCGGTTCCTTCGACCGTGAGCCTATTCTCTACCACCGATATTCCGGCGATCCGATCGGGGTCTGACACTTCCCAAGTCAACCTCGGAATGCAATTCACGTCGTCCGTGGCAGGCACGATTACCGGAATCAAATACTACAAGAGCGCGAATGATCCCGGAACCCATACGGGCTCGTTGTGGAGCAGCACCGGCGCGCTGCTGGCGACCGCGACTTTCACGAACGAGAGCAGCAGCGGTTGGCAGACAGTCACGTTCAGCAATCCGGTGTCCATCACAGCCGGCACCACCTACGTCGCAAGCTATCACAGCAACGGCCACTACGCCTCCACCACCAGCTACTTCACCGCAGCTCGCACCAATGGGCCGCTCACGGCTCCCGCGAACATCAACGGCCTCTACACCTATGGAACGAGCAATTTGCTCCCGACCAATACCTATAACGCGAGCAATTACTGGGTTGATGTCGTGTTCAACAGCTCGAGCGGCGGCCCCAACCGGTCACCCGTCGCCGCGAACGACAGCGGCTTCGACGCCACGCAGAACGTGCCTTTCGGGATCCCGGCCTCGGCACTGCTTTCCAACGATACCGATCCGGACGGCAATACGCTTACGATCACGGGCGCGAGCGGTGGTGTGAACGGTGTCGCCAGCTACAACGCCCAAAGTAACAGTGTGATCTTCACACCGACGACCGGTTACACGGGGCCGGCATCGTTCAACTACAGCATCTCCGATGGCCAAGGTGGCTCCGCCAGCGCATCCGTCGCCCTCGACGTGAATGCTGCGTCTTCAACGACTGTGCGCCTGTTTAGCGCAAGTCATGAGCCTAGCATTGTGGCGGCCAATGATCCTAGGTCTGTGGAGCTGGGCCTCAAATTCCAGACGTCGACACCGGGCGATATCATCGGCATTCGCTTCTACAAGGGGCCAACCAACACGGGCGCTCACGTTGCAGATCTTTGGAGCAGCACAGGGACGTTGCTGGCAACTGCGGCCTTTACCAACGAGACGGCGGACGGCTGGCAGCAGGTCAATTTCGCGACGCCCGTGACGATCATGCCGGAAACCACATACATAGCCTCCTATCACACTGCCGGGAACTACGCAGCCGATCCAGGCCTGCTCGCCAACGCAATTACCAACGGACCTCTGACGGCCCCATCCTCGGGATCGATCAGCGGGAACGGTGTGTTTGCATACGGGACAGATAGCCTATTCCCGACCAACACCTACAACTCAACGAGCTATGGCGTAGATGTTGTTTTCAGACCGCAGCTAGCAGCATAGGAGACGTAAAGATGCACGCCGAACTTTATACCGATGGAATCGAAGAAATTACCGTGAGCGGAACCATCGTCCGCATCGATCTGGTCAGTCTTTCACCGACAGAGCGTGACGCCAACAACGCCCCGAAACGCGTGTTTTCCCAACGGCTGATCTTTTCGGTCGAAGCCTTCGCCAATTCGGTCGACGTGATGCAAAAGGCGCTTCAGGGCCTGGTTGATGCGGGCGTGGTCCGGCGGAATCAGCCAGCTGAATCGCACAATGGTGCGTCGGGAGTACGTGATGCGCTCGCGCCCAACACACGGTCTCTGAATGTCTCTTCGAATTTCCGCTGAAATCGACGCTGCTGGCGGCGCGAAGGACCAGGTTGTGGACGCGCCCGCGCCCGGATTGTCAACGCAGACTGCATTGGAATGCCTGTCCAAGGTTTCCGGTCACCATGGCATAGATCTGCCGGTCGAGCGCTTGAAGCACGCCTATGCGGTGGCCGGCCCGCTCTCGTTGAATCTCTTGTTGCGCATGGCGAAGGATGCAGGCCTGCGCGCGAGGAGCACGAAGCTGGATTGGGGCGCGCTGATCCGTCTCGGAGAGGCCTATCCAGCGCTGGTGAGGCTCGCCAATGGCAACTGGATCGTTGTCCTTGGTGCGGGACGGCGAGCTGACGGCACCGAGGTCGTCAACATCTTCGACCCGCTCGCCGACCGCAAGCACGAAATCTTAGTCGTCGACCGCGACCGATTCTGTGCCCAGTGGGCCGGTGAAACGATCCTGATCAAGCGAGCGCAATTGACGCAGGATGGTGGGAGGAGTTTCGGCCTTCGGTGGTTCGTGCCGGAACTGCTTCTTCAATGGCGGTTGTTCAGGGATGTCGCCATTGCCGCCATCCTGCTCTATGGGTTGGGCCTCGTCGTCCCGATATTCTTCCAGCTCGTCATCGACAAGGTTTTGGTTCACGAGAGCTTCACCACCCTTTACGTACTCGCGGCAGGAGCGGCCGTAGCGCTCGTCTTTGACGCGATATTCGGCTTTCTGCGGCGCTACTTGCTGCTATATGCGACCAACAGGGTCGACATTCGCGTTGCTACGAAGACGTTCGGTCATCTCCTCGGGCTGCCGGTCACGTTTTTCGAGCATATGGCCGCGGGGGTCCTGGTCAAACACATGCAGCAGGCGGCGAGGATCCGTGAGTTTCTGACCGGGCGCTTGTTTCTGACGACCCTCGATGCGCTTTCGCTATTCGTCTTCCTGCCTGTCCTTGCGCTTTATAGCGTCAGATTGACGTTGATCGTCCTGGCCTTCACCGCCGCGAGCGGCGCCGTCGTCGGCCTGCTCATGGGTCCATTTCGGCGACGACTGTACGATCTATACCAAGCGGAAGGTGCGCGGCAGGCTCTCCTCGTCGAAACGGTTCACGGCATGCGCACCGTGAAATCGCTTGGGATGGAGCCAGCGCAGAGCAGGGTTTGGGATAGCCGCTGCGCGCAGTCCGTGACGATGCGATTCGGTGTCGAGAAGATCTCGGCAGGCGCGCAGGCGCTCACCGGATTTCTCGAGAAGATCATGACGCTCGGAATTATCTCCGTCGGAGCACTCGATGTCTTCGCCGGCCAAATGACAATCGGCGCGTTGGTCGCCTTCAATATGTTGGCCGGTAGGGTCTCCGGACCCCTGGTCCAACTCGTGACCATGGTGCACGAGTACCAGGAAGTAGCTCTTGCGGTGAAAATGCTCGGCGAGGTGATGAACCAGAAGCCTGAGCGCGACGGTCGGAAAGATGGGCTACGGCCTGACCTTGCCGGAAAAATCGAGTTCGAAGGTGTCTCGTTTCGCTACGGACCCGAGGGATCGCCGGCGCTTGATGATGTCTCCTTCACCGTCGAGCCAGGATCGATCTTCGGGATCGTGGGACGGAGTGGCTCCGGCAAGACGACTCTCACAAGGTTGATATCGGGCATGTATCCGGTGCAGCAGGGCCTGCTGCGCATCGACGGATATGACTCGAGGGAGTTAGACCTCGCGCATCTGCGCCGAAACCTTGGAATCGTTCTGCAAGATAATTTCCTGTTTCGCGGGACGGTTCGCGAGAATATCGCCTGCGTGAAACGCGATGCCACCTTTGCCGAGGTCGTCGCTGCGGCGCAGCTTGCAGGCGCCGACGAGTTCATCGAACGGTTGCCGCGTGGCTTCGACACCATGCTTGAGGAAGATGCCTCGAACCTATCCGGCGGGCAGAGGCAGCGGCTCGCGATTGCGAGAGCTCTGATCGTCAATCCACGGATCTTGATTCTCGATGAAGCGACGAGTGCCCTCGATTCCGAAAGCGAAATGATCATCAGGCGCAATCTCCGCCGTTTGGCGGCAGGGCGTACCGTCATCATCGTCTCGCATCGATTGTCGATGCTGACGGAAGCAAGCCAGATCCTGGTGATGGACCGCGGCCGAATCGTCGATGTGGATCGCCACGACCACCTCCTGTCGAAATGCACCATCTACCGGCATTTGTGGAATCAACAGATGAAGCAGATTGCATGAGGGAGACAGGGCCATCACGCGCGGGTGTGAAGCCGAACGGTCTTGTTCCGGCCAGACCGGTCGTGCGCCGCCGCAAGCTATTCAGGCCGGGGCCGAGGCGAGCATCAGTTATCGCCGAATTCCAGTCCGATGCCGCCGAGGTCGAGCAGCAAGCGCCACCGCGGCTCGCGCGTTTCACCCTTTACGGCGTAATTGCACTGATTGCTTTCGCGGTCATCTGGGCTTCCGTTTCGCAGGTGGAGATGATCGTCACGGCGCAGGGAAAACTGACCACGACACGTCCCAACCTGGTCGTGCAGCCATTGGAAACGTCGGTCATACGCGAGATCCACGTCAAGGCCGGTGATCGCGTCAACCGCGGCGACGTTCTGGCCACCCTCGATCCGACGTTTTCGCAGGCCGATTTCGACCAACTGCGCGGCAGAGTGGCTGCATTCGATGCGTCAATCGATCGTCTGAGCGCCGAATTGAATGGAATCGAGTATGCCGTCAAAGAGCTGACGAATGCGGATCAAGTCCTGCAAGGCAAGTTGTCTTCGCAGAGGAGAGCCGCCTACGAGGCGCAGATTCAGAACTACGACGCACAGATCGCATCCGCGCAAGCCAATCTCAAGGCGGCACAGAATGAAGAGGCGGTTCTCCTTCAGCGGCTCGACACAATGCGTTCGATTGAAGCGATGCGGACCACGCTGATGGATAAGGAGGTCGGTTCGAGGCTGAACTTCCTACTGTCTCGCGATGCTCGGCTCGAGGTCGAAAGCAATCTGGCGCGTGTTCGCGGCAGTATCGCCGATAGTACCCATCGGCTCGAAAAGGCCCGCGCTGATCAGAAAGTGTTCGCCGAGGAGTTTCGTCGCACCACCTATCAGGAACTGGTGGAGACGCTGCCGAAGCGCAATAGCGCAGCAGAGGAATTGAAGAAGGCGGAGCTTCGTCGACAGTTGATCGTCCTGCAGGCGCCGGCAGATGCCGTGGTCCTGGATATCGCGAACCGGACAGTCGGCTCGGTGGTTCGCGAAGCTGAAGCGCTGTTTGTCCTGGTTCCGCGTGACGTGCCGCTTCAGGCGGAGGTCAACATCGAGGGGCGGGATATCGGTCAGGTGGCGCTCGGACAGTCGGTTCGGATCAAGTTCGAAGCGTTTCCCTTCCAGAAGTATGGAACTGCAACGGGAGAAGTCCGCGTCATCAGTCAGGATACGTTCTCGCCGGATGCGAAGGCCGAAGGTGCGCCCCGCGCGCCAGCTCCCTATTACCGCGTACTGGTCGATTTGTCGGACACGCACCTTCGGCTGCCCGCGGAGCGCATTCAACTGATTCCGGGGATGGCGGTGACGGCCGAATTGAAGGTCGGGAAGCGCACCGTGATCTCCTATTTCCTCTATCCATTGCTGCGCGGATTGGATGAAAGCATCCGGGAATATTAATCCGACTTGAGAGGGCGGTTAACATGATCATTCGTCCGAATTTTGGGGTGAAGCTCGTGGTGCCCGCCGCGGCGAGTAAGCTCGCGCACAATTCCCCGCTGGTGGACTATGCACTCAACGGGCTGGAACGTTGTTGGTTACCCGAACACCGCAGGTGGTCGCATATCTACCATCTCGATGGACGTACCTCGCCGAACGAGTCGATCCCACGCAGCGACGTATTTTATACCCTCAACGTTCTACTCGGGATGTCGCGCGTCGCCGCCATTCCGGATGGGATTGATCTGTCCGAAATATTCCATCGCAACGCGTTGCTGCTCACGAAGCTTCCGGTGCGCAAGTACGCGTTCGGTATGGCGCTATGGAGCGCCGCCGAGCTCGGCCTCGAAATGCCGGAACCGGTCAAAACCGAGCTGAGAGCCATCCTTGCCGATGAGGCCCGGTGGAGGAGCTTCCGGGCGCAAGATCTGGGCATGCTGCTCACGGGAGTCGTGGCCCAGGCGAGGGCGGGCGAGAATGAGTGGGCACGCTATGCGCGGCCGCTCTATCGTTTCTTGAAGGACCGCTTTCACAGTGGATCGGGATTGTTCTTCGATGCGCCGTTCGGCTTTCGGCGGCGCTTCTCGACATTTGCGACGCAGACCTATCTCTCAATCGCCTGCTATCAATTTGGCGAATTCGCCGGCGATCCGTCCGCGCTTGTCATGGCCGACACCTGTGTGCGGAATCTGGTTGCGCTTCAAGGCCCACAGGGCGAGTGGCCCTGGTTTTTCGACGCGCAGAGCGGTCGCGTTCTTGATTTCTATGAGGTCTATTCGGTCCATCAGTATGGGATGGCTCCGGCACTGCTGGAATGGGCCGAGCGCTTTGGGCAGCGGGGGGCGCGGGATGCCCTGGTCAAGGGATTCAATTGGGTGCTTGGCCATAACCAGCTGGGCCGGGCCATGCTCGTGCCCGAACTGAGCCTGACCCTCCGTTCGCAGGTTCGCAAAGGTGAACTGACGACCAAGGTGCCGCGGGTCGCGCGCGCACTCAGGAACGCCTGGCTCGGAAGCGAGGAGCGGCTGATCGACGGCACTGACGTGGAGGTTCGGTTCGAGTGCCGAAGCTACGAACTGGGCTGGATTCTGTGGTCGTTCGGCCGGCGTGCCGACCTGCCGGAGCTGACCCACAATGGTGCCTTCGGCGCCTGACGGAATCGGCGTTGCGCTAGCGATTCCAGGCGACCGCCCTTCGGCCTCGCAGGTGCGAGAGCATCGTGAGGGCGCGGTGCGCTCGGACGGCACACAACACTGCGATGGCCTTGAGGCGAACGCCGGTACCGTGCAGGCGATCGCTGGTCAGCACGGTCACAGCGTTCGGCGCGAGTGATGCGAAGACGAGCAACGCTTGCGCGAGCCAGCGCAAGCGCCAGATGGGTTTGCCTTCCGCCATGTTGCGGTAGTGCGCGATGTGTCGGTCCCATTTGGTGTAGAGCTCCTGGAGAGAGCCCCGGGCCGGGTGGAAGACGATCATTTCAGGGGTGTAGCGAAATCGAAGGCCGACGCGCAACGCGCGCTCCCCCCATTCCATGTCTTCGGCGACATCAATGCCCGCAAAAGGGCCGACGCGGTCGAAGTCGCGGCGAAACACCGCCATGTTGCCAGTGCCAGAATATCCGTGGCGCTCGATATAGAGCTTAAAGCGGTAAGCGAACACGCTTTCGTAAGCCGCAATGGCGTCAAGCTCCGCATCGTCCGGCCGCCAGATGCGGACGTCGCCCCCGAGAACAGTGCCAGCTGGAGACAGGGAAGACCATTTCATTACGCTGCTCAGCCAATCCTGATGGGCCCTGCAATCGGCGTCGATGAAGGCGAGGATCTCGCCGTTGGCAGCAGCTACGCCTGCGTTTCGCGCCGGGCCGGGCCCCGGACGCGGTTCATGCTCCAGCCGTACACCGGGATGACCGGCAACGACATCCATTGGGGGCGTTGCCGAGCCGTTGTCCACCACGATGATCTCGAACGCGTCCCGAGCGAGGGTCTGTGCATCCAGGCTGCGCAAGCAGGCTTCCAGCGCATCGGGCTGGTTGAGGTGGGGAATTACGACTGAAATCATCAGTTAATTCCTCTATTTAATTCCGGCTTCGTCTACGACCCGCGCGACCTTGCGTGGAGATCCTGTATTCACCGCATGCGAATATTGTCAGATTTAAATCTTGCAATTAAATGTTGTGTCGTTACTATCTCTATAATAATCTTAAAAGCAAACATTAAACGAGTAGAATTTTGGGAGGTCGGTTCCGATGCGCGCCTCATTTCTGGGATGCCCTGTCGACCTGCTGACAATGGCGGAAACCGTCGATCTTGCGCGCGGGGCCATGCGCAGTCGGCGACGTCTGCAACACGTGGCGCTGAACGTCGCGAAATTCGTGAATATGAGATCTGATCCGGTGCTCGCGGCTGATGTCGCCAACAGCGATGTCGTCGGCCTCGACGGCATGGGGATTGTTTGGGGCGCTCGAGTGCTGGGGCTTCCGCCGACGCCGCGGGTCGCGGGGGTGGATCTCCTCGCCGAGTTGCTCGCTGTATGTGCGCAGGAAGGCTTCAGGCCGTATTTCCTGGGAGCCACTCCCGCCGTGCTGCACGAGGCGATGCAAGCCGCGCGCAAGAAGCATCCTTCACTCGTGTTTGCCGGCTCGCACGACGGCTACTTCAAACGCGAGCAGGAAAATGACGTGGTGAGGGACATCCAATCCAGCGCGGCCGATTGCCTCTTCATCGGCATGCCGACACCCCGGAAGGAGCGCTTCCTCGCCGCCCACCGCGATGAACTTGGCGTTCCCTTCATCATGGGGGTAGGTGGTTCATTCGATATTGTGGCAGGCACCGTTCGGCGCGCGCCGCCGCAGATTCAGAAACTCGGCCTCGAATGGCTCTACCGCATCTATCAGGAGCCTGGCCGGATGTGGTGGCGATACGCCACGACGAACACGCGGTTTGCGGGCATCCTGGCGCAAGCCCTCATGAGGCAGGCGTTTCGGAACCCGCTCGGTGCGGCCGGCGCCGTCCCTCCTGGTCCGAGCCGGATCGGGGGGTGAAGCGTGCGCAAGCATTTTTTCATCCTTCTGGGAACCCGGCCGGAAGCAATCAAGCTCTTTCCGGTGATCAATCGGCTCAAGGCCGAGGCGGGTAAGGACATCGCCGTGACGATCTGTGCGACGGCACAGCATCGGCACCTGCTTGATCAAGTCCTGAAGCTTGCCAAGGTGGTTCCGGATTTTGATCTGAACGTCATGACGGCCAATCAGTCTCTCGATCATCTGACCGCCCGGCTGCTCGGACAAATTGGCGAACTTCTCGAAAAGGTGAAGCCCACCAGGATTATTGTCCAAGGCGACACGGCGACAGCCATGTCGGGGGCACTGGCATCCTACTATCACCGTATACCGGTCTCGCACATCGAGGCGGGTCTGCGCAGCGGCGACATCTTCGCTCCCTGGCCAGAGGAGGTGAACCGCAAGATCGTCGGCTCGATCGCCGATCAACATTTTGCTCCCACGGAGCGCGCGGCGCGCGCGTTGCGCTCCGAAAATGTCGCGGGCGACCGCATCCACGTGACCGGAAACACGGTGGTGGACGCTCTCATCCTCGCGAAAGCCATGGTCGAATCCGATCCAGGACTCTCGAGTCGGTGGGACGGTATCAAGAAACGTCACGGCAACCGTCGGATCATCCTGGTGACCTGCCATCGTAGGGAAAATTTCGGCGGCGGCGTTGCAAATATCGTGAACGCGCTCGAGACCATCCTGCGCAGGGAGGACGTTGCTGTGGTGCTTCCCGTGCATCCGAATCCGAATGTCCGCGACTTGTTTGCGTCCCGGTTGGCGGACCATCCGCGGGTCGCCCTCATTTCTCCCCAGGAATACACGGATTTCGTGAGCCTGCTCTCGTTGTCATATTTGGTCCTGACAGATTCAGGGGGCGTCCAGGAGGAGGCACCCACTTTCGGGAAGCCGGTCCTGGTGATGCGCGAGACGACCGAGCGTCCCGAGGGCGTAGAAGCGGGAACGGCGCGACTAGTCGGTGCCGACTACGACAGGATCGTTTCGGAAACATTCCGTCTCCTCGACGATGACGAGACTTATGCTGCCATGGCGCGTTCGCACAATCCGTTCGGTGACGGACACGCGAGCGAGCGGATCGTGAAGGTTCTTCTCGATGCCTGAATTCCAGAAAATCAATGTCATCGGACTTGGCTATATCGGGCTGCCGACAGCGGCTCTGATTGCGAGCCGTGGACTGCAGGTGGTTGGCATCGATACCAGCGAACGCGTTGTCGACACGGTTGCATCCGGAAAAATTCATATCGCCGAGCCCGATCTCGATGGTCTCGTTTCCAAGGTCGTATCGAGCGGTGCGCTCACGACGTCCAGGAAACCGCAGCCGGCGGACGTGTTCATCATCGCAGTACCGACCCCGATCGATCACGAAAACCGCCCGGATTTGGCAAGCGTGAATGCCGCAGTCGACAACATCGTGGATCTTCTGGCGCCAGGAAATCTTGTCATCCTTGAATCGACGTCGCCGATTGGGACAACTGAAGCCATCGCAAAGCGGATCGTCGCACGCAGGCCGGAGCTTCACATAGGCGTCAACGGCAAGGAGGACGGAGCGATTTACGTCGCTTACTGTCCCGAACGCGTGTTGCCGGGACGGATCCTGACCGAGCTTATCAACAACGACAGGTGCATCGGCGGAATTACGCCGACCTGCACGCGACGTGCTCAACGCTTCTACAAGATGTTCGTTCGCGGCGCCTGCGTCGGTACTACGGCGCGTGCGGCCGAGTTGGTCAAGCTGACGGAGAACGCCTTCCGCGATACCAACATCGCATTCGCCAACGAACTCTCGATGATTTGCGACAGGTTCGACATCAACGTCTGGGAAGTGATCGATATCGCCAACCGCCATCCTCGCGTGAACATTTTGCGGCCTGGACCGGGAGTCGGGGGGCACTGTATTGCGGTCGACCCCTGGTTCATCATCGATTCTGTGCCGGATCTCGCGCGGGTAATGCGAACAAGCCGGGAAGTGAACAACGCCAAAACGCAGAAGATCATCGAGCGCACAGAGGCGCTGATCGACGATCATCCTTATGCGAACATTGCCTGCTGTGGATTGACGTTCAAGGCAAATGTCGACGACGTGCGTGAAAGCCCCGCTCTGGAAATTGCTACGCATCTCGCGGCGAAATACGGCGAACGTATCAAGGTTGTTGAGCCGAATCTGCGCCGTCTGCCGCCTCAATTGGCCGATTATCGCGTTGCATTCGTGAACATCGAGGAAGCGCTGCGCAGTTGCGAGATTGCGGTTCTCCTCGTCGACCATGACGAATTCAAAATGGTGCCCTTGGCCGAGCGCCGGCACCTAGACGTCATCGATACGCGGGGCATATGGCAAGATATGCCGGCGCGGACGTAACGAGTAGAAGCGTAAACCCCCGAATGGATCGAGGTCAGTATGCGAGATAGCCAGCTTGGTATCGGGGTCGTGGGATACGGCTATTGGGGTCCCAATCTCGTTCGCAATTTCTCGCTGAACCCTGCCGCCCGCGTCGTCAGCGTCAGCGACCTAGACGCAGGCAGGCTCAGCGCCATAACGCAGCTCTACCCGGGAGTGGCAACCACCACCCGATTTGACGATCTGCTGAAGGACTCCGCGGTCGATGCAGTCGCCATCGCGACGCCAGTGCACACCCATTACGAGTTGGCGATGGGCGCGCTAAGGGCTGGCAAGCATGTGCTAGTCGAAAAGCCCCTAGCGCCGAGCACGGGGCTCGTATCTCGCCTAATGGAGGAGGCGGACCGGCGCGGATTGACGCTGATGGTCGATCACACCTTTCTCTACACGCCGGCAGTCCAGAAGATTCGTGAGCTCCTGCAGAAGAGAGAGCTCGGCGACATCTATTATTACGATAGCACACGCTCGAGCCTCGGGCTGTTCCAGAAAGACGTAAATGTGATCTGGGATCTGGCGGTGCACGACATCTCGATCATCCACTATATCCTCGATGAAGAGCCGGTCGCGGTTTCGGCAACCGGCTCGTGCCATATTGCAGGTTCGCCGGAGAACATGGCCCACATCACGTTGTTCTTCGCCAACGCATGCGTCGCCCATGTCAGCGTCAACTGGCTCTCGCCTGTCAAGGTGCGGCAGACGTTCATTGGTGGCAGCAGGAAGATGATCGTTTATGACGATCTCGAGCCGACCGAGAAGGTGAAGGTCTACGACAAGGGAATTACGCTCGACAGGCCTCCCGAGAGCGCGCACCAGTTTCGAATCGGATATCGAGCCGGTGACATGTGGGCTCCCCATATCTCGCCCAAGGAGGCGCTGCAAACGGAGGTCGAGCATTTCGTCGACTGTGTGCGTACCGGAGGGCAGCCGATTTCGAGCGGCATGTCTGGGCTACGCGTGGTCGAGGTGCTTGAGGCAGCCTCGCGATCGATCGCGGAACATGGCAAACCCGTCGAGATCAGGCAGTTGCCGCGCAGGCTGCCGGAGCTGGCCCGAGTCACGGCGTAATTGGCGGGTTTGGCCGTGTCTGTTCGCCAGCCGAGCCCCAGCGACGGAGTCGCGATGAGTTCAGTGCAGCGTTCATTCATTTTCTCCGCTGTCGATCGCTATGCGGGCCTTGTGCTGTTCTTCTTTTCGACAGCAGTGCTGTCGCGTCTGCTGACGCCGGGCGAGTTCGGGATCTTTGCGGTTGTCAATGCGCTGGCCGCCGTGATCGCAGCCGCTTTTCAGGAGTTTGGAGGCGCGAACTACCTGCTTCAAAAACATGAGCTGTCGCGGGGGACCATCCGCACGGCGTTCACGGTCACTTGTGTGATCTCACTCGTAGTTGCACTGATCCTGCTCGCCTCGGCCGGTGTCGTATCGCAGATATTTGGGCAGGAGAGTCTAAGGCGAGGTATCCAGGTTTCTGCGCTAAACCTTCTTCTCCTGCCGGTCTCCGGGACGTTGGCCGCCTTGTTTCGTCGTGACATGCAGTTCGGGACGCTCGCGATCTGCAATCTCGCTAGCAACGTGACGATAGCGCTGGTTTCGATTGGACTGGCGCTTTTGCACTTCAGCTACATGGCTCCGGTCTGGGGTGGTGTGGCTGGTAGCGTCGTTCTCATGATCATGTTGTTGAGCTGGTATCGGGACTTCCGTGTGTTGCGTCCTTCGCTGTCCGAATACCGAGATGTTCTCAAATTCGGTCTGTATTCCAGCGGCGTCAGTGTTATCAATATCTTCTACAACCTTGCGCCCCAGCTATTTCTCGCGAAGATTCTCGATTTTACCGCCGTAGGTCTCTATAGCCGGGCGATAAACCTGACCCAGGTCTTTGACAGACTCGTCACGCAGGTGCTGAATCCGATCATCATGCCAGCGATTGTGTCGAGGCGTGCAGCCGGAGCGGATCTGAAGGGGGTCTATCTGGACGCGGTCCAACTGCTTTCCGCCGTGCAGTGGCCGTTTCTCACATTCATAGCGATCATGGCAAAACCGATCGTTCTGATCTGGCTTGGTGGAGCCTGGCTGGAGGTCGTGCCGTTGGTGCGCATTCTTTGCCTTGCCAATCTGGCGCTGTTCGCTGCGTGTCTGACATATCCTATATTCGTGGCCGTTGGACGCGTGCGCGACGCGCTCGTCTCATCCTTCATCTCGTTGCCGCCATCGCTCCTTGCTCTGCTGGGTGCGTCCTTCTTTGGCGTGGAGGCAGTAGCGGCGTGCGCGTTGCTGACGCTGCCGTTCCAGGCGGCAGTGGCGATTTACTATCTCAGTCGGCATCTGGCATTGCGGCCGGGCGAACTTGGCCGTGCCGTCGTAACGAGCGGTGTCGCCACCGTGGCGACCGCCTTGGGCGCAGCCACCTGTGCGGCGTTGATCGAGGCAGGAACTCTCAATCTCGTTGTAGGTCTCGCATCAGCGTTTGTGGTTGGCCCGCTTTGCTGGTGGTGGGGACTGATGGCGACAGGGCATCCTCTGCTGCAGCACCTTCGTCAAGCGGCCGCAGGGCTTGCGGAGATGGCGCCCCGGCTGCTCCCGTCACGCTCGGCGCTGTAAAGGGTTCTTTGACTGTGGAGACAGGGAACTGACATGCCAATAAAGGACACCGAGCTTGGCCGTGATGTCCGTATCCTGCATCCGGATCTGGTCAATCTGTATGGTTGCGCCGTCGGTGATGAGAGCAGGATCGGAACCTTCGTCGAGATCCAGGCAGGAGCAAAGATAGGTGCGCGGTGCAAGATATCGTCGCACAGCTTCATCTGCGAGGGCGTCACGATTGAGGACGAGGTGTTCGTCGGACATGGTGTGATGTTCACCAACGACAAGCACCCGAGGGCGACAACGGTGGGTGGTCGTCCCCAGCAAGCCGCGGACTGGACGCTGCAGCGCACGCTTGTCGGCAGGGGCGCTTCCATCGGCTCGAACGCCACCATTCTGTGCGGTGTGACGATCGGCGCGGGAGCCTTCGTAGGCGCGGGAGCGGTGGTCACGAAGGACGTTCCGCCCGGCGCCGTCGTCGCCGGAGTGCCGGCGCGGGTTCTCTCCACCACTGAACACATGGTTGCGGGCATTCGCGTCTCATCAGAGGCGCTTTGCAGATAGTATTATTGCTAATATATATTCTCTATTTTAATGCTTGATTATATTTGTTAATGAGATTTAATAGTCGATATAATTCAGCTCCAATCCAAGGTTCTGAATCTTGATACCCTTCCTGGACCTCAAAGCGCAATACAGCGAGATCAAGCCGGAAATCGACGCCGCGGTGGCGAGGGTCGTCAGCAGCGGGCACTTCGTGCTCGGGCCCGAGGTCACGGCCTTCGAGCGACGCTTCGCGGATTATTGCGGTACCGCCCATTGCCGCGCAGTGAACAGTGGCACTTCGGCGCTTCACCTTGCACTCCTGGCGGCGGGTGTCGGGCCCGGCGACGAAGTCATCACGGTATCCATGACGTTCGTCGCCACGACCGCGGCCATCCTCTACAGCGGCGCCAGGCCGGTATTTGTCGACGTCGATCCGGTAACATGGACGATGGACCCCGGCTTGATCGAAGCTGCGATGACGCCGCGAACCAAGGCCATTCTGCCGGTTCACCTCCACGGGCTGATGGCCGACATGGATCCGATCATGGCGATCGCGCGTCGCCACGGTTTGATCGTCATTGAGGACGCCGCGCAGGCGCACGGTGCGGAGTACCGCGGACGCCGCGCGGGCTCGATCGGCGATCTGGGATGCTTCAGCTTTTACCCCGGCAAGAATCTCGGAGCGTTTGGCGAGGGCGGGGCGCTTGTCACCGACCGGATTGAATTTGCGCGCCGCGTGTCACTGTTGCGGGATTGGGGGCAGGAGGCGAAATACGACCACGCCATTCCCGGATATAACTATCGCATGGACGAAATTCAGAGCGCGGTTCTGAACGTCAAGCTGGACCACATCGAGCGCTGGACCGAAGCCCGCCGGTCGCTCGCTAAGCGATACGATGCGCTGCTTGCCGATCTCCCGCTCGCACGACCCCGACCGCCCGCGCACGCCCGCCACGTCTATCACGTCTATGCGGTCAGATCGGAGCGGCGCGATGAGGCGCTGGCGCTGTTGCGTGATGCCGGTATCGGCGCCGGGATTCATTATCCCGTTCCGGTGCATCTGCAGAGAGCCTACGCGGAACTCCGTTATCGCGCTGGTGATCTCCCTGTCACCGAGATGCTCGCGAGGGATTTCCTTTCTCTTCCCATCTATCCGGAGCTGCTGCCAGAACAGGCAGGCGAAGTTGTCGCCACATTGAGGCGCGCGACGGGACTGCAGCCTGGCGTAGCCGTCAGCACCCGAGCGGAGCATCCACAAAGCGTCTTGACATAGTCCCACAACAGGAGAGCGTCTTGATTGATCTCAAGGGTAAACGCGTTCTGGTCACCGGCGGGGCGGGATTCATCGGCTCCCACATCGTCGACCTGCTTTGCGACGAGGGCTGCATCGAGATTGTTGCCCTCGACAACATGATCAGAGGCCGGCCGGAGAATCTCCGACGCGCGCTCGGGCGTGGGCCTGTACGACTAGTTCATGGCGACATTCGCGATCGCAAACTGATGGAAGCATTGGTCAAGGCGGCTGACATCGTCTTTCACCAGGCCGCGCTCCGCATCACCCATTGTGCAGCCGAACCGCGCCTGGCCAAGGAGGTCATGGTGGATGCCACCTTCGACCTGCTGGAGCTGTGCATCAAGCATGACATCGAGAAGATCATCGCGGCGTCTTCGGCATCCGTCTATGGCATGGCCGAAGAGTTTCCGACGACAGAGCGGCAGAATGCCTACAATAATCGAACTCTCTATGGAGCCGCCAAGGCGTTCAACGAAGGGCTCCTGCGGACCTTTAACGATGCCTGGGGCCTCGACTATGTGGCATTCCGGTATTTCAACGTCTATGGCAGCCGGATGGACATCCACGGACGGTATACTGAGGTCTTGATCCGCTGGATGGAGCGGCTGGAAGCCGGTTTGCCTCCCATCATCTTTGGCGATGGCCGTCAGACCATGGACTTCGTCCACGTCCGCGACATCGCACGGGCGAATATCCTTGCGGCGAAGTCAAAGGTCACCGATGAGGTCTTCAACGTCGGGAGCGGCACCGAAACCAGCCTGACGGAGCTGGCGATGGTGCTTGCGTCCGTGATGGGACGCCGCGGCCTGACACCCGAATTCGCGCCGGAGCGCTCGGTCAATCCAGTGCCGCGACGGCTGGCCTCAACGGGCAAGGCGGAGCGTTTGCTAGGTTTCCGCACCACGATTTCGCTCGAGCAGGGGCTTTCCGATCTCGTCAAGTGGTGGCGATCCGAACGCGAGCTCGGTTCGGACCGTCAGCGACAGGCGGCGGCATCGTGATTCCGATCGCCGCCCCGTTGCTTGCGGACGAAGAGGCCGATGCCGCGCGCGCGGTCGTGCTGTCGGGCTGGGTTTCGCAGGGCCCCCAGGTCGCCGCGTTCGAGCGTGAGTTCGCTGCTCTTGTTGGCGCGCCGCACGCCTGTGCGGTCTCCAATTGTACGACTGCCCTGCAACTCGCCCTGACAGCGCTCGATATCGGTCCCGGCGATGAGGTAATCACGGTCAGCCATTCCTTCATCGCGACCGCAAACGTCATCCGACATCAGGGCGCCACTCCGGTTTTTGTCGATATCGAGCCGGAAACGTACAATTTGGATTGCGCCCGACTGGAGGAAGCCGTCACCGAGCGCACCCGCGCGATCATCGTGGTCCATCAGATGGGCATGCCTTGTGATATGGCAGCGCTGATGGCCATAGCGCGCCGCCGCGGCATCGCCGTCATCGAGGATGCGGCCTGTGCCGCCGGATCGCAGATCCGGATGAACGGAGAATGGGCGCCGATCGGCGCGCCGCACGGAGATATTGCGTGCTTTTCCTTTCATCCGCGAAAGGTGATCACGACGGGTGAGGGTGGAATGCTCACCACTGCGAATGCCGAGCTTGACCGGAAGTTTAAGCTGCTGCGCCAGCACGGCATGAGCGTTCCGGATACGGTGCGACACAGCTCGTCGAGCGTGATCTTCGAGGAGTACGTCGTTGTCGGCTACAATTACCGAATGACAGATATGCAGGCCGCCATTGGGCGCAGACAACTCGAGCGACTTCCAGACCTGGTGGCGCGCCGGCGAGCCGTTGCCGCTCGATATGCCGAACAGCTCGGCAATCTGGAAGGACTGCGGCTACCAAGCGAACCGGCGTGGGCCAGATCCAACTGGCAGAGCTATTGCGTTCGTCTCCCGGACCGCCTCGACCAACGCGTCGTCATGCAGCATCTCCTCGACAAGGGCATCGCGACTCGCCGCGGGATCATGTGCGCCCACCGCGAGCAGCCTTATGCGGGCCTCAACAGGAGACAGGAGTTACGTCAATCCGAGCTTGCCCAGGATCGATCGATCTTGCTGCCCATCTATGCGCAGATGAGCGCGGAAGATACTGCGCGGGTGAGCGCTGCGGTGCGGGCAGAGGTGGAACGATGATCCCGGGGATCGCCGATCAGAAGGCATTGCGACTTTTAGTCGTGATCGCGAGCTATGGGACCGCCAATGATGCTTACCTGGATCGGGTGATCAGGGAATACCGGTCCATGTCGTTCGACGTGGATATCATGATCATATCCAACATGAACAAGAAGCCAGCAGCAGAAATTGAGTGTATCGTTGGCCTTCCCAACAAGAATCCCTGGTCGCTTCCCTTCGCGCACAAAGAGTTGTTTGCAGCGCGAGTTGATCAGTATGACCTGTTCATCTACTCCGAAGACGACATCTTGGTCACTGAAAGGAATATTCGAGCGGTTCTCGACGTCACTGCAGTGTTGGTTGAAGACGAGGTTGCCGGATGGATGCTCGTCGAGAGAGCGTCAAACGGCGAATTGAATTATCCGCAGGCCCACGGTTCTTTCCACTGGGATTGTACGTCGGTAACGTCCAGGGGACATTACCTTCTCGCTCATTTTACCAATGAGCATGCTGCCAGCTATATGCTCACCCAGCAGCAGCTTGCGAGAGCAATTGCGTCCGGCGGTTTTCTGGTCGCGCCCCATGAAGGCAAGTACGACCTGCCTTGCACCGCTGCAACTGATCCATTCACCCAGTGTGGCTTCAAGAAGCTGATACCGATTTCCCATATCGACGATTTTTCGGCCCACCATTTACCGAACAAGTATATCAACCGGCTCGGCGTCGATCGCAAGCAATTGGACGCACAACTGTCCGTCCTGATGCAGATTGCGCGTGAGGGAAATACCGTCATTCCGCTATTCGGTGCCGAGACGAGGCTCTGGCACAGCATGTACTCGAAGGACTACTACGAGCCGGCCAGGGACGAAGTATTGTCCGGTGTACCGGAAAAGGCCGCCGTATTATCGATTGGATCCTGCTCGGCTGCAAACGAGCGCCGGCTGCTGCAGAGAGGAAACCGGGTGGTGGCGGTGCCCCTTGATCCCGTTGTGGGCAACGGCTTGGCCGAGCTCGGGGCTGAGGTGGTGTTAGGGGACGTCATCACGGCCAGAGCAAAAATCGCAACGGAGCGGTTCGACCGGCTGCTTTTCGTCGATGTCTTGCAATTCGTCCGTGATCCGGCACATCTGCTCAGATTGTTTGCTGATCTCTTGGCTCCCGACGGACGGGTGATCATATGCGCGCCAAACCGGCCGTCGCTCCGTTACGCCTGGAAATGCGCGAGATCCAGCAACGTCTTTCGGCGTTGGGGCAGCTTCGATTCTGTGGGGATCCACGACACGACGGTCGGAAAACTTCGAACGTGGTGTGCGCAGGCCGGTCTGGCGATCGAGAAGATTGAACGGTGCGCTCCGGATCGAGTCAGTCCGACGTTCCGATTCCTGTCTCCCATACTTGCGTCAGACCTTGTCGCAACTGCTACAAGGCGTGGATCGCCAAAGCCGTCCGCCCGCGAGGCCCGCGGAATGGAGCAAATGGAGGTTTCCGGAGGGAGCGCCGTCCAATGAGCTTGGAAGCCACCAACCGAATCGAAATCGGCGACATGCGGGGACACGCTGATGCAGCGCAGGGTTCGTCTGCAAAGAACTACTATACCCGCTCCCGCCGCGAGATTCGGCCGTTGCTGCCGAGCCGCGCCTCTCGCATACTCGAAGTGGGGCCTGGCGCAGGCTTCACTCTGATGTGGCTCAAGTCGATCTACCCCGCCGCTACGACATTCGGGGTCGAGCTCAATCAAGCGCTCGAGGCTGACCTGCAAGAGCATGCCGATGTCGCGATGATCGGAGACATCGACGATTTGATCTCACGCGTGGGTAGCAAGTTTGACCTCATCTTGTTGCTTGATGTCCTTGAACACGTTCCGGATCCAACTCGCACGCTTCAGGCCATCACCAGAAGCCTTCTCATGGATGGTGGGCGCGTGATTGTTTCCGTTCCGAACATCGCGCATCTGAGCGTGACGCTTCCCCTGCTTTTCCGGCGTCGATTTGCGTACGCTGATTCGGGAATCCTTGACCGGACTCATTTGAAGTTCTTTGTCGAAGACAGCGCGGTCGAGCTTCTCAACGACTCAGATTTGGTCGTCAAGGATGGTCTGATTACGGGCATTGAAGGTCCAAAATCCAAGCTGCTGGATAGTCTTACCCTCGGAGTCCTGAGCCATCATTTGGCAAAGCAGTACATTATGGCTGGTGAGGCGACCGGCGGATCTGTTGCGCAACCGAAGATCAATTGGAAGAAGAACCGGTTGATCAGCTAACGGCGGTGAGGGGCCGCTGGAGGTCTCGAAAACGCGCCATACGCGTCTGGCCATCGACTACGGGCGACCACAGTCAGCGAATTCACTCTTGATCCCAGATCGTGAAATTACCGAGAGCAGGACCTCCGCATGCCGTTTGGAACATGTGAGAGGATCGAAGCGGCGCTTTGCATCCTCCGACAGTTGTCCCCGAATTGCCGACCAATGATCTCGGAGTGCGACGACTGACCTCATAGCCGAGACGAGTTCGTCCTTATTCTTCTGCGGCTGAAATCGCATGAGGCTTGAGTTATGCCAATTCGCGCTTTCGGGATCGCCAACCGGGTTCGCCACAACGAATCCCCGGCTGCCGTCCGAGCCGAGTTGCTCACGGGCACCCCCGACGTCGCTCACAATCGTGGGCAACCCCGCGCTCAAGGCCTCCATGGAGGCCAATGACCATCCCTCAAAGAAGGAATTCAGAACGAAGCAGTCGGCAGCGGCAAGCAGGATGGACGGATCTGGAAACGAATGCCGGAGGTGAATTCGCTGCTTGCAAGGCATCTTGTCGCGAAGCGTGCGCACCTGCCGCATGTATACGGCATCGTCCAGGCGACCGGCGATCAGCAGATGGACCTTGTGGTCCTGCTCTGCGACTTCGGAGAATGCCCGGATCAGGCCGTATGCATTCTTCTGGATCGTGTGACGGCCGAGCGAGAGGAAGAGAAATTCTTCATTGAGGCCGAGCCAGGCCCTGGCTTCCGACCGGTTCACCAACGGGCGGTGGGTCTGGTTGAATGCATTGGGGATGGTGATAACCGCGCGACCTGAATAGGACGGATTGCCCGACAGGTACTGACGCCTCACGAGGTCGCTGACCGCGACGAAGCAGGTGACGAATTTCGATCGCTGGCCCTCGTCCTTCCAATTCGTGCTGATGGGCGTTGGAATACCGTGGAGCGTCTCCACGATTGGAACGCGGGCGTCATTGGCGGCCTGCAGAAGCCAACCAGGCGGATCGTGCGCGCTGATGACGTCGGGACGGTTCGCTTCGATCCATAGGCAAGCGTCGCCCGGCCAGACGGCGATGACTGCTGCGCCCTCCTTCTGCAAGGCCGTGAACAACTGGCCGACCGGCGCTGACGATGAATGTGCGCACATGACCGTCACGCGAAACCCGAAATGAGGGAGGCGCCGTGCAAGAAAAGCGACAAGTTCATCGAGGCCTCCAGCGTCGAGCACCGGAGTGACAATCAGGCAATGCACACTTCCTGGTGAAACAAGAAGGTCGCCAGGCTTCGACACGTCGCTGTTCGGGTTCGAGGCGGGCACCGCCGGCGCGTTCGGCGCGACCATCGAATCGTATGGCACGAGCGGTTTCGACCAGTCATCGACAAGGCGGTCGCTTCCGGACGTCAGCTGGCTGCCGATGAACAGTTTTTTTGCGATACGCCTTAGGCCTTGGGGCAGCCGCCAGGAGTTTCGCTGTGCCCAAAGGGTCGCACGTCCCCTTAAGGAAAGGTCGTTTTGACTAAGACCCGTCATGGGTTCAAACGCCGCCCGTCTCGATTTCCTGATGGGACAAATAGCACGTCGACCAAGCAATTAAACATATATTGCGCTCACTATAAAATCCAATTAAATAGCTGGTATTATTTTCGTCGATCTGCTTAAGGTGCAGAATCAAGTATGTCACTTCGCGTGAGGAACATCGTGACGCGGAACTCAAGCTTCATGGAACGTCCGGTCCGAGGACCTCTGGCGGGGGTGGAAAACGCCGTGAGTTCCGTCGATGCGATCATTCCCTGTTACCAGTACGGGCATTTCCTCAAGGAATGCGCCGACAGCATATTGAAGCAGTGCGGATCCGAGTTGCGGCTGCTGATCATTGATGATGCGTCGACGGACAACACGCCTCAGGTCGCGCAAGAACTGGTTCGTGCTGATCCTCGGGTCGAGTATCGCAGGCATTCCGTCAATCGCGGCCACATCGCCACCTTCAATGAGGGGATTGCCTGGGCCGCTTCGGACTACATGATCCTGCTCTCCGCGGACGATTACTTGATGCCCGGTGCGATTGAGCGGTCGGTGAGGTTGATGGATGAGCATCCCACCGTCGGCCTCACGTTTGGCGGCGCGGTTGCGCTTTATCAGGGGCGTGAGGAGGTCGTGGCTTCGCCTCCGGAACTCGGGTCTGGTACAAAGATACTATCCGGCCGGGACTTCATCAGGATCGGGGGCGCCAGAAATATGGTGGTGGCTCCGACCGTCGTGGTGCGAACGAACCTTCAGAAGAAAGTGGGAGGATACTTACCGGATTTGACGCACAGCGGCGACATGGAGATGTGGTTGCGATTCGCCGCGCATGGTTCCGTCGCTTTTATCGATGCCATCCAGGCGGTCTATCGACGACATTCAACCAACATGTCAGGCGGATATTCGGCCGAGCAGGACTTCTTTCAACGCAGGCTGGCGCTTGAGCATTTCCTAGAAAGCTGCTCTGAGGTGCTTCCTGACGTCAATGATGTCCGGTCCTGGTTGATGGGCCGCTTGGCGCTCGACGCAATCAGTTGTGCGAGCCGTGCCTTCAATGAGGGCGACGTTGAACTATCGGATCGCCTCTCGGCGATTGCGTCAAAGCTGGATCCTGCGGTCACGAAATCGCGTCGTTGGTGGCTTCTCGCCTGCAAACGGCAGTTGGGATCGCGCGGGTGGCAATTGTTGCGGCCTGCGATCGAGCGGCTAAGGACGATGTGACCAGCTCTGGGGCGGCTTCAGAGCTGGCGTTTCGGCCCCGATTCCGAATGGCTTGCTGCGCTTGGACCGCTTGATGGGGCTAAGCCTTGTACATCGAGAACTCCCGCAGCGACGCCCTGATGCCGCTGCAGACGCCCCAGAATATCCAGAGATAGTTCCAGTAGTGGACCGTCAGCCCGGTGAACATGAGCATCACCATCGCGACGGTGAACGCGATGCGTAGATCTGGCGCCCTGGGATCCTCCACTGCGCCGTTGAAGCGACTTTTCACGGGGAGGATGCTCGCAATATTCGTCAAGACAAGAAAGAAAATCATGGGAAGTCCGAACCGAAGTGCAAACACCAGCCAGACCGAATCCACCGTGGTATCGAGAATGTCGTGATTGAGCGGGCCGAATGCATATCCTGTGAAAGGAGACTCCATGATCTTTTGTGTGGCGGCGTCCCAAATCAACATTCGGAAGTAGCCCGACACCGGATCGAAGGTCAGGTGGGAAATGATCCAGCCAAGCGGGTGATTGGCAACTGCCAGGATCACGAGAACGATCGTGACAAGACACAATTGGAGTGCGCGCCATCGGCCTGGATATTGTTTCAGTGCCGCATCATAAAGGTAGAGCGCCAAGACAATGAAGCACGACAATAGGGGCGCGGAGGACAACGACAAGAGGCAGCCGAAAACACAAAGACCCGCCCAAAGCATCTTCGACAATGGGTGTTGCTCCGAAAACAGGAGGATTGCGCAAGCGACGGTGCAGTAGGTGCCCAACAGAATTGGGTGGTCAAACGTCGAGGCGGCTCTTACCCAATAGAGCCTATAGTCGGGCGAGAGCGTCGTAGAGCTGCCGAAGGCAGCGGAGAACATTTCTTGAACGATGAGCCGGCCCGAAAGATTATCGAAAAGCGCCAGTACGACAACGCAGGCGGTCACCAGCTTGAATGGCTGAATGAAGCCGTAAGTGGCCGCCGGGCCGAAGAAAAATCCCCGCGCCACAAGGTAGCCGCCCAGAAATTCGAGGCTCTCGGCCCCGGTCGACGAAATCGCACTCGGCCCGCTCGTGTAGTAGGCGGCTGCGAACATCCAAGCTGCGACGGCACATGCAAGATAGTCTGAGGCAAGGGTGTGCCGACCGGCCCTGAACAGTCTTGCCACGGCAGGTATTATGAGGAGCAAGATACCGATCCGTCCTATCGTGAGTTTCGCATCGGCGACGTAAAGCTGGACTTGCGCCGCCGGCAGAATGACGCCGATCAGTAGCAGCCAAGCCGGCAGCGTACTGCAGCGCTCGAGGGCTCTCGGCAGAGCCGTACTCGTCAGGCCGAACTCACCGCCGGCAGCCGTGACGCTCATGAGAGAACCGCCTTGTCCGCTGACCCCGCTTCGATCTGGACGCGGCGGCTGTGAGCATCAGTCAAATACCACGTGAAAGTGACCGAACGCGGCGCTAGTCCTCTCACGAAGCGCCCGGTCTGGAAGACGTATGGCCGATAACCAATGTCGGCGACGAATGCCGAAAGGTCGTCAGATGCAAAGGCGCACATCAGCGCTGGCTTGTTCTGCCTCAGCGTGTGCTCCGATCCTCGCAGGATCTCCAGCTCGGCGCCCTGAGCGTGGACCTTGATCAGGGAGGGCGACAAGGAGAAGGAATCGAGCGTGCGACATTCGATTGTGTGTTCGCCTACAGTCAATTTGGACTGGTCGAACCGGTACATGCGGCCGCTATCGCTCAGCCACTCGGTCGCCGCCTCGCGGGAGGTCGCCGCCATCCCATCGCAGCCCCACCATCCATATGAGGGAACGAAGAGCGTAATCGTGCCCGGTTTGGCTCCCAAAGCGCAGGAGGCTATCGAAACGGATCGATCCCCGGCGAAGCGGAGTTTGAGCCGCTCGGCCGAGACTGGCTCGGGTTCGAACGCGACGATGCTCGATTTCGGCCGAAACCTCTTGAACGCGTAGATGCTTTGTCCGCGGTTCGCCCCGATGTCGATAATCAAGCCATCAGTCCTGGCGGTCCAGATAGCACCCCCGTACTCCGGTTTTGCAAGGTATGAGGCCGTCGCGTCCTTGAATGCAAATCGCGCGGCGGCAACGCCGGGGATGTTCGCATATGCGAAACGAGCAAACGGCTTCAAATTCATGACGACAGGACCTTGCCGGGGCAGACCGCCTTTCAGTTGCTTTAGATTAAACAAAATAAATCTGATTGCAATGTCGAGCATTTAAAGCTACGAGAATGTATAATAAATTAAATGATCAGGTCGAAAGCTCTCCATGACGGCCGGAATGAAGGTTAGCGAAACTGATGCTTCCTCCGGGCCGGCGGAAAGCCTCGTGTCCGAGGTCGCGGTGCTCATCGTCGGCTATCGCAACTCACAGGACATCGTTGATTGCCTAACGGCGCTATCGCATGCGACGCCTTCGCCGGCCTTCGACATCTTCATCTGCGAGAATGGTGGTCATGATGCCTATCACCGCCTGGTTTCCGCGCTGACGAGCGACGGAGGCCCCTGCCTGCGGGGCCAATCCCTTGGCATCGAGATAGACAGCAACACCAGTCGGTTTACCAACGTTCAGCGCCTGGCTCTGCGAGTCAGGTCGTCAAATGTCTGGGTTGGGTGCGCCTCCGATAACCTGGGCTACGCGGGCGGGATTAACGCGTGGCTGCGCCCGCTCTCCGCGATACCCTCCTGGCGGGCCATCTGGATTCTCAATCCGGATACCCAGCCGACCGAGTCCGCGTTAGCGTCGCTACACGAACGGGCGGAGTCCGGCCGGAAGGCGATGGTGGGCAGCACGATCGTCGACAGCCTCGACGCAGCCCACGTGAGATTTCGCGGCGGGCTTTCTTGGCAGAAGCTGGCGGCGAGAGACGTTGCCATCGGCTTGGGAGAACTTCTCAACGTGTCCTGCAACATCGCCGCCGTCGAAGACGCGATGGATAGCCCTTCGGGGGCATCGATGTACGTCACCCGTTGGTGCATCGAGCGGATCGGTTTCATGGATGAAAGCTATTTTCTGTTTTACGAGGATATGGATTGGGGGCTTCGCGCGAGACACTTGGGGCTCGGTTACGCGGCCGATTCGATCGTCGTTCACAAACGAGGCACGACGACGGGATCGGCCGAAGCTTCATCGGCGATCCCGGTGCTCTCCGTCTATCTGCAGCACCGCAATTCCGTTCGCTTCGTGCGACGACATTTCCCGTGGTCGGTGCCTCTTCGAGTCGCGGTTTCCCTCATGTACGCACTGAGGTTCTTGCTGCAGGGCGCGCCAAACAACAGTCGCGCAGCGGTCCAAGGACTTGTCGCGGGGTTGAAAGGCGAGATGGGCCGGCCGAAGGCGCGGATGGCACAATAGCGAACGCAAGTCGGGGGGCACTTCCAGATGCGGCTGCCGATCATTCTTAAGGCATTTCTATTGTTGGTCGTCGTGTGTCTCGAAGCAGATCGCGTTGTTGCGCGCGCAGCCGAGGGCGACCAGATCTCCAACTCCGGTTGGCCCAACGCAACGAATACGGGAGTGCGTCCGAATGTGAAGCTAACGCCTTCGGGCGACGTCGTGGCAGACCAGGCTGGCGCAACTATTTCGGGCCTCGACATTCAAGGCCGCGTCTATATCAAGGCGCCGAACGTGACGTTGATAGACTCCAAGGTGACGTCAGCCTCATTCTACATCGTGAGGATTGAACCGGGTGTGACGGGCACAGTGATCCGGAATTGTGAGATCAATGGCGTCGGCTCGGGCAATGATGGCTCCTACGGCATAGTAGGTCAGGGTACGTTTGTCGCGAACAACATCTACAATGTGGAAAACGGAATTGGTGTATCCGGGTCAGATACGCTCATCCAGGACAACTACATTCACGATCTGCTTGCGTCCGGTTCTCCGCATTATGATGGCATCTCGATCGATGGCGGCAACTCCAACATCGTTATCAGGCACAACACGGTCATCAATGCGCACACGCAGACGTCGGCGGTCATGATCGACAACTATTTCGGACCGATCTCGAATATCGAGGTCGACGGCAACCTTCTGACGGGCGGCGGATATACGGTTTACAGCTCAGCGCAATTCAATGGCGGCTCGGTCGCTGGAGTTTCCTTTACGAAGAACCGGATGGGCAGAGGGAAGTGGGGCTATAGTTCGATTGTGAAGAACGTTCCGGTCTGGCGGGAAAACGTAGATAGCGCGACTGGCCGCACCATTGGTCCTCGGTAAATCATCTGCGGCCACAGGTCGCCTATTTGCCCACACGCCGGAACCAGAATGATCCTGGCTGCCGCCACGGTTCGCGCATCAGAACCGGACATGCGTCGTTCAGCCGAGCCTTGTGATTGCGTGCAAGCCAGTTGACTGCGCCAATGATCTCGAAATGTGCGTTGAAACTCAGGAAGGCCTCTAGGAGATATTGCTCATTCCACAGCCAGCGATCGCGAAGGAGCCATTGAGCAGGGTAATCGTGCGGCGTGAAGACGTCGTGGACATGCACAAGCACGTTGTGACGGAGGAGGCCGAGTACGTGCAGGTATTCGTGCAGGACGTCGCCCTGCGGGCGAATGATGTGTGAGGAGTCGATGAAGAGGATGTCGTTCTCGCCCAGCGCCTCAAACAGGCTGTCGGGGCAACACTCGACCTTTCTTCTAAGGACCGTGACACCCGCTGATTCGAGCCACGGTTGCTCAAACGGTTCGATACAGATCTGCTCGCATCGGTAGCCCGGGCTGTCCCTCCCGTTCGCCTCTATCGCGAGGCGGGCCATGAGGGTCGAATTGCCACTCCCGACCTCGACGATCCGTTTGGGTTTGAAGTGACGTATCATGTTATAGAGAAATTCGGCGTCTCCAGCCTCGAACGAGCCGTTGTGGTACCCGAATTCGTCGGGTCTCTTTTGAACGGTTGGAATTTCGAGCAGTTCGTCGCGGTAGTTGAATTGCTCGATCAGTTCAAGCTGCGCCGCTTCGTTTAAATTCAGCCCGGTGATTTCTCGCGGAATATCTAGGTCGCGCTTCAGGTCTTTCGCGAGAACGATCGGTTCATAATAGTGATGCCGCACAATGGCGAACTGAAATCTGTCGCATACAGACCTCGACAAGGGAGCTCGATCACGGAGGCGACCCAGGAGGACAGCAAGCGGCGCAAAAAGCAAAACGACGGGCGTCAAAATTAGATCGAGTATTCCGTAAATGGATTTGCGTACATAATGCATGGGTCATCACTTCCGATCGGTAGAAATGAAACAATCTGCCGCCTAGCAAAGCTCCACCTCGATGCACGAGAATATTGTGGCCGATTGCCATTCCGCCGTCCAGACCAGACTGCTCGCATGTGAGGTCGTCCATGGCGATGAAAGCCGGCTTCTCTACCAGGTGGAAATGGCTGCATCTTCAAGCGTGCCTTGCCGCGGCAACGCGGCGCGCCTGGTCTCAGCGGACATCAATTGCAGAGCATGAACGGCTCAGCGCGCGCTGCAAGGGAGGCTATGCAGTCTAATTGGCCGCACTCAAAATGGCCCCGGACAGACTTCGGCACCACGCCCCGAGCGTCGGTAGTTCGCAGTCCCTCTGCTGACGTGTTCGTGCGAGGTCGGTTGAACCGAGCGACTCGATTCCATGCCAATCGTGGTCTGGCGGGATCGTGACGGCGACCTTTTTAGTGAGGTCTTAGATTTATATATTGCAATTAAATATACAGAATGCCGATCGATAACGAGAAGCCGGGCGCTCGCTGTCCTCTGCGAAGATTAAAGTGAATAAGTTGGCAGTGTGCTCTTGTGGCAACGCGCGAACACCCGCAATCTGTTGCAGCCTATATGGCGGTGTTACTTCGGGTTTTTTAATCGCGGTTGAATTTGATCGCGCGTCGCACCCGAAAAATGACCCAAGTGGCGCCGCCATCTTGTCCCAAAAAAGCCCCCGCGGATGGAGCATGACACCGGCCGTGGCGCGCCTTTTTGGGGAGGGCGCACCTACGTGCGCCCTGCACGTCGGATTTAACCGAAGGAGAAAAATATCTTGGCAACTATGACTGCGTGGCCTGATGCTACGAACACTGGGGTGTCGGCGGGTGTGGCCCTCACTCCTTACTACGGGGACCTGGTCATCGATACCGCGGGAGCCGTGATCAGCGGCCTCGACATCCATGGATCGGTCTTCATCAACGCTCCGAACGTCACCTTGGAGAACTGCAAGGTCACGACGAATGCGTTCTACGCCGTGAGGGTTGCGCCCGGCGTTACGGGTGCGGTGATCCAGCACAATGAGATCAATGGCGTCGGCTCGGGCAACGACGGCGACTATGGAATCATGGGTCAAGGAACGTTCATCGCGAACAACATCTACAACGTTGAGAATGGGATCGGCGTGGATGGGGGGAATACCCTCATTCAGGACAATTACATCCACGATATGATCGCATCGGGATCCCCGCACTACGACGGAATCTCGATTGACGGGAACAACTACGACATCACGATCCGCCATAACACGGTCATTAACGACCACACTCAAACGGCAGCGATCATGATCGACAATTATTTCGGGCCTGTCTCGAACGTCGTTGTCGACAACAATCTGTTGTATGGTGGTGGCTACAACATCTACAGCTCGGCCCAGTTCAACGGCGGACCGGTCACGGGAGTCTCGATCACGAACAATCACATGGGCGGAGGTTATTGGGGCCCGACCGCATTCACCGGCAACTCCCCGGTTTACACTGGCAACGTGGATGACAGCGGGAGCCTTATCGCGACCCTCAACACATCGGCGAATAGCGGCTCGGGCCCAACTGTGCCGGATGCTCCCGTCATCGCCTCGTTCTCGACCGACAGCGGCACCGCGGGCGACAAGATTACCAACGACAACACCATCGAGCTCAAGGGCACCGCGGCGGCCGGCAGCACGGTCAAGATCTACGACGGTACGACCCAGATTGGTTCGACGACTACGGACTCGGGCGGCAGTTGGGACTACATCACCAAGGTCCTGACCGACGCCAAACATACACTGACCGCAACGGCGACCAGCTCGTCGGGTGAGACCAGCGCGGCATCGTCTGCGTTGGCAATCACCGTCGATACCAAGGCGCCGACTGCGCCGACCATTGCCAGCCATACCGTGAACACCGCCAATCAAGTGGTGATGTCGGGCAGTGCCGAAGCGAGCAGCGTCGTGAAGGTGTTCGACGGCACGACCCAGATCGGGACCGTGACGGCCAACAGCACTGGCGGGTGGAGCTATACAACCAGCGCCCTTGCGGCCGGTTCGCACAGCCTTACCGTGAAGGCAACGGACGCAGCAGGCAATACCGGCGCGGCGTCCACCACCTTCACTGCCAGCATCAGCGGCACCTCGGCGCCAACCACACCGACCTCGCCGACGTCACCGACTGCCGGCAAGGTCGTCGAGGCGGCTGGCGCGACGACTCTCGTTGAGAGCGGCGGCAAATACTACCTCAATGGCAGCACCGGATCGGGCCCCACGCTGAAGGATAACGGTGTGGAGTTTGTGAGCGGGTCGGATGGCACCTGGACTCCCATCGGTGCGGAGAAGACGGCGACGGGCTATGCGGTTGCCTGGAAGGAGACGAGCACGGGTCAGTACACGGCGTGGAACACTGACAGCAATGGCAACTACGTCTCCCATGTCAGCTCCCTGACCGGCTCCACGTCGGGCGGCTCGGTGTCAGGGACAGACTCTGGCCTTAAGTCGCTCGAGACGACCTTCCACCAGGATCTGAACGGTGATGGGCAGACCGGTACTTCCACTGCATCCACCCCGACGCCGTCAACGCCGACGACTGGCAAGGTCATCGAATCGGCGGGTGTGACAAGTCTCGTTGAGAATGGTGGCAAATACTACCTCAACGGCAGCACCGGCACCGGGCCCACGCTGAAGGACAACGGCGTGGATTTCGTGGGCGGGTCCGATGGCACCTGGACTCCAATTGGCGCGGAGAAGACGGCGACGGGCTATCAAGTTGCCTGGAAGGAGACGAGCACCGGTCAGTACACGGCGTGGAACACCGATAATAACGGCAACTACGTGTCCCATGTCAGCTCCCTGACCGGCTCCACGTGGGGTGGCTCGGTGTCGGGTACGGACTCTGGCCTCAAGACTCTGGAGACCAGCTTCTATCAGGACCTGAACAGTGACGGGCAGATCGGTACGTCCAGCGTAGCTACGTCATCCACTGCAACCGGTAGCAACGCGGCTATTGCGGGCAGTACGTTCATCGCTTCGCCGGGCAACACGACCCTGACCAGCACGTCCGGCGATGACACCTTCGTTGGCAGCAGCCAGGCCGATACTTTCGTGTTTGGCGCGAACTTCGGCAACGACGTCATCAAGGGCTTCGTTGCCCGCGGACCTGCTCACGACACGATCGAGTTCAGCAAGAGTGTGTTCGACAGTTTTGCCAGCGTTCTTTCCCACGCGACCCAATCGGGCACCGATGTCGTGATCGCGACGGGGAGCGATACCCTCACGCTGAAGAACACCAAGCTCGGCGCGTTGACCAGTAACGACTTCCATTTCGCGTAGGGGACGGAATCCACACAGACCAGTCTTCAACAACTGCCTTGGGGATCTCCTGGGGGATCTTCCAATGCATGGTTCAAGGGCAGAAAGCCATGATCGACTTTGGACGGCGGGGGGGATTCCCCCCGCCCGCGAATCTCTATCGAACTCCACTTCTTCAACTATCAGGGCTCTGGACGGCCGGGCGGCAGTCTGCGGAAAACACTCGGCTGCAGACGTCGCAACTGATCGGCTGGGCAAAGCGTCTGATCGAAGCACTGCGGCAGCGGATATTCGCTGGTCGACCCCGGCCAGTGGATCACTATGACGAGTCGCAGTCAGAGTTGTCGGTTTTCCTGCGGTCTTGCCGCCGGATTTTCTGGGCACTCGCGGCCTTCAGCGGCATGAGCAATCTACTCATGCTCACCGGCTCGTTCTTCATGCTGCAAGTCTATGATCGGGTGCTGCCTGGACGCAGCATACCGACTCTGGTCGCCCTGTTGACTCTGGCGACGGTGCTTTACCTGTTCCAGGGCGGGCTTGATCTGGTCAGGAGCCGGATCAGCGCCCGGGTCGGACGGTATTTCGATGAAAGTCTCGGGGTTCGCATCTTCGACGCTCTTGTTCGCCTGCCTTTGAAGACCAGAGCGGATGGCGACGGCCTGCAGCCGGTGCGGGACCTCGATCAGGTCCGCAGCTTCCTGTCGAGCGGAGGGCCGACGGCGCTCTTCGATCTGCCCTGGATGCCGATCTATCTCGGCGTCTGCTTCCTCTTTCACTTCTGGATTGGCCTCGCTGCGCTGGCTGGTGCGTTGGTGCTGGTCGGCATTACGATGCTCACGGAAACGCGTACCCGAGGTCCGGCAAAGGCGAGCTCGCGTCTTGCGATTTCGCGAACTGCCCTCGCGCTCGAGGGACGGCGCAATGCCGAAGTTCTGCAGGCCATGGGTATGCGGCAACAAGCGGCTTTGCGTTGGCAGGATGCCAACGCAAAGTACCTCGCAGCCCATGAACGGGCCAGCGATGTCGCAAACGGACTCGGTGGTGCCTCGAAGATTTTCCGCGCGATCTTGCAATCGCTGGTTCTTGCCGTTGGCGCCGTCCTCGTCATCAACCAGGAATCGACGGCCGGCATCATCATTGCCGGATCGATCCTCACCGCGAGGGCCCTTGCGCCTGTCGAAATGGCAATTGCGAACTGGAAGGGGTTCGTCGCGGCGCGCCAATCGGGACAACGGCTCGATTACTTGCTGAAACTTCTTCCTCAGGAGGAGGAGCGGTTGGCATTGCCTGCGCCTGTGGAAACCCTTAGCGCCGAGAACCTCTATATCAGTGCTCCGAACTCCGAGAGACCCACTCTGAGCGAAGTGTCATTCCAGCTGCGGAGTGGGCAGGCGGTCGGAATCATCGGTCCGAGCGGATCCGGCAAGTCGACGCTGGCGCGTGCGCTGGTTGGCGTGTGGCCGTGCATTCGAGGCAGGATCCGGCTCGACAACGCCGCCCTCGATCACTGGTCTTCGGACGACCTCGGCAAGCACATCGGTTATCTGCCCCAAGACGTAGAATTGTTCGACGGCAGCATTGCGATGAACATTGCACGGTTCGACCCGAACGCAACCGCCGCCGCTGTTCTGGAAGCCGCCCGCGCCGCGGGCGCGCATGACCTCGTCCTCTCACTGCCCGACGGGTACAGCACGAAGATCGGCGAGGGAGGGCTGGCGCTGTCGGCGGGGCAGCGGCAGCGTATCGCGCTTGCGCGCGCTTTTTACGGCAAGCCCTTCCTGGTCGTGCTTGACGAACCCTCTTCCAATCTCGATGCGGAGGGCGAGGAGGCTCTGACAGAGGCGATCCTGAACGTGCGACGCCGCGGAGGGATTGTGGCCGTTGTCGCTCATCGGCCGAAGGCGCTGGAAGGTGTGGACCATGTATTGTGCCTCGGCGAAGGCAGAGTTCAGTCCTTCGGCAAGCGAGAGGAGGTACTCAAGAGAGTGCTGCGGACTCCGGTGCCGCTGAAGGTCGTCGCAGAAGCTCAAGGAGGCGGCCGATGAACGATCAGATAGCGCCGGCGTTGCAGTCCATCCAACGTTACATGATCGTCGGAATGATCATGTTCGCTTTGGTGACTTTTGGGGTCGGCGGCTGGGCGACGACTTCCCAGTTGTCGGGCGCGGTGATCGCGCAGGGCGTGGTCGTGGTGGATTCGAGCGTCAAGAAGGTCCAGCACGCCACGGGTGGAATCGTCGGAGAGTTGCGCGTGCGCCAGGGCGATCGGGTGAATGCAGGCGACATTCTGATCCGCCTCGACGAGACGCAGACGCTCGCGAATGCGACGATCGTCACCAATAGCATCGACGAATTGCTTGCGCGGCAGGCCCGTCTCGAGGCCGAGCGCGATAGTGCCGAGCAGGTCGTGTTTCCAAAGGTACTGCTCGACCGGGCCAAAGAGAGCAACTCCGAGGCGAGCCGTGCAATTGCCGCGGAGCGGAAGCTGTTCGACCTGCGTCGTCAGGCGAGGAGCGGCCAAAAAGCGCAGTTGCAGGAGAAGAGCGCGCAGTTGGAGAACGAAATCAAGGGCTATATGGGGCAGACGGAGGCCAAGCAGAAGGAGGTGGAGTTCATCCGACAGGAGCTGGAGGGCGTGCGCAGCCTCTGGCAGAAGAACCTGGTGCCGATCACCCGGCTCAATTCCCTCGAGCGCGACTCCGCCCGCATCGAGGGCGAGCGCAGCCAGCTCGCAGGAATGATCGCTCAGTCGAAGGGCAAGATCTCCGAAATCGGACTCCAGATCATTCAGATCGACCAGGACCTCCGTACCGAGGTCGGCAAGGACCTGATCGAAACCCGCTCGAAACTCTCCGAGCTGGGCGAGCGCAAGACTGCGGCGGTGGATCAGTTGAATCGGGTCGATATCCGGGCGCCACAATCCGGTCGCGTCCACGAGCTCAGCGTCCACACGGTCGGGGGGGTGATCTCTCCGGGCGAGCAAATCATGCTGATCGTTCCTGACGCGGACTCGCTCGCGGTCGAAGTCAAGATCGCACCGAAGGATATCGATCAGGTCTACGTGGGGCAGACCGCGACAATGCGCTTCGCAGCGTTCAACCAGAAGACCACGCCCGAAATCGACGGCGAGGTCAGCATGGTCTCGGCAGACATCACGCAGGATCAGCGTGCCGGCACGAGTTACTACACGGGCCGCGTCTTGCTGAAGTCGGAAGAGCTGGCGAAGCTCGGCTCGGCCAAGCTGCTGCCCGGCATGCCTGTCGAGGTCTTCATCAAGACGGCAGGGCGGACCGCGTTGTCCTACCTGCTCAAGCCGCTACACGATCAGGCGGAGCGTGCGTTCAAGGAGCGCTGACCAGGCGCTAGATTGCGGTGCTCGACTGCATGGAGTCAGAACCGGCGCCCTTGGGCGCCGGTTTTGCGACTAGCCTCTGAAAGCACGGGCGGGCCGGAACCATCGGCCGCGGGCTTGCGGGGACGGCGGAAGCTCGTCTCGAAACGGAACGGCGTCCGCAGTCTGGCTCGAAGAATCCGCCGACGCATTCTGGTGATATCGACGTGCCGCAAGAGATCCGGTGGGACGTACGCGATGAGATCGCGCCACCTCCTGCTCAACCGCAATAGATCGCGGGCCTTTCGAGGGAGCGACCATGGAAGGTGCTTGTTGCGCTCGGGTGAGACTATGGGTTGCTCGAACGATCGTCCGTTGAGCACGTCCATTCGCTTGGTGTGCAAGGTCATCGCGGCCACGTAGCCAAGTATTGAAGCTTCAGCTCCCAGAATGACGAGTAGCTCAACTGGCATATGAAATCGGTCCTGCCCGAGGAAGCTCTGGTAGGCGGTTTGGCTCCGGTCCCAAATTTCAACAATAAAATCACATGGGAACGGTAAATCGTCGTCTGACGCTGGGCACGGAGCACGTTCGTTCGTGCTGCGCCTTTCGCGCTTTGCATCGAGAGTAGCCAGACCCGGGCGAAGCTCCTCGCGCCCCTCCCATGCTTATTCTGCTCTGCATGTTAGCCGCAGTGCTTTGTGATGGCGATCGTCGCGCGATTTAATATCTATATATTGCAATTGAATTAAATCAAGTTAATATTGAAATGTGACATTAAAATCGTGGTCTCGCGTGGCCACGCTGGCGGCGGACCCGACGTTTGGCGTTCGGAGCGGGATCGGCAGATGCAGCGAACCTCGGGCCCAGTTATCGCGGCAGCCGTAGCTGCCATGATTGGAGGCGTTCAATGGGCGCGTGCGTCATTGTCGACCGTGCCGCGAGCAGCACCCCAAGCTGACCTTGTGCACATCGAACTGGGACGCCCGACCCTTCCGCCCCTCACTTACACGGTGTTTTGCCTGCGCTATGAGACCGAATGTCGCCCGCGGCGCTTCTTCCGTGGCGGGCCGGTCCGGTTGACAAAGGGGCGATGGGCTGAGCTGAAGGCAGTCAATCGCGCCGTGAACCGTGCCATTGCTCCGCAGCCCAATGAACTCGGCCTTGCAGGCGAGGCGTGGATCGTTAACCCGGATCGCGGTGATTGCAACGACTACGCCGTGAGCAAGCGGCACGAACTGCTGCAACGCGGTTGGCCCGCGCGGGTCCTGTTATTGAGCGAGGTGGTCACCAGTTCTGGAGATCATCACCTTGTGCTGGTGGTGCGCGCCAGAAGCGGCGATCTGGTCCTCGATAATCTGACGCCCGAGATCAAGTCTTGGTCGCAAGTGCCATACGGCTGGGTCCGCATGCAGATGCCGAGCGACAACCGGCTGTGGGCGACGATTGGCCGCCCGGGCGCCTGACTGAGTGGCCGGAGTCATGCCTGGGCTGCGCCGGCGGGACGCCTGAGCCAAGCCGCGCCCGCCGTCATGACGCCGCGAGGCCCAGCCCGCTGGGGGCGGCCGAGGGGTCCACCCAACGTCGGATCGTGCCTTCGTATATGTCGGCACCGTAGAGCCAGCCGTCGGGCCCCTTCTGCAGGTCCACAATGCCTGGTACGTTGTCCACCAACTGGACGCTTGCTATCTGCCGGCTCGCATCCAACGTCGCTGCGAAGATCGTTCCGTTGTAGACGTCGTCGAAGAACATCGTGTTCTGATTGTAGAAATCTCCCGCGGTAATCACGTGGAAATTGTCCGGAGCGCCGTGGCTCAGAGGTAAGATCGGGAATACGGCAGCCGGGTCGGTTGTAAAGTTGCGGTTGCCGTTATTGTAGAAGGTGATCGCCTGGGCAAGGTTCTGGTAGCTGGCGGTTCTGTCCGGGCCTTCGAGATAGGGCCATCCGAAATTCGAACCGGCTTGACCCGTGTTGATTTCATCCCAATTGTTCCAGCCTACATCTCCAAGCACCGGCAGATTCGTAACGGGATCGAAGCTGAAGCGGTACGCGTTGCGGATACCGTAGTAGAACACTTTTGACTGATTGCTGTTCGGATCGCTGGCCTGATAATACGGATTGCCCGGCGCTCCCTCACCTGTAACAGGGTCGATCCGCAAGAGCTTGCCGGAGAGATTGTGGATGTCTTGGACCCGCACGGCTCGAGGATCGACGAAGTTGTACGATGTGCCATCACCGACGGTGAGATAGAGATAACCGTCGGGTCCGAAATGGACGGCACCTATGGAATGCGAATCGCTGTCGGTCGCAAGATAGTCACGGATGTTCTGGTTCTGGATGCCGGCCCTGTCGGGATCGTTGTCCTGCGCTCCTGTCTCGATCTGGCTCGCAGGAGCGGTGATTGTAGTGCCGTTGACGATCCCGGAAGGAACGATGCTGGGATCACCGCCGCTGTTCGCGTCGGGACGGCTAGTATAGGCCCAGATGCTGTTCTTGCCGACCAGCACCACTTCGCTGGACGGATCGGCAATCATCGTGACGGGGTCGACAGTGACCCTCACCAGACGGCTAGGTCGGTTGCCACCCCCATCGGCCGCTGCGAGTCCGCTTTGAGTCTCCGTCTCTGGCGGATCGTAAGTGTAAAGCAGGTAGACATAGTGGTTGGTTGCGAAATTCGGGTTCACCGCGATCCCCAGCAGCCCGCGATCGCCGAAATCGTTCACTTTGGTCGAAAGGTCGATGAGCGGGGTCGATCGCAATGTGCCGTTGTCCACCACGCGCACCACGCCGTTCTTCTGCGCGATAAGCATGTAGCGGCCGTCGGGCGTCCAGTCCATTGCCGCAGGCTGATTCAGACCCGTTACCGCTGTCTCCCGCACCAAGTTGCCGAGAGCAGGGTTGTCGTTATCCAGGATCTTCACCGTCGTCGTCACCTGGGAACCGAGAGTGGCGCCCGTCGGGTTGCTCAAGGTGACGGTGAAGGTCTCGTCGTTCTCCGGAGTCGTATCATTAACGATCGGCACAGAGACGGTCTGGCTCGCCTGTCCGGCGGCAAAGGTCACCGTACCTGATGTGGTCGTGTAGTCGGATCCCGCGAGTGCGCTGCCGCTGCTCGTCGTGAAGCTCACTGTGGCCGCTTGATTGACGGGCCCGCTGCGGAGCAGCGTGATCGTCGCGGTGGGGCTACTCTCTGCAACGCTCAGCACGACGTCCGCCATTGCGATTGTGGCGGGCGAGTCGTCGTCGACAATGGTGACGAGCACGGTGCGTGGAGCTCCGAGGGATCCGGAGCCGGGATTTTGAAGCCCGATGGCGAACGTCTCGTTGCTTTCGGTGAGTTGATCGTTGCCGATCTGGATGGTGAAGCTCTTGGTGCTCTCTCCCGGTCCGAAGACGACCTGACCGGTGTTCGTCCGACCATTGAAGGTGGGCTGGATGAAATCGGATCCCGCCGTCGCAGTGCCGCCGGTGCCGATTTCATTCGTCGTGTATTCAATGGTATTTTGAGAGGAGAGGTCACCGGAGCGTGTGACGGTAACGGTGACGGTGCCGGCCGTTTCACTGACATAGATCGTAGAAGTGTTGACGAGTGCGATGACGTTAGACGGGGCGAACACGACGTCGCGAAAATAGTTTGCATTCTGATAGACGTTGGTGGGAAAGACGCCTGCGTTGTAGTCGAAGACGCCGGCGCCGACCGGAGCGCTCAGGCTGCCGTTGCTGGCGCCGAAGGCAAAGCCCTGGGTGGTGGAGACGTAGTAGCTGTTGATGTTGACGGAAACCACGTAGGTGGTGCCAGCCGCAATGGTGAGCGGCGTGGCGAGGGTGGCCTGCTGCCAGCCCGATGTGCTTTCGTTGGTGAACGTGACGGTTGCCAGCTCCTGGCCCGTTGCCGACCAGATGTGGCCGACATGGGTTCCGGTCTCGTTCGAGGCCTTGTAGTACCGGATCGCCTGGATCACGCCGGACGTGTCGGCGGTGAAGCGCATTCCCAGCTCATAATCCGCCCCAACCCCGTCGGTGGCATTGGTATTGGTCGGGGTCTGGGTGGTGAACAGGGTGGTGCCACTCGCAGCGCCGACCGTCGCCGTGGCCGTGCTGGTCGCGTTCTCGCTGGCACCGAGCAGGTCGGTGTAGGTGGCGTTCACCCGGATCCGCTTGCCGACCAGGCTGCTGTCGAGGGTGAGGCTCGCGGTCGTGGCGGACAGATTGGTCCAGGTGGTGCCGTCCGGGCTGCTCTGCCAGCGATAGGTGATGTTCGCAGGAACGCCGTCAGGATCCGTGACGCTGGCCGTCAGCGTCTGGTTCTGGGTCGCCGTGCCGTTGATCGTGACGACGCCAACGTCGTTGACATTGGCCACTTTCGTTGCGGTTGCGGCGCTCACCGGGGTCTCGCTGCTGCCCAGCTGATCCGTGTAGAAGGCGGTGACACGTATGAAGCTGCCAACCTGGGCCTGCCCGAGCGTAAGCGTGCTCGCGGTCGCGCCGGAGATGTTGCTCCATGAGCTGCCGTTCGTGCTCTGCTGCCATTGATAGGTGACGGTGGCCGGCACGCCATCCGTATCGCTCACTGTCGCGGTCAAGGTCTGATTCTGTGTCGGTGTCCCGCTGATGCTCACCGCGCCAGGGTGATTGTCGGGCGTCGAGGAGCTCGCAGCGAACACGACGTCGCGGAAATAGTTTGCATTCTGATAGACGTTGGTGGGGAAGACGCCCGCGCTGTAGTCGAAGACGCCGGCGCCGACGGGCGCGTTCAGGCCACCATTGCTGATGCCCGACGCGAAGCCCTGCGTCGTGGAGGCGTAGTAGCTGTTGATGTTGACCGAGACCACGTAGGTCGTGCCGGCCGCGATGGTGAGCGGAGTGGCCAGCGTCTGCTGCTGCCAGCCCGATGTGCTTTCGTTGGTGAACGTGACGGTTGCCAGCTCCTGGCCCGTTGCCGACCAGATGTGGCCGACATGGGTTCCGGTCTCGTTCGAGGCCTTGTAGTACCGGATCGCCTGGATCACGCCGGACGTGTCGGCGGTGAAGCGCATTCCCAGCTCATAATCCGCCCCAACCCCGTCGGTGGCATTGGTATTGGTCGGGGTCTGGGTGGTGAACAGGGTGGTGCCACTCGCAGCGCCGACCGTCGCCGTGGCCGTGCTGGTCGCGTTCTCGCTGGCACCGAGCAGGTCGGTGTAGGTGGCGTTCACCCGGATCCGCTTGCCGACCAGGCTGCTGTCGAGGGTGAGGCTCGCGGTCGTGGCGGACAGATTGGTCCAGGTGGTGCCGTCCGGGCTGCTCTGCCAGCGATAGGTGATGTTCGCAGGAACGCCGTCAGGATCCGTGACGCTGGCCGTCAGCGTCTGGTTCTGGGTCGCCGTGCCGTTGATCGTGACGACGCCAACGTCGTTGACATTGGCCACTTTCGTTGCGGTTGCGGCGCTCACCGGGGTCTCGCTGCTGCCCAGCTGATCCGTGTAGAAGGCGGTGACACGTATGAATCTGCCGACCTGGGCCTGCCCGAGCGTGAGCGTGCTCGCGGTCGCGCCCGTGATGTTGCTCCATGAGCTGCCGTTCGTGCTTTGCTGCCATTGATAAGTGACGGTGGCCGGCACGCCATCCGCATCGCTCACTGTCGCGGTCAAGGTCTGGTTTTGCGTCGGGGTGCCGCTGACGCTCACCGTACCGGAGTGGTTATTGGGCTTTTTCGAGCCCGCAGCGTACACGACGTCGCGGAAATAATTCGCATTCTGATAGACGGCGGTCGGGAAGACGCCTGCGGTGTAGTCGAAGACGCCGGCGCCGACCGGAGCGTTCAGGCCGCCATTGCTGATACCGGAGGCGAAGCCCTGGGTGGTGGAGACATAGTAGCTGTTGATGTTGACCGAGACCACGTAGGTGGCGCCGGCGGCGATGGTGAGCGGTGTGGCGAGGGTGGCCTGCTGCCAGCCCGAGGCACCTTCGTTGATGAACGTGACGGTCGCCAGCTCCTGGCCCGTCGCCGACCAGATGTGGCCGACATGGGTGCCGGTCTCGTTCGCGGCCTTGTAGTACCGGATCGCCTCGATCATGCCGGAAGCGTCAGCGGTGAAGCGCATCCCCAGCTCATAGTCCGCCCCAGCCCCGTCGGTGGCATTGCTATTGGTCGGGGTCTCGGTGGTGAACAGGGTGGCCGGCACGGTGATGGCACTCCTGGACTAGTCAGCATAATCGGCTACGTGACAAACTTGTCGGCCGACCGAGAGACTGAGGATCGGCAAAACTGCCTTTTATTAATAAATTAAATACCACAAAAAACAATTAAATAAAAGTATTTTTGTTTCCGTTAGAGAGGACACTGTCCGTCAATTTCGCTTGAACTGGAAGATGGCGAAATTCCTGTGATATTCACGCAAAGATGTGCATGGATCTTTCGAGAAATGAGGTTGCAACACTCGAATGGGGCGAGCAGCGCGGGTCTGCCCCGCCTCCAACATGCTTGCGATGATTAAGGCTCCATCCGTTTCGCAATCAGATCAGCAAACTCACCAAGGTTCCGGGCTGCCTCGACTTCGCCAACGCGGAATCGAACGCGAAACTTCTGCTCAATGGCGATAACCAGCGAGATCTGCATGAGCGAGTCCCATTCCTCGACGTCGGCTGCAGACAAGTCGGGCTTGGCCGCGACCTTCTCGAGGAAGACGCCGTCGAATACTTCCTGCATCTTCTCCAGTATCTCAGCTTGCTTCATAAGCCCTCCGGGTTACTAGGATCTTTGTCAAGCGCATCTGATACGTCTCAAGCTTGAGCTCGAATTCCTTTCGAGTGACGCAGTCTTCCGTACGAACGAAACCAAACTCCTCGTAGATTCCGGCGACGATCCCGTTTTTGGCCGTTGGGAGATAGATGCCGCGCACTTTCGTGCAGCCGGCAGCCGCTGCGAGCCGGAAAATCTCATTCATGATCTCGTCCTCGACCTGGCGCTTCAGCACGCGGCAGCTCATCAGCCAGGTATCAAGGACAAGGACTTCGCCATCGATCTTCGCAATGACTACGGAGATGAGCCCGGAATCACCGAACCTATCCTCGAGCCGCATCGTGAAGCACCGGTAGTCCGGCCGTCCTAAGAGTCCCTGGATCTCGGTCTCGGACCGACGGACCGTCGTCAGGTTGAACTGGTTACTGCGCGCGATCAGCTGGGCAATGCGAGGCAGGTCGAGCGAATCGAACTCCTTGATCGTGCCTCGCATTTCAAGCGAGGCGAGGTAGGCCGGCATGTCGGTTACGCTCGCCGCAAGCTCGGTCCGTCGTCGTTCCTGCCTATACTGCGCCGTTCGCCTGAGATCCTCCTCGGTAACGTTCCGTGGGTCGAAATGGCGCCCGGCCTGGAGGCGACTGATGAATTCGGCGGGATCCGGTCCGAGCAGCACGCCTTCGACTTGGGGCTGAAACTGGTGCACGATCTCGATCTCCGCCGGGTTGTCGTCGGCGAAGACGAAGCTGTCGAGGCCGAGGCGGAGTTCATCGGCGATCTGCTGCAGGTTGTCGGACTTCGGCTCCCAATTGGCCTTGAAGGCCGCGAAGTTCTCCAGCCGAAGAACCATCTCGGGATGCTTCTCGAATACCTCGACCGCACGCGCATGGTCGTTCTTGCTGCATACCGCAAGTAGGACGCCGCGTTCGGAAAGCGCCAGGAGGTAGTTCTGGAAAGCCTTGAAGGCTTCGCCGCGGGGGGACGAGTCGCCAAGCTCGATTCCCTCGACACCATCCTCCGCGATCACGCCGCCCCATAGCGTGTTATCGAGGTCGACTGCCAGCACCTTCTTTGGGGCTTGCTTACGGGAGGCGACCAGAAAGCTCAGCTCCTGAGCGACGTCCACCAGAAAATCAGGTGAGCCGAGCTGCTTCGATTCATACCACGCTCGCGCATCATGCGCGGCAGTGATCCCATGGCGTGCCGAGAGGAACTCGACGTCACAGATCTGCACCTCCGCCGGGGCCCGGAGCCCGAGCTCGAGGTTTACCGCCTTGCGGAAGCTCCAATCGGCGCCAAGCGTGCGTGAACGAAACGAGCCGAGATCGAGATCGCCGGGCAGCGCAAGATTGGCGAGAATCACGGCCGCACCTGTGCGCGCGATGAAAATCTGCGCGAGGTTGAGGAGGTGCTCCGCGGCGCGAACTGCAGCTTCCCGCTGATATTCCACGGCATCGAGGAGCGAGCCGGAAAACCGGCAGTTTCTCGCGTTCGGAAGAATGAAGGCGAGATCCGGCTTGAAGGCGTATAGTGGGCTCGAGCCGTCGAGGATCTCCGGGACGAAATTATCGTACTCGCCGAGGAAACGTTCGCACTCGATCCCACGAATGGCCAGGAGATGTTCAACCAATTCGTGCAACGGATAGAGGTTGTAGCCGCCAATCAGGGCGAGCCGGAGTCTTGGCTGAAGACTTTCGCCCGTCTGCAGCTTCGCCTTTTTTCGAAGCGTCGACAGAAAGAACAGCTCGGAAAAACTCGCCGCTTGCCGCGAACGGGCGGCGAGATGTCCCCAGAAAGCGGCATCGCCTGACAGCGCCAGGGACTTCAGTTCGGCGTCGTTTACGGGCCGGTCCGGCAAGACGGGTACTGCAGCGAGAATGGCGAGCCTCCGTCAGGACAGCGACATGATGTGATTGTCTCCCACATTAAATGATGATATGGCTCGGGTCAATTAAACGTATTTAAATAACTAATTAAGGTACAATAAATAGATGATGGTGCATATCAGGCCGGAGCCGGCGAGCCCAAGCACGCTTTCCACGAAAACCGAGAATCTCAAACGGCTTCCCGGCGGAAATAACCTGCTTCTCCGAGAGCTCCGGCTGGAGGACTCCGCGCAAGTCATCGCTTGGCGGAATGATCCCATTCTCGGTAAGTTCCTGACCCGCGAGAAGCTGACCTTGGCTCAGCAGGAAGAGTTTTTCCGGAAATATCAAGCGAGGGTCGACGATTACTATTTCATTGCCGAATTCAAGCGCTCGAAGAAGCCGGCTGGCAGCATCGCGCTGGCGAACCTGGATTTCGCGGCGGGACAGGGCGAAGTTGCGCGGTTGATCGTCGATCCTGCCGCGCGCCTTTTCCTGGCAGAGATGTTCGACCTTTTACTCGAATTCGCATTCGAGCAGCTGGGGCTTTCGGCCGTCGTGGCCAACGTTCAAAGCCGGAACAAAGCCGCGAAGAACTTTCATATTCGCCTCGGCTTCCAAATTGAAAAGGTTGCGCCGAAAGCTTGGTGGAACGGCGACGACGTGATTACGTTTCGGATGTCGCGCGCAGACTATCCACGGCTAAAACAGGCCTGGTCGGCGCTGCTCCTCGATGCACGAGAGGGTTAAACTGTTCGAGCAACCAGCCAGATTCCGCTCGACGCCGCCCATCTCCTTAGGCTGCCAGGGAAGGGAGGAGCAGCGCATGGATTTGCACTTTCATCACGTGGGAATGGCGTGTCGAAAGATCGCGGCGGAGCTGTCCGAGCTCGCGGTCGTTGGCTACAGTCCTGAAGGCCCCATGTTCGAGGATCCCATCCAGCAGGTTCGGATTCAGTTTGTATCAGGCGGCGGTCCGCGCCTGGAGCTCATTGAGCCGATCGGCGCACAATCGCCTGTGGCAGGTATCTTGAAGCGCGGCAGCAAGTTCTATCATCTTGCTTACGAAGCAGCTCGCTTCGACGACGCGATCGCGCGCTTTAGGTCGGAGCAATATCTTCCTGTATCGTCACCCGCGCCGGCGGTCGCGTTCGACATGCGCCGCATAGTGTTTCTTGCCTCCGCGACGCTCACGCTCGTTGAGCTCATCGAGGCGAGGGCCTAGCGCGAGTTGGCGATTGATCCGGATGCCAGGTAACGATTTGCGCGAGCCCGTCAGACGACATAGCTCCGCTGCGCCGAACCCATTCAGCAGCGCGCAGGCCGCCGGCCTGTAGTCTCACGACCGGCTCGGGGCCAAGCTCGGACAGCAGAATGCCCATGTGCCCTGATCCCGGAGGCGTTGTTGGCCAAACGCCCAACCCATTTTCTGACAATACGGTTCGATCGATGTCGCCCCAAAACTGCACGACAATGGCGCCAGGGGGCGCGCACGCAACGAGGTGAGCGGTTTCCGGCGCGCCGATGCGAGGCTTAGCCGCCGGTCGCAGCGCAACGATGATTGCGTCCCATTGGTCGTGATACAAGGTCTGGACGTCCTCGAAGACGTCCACGCTCGCTCCGGAGCTCACGAGACCGGAGCGAAGCGAGCCAATGAAGTCGTTGTCGCACAGCAGGGCAATGCGATTCTTGTAAGCGGATAAGCCGCTATCGTGCAGTTGCTTCACGCACAGTGGACCGAGAAACGAGAAGACATCGACTGAAGGGTGACGTTCGTTCACGCCGACGATTGGAATTCCGCGCCGCAAGCATGCGTCCATGTCGAGGTCCTCGGAGCGAAATTCCCAGGCCTCGAACATCAAGGCGATGACGGCTTCCTTTGGTAGCTCATCAATAAGCGCAGCGGTCAGAGGTCGAAGATGGCCGCTGTTGGTTACGATATCCGTCTGATGGATGATATCGGGGGTGATCTGCTCCAGGATGTCTATGCGATTGGCCACGCCGACCGAATCTGCGAGCTTGAGGGTCTGGTCCATGGCTTCAGCCGAGGTGCCGTGCCGCGTAGTTTTCGTAAAGGCATAGACGTGCCTGGCTCCGGCCATCGCTGCGAGAACGGCCGTCACGGCATACGCCCCGGTCGCAGCCTCGGTGAGAACCGTTAGTTCCGAAAGGTCTAAGAGAGTTTCGGTGAGGGCGCGGCTCATCAGGGCGCCCAGACGTGGCAATGAGAAGCCTGGTCGTAAGGTGGTGTCGAAGCGAGACCGCAATTGCCCGAACGCCACACCGGACTCGGTCCCGATCATGAAATCGCCTCTCGGTTTCGTCAGGTGGGAAAGCGGTCGCTTGGGCGCATGTGCGGCGACTGCTCCAGCCCCGTTCTGCGCCGAAGCGGCGCTGAAGAGCGATGTACCGCGCCATTTAATGCAGTTAAAATAAGAATATTTCTAAACGCGCCCTGTGCATATAGGTCGTTTGGTATAATCTGCCTCTGGGCCTCGCTTTGCGCAGGAGTTCACCGATGCGCCGCGATGGGAGCGTCGGCATGCGATAGTACTCAAGGTGTGTTGTTTGCGCGGAGACAATTTAAAACGCGAGATTAACATATTTAACTTGCGACGCATCCAAATCCGCTTATTTTATATGGCCATCGCAGGGAGAGTGCCGATGAACCCGACCGACTCCAATAGTGAAGACCGCCGTGAGTTCTTGAGAAGCTGTGGAAAATTTGCCGCCGTCACTCCTCCCGTGATGACGCTGCTGCTTTCGACGTCTCTGACCTCATCCGCCATCGCTAGTTCTGGCGGAAACGTTGTGCAGGGCAATAATGGCAAGGGCAACGGTGGTGGGGACGGCAGTCCCAACGGGAAAGAAGATAGCACTCGCTAGAGCGGCGCCTGCGGTCCAGTCCTGACACCACCGTCGCGGGGACGGGTTAGAGGTTCAGCCGGCCCGGCGGCGCCGTTGTGCGGACGAACGGTCGATCAGGAGGTCGTTCAGCTTCTTGCCGGCGCGAAGTTGCGCCTTCAGCCATCGAGGCTGCTTACCACGGCCTGACCAGGTTTCGGTCGGGTTCTTAGGGTTCTGATACTTCGGCAGCACGGGAGGGTAGGGGCGGCGTGCACGTCCCTCGGTCTGCCCCCCGGTCTTACCTTCGATCTTGCGAAGGCGCTCTTCGAGCTTGGCTTTTTCCGCGGTCATCCTGCGACTAAGAACAGCAGTGACCTCATCGTAGAGTCGCCACAGCTCAGCTGTGGTCATGGATGCCCAGTCATCGTTCTCCATGGAAGCCGTCCCCACTACCTCCGAACCGAAACAGGAGGGGGGCTTATCAGGTCAAACCGGGGTCCGGCAAGCACGATCACCCGTGCCGCTGCGCCAGTGTGCAACGTGGTGGTCGGAGTTACCGGTTGGGCCCGTGCCTCCGAACCAGCGGTCGCTTCGCCCTCCGCCCCCGGGCTCGTCGCCTCGGCGCAAGCAATCGCTGCTCGGCCTTCGACACGCGGCTACGCAAGTTCTGCAATTCAGTGAATTGAACGATGAGAGCCTGATGAGTTTGACGCAAAACTGCTGAAGAATACATGTGACCACCTACTCATTGCCAACGATGCCCTCCATGACCGCTCATTGAAGTTGCTGAATTGACGAATATGCAGCTCCAATTTGGGTGACCGGATTTCGTCGTTGCTACACTGGCTGCGCGACGCAGCCGTTTTCTTGCTTTAACTAATCAGCTTCGCCTTGATGAATAGTATTACTTTTCCTCCCTTCAAAAGCGCGGCTTTGTGAACGATCTCGCGTTCGTCGAAATTTCGTCAAATGTTAGATTTGAATCGTGAATGACCCAATATATCGTTGGTAATAACGGTGCCAACGAAGTTAATTGATGTTGACCATCATAATACAGCAGCCGATCCGTGCGCCTAGACATTCTATGGGGGAATTTGCTGATCGAATCTATCATGCGTTGTCGAAACAACGCTGCTTTCGTCTACAAGCTTGCGGCCTCGAAGTTGAGCACCGCATTCTTACGGTGCTGCGCATACTTGCCGGTCAAGTTACCGTGGCGCAGTCGTCGAACGTTCGGCTGTCTAGGATTTGAGACTGTGTGACGTTGTCGCCGAGCGGACCCGTCATCCTCGCGTTTCGAAGAAATTGTTGGATTAAACGGCTGCACGGGGGGTTGTTAGCGATAGGCAGGGAAGCATGCACCGCACAAGAATTGTCATCGCGGATCGACATCCGATCGTTTTGCAAGGGATCAGGAGCGTTCTTGCAGCGCAGCGTGATTTTACGATCGTTGCGTCCTGCAGCGATGGCGCAAGCTGCAATGAGGCAATCCGATTTCTTGTGCCGGACGTCGCGCTCGTCGATGCTGCACTGCCTGATGTCAGCCGGCAGCAGATCCTCGCTCCCGCAAACGCTTCAGGCCCAAGTCCCGCGGTAGTCTTCTTCGCCGGTGTCGCGGCCGATTGTGAGTTGCAAAGGCTGGCCTTGGAGGGCGCCTGCATCGTCCTCTCGAAGGATTCGGATGCCGAGATGCTAGTCTCAACCCTGCGGAAAGCCGCCCAGGGCCAAGCAGCGGCCTCGCGGAGCGCATGGCCAACCAATGATGAGGCCCGCCCCGATGACAAGCCCCTGGCACAACTGACGGACCGGGAGCGGCAAATCATGCGGCTCGTATCGGAGGGTCTATCGAACAAGGAGATTGGACGTCGGTTGAACCTTGCCGACGGTACGATCAAGGTCCACCTTCATCATATCTTCCAAAAGCTGGACATCAGCAATCGCACCATTCTCGCGGCATTGGCGATTTCGCGAAACGAGCTGCATACCGCGTCACGTAAGATGGATCCCCCTGATCTTTTGCATCAGGATCCGGCGAGCGTGAAATGATGGGGTGTCTGGCTTCGTCCGAACGTGCGCGGGGGTTATCGTGGCGCCAGAAGCCCAGCCATGTCGCTGCAGGCCCCTTCGGCCTCGGCTAACGTTCGAAAGGGCGAACCGCCAATCTTGATTGCGGCTTGGTTTTTGTGGAGCGGGCGCCAACTCGCCAAATAGCCGGCGCGGCCATGAAAGCCGGGGCCTCTCGGGCTTCCGAAGCTGATCACGAACGAGAAGCCCTCGCTGGTTGCGCTCCAGATCTCCATGTCCCGGACAGACCGGTGGAATTGCAGTGGCATGGTCATCACCCGTTGCAATCGAGCCCTGCGCTCGCGTCCGTTAAAACGCAAATTAATCATATTAAATGGCGAGCGCAACTCCGAAGCTGCGCCCGAAAGGGCCAGAAAGCACAAGAACGAGCACGGAAATTGCCCACGATCAATTGACGGCGCACGTCAAGCAACGCCATTCACATAAAGAAAATTATTGGTTGAGAATACATTTAATGTATAATACCATAAATTAATATTTTAAACCGAGGAGAGCGTGTTGTGACCCGGGACGGCAACGAAGATGACGACCGGCGGGCGTTCTTGAAAACCTGCGGAAGATTTGCGGCCGTCACACCCCCAGTGATGACTCTGCTTCTATCCACTTCCCTGACCTCAGGAGCCATTGCAAGCTCGGGGGGCCTGCGTGGAGTGACGCAGAAGGACGGAAGACAATCGTCGTTCTTCGATAACGACCGGTCGTCCGTATCGGGACCGGGAAGCTCCAGCGGCGGGTCAACAGGGGGCGGGGGAGCCCCTGGCGGGGGCTCTGCTAAATCATCTCGCGCCGGAGGAGGGGCAGCCGGGGGGGGATCCGGCGGTAGCGGCGGGTCTGGCGGTGGCGGAGGCAGTGCGAAAGGGCCTTTCGCAACCGGCGGCAGCTCTGGAATTCCAAACGCAAATGGTGGGCTCGATTGCGCAGAAGAAGACGAGGAAAAGCGCAAGGCCGAGTGTCCGGGAGCTAACACCAGGATTTCGAGTGCAGCCGAATCCAGCCGATAGCAGTCTTCTCGGCCCATGCGTGAGCCTGCGGCGCCGTACGGTTTGGCAGGGCTGGACCTTTCTTAAACGTCCGGCCGAGTCATCCCTTGTTGCACCGCTGCAGCGCGATTTGCGGTGCAAACACTGCCAAATGTTCGTACGATTGTGTGAATTGCATACTTTTCCTGACCTTAGAAGTAGGCGACTTCTCCTCAAGACCTCGATCAGGAGCGTGTCATGAATATCCGCGTTCGAGCGGAGGGTCCTGCGGCGCTGCTTCGAGAACGTCTCGAGGCGCTGGTCGCAGAGCTTGCGGAACTTGAAAAGCTCAGAGAGCGGGTAGGTCGGGAGGAGAATCTTCAGCGCAAGCTGCGCAAGGCGGGCGGCGCCAATAACCCAGCTCGGACCGCGGGTGGGCCTTCCGGCTTCGCACAGGCAAAGCTCATGCCGATACCGCTTATTCGCAAGAAGTCGGGCTGTTGTGACGAGCGTCCCAAGGCGAATGGATAACAGGAATTGTCGTCCATTGTTCGCTTCGGCCGGGAGCCGGCCGCAAAATCGAAAAAATGCCGCGCAGGATCGGGCGTTTGCAGCGACCGAGCCTCGCGCGGTTTGCCGAATGGCGCGGGCACATGCGGGGTGGTTCGCGAAAACGAACTGGTTCTAAGAGCCTGTCCCGGCTATTCGGCCGCCAGGCGAGCGGGAGGCGCTCCGCGCTGGAGGCCTATGAACGAGCCCGACCGTGCTCTGCGAGACGATCCGATCGATTCTGCGGCTCATGACCTTGTAGCATTCGCATGCCATGGCTTCGAGCCGCGGCCGATCGATTTCAAGCTGGCCACGTCGATTGGATCTTAGTGCTCTTGATGTCCGCATTGTGCTCACGACATGTGTGACGGTGGTGCGGCGGACGCCCAGCAATTCCGACAACGTTTCTTGGGTCAGCGGGAGGAGATCGCTGCCATTTGCCCGATCGTGAATGTGAAGCAGCCAGCGCGCCAAGCGGGCTTCGACAGAATGTAATGCATTGCAGGCAGCCACGTGCTGGAGTTGCGTCAGCAACGATCTCGTGAACACTTGCACCATCGCTGCGACGGCGGGGCTGCAATGTTGCGCTGTCAGGAATTGCGCAGGCGAGATCTGCAGCGCGGTCCCGGCGATGCGAGCAACGGCCGTCACGGGCGAGTGGGATGCGCCAAGCGCTGACGTCAGACCCACAGCCCCTTCATGACCCACTATCGTCGTGGCGACCGTCTGCCCGTTCGGCAGCTCCATGATAGTGGCTATCGCGCCGCTCAGGGGGAAGAGAAGATGTTCGATCCGATCGCCTGATCGGACGAGCACCGTATCGCGCTCGATGACGATCTTCCGCAGATGAGGTGCAAGCAAAGCAAAATCCGCCGGCGGCAACGCTGCTAACAACCGATTACCAACCCTGGTCGCGTGGTCCATCATGGGATCAACCCCCGACGGATGTTCGGCGCGAGAACTCATGCCGGCTCGTCGAGCTGCTGTCCGGCGTGCAGCTCAACAGCAGTCAACTGGCAACCACAGATATGGTTCCTGCGATGAAGGCTAGCATGCGCTGGTCTGCCAATCGCAGGAACGGCTTGCGCCCGCGACTCCAGCTTGCGCTTATACGGACCTGTCGCGGACCTGCAATTGATGTCGTCGACTCGCCGATGGCAGCCTGCGCTGCGGCTGAACAGCGTCCCAGCCAACGATCATTCTCCGAACAGCTGATCGGCCTTGAGTTGTGAAGCGCGCCAGGCGCGGATCGCGAGCGCGCTCTGAAAGTCTCGTCTCAGGGGCGGACAATTTCCAAGATGGCGTTCTGGCCGCCGGGACCAATAGCGTTGGAATGACGGCCGTGAGCCGTTTGTGTGCCCCACTCGAAGCCCACCCAACGGCTTGGCGTCGCCGTACTGTTCGGCAAAAGGATAGGATTTACGGCAAATGGGCACATTTGCACGTCAAATTCGCGATTTTAGATATGGTTAAACCGGATTAAATCTCTTTCTTTATTCTATTCGTTGTATTTTAATGACCTCACTCGGTCTCGGCTATATGCCGAAGGACATAGACGGCCGGGTCGAGGCAGGGTCCATGTTAGACACGTCTGCGAAAGAGCGGATATTCAAGCCCATCCGGCTTGTGATCGTCGATCGACAGCCGATCGTTCTACGGGGGCTTGAGTCGGTACTCGGGGCACAGCCGGACTTCGACGTCATCGCGTCGTGCAGCGACGGGACAAGCTGCATCCAAGCGATGCGGAATTTGACACCCGACGTTGCACTTCTTGCTGACACCCTGCCAGATTTGACGGCATCCGAGATCCTCGCCATTGCGAAAGCTGATCGGCTGCCCACGCGCCTGGTGTTCTTTACAGATTCCGACACGGACCACGATCTAACCTTGGCCATCGCTGCTGGCGCGTGTGATGCAATCGCGAAGTATGTCGCACCGGACGCTGTGCTGCGATCGCTGCGACTGATGACGAAGCGTAACTTTTTGGAGCGGTCCGATCTCTCGCCAACCGTAGAGAAAACCGACAGCAGCAAAATCGACAACCTGCTGGAGCTATTGACGCCGCGCGAACGTCAAATTGTACGACTGGTGTCACAAGGAATGTCGAACAAGGAGATCGCGCACCAGCTAAACGTTTCCGATGGAACCGTTAAAGTACACCTGCACAACATATTTCAGAAGCTTGAAATAACCAACAGGACGGTGCTCGCCACCCTCGCATTGCTACAACGCCCGTCCGGGTTCGGAATGCTCTCGCTGGCTCTCCTGGCGGTCGCCATTGCGGACGAACTCAAGGCGTCGGAGGCAAACGACATGCTTCCGCATGACGACAGCACCGGCCCCGCGGTGGAGTATGCCGAATATGAGCTCTGGAAGCGAGCTATCCTCCGTTACGCCATCGCCGCGGACGCCGACGAAAAGCCGTCGCTCACTCAGAGAGGCGTTTTTGTCGGGGCGAGCCAAATCTCGACCGCGGCTTCGGCAATGGAAGCGCCTCGCACCGCTGAGCAATCCGCAGGCTCGAAATCGTGGAAGGACTACAGTTCTGTTGGTTCAAGCACGCCCGGTTTGGCCACACCTTCCCTGCGAGGAATGAACGACGCGAAGATTGGAGGTGACTCCACCGCGGAACATCTATTCTCGCGGCTGACATCCAATCCGACGTTGATTCACGGAGGGTATGGTACTTTCGCCACCCTCACCGGTGCGTTGATCTACACACTCAGCGATCCCCATTTGGCACTGCTGTCGCATGACCCGGCCAAAGCGCCGCTCGACAGCTTCGTGGACGTTACCGGATACAATGCGGCCCCCAGACTTGCTGCGAGCACCAATACCGACGATCATCATGTAGACGATTCAGTCCCGGGTTTCCTTGCGCAGGCTTCTCGCCTGCCTTCCGCGTTTGTGGCCGCTGAAAACGAAAGCGCCGCCGGAGAAGGCACTCGGGGCCACTTGAGTGATGGTACCGTAGGGGAGACTCTCCAAAAACTTGCCGGCCTCGTGCACTTCGGTCACGATGCCGGCAGTAGCGGATATAGTCACGATCAGCTGATGGGCGGCAACGTCGCTGAAAACGTTGTTCATCGCGACCCGACCGATTCCAGTTCTACCTCTTCCGGCTCTGTCTTCAACTTCGCGTCTGGGCCAAGCAGGATCAATCTTGCGGCCTTCGGAGCCCTTGCCAGGCTTCATATGACAGCAGCAAGCAAGTCCATACCGCCACACACCGTCGCTTGGATCTTCAACTCCGCAACCAATGAAACGATCGTCTATGTGAATGCGACCGATCGTGTTCTGGAGATCGGAGATCGCGACCTGTTGGAAATCCATCTGCAGGGGATTGTATCCATCGCAGAATCGGATTTCGTCGGCCAGCCGACGAGCGCGGCTGCCGCTCTCACCTTGGAGCAGCTCGAAGACGCGCTGACATCCGTGATTGCAATCGAAGCTATTCTGAGTACCGACAGTGCCCATGCAAGTATCGGGACGAGAGAGAGCACATTCGGGACCGCTGGAGTTTGGGACAGTCTGGCTGATGCCGGCTTGAGGACTGAATTCGCGCCGGTCCGCACAACGGAAGAGAGCGTGGATGGGACCGAGGGGTCGGCTCGCATATCACCGATCGTGCTTGCTCATGCTGCAGCGGTAACGGAAGTTGAAAGTCTTACATTGAAGAGTCAGCGGAACGATGCAGGTACCGGCCCCAGCATCGCAGCGGCCGGTAGTAACTCACAGCATGTTCTGGAGCCATGGCCTGCAAAGGAAACAGGTGCGGAGCAGACAGAAGGTGGCTTCATACCTGGGAGTGATGTCGGTGATGAGAACGAGCATCAATCCCCGGCTTCGGACCCTTCGGGAAGGTCAGGGAAGACGGCAGAAACAGGCAGCGCGGAACATGGCAAGCCGGTGCATTCAACCTCTAAAAACGCACCGGAAGCAGCCGATTTTGGTGCATCGAGCCTCGTGACAGCGCACAGGGACGACCGCGAAGGGGCGCAGCACGCTCCCGAGCAAATGTCTGCAATGGCCGGCGCCAGAGATACGGCCGACGTGAAGTCCATACCGGGCAATCGCGCTGGCAAGGACAACGCGCATGATTCACCGGCTTCGGACCGTTCGTCAGGGTCAGCGAGAACAGCCGAACAAGGCGGCCTGGACGACAGCAACTCGCACGCGTCGGAGCGAGGGTCGGCAAAGGCGGCCACGGAGACGGCCGAAGTGAAGTCCATGCCGGGCAATCGCGCCGGCAAGGACAACGCGCATGATTCACCGGCTTCGGACCGTTCGTCAGGGTCAGCGAGAACAGCCGAACAAGGCGGCCTGGACGACAGCAACTCGCACGCGTCGGAGCGAGGGTCGGCAAAGGCGGCCACGGAGACGGCCGAAGTGAAGTCCATGCCGGGCAATCGCGCCGGCAAGGACAACGCGCATGATCCACTGGCTTCGGACGATTGGTCAGGGCCAGCAAAAGCGGCCGAACCAGGCGGTCTGGACGACAGCAACTCGCACGCGTCGGAGCGAGGGTCGGCAAAGGCGGCCACGGAGACGGCCGAAGTGAAGTCCATGCCGGGCAATCGCGCCGGCAAGGACAACGCGCATGATCCACTGGCTTCGGACGATTGGTCAGGGCCAGCAAAAGCGGCCGAACCAGGCGGTCTGGACCACAGCAACTCGCACGCGTCGGAGCGAGGGTCGGCAAAGGCGGCCACGGAGACGGCCGAAGTGAAGTCCATGCCGGGCAATCGCGCCGGCAAGGACAACGCGCATGATCCACTGGCTTCGGACGATTGGTCAGGGCCAGCAAAAGCGGCCGAACCAGGCGGTCTGGACCACAGCAACTCGCGCGCGTCGGAGCGAGGGTCGGCAACGGCGGCCACCGAGACGGCCGAAGCAAAGGCCATACCGGGCAATGGCCTCGGCAATGACAATGAGCATCATTCCTGGACTCCAGCCTATACGCGCGAGTCAGCGAAGATGGCAGAGCCCAGCGGCGTGGAGCAGAGTAACAAATGGGAGCACTCGACCTCTGCTCACGGCCCGAAGGCTGACGAAAGTGTTGCAACGGCGGAGCCGGAGCCTGTAAAGGCGACAACCACCGAGTTGGCTGAAACTGTCTTCATGTCCGAGAAGAGTGTCGGTGAGGGCGACAATCATCGTGCATCGAACGCAAGCGCGTCGGCAGCAGTGGCCACGGCAAAACTGGCTGACCTGCAGCATAGCAATTCAGGATACAATTCACACTCGGCCTCCGCAAAGGCATCAGCAGCAGCCGAGATCGCCGAATCGAGCGCCACAAAAGGCGATAGTGCAGGGAACGGAAACTCGCAGCACGCTACGCAACCTGCTGCAATCGCATCGGTGGCCGCACAGCCGGCTAAAGCTGCGTTCGAGACCGGCGGCGCCGATCAAGATCGGGTGTTCCGCTTCGACAGCGACGCAACTCCTTTCACTCCCATCGTCAGGTTTGAACCTAGAGAGGTCCACATTCCGCTCGATCCACGCGCAAAGCCCGATCAGGCGGCCACCCTCGATATCCTCGTCAAAATCCTACCCAACGCACTGGACGATCCCGCGGCCAACCATGGCAATAACGGACCCCATCACGCCCCTGTAGCTGCGCATCATGACCTGCTGATTTGAAATGTTACATTGTCTCGCGAGCAGGACGCAGGGCCGATGTTGAACAGCCTGCTCCGTATACTGGTCGGTTGATATGCGGCCTAGATCCTTGAGTGGCCGGCCGTGGGATCAACCGTGCCGTGGACAGCACGATCTCTCGAAAAACGCCACCCGACAAGACGCGCCTTGGGTGGCCTTCCTGAAAGATACTCTTAGACTTGAAATGCTCCTTATGCATTGATAATCCTCGATAACTCATTGAAATCGCAGAAAATGCGACCGCCCTCCGAGCGCACCACCTCGCGCTGCACGCCGCGATTCGGAACCAAAGCCCTCGCCTCGCATTCGCAACTGGTCGCCGAATGCGCTTGAAGGTGGAGGACGATGAGGGACGCTATGTCCGATGTTGCCGAGATCCGCGGCGCCGTTCACCTGTGCATCGACATGCAGAACATTTTCGCCCCCGACGGCCTTTGGGCGACGCCCTGGATGGAACGGGTGCTGCCGACGGTCGTCTCGGTCGTTGCGCGCCACGCAGAGAGAACAATCTTCACGCGCTTCATCACTCCGCAGGATCCGGAGGATCGCCCGGGGCAGTGGCAGAGTTATTTCCGCCGCTGGCGCCAGGCCACGCGCAGGCATCTGCCGTCATCGGCTCTGGAGCTCGTGCCGGCCTTGGCACGTTTCGTTCCGCCGGCGGCAATGATCGACAAGCCGGCCTATTCCGCGTTCAGCAATCCCGGTCTTGCGAGCCTGCTGGTCGAGAAGAACGTCGGCACCGTCGTGATATCGGGCGCGGAGACGGACGTCTGCGTGCTCTCGACGGTCCTGAGCGCCGTCGATCTCGGCTTCAGGATCGTCCTTGTCGAGGACGCGCTGTGCAGCTCGTCCGACGTCGGCCACGACGCGCTCATGACGATGTACCGCACCCGCTTCCACGGCCAGGTCGACCTGATGACAGCGGAAGAGCTGGCCGAGGTCTGGCGGGAGTAGGGTCCGACGTCATTGAGCCGCGCAAGGTCCTCCCACGAGGCGGATCAAGCGACCGCGATGTCGGCCGCCACCGGTCTCGCATGCGGCGGCCGAGCATCGTCCGCGCCGGACCGCATGCTCAGGTAGGTTGGGTCGAAGCCGGCGAGCCGGACCAGGCCCGGCCAGTCCGTGATGGACAAGGTCTTACCCTGCCATTGCAGCAGATGGCAGCGGCGCAGCTCCTGGATGGTGCGGTTGGCATGGACCGGGGAGATGCTGCAGGCTGCGGCGAGGTCGGACTGGGTGAAGGGCGAGGACAACCTGAAATCCCGGGCAAGCCCGACAGTTTGCAGCCGCACCGTGATCTCGCAGAGCAGGTGCGCCACGCGTGTCAAGGCGTCCCGGCTGCCGAGGTTCACCGTCCAGTTGCGCTGGATCGCGTGATCGGCAAGCAGCATCAACAGCAAGGCGTGCGACATTGCCGGAGATCGCACCGCGAGCTCGCGAAAGAAGCGGTGCGGCACGAGCGCGACGATTGCGGAGCCGAGCGCGGTCAGGTTGCCCTCGATGCGCGGCCGATACAGGCTTTGCAGGTTGGCGATGTCGCCGGGCACGCAGATCGCGGTGATCTGGCCATCTGCGCTTTCGTCATTCTGCCAGGACAGATATCCCTGGAGCACCAGGCAGCATTGCGTTGCCTCATCGCCGTGCCGCAGGATGGTCTGATGCGCGCCGAAATGCGCGATGCTGCTCGGCATGTCCGCAAGCAGATCGAGATGTTCCGGGGTCAGTTCGACGAGGCTCGTCAGGCGGTCGGCCAGCCTCGAGAAAGCAAATCCTGCCTGCATTTGATCTCCGACGGCCCCCGTCGGCCCAAGTGTGGCCGATAATGACGGCGGAAAGCATTAACGTTTGATAGGTTCGTCTGGAGTATCGGCGAGGCAGCAGGCCGCTTGCCGATACAAGATCCTCACGTTCAATTGACGTTGTCGCCGAGCATGTTGCGGACGCCTGTGGTCACGGCGGCGAGGCCGCGCGTGCCGTGCATCAGCGCGATCTCGCCCTGCTGCTCGTGGCGGATGGCATGCGCCATGATGCGCAGACGAGGGTCGCCGCGGCTGTGCCACATCTGGTCGGCCATCCTGACCGCACCGCGGTGATGCCGGCTCATCGCCTCGACGAACAGCGTGTCGAACTGGTCCGGCGGCGCGGTCTTGACCTGGCGCATCTCGGCCGGCGTCAGGAAGCCCGGCATCGCCGCCCGCTCCTCGGTGCTGCAATCGGGCATCTCCGTGTCGAACCAGCTCAGCCACCAATTCTCGAATATGCGGTTCTCTCCGGTCTGGCTCGCGACCATCAGCATTGCGAGCTTGCGCAGATGCGGATCCTGCGCGCGCTCGGCAGCCGTCCGCGCCAGCTCGATGCCCTGGGCATGATGCGTTGTCATGTGACGGATGTAGGCCTGGTCTTGATCCCTGTCGCGGCCCATCCACGGCGGCTCGTAACCATGACCGCCGAACAATGCGACCGCCCCAAGTAGCGCAATCACGGCCAGCGCGCCGGTGATCCACATATTCGTGAACCGCACGTCGCTGTCAGGCGCAGTCCCGCGCCTCCAGCGCAGGCGCGCGAACAGGGGATACATCACGGCGGAGGAGCCATGCACCAGCAGCCCGATCCAGTAGGGTTGTTGCAGCGTGAACAGCGGCTGCCAGAATGGAAACAGCGGCACCAGCACGAACCATTCCATGCCTGAAGAGAACGCGGCCCAGGGCAGCGCCAGCAGCAGGATCGTCATCGGCCGCAAGTCGGCCGTCCAGCGTCCGAGCACGCCGAAGAAAACCAATGCCCAGGAAAAATCGGCCCATTGGTGAAAGGCGATCCCGGCCAGGATCGCGCTCCAGGATGGCTCGGAGCTGATCGCCCAGTCGCGCGCAGGAATCGCGGCAACCGTCATCCAATCGACCGCCGCATCGCGGCCGATTCGGGCAGCGAAGAGCTGGCTGACGATTGTCGAAAACGTGCTGCTGATCAGGCCGAGTGCGGCCGCGGCAATCCAGCGCGAACGCCGCCGCTCGTCGGTGGTGCGCCGCGCCCCACTCGTGAGTGCTGGTCGCGGCTCCGCGTTCACGTCAGCTGCTTGAGCTTCTTCAGCGGATTGAGTTCGCTCGGCTTGTCCTGTTCGTCGCGCCCGCGCTCGGCCTGCGCCTTGCCGTCATCGTGCAGATCCTGGTCGCCGATGATCTCGCCGACGGCCTGCTTGGTCTTGCCGGCGATCCGCTGCTGCAGACCTTTGGTCTTGCCCATGAGCTGCCTCCGATATGTCCTGCCGTGGCTCACGCCGCTACCCCGGCGCCTAAAGGGGGCGTGGGCGCCGGGGCTGCGGTCTTGCAAATCGCCTCCGGCGGCGGGGGGAGACGCCGGAAGCGTTGATCAGACTCTTCGCGACGCGGATGGTTCCTCCTGATATCACCGAGGCTCGAGTGCGATGATCACGCCTTCGTTGCCCCGGAGCAGGATGGACGCATCCGGCACCGGCTCGGGCGGCCGATCCAGATGCGTCGACATCAAGAGACGGCCGCGACCTTGCCAGTGGAATTTCCGCGGTTCGGCCGCGAGATTGAGCGCGACCAGAATTTCGTTGCGGCCTTCCGTCCGTTTGAAGGCCAGGACATCGTTCTGCGAGCGCAGCGGCTCGTAGCCGCCCCGTTGCAGGCCGGCATGCTCGCGCCGCAGCGCCATCAGCGCGCGAAACAGAGCGAGGATCGAGCGCTCGTCGCGCTGCTGTGCGGCGACATTGGCTGCACCATCGGGCGGCTCGAGCGGTAGCCATGGGCGGCCCGTCGTGAAGCCGCCATCGGGGCTGTCATCCCACCGCATCGGTGCGCGTTCGGGATCGCGGCACAGGCCATAGCCGGGCACGAGCTTCTCGAAGGGATCGCGGACGCGGCCCTGCGGAATCGGCACGCGCTTGCGGCCGATCTCGTCGCCCATGAAGAAGAACGGCGTTCCCCGCAGCGTCATCAGCAGCATCGCCAGCACGCGCATCTGCGCCTCGCCGATCTTGCTCGCGATCCGCTGCTTGTCGTGGCCGCCGATGACCCAGACCGGCCAGGCACCGTCAGGGATGGCGTTGAGATAGGCGTCGACCGTGGCCTGCAGCGAGAGGGCGTCCCATTTTGAATCGAGCAGGGCGAAATTGAGCGGCAGATGCAGGCGCGGCCGGTCGTTGCCGTAGAAGTGGCCGATGCGGTCGGTCTTGCCCTGGACCTCGCCGCACAACATCCGTCCGGGATAGGCGTCGATCACCTCGCGGATGAACTCGATGCAATCCATCGTCTCGGGCCGATCGTCGGTGAACACCGTCGTGTGCCGCTGCGGCGGCGGCTTGCCCTCGGCTTGCGGATTCGCCGGATTGTCGCGCAACAGCCGGTCCTTGATCAGGACCGCACTGGCGTCGACGCGAAAGCCGTCGACGCCGCGGTCGAGCCAGAACCGCATGGCATCGGCGATGGCGGCCCTCACGTCCGGGTTGCGCCAGTTGAGGTCGGGCTGCTCCACCAGAAAGGAATGATAGTAATATTGTCGGCGCGCCTCGCACCATTCCCAGCCGCTGCCGCCGAACCGGCTCAGCCAGTTGTTGGGCGGCCCGCCGTTCTCGGCAGGATCGGCCCAGATGTACCAGTCGGCTTTCGCGCTGTTGCGCGAGCTTGCGCTCTCGACGAACCAAGCGTGATCGTTCGCGGTGTGATTGGGAACGAGGTCGAGGACGAGCCGGATGCCCGCACCGTGCAGCGCCTCGAGCAGGCGATCGAATTCCTCGAGGCTGCCGAAGGAGGGATCGATCGAACAATAGTCGGAGATGTCGTAGCCGAGGTCGCGGAAGGGGCTTTTGTAGATCGGCGTCAGCCACACCGCATCGACGCCGAGCCATTTCAAATAGTCGATGCGCGACATCAATCCGGCAAGGTCGCCCTTGCCGTCGCCGTTCGAGTCCTGAAAGGAGATCAGCGCGATCTCGTAGACGACGGCGGATTCCCACCACGCAGCTTCGTCACGGGACTCGTCGCTCATCACCTTGCTTCACCTCGTTTTGCCCAGCGTGCGTTGCGATCTGTCTCGCGGCAGTGCGGACGCTCTCGATGCCCTTGGGAAATCCGCTGCGGTTCGGATAGAGCTTGCGCCGTGCATCGCGCGGCGGGCGGCGTGGCCTGGTGTCCTGCGCGGCGCGGTAGTCGAGCACGGCGATGCCGCCGACCATCAGCAATGCGAGCGCGACATTGCCCTTCTTGGGATTGTCCGCCGTCAGCCCGGACAGCAGCGCGGCGGCATCGAGGCCGTCGCCGCCGACGCGAGCCCACAGGCCGGCGTTTTTCTCGACCGACAGCGTCATGATCCCGGCCATGATTTCGCGCACGCCGAAGGCGCGGACGAGGGTCTCATGGCCTTCCATGCCCAGCGTGTGCGTGACGCGCCTCGGCGCGAACAATTCGACGACGCCGAGGCCGATGCTGAACCAGCCGAGTGCGCGCGCGAGCTGGTCCGCCGGCTGCTTCAGGCTCGGTCCGCCCTCGACGATCTTGGGGTCGCCCTTGGTGCGAACGATGTTGGAGAAGTGAAACATGGCTGGCTCCTTCAGGGCTTCAGTACGACCTTGACGCAGGAATCGCGCTTGTCGCGAAACACCTGGTACATCTCCGGCCCCTGGGCGAGCGGGACGGTGTGGGTGATGACGAAGGACGGGTCGATCTCGCCCTCTTCGATGCGGCGGAGCAGGTCGTCGGTCCAGCGGTTGACGTGGGTCTGGCCGGTCCGCATCGTCAGGCCCTTGTTCATGAAGGCGCCCATCGGGAGCATGTCGGACAGGCCGCTGTACACGCCCGGCACCGAGATGATGCCGCCGGGGCGGCAGACATAGATCATCTCGCGCAGCACGTGGGGCCGGTCGCTCTCGGCCATCACCATCTGCTTGGCGCGGTCGAGCAGAGTGTCGGGCAGCGATGGCATCACATGAGATTCCATGCCGACGCAATCGATGCATTTTTCCGGGCCCTTGCCGTCGGTCAGCTCCTGGAGCCGCTCCACCACGCTCTCGGTCTCGAAGTTGATCGTGGTGGCGCCGCCGGCCTCGGCCATGCTGAGCCGCTCGGGCAGGCAGTCGATCGCGATCACCTGGTTGGCGCCGAGCAGGATGGCGCTGCGGATCGCCATCTGCCCGACCGGGCCACAGCCCCAGATCGCGACCGTATCGGTCGGCTCGATGTCGCATTGCGCGGCGGCCTGCCAGCCGGTCGGGAAGATGTCGCTGAGGAACAGCAATTGCTCATCCGGGATGCCGGCCGGAACCTTGATGTGGGTGGCGTCGGCAAAGGGCACGCGGAGATATTCGGCCTGGCCGCCGGGATAGCCGCCGGTCAGATGCGTGTAGCCGAACAGGCCCGCCGTCGTGTGTCCGAACACCTTGTCGGCCAGATGACGCTTGCGGTTCGTGGTCTCGCACACCGAGAAATTGCCGCGCTTGCATTGGTCGCATTCGCCGCAAATGATCGTGAACGGCACGACGATGCGGTCGCCCTTCTTCAGTTTGCCGTCGACTCCCGAGCCGACCTCGACCACTTCGCCCATGGTCTCGTGGCCCATGATGTCGCCGGGCAGCATGCCCGGGATGAAATTGTGAAAGAGGTGCAGGTCGGAGCCGCAGATGGCGCAGCTCGTCACCTTGATGATGGCATCGCGCGGATCCTGGATCTCCGGGTCGGTGACGGTGTCGCACCGGATGTCCTCCTTGCCGTGCCAGACCAGCGCCTTCATCGTCCGTCCTCCCGGTTGAGCCACGTGCCATCTAAGTCCAGGCACGAACGATGGTTGCTATCGCCGCGCGCAAATTCTTCGCACTGCGCAAATAGGAACGAGAGAGCAGGGCAGAGATTGAGCGTGATCACCTCATTCCAAAGGCTCAATCACAAGGGTTTGCCGCATGTCCGCCAATCAGCTCGCCGTCGTCACAGGCGCCTCAACCGGTATCGGTCTGGAACTTGCAAGGTGCTGCGCGCAGGCCGGATTCAACCTCGTGATCGCGGCCGACGAGTCCCAGATCGAACGCGTCGCCGTCGATCTGCGCCGGCTCGGCGGCAGCGTCGAGCCGGTCGAGGCCGATCTCGCTACCGACGAGGGCGTCGACAAGCTCTGCGCCGCGGTCGGCGACCGGCCGATCGATGCGCTGCTGGCCAATGCCGGAATCGGCCTCGGCAAGGCGTTCCTGGACCAGGACTTTGCCAGGGTGAAACACCTCATCGACACCAACATCACCGGCACGCTGTATCTGATCCACCGCGTCGGCAATGAGATGCTTCGCCGCAATGCCGGCCGCATCCTCATCACCGGCTCGATCGCCGGCTTCATGCCGGGCAGTTTCCAGGCCGCCTACAACGCCAGCAAGGCGTTCCTCGATTCATTCTCATTTGCGCTGCGCGAGGAGCTGCGCGACAGCGGCGTCACCGTGACCTGCCTGATGCCAGGGGCGACCGAGACCGAGTTCTTCCGCCGCGCCGACATGATGGACACCAAGGTCGGCACCGACAAGAAGGACGGCGCCTACGATGTTGCCAAGGCCGGCTTCGATGCGATGCTGCGCGGTGAGGCCGATATCGTCACCGGGCTGAAGAACAAGATCCAGACCACGGTCGCGAACGTCACGCCGAACGAGATGCTGGCCAAGCAGCACCGCAAGATGGCGGAGCCCGGTACTGCAAGGTCTTAGAGCGACGCGCGTGCAATGTGGCGGCGCGCACGAACCGTTTTGCGAAGAGAAAAGAGAAAGAAGACCCCGATTCACATAGCCTAATGCGCCGCGGCCCTCAAACCGTCAAATTGTACGGGCTGAACCAAGAGGGGGGGCTGCTCTGGCGATGGATCGCATCGAACAGGCCTTTATCGCGACTGCCGTTACGGGTTTTCTCGTGATGATGGTTGCGATCGTCTGGATGATGATGAGCTGAAGGTGGGGAGCTTGCCGTCTTGCGCATCGCGCTACCTTACGCCGCAGTTATCCTGTGCCTGGCGGTGACCGCGTGGCTTGCTTTCGCGCATCTATTTTGATCGTCGCCCGGCTGCGAGCTTTCAACCGCTTTTGCTAGACCGGCTGTTCGGCGATGAGTCCGGTGAGCTTCCGTGCCATCGCCGCAAGATCGATCGGCTTTTCCAGGAGCGGCACGTTCTGAAATTCCGGACTGAGTGTGATCTTGTCGTATCCGGTGGTGAAAAGGAAGGGCACGTTACGCGCTCTCAGCTCGCGGGCGATCGGAAAGATCATCTCGCTGCGGATGTTCACGTCGAGCACGGCGGCGTCCAGGACGCTGCCGTCGTGCAGGATCTTGAGCGCGTCTTCGAGATCGCCGACAGGACCGGCGATCTCGGCGCCCAGCGCGCGGAATGTCTCGCCGATGTCATCGGCGAGAAAATACTCGTCCTCGACCACGAAGATGCGGCGCCCCTTGAGCTCTGCGCGCTGATGCGACGATGTCTCCATGCTGTCTCGGCCTCCCAACGCATAGGAACATAAGCCGGCGATCCGCCTTGGTGCAAACTGCAAACGATGCAATTGGAGGCGGGTTCCATGGGCAACCGCGACATCATTGTCATCGGGGGCTCGGCCGGGGCGACCGCTCCATTGAAGCAGATCCTGAGCCGTCTGCCGGCGGATCTGCCGGCCGCCGTCTTCATCGTGCTGCACATCCCGGCCCAGGGCATCGGCATCCTTTCCACGGTCGCCAGCAGTGCCGGCCCGCTCCCCGTCCGGCAGGCCGAAGACGGTATGAAGATCGAGCCCGGTCAGATCTACCTGGGTGCTCCGGACCATCATCTTCTCGTCACGGAGGACCGCATCTTCCTCGGCCGCGGCCCGCGGGAGAACATGGTGCGGCCGGCGATCGATGCGTTGTTCCGCTCGGCCGCGCTCTATCACGGGCCGCGCGTCATCGGCGTGCTCCTGAGCGGCCTGTTGTCGGACGGCGCGGCCGGCCTCAACGCCATCAAACGCTGCGGCGGGATGGCCGTGGTGCAAGACCCCGCGGACGCGATCTCGGACGAGATGCCGCGGCGCGCCATGGAGGCGACCACGGTCGATCTCTGCGTCCCCGGCGCCACCATGGGCGATGTGCTGTCCGAACTCGTCAGGGAGCAGGCCGGCGCCGCGCTGCCGATCCCGCCGGAGATCCGGCTCGAGGTCGAGATCGCGGCCGGCGAGCGGATCGGAAGCGACAATCTCGCCTCGATGGCTGACCCTGTCGCCCTGACCTGTCCAACCTGCGGCGGGGTGCTCTCGGAGGTCAAGAACGCCCGTCCGATGCGCTTCCGCTGCCAGGTCGGCCACGGTTTCACCGCCGATGCGCTCGCCAAGGAGCAGGAGGGGCGCGTCGACGAAGCCCTACGCGTGGCATTGCGGATCATCGAGGAGCGGGCGGAGCTGGTGCAGCGCATGGCCGCCGACGGCCGGCGCAGCGGCAGGGCTGCCGTCGCCGAGATGTACGAGGCTCGGGCGCTCGAATACCGCGAATATGCCGACATGATCCGGCGCGTCGTGCTAAAGTCGCTCGATCCTTCCGTAGGCAAACGGGAGGCGTGAAGGCGTCGCCATGGCCATCTCCCTTGCCGAACGCACCGCACAGCTCGACGCCGAGCAACGCCTGCTGGTGAAGGCGGAACAGGACATCGAGGAGGGCTGGAAGCGCATCCGCAATCAAGAAGATTGCGTGCGTGAACTCATGGCGAGCGGACACGACACGCGTCAGGCGGAGCGGCTGGTCAGCCTGCTCAAGCAGACCCTGGTCGAATGGGAGCGCCACCGCGTCCTGATCGAGCAGCGGGTCGAGTATCTCCGGCAAGAGGTCGCGGCTGGGTAGTTGGCGGGGGGGGGGTCGCACGGCAGCTCTCCTGAACTCCGCGCTGAGCTCAAACATGACATCGAGCTGCCGCTCCGCGTACCGGCGCCAACGCTCGTTCTCGGCCAGCAGGCGGTGAGCGTCCGCCGTTGCGCGCTCGGCGCGCCTGATCAGAACGGCGAGTTCCTCGGAGATCGGCATCGCTGGTTCCTCCGCCGCCGGCCAAGTATGGACCTGGTGGCCGAGGCTGACAACGCTGAAGGCCTCGGGGACATTTTTGCGTTTGATCTGTTGGGATAATATTGATTTCTGCTATTTGCAGGAGCCGGGCGCCTGTTGGTCCCGGCGAGCAAACGAGAGCCACCAGAGCCATGCACGACGTCGGCGACCAGCCGGTCCAAGGAGAGCGCCAGATCAAAACTCCGCTGGTCATAGGGGTGGGCGCCTCGCCTGGTGCACTGGACAGCATCGAGCGCTTCTTTGCCAAGCTGACCGTAGGCGCCGATCAGGCCATCGTGCTGGCGCTTCAGCATCACGAGACTTACGACGAGCAGCGGATGCGCGGGATCGTGCAGGCCTCCAATGGCGGCAAGGTTGCCGATATCGGTGACGGCCACGCGATCCAAGGCGGCATGGTCTACCTGTGCCCGCCGGCGATGATCACCACGATCCAGAACAACCGCTTCGCGATCCGCAAAGCCGAGCAGGCGCCCGGCGAGCGCGCCACGATCGACAGCTTCCTGGTCTCGCTGGCGGAGGAGCGCGCCGAGCAATCGATCGGCGTCATTCTTGCCGGCACCGGCGGTGACGGCACGCTCGGCACGGCGACACTCAAGGATCACGGCGGCCTCGCCATCGCCGAAAAGCTGGCAAGCCAGGATGAGGCCGAGCATCTGCGCAACGGCAACACGCCCGCCGCCATCGCCGACTATGTGCTTCCGCCCGAGGATATCCCCGAGCACATCCAGGTCTATGCCCGTCATCTCAGGCGTCTGGAGGAGAAGCAGGGCTTCGACGAAGTGCTGGCTGCGGCCGCTAGCTCGCTGTCGCGCATCGCCGACATCCTGCGCAACAAGACCGGCAACGATTTCCACGGCTACAAGCAGAACACCTTCCTGCGCCGGGTGCAGCGGCGCATGCAGGTGGTCCGGATCGACGACATTGCCGACTATGTGGATTTCCTTCGCAACGACAAGGACGAAGCCCAGAATCTCTTCAACGACCTCTTGATCGGCGTCACCGAATTCTTCCGCGACAAGCGCGAGTTCGAGGTGCTGGAGACGCAGATCATTCCGAAGATCTTCGATGGCAAGGGAGGGGGCCAGCAGGTCCGCGTCTGGGTGCTCGGCTGCGCCACCGGCGAGGAGGCCTATTCGATCGGCATCCTCTTGCGCGAGCACATGGCGCGGATGGATTCCGTGCCGCAGGTCCAGATCTTCGCCACCGACATCGATGGACGGGCGCTCACGACCGCCCGCGTCGGCCGCTATCGCACCAATATCGAGGCGGATATGACCAGCGAGCGGCTGGCGCGCTGGTTCGTGCGCGAGGGCGATACCTATTGCGTGGTGAAGGAGCTGCGCGAGATGTGCATCTTCTCGCAGCACAACGTCATCAAGGATGCGCCGTTCTCCAAGCTCGATCTCGTCTCCTGCCGCAATCTGCTGATCTATCTCAACGCCGAGCTGCAGAACCGGGTGATTCCGCTGTTTCATTTCGCGCTGTTGCCGGAGCGCTATTTGTTCCTCGGCAATTCCGAGAACGTGACCCGGCATCCGAAGCTGTTCGCGCCGGTCGACCGCCGCGCCCGGATCTTCAAGAAGCTCGAGACGGGAACGCGGCTGCCGCCGGAATTTCCGATCACGACCGCGGCCGGCAGGGTGCCGGTCGAGGTGCCGGCGATGCGCTCGTTCGGGCCCGACGTCGGCCTCGAGCGACGCGCGCAGCGCATCGCGGAGCGCTATGCGCCGGCCTATGTCATCACCGACGAGAATTTTCAGGTCCTGCATTTCTCCGGGCGCACCGGCCGCTACATCGAGCCGACGGCGGGCGCCGCCACGCTCGACCTGCTGCAGCTCGCGCACCGCGATCTCCGGCTGGAATTGCGCACAACCCTCAGCCGCGCCGCCGACATCAACGAGCCGGTTCATGCAGAGCAGGTGCAGCTAGGCGTGAACGGTCACCGCGTCCTCGTCGACATCACCGTCGAGCCGATCCATGACGGCATCGGCGGCCACCGCAATTTCGTCGTTCTGTTCAAGGACGGCCCGCTGCGAACCATCGAATCCGACCAGAGCAATCCCAACGCGCTGGTGCGCACCGAGCACGTCGAGCGCCTCGAAAACGATCTGCGGGCCACGCGCGAGCGCCTCCAGGCGACCATCGAGGAGCTCGAAAGCACCAACGAGGAGCTGAAATCCTCAAACGAGGAATATCAATCGCTGAACGAGGAGTTGCAGTCCGCCAACGAGGAGCTCGAGACCTCGCGCGAGGAATTGCAGTCGGTCAACGAGGAGCTGACCACCGTGAACGGCGAGCTGGCACACCGCGTCCAGGAGCTGACGCGCGCCACCAGCGACCTCAAGAACTTCCTCGAGAGCACGCAGATCGCTACGGTCTTCCTCGACAACGATCTGCGCGTGATGAACTTCACGCCCGCGATCACCCAGCTCCTGCATCTGGTCGAGACCGACACCGGCCGGCCGATCAGCCATATCAAGGCCCGCATCCCGATCGAGGAGCTTTACGACGACATTCGCCGGGTGCTGCGCACGCTCGCCAGCATCGAGCGCGAGCTGAGCGCGCCGGATAGCGGCACGCGCTACATCGTGCGCATCCTGCCATATCGCAGCGTCGACAATTTCATCGCGGGTGTCGTCATTACCTTCATCGACGTCACCGCAATCACCCGCGCCGAGGAGCGGCAGCGCCTGCTGCTGGCCGAGCTCCAGCACCGGGTTCGCAACACGCTCGGCGTGGTGCGCTCGATTGCGCGCCGCTCGGCGGAAACGAGCTCAACCGTGGAGGAATACGCCTCCCATCTCGACGGCCGTTTGAATGCCTTCGCCCGCACCCAGGCGCTGGTGACGCGCGATCCCGAGGGCGGCGTCGATCTCGAATATCTCGTGGTCGAGGAACTGCTCGCCTATAATGCCAGGGAAGGCGAGCAGATGCGGGTCTCCGGCCCGAAGGTCCGCTTCCAGCCCAAGGCCGCCGAGACCTTCGCGCTCGCGATCCACGAGCTCGCGACCAATGCGCTCAAATACGGTGCCTTAAGTCAGCCGAGTGGACGTGTCGATGTGACCTGGCGCGTCGATGAGAGCACCGATCCGGCGGAGCTGGTGTTCGAGTGGCGCGAGCGCGGCGGGCCGCGCGTGACGGCAAGGCCGCGAAAGGGATTCGGAACCGAGCTTCTGGAGCGCACGCTGGCGTTCGAGCTGAAGGGGCAGACCACGATGACATTCAACCCGGCCGGGTTGCAATGCACCATCACCATCCCCCTGACCAAGCGTGCCTTCCACACACCGGTGGTGGCCGCCTGATGCCGCTGTCGACAGCCGATCGCAGCGTTTTGGAGCCGGCCATTCGTCGGCTGAGCGCGCTACGGCCGTTGTCGAACGAGGCTCGCGCGTCGCTGGAATACGCCATGCTCGAGGGTCTTCAACGTGCCGGATCCGGCGAGGATCTGATCACCGAGGGTGATCGCGTCGATGGCGTCCGAATCCTGTTGTCGGGCTGGCTCGGCCGCTACAAGACGCTGGAGGACGGCAGGCGCCAGATCGTCAATTTCATCTTCCCGGGCGAAAGCTGCGATGCGCACGCTTACCTGCTTTCGGAGATGGACCATTCGATCGTGGCGCTGACGCCCGTGGTCTATGCCGAGATCAAGCGCGCGCGATTCGAAGGTCTCCTCGCCAACAACCCCACGGTGTCGGAAGCCTTCTGGTGCGAGACGTTGCTCAACAGCGCGATCCAGCGAGAATGGGCGATCAATCTCGGCCGCCGGGTCGCGCTGGAGCGCGTGGCGCATCTGTTCTGCGAAATCGTCGAGCGGCTGCGCCCGGTGGGAATGGTCGACGGCAATTCCTGCCTCATGCCCGTGACGCAAACGGATCTCGCCGATACCACCGGACTTTCCGTCGTTCACCTCAATCGGACGCTCCAGGAGCTGCGCGCGGCGAAGCTGATCGTGCTGCGCGAGCGGACCCTGACCATCCCGGACCTCGATGCGCTCAAGAACGCGGCGCTATATTCGCCTAGCTATCTCGGGATCTACCGGGCGACTGAAGCGGTCCGTTGACGCCGTTCCGTTCCGGCCAGACGAGTCGTTTCGCTGAGATGGGCCGGAACAGGATGTCGTCCTGCTCGCAATCACGCCTGTTTGGGGCGCTGTCCGTCCTGCACATCATCATCGTCTTCACTTGGAAAGGGCTCGTGAGTTTTCCGGCCCAGAAACGTATCCGGTCGAGGAAGCGTCAATACCTCCAGCGATTCACGGATCGCCTTGCGAACCTGCTCCACGTGCTTCTCATCGGACTGCAATGGATAACGAGTCGGCTTCGCCATCAGGCGCTCCCCCGGGTCATGCAGGCGGGAGCACCATCGGTCTCTCAGCCACCGGCGCCTACGGGCAGAGCCACAGCCAGTGATGAGATCACCGTACACCCGTTGTGGCGTGTCAGCTAAGGAAATCGGGGATCTGCCTATCAATTCCTGTGTCGGGCTACCGATGCGTGGTTGAGGGCGGTCCGGCGGGGTTGTGACGGCTTGATCCAGGTTAATCGGCGACGCTTTTTGAGCCGTTGGCGCCATTTGAGTAACCTATGCAAGTGCGCGCTCGCGACTCTCCGTCGCATGATGCCTGATGCCAGAGACCCTATTTGCCCGCGCAACACGCGTTATCGAAGAGAGCCGCGCCCTCCGGGAGCAGCACAGACAAGTCGCGGGACGCTACGGCGACGCGGTGAACGATTTGCGCCTCGCCATCATGGACAGCGCCATGCTTCGCTCCGAGATCAGGGCTCGCCGCGACAACGAAGAATCCTAACTCCGGTCTTTTCGCCGAAACAGGCAACCGTTCCCTTTCTGGAACGTTAGATCGTTGGCCAGGCTGTGTAGCCTGGCATCAACACCCGTCGGAACGCAACGGCGCGCTCGACCTCATGCACCAGGAGGACGCCTCATGAGGACGCGACATCGGTTCAAGCAAGTCGACACTCTGGAAGCGCGGCTCGCCGCCGAGGCGGAGCGGCTCCGTGAACAGGCCAGCTTGCTTCCGCCCGGCGCGGCGCGCGACGAAGTCCTGCGCAAGGCGCGTCAGGCGGAAACTGGGTCTCAGATGAGCGAGTGGCTGCGGTCGCCGGGCCTGCAGCCGCCAAGCTAGCCCGGCGCGATGCGCGTCGTCAGCGCCGCTTCGCGGCCTTGCTTCGCCGATTGTACGGGGAGCGGTTGACCGGCCGCAGCGAAATTCCTTCGCGTTGCGCCTTGCTGCGAATGGCCGTGACGGGGCGCTGCAGCTTGATGCTCATCACGCCGGTCGGCGTGTTGCCTTTCGCAAGCTGCTTCAGCTTGTTCACATCCGCCGCTGTCCACGGCTCGCGCGCGCGGCGCTTGTAGGCGGGATTTGCCTTGCGCGGTCCTTTGCGGCCGATCGGCGACCCCGGGCGTTTCAATGCTGCTTTTGCCATGATGATCCTCCTTCAGGTCGTCCTTGAACATACGAATCAGCATTTCGGTTCCGGCGCAGTCCGGATCGATCGGTCCTGCGGTTGTGATTTGCGCAAAATCGCGCAGCGTTAACTTATTGAAATGCCGGAACCGGCTGTTGCGACGGAAGCTGACAAGAGAGCCTGGGCCCCGGCGCCCGATCCCCCGCCGGGGCCGATTTCCTTTCAACCGAATTGTCCACGAAAGTTCAAAAGTACAAATGACCGCCAAACGTAACCGCAGGAAACAGACCCAAACGCTTCAGGAGCGGCTAGCCGCCTTTGCCGAAAGCGCCCGCGAGCGGGCACGCGACCTGCCGCCGGGCAGGGAACGCGAGATGCTGCTGCGCCGCGCCAAGCAGAACGAAGTGACCTCGAACCTCACGGACTGGCTCAGCGCACCCGTCGCTTCAAGGCGAGGACACCCATAGTGGCAAGTATCAAGCACTACCGCGCGTTCCAGATCGATCCGGACGGGCATGTGTTCGGGTGCATCAACCTCGTCTGCGACGACGACGAGCAGGCCAAGCGCGAAGCCGCCTCGCTCGTCCTGGTGCATCGCATCGAGCTGTGGCGGCTCGATCAACGGATCGCCAAATTCGATGCGCCGCAGGAGCTTGTTCGCCAGTAGGGCTTGGGAACTGCGCGCTGGGCGCCGGGTTGGGTCGGAGGGATTCGACTTCGCCAGGAGCCAGCATGACGGACGCCGACATTCGCAAGGGGATGCCGCCCGTCAAGCTGTCGCGCGAGGAGTTCGAGCGGCGCTACAAGCGTCAGTTCGTCGATCCCGCCTTTGCTCCGCTCGGGCGCGAGCTCGATGCCATCATCGCTGCGGCCTGGGACGCCTACAGCCATTCGCGCAAGGCACCGTTGACGCGGAAGGCCGGCGCAGGCTTTTCCGACCCGAACTACGATCTTGCCATCGACTGGCTCGATGCGCGCTCAAAAATCCTGGAGGCGCAGCGTCGCCACGACGATGCCGACGAGACGCCGCGCATCCTGATCATCAACGGCTCGGCCCGCAGCGAGCACACCTGTCCCGGCGAGATGTCCAAGACCTGGCGCCTGGTCAAGGTGGCCGAGCCCGTCTTCATCGAGATGGGATTTGCCGTCGACATCCTCGATCTGTCGCGCCTCGCTTCGGAATTCGGCAAGACCATTCATCCCTGCAAGTCCTGCGTCGGCACCGCCATGCCGCTGTGCCACTGGCCGTGCAGCTGCTATCCGAACTACTCGCTGGGCCAGACCCACGACTGGATGAACGAGATCTATCCGCTCTGGGTTGCCGCCCACGGCATCCTGATCGTGGCGCCCGTGAACTGGTATCACGTGCCCGCCGGTCTCAAGGCGATGATGGACCGCATGGTCTGCGCCGACGGCGGCAATCCCGATCCGACCTCGACCCACGGCAAGAACGCCGCGGAAGCCAAGGCGATCGAGCTGAAGGGCTGGCCCTATCCGCGCCATCTCGCCGGCCGCCATTTCGGCCTCGTCGTTCACGGCGATGCGGTCGGCGCCGAGGGCGTGCGCCGGGCCTTGTCCGACTGGCTGACCGACATGCAGCTGATCTCGGCAGGGCGCTACGCCGAGCTCGACGGTTATGTCGGCTACGACGAGCCATACGCCACATCCCATCGTGAGCTCGACGAGGACCGCGAATTCCAGCAGGAAGTGCAGAATGCGGCCCGCGCGCTCGGCAATGCCGTCCGGCTCGCGCGAAGCGGGCGCCTCGATGAGCCCGGCGCCGGTCTTGCGGACCCGAACCCCAAATGACCGGCGCGCCACCCCTTGAATGCCTGATCGTCGGAGGCGGGCCGGCGGGATTGATGGCCGCGATCTATCTGGCGCGCTTCCGCCGCCGCGTCTGCGTCGTGGACGCCGGCGCGAGCCGGGCGGCCCTGATTCCGCGCAGCCACAATGTCCCCGGCTTCGTCCACGGCCTGTCCGGCGCGGAGCTGATCGAGCGGATGTCAGCCCAGCTGAACGAGCTCGCCGTCACACGCGTGGAGGCCGAGGTCACGGCGTTGCAGCGTCACGAACACGGTTTTGAAGCGAGCTGGAATGGCCGCGGGCATGCGGCCGCCACAGTCATTCTCGCCTGCGGGATCGTCGATACCCATCCGCCGTTCGCGGAGTGGCGCGCGGCGGTCGCGGACGGACTCCTGCGCTACTGCCCGATCTGCGACGCCTTCGAGGCCACCGGCCGCCGCATTGGCGTCGTCGGGCCGCTGGATCGTGCCGCCGCAAAGGCGCTCTTCCTGCGTGGCTATGCGCGCGACGTGACGCTGCTTGCGACCGGCGCGGACGACGCGAAGGCCGCAACGTCGGAGCTGTCCGAGGCGGGCGTCGGAATCGTGTTCGCGCCCGAGCTGCGCCTGGCGCGGCGAGGCGGCGGCGTTGAAGCGGATTTCGCCGACGGACGTACGGCGCAATTCGACATCGTCTATCCTGCGATGGGCGCGGAGGTCCGCTCCCAGCTCGCGATGGCGCTGGGCGCCGACCACACTGCGGACGGTCATTTGAAGGTCGACGATCACCAGCGCACGTCGATCGCCGGGCTCTACGGAATCGGCGACGTCGTCACCGACCTGCACCAGATCTCGGTCGCGTTCGGCCACGCGGCCATCGCGGCCTGCACGATCCACAACAGCCTGCCGCCGCGATTTGCGTGATGGGACGGCGGTGAGCCTCACAATCGACTGGAACCGGGAACGAAGCGCGTTGCCCCGCTTTGGTCGAGCGGAGCGGGGCGCGCAACTGGAGACAACCGATGGCTCAATCCGAAGACATGACCCGCTGCATCGCGCTTTGCATGAGCTGCTACCAGACATGTCTCGGCACGGCGATGAACCATTGCCTCGAGACCGGCGGCAAGCATGTTGAGCCGAAGCATTTCCGCCTGATGATGGCCTGCGCCGAAATGTGCCGGACCGCCGCGCACTTCATGCTGATCAACACGCCGCATCATAAGCACACCTGCGGTGAGTGCGCCGAAATCTGCACCGAATGTGCCGAGGATTGCGCCCGGATCGGCGGCATGGACGAATGCGTCGCGACGTGCCGCTCCTGCGCCCAATCCTGCCGCGCGATGGCGGCTTGAGGAGGTGCCCATGCTGGAAGAGAAACTCAAGGAAGCGATCGTCGGCGAATTGCAGCGTCAGGCCGCCGACCGGCCGCAATCGCTGAAGGTGCAGGGCGCGGGAGACGCAGCGACCTCGGAGGAGCTGACCGTCAACGGCAAGATCGACCTCGGCGCGCTTGTCATGGTGATCGCAGGATCGGTCGCCGGCGGGCCTTGAGCTCCATCGTCGATCGGCGGCCTCAGCCATACTCCTCGCCGATGCCGTATTCCCGGTAGATCTGCAGCGGGTCGAGCTCGGGAAACAGACGGCATTTGGCCTGCGCAAGATGCAGGCTCACCGCTGCCGGCTCCTTGCCGTTCGCGAGCAGCTTGCGGATGTCCTCCATATGCGCGTTCGGCTGGTGCTTAGGTTCGAGTTGCTCCAGCGCGACCAGGGCGGTCGCGAGTGCCTCGGTCAGAACCCAGTCGTCGTGGCCTGTGATTCCCTTCTTCGACATCGGAAGAACCCCACATCTGGTGGCGCTCACAGTTTACCGCGCCTTCGGCCAAATCGCCATTGAGCCGTTGCGGGCCCCTCGCGCGCGAGGCCATGGGCCATGCTCCGGCTTGCCTTATGGCCGCGTCAGGCTAAAAGGCGGCTAGTTGCGGGGGCGGCAGTATCCTTGTTGAAACAAACTTGGCGTAGACGGGCCGTATCCAGGCTCGCCGTTCCGGTCTGGGTCCCGATCCCGCACGTCGCAACACCATAGGGTTGCGACCCCCTCAAGGTTCGAGCCAGCATGGTTTTTCTCAGTTTCGTCTACCGCTTCCTCACCAATTTCGCCTTCATGGCGGTGGTCTATTTCAGCTTGAACTTCATGGAAAAGTATCCGAACCGGGCGATCCTGGCGATCCTGGTGCTGGTCTACGCCGCCATGCGCGCGGCCTCGACGCTGCGGGCGTTCTACTTCTTCCAGAAGATCGAGAAGCTGGAGGCCGAGACCAAGCGCCTTCAGGCTCCGATCAACGACGGTTCGGGCAGCACCACCGCGCGCAAGCAGGTGATCACCGACGTCGCGCGGCTGCGGCGGGACGGCGAGCTCAAGTCCTACATGGACCTGTTCTTCCTGGCGCTGATCGTGCTGCTCTGCGTCGCCGCCATCATGCGGCAATAGCAGCTAAAGCATGATCCGGAAAAGTGCGAAGCGGTTTTCCGAAAAGATCATGCATAAACAACAACCTAAAGCACGATGATGATTCATCCTAATCTCATCGCGCTTTAGGCGCGTTTTTTCAGGCTGGCGACGCGGGTCGGACGGGGCGGCATGCCCTTGGAGGCCGCGCCATTGGCCGCGGCGCTCTTCGCTGCGTTACTCTTGGGTACGATGTCGACGGGCTGCGCGGCATGATCCGCTGCAGCCGGCGCCGCCTGGGCGGTACGCCGCCCATGCAGCTTGGCCGTCTTGCCCTTCGCGCCTCTGCCCTGTGCTGCCTTGTCCTTGGCCGGATGCGGCCTCTCGGCCGCCATGGCGAGCCGGGTCGCGGCGCGCCGCGATGAGGTCGTCGACATCAGCACCTCGACCGAGCCTTCCGGAATCGCGAACAGATCGCGACCCGGGACGGGTAGGGTGGATGCGAGGTCGATCTGGCCCTTGCTCCGGCGCGGCAGCAGCGATTGATGTTCGGCCTGCGCATTGAGGTCCGCGAGCGCGGGCGCCGGCAGCGTCCTGGTCTGTGTGAAAACGAAATGCGGCACGCGCGGCCAGCGCGCGATCGGCGTCGTCTCGGTTGGCGGATGCAGCAGCCATTCGACCTGCGTGGTCGGCGTCGCCGGCCGCTCGGCAGTGGCGGGCACCACATGCACGATGCGATAGCCGCGCGCCTTGAGGTCGCGGATGATCTTGGGCAGCGCCGCCACCGTGCGGGCCTGAATGTCGTGCAGCAGCAGGATGCCCTTGCCCTTGGCCTCCAGCCGCTGGATCGCAAGCTGGTAGACGCGGTCGGACGAGACGTGCCGCCAATCGTCGGCCGGGAAGTCGGCGCTCCAGACCTGGAGGCCGCGCGAGATCAGATGGTTCTCGAGGCCCTCGGCCCGCATCAGCCCGGGAATGCGGAAGAACGGGGCGAGCTGCGACGGATCGGTCATCGCGGCTGCGGTCCATTCGATGCCGCCATTGATCTCCGCCTCGGCCTTCTCGATCGGCATCCGGTCGAAGGTCAGCGGATGGTCCATGCTGTGCGTGCCGACGGTATGGCCCGCCGCGACAAGCTTGCGCACGCCTTCCGGATTGGCCTTGGCCTGGTTGCCGACGATGAAGAAGGTCGCCTTGATGCATTCGTCGGCGAGGATCTTGAGCACCTGGTTCGAATATTTCGGGATCGGACCATCGTCGAAGGTCAGGACGACCTCATGGTCCTTCAGCGGCAGCGTCTCGCGGTACTGCATGGTGCCGATCAGCGGATGTTCGCGCGGATCGACAACGAGGGTGCGGGAGGTGCCAAGGGCGTCGGGGTGGCCGGGACAGTCGGCCGCGAGCGCGGCCGGCGAACCGGCGGTGAGCATTCCCAGACAGAGGACGATCCACGATCGCGTCCGCAAAACAACGCTACTTCCGATCATGAACCTCGTCTGCCCCCATGCAATTGACGCCTAGATAGGTCGGAGATGGCTCAAAACGGTTCAGCCGCAGCCGCTCTCATCTTCACGGGGTAGCATGAACAGAGTGTTAATTGGCCCCAAATCACCCTCATTTTGCCCGGGCGTGACATTCCGGCATCAGCGCGTATCGGCGCTCTTCTGTGATGTGCCCGCCGGGACGATGTGGACCACCCGATAGTCGTTCTCCCTCAGATACCGTAGAAACGCCGGCATCATTGCGGCCGTGCGCGCCTTGTTGTCGTGGAAGAGGATGATGCCCTTTCCGCTCGCGGCGAGGCGCTCGGTGACGAGCTTCAATTGCTGCTCGGGCGTCATCTCCTCCCAGTCGCTGGCCCATAAATCGGCCCCGAACACAATGATGCCGCGCGACTGGAGCAGGTCGAGCTGCGCTTGGGTCGACTCGAAATAGGGAAAGCGGAAGAACGGCGTCGAGGGTGTCGTCGTCGAGACTCCGTGTAGCGCCATTTCGTCTGCGGCAATGCCCCGGTCGATGTCGGCCATGGCCTTCTCGAACGGAATACGCCCCATGAACGGATGCGAGTAGGAGTGATGCCCGACGGTGTGGCCCTCGCGGGCGATGCGCTTGACCATGTCCGGGTGCTCGGAGGCGTGCTGGCCGATCAGGAAAAAGGTCGCGCGCACGCATTCCTGTGCCAGCGCCGCCAGCACTTTCGACGTCGTCGGCGGGTTCGGCCCGTCGTCGAAGGTCAGCACGACCTCGCGATCGGCCAGCGGCAGCGTCTGCGGAAAGCTCTTCAGGCCCACGCGCGGATAGGTCTTGGGATCGACGCTGAGGACGCGCGAGGTGCCGAGCGCGTCCTTGCGCGGGCACTCGGCGGCCTCCGTCTCGGCGGCGCCGATGACGGTCGCGGCATTGCCGATGACGGTTGCGACAAGCGCGCCCGCCATGGTCGAGGTCCACCTTAGTCGCAGCATCTTTGCCATTGCGCTCGGCTTTGCCTTGTGGGTATTGCCTGAAGCCTCAGCTCACACCACCGGTTCCAACCTGTCAAACGGCGAGGCGCGCCATGGATGAACATCTGGACGTTGCCCCATCGGCTGCGGATTCGGTACTCGACCACGTGCCGATGCGCAATGAAGACGGCGATATCAGGCACGAATTCGTCGAGGAGGTCGCCCGTGCGATCGAGGCCGGGGACAGCGCGGCGCTGCGTGCCTGCGTCGCGGAGCTGCACGAGGCCGATCTCGGCGATCTGATCGGCGCCCTCGAGCCCGACGACCGCGTCCGCCTGGTCGAGCTTACCGGCCGCGATTTTGACTTCTCGGCGCTGAACGAGGTCGACGAGACTGTCCGCGAGGAGATCCTCGAGGAGCTGCCGCCGGAGACGGTCGCCGAGGGCGTCCGTGAGCTCGAATCCGACGATGCGGTCGAGCTCTTGGAAACCCTCGGTGCCGAGGAGCAGGAAGAGATCCTGGAGAAGCTGCCGCTCAAGGAGCGCGTCGCGCTCGAGCGCAGCCTGCTGTACCCGGAGAACTCCGCCGGCCGCCGTATGCAGACCGAGTTCATCGCTGTGCCCCAGGATTTCACGGTCGGCCAGGCGATCGACTACATGCGCGAGACGCCGGATCTGCCCGACCGCTTCTACGAGATCTACGTTGTCGACAAGGAGCAGCACTGGCAGGGCGCGGTGCCGCTCGACGTGCTCCTGCGCACGCGCCGGCCGGTGGCACTGACCGAGCTCACCGACGAGGACCGCCGCCGCGTCTCCGTCCTGGAGGACCAGGAAGAGGTGGCGCGCATGTTCGGCAAGTACAATCTCGTCGCCGCACCCGTGCTCGACACCCAGGACCGCCTTGTCGGCGTCATCACCGTCGACGACGTCGTCGACGTCATCGAGGAGGAGGCGGACGAGGACCTCAAGGCGCTCGGCGGTGTCACCAGCGACGAAGAGCTGTCGGACACGTTCCTCACCATCGCCCGCGGCCGGTTCAACTGGCTGCTGGTGAACCTCGCCACCGCGTTCCTGGCGTCCTCCGTGCTCGGCCTGTTCGAGGGCCAGCTGGAGAAGATGGTCGCGCTCGCGGTGCTGGCGCCGATCGTGGCGAGCCAGGGCGGCAATGCCGCGACCCAGACCATGACGGTGGCGGTGCGGGCGCTGGCGACGCGCGAGCTCGGTTCCTCCAACGCCTGGCGCGTGGTGATGCGCGAGGCCCTTGTGGGCCTCGTCAACGGCCTCGCCTTCGCCGTGATCACCGGCATCGCCGCGGTGGCCTGGTTCAAGATCCCGGGCCTCGGCATCGTCATCGGGCTCGCCATCGTTTGCAACCTCGTGGCCGGCGCGCTCGGCGGCATCCTGATCCCGATGGCGCTGGATCGCGTGCGGGCCGACCCGGCGGTGGCGTCGGGCACGTTCGTGACCACCGTGACCGACGTCGTCGGCTTCTTCTCCTTCCTCGGGATTGCGACGCTCTGGTTCGGGTTGAAGTAGGTCTCACCCCATCGTCATTCCGGGGCGCGCCACTTGGCGCGAACCCGGAATCCATTTGTCCGCGTCGACGCTGCACAATGGATTCCGGGCTCGCGCTTCGCGCGCCCCGGAATGACGACAACCGTCTTTAATCCGACTTTAAGCGACCTGCCGCATCATCGCCTTTGCTTGGGGGAATGGGCATGCGGTTGCGGCTGAAGGCGGACGGACGGATCGTCGAATTGCGGGATGGGCAGGAATTTCCGGTCCAGCCGCTTTCGGTTCAGCCTACGGCCAATGCGGCGCCGGCTGACACCGGCCCGCTCGCGGTGCGCGATCTGCGCCGGCGCGCCTGCCTGACCCAGATGGAGTTCGCAGCCAGGCTCGGCGTACCCGTCGAGACCATCCGCAACTGGGAGCAGGGCAAACGCGCCCCGCGCGGCCCGGCCCGCGCACTGCTCACGGTGATCGCGCATGCCCCCGACACGGTGTTCCAGGCGCTCGCCAAGACCTGACGCCAAGACCTGACGCCAAGGCCTGACGCACAACCTCCCGTTAGGCCTGCATCGAATATCCCGCCTGGCTGCCGCGGCTTCCGTTGGCAGTATCATCGACCGGGTCCATAATGACGTCTGGGGCTGTCGCAACGGAAGAGGATTCCTCATGCTGTTCGTCGAGGCCAATGGCGCAAGGATTCCGGCGATCGGTCTCGGGACCTGGGAGCTGAGCGGAAGGCCGGCCGCGCGCGTGGTCGAGCAGGCGCTACGGCTCGGCTATCGCCATATCGACACCGCGCAGGTCTACGACAATGAGCGCGAGGTCGGCGACGGTTTGCGCGCCTCCGGCGTGCGCCGCGACGACGTATTCCTCACCACCAAGGTCTGGACCAACCATTTCGCACCCCATGATCTCGAACGCTCGGTGAAGGAGAGCCTCGCTCGCCTGCGGCTTCCCTCGGTCGATCTGTTGCTGCTGCACTGGCCCAATCCTCATGTGCCGCTCGCGGAGACGCTGGGCGCGCTGTCGCATGCGAAGACGATGGGCCTGACCCGCCACATCGGCGTCTCCAATTTCACCGTGGCACTGATCGAGCAGGCGGTCGCGCTGTCGGCGGAGCCGCTGGTCTGCAACCAGGTCGAGTATCATCCCTATCTCGATCAGGCGAAGGTACGGGCGGCCTGCGACCAGCATGGCCTTGCCCTCGTCGCCTACAGCCCGATCGCCAAGGGCCGCATCAAGTCCGACCAGACACTGGCCGAGATCGGTCGCGTCCACCGCAAGACGGCGGCGCAGGTCTGCCTGCGCTGGCTGGTGCAGCAGAATGTCGCTGCGATCCCGCGCACCTCGCGCATCGAGCGCCTGTCGGAGAACATCGAGATCTTCGATTTCGAGCTGTCGGAAGACGAGATGGACCGGATCGCCGCGCTCGCCAATCCGAAGGGACGCCTGACCGACTTTGGCTTCGCCCCGAAATGGGATTGAGAGGGACCCGGGGTATGCTAGGACCGCGGGGGCAACCCAAGATCGGTCGATGGAACTGGGGAAGATCATACGGACGGACATTGCCGCCTCGGCAATCGCCCATCTGACGCTGGTGGCGCTGATCATCGTGATCAGCGAGGTCCGTCCGTTTCATAGCCTGCCGCCCGAAACCGTCGCGGTCGACATCGTCACGCCGGAGCAGGTGAAGCAGGAGGAAACCAAGGCCGAGGAGAAGAAGGAAGAGGCGAAGCCGCCAGAGCCGCTCCCCGATCTGAAGCTGCCGAAGCCGGATATCACGGACAAGGCGGAGGCATCGAAGCCTGCGGCCAGGCCGCAGGCGGCAGCACCATCGCCATCAGAGCAGGCCTCGCCTGAGCCGCAGCAGAAGCAGCCGCAGGCCTCGAAGCAGCGTGAGGCCAACGCGCAGCCGCCGCCGCCGGCCTATCAGACGCCGCAACCGGACGTCACCATCAAGTACGGTGTCATGCTGGGCTTGCCGCCCGAATTGCCGGTCGAGCCGAAAGGCGCCAAGGATGACGGCGGGGATGCCAACGATTCAATCGCTGCGAAGCTTCCGCCCGAGGTCATCGCGGAGCTTCGCCGTCACTTGCGCGGCTGCGCCAAGCTGCCGCCCGGCGTCGCACCGACCGACAACGTCCATGTCAAGCTGCGCACCGTGTTCGCCACCGACGGCACGCTGGCGCGCGAGCCCATCCTGATCGAGGCGCCGCCGTCCGCCAAGGGCGTGGCCATCGTCAAGTCCGCAACGAGCGCGCTGCAGAACTGCCAACCCTACAAGATGCTGCCGGCCAATCTATACGGGGAATGGAAGGTGCTGGATCTGCCGTTCAGCCCGAAGGATTTCGGCGGATAGCGCGTCGTCGTGTAGTCGTGTAGCCCGGATGGAGCAAAGCGTAATCCGGGCTGCTCGCCCGGCATCTCGAATTGTCCCGGATTACGCTCGCGCTCCATCCGGGCTACGAGAGCAGGGTGTTTCGCTTCTCTGTCAATCTGCCTGCGCGAAAATATTCCACTTTACCGAAATTCGGAAACGGCGTATGTGTCGCCCATCCCGGCTCATCCTTGAGGGGCGATCATGAGGTCGTCATTGTCGCGAGCCGGGCTTGCGGTGGACGCGGCAGCGTCGTGTACGGATGCCAGGGGCAGGGCGGATTGCTCTCCGTGAGCCCGAGGCTTCGTACGGACGAGCGGCGCTGTCAGGTTCGTCGCGCCGGCATTTCGATGGCAACGTGCACAACGCCGTCGAACCCTGCGGCGCCAACGAACCGCGCGTACGGCAAAACCGTGTGGTCCTGGCCGTCGTTGCTACGGTCAAGCTCTGGCGAATGCGGCCCTCGCGTCAACCGGCGCGGTGCCGGCGACTTTCGCGGGAGTGAGGGAGGCCAGAGGGAACTCGGCTCCCGGGAGAGCGCGGCATAAGCCGTCCGACCATCGCGCAGGGAAGGCCGTGTGTTGGGCTTCACCTGTATGCTGCTGTGCGGTTCTTCCTGCGTGTGCTCTAGCGCAGCGGACCGCGGGTGCCGCCGGCACCCGGCCTTCCCTGCGCCCTCTTGGCTATGAGGGCGGCGAGATCAAGCAAAGCTCGGGCGAAGCGCCGCGAGGCCGAGTACGCACGTCTGTAGCCCCCTCGCTGTCATCGCCCGCCTTCGCAGGGAACGACAAGTGTTATTTGGAACGCAGCGTCGCCTCACACTCAGTCATTGCGAGCGCAGCGACTTGTCCGCCGAAGCCTTTGGCGAAGGCGGAAGCAATCCAGAATCTCTCCGCGGCGGGATTCTGGATTGCTTCGTCGCAAGAGCTCCTCGCAACGACGAGGAGGAGAGAGCGAGCGCTACTCTTCGCTCTCGTGTCCCGGACGCAGCGCAGCGTCCTCCCGGCGATGCGAAGCACCGTCCGGTTCGACGATGCGCTGCAGAGCCGGGGCCCATCCATCTGCGCGCCGTACCATGTCGCCCTGGGTGCCGGCTCTGCGCAGCAACGCCATAAGCGCGTTTACGCGCGTCTTCGATGCGCTATGGCGTTGCAGCTTGGCCGGAACACGAGAGATCAAGGACCGCGCTTGATTCCCTCGCCACCATTCAGCACCTCCCAATGCCTGCTCATGTCGGTCTCATGTCTGTCTCTTGGCAAGGATCGCAACGATTGCCACGCAGGACGGGACGCAGCAACGATTGATTGGCGGCAGGCGATGGCGCTAAAAGCGGCTGCAACTGCAGGACTCAACGAAGGACCAGTGACATGGCTGCGCTGAAACTCGCGATCGGCAACAAGAACTACTCGTCATGGTCGATGCGGCCCTGGCTCGCGCTCCGCGCCAACGACATCCCGTTCGTGCAGACGCTGATCCCGCTCTACACCGACGATCCCGCCGACAAGGCGCAGATCCTGTCCTTCAGCCGCGCCGGCAAGGTGCCCGTGCTGGTCGACGGCGACGTCACCGTGTGGGATTCGCTTGCCATCATCGAGTACGTCGCCGAGCGCTATCCGGAAGCGAAGCTCTGGCCTGACGACGTCGCCGCGCGCGCGCATGCCAGGTCGGTATGCGCCGAAATGCATTCCGGCTTTGTGGCGCTGCGCAACGAATGCGGCATGAACCTGCATCGGCCGATCCGCGCCGTGGCGCTGTCGGCGGATGCCAAGGCGAACATCGCGCGCATCGAGGAGATCTGGCGCGAGTGCCGCACCCGTTATGGCGCACAGGGACCGTTCCTGTTCGGCCGCTTCGGTGCGGCGGACGCCATGTATGCCCCCGTCGTGCACCGCTTCCGCACCTATGCGATCGAGGTGGCGCCGGACACCAGGGCCTACATGGAGACGGTGATGGCGCTGCCGGCGTTCCAGGAATGGACCCGGGATGGACTGGCCGAAACGCTCGTCATAGCCAAGTTCGAGGACGCCTGAGCGGCAGTCCGGCCGGCGCCGGCCGGAGGCGGGGACGCCAGCCGATCGGGAGGAGGGTGCGACAGGCCTGCGACAGGTCGGCGGAATAAGCAGCTCCGCCGGTATCATCGCCCCACCGGCTGTCCCGTTATCATCCTGAAATAACTGCAAAAATTGTGCGCGGGCCATGCCGGCATGGCGCTGGCCAAAAGCATCGGACGCGTGCTATACAGCCGCCCGGGTTTCCGGCCGGCCCTCGCAGTGGGACACTGGGCGAGGCGGGCGCTGTTTGAGTAATGGAGAGGGTGTTGAAGCACAAATTCCCCGTGGGAACGCGCGTCCTATTCACGGCCAGCAATGTCGCGCGTCCGGCTGCGAGCGGCGCGTATGAGGTCATCCGTTTGCTCCCGACCGAAGGCGACGACTGCCAGTATCGGATCAAAAGCTCGACAGAAGCCTTCGAGCGCGTCGCCAAGGAAAGCCAGCTCGCGCTCTCCTGAAGGCCGACGCCGTCAGTGCATAGGCGCCTCCCGGGAATTGTACTCTGCCGCCGTCAAAAGGCCCGCTTCACCTTCACAAGGGTGGCGCGGGGGCAGTTGCCGACTCGCGGTGCTCGCTTGACCATCCGCTCTTTGCTCGCGTGAGGGGACGTCGCGCATGAACTGGGCATGGGCCACTTCGCTCGACCAAATCTGGCTCTCGCCGGCCTTCCCGATTTGGATGACGCTGGCGGCTGCCGGATTCTTCGGATTGATTCTGCTGATCACGCTGTTGCGCGCCGACAGATCGGTCGCGAACGGCGCGCTGACCGTCATTACCCTGCTATCCATCGCGATCGCCGGCGCAGCCACGGTGCGTCTCTATGGACCGGACGCGCCGTCCGCTCCGGCCGAGGCGCGCGCGCAGGCTGTGGTGAGCGCGAGTCTGCCTGCGCTGTCCTGTCTCGACGATCTCGCCGGCGATGCCGTTGGCGCCGGCTGCGAGAAGGCGCTGTTCGGCGCGCCTGACGCTGCGGCCGCGGCGGTCTCCTACACCGCCGCCAGGATCGACCGCCTGACCGCGCTCGGCGATGTCGCCACGGCGGAGAAGAGCCTGACCCTCGACATGAAGGTGCTGCGCAAGTCGCTCGAGCGGGATCGTTACGGTCTCGTTGCACATGTGCTGGTGGCGCGTGACGGCTGCACGCAGTTCGATTGCGCCGCGTTCCGCTCGCTGACCGACCAGCAGCAGGTTGCCGCCAACATGGACTCCCATCTCTACGAGACCCTGGTCGCGCGCTATGCGCCGACCTGGAACGCGCCCGCAGCAGCCGCAGCGGCGATGCCCGCCAACGCCGCGCTCGCCGGACTGCCGCCGTCAATGCCGACGGGCAGGCCGACCAATGCCGAGTTCCCGAGCGCGTCCTCGACGCCGCCGGTGAGCATCATGAATCCGGAGCCCACGGCGGCGACGCGCCAGGCCGCGCCGGCCGCAAATGCGGCGGCAGCACCGCGTGCGCCGGCCGCGGCCTCCGCACAGGCCGCAGCGCCTCCGGCATCGAGCCCGCCGGCTGCGAAGAAGCCGCCGCCCCAAAAGGCTGCGCGTGCGCCTGCGGCGCCGGTTCCGCTCGCGCCGCCGCCGGCCTCGACCGCCGCTCCCGCGCCTGCGGATAACGAGTAGATCGGCATTCCAAATGCTGGGTTGCCCGGCTAATGCTTGGGCATGCCACTCCATCTGATCAAGCTCGCCGTCGGCTGCGACTCCGTCAAGGAATTGAAGGAGTGGGTGGCCGAACGGATGCAGACCGCCAAGAAGAAGGGTCTGCCGCAACATCACATCCACATCACCCGCATGGTGCCCAAGCGCGACGCCGAGATCCTCGCCGGCGGCTCGCTCTACTGGGTGATCAAGGGCGAGATCGCGGCGCGCGAAAAGATCGTCGGCATCGAGCCGTTCCGCGACAAGGACGGCATCGGGCGCTGCCGGATCGTGATGCAGCCGAAAGTGATCTCGGTCTCGCCGCGGCCGATGCGCCCGTTCCAGGGCTGGCGCTATCTGACCGACGATTCCGTGCCGGCCGATCTCGGCAAATCCGCGGCCGGCTCGATTGCGGCGATGCCGGAGCCGATGCGGCGCGAGCTGCGTGACCTCGGACTGCTCTAAACAGCCATATTGTCGATCAGCCGGGTGGTGCCGAGCTTGGCTGCGACCAGGATCCGCAAGGGGCCGTCCTTGCGCGAGGTGACCGGTGCCAGCGTCTCGGCATGGCGGACCTCGTAATAGTCGAGCACCAAGCCGGCCGCCTTGATCATCTCCGCACCGCCGGCCATCGCCGGCGCGATCGAATCGCCGGCACGGATGCGCCCGGCGCTCTCCTTCATGGCGCGGTAGAGGACAATGGCGGTCTGGCGCTCCTCGGGCGAGAGGTAGACGTTGCGCGAGGACATCGCGAGTCCGTCGCGCTCGCGCACGGTGCGGGAGCCGATCACCTTGACACCGAGGTCGAGGTCGCGCGCCATCTGCGTCACCACGCGCAATTGCTGGAAATCCTTTTCGCCGAAGATCGCGACATCCGGCCGGCACTGCGTGAACAGCTTGCCGACGACAGTGGCGACACCGCCGAAGAAGTGCGGGCGGAAGCGGTCCTCGAGGCCGGCGAGCGCCGGCCCCTCCGGCGCGATGCGGGTGGCAAACCCCTCCGGATACATGGCCGCGACGCCCGGGTGCCAGACGATATCGACGTCCTCGGCCGCGAGCTTGGCGATGTCGGCCTTCCAGGTGCGCGGATAGGCGCCGAAATCCTCGGTCGGAGCGAACTGGGTCGGGTTGACGAAGATCGACACCACGACGCGGCTGGCGCGCCGCTTGGCGAGGCGAACCAGCGACACATGCCCGTCATGGAGGGCCCCCATGGTCGGGACCAGTGCGATCGTGGCCTTTCGCTTGCGGAGATTGTCGACGGCGCGTCGCAGGGCGGGGACCGTGCGGGCGATCAATGGGCTTGCTGACATTGGGACTCGACGATTGGGAAGCGGCGCAGGTGCGGGCGTCGCGCCCGCCGGCTAACCTTAACAAGCGGAGATCGTGGACGCCATGCATCCGGATGCGGCACAGCATCCCGCGCAAGGCGGCGTAGAACGTCGCGACATTGTGGGCTGGATCACAGACGAAAGACGGCGCCGCGACACATCGTGAGAACGGCGCGTTGCAATTTGCATTTCCTGTCACGCATTTCACTTGACCGCTGACGCGGTCAACTCGAAGATATTCGCAAGGGGTGTTGAGGATCGCCATGCTTGTGCAGGCTAGCCAAGGCCAATCCGGCTCGGCGCACGTGGTCGTGCTCGGCAACGAGAAGGGCGGCTCCGGCAAATCGACCACGGCCTTGCACATCGCCGTTGCACTTCTGAAGGCCGGCCAGCGCGTCGCCACCATCGACCTCGATTGTCGCCAGCAGAGCTTCACGCGCTACATCGGCAACCGGTCCGCCTGGGCGCAACGTACCAAGCTCGACCTCGAGCTGCCGGTGCATCGCTGCATCAAGCTCGGCGAGACCATGCAGATTGCCGAGAACGAGAATTCCGAGTTCCAGCAGTTCATGGAAGCCGTCTCCGCGGTCGAGAGCAGCTTCGACTTCATCGTCATCGATACGCCCGGCACCGACAGCTATCTGATGCGGCTCGCGCATTCGATGGCCGACACCCTGGTCACGCCGATCAACGACAGCTTCCTCGATTTCGACGTGCTCGGCACCGTCGATCCCGCGACTTACGCAGTGACGGGCGAGAGCCACTACGCCGAGATGGTGCGTGACGTCAGGCGCAAGCGACGCCAGCTCGACGGCGCGACCACCGACTGGATCGTCGTGCGCAACCGCCTGTCCATGCTCGGCTCGCGCAACAAGCAGCTCGTCGCCGAGGGCCTGAAGGATCTGTCGCTGCGGCTCGGCTTCCGCTACGTCGACGGCTTCGCCGAGCGCGTCGTGTACCGCGAATTCTTCCCGCGCGGCCTGACCGCCTTGGACGATATCGACGAGGCCACGCTCGGCATGCGGCCCAATCTCGGCCATCTCACCGCGCGGGAGGAGGTGACGAGTCTGCTCCGCCAGCTCAAGCTCCCGCTCGACGAGCGCGGCCGCCGCCGCGCGGCTAACCGGGCCGAGTGGTTCAGCCAAGTCGACAAGCCGCTCGAGGTCCACGATATCCTCGGCGCCTGACCCCGCGGTATAGCGCTACTCCCGGCCGATCCGGGCCTTCGGCTGGCGCGGGAACCGGGACTGCGCCGCGCGCGTTTTCACCCTGCGTTTACCGCGAGTCGAACCCGATCAAGACCGGTTGCGTCGAATAGGGACCTGCACCCTCACGTAGCGGTATGAGAATGGGGTGCTCACCGAACGAGTGCAACGCACAATGAAAGGGCTGCCGATTCACAACATTTAGCCTTCCTGTCACGCTGCTGTGACATATATTAGGGAATAGGCGACAAGGGGACGAAGAGCCCCGGAGAACACGATTTCAACAGGGATTCAGGCCGCTTAGGCCTGAGGCTGAGGACGAAAATGAAGCGTGGAATTGCCGTTCTGGTTTCGGTCAGTGCCCTCTGCGGCATCGCCTATTTCACGGCGAGCAAGTGGGCGATCAAGCACGAGACCATCACATTCTACGATGCCTCGCGCGATAACCGTCCGGTGCCTGTTTCCATCGCGGTGCGCCGCGACAAGGAAATGCAGGCCAATGCCGGCATGATCAAGCTGCCCGTCGCGGTGATCAATCACGGCAACACCGTCAAGAACACTGAGTACGGCTTCCTCGCCAACATCTTCGCTGCGCGCGGCTACATGGTCATGAGCCCGCAGCACGATCTGCCGACCGATCCTCCGATGGTCACCAAGCCCGGCGAGCTCTATGTCGGCCGGCTGCCGCAGATCCTGCGCGGCGTCGCCAACATCCATCTCGCCGTGCACGAGATGAAGAAGGTTCAGCCCAACGCCGATTACGACAAGGTTACGATGGTCGGCCATTCCATGGGCGGCGACATCACCATGTACTTCGCCAAGCAGTATCCGGATGAGGTCAAGAAGGTCGTCACCCTCGACAATCTGCGCGTGCCCTTCGTTACCGCGGGCAAGTTCAAGATCCTGTCGTTCCGCTCCCAGGATCCGCAGTTCAAGGCCGACGCCGGCGTGATTCCAACCGACGAGGAATGCGAGCAGGCAGGCATTCAGGTCGTGAAGACCGAGTTCCAGCACAACGACATGCGCGATACCGGTCCGGATGTGGCGAAAAGCTCGATCCAGAGCATGCTCGACAAGTTCCTGAGCGCGACCGACAGCGAGATCGCACCGGTCGACACGCAGTCCGCCCCGCCCAAGATCCTGGAGCCGGGCCCGGTCGCCCTGATGGCTCCTGCCAAGAGCTGACGTCCAAGAGCTTACCGAGCTGACGTCTTCGCAAGGCTGCATCAATTGGCAAAGCCTCCGCCGGCGCCCGCCTGCGGAGGCTTTGCGCATTGACCGGGCCGCATGCGCTGACCACATTAGCTGCTGACGCAAGGTGTAGCTGCGATGTCGGGCGAACCCATCAAACCGCGCGGCCGCGATGCCGTCTCGGCGCGAGCAGACGGCGTGCTGCCGCAAGCGCAAACCTCGACCTCGGAAGACATCGCCGCGTTCGTTGCCAAGGCGCGGACCCTCTCGCCGCATGCCCCGGGCGCGAGGGGGCGGCTGATCTTCGCGCTGGATGCGACCATGAGCCGGCAGCCGACCTGGGACATGGCCTGCGCGCTCCAGGCCGACATGTTTCGCGAGACCGCAGCGCTCGGCAGTCTCGACATCCGGCTGGTCTATTATCGCGGCCTCAACGAGTGCCGAGCCACGGCTTGGATTTCCGACAGCGCCAGGCTGGCGACGCTGATGAGCAAGATCGATTGCCGCGGCGGCGATACCCAGATCGGCAAGGTCCTGAGCGAGGCCAGGCGCGAGGCAGTCGCATCCGGCGTGCGGGCCGTGGTCTTCGTCGGCGATGCCATGGAGGAAGACATCGACGAGCTCTGCGCCAAGGCCGGCGAGCTCGGCCTGCTCAAGGTGCCCGTATTCGTCTTTCAGGAGGGCCATGACGCGGTCGCCGAACAGGCCTTCCGCGAGATGGCGCGGCTGACTGGCGGTGCCTGGTGCCGGTTCGATCCCGGTGCGGCAGCGCAGCTGCGCGAGCTGTTGCGGGCAGCTGCGGCCTATGCCGCGGGTGGACGTGAGGCGCTGTTGAAGCTGGCTGGAAGCGCGAGTGGCGCGGCGAAGCTGATCAGCCAGATGAAATAGCGGCCCGGCCGGTGCGGCTTGCGGCGCTGGGCGCCATGCTTTTTGACAACAGCACGACTATATTCCGGCCATGACCCTGATCGCCGGCGCTGTCGCCGTTATCACGCTGTACCTGCTGCTCCAGATGTTCCGCTCCGCCAATCCAGCGGTGCTGGCGCGCACCCTTAAGTTCGGCGGCGGCGTGCTGGCGCTGGCGGTTGCGGCCTTCACCGGCTTGCGCGGCGAGCTGGCGGTTGCGATCCCGCTCGGAATTTTCGGTGCGGGGCTGCTCGGCTGGACGCCATTGGCGAATGCCGGCTTCGGCAATGTCGGCGGGCTGTTCGGCGGCGGTGCGACGCGCCCGTCCGGGCAGGCCTCGCGGGTGCGCTCGCAATTCCTGGACATGCGGCTCGACCACGATTCCGGCCAGCTTTCCGGCCAGATCGTTGCGGGGCCTCATGCCGGGCGCAATCTCGACGAATTCGATCTCGCCGGCTTGCTCGCGATGGTCTCGACGTTCGACGCCGAGAGCGTGGCCTTACTTGAAAGCTATCTGGACCGCCGGTTTCCCGCTTGGCGTCAGAACGCGCAGGGCGATACGGCAGGGCGGCAGCGCCGCACGGCGGCGAGCAGCAAAATGACGGCGGAGGAAGCCTATCAGATCCTTGGCTTGCAGCCGGGAGCGGGGCGCGACGACATCAGCCGGGCCCACAAATCCCTGATGAAGAAACTCCATCCCGACCAGGGGGGCTCGACGTATCTCGCTGCCCGGGTAAACGAGGCCAAGGATACTCTGCTTCGCACGCATAACGGCTAACTCCGGCACCAACGCTACAAACGCCCGTACCGCGTGAGCTCCGCTTGCTCTGTCTGCCGTCGCCCGCCTTGTCGGCGTGGTCGATCCCCTTGAGCAAAGTTTTAACCGTAAATCCTTGACGAGAGGTTGTCGTGGAACAGCCTTGTCCGGAACAGCCTGCGCATTACCGCCTGACCAAAAACGAAAATGCCCGCGCAAGGCGCGGGCATTTGGTCTGGAGCGGAGAAGAAAATCAGTTGCGAACGGTGATGCAGGAGATCTCAGCACGTTTCAAGGTGCGGCAGACGGCTTCGGCCTGATCACGCTCGAGCCCGGCGAAGCGGGCGCGGTAAAGCTTGCGATTGTCCTTGGCGACGACGGGCTCGGTGAACGGGTCCGCCTTGCTGAGCAGGCCGCGGGCCGAGTTGCGGGCCGCGTCGATGCGCTGCTGAGCTTCGTTCTCGCTCTCGAGCGCACCGACCTGGACGATCCAGCCGCTGTGGATGACGGCGGGCTTGGTGGTGGCGCTCATCTGGATCGGCTGCGGTGCCGGGTCGGCCGAGGCGAGCTTGGGTGCGGCGGGAGCCGGTGCGGCGGCGGTTGCGGCCGGCAGCACGCCAAGGATGCCGTTGCCGGTACCGAAGCCCGCCGGCTGCCGCGGCAGTTCGGTGCGGGCCATCTCGGCCTTCGGCGCTTCGGGCTGGCTCACCGCCTCCGGCTTGTTGATGAGATCTGCCCTGGCGACGACGGCACCGGAGGTTTCCGCGACGTCGGAGCGGTGCGGGACGGTGCTGGTGACCGGTGGCGCAACGACCTGGACACCACCCTGGGCGGGAGCCGCGGAGGCGACCTTCACGGCGCCGGCCTTGACCTGAACGGTCTTGACCCGCACCGGCTTCATCGGCTCGGACGAGCCGGGGATGATGGAGAGCGGCTGGCTCGAGATCACGCCATTGGTGAGCGGCGCCGGCTCCACCTTGGACTCCGTCGGCCGAGCTTCGGGTTTGGAGTGAGCGGGCGGCATCGCCGCAGTCGCTGCGGCCAGCGTCGACAGACGCGCGGCGAGGCGCGAAGGGGCGGCTTCGGGAGCAGGGGCCGCCGCGGCCTGGACCGGCAGGGCGGGCCGTGCCGGCATATCCGAGGCATCGGCGACATCGGTGTTGGCTTCAGTGCCGTTGCGCTCCGTAACCGCAGCGACGGTGCGGACGGTCGCACCCTTGTCGAGGTTCTCCGCGAGCAGGTTGCGCATGATGGCGTCGCGCGAGCCACCGCTGCGGCCGCCGAGCACCACGCCGATCAGGTGGCGGTTGCCGCGGCGGATCGAGCTGACAAGGTTGAAGCCGGAGGCGCGGGTGTAGCCCGTCTTGATGCCGTCCACGCCTTCGACACTGCCGAGCAGGCGATTGTGGTTGCGGATCGACTGTCCGCGCCAATTGAACGTCGAGGTCGCGAAATAGCGATAGTAGCGGGGGAAGCGCTCCTGAATGGCGCGACCCAGCGTAGCCTGGTCGCGCGCGGTCGTGACCTGCTCATCGTTGGGCAGGCCGTTGGCATTGCGGTAGACCGTCCTGGACATGCCGAGCGAGCGCGCCTTGCGCGTCATCATCCGGGCGAAGTCGTCCTCGTCACCGGCGATCGCTTCCGCGATCACCACGGCTGCGTCGTTGGCCGAACGGGTGACGAGGCCCTTGATCGCGTCCTCGACGCGAATGGTCTGGCCGGCACGCAGATTCAGCTTGGTCGGATCCTGGTCGGCGGCGTGCTTGGACACCGGCATCTCGGTGTCGAGCCTCATCTTGCCGGATTCGAGGCGCTCGAACAGCAGATAGAGCGTCATGATCTTGGTCAGCGAGGCCGGGTGGCGGATCCCGTCAGGGCTCGTCGCCTGGAGCACTGCGCCGGAATTGCCGTCGATGATGATGGACGCGAATTTCGAGCTGGAGCTCTCGGACACGTCGTGCTGCACCCGGTGGTGCGCGTAATGTCGACGATGGCGCCGCGCCTCGGCTGCGTCGACGGTGAAGATGACTGCGGTGGTGACCGTAAGAAGCCCGAAAACGCCAACCCGCGCCCAGCGCGAGGCAGACAAGTTTTTACGAAGCATGGAACCCCGTCCCCGTTTCTGACTTGATCACCGGCTCGTGAGGCGAAATTGTGCCCGACGGACCCGGGATTATTACCTGCTCAGGCTGTCCCTCCGCTGGTGTTGGCCGCGGGGGACGTTGGACCCGAGCCGCTGTTCTGGCTAAGGTGATGTTCTCAAACGGCTTTTGGCCGCTCGCGGAAGTGACCACGTCCAGGGAATCAAAGTAGGATGGCCCGGTTTCCAAAAGCTTAAGGAACCCTTGCGGGAAACCCCGGGAATCTCTGCGATTTGCGCCGGATTGTGCGCCGCACAAGATTCTTGACTTTGTTGTGCGTTGCACTAATTTTGGGCGGAGTCAGGGAGCCGGGGCTTCCCGACGCGAGCCAGGGAAAAGGATTCCGAAATGTTCAAGGTTGAAGACTTCCAGAGCTACGGGAAAGAGCAGTTCGAGCAGTGCGTTGCCTCCGCGACCTCAGTGCAGCACGGCCTCCAGGCGATCGCCAGCGCCTATGGCGACTACACGAAGAAGTCGTTCGAAGACACCAAGTCCTTCGTCGAGAAGCTTTCCGGCGTGAAGTCGCTGGACAAGGCGATGGAAGCGCAGACCGATTTTGCCCGTTCCGCCTACGAAACCTTTGTCGCGGAATCGCAGAAGATCGCCGGCCTCTACAGCGACCTCGCCAAGCAGGCGTTCAAGCCGGTCGAGACCATCGTGTCGAAGTTCACCCCGGCCGCTCAGTAACGTCTCGAGACATCCTGGAATCGAAAAGCCCGGCTGAAACCAGCCGGGCTTTTTGTTGGGGAGCGATGCGACCGTCAGCGTGCGACGCGCAGCTTCGACAGCGAAGTGCCGATATCCTTGAACACCGAGACCGTCTGGCTCGCCGAAGTGACCAGATAGAACTTGTCGCTGCCGCTGGCGCAATATTGCAGCACGCTCGAGGTCGGATCGCCGCCGGTGTTCACCTGCACTGTATAGATCGTGATGTTGTTGGGCTGGGCCTTGGCGTTGTCGCAGAGGACCTTCTGGCGAGCGTCGATCTGCGAAGCACCGCTGTACCAGCGGTTTTGCGTGTTGAGACCGTCGGAGAGCAGGACGATCGCATCCTTGTAGGTGTAGTTCGTGTCCTTGGCCGGGGCATTCATGGGGTCGCCCGTCGACAGCGTCATCCAGCCCCAGGCAAGGCCGATGCCCTGGTTGGTGTTGCCGGTCGGAACCAGCTTGTCGATCAGAGATTTGAGCGAGGTCCAATCGTAGCTGAGCGGCATGACCGGCTGGATGTAGGCCGAATTGCTGGAGTTGCAGTAGGAATATTGCTCGGCCGGGAAAAGCGTAGCCGAATTGCTGCTCACTGGAGTCGTGTTCTTGGTGTCATAGTCCTGGTCACGATCGGTGACGCACCCGTTCCACGTGTTGTGGTTCCTCGGTGTCCAAATCTTGCCGTTGTTAACGCAGGTCCACTGTCTCGTGTAGGAAGTGTTGCTACAGGTCCCGTTCACGGCCTCCCAGTCGGACCAGTCGATCCAGCTCTTCGTGTAGTTGCTGCTGCCGACGTTGACGTCCTTGGCGAACGGCACGATCGAGATATAGACGTCGCCGTTGGTCTTCGCGAGCGCGCTGAGCTGGTCGACCAGGTTCTTCGCGGCCGTTTTCATCGCCGGCATCTTGTCGTCGTACGCCATCGATCCCGTGACGTCGAGCACCAGGGCCACGCGCATGCGCGTCAGGCCCCAGGCGCTGGTGGATGAGGTGCCGACGTCGAGGGTCGGGAAGCCGGCGATCTTCATGAAGCTCGTCGTGTAGGTGCCGGTTCCGGTCAGCTGGATCGTCGAGCCGATACTGGTGCTCGCGTTGTAGGTGGCGCCGACGCTGACCGAGGGCAGGGTCTTGGTGTCCGTGAACAGGGCGTTGAAATAGGATTGGGCCTTGGTGGAGATCTGAGACGTCGAGATGGTGCCGGCGGACAGGTCCCGTGACAGCATCAGCGCGGTGGAATCGAGGGCCGACTGCATCGCGGTGCGCGCCTGGGCCGCGCGGCTATAGTCGATCGCCGCGCCGACGAAGCTCAGCACTGGAACGAGCGCAATGGCGAAGATCACTGCGATATTGCCTTGCTTGGCCGCTGCGAAACGGGCGAGTTGTCGACCAAGGCGGCTGACGAGGGGCAGACCAGACATGACGATCCCGAAATCTGTGCTTTGCCCGATTTCGCCCCATGCCATTGAATGGCAGGTAAATTGGACCGTAGAAAAACGGAGCGTTTTGCGGAAAACCGTCGCGGCCGGGTTAACGGCCGGGTTCCTGGTCAACACGTTCTAAACGTGCCGGGCGGAAATTTTTGTCAAATCGCTCCGGATTGATTAACCTGATCAGGATCGCCCCGACCGGGAATCGGGACTGCTGCGACCGCATGGGCTGAACCCCCGCGTGCTTGCGGCGGGCCGGGGGCAGGGCCATATTGCTGGCGAGCGATCCGGCCTCGACCGCATTTGCCGGGAGCGGCGATCCAAGGCGGCGCGCCTGCGCCAGGCTCCGAAGGGCGGGGTCGCGCGGTGACCGCCATTCGCTTCCGTGGGGAATTTGAACGCCTGTGCCATGCTGCAATTGACTTCCAGCCTCGATCTATCCGCGCCAGCCGCTGCCGACGCGCCTCGCATGAGCAATGACGACAACCGTTCGGGTACTCCCTCGGGTCCGAGCACGTCGGTCATCACCAAGGTCAAGCCCAAGACCAAGCGGCCGAACCTGTATCGCGTGCTGATCCTCAACGACGACTACACGCCGATGGAGTTCGTCGTGCACGTGCTGGAGAAGTTCTTCAACAAGGACATCGAAGCCGCGACCAAGATCATGCTGCACGTCCATCATCACGGGATCGGGGAGTGCGGCGTGTTCACCTACGAGATCGCCGAGACCAAGGTGACGCAGGTGATGGATTTCGCCCGCAAGCACCAGCACCCGCTGCAATGCGTGATGGAAAAGAAGTAAGACGGCTTGCGGCGCGTTTGAAGCCCGCTCCTGTACAAGCCGCAGTGTGATTGTCGCGTAGCGGCTGCGCGCGGCGGGCTGCAGCCGGCAAAAACTACGGAATTCTGCGCCGGCGCCGATCCCGCCCAAATCGGAACGGGTTTTGCATCGAAAATGCCGCAAGTGTGTCGCCGCCGAGTCGCGGAACCGGTCTTTCGCCGCGGTCTTGTATAACTATATGTGACAAAGGTTGTTGTTGCCTGACCGGGCGATGACGATCATGATGGTGGGGGCCATAGAGGACGCGAATGCCGACTTTTTCCCAAAGCCTTGAACAATCCCTGCATCGTGCGCTGGCGATCGCAAATGAGCGTCATCACCAATACGCGACGCTTGAGCATCTCTTGCTCTCCTTGATCGACGACTCCGATGCAGCCGCGGTCATGCGCGCCTGTAGCGTCGATCTCGACAAGCTCCGTACGAGCCTCGTCAACTACCTTGAGACCGAATTCGAGAACCTGGTGACGGATGGCGCCGACGACGCCAAGCCGACCGCCGGTTTCCAGCGCGTGATCCAGCGCGCGGTGATCCATGTGCAGTCGTCCGGTCGCGAAGAGGTGACCGGCGCCAACGTGTTGATCGCGATCTTCGCCGAACGCGAGAGCCATGCCGCGTATTTCCTGCAGGAGCAGGACATGACGCGTTACGACGCTGTCAACTACATCAGCCACGGCATTGCCAAGCGGCCGGGCGTCTCCGAGGCGCGGCCGGTGCGCGGCGTCGACGAGGAGACCGAGACCAAGGGTAACGAGGACGCCAAGAAGAAGGGCGAGGCGCTCGAGACCTATTGCGTCAACCTCAACAAGAAGGCGCGCGACGGCAAGATCGATCCGGTGATCGGACGCAATTCCGAAATCAATCGCGCGATCCAGGTGCTGTGCCGCCGGCAGAAGAACAACCCGCTGTTCGTCGGTGAAGCCGGCGTCGGCAAGACCGCGATCGCAGAAGGGCTCGCCAAGCGCATCGTCGACAGCGAAGTGCCGGAGGTGCTGGCGGCGGCCACCGTGTTCTCGCTGGACATGGGCACGCTGCTTGCCGGCACGCGCTATCGGGGCGACTTCGAGGAGCGGCTAAAGCAGGTGCTCAAGGAGCTCGAGGCGCATCCCAACGCCATCCTGTTCATCGACGAGATCCACACCGTGATCGGTGCGGGCGCGACGTCGGGCGGGGCGATGGATGCCTCGAACCTGCTCAAGCCGGCGCTGGCCTCTGGCACGATCCGCTGCATGGGCTCGACCACCTACAAGGAATATCGGCAGCACTTCGAGAAGGACCGCGCGCTGGTGCGGCGCTTCCAGAAGATCGACATCAACGAGCCCACGGTCGAGGACGCCATCGCGATCCTCAAGGGCCTCAAGCCGTACTTCGAGGACTATCACCGGCTGAAGTACACCAATGAGGCGATCGAGGCGGCGGTGCAGCTCTCATCGCGCTACATCCACGACCGCAAGCTGCCCGACAAGGCGATCGACGTGATCGACGAGTCCGGCGCGGCGCAGATGCTGGTCGCCGAGAACAAGCGCAAGAAGACCATCGGCATCAAGGAGATCGAGACCACGATCGCCTCGATGGCTCGGATCCCGCCGAAGAGCGTGTCGAAGGACGACGCCGAGGTGCTCAAGCATCTCGAGCAGACCTTGAAGCGCACCGTGTTCGGGCAGGACAAGGCGATCGAATCGCTCGCCGCCTCGATCAAGCTGGCGCGTGCCGGCCTGCGCGAGCCGGAGAAGCCGATCGGCTGCTATCTGTTCTCTGGCCCCACCGGCGTCGGCAAGACCGAGGTCGCCAAGCAACTCGCGGCGACGCTCGGCGTCGAGCTGCTGCGCTTCGACATGTCCGAGTACATGGAGCGGCACACCGTGTCGCGCCTGATCGGCGCGCCTCCCGGCTATGTCGGCTTCGACCAGGGCGGCCTGCTCACCGACGGCGTCGACCAGCATCCGCATTGCGTGGTGCTGCTCGACGAAATCGAGAAGGCGCATCCCGACCTCTACAACGTGCTCCTCCAGATCATGGACCACGGCCGGCTCACCGACCACAACGGTAAGCAGGTCAACTTCCGCAACGTGATCCTGATCATGACCACGAATGCCGGTGCGGCGGATCTCGCCAAGCAGGCGTTCGGCTTCACCCGTTCGAAGCGGGAAGGCGACGATCACGAGGCGATCAACCGGCAGTTCGCGCCGGAATTCCGCAACCGTCTCGATGCCATCGTCTCGTTCGGCCATCTCAGCGTCGAGGTGATCGGCACCGTGGTCGAGAAGTTCGTGCTTCAGCTCGAGGCGCAGCTCGGCGACCGCGACGTGACCATCGAGCTGTCCGAGCCGGCGAAGGCCTGGCTGGTCCAGCACGGCTACGACGAGCAGATGGGCGCACGTCCCATGGCGCGCGTGATCCAGGAGCACATCAAGAAGCCGTTGGCCGACGAGGTGCTGTTCGGCAAGCTCAAGGGTGGCGGCCACGTTCGCGTCGTCCTTGTCAAGGACGAGGCCGACGAGACGAAGGAGAAGATCGGCTTCGAATTCGTCGAGGGCCCGGTCACGCCGAAGCAGGAGAAGCTGCCCGGCACCCGCAAGCGCCCGCCGGGCAAATCCAAGCCGGGTGGCTCCGGCGGCTCGAAGGGGCCGACCTCCAAGGGGCCGCTGGTCAAGGTTTGATCGGCACGTGATGAAATCGAAAAGGCCGGCTGCAAAGCCGGCCTTTTTGTTTGCACCGATGTCTGCGCGAGGAGGCCTTACGTTCCGGCCTGCGGTTCGCGCGGCGGCCGCGGCTTTCTCGGTGCGCGCGGTGCTGCGTGCGGGACCGACGGCTGCATCGTCACGATGACCGGATTGCGCTTGTGATCGGTCGCGGCTCCGGTCGCTGCGTCGACGCCCATGCCGACGATACCGCCCAACAGGAGATTGCCCGCAAAACCCGCGGCTCCGCCCGTCTGGACGTCCCGGCTGAGCGGAACGATTTGCGGCTGATAGCCTTCCTTCTGGAAGGTGATCGAGATGTCGGCGTTCCGCTTGACGACCACGGAGCAAGGGGTCGTGCAGGTGGTCGGAACGTCCATTCCGCTGACGACGGCTTCCACGCCTGATGGTGTCGATGAAATGCTGATATTCTCCGTCGTACCGCGCGTGACCGACGCGCAGCCGGCCAGCATGACGCTGAGCGCCACAATTCCAAATGAACGCATGAAATGCCCCTTGTCCCACCGTCACTATGCGCAACCGGGGCGGGAGGGCAATAGGCCATTGCTCCGAATAGTTAAGCCACGCCGAGGTTGTGCACGACTACGCGCGAACCGGGTCGGGTCCGGCTATTCACCCCGCAGGCGCTGATCGTCCTGCACGCGGACGTGCTCGGCACCGCGCGCGCCGGCTGGGGAAAGCCGCAGCATGCTCAGCATCGCGCCGCACAGCGCAAATCCAACGCCGACAAGGAGCGCCAGCCTGGTCCCCTCAAGCGGATACCGTCCGAGCAACAGCGCCACCAGCGCCGCTCCGGTGGTCTGGCCGAGCAGGCGCGCCGTCCCCAGCATGCCGCTGGCGCCGCCGGCGCGCTCGCGCGGGGCGGCTGCGATCATGGTGCGGTTATTGGGGGTCTGGAACAGACCGAAGCCGGCGCCGGCGAGCGCCATCCGCCAGATCACGTCGAGCGCCGTTGGCGTCGCCGGCAGGAAGGCCAGCGCGCCAAGGCCGCAGGCGAATAGCGTGAGCCCAATACCGCCGAGCAGGCCGGCCGGATAATGCTCGACCAGGCGGCCGGCGAGAGGGGCCGCAAACGCCAATGCGATCGGCCATGGCGTGATCAACAGGCCCATATGCACGGCCGAATAGCCGAAGCGGCTCTGGAGATAGAAGGGGATCGCGACGAAGGCCAGCATCTGCCCGCAGAACGATGCGATCGAGGTCGCAATCGACAGCGCGAAAACGGGGATGCGCAGCAGATCGATCGGCAAGAGTGGCGAAGTCATGTGAGTCTCGCGATAGATCAGCAGCGCACCCGCGGCGATCGCGATGGCAAACTGCACGAGACAGGTGATCGCGGCCTCGCCATGACCGACGTTGTCGACCGCCGCGATGCCGACGCCGAACGTGATCGCCGACAGCCCTGCACTCTGCCAGTCGAAGGAGCGGCTCGCGGGCTTGGTGTGCGGCAGGCTGCGCAGGCCCAGCACCAGCGTCACCACGCCGAGCGGCACGTTGATCGCGAACAGCCAGGGCCAGCTTCCGACCGCGAGGATGCCGGCGGCGAGCGTCGGGCCGATCGCAGCCGAGAAGGCGACGACGAGCGCGTTGAGCCCGATGCCGCGGCCTAGCAGGCTGCGCGGATAGGTGAAACGCACCAGCGCCGCGTTGACGCTCATGATGCCGGCCGCGCCAAAGCCCTGGAGGATGCGCGCGATCGTCAGCAGCGGCAGCGTGTGGGCCAGCGCACAGAAGGCCGAGGCCAGCGTGAACAGCGCCAACCCGACCAGATAGACGCGGCGATAGCCGACGATCTCGCCGAGCGAAGCCAGCGGCAGCAGCGAGATCGTGATCGCGAGCTGGTAGCCGCTGACGATCCAGATCGACAAGGCCGGGGTCGCATCGAGATCGGCCGCGATCGTCGGCAGCGCCACATTGACGATGGTGCTGTCGACCACCGCCATGACGATGCCGAGCGCAATGGTCAGCACCGCCTGATTGCGTTGCGGCTGCGGCAGGCCGTCGGCATGCTCGATGGTGACTATCGACATCGTGAGCGGCGTATCGTTGGCGAATTGGGCTCGGCCACATGCCGAGTATTGCGCCAACAGGGCAGGGCCGCGATAGTTCCGGAACCGCACTGCCAGCGCGCCGGCTTACCCAAAGCAGCTGTCCTACACCGCCGGTGGATTGCGGTCGCTGAAGGTCACGCGCTGGTGCCAGTAGGGATAGGGCAGCGTCACCGTGCTCGCGGCATCGAGCTTTGCGACCTGGTCCTTGGTCAAGGACCAGCCAACCGCGCCGAGATTTTCGCGCAGCTGGGTCTCGTTGCGTGCGCCGATGATCAGCGTCGAGACCGTCGGACGCTGCAGCAGCCAGTTCAGCGCGATCTGCGAGACACTCTTGCCGGTCTCCTTGGCGATCTCGTCGATTGCATCGACGACACGGTAGACGTGCTCGTCCGAGACGGGCGGTCCGAATTCGGCCGTCTTGGGCAGGCGGCTGACTTCCGGTTTCGGCTGACCGCGGCGGATCTTTCCGGTGAGGCGCCCCCAGCCGAGCGGCGACCAGACCACGGCGCCCAACCCCTGGTCGAGGCCGAGCGGCATCAACTCCCATTCGTAGTCGCGCCCGATCAGTGAATAGTAGGTCTGGTTGGCGACGTAACGCGGAAAGCCGTGCTTGTCGGCGACGCCGAGCGATTTCATCAGGTGCCAGCCCGAGAAATTCGAGACGCCGACGTAGCGGATCTTGCCGGCGCGCACGAGCACGTCGAGAGTCGAGAGCACCTCTTCGGGTGGCGTGAAGGCATCGAAACCGTGGAGCTGGAACAGATCGATGTAATCGGTGCCGAGCCGGCTCAGCGAGCCGTCGATGGCTTTGAGCAGGTGCTCACGCGACGAGCCGATATCGTTGGGACCGTCGCCAAAGCGGAAGGTCGCCTTGGTCGAGATCAGGACCTTGTCGCGGCGACCCTTGATGGCCTCACCGAGCACCCGCTCGGACTCGCCGAGCGAATAGACATTGGCCGTATCGAACATCGACACGCCGGCCTCGAGGCAGATGTCCAGAAGGCGCCGCGCCTCGGTCGCGTCCGTCGTGCCCCATGCCGCAAGGCGGCCGACGCCGCCGAACGTGCCCGTTCCCAGGCTCAAAGCAGGCACCATAAGGCCGGACCGGCCCAAGCGTCGGTATTCCATCGGAATGCTCCCTGGCTGGCCGCTAATGATCGTGGCGGCCTTGACGGCGGAAGATACTGCAAGCAGGCGCGGTGTCCTATCACCTGCTCACATACCGGCCCTGCTCGGCATGACCTGATCGTGCAGATGACAGCCTGCTGGAATGCACCTCAATGCCGCAGCTGACTCTGCCGGAAGTCGCGCGGCGACATCCCGAAATGCTCGCGGAAGACGCGGCCGAAATGCGAGAGGTCGTTGAAGCCCCAGGCGAAGGCGATCTCACTGATGTGGCGATGGGCGAGCAGAGGCGAGGCGAGATCTCTCCGACATCGGGCGAGGCGTTCGGCAAGGACATGGCGCTGGAAGGAGGTGTCCTCGTCTGCGAGAAGATCGTTGACATAGCGCGGCGAGATGCCGAGCGCGGCTGCGGTTTCAGCGACCGAGAGATCGGGATCGGCGAGGTGCGCGCGGATGTGCGCCTTCACTCGGTAGAGCAGGGCCGAGCGATGGGTCGAGGACGGCAGCGATGACTTGCCGAGCCGCTCGCTCAATGCCATCGCGAGCAGATCAACTGCCTGCTCCGACAGCGCCGTGGCCGTATCCGGAGCCAAGCTATCCGCATTCTGGCAGAGCCGGATAATGAAATCATAGGCGAGCCGCTCGAGCGGTGCATCGGCGCCAAATGACATTGCGGTCAGCGTCTCGGTGCCGCCGAGCCGCCGCTGCAGCATCTCGCGTGGGACCTTGAAGATGGTCTGCGTAAAACTGTCGTTGAACTTCAGCTCGTACGGGCGCGTCGTGTCGTAGAGCGCGAACTCGCCAGGGTGGATCACGGTCTCGCGGCCGTCCTGCCCGTTGCCGCGATTGCCGAGTGCGACTAGGACGAAGTCCTGATCCGAGCGCGCGATGCGCGACGGTGTGCGGAAGACGTGCTGGCGGTCCGAGCAGACCTCGGAGCACACGGCCTTGCCGAGCGAGGCCTGCGTGACCGAGCCATGAAAGGCGCTGCCGAGGTCGGACTTGCAGTCGAGCCCGACGAAGACGTCGCAGACGATGTCCTGCCAGAGCGCGAGCCGCCGGTAGCCGGGACTGCCGTCTGTCGTGAACTGGATTGGCATCAGGACAGCCTCCCTTTCACATCCTGCAAAACCGCATGTTGGCGCAGATCGAGCCTGACCGGAGGCGAATTCCGTACCGGCGATCCCCTTCCAGTCGAGTTTTTGTTCCGCCGCGGTCGAGCGCCTGGCCGCCCGGCTTGGCCAAATAGACTGCATCGGACGTGGCTTGCGATCAACCGGCAATGGAGGCGGCAATGGGCATCGAACATCCGAAATACAAGGTTGCGGTGGTGCAGGCGGCGCCGGCCTGGCTCGATCTCGACGCCTCGATCGACAAGTCGATCGCGCTGATCGGGGAGGCCGCGGAAAAGGGCGCCAAGCTGATCGCCTTTCCTGAAGCTTTCATCCCCGGCTACCCCTGGCACATCTGGCTGGATTCCCCGGCCTGGGCGATCGGGCGGGGCTTCGTGCAGCGCTATTTCGACAACTCGCTGTCCTATGACAGCCCGCAGGCCGAGCGCTTGCGCGAGGCCGTGCGCAAGGCAAGGCTCACCGCCGTGATCGGCCTGTCCGAGCGCGACGGCGGCAGCCTTTACCTCGCGCAATGGCTGATCGGCCCTGATGGCGAGACCATCGCAAAGCGCCGCAAGCTGCGGCCGACCCATGCCGAGCGCACGGTCTATGGCGAAGGCGACGGCAGCGACCTCGCCGTGCATGCGCGGCCCGACATCGGCCGGCTCGGCGCATTGTGCTGCTGGGAGCATCTGCAGCCGCTGTCGAAATATGCGATGTACGCTCAGAACGAGCAGGTCCATGTCGCGGCCTGGCCGAGCTTCTCGCTCTACGATCCCTTCGCGCCGGCATTAGGGGCCGAGGTCAACAACGCGGCTTCGCGCGTCTATGCGGTGGAAGGCTCCTGCTTCGTGCTCGCGCCTTGCGCCACCGTCTCGCAGGCCATGATCGACGAGCTCTGCGATCGGCCGGACAAGAATGCGCTGCTGCATGCGGGCGGCGGCTTTGCGGCCATCTACGGCCCCGACGGCAGTCAGATCGGGGACAAGCTGGCACCCGATCAGGAAGGCCTGCTGATCGCCGAGATCGATCTCGGCGCCATCGGCGTTGCCAAGAATGCTGCCGATCCCGCCGGACATTATTCGCGGCCCGACGTCACACGGCTGCTGCTCAACAAGAAGCGGTACCAGCGGGTCGAGCAGTTCGCGCTGCCGGTCGACACCGTCGAGCCCATGGACATTGCGGCGGCGGCAAGCTGATCGCGGCGATCACGGGGAGGCATGGCTATGGAATCCGCAATTCCCGCGCATCTCGAAACCGCACGCACGCGCCACAAGCGCGTGCCGGACGATTACCAGCCGCCATATCCGTCCTTCGTGGCGCGCTACAAACCTTCGGTCAGCCGCGTCGTAATGGCCTATTTCGGTGTCCAGCATGGCGGTGCGGCACCGGCGGCAATGGAGGCGTTGAAAGAACTCGCAGGACTGTTCGCAATGGATGGCGGTCCGTCGCATTCGGACCGGGCAAGCTATAGAGATCAGTCCGGCAGCGAGAATGTTGTCACGGTCGCTTATTGGGACGATCTCGCACGCTTTGATGCCTGGTTCGCGCAGGCTCGCGAGATGTGGACGGGGCGGCAACGCGAAGGCATCGGTACCTTCGTCGAGGTGCTGCGTCCTATTGTGGCCCGTCACGAGACGCTGTTCTCCTCGCCCGATCGGCCGGAAGGTGTCGCCGTCGTTGCGGAGGGCATGAGCGGCGAGGTGCAGGAGCACGCCTACTGGGGCGGGATGCGCGACCGTATCCCGCTGTCGCAGACTGATGCGATGGCGCCTGGTGGCGCGCCTGAGCTGATTTGCGACGGCCCGCGGCTGAGAGTCGTGGCGCACGATAATCTCTGCCTGATCCGCTCCGGGCAGGACTGGAGCGATACCGCAGCATCCGAGCGAAAGCTCTATCTCGACGACGTCGAACCGGTGCTACGCGAGGGCATGGATTTTCTGCGCGATGATGGCCTCGCGATTGGCTGCTATGCCAACCGCTACATGCAGGTGCTGGCGGCCGACGGAAGCGCGAGCGAAAAATCCTACGGGCAGAGCTGGTGGAAGAGCCTCGCCGCGCTCGAACGCTGGGCGGAGTCGCATCCGACCCACGTCAAGATCTTCGGCGCGGCTATGAAATATCTGTCGACGCTCGGACCGTCAGCCAAGCTGCGGCTCTATCACGAGGTGACGGTGGCGGCCGCCGACGAACAGTTCTTCGAATATCTGAACTGTCACCCGAAGACAGGCATGCTGGCGGCGGTCGAAACTGTCAGCACCTAAGCGACACAATGGCCGAGCAGCTCGGGATGTGCCGCGCAGATGTGATGCGCGCCGGCCTCCCGCAGCTCGGCCTCGCTGCCGTAGCCGTAGAGCACGCCGATGGCGGTCATCCCGTTGGTCCTGGCGCCGACCACGTCGTGGCTGCGGTCGCCGATCATGATCGCGCTGTTCGCATCGACCTTGGCTTCGTGGAGCGCATAGCGGAGCAGGTCGCGCTTGTCGACGCGTGTGCCGTCGAGCTCGGAGCCGAACACCCGTTCGAAATACGGCTTCAGGCCGAAATGATCGACGATGCGGCTGGCGTAGACGGCGGGCTTGCTGGTCGCCACGAACATGCGCTGACGTGTCGCTGCGAGCGAAGATAACGTGTCCGTAATTCCGCTGTAAGCCTCGTTCTCGAACAGGCCGATATCGCTAAAGCGCTCGCGATAGAGCTGCAGTGCGCGGTCGGCGAGCTCATCGGCTCCGGTGAGCTTTCGAAGGCTGGCAAGCAGCGGAGGGCCGATGCACCAGGTCAGTTCGTCCTCGCTCGGCACAGGAACGCCGAGCCGTTCCAGCGCATATTGGATCGAGCGGGTGATCCCGGGCTTCGGGTTCGTCAGCGTGCCGTCGAGATCAAAAAAGATTGTCACCATCGGGCATGACCGGTGTTGATACTGCCGTCTGTTGCTAGTTGGCTCTGGTTCCAAGTCAAGGTCCGATTTGTCCGATAGCGTCAATGCCATGCGAATTGCTCGGGTCATTGCTGTGTTGTGCCAGGTCGTCCTGCTGCCGCCGGCGCTCGCGGAGGAGGCGCCGCCCACCGATGCGCCTGCGAAGGCCGCGGAGCCCGAGAAGCCAGCGGAGAAACCGAACGACGCGCGCGAGAGCGACACGCGGGAGTCGATCTGCCTGATCGTGGAGGCGGCCGCGCGCGACAATAGCCTGCCGCTGGAATTCTTCGCGCGCGTGATCTGGCAGGAAAGCCGCTTCCAGGCCGATGCGGTCGGGCCCATGACGCGTAGCGGCCAGCATGCGCAGGGGATCGCGCAGTTCATGCCGGGCACTGCCAGCGAGCGCGGTCTGCTCGATCCGTTCAATCCGGTGCAGGCTTTGCCGAAGTCGGCCGAATTCCTGAATGAGCTGCGCAACCAGTTCGGCAATCTCGGCCTTGCCGCGGCCGCCTACAATGCCGGCCCTCGGCGCGTGCAGAAATGGCTCGCCGGCACCGGACCGATGCCGGAGCAGACCCGCAATTACGTCTATGCCATCACCGGCACCAGCGTCGATGCCTGGGCCAAGGCGGGGAGCACCGGCAAGGGACCGCCGAGCTCGCCGCCAACGAGCTGCCGTGATCTGATGGCGCTTCTCAAGCGAGCTCCCAACCCGTTCGTCGCCGAGCTCGAGCAACATGTCGAGCTTGCAGCCGCAAAGCTCTGGGGCGTGCAGCTCGCGGCCGGTTTCGACCGCAACAGGGCGCTGACGATGTATTCCCGGGCCGTGACGAAGCTGAGCACCGTGATCGGCGAGCGCGATCCGAGCCTGCTCTCCTCGGTGATGCGCAGCCGCGGCACGCGCGCCTTCTATCAGGTCCGCATCGGCGCCGATACGCGCGCCGAGGCCGATGATTTGTGCAACCGCATCCGCAAGGCGGGCGGGGCGTGCTTCGTGCTGAGGAACAGGGGTGTGGCGGGGTAGGATGAGCCGTCATTCCGGGTTCGCGCCAAGTGCAGCGCCCCGGTATGACGGCGGTGAGCCTGGCTGTCATGCATGCCAGCCCCGCCGCGCCTTTCCTTGACGCGCGCACCCGTCTCGCTCGTTATGCGGGCACGATTCCTCACCGGCCAAAGCTCCCGTGGCGCTTCCTCCGCTCGATTCACCGCAATGGAATAGTTCCTGGCGCGCCTTCGCGTGGGGACTGCGCTCGATCACGCAGACGATCCTCACCATCGTGCTGTTCGTGACCTATCTCGGCATCGGTGCGCTCGCTCACGACACCCATTTCAGCCTGCTCTGGGCATTGTGCTCGACGCTGTTCGTCTGGGCAGGTCCGGCGCAGATCATCCTGATCACCACGCTCGGCTCGGGCGCCACCATCATCCAGTCGGCGATCGCGGTGACCGTCAGCGCCATCCGCCTGTTTCCAATGGTGGTCTCGGTGCTGCCGCTGATGCGCACACCCACGACCAAGCGGCGCGAGCTGATTTTCGCCGCGCATCTCACCGCAGTGACGCTGTGGGTCGAATGCCACCGCTTCCTGCCGCAGGTGCCGCGCGAACGGCGGATCGCCTTCGTCCACGGGCTCGGCTGCGGGCTCGTCTCCGTGTGCCTTGTCGCCAATATCGTCGGCTATTTCCTCGCCGCCAACCTGACGCAGACGCTTGGTGCGGCGATCCTGTTGCTGACGCCGCTGTCGTTCCTGTTCTCGACGGCGCGCAACAGCCGCGAGGTCGCCGACGTCGTCGCGCTCGTGCTGGGCATCGTGCTCTATCCGCTGGCGGCGAAGATGAACTCCGGCCTCGATATCCTCGTCAGCGGCGTGGTCGCCGGGACGATCGCTTATGGCGTGCACTGGTGGCGGGAGGTACGCGCATGAGCTTTGCGCAAGCGATCGGCGACTGGCACGCGCTGGCCGTCCTGTTCGTCGCCGGCGTCGTTCCCAACCAGATCTGGCGCATGCTGGGCCTGTGGTTCGGCGGCGGCATCGACGAGGGCTCGGAGCTGCTGGTCTGGGTCAGGGCGGTCGCCACCGCGATCCTGGCCGGCGTCATCGCCCAGATCGTGGTCCAGCCGCCGGGGGCGCTGGCCAGCGTGCCTGATGTCCTGCGTTATGGCGCGGTCGGTGCCGGTCTCGTCGTTTTCCTGCTGACCCGCCGTTCGATCTTCGCAGGCGTGGTCACGGGCGAAGTCTTCATGCTGGCCGGCAAGTGGTGGTTGGGCTAAAACCGCCAGCGAACAGCCAGGGAACAGGACATATGGTTCGCGAACAGGAGCTCCGCGAGGGCGAGGTCGCCATCGAGCTGCCGCCGACGCAAGATGCCGGCCTCGTCTTCATCGGTCGTATCCGCACGCCCTGGTCGTCGCGGCTGGAGACGCCGCGGCAGGGACGTCAGGACGGTCCGATCTGCCGCCTCGAGATCTTCGAGCCGTTCGTGCCGGCCATCAAGGGCGTCGACTTCTACAGCAACCTCGAAGTGCTCTATTGGCTCGACCGCTCGCGCCGCGACATCGTCCTGCAGAGCCCGAAGAACAACGAGAAGACACGCGGCACGTTTTCGCTGCGCTCGCCGGTGCGGCCCAATCCGATCGGCACCTCGATCGTCAAGCTGGTCGGCATCGAGGGCAATGCCATCCTGGTGCGCGGCCTCGATTGCATCGACAACACGCCGCTGATCGACATCAAGCCCGACCGCTGCGAGTTCACGCCGCTGGCCGCGCCGCAAAAGGGTGATTTCGAGACGGAGTGATCCGTCATTCCGGGGCGACGCGAAGCGTCGAGCCCGGAATCCATCGGGCAGCAATGACGGTGGTGAAATGGATTTCCGGGTTCGCGCCAAGAGGCGCGCCCCGGAATGACGAGTTGATAAGAGTTACACTGCCTTCAACGCCGCCATCAGCTTCGCCGCATTCTCTTGCAGCACCTTGTCGTCTTCCTTGCGGCTCGCCGGCGGCAGCATGGCGACGCCGTCGTGGCGCGGCATCACGTGCATGTGCAGGTGAAACACCACCTGTCCGCCGGCGGGCTCGTTGAATTGCTGCACGGTGATGCCATCGGCGTCGAACGCCTTCATTGCGGCGGCGGCGATCTTGTGCGCGCCGCGGGCGACATGGGCGTAATCGTCGGGCTTGATGTCGAGGATGTTGCGGGCAGGAGCCTTCGGGATCACCAGCGTGTGACCGGGCACGCGCGGCATGATGTCGAGGAAGGCGAAGACGTGCTCATCCTCGTAGACCTTGTAGCAGGGCAGCTCGCCGCGCAGGATTTTCGCGAAGATGTTGTTGCTGTCATAGGCGGTCATGGCGGCGGCTCCTCGGACGATTTGCGCTTACTGTCACCAGCCGTGGCGAGGCGTCAAGGCGCCTCGTCGGCCCCTTTGCGGAACGGGCCGAGCTCGGCAAGCTCTCGTCCGGCTTCCGCGACATAAGCGCGCTCGCGCTTGAGGTAATCGTCGATGGCGCGGCGCAGGCCGGGATCGGCGATGAAGTGGGCGGAATGCGTGGTGCGCGGCAGGTACCCGCGCGCGATCTTGTGCTCGCCCTGCGCGCCGGCCTCGACGTGCTTGAGGCCGCGCTTGATCGCGAAATCGATCGCCTGGTAGTAGCAGACCTCGAAATGCAGGAACGGGTGATGCTCGACCGCGCCCCAGTTGCGGCCGAACAGCGTGTCCGAGCCGATGAAGTTGATCGCGCCCGCAATCCAGCGATTGTTACGGCGGGCCATCACCAGCAGCACGTCCTCGCTCATGGTCTCGCCGATCAGCGAGAAGAACTCGCGCGTCAGATACGGCCGACCCCATTTGCGCGAGCCGGTCTCCATGTAGAATGCGAAGAAGGCATCCCAGGCATCCTCGGTGATGTCCTTGCCGGTGAGCCAATGGATCGTGATGCCGGCCGCGAGCGCATCGCGCCGCTCGCGCTTGATCGATTTGCGATGGCGCGAGTTCAGCGTCGCCAGGAAGTCGTCGAAGCTCGCAAAGCCCTCATTGTGCCAGTGGAACTGCTGGTCGGTGCGCTGGAGGAAGCCGTGCTCGGCGAGCAGCTTCCATTCCGACTCCCGCGCGAAGGTGACGTGGACGGAGGAGGCCTTGCTGACGCCGCATAGCGCTATGAGCCCACTCGCCAGCGCCTCGGTGATGCGCTCGCGATCGACGCCATCACGCACCAGCAGCCGCGGCCCCGTGGCCGGCGTGAAGGGAACCGAGACCTGGAGCTTCGGGTAGTAGCGTCCGCCGGCACGCTCATAGGCATCCGCCCAGCCGCGATCGAAGACGTACTCGCCCTGGCTGTGCGATTTCAGATAGCAGGGGACGATTCCGGCGACGCGGGCGCCGAGCTTGGCGACCAGATGCCGGGGTCCCCAGCCAGTCCGGATCGTGGCCGAACCCGATTTCTCGGCCGCAGAAAGAAAGGCGTGGGAGACGAACGGGTTATAGGCGGATCTTGAGAGGTCGAGGGAATCGCTTGGAAGAGCGATTGAGGTTCCGGCGCCAGCCCCATTGCACTGTCCGCCGGGGTTGGCGCAGGCGTCCCAATCCTCCGGTGACACGTCGCCAATCGAAGGTACGGCCTCGAGTGTGATTTCCGATGATGCCATCGCGTCCAAGATCGTGCATTGCAGCAGCGACTTCAAGAGGGCGGGGGGAACACAGGTCTCGTGCCCCGGACGCGGCGCAGCACTCCCGGCGATGCGAGGCATCGTCCGGCGTGGTGCGCCGCTGAGCCGGGCCCATGTGGCCGCGCGCTCGCGGAGAGATGGTCCCGCCTCATCGCTGCGACGCTCACGCGTCGCAGCTTGTCCGGGACACGGGCAAGCCCTACGGCACGAACCCCTCGAAGATCATCTGGTCCGCATACCGCCCGACCCGGCTCCGCTGCTCCGGGGTGCGGACGGTCCAGCCGAGCAGGGCGCAGCCGAACAGGTTGCGGGCGATCCAGGGGGCGGGGGCCGGCAGGTGGTCGACCTTGAAGGCGACGAAATGCGGCCGGGTCTGCAAGCCGTGGCGCAGGTAGAGCATGCTGTCGCGCTGCACTTGGGTGAGCTTGGCCCAGTACTCGTCCTCATAGCTCCGCTGCGCGACGATGCCGCGCGGACGGTTTGGCAACAGGTCTCGCAGCGCCAGCACCTGGTCGGGATCGAAGGACATGCCGACGGCGGGGCCGTCATACGAGGCCAACACCTCGGCCATCCGCTTCACCAGCTTGCGATCGCCACCGAAATGGCTCTTCACCTCGATCACCAGGGGCACACGTCCGGCGACCATGGCGCAGAGGTCGGCGAGCGACATCATCCGCTCGTCGGTGTCCTTGAACCTGACGGCCTTCAGCTCGGTCGCGGTCTTTGCGATCACCTCGCCGGTGGCCTCGGTTAGTCGGCCCAGGGCATGGTCGTGATGGACCATGGCCTCGCCGTCGGCCGAGAGCTGGATATCGACCTCGATCGCAAAACTACCGGCAATCGCAGCCTGCACCGCGCCCGGCATGTTCTCGACGATGCCGCGCGAAATGTCATGCAGGCCGCGATGGGCGACCGGCCGCGCTGTCAGCCAATCCGGAGCGCGCATTTGGCGTCAGGCGACCTCGAACACGCCTTCGACCTCGACCGCCGCATCCGCGGGCAGCGAGGCGACGCCGACGGTGGTGCGGGCATGGCGGCCCTTGTCCCCGAAGGCGGCAACCATCAGGTCGGAGGCGCCGTTGAGCACCTTCGGCCCATCCAGGAAATCCGGGGCCGAGTTGATGAAGCCGCCGAGGCGCACGACGCGTACGACCTTGTCGAGATCGCCGAGCGCCGCCTTGACCTGGGCCAACAGGTTGACGGCGCAGCCGCGCGCGGCTGCGGCGCCGTCCTCGATCGAGACGCCGGCGCCCAGCTTGCCCTTGGCGATCAGCTTGCCGGCGGGGTCGAAGCAGACCTGGCCGGAGACGAACAGGAGGTTGCCCGTGCGCACGAAAGGCACGTAGTTGGCGACGGGGGAGGGGGCCTCGTGCAGCTTGATGCCTTGCTCCGCCAGTTTCTGCTCGACCGTGCCCGCCATGTCCGACCTCGTTGTCCAAAAATCCTTCGCTCCGGCGCGTCCCCTGGATGGCCGGGCGCGCCCTGTTTCGCCCATCGTGCCGCCACATGCAAGCAACCGGAGGGGGCGCATTGTGTTGGCAGGCCAGCAGGTTCAACGTGGAGGGGCAATTTTACGTGGACGGCCTCAGTTGCGGCGCAATGGAACGGTCATTAAAATGTCGAATCTGCGCTTTCCTCAGGGAACAGACATGGTGCATCTTTTCCGGACTTCGCTCGGTGTGATGGCGTTTGCCGCGGCCAGTGTCGGCCTTGGCGGTGTAGCCGAGGCCGCCAACGGTCCGTTTCTCGCGCACCAGGCGCTCTATGATCTCCGCCTCGTCAAATCGCGCACCAATTCGGTCAATAGCGCCCGCGGCCGGATCCTCTACAATTTCACGGGGAACGCCTGCGAGGGCTATACCTCGGAATTCCGCCAGGTCTCCGAGCTCGACAGCGGCGAGGGCAAGGTCACGCTCAGCGACCTCCGCTCCAACTCCTGGGAGGACGCCGCCGGCAAGAGCTACCGTTTCAAGATCGAGACGCGCATGAACGAGACGGATGCCGGCCGCGTCGACGGCTCGGCCGAGCGCGACGGCGACCACATCAACGTCAAGCTGAAGCTTCCGGCGCCGAAGACGTTCACGCTCGACGGCAAGATCGTGTTCCCAACCGAGCAAATCCAGCGCATCATCGCAGCGGCGAGGGAAGGCAAATCGCTGCTCGAACTCTCCGTCTATGACGGCTCCGATGACGGCCAGAAGGTCTACAACACGCTGACCGTGATCGGTCAGCCGATCCCCGCCGACCGTGCCACCTCGTCCGATCCGTCGACTGCGGACGAGCACATGAAGTCGCTCAAGCGCTGGCCAGTCACCGTCAGCTATTTCGACCGCGACGCCCAGCAGAAGGAGGGCGAGCAGACGCCGGTCTATGCGATGGCGTTCGAGCTCTACGAGAACGGCGTCTCGCGCCAGCTCGTGCTCGACTACAACGATTTCGTCATCTCCGGCGCCATGGGCAAGTTCGACGTGAAGGACAGCAAGCCCTGTAATTGAGGGCTAGGTCTTGGTCGCTTCGCTCCTCGCAATGACGGGGCTAGCTCTCGTCACGCTCTCCCGCTACGCTCCCTCGCAACCACAAACTCGGGGAGCCAGCCCATGCCGAAGCTCGACCATCTCCGCCCCAGCGGCCTGCATCACAATCCAGCCTATTCCCACGTCGTCACCGCGACGGGTGCGCGCACGATCTACATTTCCGGCCAGGTCTCGACCGACGAGGAGGGGCGGATCGTCGGCGAGGGCGATATCGCCGCGCAAACGACCCAGGTGATGCAGAATCTCGGCCTCGCGCTGAAGGCGGCTGGCGCAAGCTATTCCAACATCGTCAAGATCACGACCTTCGTGGTGGACTACAAGCCGGAGCTGCGGCCCATCATCGGCAAGGCCCGCTCGGCCTTCTTCGAAGGCATGGAGCCGCCGGCCTCGACGCTCGTCGGCGTTTCCGCGCTCGCTGCGCCGGAATGGCTGATCGAGATCGAGGCGGTCGCGGTTGCGGATTGAGTTCCTGTGGCCCGGATGAAGCGCAAGCGTAATCCGGGAAGCCTGTCGCCACGGAGCACTGTCCCGGATTGCGCTCCGCTCCATCCGGGCTACAGCTGCTATGAGTGCTTCGCCTCTGACAGCTCTTGTAGAGCCGCCATCGCTTCGTCGGCTCTGTCGGACGGTACGAAGAGATGGTCGTGGTGGAACGCCGACACGGCATTCACGCTGATACCGGCGTCGGCGAGGCGCGCCGTGATTGCCGCCAGGAAGCCGACCGCATCGAGCGCGGAGTGAACAGTGAGCGTGATCAGGCGTGAGGCGAATTCGTAGCGCAGTCCTGCGCGTTCGGCATCCTCCAGCGGTGCTACGACCGTTGTGCCCTCCGGCTCGCGGAAGATCAGGAGCGGATCGACTGCTGCGGGAATAGTCTCGTCTGCCGCGATCGTGCAAAATACGAAGGTGCCCGGTCGCAGCTCCGGCTTCATCAGTCTCAGCAGCGCATTGAGATCGCGTTCGCCCGTCATCACTCCTGCGCCTTCTCCGGGCCCTCATAGGCGATGCCGCGGATCACCGCGGCGCTGCCGAACTTCTTGCGCAGGCTGTCGACCGCGCGTTCGGCGTGGGCGGCGCGGCGGTCGAGCATGTCGGTGTCATCGACCGCCGAGCCCTCGCGCAGCGCGCTGACGCCGGCGCCCATCAGGCGGAAGGCGGTGCCGTCGATTTCCTTGGCCAGCATCTCGCGGCAGATCGAGAAGATCTTCGCGGCCAGCTGCGTCGGGGCGGCGATCGATTGCGAGCGCGTGCGCTGGCGGAAATCGGCGGTCTTCAACTTCAGCGTCACGGTGGAGCCGGCGAGCTCGCTGCTCTTCAGGCGCGACGACGTCTTCTCGCAGAGTCGCCACAGGATCTTCTCCAGCGTCGCGAAATCGCGGATGTCGGTCTCGAACGTCGTCTCGCTTGAAATGGTCTTGGCGCCGCGGTCAGGCTCGACGCGGCGGTCGTCGATGCCGCGTGCGAGCCGCCACAGCCTGCGGCCCTCGCTCGGAAACTGCCGCATCATCTCGATCTCGTCGGCCTTCTGCAGATCGGCGATGATGCGGAAGCCGCGCTGCACCAGGCGTTCCTGCGTCGCGGGACCGACGCCGAAGATGAAGCCGACCGGCTTTTCCGCCAGCATCAACCGCGCTTCCTCCTGGTCGAGCGCGGCAAAGCCTCTGGGCTTGTCGAGGTCGGAGGCGATCTTGGCCAGGAACTTGTTGCAGGACAGGCCGACCGAGACGGTGATGCCGATGTCGCGCTCGACGTCGCGGGCAAAGCGCGCCAGCACCTTGGCGGGGATCATGCCGTGCACCCGCTCGGTGCCGGAGAGATCGAGGAAGGCCTCGTCGATCGAGAGCGGCTCGACCAGCGGCGTCAGCGCCTGCATGGCCTGGCGGACCTCGCGGCCGACCCGGACGTACTTTGCCATGTCCGGGCGGATCACGGTCGCATGCGGGCAGGCTTCCAGTGCCTTGAACATCGGCATCGCCGAGCGAACGCCATAGGTGCGCGCGATGTAGCAGGCCGCCGACACCACGCCGCGCTTGCCCCCGCCGATGATGACGGGCTTGTCGGCGATGTCAGGGTTGTCGCGCTTCTCGACCGTCGCGTAGAAGGCGTCGCAGTCGATATGGGCAATCGTCAGGCCGGCGAGCGAGCGGTGGCGGACGAGGCGGGGGGAACCGCAGGCCGTGCAGCGCCGCACGCCCAGGTTCTGTACGCCCATGTCGAGGTCGGCCAGACAATCCCGGCAGAAGCAGCGGGGCCCGGCCGGCTCTGGGACGCTCACGGCACGTCGCGCTCCCAGGAGGGGTCACCGAGCGCATCGCCGAGGACCTGCCGCGCCGCGGCGACGTTGGTCGGGTGCAGTTCCGCCACCTTGGCAAAGGCCTTCACCGTGGCATCGTCCCGCATCACGAAATCGAGCACGCTGAGGAGGAAATTCGGGTCCGCGGCGGCGTTGCGCAGGGTCTCCGGACCGACCCCCGTCTCGGCCAGGAACAGGCCCAGCCGCTCAGGCTCGCCCGCGACGAAGGACAGGGCCTGAATCGCAACGATTTCAGCGACTTCGCGGGGGTTGTGAACAGGCTTTTTCACGGGGACGGTTTGCCTTTCCGTTAACTTTCGGTCTCTAATTTGGAATCATCATGCCCGAGTCTCGTGCTCAAGTCTTCCGGCCCCGGACAAGCAACTGGAAACCACATCGCAGAAAGTGGACCCTCGGGTTTAACGAAACTCAAGCGAATCTGAGGCTAGTTTGAATCCAGTTTTCGAAACGCCGGGAAGCGGCGTCTGAGGCGTCATATGTACCGGTCCTTCGGACCAATCAGGAGGGCGGGATGGCTAAGACCGTCCTGATCGTGGAAGACAACGAGCTCAACATGAAGCTCTTCCGCGACCTGTTGGAGGCGCACGGGTACCAGACCTCCGGCACCAGCAACGGCTACGAGGCGCTCGACCTCGTGCGCAAGATGCGGCCCGACCTCGTGCTGATGGACATCCAGCTGCCGCAGGTCTCCGGCCTCGAGGTGACGCGCTGGATCAAGGACGATCCGGAGCTGCGTTCCATTCCCGTCGTCGCGGTCACGGCGTTCGCGATGAAGGGCGACGAAGAGCGCATCCGCGAGGGCGGCTGCGAAGCCTATTTGTCCAAGCCGATCTCGGTCGGCAAATTCATTGAGACGGTCCGGCGTTTTATCGGATAGGAAGTGAGTTCACAGTGTCCGCGCGTATCCTGGTCGTCGATGACGTTCCCGCCAACGTCAAGCTGTTAGAGGCCCGCCTTTCCGCCGAATATTTCGACGTGATGACCGCCGCGAACGGCACCGAGGCGCTCGCGATCTCAAGGCGTGCCGAATGCGACATCATCCTGCTCGACGTGATGATGCCTGACATGGACGGCTTCGAGGTCTGCCGCCGCCTCAAGACCGATCCGGCGACGCACCACATTCCCGTCGTGATGGTCACCGCGCTCGACAGCCCCGCCGACCGCAACCGCGGGCTGGAAGCCGGCGCCGACGACTTCCTGACCAAACCCGTCTCCGACGTCGTGCTGATCGCGCGCGTGCGCTCGCTGACGCGGCTGAAGATGATGACGGATGAGCTGCGCATGCGCGCCATCACCTCGCTCGAGATCGGCATGCAGGCGCCCGAGCGCAGTGCGATCGCCGACACCGGCAAGGGCGGCCGCATCCTCCTGGTCGACGACCGCCAGTCCTCCTACGAGCGGCTGGCGACGATCCTCGCTGCCGAGCACACCATCGACGTCGAGCCGAACCCGACGGAGGCGCTGTTCCACGCCGCCGAAGGCAATTACGACCTCCTGATCGTCTCGCTCGACCTCAACAATTTCGACGGCCTGCGCCTGTGCAGCCAGGCGCGATCGCTGGAGCGCACGCGGCACGTGCCGATCCTGGCCATCGCCGACCCCGAGAACTCGACACGGCTGCTGCGCGGCCTCGAGATCGGCGTCAACGACTACCTGCTGCGCCCGATCGACAAGACCGAGCTCTTGGCGCGCGCCCGCACCCAGATCCGCCGCCGCCGCTACACCGATCATTTGCGGGACAACGTGCAGAACTCGATCGAGATGGCGATCACCGACGCGCTGACCGGCCTGCACAATCGCCGCTACATGGAGAGCCATCTGGCGACGCTCGCCGAGCAGGCATCTACGCGCGGCAAGCCGCTGGCGCTGATGATCCTGGACATCGACTACTTCAAGTCGATCAACGACAATTACGGCCACGATGCCGGCGACGACGTGCTGCGCGAGTTCGCGGTGCGGGTGCGCAAATCGATCCGCGGCATTGATCTCGCCTGCCGTTACGGCGGCGAGGAATTCGTCATCGTGATGCCCGAGACCGATCTCCATGTTGCCGGCATGGTCGCCGAGCGCCTGCGCCGCTCGATAGCGGGTGAGTCCTTCGCGATCCACAAGGGGGCCAAGCGCATCGAGGTCACGATCTCGATCGGGCTGACCACGCTCGAGCGAAAGGGCGAGGCGGTGGCCGACGTCCTCAAGCGTGCCGACACGGCGCTCTACCGGGCCAAGCACGACGGGCGTAACCGCGTGGTGTCGCACGCGGCGTGAGGGCCGCCCGCACAAAGTTGCGAAAACAACCCCATGCACAGTAGCCGGCGCGAGCGGGATCAATGGGTTACGCGGGTGGCGAGATGGCTTGCGCCGGCGGCAGCGTCATTTGACCCGTCGGGCAAAACAGGAGCATATTGGTAAGGTCGCGAAATGGTCCTGACGGGTAGTCAGGCGCCCGCGCTTTCTCCACAAATTCCGGTGTCATTCCCCGCCTTGTGCGCAGTCGCGCACTGGAGCGGGGAATCCAGTACGCCGCAGCTTCTCGGGTCTAGCTTCACTGTCTCTTGAATACTGGATCACCCGCTTCGCGGGTGATGACAGCGAGCGATCAGGCGACAGCGGTTAGTCTGGAACGCGCTTGCTCCGTTTCTCCGCCGGGTTCGCATCCTCGCCCACATCCACCCCCGCATTCCGCAGCAGCACCTTCGCCGCTTCCTTCGCGGCTCTGGCCATCGCGGGATCGTCACGCACCAAGTCCTGCGCGATGGAGCCGTCGACCAGCAGCACCAGCTGCGTCGCGAGCGCGTCCGCTTCGGCAACGCCGAGCTCGGTCAGGCGGTCGCGAAACCAGAGGCGGCGGCTTTCCTTGAAGGCGATCGCGATCTTCTTCACGGCGCGGTCGGTGGGGCCGAGCTCGGCGACCGCATTGACGAATGGGCAGCCGCGAAAGTCTTTCGCCGCGAAGCGCCGCTCCAGCGAATCGAACGTCGCGAGGATCTGCTCGGCGGGCGGCTTGTCGGAGGGGCGTGCGCTGACGAAGCGGCGCTCGAGATAGGCCGCGATCAGCGCGTCCTTGGACGGGAAGTGATTGTAGAGCGTGCGCTTACTGATGCCGACCTCGGCCGCGATGGTATCGACGCCGATGGCGCGAATGCCTTGCAGATAGAACAGCTTGTCGGCGGTCTGAAGGATCCGCTCTTTCATCGTCTGTGGGAGGGGCGGGGGAGCCATGCAGCGGAATGCGTCCTGTTCGCTTGACAGCCGCTTCCATCTATAGCCTAAGTGCACAGGTCTGTGTACCCAAAAACATCGGCAAAAGCAGACGACGGCACGCGTGCCGCGCCCAAAAGGGAGAAGAAAAATGCCCCTGCTGCAGGTTCTGCGTCCGACGTTGCCGATCCTGATCGGCGCCTCGATCATGCTGACCTTGAGCATGGGGCTGCGGCAGTCGCTCGGTATCTTCATGCAGCCGCTGACGCACGACATCCACATTTCGATCTCGGATTTCACGCTTGCACTGGCCGTGCAAAACCTCGCCTGGGGCTTCCTGCAGCCGCCCGCCGGTGCACTCACCGTGCGCTACGGCTTCCGCCCGATCATGGTCGCCGGCGCGCTGATGTACATCGCGGGCCTCGCGCTGATGGCAACGGCGAATGGGCTTCTCAGCATCATGATCGGCGCCGGCGTGCTGATCGGGACCTCGCTCGCCTGCACCGCGGCGGCGATCGCGATGTCGGTGGCGGCACGTGCGGTGCCGGAGACGGTGCGCTCGACCGTGCTCGGCATCGTCTCCGGCGCGGGCTCGCTCGGCGCGCTACTTTCGGCGCCGATCGGACAGATGCTCAACGAGGGCTTTGGCTGGCGCGTCGGGCTCGCGGGCTTCGTCATCATGTCGGTGCTGATGATCCCTGCGGCCTGGTATGCCGGGCGCGTCGACAAGATTCCGTTGCCGAAGCCGGCGGCCGACGAGATCGATGATGCCACGGCTGCAGCCGCGGCGAGGACCGCGTTCGGCAATGCCTCCTTCGTGGTGATGACCTGCGCCTATCTCGTCTGCGGCATGCAGCTCGTGTTCCTCACCACGCACCTGCCGTCATATCTCGCGATCTGCGGCCTCGATCCGATGCTGAGCGCACAGACGCTCGGCATGATCGGCGGCTTCAACGTGCTGGGCTCGCTGTTCTTCGGCTGGGCCGGCCAACGCTGGAACAAGCTGGCGCTCTTGGGCGGGATCTACATCCTGCGCTCGCTCGCACTCGCCTGGTACTTCATGCTGCCGGCAAGCCCGTTCTCGACGCTGCTGTTCGGCGCGATCATGGGCTTTCTGTGGATGGGCGTCGGCCCGCTGGTCGCGGGCGCGGTCGCCGAGATGTTCGGCCTGCGCTGGCAGGCGATGATCCAGGGCCTCGCCTTCATGAGCCACCAGATCGGCAGCTTCCTCGGCGCCTACGGAGGCGGGCTGCTCTACGACGCGCTCGGCTCCTACACGATGGCCTGGCGCATCGGCGTCGCGCTCGGCCTTGCCGGCGGCATCGTGCAGGTCGCGTTCGCGCTTGTCAGGCCGTCGCAGCCGCCCACGCCAGTGCTGCGGACAGCGTAGGCCGGGGCGGGTGGTCGTTTTCCTTGGCCTTGCACCGCTGCCGTTCTCACAAATTTGCATTTGCCTCAAAGCGCTCGGTTGCTGACGTGCGAGAGAACCTTTCGTCGACTCGGCAGGCGGTCGTTCATGGGCTTGCCAATTTCGCGTTTGGGTCGTGTCAGGCTGTGGTCAGCCTTCTCAGATTGAAAATGGGCTTGAGTTGCAGAGTGTTAGCCAGTTCATAATCCTGATCGCGCCGGCCAGCTTAAGCTTTCGAGACAACCGCTCGGGAGGCAACGATGACGCCCGGCTGGCTCATTTTCCCTGCGACTATCGCCTGTGTCTACTTCCTGGTCATTGTGAGTTTGATCATGCTTGGCGCTTGGTAGGCGGCTGAGGGAAGAGAATCTTGAAAGAGCGCGCTCTCAAGATTCGCCCATAGACCGACGCGAACTCATGTCGGTCGGAATTCGATCGGGTGCGGCCATGGATTGCGCGAATTGCGGCAGAGTCAACCCGGAGGGAACGAAGGTCTGCGGCGATTGCGGCGCGCCGCTGTTCTTTCGCTGCCCTGCGTGCGGGGGCGACAATCCGACAGGCAAGAACTTCTGTGGCGACTGCGGTGCCGCGCTCACGCCGACCGTACCGCCGCAAATGACGAGAGGGGCCGGCGCAGCGACGTCCATCGTGCCACCGGTCACGGAGCGCGCAGGCTTGTTGGCCGCACCAAGTTCTTCCGCCGAGCGTCGTCAGCTCACAGTGATGTTCTGCGATCTCGTCGGCTCGACGGCACTTGCGACAAAGCTCGATCCGGAAGATCTACGGGACATAATTGCTGAGTACCGCGATAGCGTAGCGGCGGTCGTCCGCAAATACGGTGGCACCGTCAGCCGTTACATCGGCGATGGCATGCTCATACTATTCGGTCATCCTTCAGCGCATGAGGACGATGCCGAACGCGCAGTGCGCGCTGCGCTTGAGATCGCCGCGACCAGGCACGCGCCGGGAGCCCCAGCCGAGTTCGAGCTGCGGGTTCGTCTTGGGCTCGCGACTGGCCTCGTCGTCGTAGGTGACCTTATCGGCAGCGAAGCGGCGGAGGCGCAGGCCGTGCTTGGCGAGACGCCGAACCTTGCCGCTCGACTGCAAGCGCTCGCCGAACCGGATGGGGTAGTCATCCCTGAGGACACGCGGCGGCTCATCGGCGGGCTCTTTGACTACGAGAATCTCGGCGCCGTGACGCTGAAGGGCTTCGCCGCACCGGTGCAAGCCTGGCGGGTGCTTCGTGAGGGAACAGCGGAGAGCCGGTTCGAGGCGTTGCACCCTTCGGTCCTCGCCCCGCTGGTTGGGCGTGAGGAAGACCTCGCGCGGTTGGAGCGGAGCTGGCGCCATGCGCGGGCGGGTACCGGTCAAGTCATGCTGCTTGTCGGCGAGGCGGGGATCGGCAAGTCGCGCCTCGTTGCGGCTCTTCAGGAGCGTATCGAGCGAGAGCCGCACACCTGCTTGCGCTACTTCTGCTCGCCTCATCATCAGGAAAGCGCGCTTTACCCCTTCATCGCACAACTCCAGCGAGCGGCTGGCTTCGATCGTGAGGACACACCGACGACCAAGCTCGACAAACTTCGAGCGCTCCTGTCGCCTGCATTGTCGCCCAACGAGGACGCGGCGATCCTGGCGGAGTTTCTGTCGATCCCCAACGATAATCTATACTTACCGGTTACGAGTACGCCGCAACAAAAGAAGGAGAGAAGCTTCGCCGCTCTGGTTCGCCAGCTTGAAGCTCTCGCGCAAAGACGTCCAATCATGATCGTGTTCGAGGACATGCAATGGATCGATCCAAGCTCGCGCGAGTTGCTGGACCGAACCGTCGATCGCGTAGCAAGCCTGCCGGTTTTGGTCTTGATCACCTACCGCCCCGAGTTCCAGTTAGTATGGACCGGAAAGCCGCATGTCAGCTTGCTCGTGCTGAACCGGCTCGACCAGAATGCGGGCGCTGCGCTGATCCGGAGCGTGGCAGGTGGCCAGACGCTGCCGACCGAAATCGTCAATGAAATTGCTGAACGTACGGATGGTGTGCCGCTGTTCGTTGAGGAGTTGACCAAAGCGGTGCTCGAAACAAGCCCCCAGAGTATCGCGCGAGCGATCTCCTTCGCGCCGCTGCCCGGACTTGCCGTACCGGCCACGCTACATGCTTCGTTGATGGCGCGGCTCGACCGGATTGGGCCGATCGCCAAGGAGGTGGCACAAATCGGCGCAGCTATTGGCCGCGAGTTCTCCTATGATCTGCTGGCCTCGGTCGCACAGCGGTGCGACAACGAGTTGCGGGCGGCGCTTGACCGGCTGATCAACACCGGCCTCGTGTTTGGGAGTGTCGAGCCGCCCGACGCCAATTTCTTGTTCAAACATGCACTGGTCCAGGATGCGGCATACGGCACAATGTTGCGCGGCCAACGCCGCGAGCTGCACGCTCGGATCGCTGGCGCACTCGAGGAGAGGCTCGCTAGAGGCATCCAAGAGCAGCCGGAAATCCTCGCCCACCACTGCGGACATGCGGGCTTGGCCGAAAAGGCGGTTTCCTATTGGCAGGAGGCTGGTGAGCGTTCAAAGGCTCGATCGGCAATGACAGAAGCAATCGCGCAGATGCGAAAGGCGCTTGATTTGCTATCTCAACTGCCGGATGCTCCCGGGCGCCAGCGCACCGAAACTGAACTTCAACTCGCGCTCGGCGGTGCACTGATCGCCGCGAAGGGCCACGCGGCCGAAGAGACCGGCAGGGCCTACGCCCGGGCGCGTTGCCTCTGCGAGGCACTCAACGACACGCCGAATCTGCTCAAGGCACTCTGGGGCGAGTTCGTGCATTATCACGTCCGTGGTGAAACGGACCGATCGCATCGCATCGCCGAGAATCTGCTCGATTTGGCCGGGCGACAGAACGATGCGGCCATTCTTGTCGCCGGTCATCGGGCAGTTGGCGATAGCTGGCTTCATCGCGGACAATTGGCCTTGGCGCGCACCCATCTCGAGCGGGGGCTCGCCCTTTACGATCCGGCGCAGCAGCGCTCTCTGACGGCCCTGTTCGCAGAAAACGCCCGCGTGGCGATGCTTTCGTTCCTTTCGCTTACGTGTGGCCTTCTTGGCTTCGCCGATCAGGCGCGCGTGCAGAGCAGTGACGCCCTGGCAGAGGCCCGCGATTCGTCGCACCCGATCAGCCTCGCATTCGCGCTGAGCGTTGCCTGCCGGTTGCATTTCGTGCTCGAAGACGCGGGCATGGTTGGGCAACGGGCGGACGAGCTGGTTGCGCTCACCACCGAGCAGCGCTTTGCCTTCTTTCTCGCGATGGGGACGGCATATCGCGGCTGGACGCTGGCCGAAGCCGGCGACCCCGAGGCCGGGGTGGACTTACTGCGGCGCGGCATCGAGGGATTCCAGGCCTCCGGCGCAGCATGGACTCTTCCGTTCTACCTTGCGCAGCTCGCAGCAGCCGAGGCAAAGAGAGCACGATATGAAACGGGGCTCGGCCAACTCTCCGACGCCTTGGCACTAACCCAGAAATCGGGGGTGCGGTGGTTCGAGGCCGAGCTGCATCGGCGCCGAGGCGAGTTGATGCTAAGGGCTCGGCCAGGCGCGGAGGCCGATGCGGAGACCGAGTTTCGCCACGCCATTGCGATTGCTCACCAGCAGGAGGCGAAACTCTGGGAACTTCGCTCCGCCGTCAGTCTCGCCCGGCTCTGGCGTGATCAGGACAGGGGTGATGAAGCACGCGGTCTTCTCGCGCCGGTCTACGGTTGGTTCAACGAGGGCTTCGACGTTCGCGACTTGAAGGAAAGCAAGGCGCTGCTGGAAGAACTCTGAGTGTAACGTGGAGCTTGTCGTAAGCGCGCTCCATTGGAGCTCCGTAACGTTCTCGGGTTTCGCGACTCCGCTGCACCCTAAAGACACGTAAGGGCAACGGTGACCTGCTCGGCGCCGTCAATTCTCGGGTCGGCCCCGTCGCTCCGGTTCGCAGCTGGAGTTGGTCCGCGCTGCTGGTCGCGCTTCGGGTTATTCGCATGACCTCTCCCGGCTTCGCACTTTGTGCTGACCCTTTCCGGTCCGGATCAGGTACTCGACCGCAACCACTGCGAAAAGACCCGAATGGTCCGCGCGCGCGGGTGGCTTGGCCTGCTGACCACATAAAAGCTGTAGCCGGGTAGGTTCAACGAGAATGCCTTCACGAGCGTGCCGGCGGCGAGGTCGTGTGCCACGAGCACATCACTGAAGATCCCGACGCCCTGCCCACTGATCACCGCCTCGATGGCGTGCAGTTCTTCCCGGAAACTCAAGTGCTGCAGGTCCTTGTATTGAGGCACCTCGCGCCACCGGCGCTGGGCCAAACCGAGCCATCTCTGCCACGTCGGTGGCTCACGATCGGCCGGCGACCAATAGGAGTGGATCAGAACGTGCTTTGCGAGGTCGACTGGTCTCTTCAGCCGTCCGGTTGAAAGCAAATCCGGATTGCAGATCGGCCAGAACATATCGCTGAAGAGTTCATCGACGATTCCGTCTGTCGGCGGTACGCGGCTGGTCGCATAACGGATGGCAACGTCACTGTCTCCGGCCTGCAGATCGAGCACCGTGTCAGTGCCGATCACTTCCAATGGCACGTCAGGATGCAACTTCCGCCACAGGGGCAGGCGGGGCACGAGCCAGCGGCTAGCGAAGGCGTTGGTCGTCGTAACCCGGAGCGGCTGCTCGTCACCTTCCTGCTTGAGGGACGCAATGGCAGCGGCAAACGCCTCGAGTCCGCCGCGAATGGCGGGAAACAGCCGCGCGCCGGCATCGGTCAACGAAAGAGGGCGTGGTCTGCGCCGGAATAGGGCGCGGCCGCAATACTGCTCGAGCAATCCGATCTGGTGGCTGATCGCGGTCGGCGTGACGCCGAGTTCTGCCGCGGCTTTCTTGAAGCTCAGATGACGCGCGGCAGCCTCAAAAGCGCGGAGCTCGATCAGGGGCGGCAGCTTGTGCATGCGGCGAGTGTAGGTGAAATCAGTTCATCGTCACCTGAATTCTTCGGATTTGCTCTGAGACAGCCCGCGATCGAGGATGTAGCGGGCCAAGCTAGGGAGCTCGTGTCATGTCCATCGCATCTGTTGCCAGCGCTGCCGCCGAACTTAGCGCCTCCTTCGGAGGAGAACTGCTCAAGCCAGCGGACGAGGGCTACGACGAGGCGCGGAAGGTTCACAATGGGCTGGTCGACAAACGGCCAGCATTGATTGCCAGATGTCGCAGTGCGGCTGATGTCGTGGATGCCGTGGCACTTGCGACCAAGCTCGGCCTCGAGGTCGCGGTTCGCGGCGGTGGCCACAATGTGGCCGGGCGCGCAACCATCGACGGCGGGATCATGATCGACCTCTCACCCATGAAGGGGGTCCGGGTCGACGCGATCGGCAAGACCGTATGGGCGCAGGGCGGGGTCACCTGGGGCGAGCTCAATCGAGAAACGCAGCTTCACGGACTTGCGGTGACCGGCGGCGTGGTCTCGACCACCGGCATCGCGGGCCTGACGCTCGGCGGAGGACTGGGCTGGCTGATGGGCAAGTACGGCCTCGCGTTGGATAATCTGCGGGCTGTCGAACTCGTCACCGCCGATGGCAAGGTTGTGCGGGCCAGCAAGCAAGAGCAGCCCGATCTATTTTGGGCCGTGCGCGGCGGCGGCGGAAACTTCGGGATTGCCACCAGTCTTGAATACGACCTCCATACGGTAGGGCCGATCATCACCGGCGGCCCGATCGTTCACCCTATCGAGCGTTCCCGCGGCGTGCTGGAATTTTTCCGGACCAGCACGCGATCGCTCACGGACGAGCACATGCTGTTCGCATCCCTGACCCATGCGCCCGACGGGTCCGGCAGGGAGGTCGCGGCCCTGGTTACCAGCCACTGCGGTCCAGTCGCCGAGGCCGAACGAGCGATGCAGCCGCTGAAACAGTTCGGGCCTCCCATTCTGGATGCGGTCGGACCGATGACCTATTGCGAGCTCAACCGCATGCTCGACGCCAACTATCCGAAAGGCGCGTTCAACTATTGGAAGTCGAACTTCCTCACGGAGCTGAGCGATGGTGCGATCGCCACGATGATCGAATGCTTCGCCCGCTGCCCGACTCCGATGGGGCAGCTGCTGCTCGAACACATCCACGGTGCCGCGGCCCGCGTGGGTGCCGGGGATACGGCATTTGTGCATCGGCAGGAGGGCTACAATTTCCTGATCCTCGCGCAATGGACGCAGGCCAGCGATACCAGCCGCAGCATCTCGTGGGCACGCGCAACCTATGAAAGGATGCGGCCCTTCTTTGCCTCAGGACGCTATGTCAATTATCTCGACGACGATGAGACAGGCGATCCGGTTGCCGCTGCTTATGGGCGGAACTACAGGCGCCTGCAGCAGATCAAAGCGAAATACGACCCTACGAACTTCTTCCGGATGAACCAGAACATCCGGCCGCTCGCCTGATTGCCGGCTGACGATTTCTCGCTCTCATCAAGATGTGAGTAGAAACTAAGCCGCGACCCGATGCATCGTGGGCGGGGCGAGCTGACGCCCGGGAGGGACTAGAGAATGGCGGTCGTGTGCAGGCCCGCTCGCATCGACGACTTGAAGCAGGCCGATGACATCGTGGTCGCCAGCATCAATGAGCTAACCGAACGGCGGGGGTTCGGGAAGATGGCATCCTCTCGTCCGCCGAATTTTCAGGCCTTCTCGCTCGCGGATGATCCCGAGGGCTTATGGGTGGCCGATGACGACGGAGAAATAGTCGGCTTCGCGTGGAGTTGGGTCTGTGGCGAGCTTTGGTTCCTGGCCCAATTGTTCGTCGCGCCTGATCGTCAGAGCGACGGCATCGGCAATCAACTCATCACAAGGTATTCGCGCATGCAGAAATGCGCGGAGCACCCATCAAGGCACTGATCACCTTCACGTTCAACAACGTATCTCAAGGCCTCTACATCCGCGACGGACTGTTCCCGCGCTTTCCGATCTACATGGTCAGCGTCCCTCGTGACCGCCTGGCGCCACGGTTGGCTGCGCCGCGGCTCCGTCTTGAATCTCTCACGGCCGACGCGATCCCATACGACAGGCTGGCGCAGATCGATGTCAGCGCAGTCGGCGTTTCCAGGGAGAAGCATCATCGATTTCTCCTTGGCGACAGCACGACGCGCGGATTCACCATCCACGCCGGCAATGAGTGCGCCGGGTACGTCTACATTTCGGGTGGACACATTGGTCCGCTTGCAGTCCACAGGCCAGATCTGGTTGAGTCCGCTTTCGCCGCTGCGTTGTCGTTCGCGGCACAGAGCGATTGTCCGGCCATTTCGGCTTTTGTGCCGGGCGCGAGCGAGCCGGCGCTCAAGGCGGCAATCGACCACGGGATGCGGCTGACGTTCCCGATGCTGCTGATGTCAAATCGACCATTCGGAGATGGGGGTAGCTATTTCCCGCGCAATCCGGGTTTCATGTAGGGGATTCAACCGAGAAGGTCGACGTTGCGGGCAGGCCGGAAGGCACGGAATGATGGCTGGATCGGCGCTCGTCACGGGCCGATCATGCTCTAGCCCTACCGGGGACGCGGGCTGCGGCCTGGAGGGGACGGCCGCTGCACATATGGGTTGTCCAGGCACATCGCCGAACGGCCCGCCGCGCTGGCTCTGCATTCGTCAAATGAACGATACTGGCAAGAGATGTAGGTGCCGCCGCCCCATTCCCACTCCTGCAGACATACCGGAAAATTGCCGCCGAACCGCTGCGCTGCCGCTGGACCGGGCGCGGACATGGTGATCAGGACGAAGAGCAGACCGGCAAGAGCGCGCATCATGATCAGCGCGGCCGCTGCGGAGCCTGCTGCTTGAACCTCACGCGGGGGTTTATATCGCAATAGGTGTTCGAGCGCCCGGATGCCGAGGCCAGGCATTGTTCTCGCGTTGAATACATGCAGTCCCCGGAAGCGCCCAGCCCTCCGCCAAAAACGCACCAGGGATAGTCATACTGAGCGCTTGCTGCGGAGGAAAACCCGATGACCATTACGACAATGAGTAAGGCGGTGCGCATGCGATTCTCCCATCATGTCAGCTGAGCGGTAACACCAGAGGCTCGCTCTCGAAAGATAGCCGCTTGATGACCCCGGCTCAACAACCACGACTGTAAGCGAGTTCCTCTCCTCACGCCCGAGTGTCGCACGTGTGAACCCGCGGAAGGCGGTCCGGATTTGTTTCGCTGCGCTAAGCAGCGCCCGGTAGCAGGACACGCGAGCAGGGACACGCGAGCCGAAACGACGGCGGGGCCCGCAAGGGCCCCGCAAAATCCTAGCGCTACGCCGATCTTACTTGATCTTGGCTTCGCGGAATTCGACGTGCTTGCGCGCGACCGGGTCGTACTTCTTCTTGACCAGCTTGTCGGTCATGGTGCGCGAATTCTTCTTGGCGACGTAGTAGAAGCCGGTGTCGGCCGAGGACACGAGCTTGACCTTGATGGTGACCGCTTTGGCCATGTTCTGAACCTCAGAATATCAGGGGAATCTGGAGCCGGCCAAACGGCCCGCGTTGGCCGGCAACCTAGCCGGAAACGGCCGGAAGTCAAGGTTTTCAGGGGCAGAAACCGCTCAAATCGGGCCCATTAGGCCTCGAAGAACCGGTTTTTCGGTCGCGGCAGGCCCAGATTCTCCCTCAAGGTGGGCCCTTCATACTCTTTGCGGAAAATCCCGCGCTTCTGCAGCTCCGGGACCACCTTGTCGACGAAATCGTCGAGGCCGGCGGGCAGGAACGGGAACATGATGTTGAAGCCGTCGGAGCCGCTCCCGACCAGCCATTCCTCCATCTGGTCGGCGATGGTCTTGGCGGTGCCGACGAAGGACAGGCCGCCATAGCCGCCGACGCGCTGGGCGAGCTGGCGCACGGTGAGCTTCTCGCGGGCGGCCAGATCGACCAGGCGCTGCCGGCCGCTCTTGCTGGCATTCGTCTCGGGGATTTCGGGAAGCGGCCCCTCGGGATCGAAGCCGGAGGCATCGGTACCGAGGATGACTGAGAGCGACGCAATGGCGCTGTCGTAATGCACGCGGCTGTCGAGCAAAGCGCGCTTCTCCTTCGCCTCGTCGACGCTGTCGCCCACGACGACGAAGGCGCCGGGGAGGATCTTCAGGTGCTCGGGGTCGCGGCCGATCTTCTCCATGCGGCCCTTGATGTCGGCATAGAGTTTCTGGCCGTCGGCGAGGCTGCCGCCGCCGGTGAACACGGCTTCCGCGGTCTCGGCGGCGAGCTGCTTGCCGTCTTCGGAGGCGCCGGCCTGCACGATCAGGGGCCAGCCTTGCACCGGGCGGGCGATGTTGAGGGGGCCGCGCACTTTGAAGTATTTGCCCTTGTGGTCGAGCGTGTGCATCCTGGCGGGATCGAAGAACAGGCCGCTCTCGACGTCGCGCACGAAGGCATCGTCGGCGAAGGAGTCCCACAGGCCGGTGACGACGTCGTAGAACTCGCGAGCGCGCTTGTAGCGCTCGGCGTGCTCCATGTGATCGTCGAGGCCGAAATTCAGCGCCGCGTCCGGGTTCGAGGTGGTGACGATGTTCCAGCCGGCGCGGCCGCCGCTGAGATGGTCGAGTGAGGCGAAGCGGCGCGCGACGTGATAGGGCTCGTCGAAGGTGGTCGAGCCGGTCGCGATCAGGCCGATGCGCTCGGTCACGGCTGACAAAGCCGACAGCAGCGTGAACGGCTCGAACGAGGTCACGGTGTGGCTGCGCTTGAGCGCGTTGATCGGCATGTTCAGGACGGCGAGGTGATCGGCCATGAAGAAGGCGTCAAACTTGCCGGCCTCGAGCTTTCGGATCAGCGTCTTGATATGGCCGAAATTGAAATTCGCGTCGGGCCAAGCCCCGGGATAGCGCCAGGCGCCGGTGTGGATGCTGATCGGGCGCATGAACGCGCCAAGCTTGAGTTGCCTTTGTGCCATCGCCCGGTGTCCGTTCTTGGTGACGCTCGCAAAGACATAGGGACGCGGCGGAACTCCGCCATTGGCGGGAGTGGGAAGATTATTTTGTTTTTCGATGCTCTCTCAGCACGTTTCCGTCATTCCGGGGCGCCGCGGAGCGGCGAGCCGGAATCCATAACCACCATCCGGAGTATGGATTCCGGGCTCGCGCCAAGAGGCGCGCCCCGGAATGACGGAGGATAGACTTGATCGAACTACGCCCCAGCGCGCCAACTAGCTCAAAACATCCTTCTGCATCCTGCCGCCGTAGAAGTGGAAGAACGGCACCGGCGCGTCGTGGCGGAGCGGACCGGTGGCAAGGCGGGCGTCGAGCTCGTTGAGCACGTTGCGCGTCATCGGATGCAGGTCCGCGAGCGGTTTTGAGCCGAGCTCGACCCAGACCAGCTCGACCAGCTCCGCATCGGCATGGATCACGCCTTCGACGCGGTGGGTGATCGCGCAGGCATCGGCGGTGAAGAAACGCGTGTCGAAGCGCTTGACGCGACCGGGCGGGGTGATCGCGCGCGCGATCAGGAACAGGCTGGAGGGATCAGGCAGCAGGCCCGCATCCGCGAACGGCTGCCAGGGGCCATCGAGCTTCGGCACCTTGCCTTCCGCCTTGCGGCCGAGGCAGAGGCCGGTCTCTTCGCAGGCTTCGCGGATGGCGGCAATGGCGAGCGATTTCGCGCGCGAGGCCGGCGTCTTCGGGCTGCCCTTGGCGAGATTGGCCTCCAGCTCGGCGGTGATGGGCGCAGCGCAGGGCACGCGATAATCGGCCTTGTCGACGCGCCCGCCCGGGAAGACGAATTTTCCCGGCATGAACACCACCTTGTCGTGGCGCTTGCCGACCAGCACTTTCGGAATGGCGCCGCTGCGGTCGACCAGGATCAGCGTCGCCGCATCCTTCGGGCGGAAGTAAGGATGATGATCGGCTTCCTTCTCCTCGTGAACCCTGGTCTTCTCCTCGGCCTGCGAAATATCGGTCATGTCCTCACCCGAACTGTTCTTTTACGAGTTTACACAGGCGGAATACCATCGGGAGGGTTGTCGTCAAACCCGTGCATGCGCAGAGCCCATTGCAAGCCGACCACAGCTCCCTTCACGGGCTGCAGCAGCGCGAGCGAGGCGACGAAGGTGAAGGGCAGATAGGCCGCGAAGCTGAGCCAGACCGGCGTCGAATAATTGGTCTCGATCCAGAGGATGGCCGGCACCACGATGTGGCCGACGATGACGATGACGAGATAGGCAGGCAGATCGTCGGCGCGATGCGGGGTGAAGTCGAGGCCGCATTTGGCGCAATGGTCGGCGGTTTTCAGGAAGGCGCGGAACAGCTTGCCTTCGCCGCAGCGCGGGCAGCGGCCGCGGAAGCCGCGCTTCATTGCTGACCAGACGTCGCGCTTCTCGACGAGACCGTTCTCGCGCGTCCAGATCTTTGGTGCCGTGCTCATCGTCACCATGCCTTGCCCTTCTTGCCCTTACCCTTGTTCTTTCCTTTGGCCTTCCTTCCCTTGCCGGACTTTTTCTTCTCCGGCTTGCGTTTTCGCTCCGGGCTGCGTCCGGGCTGCGGCTTGGACGATTTGCGCTGCGGACGGAGCGGCCTGAGCTGGCGCGGGCCGCTGTCGGTCTCGGACGACAGCAGCTCGAAACGCAGCGCGCCCGCGATGGGAGCGGCCTCGATCAGGCGGACGTCGACGACGTCGCCGAGCTGGTACATGGTGCCGCTGCGCGTGCCGACGAGGGCATGGCGGCTCTCGTCATAGTTGAAATATTCCGTGCCGAGGGATCGGATCGGGATCAGCCCGTCAGCGCCGGTCTCGCTGAGCTTCACGAACAGTCCGGCGCGGGTGACGCCGGAGACGCGGCCCTGGAAGCTGGCGCCGATGCGGTCGGCGAGGTGATGGGCGATCAGGCGGTCGACGGTCTCGCGCTCCGCCTTCATGGCGCGCCGCTCGGTCAGCGAGATATGCGCGGCGACTTCGCTCAAGCTTTCCGGCGTCTCGCTGTCGGGCAGGGCGCCTTCGCCAAGGCCAAGCGCACGCACCAGCGCGCGGTGCACGACGAGGTCGGCATAGCGGCGGATCGGCGAGGTGAAATGCGCATAGCGGCGCAGGTTCAGGCCGAAGTGACCGTAATTCTCTGAGGAATATTCGGCCTGCGCCTGCGCGCGCAGCACGACCTCGCTCACCAGCGGGTAATAGTCGTGGCCTTCGAGCTGGGCCAGCACGCGGTTGAACGTGGTGGGGCGCAGCGCGCCCGACTTGGCGAAGGGGACGTCCAGCGTCTCCAGGAATTCCGCGAGCGCGTGGACCTTCTCCAGGGTCGGCTCGTCGTGCACGCGGTAGATCAGCGGCAGAGATTTCTTCTCCAATGTCTCCGCTGCGGCGACGTTGGCGAGGATCATGAACTCCTCGATCAGCTTGTGCGCATCGAGACGCTCGGGGACGACGACGCGGTCCACGGTGCCGTCGCTCTTCAGGAGGATCTTGCGCTCGGGCAGATCGAGATTGAGCGGATCGCGCTCGTCACGCGCGCGCTTGGCGCAGGCATAGGCGGCATAGAGCGGCCTCAGGATCGGATCGAGCAGGGGGCCGGTGGTGTCATCAGGCCGGCCGTCGATCGCGGCCTGCGCTTGCGCGTAAGCGAGCTTGGCGGCCGACCGCATCAGGATGCGATGAAAACTGTGCGAGCGCTTGCGGCCGTCGGGGCCGAGCACCATGCGCACCGCCAGCGCGCCGCGCGGCTCGCCCGGCACCAGCGAGCAGAGATTGTTGGAGATGCGCTCGGGTAGCATCGGCACGACGCGGTCGGGGAAATAGACCGAGTTGCCGCGGTCGAGCGCATCGCGGTCGAGCGCCGTACCAGGACGGACGTAGAAGCTGACGTCGGCGATGGCGACGTTGACGATGAAGCCGCCCTTGTTGTTGGGATCCGGATCGGGCTCGGCATGCACCGCGTCGTCGTGATCCTTGGCGTCGGGCGGATCGATGGTGACGAGCGGGACGTCGCGCCAGTCCTCGCGGCCTTTCAGATTGGCCGGCTCCGCCGCTTCCGCCTCGCGCTCGGCGGCGGAGGAGAATTGCAAGGGGATGTCGTGGGCGTAGATCGCGATCAGGCTGATCGCCCTTTCCGACTTGACCGAGCCGAGCTTTTCTTTCACCCGGCCGGAGGCGAGGCCAAAGCCGCGGGTGCGGACGATGTCGACGCTGACGAGGTCGCCATCCTCAGCGCCGCCCGTATCGGTCCTCGCGATGTTCAGCTCGCGGTCGGCGAACTTCTTGTCGACGGGGACGAGCCGTCCGCCGCCCTCGGGCAGGCTGCGGAAGACGCCGAGGATGCGGCTCTTGGCCTTGTCGATGACCTTGATGATGCGGCCGCGATAGGGGGGACCTTCGCCATCATCGCTGCGCTCGACGCGCAGCAGCGCGCGGTCGCCGACGCCGGCGGCGGTGCCGGGCTTGGGCCGGCGCGGCATCTCGATGAGGATCTTTGGCGGCTCGCCGTTCTCGACCTCGTCCCATTCGGCGGGGGAGGCGATCAGCTCGCCATCGGAGTCGCGGCCGGTGATGTCGGCGAGCAGCGTCGGCGGCAGCGCGTCCGGCTCGGAGACCTTGTGGCGCTTCTTCTTGATGATGCCGTCGTCGGCGAGCTCGCGCAGCATGCGCCTGAGCTCGGCGCGATCGGCGTTCTTCAGGCCGAACTCGCGCGCGATGTCGCGAGTCCCGACCTTTCCTGGATTTGCCTTGATGAAGGCGACGATGGCTTGCCTGTCGGGAAAGCCACGGTCTGTCTTTGGTTTCACTTAACCTCTAATTCTTGATCTCAGGTCTTGCCGGCACTCTTCTTGGCGGGAGCCTTGGTGGCGGCTGCCTTGGTCGGCGACGTCTTTGCGGTCGACGGCACGGCGGCGCGCGCCTTGCTGGTGGATTCGGATTTGGATTTGGCCGCGGCTTTCTTCGCAGCCGGCTTCTTCGGCTTCGGTGCGGCGTCCTCGCCGTCCGCAGCCTTCTCTGACGCTTTCTCTACGGTTTTCTTGGCCTTGGCCGGCTTGGCCGCCTTCTTGGCCTTGCCGCCGCCCTTGCCGCCACCCTTGGCGGCGCGCTCGTCGATCAGCGCGATCGCCTGCGGCAGCGTGATGGTGTCCTTCTCGAACTCGGCCGGGATGGTCGCGTTGACGCCGCCCGCGGTGACATAGGCGCCGTAACGGCCGCTCTTCACGGTGACGGTGCCAAGCGTCGGATGATCGCCGAGCGCCTTGCCGGGATCGGCGCCGAAGCGGCGGCTCGGGCCCTTGGCAACCTTCTCCGCGATCAGCGTCACCGCACGATTGAGGCCGATGTCGAATACCTCGTCGCCGGCCTCTAAGCTCGCATAGGTCTTCTCGTGCTTCACGAACGGTCCGAAGCGGCCGAGGCCCGCGGTGATCGGCTGGCCGGTCTCCGGATGCTTGCCGATCTCGCGCGGCAGCGACAGCAGTTTCAGCGCGAGCTCGAGATCGACGTCGCTGGGCGAGGTGCCCTTCGGAATGCCCGCGCGCTTCGGCTTCTCGCCTTCCTCGTAATCCTTCTGCTCGCCGAGCTGGATATAGGGGCCGAAGCGGCCGGCCTTGACCCAGACATCGCGACCCGTGTCGGGATCCTGGCCGAGCGAGCGGTCAGCCGTCGCCTCGCCATCGGCGGCGAGCTGGCGGGTGTAGCGGCATTCCGGATAGTTCGAGCAGCCGACGAAGGCGCCGAACTTGCCGGCCTTGAGATTGAGACGCCCGGTGCCGCAGTTCGGGCACTGCCTGATATCGCCGCCATCGGCGCGGGGCGGATAGATGTGCTGGCCCAGCATGTCGTCGAGCACGTCGAGCACCTGGGCGACGCGCAGCTCCTTGATTTCGTCGACGGCGCCGATGAAGCCGGTCCAGAAATCCTTCAGCACCTGCTGCCAGGAGATCTCGTTGTTGGAGATGCGGTCGAGCTGCTCTTCGAGGCTTGCCGTAAAGTCGTACTCGACGTAGCGGGCAAAGAAGCTTTCGAGGAAGGCGACCACCACGCGACCCTTGTCCTCGCCGTGCAGGCGCTTCTTCTCCAGCTTGACGTAGCCGCGGTCCTTCAGCACCTGCAGGATCGAGGCATAGGTCGAGGGCCGGCCGATGCCGAGCTCTTCCATGCGCTTGACCAGCGAAGCCTCGGAGAAGCGCGGCGGCGGCTCGGTGAAATGCTGGGTGACGGACAGGCTCTGCCGCTTCAGGGCGTCGTTCGGGCTCATCGCGGGCAGGCGGCGGGAATCCTCGTCCTCCTCGTCGTCGCGGCCTTCCTGGTAGAGCGCGAGGAAACCGTCGAACTTCACGACCTGACCGGTGGCGCGCAGCTCCAGCGTGCGCGAGCCTGCCTTCGCCGTGATGTCGACGGTGGTGCGCTCGAGCTCGGCCGATTCCATCTGGCTCGCGATGGTGCGCTTCCAGATCAATTCGTACAGCCTGGCCTGATCGGCATCGAGCTTGCGGCTCATGCTGTCGGGGCGGCGGGAGAGGTCGGTCGGGCGGATCGCTTCGTGCGCTTCCTGGGCGTTCTTGGCCTTGGCCTGGTACTGGCGCGGGCTGTCCGGCACGTAGGCGTTGCCGTAATCCTCGCCGATCACCTTGCGCGCCTGGGTGATCGCCTCGGGGGCGATCTGCACGCCGTCGGTCCGCATATAAGTAATGAGTCCGGTGGTCTCGCCGCCGATGTCGATGCCCTCGTAGAGACGCTGGGCGATGCGCATGGTGTGCGCCGGCGCGAAGCCGTATTTGCGGCTGGCTTCCTGCTGCAGCGTCGAGGTGGTGAAGGGCGCCTGCGGATTGCGCCGGGCCGGCTTGGCGTCGACCGCGGTGACGGCGTAAGTCGCCGCCTCCAGCGCTTTCTTGAAGTCTTCGGCTTCCGCGCCGGTGCCGATATCGAGCCGCTGGATCTTCTTGCCGTCGGCGCCGACGAGGCGGGCCTCGAAGGCATCGCCCCTCGGGGTGAGCAGGGTTGCGATCAGCGACCAATATTCGCGCGGGACGAACTTCTCGATCTCGAGCTCGCGGTCGCAGACGAGGCGCAGTGCCACCGACTGCACGCGGCCGGCCGAGCGGGCGCCCGGCAGCTTGCGCCACAGCACGGGGGAGAGGGTGAAGCCGACCAGATAGTCGAGGGCGCGGCGCGCCATATAGGCGTCGACCAGCGCGCCGTCGATCTGGCGCGGATGCTTCATCGCCTCCGAGACCGCCTGCTTGGTGATGGCGTTGAACACCACGCGCTCGATCTTCTGATCCTTCAGCGCGCGCTTCTCCTTCATCACCTCCAGCACGTGCCAGGAGATGGCTTCGCCCTCGCGATCGGGGTCGGTGGCGAGAATCAGGCGGTCAGCGCCCTTCAGCGACTTCGCGATCTCATTGAGCCGGCCGGCCGCCTTGGGGTCGACCTCCCAGATCATCTTGAAATTGGCGTCGGGATCGACGGAACCGTTCTTCGCCGGGAGATCGCGGACATGGCCGAACGAGGCCAGAACCTCATAGGACGAGCCCAGATACTTGTTGATCGTCTTGGCTTTCGCCGGCGACTCCACAATGACGATATTCATTTAGTTCCAGTGGCTTACGGGAAAATCTTGGGCCGAAAACGAAAGGATTCGGGTCGGCCGTTTCGACCCGAACATGGGTGGTGAGCGGGCCCCTGTCAAATCGTGGGGTGTTGAGGGCTGCCAGAATGGGAAAAGTTTCATATCGAGAAAGTTGCAAATTACCACCTTGGAGTTGCGGTTGATGTGGGCGTAATGTCCTGTCGGGGCATGGATTCGGGTGGGGTCTGGTGACTAGGCCAGGAAAGAAACGGGCGCGCGCCGGATCAGGCGCGCCGGGGGGCTCGCGCAACGAGGAACCGGGGGAGGGCGGCGCGGACGAAGCCGTGGCGTTCATCGCCGAGCAGGCCGGCGCTTTGCGCAAGCTGGCCGAGCGCCACAAGCTGGACGTGCTGCATTATCTCTTGGGCATGACCAAGCTCGAGGCCGACGAGCACCTGCGGCTACGGACCAAGCGCAAGCTGTCGTGACAGGCTGGACGGATTGAACTGCCGCGCTCGATCCGCGACCAACCAAGCGTGAATAACGCGTCCAATCTCTCGACCCTGGCGGACAAGCTCCGCAACGATGTTCGTAGCCTCGTCATCATGGCGGCCTTGATCGGAGGGTTGATCCTCTGGTTTGCGGCCACCGGCTCGACCGACCGGGTGATCTATCGCGGCGTCGATCAAGCCTGGGCTGAGCCCGGCCGTGTCTATCTCAATACAGAGCCTTCCGGTCATTACATGATCGAGCGGAATGCAGATTTCGCCGCCATGAAGGTCGGCTGTGTTTATGACCTGAGCTACGACGTCAGGTTCGGGCGGCATCAACGCGGAAACCGCCTGAAAACCGTCCGCAGGGCCAGCCTGGTCGGATGCTAGCGAAGCTCAGCTTCGCTGGCTTGCTTCGGCCGACCTTCGTCGCGGCGCCGGCCGAGGCTTTAGCGTGGTGTCGGCCGGGCTGAGCAGTCGGCCATCCTCGGCGTGCATTTCCAGCTTCTTCACCGGACGGCCCTTTTCGCGGTCGACCAGGATGGTCGCAATCTCCTCGGGGCGATCGTCGAATTCCTCGCTCCACTGGCGCAGCGCGACCAGGATTGGGAAGGTGCCGCGGCCCTTCGGCGTCAGCACATATTCCTGATAAGCGCTGCCGTCCGAGGCGGGGGCGGTTTCCAGAATGCCGTGGTCGACCAGCGATCGCAGCCGTACCGCCAGGATGTTCTTGGCCATGCCGAGCTTGCTCTGAAACTCGCCGAAGCGGCGGACACCGAACAGCGCTTCGCGGATGATCAGGAGCGACCACCAGTCGCCGAGCGCGTCCAGCGACCGCGCGATCGGGCAGGCATCGCCGGCAAAGCTCGTCCGTTTCACCATCGTCGTCCTTCCCGCGTTCCGCCGATCACGCGCTTGTGTGGTTGCATCATAAAACTAAACGGCCTAGATGGCAACTTAGTTTCATAATGCAACTACTGGAGGCGAGCGTGAGACTGAAGGACAAGACGGCCCTGATCACCGGCGGCAATAGCGGCATCGGGCTGGCAACGGCAAAACTGTTCGTGGCCGAGGGCGCCAAGGTGGTGATCACCGGGCGCAACAAGGAGACGCTGGCGGCGGCCGCGAAGGAGCTCGGGCCAAACGCGCTCGCGCTGCCAGCCGACGCGACGGATATCGCGGCGACGGAAGCTGCGATCAAGCAGGGCGCGGAGAAGTTCGGCAAGTTCGATATCGTGTTCGCCAATGCCGGCATCGCCGGCGGCACGCCGCTGGGATCGGCGACCCTAGAGGTGTTCGAGAAGGTGATCAGCACCAATCTGACCGGTGTGTTCTTCACCGTTCAATCCGCGCTGCCCCATCTCAACGACAACGCCTCGATCATCCTTAATGGCTCGGTGATCTCGGTGCTCGGCATTCCCGGCTACTCGGCCTATGGCGCGGCGAAGGCCGGCGTGCGGGCGATGGCGCGGATCATGGCTTCAGAACTGTCGCCGCGCGGCATCCGCGTCAACGTCGTCGCGCCCGGCGCGATCCGCACCCCGATCTGGGGGCCCGCAATCGCGACGCCGGAAGCCGAGAAGGCGTTCGAGAAGCGGATTGCGCTGTCGACGCCGCTCGGCCGCCTCGGTGAAACGGAGCACGTGGCGAAGACGGTGCTGTTCCTCGCCTCCGACGATTCCGCGCATGTGCAGGGCCAGGAAATCTTCGTCGACGGCGGCGCGATGGCCTCGCCGAGCGGCGCGCCGATCTATCGCGGCTGATCAAATCAAGCGAAGCCGCTCGGGCGCAACATTCGCGTTGCGCCCGACGCGTTCGCCGCGGCGAGGGCTAGGCCGCGCGCAGGCTTGTTGCCGACTGGAGCGCGCCGGCGATCGCTTTCTCGCGGTGCTCCGGCCCGACCTGAATGCCGTCGGCGGGGATGAACTCGACGTTGGTGATCCCGATGAAGCCGAACACCCAGCGCAGATAGGTTTCGAGATGCTCGCCGGCCGCGTAGGGCGTCTCGGCGCCATAATAGCCGCCACGCGAGACCGCCACGATCACGCGCTTGCCGCCGGCCAGCCCCTCCGGCCCAGCCGCGCCGTACTTAAAAGTCTTTCCCACCACCAGGATGCGGTCGATCCAGGCCTTGAGCTGGGTCGGAATGGTGAAATTGTACATGGGCGCGCCGATCACGACGATGTCGGCGGACAGGAATTCCTCCAGCGCCGCGGCGCTTGCGGCAAGGTCGGGTGCGAGCTCCGCCGGCGCAGCGGCGCCTTGCGCGGCGGCGAGGTGCGAGCCGGAGAGGTGGGCAAGCGGGGTCTCGGTCAGGTCGCGATAGACGACTTGAAGCGAGGGCGTCGCCTGCCGGAGCCGGTCGACGATGGCGGCGGACACCTGCCGGCTGACGGAGTGGGGGCCGAGCACGCTGGAGTCGATATGCAGGAGTTTCATGTTGTCACCCTGGTATAAGTTTGTAACCAGCGCTACATGTGTGACTATCGAAATCCCCGCAAGAACGCACTTTTTTGAGCCATGGGCACATCATTGAAACCTGCGAACATCGAATTGCCTGTTCCGCCGCGGCCAAATCCGACGCCGGATCCAAGGCCGGATCCCATGCCCATGCCGGATCCCAACCATGCGGACTGCCGTGGGGTCGCCTCCGTGCTGTCCCGCGTCGGCGACAAATGGAGCGTGTTCGTCATCATGATGCTGAGCGACGGGCCGAAGCGCTTCAACGAGCTCAAGCGCATGATCAACGGCATCTCGCAGCGGATGTTGACCCTGACGCTGCGTGGCCTCGAGCGCGACGGCCTCGTTACGCGCACGATCTTTCCGACCATCCCGCCGCGGGTGGACTATGAGCTGACCGATCTCGGCCGCGGCCTGTCGCGCCCCGTCGAGGCGCTCGGCAAATGGGCGAAGGACCATCTGGATCAGATCGAGGCCGCGCGCACGAAGTTCGACCAGCGCAACGACGGCTAGCGTTGCGCCTCGATAGTTCATCCCGTCATTCCGGGGCCTGAGCGAAGCGAGGGAGCCCGGAATCCATTTGGCCACAGATCAAGTGGATGAATGGATTCCGGGCTCGCGACTTCGTCGCGCCCCGGAATGACACCTGGGGAGGCTAAACCAGCGACACCAATCCGCCGCCGTGGCGTTCGAGCTTGCCGGCGAGCTCGAGCTCCAGCAGCACGGTGCGCACGATCGCAGGCGAGGCGCCGGACATCCGGACGAGGTCGTCGATTGTAACAGGGGCCGGGCCGAGCAGGGCGGTGATCTGGTCGCGATCATGGCTTTGCGGATCGCTCTCGAACGGCTCGCTGTCGGGCTCGCCCGCGGGATGCATCAGCGGCCGCTCCATGATCGGCTGGACTGCATTGATGATGTCGGCTGCTTCGGTGACGAGCGTTGCGCCCTGCTTGATCAGGTCGTTGGTGCCGGCGGCGCGCGGATCGAGCGGTGAGCCCGGGACAGCAAACACCTCGCGGCCCTGTTCGGCCGCCATACGTGCCGTGATCAGCGAGCCCGAGCGGTGCGCCGCCTCCACCACGACGACGCCGAGCGAAGCGCCCGAGATCAGCCGGTTGCGACGGGGAAAGTCGCGGGCGCGCGGCTCGTGCCCGAGCGGCATCTCGGAAATCGCCGCGCCCGAATGGTCGAGGATCGCGGCGAGCAGGTCGCCATGCTCGGGTGGATAGATGCAGTCATGGCCGCCGGCGAGCACGGCGATCGTGCCGCTCTCGACGCTGGTGCGATGTGCGGCCTGGTCGACGCCGCGGGCGAGGCCCGAGATGACAAGGAAGCCGGCTTCGCCGAGCTCACGCGCGAGCTGGCCGGCGAATTTCAGGCCGGCGCCGGAGGCGTTGCGCGAGCCGACGATCGCGATCATCGGCCGCATCAAGGCTTTGGTGTCGCCGCGCACGGCGAGCAGCGGCGGCGCATCGTCGATCATCGCCAGCCGCGCCGGATAGCCGTCCTCGCCGGGCGCACGCCAGGCGATGCCGAACTTGCGGCTCGCGGCGAGCTCGGCCTTCGCTTCATCCGCGCTGCAGATGCGCCCCGATCGCGCCGCGCCGCCGCGGCGCGCGAGATCAGGCAGCCGCTCCAACGCGGCGCGCGGGCTGCCGAAATGATCGACCAGCGAGCGGAAGGTGCGCGGCCCGACATTGTCGGAACGGATCAGCCGCAGGCGGTCGATCCGCTCGGCCTCGGTCAGCTCAACACTCGGATTGATGGCGTCCACGGCGTCTCCTTGCAGCGACAACATGGAACAACCTGAGGGCGTTGCGCAACAGGGACGTGCGCTTGCGCGACCTCGCTGCGATGCTAAAAGCGATCCCAATAAGAGGGATGTTGCCATGATCTCACTCGCCGACCTCCAGCGCCGCATCGAAGCGGGGGAGCTTTCGCCCGATGACGCCATCGCCCAGTCGCAAGCGGCGATCGAGGCCAAGGAGAAGGACGTCCAGGCTTTCGTCCGGCACGACAAATCCGCGAGGGCGCAAGCCGCGGGCCCGCTGCGCGGCATTGCCGTCGGCATCAAGGACATCATCGACACCGCTGACATGCCGACCGAGATGGGCTCGGAGATCTATCGTGGCTGGCAGCCGCGCGCTGATGCACCGGTTGTGATGATGCTGAAGCGGGCGGGGGCCACCATCATCGGCAAGACCACCACGACCGCGTTCGCCTCGCGCGATCCGACGCCGACGCGCAATCCGCACAATACGGCGCATTCGCCCGGCGGCTCGTCCTCGGGCTCGGCGGCAGCCGTCGGCGCCGGCATGATCCCGCTGGCGCTGGGCACACAGACCGGCGGCTCGGTGATCCGGCCCGCCGCCTATTGCGGGACGGCTGCGATCAAGCCGTCGTTCCGGATGCTGCCGACTGTCGGCGTGAAGTGCTATTCGTGGGCGCTCGACACGGTCGGCCTGTTCGGCGCCCGGGCGGAGGATCTTGCGCGCGGTCTCCTGGCGATGACGGGGCGCACGGAATTCTCCGGTATCACACCGGCCAAGTCGCCGCGCATCGGCGTGGTCAGGCAGGATTTCGCAGGCGCCGTGGAGCCGGCCGCCGAAGAGGGGCTGCAGGCTGCGATCAAGGCGGCGATGCGCGCCGGTGCCAGCGTGCAGACCATCGATCTGCCCGAGGCGGTGAAGGAGGCCTGGCGCATCCATCCGATCATCCAGGATTATGAGGCGCATCGCGCGCTCGCCTGGGAATTTTCGGAACGTCACGACGAGATCGCGCCGATGCTGCGCGCCAGTCTCGATGCGACGGTCGGGCTGACGCCGAAAGACTATGACGAGGCGCGCCGCATCAGCCGTCGCGGCCGCCGCGAGCTCAGTGAATTGTTCGAAGGCTTCGACGTGCTGCTGACCTATTCCGCGCCCGGCACCGCGCCAGCCAAGGAGCTCGCGAGCACCGGCGATCCCCGCTACAACCGGCTGTGGACGCTGATGGGCAATCCTTGCGTCAACGTGCCGGTGCTTAAGGTCGGCGGCCTGCCAGTTGGCGTGCAGGTGATCTCACGCTTCGGCAACGATCCGCTCGCGCTCGCGGCGGCTTGGTTCCTGGAGGATGCGCTGGCGAAATCAGGCTAGCACAGGTTCGGAAGGAGCGAGGGCCTGAGCGGGCGCTGCGCCGGCTCCCGCGCCTTGCCCGAGCCATTGCTCCGCGGCCTCGCGACCGCTCCGGTGCAGCAGGCGAATGAAGCCGCGGCCGAGATCGGTGGATGAGCGCTGCGCCAGGCCGTCAACGGAGTCTTCCGCCGCGATCCTGGTGAGCCGCAGCGGAGAGGCCATGTGCGACTGCGCCCATTCGATCGCGGCGATCTCGACATTGAGCGCGGCGTTGGCCGCGATCTGGTCGAGCCGGCGGTCGATCGCGGCGAGCGTGATCGGCACATAGCTGTCGCGCGTCGGCGTGACCTGGACCAGCAGCAGATCCGTTGCCGCACTGTCCTGCACCAGGCGCAGCAGCGGCGGATTGCCGCCGAAGCCGCCGTCCCAATAGGCCTCGCCGTCGATCTCGACGGCGCAATGAACGAGGGGTGGGCAGGTCGAGGCCAGCGCGACGTCGGCGGTGATGGCCTCGTTGCCGAAAATCTGCTGCTGCCCGTCGCGGATCCGCGTCGCCGCGATCAGCAGCTTCGGGCAGCGCGCATGGCGCAGGACGGAAAAGTTGATGTCGCGGGAGACCGCCTGCCGCAGCGGATCGAGGTCGAACGGATCGAACTGGCCGGAGCGCAGGGTCGGGCCGAACGCGACCGAGCTTCCCGCCGGCGAGAAGCCGCCGATCAGCATCAGTGAGCGGAACGAGGCCTCGTGCATCAGCCGGACCCAGAACCGGTTCAGCCGCGACCGGGCGCCTTCGCGGCCGCCTTCGGCCAGGCCGCAAGCGAGCAGCAGCGCATTGATGGCGCCGGCGCTGGCGCCGCTGATGGTGTCGATCTCGATATCAGTCTCTTCGAGCAGGCGCTCCAGCACGCCCCAGGTGAAGGCCGCAAAGGTGCCGCCGCCCTGCAGCGCCAGCGAAAGCTTTCGCGGCGGCCATTGCTCGGAACGCGCCCGCGCGGGCGCGACCGGTGCAGCCTTGGCGACGACGATGTCCAGCGGAGCGTCAGGTTTAACGGCGGGCTCCGGCTGCGGCGCGGGCCGTGCAGCAGGGGCAGGCGCGGGCAGCGGCGCGTCGGACCAGATATTGGTCGCCGAGAGCAGCCGGCTTGCTGCAGTGCCGGAAGCACCGAGCGAGCCGATCCCGTCATTCACGCCGACAATCTTCTCGCTCATTCTGAGCAACCGCCTAACGCCGTTTCCCGTGTCAGGATGACAGGCATGGAACTCGTTCGCTACAGCCTGCTGTACTCGCACGGCAATTGCGAACAGGATTTGGCATATAATGCGGAAGGCGTGTGGCGGTATCCGTACTTCTTCCGACTTCAGGTTCTTGTTGACGCGTCTTCTTGACGCGAACCGGCGTCCACTTCGTCCGAAAGCGCTTCTTACGCCTTCTCGCCGATCCGGCTTTCCTTGCCCGCTTGCAGGCGCTTGATGTTCTCGCGATGCGCGTAGAACAATAGCAGGGTCAGCACGGCGGCGAGTGCCGACAATGCGAGATGACCGAACCACCACAGGAACATCGGCGTGATGAACGCCGCCACCAGCGCCGAGAGCGAGGAATAGCGGGTGGTGAAGGCGGTCGCCAGCCAGAGCAGGCAGAACACGACGGCGCCCGGCCAGAACAGCCCGAGCAGGATGCCGATATAGACCGCGACGCCCTTGCCGCCTTTGAACTTCAGCCAGACCGGGAAGAGGTGGCCGAGGAAAGCGCCGAGCCCGGCTACCATTGCGGCATAGGGGCCTGCGATGTAGCCGGCGATCATCACCGCCGCGGTGCCCTTGAGCGCGTCGAACAGCAGGGTGCCCGCGGCGAGGCTCTTGCGTCCGGTGCGCAGCACATTGGTGGCGCCGATGCTGCCGGAGCCGATCGAGCGGATATCCTGGGTGCCCGCGAGCCTGGTCAGGATCAGCCCGAACGGAATCGAGCCGAGGAGATAGCCGATGACGAAAGCCACCGGCAGAAACGGTTCAAGTGCCATGGCGGCATCTCCAAAGGCCCATTCTCCACGTCGAACGAAGCCGCACGTCAGACATGCTCATATACCGTTCGTCCGCTGACAATGGTGCGCACCACCCGGCCTGTAAAGCGGGCCTCGTCGAACGGGGTGTTCTTGCAGGGCGACTTGAGGTCGGCGGGATCGACCACCCAGGGCACGTCGGGGTCGATCACGATGACATCCGCGGGGCTGCCGGCGCGCAGGGTTCCGCCCGACAGGCCGAGCAGCTCGGCCGGGCGGGTCGACATCGCGCGGATCAGCGTCTTCAGCTCGATCTCGCCATTGTGCACCAGCCGCAGGCCGGCCGGCAGCATGGTCTCGAGCCCGACGGCGCCGGGCGCGGCTTCCGCGAACGGCAGGCGCTTGCCCTCGACGTCCTGCGGATTGTGGTCGGACATGATGACATCGAGCAGACCGGAGCCGATTGCCGCCACCAGGGCGCGGCGGTCGTCCTCAGTGCGCAACGGCGGCGACAGCTTCAGGAACGAACGGTAAGGACCGATGTCGTTTTCGTTCAGCGCCAGATGATTGATCGAGACCGAGGCGCTGACGGCGAGCCCGGCATCGCGCGCGCGCTGAAGGATGTCGAGGGAATCGATGCAGGTCAGCGACGCCGCGTGGTAGCGGCCGCCGGTGAGGGCGACGAGGCGCAGATCGCGCTCCAGCATCACGGCTTCGGCGGCATTCGGGATGCCCATCAGGCCGAGCCGCGAGGCGAACTCGCCCTCGTTCATTACGCCTTCGCCGACGAGATCGGGGTCTTCGGTGTAATGCACGATCAGCGCGTCGAAATCGCGCGCATAGGTCAGCGCGCGGCGCATCACCTGCGCATTGGTCACGCTTCTGGCGCCATCGCTGAAGGCGACGGCGCCAGCGGCTTTGAGCAGGCCGAACTCGGTCATCTCCTGACCGTGCATGCCCTTGGTGAGGGCGGCCATCGGCTGGATGTTGACGATCGCGGTGTCGCGGGCGCGGCGCATCACGAAGTCGACCGTTGCCGAATTGTCGATCACCGGCGAGGTGTCGGGCTGGCAGATGATGGTGGTGATGCCGCCGGTCGCGGCCGCCTGGCTCGCGGTGGCAAAGGTCTCGCGGTGGCTGAAGCCGGGCTCGCCGACGAAGGCGCGCATGTCGATCAGGCCGGGTGCGACGATCTTGCCGGAGCAATTGACGATGTCGGTGCCCTCGGGGACGCCGGCAGCGCCAATGCCGCGGCGGGTCTCGCGAATGCTGCCGTCGGCGATCAGGACGTCGCCGATTCCGTCGAAATCCCTGGAGGGATCGACGACGCGGGCATTGGCCAGCAGGATGGGACGGCGATCGGTCAACATCGGCATCACGCGTTCGGCAGGTTACGGGCGAGCGCTTCCAGCACCGCCATGCGTACGGCGACGCCCATCTCCACCTGTTCGCGGATCAGGGATTGCGCACCGTCGGCGACCGCCGTGTCGATTTCGACGCCGCGGTTCATGGGGCCGGGATGCATCACGAGCGCGTCCGGCTTGGCGTAGGCGAGCTTCTTCTGGTCGAGCCCGAAATAGTGGAAGTATTCGCTCGACGAGGGCACGAAGGAGCCGTTCATGCGCTCGCGCTGCAGCCGCAGCATCATGACGATGTCGGCGCCGTTGAGACCCTCGCGCATGTCGCGCGCGACCTCGACGCCCATCCGCTCGATGCCCGGCGGCAGCAGCGTGGAGGGCCCGACGACGCGGACGCGGGCGCCCATGGTGTTGAGCAGGATGATGTTGGAGCGGGCGACGCGCGAATGCATCACGTCGCCGCAGATCGCGACCACGAGCCCCTCGATCCGACCCTTGTTGCGGCGGATGGTGAGCGCGTCGAGCAGCGCCTGGGTCGGATGCTCGTGCGCGCCGTCGCCGGCATTGATCACGGAACCGTCGACCTTGCGGGCCAGCAGTTCCACCGCGCCGGAGGCGTGATGGCGCATCACCAGGATGTCCGGGTGCATCGCATTGAGCGTCATCGCGGTGTCGATCAGTGTCTCGCCCTTCTTGATGGACGAGGAGGCGACCGACATGTTCATGACGTCGGCGCCCAGCCGCTTTCCCGCAAGCTCGAACGAGGACTGGGTCCGGGTGGAGGCCTCGAAGAACAGGTTCACCTGCGTCCGTCCGCGCAGGACGGTGCGCTTCTTGTCAACCTGGCGGTTGAGCTCGACATATTCTTCGGACAGGTCGAGGAGGCCGCTGATGTCGGCCGCGGAAAGGCCCTCGATGCCCAGCAAATGCCGGTGGCCGAGGACGAAGGTCGATTTCGATGTCATTAAAAGCAGAGCTATAGGGGCGGACGGCGGGGGGAGCAAGCTTCAAATCCCGCCGCCGGACTTATCCACGGCGCTTTGCGGCGGAGGCGGCGCCGCCAGCCGGTGTTCGGGGCAGCGGCTTTGCGCTAGACTCGCAACATTGGTTGCGTCACGGGCTGGATCATGACGGGCACGCGGTATTTTAATCGACTGGCGCGCAATGTTGCTGCGCTCGCGACCGCGTGCATGGCTGGCCTTGCGACACCGGCTTGGGCCGAAAAACGCGTCGCACTCGTGATCGGCAACGATCTCTATCCGAACCTGCCGGCCGACCGGCAATTGAAGAAGGCCGCCAATGACGCAACGACCGTGGCCGACGCGCTGAGGTCGCTCGGGTTCGACATCGTGCTCGGGACCAATCTTGGCCGCCAGGGCATGGTCGACCGGCTTGCGGTTTTCACGTCGCGGCTCGAGCCGGGCGATACCGCCGCCGTGTTCTATGCCGGACACGGCGTTGCGATCGCAGGCGTGAACTACCTCGTGCCGAGCGACGTTCCCACCGTGAACGAGGGCGCCGAGGCGCGGGTGCGCGGGGCCTCGATCGCCGAGCCCGATATGATTGCGGAGCTTCAGGCCAAGGCAGTGCGGGTCGCCTTCGTCGTCATCGATGCCTGCCGTGACAATCCGTTTCCACGCGCCGCGGGACGTTCGATCGGGAACACGCGGGGGCTTGCTGACGCCCGGCCCGCGCGCGGGATCTTTACGCTCTATTCCGCAGGCATCGGCCAGACCGCGCTCGACCAGCTCGGCGGCAACGATACGGCGCACAATTCGGTGTTCACGCGGATATTCGTCGAGCAGTTGAGGCGGCCCGAGCTGCATCTCGGCGACCTCGCGGTCGAGGTGCGCGAGCGCGTGGCGGCGCTGGCGCTGACGGCGACGGATGCCGGGGGACAAGCAGCACCGCACGAGCAGACGCCCGCCTATTACGACCAGACGCTCGGCGGGCGCATCTTTCTCTGGAATGCGGAATCGTCGAACGGGGCGCCGAAAGTGGCGGGCATGCTGGCGAAGCCGCCGGCAAGGCCTGCGGTCGCGGAGCGCGCCACCATGCGTCCGCCGCGTCCCTCCGCGGCAGGCGAAAGCTGCGCCCGCAGCGGCTTCGAGACCTATTGCGTCAGCTCGATGCTGAAGCCGCAATTCGGCAATTCATACGGCGCAGCGAATTTGTTCGACGCCTCGACGGGGACGGCTTGGGTGGAGGGCGCATCCGGCAACGGCGTCGGCGAATGGATCACCATCGAGTTCGAAACCGTGCGGCGGGTCAAGTCGATCCACGTGCAGAATGGCTACCAGAAAAGCTCCGACATCTTCGCCAAGAACAACAGGGTTCGCCAGATCCGCGTGCTGTTCTCGGGCGGCGAGTCGCAGACCTTCATTCTCGACGACAAGCTGTCGGCGCAATTGCTGACATTGCGGCCGCCGGTGTCGGCCCATTGGATGCAGTTCATCATCGACGATGTCTGGGCCGGCAACAAATATACGGACACCGCGATCACGAAGCTTCTGGTCAACTCGGATCCAGTGCAATGACCGCAAGGACCGGAACCGCGGCGCGCGCCGCGCTTGTCGTGCTGCTCGCACTATCGTTTCTCGTTCCCGTGCGGGCGCAGAGCTTGCCCGGTGACTTCGTCTATCTGCGCGATATCGATCCCAGCATCATCCAGGATATCCGTTACGCCACGTCGAACAATTTCGTCGGCCGTCCGCTCGCCGGCTACCAAGCAGGCGAATGCGTGGTGAAGCGCGAGGTGGGGCTGCGGCTGAAGGCGGTGCAGCAGGAGCTGGCGGCGCAAAATCTCTCGCTCAAGATGTTCGACTGCTACCGGCCGGCACGGGCCTCGCTCGACATGGTCAAGTGGTCGCAGAACGGTCGCGAGACGGCTGCGGAGCGGCGCCACAATCCGAAGATCCCGAAGACCGAGCTGTTCCGCCTCGGCTACATTGCGAGCCGCTCTCAGCATTCGACCGGTGCGGCGCTCGATCTCACGCTGGTCGATCTGAAGGCGGACAATTCTGCCAAATATGATCCAGCCAAGACCTATGCGGATTGCACGGCGCCGGTCGAGGCGCGGGCTCCGGAGGGCAGCGTCGACATGGGCACAGGCTACGACTGTACCGACCCGAAGGGGCACACTGCGGCACCATCGATCACTCCGGAGCAGCGCGCCTGGCGCAAGCGGCTGGTGGCTGCGATGGCCAGGCAAGGCTTTGTGAACTATTCGAAGGAGTGGTGGCATTTTTCGCTGCCGGGGGCAGGCGGGGCGGCCTATGATTTGCCGATCCAGCCGCGACGGAACTGATTCCGCGCCGAGGACGCAAAATGACCCAGCCCACATTTGCGACCCACGAGGTCTTCAACCAGTCGCCGCCGTTAGAGGACGTCGATCTTTTCGCCGTGGACCGGCCGCTGGTCGAGGCGGTCAGGTCCAATGGCGGCGCAGCGGCGGAGCGTGAGCTCTCCGAGTTCGGCAGGAATTGGGGCTCGGCGGCGATGGCCGATCGCGGACGCCTTGCGAACGAGAACACGCCGAAGCTGCGCAGCTTCGATGCCAAGGGCAATCGCCGCGACCAGGTCGAGTTTCATCCCGCCTATCACGAACTGATGGCGCACAGTGCGCATGCCGGCGTGCACAATTCTACCTGGACCGCGGATGGCAAGCCGGCCGGCGATGGCGCTGAGGTCATTCGCGCTGCAAAGTTCTACATGGCTGCGCAAGTCGAGACCGGCCATCTCTGCCCGATCACGATGACGCGCGCCTCCGTCGGTGCCCTGGCGATGCAGCCCGACTTGCTCGCGCGGGTGATGCCGGTGTTGTCGACCAGAAGCTACGATCCGAGCTTTGCGCCGTGGTGGGGCAAGCGCGGCATGACGCTCGGCATGGGCATGACCGAGAAGCAGGGCGGCACCGACGTGCGCGCCAACATGACGCGTGCGGTGCGCGAGACGGACGGCTATCGCATCACCGGCCACAAATGGTTCATGTCGGCGCCGATGTGCGATGCGTTCCTGGTGCTGGCGCAGGCCGAAGGCGGGCTGACCTGCTTCTTCATGCCGCGCTTCGCGCCGGACGGATCGGTCAACGCCATTCAGTTCCAGCGGCTGAAGGACAAGCTCGGCAACCGCTCCAATGCCTCGTCCGAGGTCGAATTCACAGGCGCCTATGCCGAAAGGGTCGGCGAGGAGGGCAAGGGCATCCGTACCATCATCCAGATGGTGCAGCTGACGCGACAGGATTGTGCGATCGCCTCCGTCGGCCTGATGCGCTCGGGGCTTGCGCATGCGCTGCACCATGCCCGGCATCGCAGCGTGTTCCAGAAGCATCTGGCCGATCAGCCCCTGATGCAGGCCGTGCTGTCGGACATGGCCCTGCATGTGGAGGCGAGCACGGCGCTGGTGATGCGGCTCTGCCGTGCCTTCGACCGCACGCCGCACGATGCGGCGGAGGCGGCCTATATGCGGCTGCTCACGCCCGCGATCAAATACTGGACCTGCAAGAGCGCGCCGCCGTTCCTGTTTGAGGCGATGGAGTGCCTCGGCGGCAACGGTTATGTCGAGGACGGCATTCTGGCGCGCCATTATCGGGAGTCGCCGGTCAACGCGATCTGGGAGGGCTCGGGCAACGTGATGTGCCTCGACGTGCTCCGCGCGCTCTCGCGCGAGGGCGAGGCGGCGACGGCGGTGCTGCAAGCGCTGGCGGCCGAGACCAAGGGGCTGCCGGGGGCGGGCGAGGCGGCCAGCTTCATCGGCAAGACGTTTCGGCGCGCCGACGGCGAGCGCGTCGCGCGGCTTGCGGTCGAGAAGCTGGCATTGCTGGCCGCGACCGCCGCGCTCAATGGCGTGTCGCCGCGCCAGGCCGAATTGTTTGCCGCGACCCGCCTCGCGACGAACCATGCCAGCATGTACGGCGCGGTCGAGCTCGACAGCGCCGCCGTGCGCGTGCTGCTGGAGCGGGCGCTGCCGTGACTTGGCACGGTCTCTCCGCAGCGTCATGGCCAGACCTGACCCGGCCATCCACGTCTTGCTGCGCGGCAAGAAGAACGTGGATGCCCGGGACAAGCCCGGGCATGACGATCGCTCGATAGTTTGCGCTCTCCAACGAAAGCCTGCTGATGGACTCCCTCAATCCCGATCATCCGCCGTTGACCGCGACGCCGGCGACGCCCCGCGTCTGGAAATTCTGGGGCACGGCGGTGTGGGGCCTCTTCATCTTCGTTGCGATGTTCGTGGGGCAGATCGGCGCCGTCCTTCTGCTGGCGGCGCAGCGTGGTCTACCCATGGACCTCGCTTCGCTGCAGGTCGTCGGCCGCGAGCCCCAGACGCTCGCGCTCTCGGTCATCATGGGCTTGCCGGCGACACTGGCCGCGGTCTGGCTCGCCATTCGCATCAAGAAAGCTTCGTTCATCGATTATCTCGCGCTGCATTGGCCGTCCTGGAAGCAGCTGCTGTTCGGCGCCGTCGGCCTCATCCTGATCGTGCTGCTCTGGGAGACGATGTCGCGCGCCCTCGGCCGCGAGGCGACGCCGGGCTTCATGACCGATCTGTTGAAAACGGGCCGCGACAAGGGCGCCGCGCTGCTGCTGCTGGCCGCATTCGCGGTGGCGGCGCCGATGTCGGAAGAGGTTCTGGCGCGAGGCTTCCTCTATCGTGGCTGGTCGGCGAGCTTCCTGCGCGCGCCCGGCGCGATCCTGATGTCGTCGCTGGTCTGGACAATCGTCCATCTGCAGTACGACATGTACTTCCTCGCCGAAGTTTTTGCCATCGGCCTGTGGTTCGGCTACATGCGCTACCGCTCCGGCTCGCTGTGGCTCACGATCGTGCTGCATGCGCTGAATAATCTCACCGCGGTGGTGCTGACGATGTGGCTGGGGAGCTAGGCCGCCAGCCCGATTGCGATCGGCATCGTAATGGCTGCAAAGATCGTCTGCAGCGTGATGATCTGCGCCAGCAGCGGGGCGTCGCCGCCCATCTGGCGGGCGAGGACATAGGCGCTGGACGAGGTCGGCACCGCCGAGCAGATCGCCACGATCGCCAGGCTGTTGCCGGAAAGCCCGAACCAGAGACCGAGCCCCATCGCGAGCGCGGGCATCAGCAAGAGCTTGAAAACGACGCCGACGGCTGCGCCGAGGCTTGGACGGAAGAGCCCTTCGAGATGCAATCCCGCGCCTGTGACGAGCAGGCCGATGGCGAGGGAGGAACTGCCGAGCGCGTCTGCAACCTCATGCCAAAGCCTTGGCAGCGGCAGGTGGGTGACATTGACAGTAAGGCCGATAATGCAGGCCCAGATCAAAGGATTGCGCACCAATGTCATGACGATGGCACGGCCGGATTGCTTTTCCGGGGATGCGTAACGAGCGAGCACCGAGACGCTGAACACGTTGACGAGCGGGATGATCGCCACCATCGCAACGGAGGCGAGCGCCAGCCCGACATCGCCGAACAGATTGGCGGCGATCGACAGCGCAACGAAGGTCTGCCAGCGCGTCGCCCCCTGGAAGATCGAGGTGAAGGCGGGGCCGTCGATGCCGAGCCGGGACAGGGCCGGGCGCAATGCGAGGCAGAGCAGCGACATCGCCAGCGCCGACAGCAGCAGCGCGCCGCCGACGCCGGCGACCGGCACCTTGGAGAGGTCGGCTTTTACCAGGGTCTGGATCAGCAGCATCGGAAACAACACGAAATAGGTCAGCTGCTCCAACCCGTGCCATTGCGTGTCGAGCCGCATCAGGCTGCGCTTCAGCACGATGCCGAGCACGATCAGGATGAAGACCGGCAGCAGCGCCGCGATGACGACGGCCATGGATCAGTCCGGTCCCGGGCTCGTGCGAAGATTGGCAAGGCGATCGAGTGCGCCTTGCAGGATGAAGATCGCGGCGTGCTCGTCGATCACCTCGGCCCGCTTGGCGCGGCTGACGTCCATGCCGATCAGCTCGCGCTCGACCGCCGCGGTCGAAAGACGTTCGTCCCAGAGACCGATGGGCAGCGCGGTCAATCCGGCCAGATTTCGCGCGAAGGCGCGGGTCGATTGCGCGCGCGGGCCTTCGCTGCCGTCCATGTTGATGGGCAGGCCCAGCACGAAGCCGACCACCTTGCGCTCGGTGGCGATGGCCAGCAGCCTGGCGGCATCCTGCTTGAACTGCTTGCGCTGGATCGTCTCGACGCCGGTCGCAAGCCGCCGGTCCGGATCGGATACGGCAACACCGATGGTCTTGGTGCCCAAATCGAGGCCGACCAGCGCGCCGCGCGCGGGCCAGTGGGTTGCAGCATCGATGAGAGGCAGGATAGGAGCGGGCATGGCTTTAGCGCATATCATGCGTCGCGCCGCGGGGTGAACTGGTAACCATGGATGCACTGACACTATTCGGCCTGTTTGCCGTGACGGCGATGCTGGTCTGCTATGCCCTGGAGGATCGCAGCCACTGGTTCGTGCTGCTGTTCGCGGCGTCCTGCGCGCTGGGGTCGGCCTATGGCTTCCTGCAAGGCGCCTGGCCGTTCGGCCTGGTCGAGGCGATCTGGGCCATCGTGGCGTTGCGGCGGTGGCAGGTGAGGCCGCGGTGACGCAGGGGCGGGCGAGGGGCCTGCCGCGCGGCAAGCGGCTCCTCGCCCGGTTTTCAGCTCAGCGGATCGCGATCGGGTTGATCATGGCCTGCACGGCGCCGGTCCAGCGCGGCTGGCCCAGCACGAACAGGAATTCGTAGCCCTTGTCCCGGGCGAGCGCGGCGGTGTCCATGTTCTCGAGGATATAGGTCCCGTTCATCGCGAGCAGAATCTGGTGGACCTCGAACACGGTCTTGCCTTCGAACGGCAACACCTCGAGCCCCCAGGTGTCGGCGCCGACCGCGACGACGCCCTTGCCGGCGAGGTACTTCGCGCCTTCGACGCCAAGGCCGGGCTCGCCGGCCGAGTAGCGCTTGTCGTCCTTGCCGATCAGGCTGAGCCAGCCGGTGTGGAAGATGACGACATCGCCCTGGCGGATCTCGACGTTCTGCTGCTTGGCGGCTTCCTCGATCTCCTTGACGTTGAAGGCGGTGCCTTCCTTCACCACGTCAGTCTTGAAATAGGCGGCCATGTCGAGCAGCACGCCGCGGGTGACCATCGGCGGCACCTTCTCGATGCCGAGCTTCTTCAAGCCATTGGGATCGGCGAAATCGGCCAGCTTGTTGCCGTTGTAGTAGACGTGCTCGACGCCGAGATGGCCGAGCCCGTCGAGCTGACTGCCGATGCCGACCCAGCTGTCGAGGATGTCATCGTTGTAAGTGGCCTTGTTCGGACCGAGACCCGGGGTGCCGGCCTGTCCGGGCTGCACGATGGTGAGCTTGAAGGTGCGCGGCGGGTAGGCGGGCGTCTGCGGCGTGACGGGGATGCCGAGGGCGTAGGTCTTGCCGGTCTTCACCAGCGATGCCGCCTTCACCACGAGCTCGGGCGTCATGTAATTGGCGGCGCCGATCTCGTCGTTCGGCCCCCATTTCGATTTGGTCCAGTCCTGTGCGCTTGCAGTTCCTGAAATCGCCGACAACGCAGCGACGCAGCACAACACGAGCGTATTGCGCATCAATAATCCTCCCGATGTTTTCTGCCGGTGTTTGGCTTCGTTTATGGTTTCGCGCTCGCCAGTCACTCATCCTAACGTAGAAGAAGCGCGGGCTTCAAAGCTTTTCGAAGTGCTGCGCTGCGATGGCAGCACGCAGCGCGGATCGATTCAAACGCGATGGATTTGTGACGAATTTCGTGGCGTGGAACGTTGGCGCTCCGTCATGCCGCGATGACGTCCTCGTCCTTCTTCAGGCAATCGGCAAAACCGCTCAGCGCGCTGTATTGATGTCCGGCGCGGCGCTGGATGAAGAGTGTTTCGACACGTGCATGTGACGGGCTCATCGTGTGGACGGCGACAACGCCGTTCATCGCGCTGCGTTCCACGACGGCGCGCGGCAGCAGCGTCACGCCCATGTCGGCGGCGACGCAGCCGATCATGCCGTCGAGCGTGCCGAGCTCGAAGCGCGCCGCCGACGGCCAACCGAATTCGACGAAGATCTGTTCGAGCCGCTGGCGATAGGTGCAGCCGGTGCGGAACACCAGCGCGGTCGGACCCGACTCCGGCGTGCCGGCGCGCAGCTCGGCGAGCGACGCCCAGCGGCGCGCGCTGACCAGCACCAGCTCTTCGCGGAACGCGCTCGTCGCGGTGAGGTCGTCATGCGCGATGGGTCCGGCGACGAAGGCGCCGTCGAGCGTTCCATCGAGTACGCTCGCGACGAGGTCGGCGGTCGGCGCCGTGCGTAAGGAAAGGCGCACCGCAGGGAAGCGCCGGTGGAAATCGGCGAGCAGCGGCGGCAATCGCACGGCTGCCGTGGTCTCCATCGATCCGATCGCGAGCGGTCCTTTCGGCTCGCCATCGTCGCGCGCGGCGAGCAAGGCTTCGCGCGACAGCGCCGCCATCTTTTGCGCATAGGGGAGGAGGCGCTTGCCGGCGCCGGTCAGAGTCATGCCGCGCGAGTGCCGCTCGAAAAGCGGCGTGCCGATCTCCGCCTCCAGCGCCTTCACGCGCTGGGTGACATTCGACTGCACGGTGTTGAGCTCCTCGGCGGCGCGGGTGATGCCGCCGGTGCGGGCGACGGCGGCGAAGGTCTTGATATCGCTGAGTTCCATGGCGTCGTTTCGCTTTTGAGATGGCAGCATTCACAACAATTCATTTTTCGAGAATGCTAGTCGCGCCTAGTCTCGCTGTCCAGATCAGGGGAGGAGCCATGCCGATCACGACGTCGCTGACCACGCTGCTGGGGATCGAGCATCCGATCCTGCTGGCGCCGATGGATGTCATTGCCGGCAGCCGTCTGGTCGCGGCAGTGAGCCGCGCCGGCGGGTTCGGCATTCTTGGCGGCGGCTATGGCGAGCGGGTCTGGCTCGAGCAGGAGACGACGAAGCTCGCCGACCTCAGTGCACCGTTCGGGATCGGCTTCATCACCTGGAGCCTCGCCAAGCGGCCCGAGCTTCTCGATGTCGCGCTCGCTGCAAAACCAGACGCGATCATGTTGTCGTTCGGCGATCCCGCGCCGTTCGCGCCCAAGATCAAGTCCGCCGGCGCGCGCCTGATTTGCCAGGTGCAGGACGAAGCGATGGCGCGGCAGGCGCTCGATGCCGGTGCTGACATCCTGATTGCGCAAGGCACGGAGGCGGGCGGTCATGGCGCTTCGCGCACCACTGTCGATCTCGTGCCCGCCATCGTCGATCTCGTCGCGGGGCGCGTTCCAGTGGTGGCGGCTGGCGGCATCGCGGATGGGCGCGGCCTCGCGGCCATGATGATGCTGGGCGCGAGCGGCGTGCTGCTCGGCACGCGCTTCTATGCCAGCCAGGAGGCCGACGGTGCGGAGGAGGCCAAGCGCCGCATCTGCGCGGCGAACTCCGGTTCGACCGTGCGCGGCATCCTCTTCGATCTCTCCCGCAACAATGTCTGGCCGGCGCCGTTTACCGGGCGGTGCCTGGTCAACGATCATGCCAAGCGCTGGATCGGCCGCGAGGTCGAGCTGATGCAGAATGTTGCCGCAGTCGCTTCCGAGTATGCGGCAGCAAGGGCGGCGGGCAATTTCGATGTCGCGGCCGTGATCGCCGGCGAGGCGGTTGGGTTGATTCATGATATCCCACCGGCGGCGGAGATCGTCGAGCGGATTGCGGCGGAGGCGGAGCAGTTGATCGCCGGGCGGAGAAACTCGGCGGTGGCAGTGGCGTAGACTTCTACCCTCCCCTGGAGAGGGAGGGTCGATCGCGCGAAGCGCGAGCGGGGTGGGGTGACAGTCTCTCCATTGAGGCGGTACCCGTGTTGAGAGATCACCCCACCCCGCTTCGCATTTCGCTTCGCTATATGCGAACCGACCCTCCCCCTCCAGGGGAAGGTAAGAAAGAACGAGAGAACAACCATGTGGCCTGACCGTCGACTGATCGATCTGTTCAAGACCGAATTCCCGATCGTGCTGGCGCCGATGGCGGGCGTGATGGATGCGGAGCTGGCGATTGCGGCTGCGCAGGGCGGGGCGCTGGGGTCGCTGCCGTGTGCGATGATCTCGCCGGAGAAGGCGCGCGAGCAGGTTGGTCTCATTCGCCAGCGCGTCAAGGCGCCGGTCAACATGAACTTCTTCTGCCATACGCCGGTCGATCTGACGCGCGAAGCCGAGGCGCGGTGGAAGCAGCGGCTCGCGGCGTACTATTCCGAGCACGGTCTCGATCCCTCCGCGCCGATCGCGGCTGCGAACCGCGCGCCATTCGATGCAGCGTTCTGCGAAGTGGTCGAGGAGCTGAAGCCAGAGGTCGTCAGCTTCCATTTCGGCCTGCCGGAGCAAGCGCTGCTGAGGCGCGTCAAGGCGGCGGGCTGCCGCGTCATCTCGTCCGCGACGACGGTGAAGGAAGCGGTCTGGCTGGAAGAGCGCGGCGTCGATGCCGTGATCGCGCAAGGTGCCGAGGCGGGCGGCCATCGCGGCATGTTCCTGACCGACAAGATCGCCGAGCAGCCCGGCACCTTCGCGCTGGTGCCGCAGGTCGTCGATGCCGTGAAGGTGCCGGTGATCGCGGCGGGCGGCATCGCCGACGGACGCGGCATTGCCGCGGCCTTCGCGCTCGGTGCCGCCGGCGTGCAGATCGGCAGCGCCTATCTGCGCTGCCCGGAATCCAAGCTCAGCGCGGGCGGCCGCAAGGCGCTCGCCGAGGCGCGGGACGATTCCACCGTCATCACCAATGTCATGACCGGCCGGCCTGCGCGCGGGGTGCAGAACCGGCTGATGCGCGAGGCCGGCCCGATCTCGCCGGATGCGCCGCCGTTTCCCCACGCCGCGACGGCGCTGGGGCCGCTGAAGGCGGCTGCCGAAAAGCAGGGCAGGGTGGATTTCACCAATCTCTGGGCAGGGCAGGCCGTTGCGTTGGGCCGCGAGCTTCCCGCCGCCGAATTGACCCGGGACCTGGCCAAATCGGCGCTGGGGCGCATGAAGGCCCTCGCCGGATAGGGGGAAGCGCCGGTTGCGGCGCAAAAGCGGCCTCTGCTATACGGCACATGGGATTTGCCGTAAGAGGCCTTATATAATGTCCGTCGACGCCGCTACCGTCCGCCGCATCGCGCATCTGGCGCGCATTGCGGTTTCCGAGGGCGAGGTTCCGCATCTGCAGGGCGAGCTCAACGCCATGCTCGCTTTCGTCGAGCAGCTCTCGGAGGTCAATGTCGAGGGCGTGGAGCCGATGACCTCGGTCACCCCGATGCAGATGAAGAAGCGGCAGGACGTGGTCGACGACGGCGGGATCGCCGACGATATCGTTGCCAACGCGCCCGCGACCGAAGGTCACTTCTTCCTGGTGCCGAAGGTCGTTGAATAAACAGGTTAGGTCCGATGTGCCTGCTTTGCGACGATGAGAAGGCCTATCAGGCCTACATGAATTATCTCGACAAGATGGAACGGCAGGGCAAGGCTGCCGATCCCAACGTCGCCGTCAATGCCGTGCTCGACGAGATCGAGGCGGCCGCGAAAGCCGCCGCCAAAAAGGACGACCCGGCCCACGACAAGACCCTGTCTCCGTTCTTCTGCAGCCCGATCAATAAATGACCGATTTGACATCGCTGACGCTCGCCGAGGCCCGCAAGGGCCTCGCGGCAAAAAATTTCACGTCGCTCGAGCTGACCGACGCGCATCTTTCCGCGATCGAGAAAGCGCGCGTGCTCAACGCCTTCGTGATGGAGACGCCGGACCAGGCGCGCGCCATGGCGCGCGAGGCGGACAGCAAGATCGCCAAGGGCGATGCGGGCCCGCTCGCCGGCATCCCGCTCGGCATCAAGGACCTGTTCGCGACCAAGGGCGTGCGCACCACGGCGTGCTCGAAGATCCTCGGCAATTTCGTGCCGACCTACGAGTCCACCGTCACCTCGCAGCTCTGGCGCGACGGCGCGGTGATGCTCGGCAAGCTCAACAATGACGAGTTCGCGATGGGCTCGGCGAACGAGACCTCGTGCTTCGGCCCCGTCGGCAATCCCTGGCGGCGCGAGGGCAGCAACACCACGCTGGTGCCGGGCGGCTCGTCCGGCGGCTCGGCCTCGGCCGTGGCGGCGCTGCTCTGCATGGGCGCGACCGCGACTGATACCGGCGGCTCGATCCGCCAGCCGGCCGCGTTCACCGCGACCGTCGGCATCAAGCCGACCTATGGCCGCTGCTCGCGTTGGGGCATCGTCGCCTTTGCCTCCTCGCTCGACCAGGCGGGCCCTATCGCGCGCAGCGTACGCGATGCCGCGATGCTGCTGCGCTCGATGGCCGGCCACGATCCCAAGGACACGACGTCGGTCGATATCCCCGTGCCGGACTACGAGGCGGCGATCGGCAAGTCCGTGAAGGGCATGAAGATCGGCATCCCCCGGGAGTATCGCCTCGACGGCATGCCAGCCGAGATCGAGAAATTGTGGAGTGAGGGCGCGGCGTGGCTGAAGGCGGCCGGTGCCGAGCTAGTCGAGGTGTCGCTGCCGCACACCAAATACGCGCTGCCGGCCTATTACATCGTGGCGCCAGCAGAGGCCTCGTCCAACCTGGCGCGCTATGACGGCGTGCGCTACGGCCTGCGCGAGCAGGGTAAGAACATCATCGAGCTCTACGAGAACACCCGTGCGGAAGGATTTGGCGCCGAGGTGCGCCGCCGCGTCATGATCGGCACTTACGTGCTCTCGGCCGGCTATTACGATGCCTATTACCTGCGCGCGCAGAAGGTGCGCACGCTGATCAAGAAGGATTTTGAGGACTGCTTCGCCAAGGGCGTCGACGCCATCCTCACCCCGGCGACGCCGTCGGCGGCCTTCGGCATCGGTGAGAAGGGCGGCGCCGACCCGGTCGAGATGTATCTCAACGACATCTTCACGGTGACCGTGAACATGGCGGGCCTGCCCGGCATCGCGGTGCCCGCCGGCAAGGACGCGCAGGGCCTGCCGCTCGGACTGCAACTGATCGGCCGTCCGTTCGACGAGGAGACGCTGTTCTCGCTCGGCGAGGTGATCGAGCAGGCCGCCGGCCGCTTCACGCCCGCGAGGTGGTGGTGAATGTCGCCGTTTTCATCGCGAGCATCAGTGGCGCGGCGCCCGCGCCGGACCTGAACGCGCCGCTCGCCGGCCTGTGGTGGGCGGCGAAGGGCGACTGGGACCGCGCGCACAAGATCGTCCAGGACGAGAGCAGCCGCGAGGCCGCCTGGGTGCATGCCTATTTGCACCGCGTCGAAGGCGATCTCGGCAATGCCGGCTATTGGTACCGCCAGGCCGGCCAGCCGGCGGCAAAGGATTCATTGGAAGCGGAGTGGGAGCGGATCGCTGCCACGCTGCTCGGGAGCAGGACATGAGCACGGCCACGCACAAGCTTCTCAAGGGCTCAACTGGTGACTGGGAGATGGTCATCGGCATGGAGATCCATGCCCAGGTGACCTCGAACGCCAAACTGTTCTCGGGCGCGTCTACCGCTTTCGGCGGCGAGCCGAACAGCCACGTCTCGCTGGTCGACGTCGCGATGCCGGGCATGCTGCCGGTCATCAACGAGGAATGCGTCAGACAGGCTGTCCGGACCGGGCTCGGCCTCAACGCGCAGATCAACCTGCGCTCGGTGTTCGACCGCAAGAACTATTTCTATCCGGACCTGCCGCAGGGCTACCAGATCAGCCAGTACAAATCGCCCATCGTGGGCGAGGGTGAGGTGATCATCGATCTCGACGGCGGCAAGACGGCCACCATCGGTATCGAGCGGCTGCATCTGGAGCAGGATCCCGGCAAGATGCTGCACGACCGGTCGCCGTCACTGTCCTACATCGATTTCAACCGCTCTGGCGTGGCGCTGATGGAGATCGTCTCGAAGCCTGATATCCGCGACGCCGAGCAGGCCAAGGCCTATGTGACCAAGCTGCGCTCGATCATGCGCTACCTCGGCACCTGCGACGGTGACATGGAGAAGGGATCCCTGCGCGCCGACGTCAACGTGTCCGTGCGCAGGCCCGGCGCGCCGCTCGGCACCCGCTGCGAGATCAAGAACATGAACTCGATCGCCTTCATCGGCCAGGCAATCGAATATGAAGCGCGGCGCCAGATCGAGATCCTGGAGGACGGGGGCGAGATCGAGCAGGAGACGCGCCGGTTCGATCCCAACAAGGGTGAGACGCGCTCGATGCGGTCGAAGGAGGAGGCGCACGACTATCGCTACTTCCCCGACCCCGACCTGTTGCCGCTGGAGTTCGACCGGGACTTCGTCGACGCGCTGAAGGCGAAGCTGCCCGAGCTGCCGGACCAGAAGAAGGCGCGCTTCGTCGCCGATTTCGGCCTCTCGGCCTATGATGCGAGCGTGCTGGTCGCCGAGCGCGAGAGCGCGCTGTTCTACGAGACGGTGCTCGACAAGCTCGCCAACCGCGCCCGCGACGGCAAGATGGCGGCGAACTGGGTGATCAACGAGCTGTTCGGCCGTCTCAACAAGGAAGGCCGGGATATTACGGCCTCGCCCGTCAATGCCGGGCAACTGGCTGCGATCATCGACCTGATCGGCGAGGGCACGATCTCGGGCAAGATCGCCAAGGATCTGTTCGAAATCGTCTGGCAGGAGGGTGGCGATCCCCGCGCGCTGGTCGAACGCCGTGGCATGAAGCAGGTCACGGATCTCTCTGCGATCGAAAAGGTGGTCGACGACATCATCGCGGCCAATCCCGACAAGGCGGCGCAGGTGAAGGACAAGCCGCAATCGCTCGGCTGGTTCGTCGGCCAGGTAATGAAGGCATCCGGCGGCAAGGCCAACCCGCAGAGCGTCAACGACCTGCTCAAGTCCAAGCTCGGCGTCTAAGCCTCGCGCATTCGAACGAGGTGACGGACGCGTTTCGTCACCTCGCTTTCAGTTCTCGCTGCGACGCTCGCGCGCATCCTCTACGGCAAACTTCATCCTGATCGACGGCGATGCGGCGGCCGAATCGCCGCCGCGCGATTCGCCCGAAACGGCGGCTTGAACGCGCTCCGGCGAGCGCCCGCGCCGTTAAGCATGAAAATATTTTCGTTGCCAAAAATCGCGACTCAGAGTCCGCGAAACGCCTTTGCGAGGCGACAGCACGATTGTCGATGCGCATCGCTGCGTTGGTCGCGCGCGATATGCGCGTGCGAAAAAATACTTGCTGCATAGTGTTTTCGTGCAATCGCATCGTTCGCGAACGTCGGCGATGCGCGCGCTCTGCATGATCGCAAGTGCACGTCGTACGAAGCGCCTGCGTCGCGCCCGCCAAGCGCAGGCGCCTTGCTGCGTCAACACTTCTTTAAGTGAGAAGCTGTTTTTTTCTTCGTGTTGGTGTATTCGGGATGAAGTGCATTCGATCCCCGAGTGCACGCAGCGATTAAAGCCATCTCACACATCGGAGGGCAACATGGCCAAGAAAGCGAAGAAGGCGAAGAAGGCGAAGAGCGCAGTGAAGAAGACTGCGAAGAAGACCCGCAAGGTCGCGAAGAAGAAGAAGTAACTTCGCTTCTGAAGTTGCCGGCTCCAGATAGCCGGCACGTCATCAGCGCCTCCTAGAGGTTCTGGTCGACGATAGAGGGTGTCGGCGAGACATCAGGTCAACGGTCGGACCGTTCTCTTTCGCGGTCCGGCAGAAGAAACGAGTTTTCTTCGTTCGGTGCGGTTCTCCTCAAACGGGCTCCGCAATTTCACGACAGGCCTTCGGGCCAAAGTGGAATCTGGTCCTGACGTGTTCGCCGACGCCCTCGTTCCCTTGAAGCCGGGGCATTGCCGGCATTCCTCTCCCTCACATCGTTGATTTGACCGCGTCGCGTCCGAGCGCGCTTCTGTCGTGCCGGCTTGATCGCTTGGCTTGGAGAGGCAAGGCGGCCTGTGGCGTGATCGCGCGCCGTTTCGCCCAGCGGTGTCGCCGCCCGGCTCCGACGGGCCGATCCAGCACGCGCGGCTTGTCGTGGAACGATTGCGGCCGCTGGAATACTGGGGCACCCGCCTGCTACCTTCGCCGCTTCGGCGGCCCCGAGACCGCATACCGCGGAAGCCTTGGCGTAGCGGGGGCGCGGGTGACGCCAGTTGAGGAAATGCAACCACATGACCTGCGCCACCGCGCGCGATGGTTATCGATGTCCTGAAATCCCAAGGTAAACCGAATCTGACGAATGACAGAAGTCCCTGCGAATCATGGACTTCTTGAATTCTCGGCGCAGGAGGCGCGCGCCCGCGTTTACGTCTGCTTCATCGCGATGCTTAAACTGCCATTCAAATTTGCCCGCCATCATCGCCTCCAACAAGCCGGCAAACGGCGACGGGGAAGAGTTGAACAGTGCACGATCCCGTGACGGGTCATGCACATCAGAGGTTGGACGGGAGCCGCGCTCGGGGGACGAGGCGGCATAAGAACAAAGGGGATGCGTGATGTTTCAGGGTACTTTCGATCTGGAGACGGCGACGCCGGTCGATGCGAGCGCGCTGTCGGACGTGCTGTTCGAGCGCGGGATCTATTGGGCGAGCGGCCGCTCCGGCATCGTCGATCTCGTCGCCGCGCACAAATGGTTCAATCTCGCCGCGCTGAAGGGCCGCAAGGACGCCGTGGCGCTGCGCCAGGAAATCGCCGGGCAGATGTCGGAGGCCGAGATCTCCGTCGCGCAGCGTGAGGCGAGAGCCTGGGTCTGCGCGCACTGAGCGTCACTTCGCTTGGGAACCGGACCTTGACCGGGCGGCGCCACCTCGCCGAGGCGGCTTCAGGTCGAGGTTTGCACGGCAAACGAGGCCGGCGCTTCGCCCGCGCAATGCCTGCGCCAGATTTCGTCGAATGCCTTTTCGATATCCCGCGTCATGCGGACAGTATCGAAAAGCGGGCAAGTGGTCCGGCGCGTCGCCAGCTTGCTCCTGAGCGCGACGCGAAGTTCGGGATCGTGCGCGATCCGAAGCGCCAAAGCCTCATATTCCTCCAGCGATCGCGTCACCAGCTCGGGAAGGCCCACGGCGTTCAGGAGGCTGGCTGCAACGCGTCCGGCGAAGGTGGTCCCAAGGCACGTCAGGACCGGCAAGCCGGCCCACAGGGCGTCGCTGGCCCCGGTGTGGGCGTTGTAAGGCAATGTGTCCAGGAACAGATCGGCGACCTGGTGGCGCGCCAAATGCTCCTCAGCAGGGACGCGCGGAGCGAACACGATTCTCTCGGCGACAATCCCCCGCGCAACGGCTTCGCGCTTCAGATTCTCCGTGGCGACCGGGTCACCATCTAGCAGCCAAAGGACGCTTCCGGGGGTCTTGTCGAGCAGCCGCATCCAGACGCCGAACAACGGGGGCGTGATCTTGGGGCTTCTGTTGAACGCGCAGTAGACGAACGCATCGTCCGCCAGTCCGAACTGGCTCCGGCTCGGTGGATTTGACGGGAGCGGTCGCTTCGCGTCGGTCGCCTGGTAGCTATTGGGAAGATAGATCACCTTCTCGGCGTAATAAGTCTGCTCTGCTTCGGGGATGACGATTCGGTCGGCCATGAGATAGTCGACATAGGGGGCGCCCATCGTGCCGGGAAAGCCGAGATAGCTGACCTGGATAGGAGCCGGCCGGCGCGCAATGATTTTCGGCCGTGCACCGGCGGTGAAGCCGCCGAGATCGACGAGAACCTCGATCTCGAGCTGGCCGATCAGCTTGACGACGTCCTCGTCGGCAAGATCGCTGACATCTTCAAAACGTTCGAATGCGGCCCACAGGCGGTTGCGCATCTGGCTGTCGTCATCGGGCCCGTAGGAGATGGCGGTGACGTCGAAGCGCTCGCGGTCGTGCGCCTCGAAGATTCCGGCCATCAAATACGCGGTGGCATGACTGCGAAAATCGGCCGACATGTACGCGACCCGGAGCCGGGACGCCGGTCTCGGCGTTCCGGGCCTGGCGGCGCCCCCGTCGGGGGTCACCTTGGCGACATAGGCCTTCGCGCAGGTCAATTGGCGTGCAGGCGATGAGGAGACATGAAAGAAGGTGAAGGGGTCGACCGGCACGCCTGCCTCGGCAGCGCCTTCCATGGTGGCCTGTTCACGTTCGAAGCTGCTCCAGTCGGCGCGCTTCCGCTTGCAAGCAACGAGGTTGCTCAGCGCAAACGGGAACGTCTTATCAAGTGCGACCGTTCGTTCCAGAGCCACGATCGCTTCGTCGTCTCGCCCCAGCTGGCCAAGAACCTCAGACAACGCGAAATGGTTCTGTGGGTCGGCCGGTGCAAGCTCGATGGCGCGGGCGTAGCTGTCACGCGCTTCCTCGAGTCGACCAAGCTGCTGCAACGCGCTGCCTCGGTTGGCGAACGCGGCGCTCGACGGTGCGATCGCAATGGCGCGATCAAACTCGGCTATGGCGTCGCGAAGCTGCTGCCGTGCAATGAGGATCGCTCCGCGATTGAGATGCGCGTCCGCGAAGTTCGGAGCCAGGGCGATTACTTTCGCAAGCCAGACGAGCGCATCGTCCGGCTTGTCCAGCGCGCGCAGCACGTTGGCATAGTTGAAAAGAACGTCGGGATTGCCGGGGTCGACGCGTGCAGCCTTCTTCAGCAAAGGCTCGGCGTCCGCAAAATGGCCGCGCTGGGCGTGCAACAGCCCCAGCATATGGAGCGCGACGGCATGCGTTCTGCTTCCCTTCAGAATGGTCGTGTAGGCCCGTTCCGCTTCCGATAGATTGCCCGAACGGTGCGCCGCAATGGCCTGGTCCAGAATAGCTGACGGATGGAGCGAGGAGGGGGCCGAGGCTCCCTTGTTGCGGCCTTGTTGCGACATGCGATGGGCTCTCGACCCGACGTAGGGGAGTCTGTGCTCGGGCGAAATGGTGCAAAAACTCTAGTCACCTTTGCCGGCGAGAACAACGGCCGCGCCGCCTGCGCTCATTCGCACGGGCGGACGCGCTTGCGCTGGAGCAAGTTTCTTCTTCATGGCGTCGCCTAGAATCCGACGGCATGAGCAACCAGGCTACGAATGGACGATGGCTGCCGATTCAGATCGCTCCCGACGAGTGCGACCTGGAACTCGGGCGTCTGCACAAGACAGGTATTGTGCCATGGTCCTTTCCATGCCGGCGTAAGGGCGGCATCTGGTTCAATGTTTGGGCCGATGAGGCCGTGCTGATAGCGCCCTCGCATTGGCGGGTCTGGCGATCCGGCATTTAGGTGGGGGCTCACATATATAAGGAGCGCGCGAATCGCGCGGGCTCGCCGCCCTCGTTCTTGTGCGGAACTTTCGTACCGGCGTCGCCCATCGCCTTCCGCTGGACGCGCGCAGCGACCTTGATTCTGCTTCCGGGATTCTGGGGTGGCGGAGAGGGAGGGATTCGAACCCTCGATACAGCTTGAGACCGTATGACGCTTTAGCAAAGCGTTGCCTTCAGCCACTCGGCCACCTCTCCGGTGCGAGCCTTATGCATCTATTTGCTCGGGCTGGTCAATTTGGAAGCGCGTGTTTTCGCGCGAATATTCCCAGCGATTTGCGAAACGAGACGGGTTTGCTCTTGGACCAGGGTATGGCGCTGAATTTTCGAGCAAATTCAAAGGTACAAAGAAAGGACGAGCACCTCCAGATCCTGGTTCGCCGAGTTGTCCGGCCCGGTCGTGCCGCTCCGCGACCTCCATATCTCCATATAGAGAGTGATAGAGCGACGCCCGGCGGCCGAGGCATTGCAGGGACCTGCTTCGTCAGATTGCGCGGCAGGGAGGCGGGTCGATGCCTGCCCACTGAGTCTCCTTCTGATTCCACGATTCGTGCGCCTCAAAGCTGGCTCAAGCCGAGCTCTGGCGCGCGGCGCCTCATGTGCGGAACTTTGATGGCATTTGGAACCGCTCCGAAAAGATCAATGTAAACAATGCGTTACGAGGGCGGTTTGATCACATCTGCGTGTTATTTGTGCAACACCCGTTGGAAAACACGCTGTACCGGCCCGTTTCGGAGCGTTCTCTTGTTGTGTGTGCAAGGACGTTCGGTAATTGTGACTGAGCGACGGAGGGGGGCATCCCGAGGTCGTCCCGTTTAGGTCATTCGCTTAAGTCCCTCGCGTTCATGCGGGTGTGTCCGAAGACGCGAAGGGGCCGAAAGCGGTGATTTAGAGGGGGTTGGGGAATTGGCCGTCCGGTCAGTGACCTTCCCTGAAGAGCAACTTGGAGGTTTAACATGAAGTTGGTTAAGAGCCTTTTGCTCGGCTCAGCGGCGGGTCTGATCGCCGTGGGCGGAGCTCAGGCAGCCGATCTCCCCGTGAAGGCCAAGGCGGTCGAGTACGTGAAGATCTGCTCCCTGTACGGTGCTGGATTCTACTACATCCCGGGCACCGACACCTGCATCAAGTTCGGCGGCTATCTGCGTGCCGACATGCTGTTTAACACGAACAGCGACTACGGCATTGGCCAAGGTGCTCCCGGCGGCGCCAACAACCGTCTGGACAACTACTACCAGACCCGCGCTCGTTTGGACTTCACCATCGATACCCGCACGGCAACCGAGTACGGCGTGGTCCGCACCTACGCCGATACGGTTTTCAGCTGGGATGCCACGTCGGTGACCGGCAGCGCCCCGTCGGCCTTCTCGGTCGGTTCGGCTTCGCTCGGCCTCTACCATGCGTTCATCCAGTTCGCTGGTTTCACCTTCGGCCGCACGGTTTCGATCTTCGACGCACCGTGGCAGAGCTATCCGGCTGGCGGTCCCGACTTCCTTCCGGGCGGCAGCAACAACGTCACCGGTGTGAACCAGGTTGCTTACACGGCTGATTTCGGCCAGGGCATCACGGGTTCGATCGCGTTGCAGGATATGACGACCGCTGCTGGCGGCCAGTCGAACCTTTGGAACGCGAGCGTGACGGGCGTTGCGGGTGCAGTGGGTGGCTTCGCCTCGACTGCAGCTGCGGGTGCTGCCTTCATCCAGGGCATCTACGGTGTGAACGATTGGGGTGGCACGCGCATGCCCGACATCGTCGGTCAGGTCCGTGTTGATCAGGCCTGGGGTCTGTTCCAGATCTCGGCGGCGGCTCACGAGCTCCACTCGGCTTATTACGGTACGACGGAGCTCACGGGCCATCCGTCGGACAAGTGGGGCTGGGCGGTGCAGGGTGCCTTGTCGATCAAGAACATCCCGACCGGTGCGGGTGACTCGATCAACTTGCAGGCGGTCTACACCGACGGTGCTTCGCGGTACAACTTCCAGAGCCTGTTCCCGCAGACCATCTTCATCTACGGCGGCAGCGGCATCGCTTATCAGAGCATCGGCTTCGCCGGTATCGCTGATGGCGTGTTCGGTTCCGGTCTCGGTATCGAGACCGTCAAGACCTGGGGCTTCCGCGGTGGTTATACCCACAACTGGTCCCCGAACTGGGCGTCGGGCATCTACGGTGCTTATGCTTCGCTCCGCTACGGCGATCAAAGCAAGGCTCTGATCTGCGCCAACTTCGCTGCTGCTCTGGCCCCCACCCCTGGCTCGACCTGTAACCCCGACTTCAACCTCGCGGTTATCGGCGGCAACCTGGTCTGGACCCCGGTCAAGGGTCTCGCCTTCACTGCTGACGTGAGCTACGTCTGGCTCGACCAGAAGCACTCTGGCGTCGTCACGGGCGCCAACACGGGCAATGCTCTTGTTGCCAAGCCCGCAGCGACCTACGAGCTGAAGGATCAGGGTAACCTCCAGATGCTCCTGCGCGCTCAGCGCAATTTCTAAGATCGACCCTCGGTTGATCCACGAACCCCGGCAGGAAACTGCCGGGGTTTTTCTTTGGAGCGTAGCGCTTCGCCTAACGTGCGGACCTTGTTGGCTCGCAAGCAGGAATGTCGGCTAAGTGCTATCAAACTACCATCTCAGGCCCTTCCACTCCTTGAAGGCATAGGTCGGGTTGAGACCGCAGGCATCGATTGTGCCCGACGCGGTCGCCATGCACTGGCTGTAATTGTACAACTGGCAGTTGCCAGGATTCTCCCAACGCCGTTCTTGCAGGCAATAGCGATCCTGGATGCCGGTTACCTGTGGCTGGGCAGGATGGCGGTTCTTGCCGAAGGGGGGAGCCGCCGGTCGCGAGGCCCGACGAGATCAGGGCTGCGAACAGGAACGCACCGACCACGCGCAGCGTGACACGTTCCCAGCTTTGTGAGGCATAAGCTAACCGGTGCGCGGGACGCTTGGTCCAATCCTATCGTCAGATCGCTGGTGCCGTCGACGAATCCTGCCGAGCCCTGCCCAGCAGCCAGGCTCTGATTCTACGCCCGTTACTGCACGCTGACGGCGCCGCGGCGCAGATCGGCTTCGATCTGCAAGCGGGTGCCGCCGCCGAAACGGGCGCGGTAGACTTGAAGGTTCTCCATGATCCGCTGCACATAGTTGCGCGTCTCGGAGAACGGAATCAGCTCGACCCAGTCGACCGCGTCGACCTTGGGGTCGCGCGGATCGCCGTAACGCTCGACCCACTTCTTCACGCTGCCGCGGCCGGCATTGTAGGCGGCGAACGTCATGATGTAGGAGCCGCGATAATCCTCGAGCAGTCCGCCGAGCTCGGCCGAGCCAAGCGTGGCGTTGTAGACGGAGTCGTTCTTCAGCCGCCCCAGGTCGTAGGTTGCGCCGTGGCGCTTGCAGACGTAGCGGGCGGCATCCGGCGTCACCTGCATCAGCCCGTAGGCCTGCGCCGGCGAGACCACCGACGGGTTGAACGCGCTCTCCTGCCGCGCAATCGCATAGATGATGCTGCGTTCGACCTCGGGGCCGATCGGCGTGAACTGAGGAATGCCGTTGACGGGGTAGGCGTAGAAGTCGAACGGCAGGCCGCGGTTGAGCGCGGCCTTGCCGAGCAGCAGCATGCCGCGCGCGTCGCTGTAGCGCTGGGTGAGCTCGCCGAGGCCCGCGAGCGCCTCGGGATCGCCGTTCTCGCCCATGTCGGCGAGCATGGGCACCGCGAACTCGCGCTCGTCGAGCTCGTAGAGCAGTTGCGCGGCGCGCACGATCTCGAGCCGCTCGGCGCCGCGCCCGCGCGGCTGGCTGTTGAGCTCGATCTGCGGCAGGCCGAGCTTTGCGCGCGCGAGCTGGCCGTAATAGCTGGTCGATTGCTCGGCCGCCCGCGCATAGGCGTTACGCGCCTCCTGCTGGCGGCCCAAAGCTTCCGCGGCGCGGCCCTGCCAATAGCCGGCACGCGCCAGCGCGGTCGGATTGACGCTGCCGACCCCGATGCGAGCAAAATGCTGCGCGGCGGTCGCGGGATCGTTGAGGAAGCGCAGCGCGATCCAGCCGGCGGTGAACTCCTGCTCGGTCTTGTAGATGTCGCGCGAGGGCAAGGCGGCGTCGCGCGCGATCAGATAGGCGCTGCGGAATTCTTCGGTGTCGATCATCTTGCGCGCCAGGAGGCGCCGCTCGATCCACCATTCATCGAGATTGTGGAGGCGACCCGGATCCTTCGGCGCCGACAGCATCAGCTGGGCGGCTTCAGTGAACTTCTCCTCGCGGCGCAGCAGCTGGATCTTGCTGAAGATGAAGCCGGGATCGCCGTGCAGCTCGCGCGGCACGGCATCGAGCAGCGCCCGCGCGTTCGGCGCTTTCTTGACCGCGGCGATGCGGGCCTTGGCGAGCGCGACATAGCCGGCGCCGAGACGCTTGGCGGCGCGTAGCGCCGCCTCGTTCTCGCTGCCGTAGAGCAGGTTGTCCATCCGCGCTTTCTGGTCGCCCGGCGTGAGCAGGGCGCCGAACTGGTCGAGTGCGTTGTTCTCGGTGTCCTCCGACATCGGATCGGCGCGCCAGGCGTCCCGCACCAGCCGCTCGGCATTGGCGCGGTCGCCGCGCGCCAGCATCGCCCTGGCGAGCGTGAAGCGGCCCTTGGCGGAGATCGGCGACTCGTTCTCGAACCACGACCACGCGACCGACTCGTCGCGCCTGTCGTCCCACATCGCGGCCTCGAGCCGCCGGCGCAGGAAGGTCTGCGACGGCCAGCTCGGATTGGCTGAGAGGAAGGCGCGATAGCGTTCCACGGTCGCGCCGTTGTCCTCGCTGCGCAGGATGATCCATTCGGCGAGCTTTCGCGCGACCGGATCGGAGATGCCGGCCGCGGCATTGGTGGCGTCGCCGGCCTTGCGCTTGCGCACGAGCTCGATGACGCTCTCCAGGGTGTCCTTGTCAGCCTGCGACGTCGACGATGTCGCAGCGACGGCGGCCGGGATGACCGGCTTGCGCGGCGCTGCATGCTGGCGCGTTGCAGGCGCCAGTATGGGAGCTGCGGCGGGTCTGGCTGGGGCCGGCGCAGTCGGTTTGACGGTGGCAGTCACGGCCGGGGCGGGGGCTGCCTTGGGCGGCGCGCCGCTCGCAGTCGGCGCTGCCTTTGGCGCGGAAGCAGGTGCCGTGGCAACGGGAGCGGTGGCCGCAGGCTTGGGTTTGTCTTTGGGCTTGTCCTTCGCCGGTTCCTTGCTGGCGTTCTTGCCGGCGTCCGGCTTCTTCGCGGCATCCTTGGCGGGGGTGCCAGGCGTACCCTTGCTTGCGGCCTTCGCGGCGTCCTTGCCGGTTCCCTTGGCTGTATCCTTCGCCGTTTCCTTGGTCGATCCCTTGGCCGGGCCATTCGCGGCGTCCTTGGAAGCTGGCTTGGCGGGATCCTTGGTCGCCGCGGCCGTCTCGTTGGACTTGGCGAGCGCGGCGCAGCCCATCGACAGCCCAGCCATCAGGCACACGGCCAGACCCAGGGATCGCCACGCGGCAGGAGCAAAGGAGGTCACGGCGTTTCGTCGCCCCGAATCAGTGAAGTGGCTCAAGACCTAGCTGAATTTGCTTGAATATGCGGAGAAAATACCAACAGCCGCTTACCTCGGGCCCATTTGCACCAGCACCGCGGCAAAATCGCGGCCTAAACCCAGCCTCGCACCGACCCCGGGTCTTTTACCGGCCGGATAGACCCGATATGAAGGGGGCTTGCTCAAGAGATCGCCGCGTACGGAGGAAGTCCATGGCAGCCAAGACGAAATTCCGAGGGTCGTTCACCGCCTTGGTCACCCCGTTCAAGAACGGCTCGCTCGACGAGGCGGCGTTTCGCTCCCTGGTCAATTGGCAGATCTCCGAGGGCACCAATGGCCTCGTTCCAGTCGGCACTACGGGCGAGAGCCCGACGCTCAGCCATGACGAGCACAAGAAGGTCGTGGAATGGTGCATCGCTGAAGCCAAGGGCCGCGTGCCCGTCATCGCCGGCGCCGGCTCCAACTCGACCAAGGAGGCGATCGAGCTCTCCCAGCACGCCGAAAAGGCGGGCGCGGACGCCGTGCTGATCGTCACGCCCTATTACAACAAGCCGACGCAAGAAGGCATGTACCAGCACTTCAAGGCGATCAACGATGCGATCGGCATTCCGATCATCATCTACAACATCCCACCGCGCTCGGTGATCGACATGTCGGTCGACACCATGAAGCGGCTGTGGGAGCTGAAGAACATCGCCGGGGTCAAGGACGCCACCGCCAGCATGGTCCGCGTGTCGCAGCAGCGCGCGGCGATGGGCGAGGACTTCAACCAGCTCTCGGGCGAGGACGCCACCATCATCGGCTACATGGCCCATGGCGGCCATGGCTGCATCTCGGTGACCTCGAACGTCGCGCCGCGCCTGTGCTCGGAGTTCCACGCCGCCTGGCAGAAGGGCGACACCAAGGCGGCGCTCGCGATCCACGACAAGCTGATGCCGCTGCACAACAACCTCTTCATCGAGAGCAATCCGGCGCCAATCAAGTACGCGATGTCGCTGCTCGGCAAGCTGGACGAGACGTTGCGGCTGCCGATGGTTCCGGTGTCCGAGCCGACGCGGGTTGCCGTGCGCAGCGCGATGGTTCACGCCGGCCTGGTCAACTGACGCATTAGCCGTTCGGGGGAGCCTTTCATGAGCGTGGATGAAAAGGGCGCGCGGATGCTCAAGGAGTTCCGCGAGTTCGCCATGAAGGGAAACGTCGTCGATCTCGCGGTCGGCGTCATCATCGGCGCGGCCTTTGGCGGCATCGTCACCTCGCTGGTCGGTGACGTCATCATGCCGATCATCGGCGCGGTCACCGGTGGCCTCGACTTCTCGAACTACTTCATCCCCTTGTCGAAGGCGGTCACCGCCACCAACTTGGCGGATGCGAAAAAGCAAGGCGCCGTCCTTGCTTACGGCAGCTTCCTGACGCTGACGATCAACTTCATCATCGTCGCCTTCGTGCTGTTCCTGGTAATCCGCGCCATGAATACGCTGAAGCGCAAGGAGGAGGCGGCACCCGCTGCTCCGCCAAAGCCGTCGGCCGAGGTCGAGCTGCTAACCGAGATCCGCGATCTCCTCAAGAAGTGACGCGCCCACTTCATCCGAACTGTTAGAATCCGAGCGCATCTCGATCAGGTTTGCCCGTCATGGCCGATAAGAACGAACGTCCGATCAAGGTGATGGCGGAAAATCGCAAGGCGCGCTTCAACTACGCCATCGAGGACACGATCGAGGCGGGCATCGCGCTGACCGGCACCGAGGTCAAGTCGATCCGCAACGGCAAGAGCACGATCGCGGAATCCTATGCCGATTCCAAGAACGGCGAGATCTGGCTGATCAACGCCACCATCCCCGAATATCTGCAAGGCAACCGCTTCAACCACGAGCCCAAGCGGCCGCGAAAGCTGCTGCTGCACCGCCGGCAGATCAACAAGCTGATCGGCGCGGTCGACCGCGAGGGCATGACGCTGATCCCGCTCAAGCTTTACTTCAACGAGCGCGGCCGGGCCAAGCTGCAGCTGGCGGTTGCGAAGGGCAAGAAGCTGCACGACAAGCGCGAGTCCGAGAAGAAGCGCGACTGGAGCCGGGAGAAGGGCCGGCTGCTGCGGGCGAGGGGATGACGAGATGAATCAACGGAACCTGCTCGAGGTCGACTGGAGCCAGATTCCCGCGCCTTCCGACGATGGCGCCGCCGCGCATCTCGAAGGCATGACGTTGCCGCCGATCGGCCTGCTCGCGACCGACGACACATCGGTCACCCTGTCGGCTTTGCGCGGCCGCACCGTGGTGTTCGCCTATCCCCGCACCGGCGAGCCCGGCAAGATCGCGCTGGTCGACGATTGGGACATGATCCCCGGAGCGCGCGGCTGCACGCCCCAGACCTGCGCCTTTCGCGATCTCTACGCCGAGCTGAAGGCCGCCGGCGCCGCGCATGTGTTCGGCCTCTCGACCCAGAGCAACGACTATCAGATCGAGATGGCTTCGCGCCTGCATCTGCCGTTCCCGGTGCTCTCGGACGAGAAGCTGGCGCTGACGCGCGCCTTGAACTTGCCGACCATGGAGGTCGCGGGCCTGACGCTGATCAAGCGCCTCGCGCTTGTTATCGACGACGCCAGGATCACGCACGTGTTCTATCCGGTGTTTCCGCCCGACCGGAACGCCGGCGACGTGCTGGGCTGGCTCAAGGCGAATCCCGTCAATAAGGCGCGATGCGATTAGGATGAATCGTCATCGCGCTTTAGCTTATTGTTTGAGCATGATCTTTTCGGAAAACCGCTACGCACTTTTGATCATGCTCTAGCTAATCGAGATCCGCCTTCACCTTCGCGAACACGGATCTGAACATGTCTGGCGTCAGTACGCCGGTGTTCGTGTTGTAGCGGGAGCAGTGATAGCTGTCGTAGAGCCGGAACGCGCCGGCCTGATGCACCGCGCCGTGGCCGAAGGGGGCTTGCGAGGCCTTCAAATTCAGCGGCTTGAGCACGCTGTCGTGCGCAATTCGCCCGAGCGCGACTATCGCGCGCAGCTTCGGCATCGTCGCCAGATTGGCCACGAGAAACTGGCGGCAGGTGTTGATCTCGATCGGCAGCGGCTTGTTCTGCGGCGGCACGCAATGCACGGCATTGGCGATCCGGCAGTCGACGAGTTTCAGGCCGTCGTCGGGACGCGCCTGATAGGTGCCCCTCGCAAAGCCGTATTCGATCAGCGTGGCATAGAGCAGGTCGCCGGCATAATCGCCCGTGAACGGCCGCCCCGTGCGGTTGGCGCCCTGCATTCCCGGGGCGAGGCCCACGATCAGGAGGCGGGCCTTGATGTCGCCGAAGGGCGCAACCGGCGCATTGTGCCACGAGGGCTCGCGCGCGCGGTTCGCCTCGCGGAAGGCGACCAGGCGCGGGCAGAGCGGGCAGTCACGGTCGGGAACGATTGTGAGAGGCTGGCGGCTTGACCGGGCCGCCTCACTCCTCGAAGTCGTCATCGCCCCTCGGCGCCGTCGTGGTCGCGCGCTGGAGGAATTGCGGGGCGTGGTGGCGTTCACCACGCTCGCCGCGGTCACGCGGGGCGGGGCGCTCGGACGGATCGCGGCCGAGCTTGGATTGCAGCTCGACGAGGTCGGTGAAGACGTCGGCCTGGCGGCGCAGCTCGTCGGCGATCATCGGCGGCTGGCTGGCGATGGTGGAGACCACCGTGACCCGCACGCCGCGGCGCTGGACGGCCTCGACCAGGGAGCGGAAGTCGCCGTCACCCGAGAACAGCACCATCTGGTCGATATGCTCGGCGAGCTCCATGGCGTCGACGGCGAGCTCGATGTCCATGTTGCCCTTCACCTTGCGGCGCCCGGAGGCGTCGATGAATTCCTTGGTCGCCTTGGTGACGACCGTGTAGCCGTTATAGTCCAGCCAGTCGATCAGCGGGCGGATCGAGGAGTATTCCTGGTCTTCGATGATGGCGGTGTAATAGAACGCCCGCAATAACGTCCCGCGGCTCTGAAACTCCTTCAGCAGGCGCTTGTAGTCGATGTCGAAGCCGAGGGTTTTCGCCGTCGCGTAGAGATTGGCCCCGTCGATGAAGAGCGCGATCTTGTTGGTAGGAGAAGGTGACATTCAGTTTGCTCGCGTAGCGTTCGTGATTGATCGTTTTTTGTTGGCGCGGCGACAACAGGCCGCGCAGTTCTAGAGTGCCGCAGAAACCCGTCGAAACCGCAAATCCGGAGAAGTCGGGGCAATCAAGGTATAGTTATGGCGGACTTGCATACACCCCGGGGCCGCCCCCAACGGCAGCCCGGAAAACCACCCGTCCCAGCCCCAATGTGGGGGTAGCAGAGCGGTTTGGCGAGGCCAAATCACAAAATGGTCTTGCGAAACCGTCCCGGCCCCTATAACTAGCCCCAATCATCCACATATTTCGTCCCACCCACAACGGAGCGACAGTCCATGGCTCGCGTCACCGTAGAAGATTGTATCGACAAGGTCGACAACCGGTTTGACTTGGTCCTGCTGGCCGCCCACCGTGCCCGCATGATTTCATCCGGTTCACAACTAACGGTTGATCGCGATAACGACAAGAACCCTGTTGTGTCTTTGCGTGAAATTGCCGAGACGACGATCTCGCCGGAGGACCTCCGCGAGGAGCTGGTCCACTCGCTGCAGAAGTTCGTCGAGGTGGACGAGCCCGAGCCGGATACAGTGCCGCTGATCGGTTCCGCGGGGGCAAGCGTCGATGCCGACGACACCGAGGTCGCCGTGGAGCGCATGACCGAGGAGGAGCTGCTGAAGGGCCTGGAAGGCCTCGCGCCTCCCGAGGAGCAGCCCGAGGAAGACGAGTAATTCCTCCATCGCGAACATCTTCTTCTTGTGATCATATCAAAGGCCCGAACGATCGTTCGGGCCTTTGCTTTTGTTGACCTTTTCGTGGTTACCATAGCGCTGCGGTCGGCGCTTGGCCCTGTCACTGAATTGATCGGACACGAGCGCGATCGGAGTTAGGATGTATGCAGCGGGCCGGCTCAAGCCCGTTTGAAGGCAGGACGGCATGGTATATCGGCGCCGCAGATCCACGCAGATGCAGGCCGCAACCGAATCGGTTGCCGTGGCCCCGACTGCGCCGGTCGCGCGCCCCGCCAGGCCTCGCGCCCGGATGATGCGTCAATATGACCTCGTCGAGCGCGTCAGGTCCTACAATCCCAACACCAACGAAGACCTGCTGAACCGTGCCTACGTCTACGCCATGAAGGCCCACGGCTCGCAGACCCGCGCCTCGGGCGATCCGTATTTCTCGCATCCGCTCGAGGTGGCTGCGATTCTCACCGACCTCAAGCTCGACGACGCCACCATCGTGGCCGCGCTGCTGCACGACACGATCGAGGACACCGAGGCAACGCGGGCCGAGATCGATCAGATCTTCGGCTCGGAGATCGGCGCGCTGGTCGATGGCCTGACCAAGTTGAAGCGGCTGGAGCTGGTGTCGCGGGAGGCTAAGCAAGCCGAGAATCTGCGCAAATTGTTGCTGGCCATTGCCGACGATGTCCGCGTGCTTTTGGTCAAGCTCGCCGACCGTCTGCACAACATGCGCACGCTGGACTTCGTGCCGACGGAATCGCGCCGGCGCATCGCCGAGGAGACGCTCGACATCTACGCGCCGCTGGCGGGGCGCATGGGCATGCAGGAAATGCGCGAGGAGCTGGAGGATCTGTCCTTCCGCACCCTCGATCCCGAAGCCTATTCGGTGGTGATGCAGCGGCTCGACGCGCTGGCTGAGCGCAACCGCAACCTGATCGGCGAGATCGAGGACCAGCTCTCCAACAATCTGCGCCACCGGGGCTTGGGGGCGCGGGTCTATGGCCGGCGCAAGAAGCCGTTCTCGATCTGGACCAAGATGGAGCGCAAGTCGGTCGGCTTCGAGCAATTGTCCGACATCTTCGGCTTCCGCCTCGTCGTCAGCGACGTCGAGGCCTGCTATCGCGCGCTCGGGATCGTCCACACCACCTGGCCGGTCGTGCCCGGACGTTTCAAGGACTATATCTCGACGCCGAAGCAGAACGACTACCGCTCGATCCACACCACGGTGATCGGCCCCGGCAACCAGCGCGTTGAGCTGCAGATCCGCACCGAGGCGATGGACCAGATCGCCGAGCGCGGCATCGCCGCGCACGTTTTCTACAAGGAGGGCGTGGGTTCGCCGACCGAATTCCTCAAGCGCGAGTCCAACGCGTTCGCCTGGCTGCGCCACACCATCGGCATCCTCTCGGAAAGCGCGAACCCGGAGGAATTCCTCGAGCACACCAAGCTCGAGCTGTTCCACGACCAGGTGTTCTGCTTCACCCCGAAGGGCAAGCTGATCGCGCTGCCGCGCCATGCCAACGTGATCGACTTCGCCTATGCGGTGCATACCGACGTCGGCAACAGCGCGGTGGGCTGCAAGATCAACGGCAAGTTCGCGCCGCTGTCCTCGGAGCTTCAGAACGGCGACGAGGTCGAGGTGCTGACCTCGGAGGCGCAGTCCGCGCCGCCGTCGGCCTGGGAAACGCTCGCCATCACCGGCAAGGCGCGCGCCGCGATCCGCCGCGCCACGCGCACCGCGGTGCGCGATCAATATGTCGGGCTCGGCCGGCGCATCGTCGAGCGTCTGTTCGAGCGCGCCAAGATTGAATACGCCGACGACAAGCTCAAGGGCGCGCTGCCGCGGCTCGCGCGCACCTCGATCGAGGACGTCATGGCGGCGGTCGGGCGCGGCGAGATCAAGGCCTCCCATGTCGCACGTGCGATGTACCCGGATTACAAGGAGGAGCGCATCGCGCGCTACGGCGTCAAGAAGGGTCTTGCCGCCAAGCTCAAGGAGAAGGGGGTCTCCGAACCGTCGCGCAGCCCGGTCGCGATCCCGATCCGCGGCATCAATTCCGACCTTCCGGTGAAGTTCGCGCCGAACGGCGGCGCCGTCCCCGGCGATCGCATTGTCGGCATCGTCACGCCGGGCGAGGGCATCACGATCTATCCGATCCAGGCGCCGGCCCTGAAGGACTTCGAGGAGGAGCCGGAGCGCTGGCTCGACGTCCGCTGGGACATCGAGGATTCCGCGCCGCAGCGCTTCCCGGCCCGCATCAAGGTCGAGAACGTCAATGAGCCCGGCGCGCTGGCGCAGATCGCGACCGTGATCGCCGAGCACGACGGCAACATCGACAATATCAGCATGCAGCGCCGCTCGCCCGATTTCACGGAGACGACGATCGATCTCGAAGTTTACGACTTGAAGCACCTCAGCGCGATCCTGGCCCAGCTGCGCGCGAAGGCGGTCGTCGCCAAAGTCGAACGTGTTAATGGATAGGCGCATCTCGCATGCGCCGCTCCCTCTGATTTCGCGAGTTTTGAAATGCCCGCACCTCCGCTCCGCCTCGGCGTCAATATCGATCACGTCGCAACCGTGCGTAACGCGCGCGGCGGCCGCCATCCCGATCCGGTGCGCGCCGCGCTGCTCGCGATCGAGGCCGGCGCCGACGGCATCACCGCACATTTACGCGAGGACCGCCGGCACATCCGCGACGAGGACATGGCGCGCCTGAAGGCGGAGATCTCCAAGCCGCTCAATTTCGAGATGGCCGCGACGGACGACATGATGCGGATCTCGCTCGCCACCAAGCCGCACGCGGTGTGCCTGGTGCCGGAGCGGCGCCAGGAGGTGACGACCGAAGGCGGGTTGGACGTGGTCGGCCAGCGCAACGCGCTCGCGCCCTATATCGCGCGGCTGAGCGAGGCCGGCATCCGCGTCTCGCTGTTCATTGCGGCCGATCCCGCCCAGATCGAGATGGCGGCACGGCTGCGCGCCCCCGTGATCGAGATCCACACCGGTGCCTGGTGCGATGCCGTCGTCGATGGCCACACCGACAAGGCCGAGGCCGAATGGCAGCGGATCGTGGCCGGGGTGAAGCTGGCGAAGGACGCGGGACTTGAGGTTCACGCCGGCCACGGGCTGGACTATGCGACGGCGGAGAAGATCGCGAGCTTGCCCGAAATCATGGAGCTGAACATCGGCTATTACATGATTGGCGAGGCGCTGTTCGTGGGGCTGGCCGAGACCGTGCGCAGCATGCGCGCGGCGATGGACCGTGGCCGGAGCCGGGCATGATCATCGGCATCGGCTCCGACCTGATCGACATCACCCGCGTCGCCAAGGTGATCGAGCGCCACGGCGAGCGTTTTCTCGACCGCATCTTCACCGCGGCCGAGCGGGCCAAGGCGGAACGGCGCGCCAAGAACGAGAAGATGGTGGTGGCGACCTACGCCAAGCGCTTCGCCGCCAAGGAGGCCTGCTCCAAGGCACTCGGCACCGGCATCAGGCGCGGCGTCTGGTGGCGCGACATGGGGGTGGTCAACCTGCCGGGCGGGCGGCCGACCATGCAGCTGACCGGCGGCGCCCTGGCCCGGCTCCAGGCCCTGACACCGGAGGGGTTCGAGGCGCGGATCGACCTTTCGATCACCGACGACTGGCCGTTGGCGCAGGCTTTTGTCGTCATTTCCGCCGTCCCGCTGCCGAAACCTTGATCGCGGCTCGGGCGTTTTGTGATTTTCTTTATAAATCAATATCTTAATCAGTTTTGATGCGATCCTTGATTGCGTGGCCTCCGACAACCGTCTAAAAGTCCGCGAACGCAAATCAGCCTGGGCGAATTCGGCTTTACGCCGGAATTGGCCCTCACTATCAGAATCAGGACAATCTCCTTGCGCCGCGAACCGGTGGGCCGTTCGCGGGAGGAGGGCGCTCTATGATCGCCGGCCGGAATTGAGAGAGCAATGAGCGTGACTTCGGGAACGAAAACTGAGAGCGGCGTCGGCGAAACGATCCGAGTCGTCATTCATGCTCTCCTAATCGCGCTCGTGATCCGCACCTTCCTGTTTCAGCCCTTCAACATCCCGTCCGGCTCGATGAAGGCGACGCTGCTGGTCGGCGACTATCTGTTCGTCTCGAAATATTCCTACGGCTACAGCCATTATTCGATTCCGTTCTCGCCGCCGCTATTCTCCGGGCGGATCTGGGGCTCGGACCCCGCTCGTGGCGACATCGTCGTGTTTCGCCTGCCGAAGGACGATTCCACCGACTACATCAAGCGCGTGATCGGCCTTCCCGGCGACCGTGTCCAGATGCGGGACGGGCTGCTCTACATCAACGATACGCCCGTCGAGCGGCAGCGCATGAGCGAATATGTCGGCGAGGACCCTTGCGGCTCGGAAGGCGGCGGCATCTCCCGGGTGAAGCGCTGGAAGGAGACGCTGCCGAACGGCGTGTCCTATGAGACGCTGGACTGCGCCGACAACGGCTACATGGACAACACCAACGTCTACACCGTCCCGGCCGGCCACTTCTTCATGATGGGTGACAACCGCGACAACTCCACCGATAGCCGCTTTCTCGGCCAGGTCGGCTACGTCCCGCAGGAGCACTTGATCGGCCGCGCCCAGATGATTTTCTTCTCCATCGCTGAAGGCGAGCACGCCTGGATGCTCTGGCGCTGGCCGTGGGCGGTGCGCTGGAATCGTTTCTTCAAAATCGTCCGATGAAAGACGAAGCCAAGGACATCGCGATCCAACCGACCGAGGTGCAAGCCGCTCCCGAGGGCGAAGCTGCGGCGAAGGCGCCTGCCAAGAAGAAACGGCCGCGGAGCAGCAAGGCCAAGCGCACGAATGCCAACGCGGCGCTCGAGGCGCGGATCGGCCACAGCTTCGCCGATCCAAATATGCTGATGCAGGCGATCACGCATGTCTCGGCCCTGAAGTCCGGGCGCAAGCGAGGCGACAGCTATCAGCGGCTGGAATTCCTCGGCGACCACGTGCTCGGGCTCGTCGTCTCCGACATGCTCTATCACGCCTTCCCGAACGCAGATGAGGGCGAGCTGTCCAAGCGGCTTGCCGAGCTCGTGCGCAAGGAGAGCTGCGCGGACGTCGCCAAGTCGCTCGGTCTCGTCGACGACATCAAGCTGGGCTCGGTCGGCTCCAGTGCCGATGCCCGCCTGCGCAAATCCATCCTCGGCGACATCTGCGAGGCCGTGATCGGCGCCATCTACCTCGACGGCGGCCATGCGGCGGCAGCCGAATTCGTCAAGCGCAACTGGACCGAGCGGATGCACAAGCCGCGCCGGCCCTTGCGCGATCCCAAGACCGTGCTGCAGGAATGGGCGCAAGGCAAGGGACTGCCGACGCCTGTCTATCGCGAGGTCGAGCGCACCGGCCCGCATCACGATCCGCAGTTCCGTGTCGCCGTCGATCTGCCGGGCCTGGCCCCCGCCGAGGGTATCGGCGGCAGCAAGCGCGCGGCAGAGAAAGTGGCAGCGTCAGTGATGATCGAACGCGAAGGCGTCGGCGGCAGCAATGACGGTTGAAGCAAGCGGCGGTGCACCCGGCGCGACGCGCTGCGGCTTCGTCGCGCTGATCGGCGCGCCGAATGTCGGCAAGTCGACGCTGGTCAACGCGCTGGTCGGCGCCAAGGTCACGATCGTCTCGCGCAAGGTGCAAACCACGCGCGCGCTGATCCGCGGTATCGTCATCGAGAACAACGCGCAAATTATCCTTGTCGACACGCCCGGCATCTTCTCGCCCAAGCGCCGGCTCGACCGCGCCATGGTCTCGACCGCCTGGAGCGGGGCGCATGATGCCGATCTGGTCTGCGTGCTGCTCGATGCCAAAACGGGCATCGACGAGGAGGCGGAGGCGATCCTCGCCAAGGCCGCCAGCGTCAATCACGACAAGATCCTCGTCATCAACAAGGTCGACCTGGTCCAGCGCGAGAAGCTGCTGGCCCTGGCGCAGGCCGCCAACGAGCGCATGGCGTTCGCAAGGACCTTCATGATCTCGGCGATCTCGGGCGATGGCGTCGACGACATCCGCAAGACGCTCGCGGACATGGTGCCGCCGGGTCCGTTCCTCTACCCCGAGGACCAGATGTCGGACGCGCCGATGCGGCAGCTGGCTGCCGAGATCACCCGCGAGAAGATCTATCAGAAGCTGCACCAGGAATTGCCCTACCAGTCCACCGTCGAGACCGACAAGTGGGAGGAGCGCAAGGACAAGTCTGTGCGGATCGAGCAGACGATCTACGTCGAGCGCGAAAGCCAGCGCAAGATCGTGCTCGGCAAGGGCGGCGCCACCATCAAGTCGATCGGCGCCGACTCGCGGAAAGAGCTGATGCACATTCTGGACGTGCCGGTGCACCTGTTCCTGTTCGTCAAGGTGCGCGAGAACTGGGGCGACGATCCCGATCGCTATCGCGAGATGGGCCTGGACTTCCCAAAAGAATAACCAAGAAAAGATCGGCATTCGATGAGCCTACCCACCAACGTCCAGCGCTTCGAAGCGCTGCTCTATGCATCGTTGATGCTGGACGCCGTCTCGGTCGCCGTGCAGGACCGCACGCCCAATGCCGCGGTGACCGAGCAGATGATCATGACCGGGACGCTGCTCGCCGGCGGCATGATCCTCCTGCTGCTCTATTTCGTCCGGCTGGCCGCGCATCATCGCAAGAACTGGCCACGCTGGGTGCTGGCGGCGGCCCTCGTGTTGTCGGTGATCTCGCTTGGCCAGATCATCGGCGAGAAAGGCCTGGAGCTCGACAGCGCCATCGAGATCGTCTCCTGCGCGCTGACGACGATGGGCCTGTATTTCTCCTTCAGCGGTGACGCGCGGGACTGGTTCAACGCGTGAGGCGCCGTAGGGTGGATTAGCGAAGCGTAATCCACCTTTGACGTGCACGGGCGATTGGCGGATTACGCCTTCGGCTAATCCGCCCTACGATTGAACGCCGGAATCCGCTACACTTCCCCTATGGAATGGACCGACGAAGGCATCGTGCTGGGGGTGCGGCGGCATGGCGAGTCCAGCGCCATTGTCGAGCTGTTGACGCGCGCGCATGGCCGGCATCTCGGCCTCGTCCGCGGTGGCGCCGGCTCGCGGATGCGGCCGCTGCTGCAGCCGGGGAACAGCGTCAGTGCGGTGTGGCGGGCGCGGCTCGACGAGCATCTGGGCACCTACGCAATCGAGGGATTGAAGCTGCGCGCGGCAACGCTGCTGGCCTCGTCCCACGGCGTCTATGGCGTCACCCATCTCGCCTCGATCGCGCGGCTGTTGCCGGAGCGCGATCCGCATGAGGACATCTTTGCGCTGCTCGAGCATTCGCTCGACGATTTCGACGACATCGGCAGCGCGGCCGTGCACCTGATCCATTTCGAGCTGGCGATGCTCGCCGAGCTGGGTTTCGGCCTGGCGCTGGACAATTGCGCGGTGACCGGCGAGACCACGGACCTGATCTATGTCTCGCCGAAATCAGGCGGCGCAGTATCGCGTGGCGCGGGCGAGCCGTGGCGCGACCGGCTGTTGCGGCTGCCGCCGTTCCTGCGCCAGGGCGAAACCGCGGGCGATCTCACCGAGCAGGATCTCCAGGACGGCTTTCGGCTCACCGGCCTGTTCCTGCTCCGCCACGTGCTGGAGCCGCGCGGCCAAGGCCATTCCGATGCGCGGGCCGGCTTCATCAACGCCCTGATGCGGCAGCAGGCGAGGGCGGCTATCCCGGCGCCATGACGTAATAGCTGCCCAGCCTTGCCCAGCGGCATGCCGTTCCCTGGAACGAAATCGGCCCGCGCGGACTTGGGCTTGAGGTTCCACCTCGGGGGGACAGCCCAAATGTTGATCAGGGGATTCGCCTTGTCGGCGACGCTGCTTGCGTTCGCGCCCGACGCCATGGCTGGCGAGCCGCAGCCCGGGGCGTTTCGCCGGGCCTCGTGCACGGTGGTGCGGTACTATGTGGCGAAATATTCCGCTGCCGCTGCAGAGACATGGGCGCGGTCGCGTGGTGCGACCGACGCCGAGATCGAGGCCGCCCGCCGTTGCCTGACCAATGCGCCGGCGCCTGCGCAAACACCTGGTCCAGCCCCAACCCAGACCGTCACAGCCGGCTGGGCAGGCTAGTACGTCGCCCACAGGGAACCATTCGATCCTTGCCCGATTCGCTTCCACGGTTTAACCGGGCGGCATGGGAAAACGAATCGTTCCGCCGGAAGAACCGGCTGAAATCCACGAGGTGCCGCTGCGTGAGGCGCTGGAAGAGCGCTATCTCGCTTATGCCCTCTCCACCATCATGCACCGTGCGCTGCCGGACGCGCGCGACGGCCTGAAGCCGGTGCACCGGCGCATCCTCTACGGCATGCGCCTGCTCAGGCTCGACCCCGGCACGGCCTTCAAGAAATCGGCCAAGATCGTCGGCGACGTGATGGGTTCGTTCCATCCGCACGGCGACCAGGCGATCTACGACGCCATGGTTCGCCTCGCGCAGGATTTCTCTTCACGATATCCGCTGGTCGACGGCCAAGGCAATTTCGGCAATATCGACGGCGATAACCCGGCCGCCTACCGCTACACCGAAGCGCGCATGACGGACGTCGCGCGGCTTCTGCTCGAGGGCATCGACGAGGACGGGGTCGAATTCCGCGCCAATTACGACGGCCAGTCGAAAGAGCCCATCGTGCTGCCGGGCGGCTTCCCGAACCTGCTCGCCAACGGCGCGCAGGGCATCGCGGTCGGCATGGCGACCTCGATCCCGCCGCACAACGCCGCCGAGCTGTGCGATGCCGCGCTGCACCTGATCGAGAAGCCCGACGCAAAGTCGAAGGCGCTCTTGAAGTGGGTCAAGGGTCCGGATTTCCCGACCGGCGGCATCATCGTCGATTCCAAGCAGGCGATTGCGGAAGCCTACACCACCGGCCGCGGCTCGTTTCGCGTCCGGGCGCGGTGGACGCAGGAGGAGGGTGCGCGCGGCACCTGGGCCGTCGTCGTCACAGAGATTCCGTTCCTGGTGCAGAAGTCGCGTCTGATCGAGAAAGTCGCCGAGCTGCTGGACCAGAAGAAGCTGCCGCTGGTCGGCGACATCAGGGACGAGTCGGCCGAAGACGTCCGCATCGTGATCGAGCCGAAGTCGAAGAACGTCGATCCGGCGCTGATGATGGAATCGCTGTTCCGCCTCACCGAGCTCGAAAACAAGATTCCGCTGAACCTCAACGTCCTGATCAAGGGGCGCATCCCCAAGGTCGTGGGGCTCGCGGAGTGCTTGCGCGAATGGCTCGACCATCTGCGCGACGTGCTGATCCGCCGCAGCAACTACCGCAAGGCGCAGATCGAGCACCGGCTGGAAGTGCTCGGCGGCTTCCTGATCGCATACCTGAACATCGACAAGGTGATCAGGATCATCCGCACCGAGGACGAGCCGAAGCCTGAGCTGATGAGGGCGTTCAAGCTCACCGAGGTGCAGGCGGAAGCCATCCTCAACATGCGCCTGCGCTCCTTGCGCAAGCTCGAGGAGATGGAGATCCGCACCGAGGACAAGAACCTCCGCGCCGAGCTCAAGGGCATCAATGCGGTGCTCGCCTCCGAAGCCGAGCAGTGGAAGAAGGTCGGCGAGCAGGTCGGCAAGGTCCGCGACATGTTCGGACCGAAGACACCGCTCGGCAAGCGTCGCACCACCTTCGCGGATGCGCCCGAGCACGACCTCGCCGCGATCGAGGAGGCCTTCGTCGAGCGCGAGCCGGTGACGGTTGTCGTCTCCGACAAGGGCTGGATCCGCACCATGAAGGGGCATGTCGAGGATCTCTCCGGCCTCGCCTTCAAGCAGGACGACAAGCTCGGCTTCGCCTTCTTCGCCGAGACGACCTCGAAGCTGCTGCTGTTCGCCACCAACGGCAAGTTCTACTCGCTCGACGTCGCCAAGCTGCCGGGCGGCCGCGGCCATGGCGAGCCGATCCGATTGTTCATCGACCTCGAGCAGGAGGCCGCGCCCGTCGCGCTGTTCGTCAACAAGGGCGGCCGCAAATTCCTGGTCGCCAGCCACGAGGGCCAGGGTTTTGTGGTCAACGAGGACGATTGCGTTGGCACCACCAAGAAGGGCAAGCAGGTCCTCAACGTGGACATGCCGAACGAGGCCCGCGCGATCACCGAGGTGACGGGCGACACCGTCGCCGTCATCGGCGAGAACCGCAAGATGCTGGTCTTCCCGCTCGACCAGGTGCCGGAAATGGCCCGCGGCCGCGGCGTGCGCCTGCAGAAATACAAGGACGGCGGCCTGTCCGACGTTGCGGTATTCGACGCCAAGGCGGGCCTGACCTGGAAGGATTCCGCAGGACGCGAATTCTCCGCGACCATGAAGGAGCTGGCGGAGTGGCAGGGCACCCGCGCCGACGCCGGCCGCCTGCCGCCGAAGGGTTTCCCGAAGTCGAACAAGTTCGGCCGGGCGATCGGGTAGGGCACAGGCCCCAACTGTCGCCACAACGACGCTGTCATGCCCCGCCTGGTGCGCAATTGCGCACGGGGGCGGGGCATCCAGTACGCCGCGGCTTCTCCGTATCCATCAGCTGTCTCTGGAATACTGGGTCGCCCGGTCAAGCCGGGCGGCGACAGCGCGTGTTGTGCTCTCTGCTCCACCGTCATTGCGAGCGCAGCGAAGCAATCCAGAATCCCACCGCGGAAAGACTCTGGATTGCTTCGCTGCGCTCGCAATGACGAGCTGCGACAGCCTCGCTCTCCACTTTAAGTATGTGCATCCTGCAAACGCGTGGCAGCTAGCTATGAGCGCATACGTGTGGGCACGAACATTGCTTTTTCCTGCTGAACGCAAACGGCTGGTCAAAAGGCAAAAACACCCCAATGCTCAAACTGAAGACTTTCATTCCCGCGCTGTTCGGCCTTGCGCTTGTGGCGGCGCCCGCGCATGCGGCGGGCAATCTCGTCGCGGTGCTCGAGGCGGAGATTGTCACGCTCGACCCGCATTTCTCCACGGCCTATATTTCGCGCACGTTCGGCTACATGGTGTTCGACACGCTGTTTGCGAAGGATGCCAAGGGCGACATCAAGCCGCAAATGGTGCAGGACTGGAAGGTCTCGCCCGATGGCTTGACCTATACATTCACGCTGCGCGACGGCCTGAAATGGCACGACGGCCAGCCGGTCACATCAGCCGATTGCGTGGCCTCGCTGCGCCGCTGGGGCACCCGCAGCGCGCTCGGCCGCCGCATTTTTGCGATCACGGCTTCGCTCGAGCCGGTCGATGCGAAAACCTTCGTGCTGACGCTGAAGGAGCCGTCCGGGCTCGTCATCGACGCGCTCGGCAATCCCGTCAGCCCGGTCGCTTTCATGATGCCCGAGCGCATCGCGAAGACGCCCGGCGACCAGCGCATCACCGAGATCGTCGGCTCCGGCCCGTTCGTCTACAGCAAGGCCGACCACCGCACCGGCGACCGCATGATCCTGAAGAAGTTCGGCGACTATGTGCCGCGTCCCGAGCCCGCGGACTTCCTGGCCGGCGGCAAGCGCGTCAACGTCGACACGCTCGAGGTCCGCGTCATTCCCGATGGTGCGACTGCCGCCTCTGCGCTGCAGGCCGGCGAAATCGATTTCATGCAGTACGCGCCGTTCGATCTGCTGCCGCAGCTGGAGAAGAACACGCGCGTCAAGCTCGTCAACTTCACCGGCGGCAACATGTTCGCCGGCGCCTACCGTCTCAACGCGGCCTCGAAGCCGTTCGATGATCCGGAAATCCGCCGCGTGCTGTGGAAGCTGGTCGACCAGCGCGAAGTGCTGGATGCGCTCGGGCTCGACGCCAAATACGCCACGCCTTGCGCGACCTACTTCACCTGCGGCACCACATACGAGAGCAAGGCCGGCACGGAAGCGGCGGCCAAGCCCTCGATCGAAGCGGCGAAGGCTGCACTGAAGGCGACCAAATATGCCGGCGAGTCCGTCATCGTGATGCAGGCCAACGATCTCGAAGCCCCGCGCGTTTCGGCGCAGGTGCTCGCCGAGCGGCTGAAGGCGGCCGGCTTCAATGTCGATCTGCAGGTGATGGACTGGGCGAGCGTGCTGGCGCGCCGCGCCAAGAAGGAGGGCTGGAGCGTCTATGGCGTCCACGCCGGCGGCTTCGACCTCGGCTCGCCGCTGACCAATGTCATGGTTGCCTTCAACTGTGCCGACTTCACCGGCTGGCAATGCGATGCGCGTATCACCCCTCTGATGGAAGCCTTCGCCAAGGCGCCGGCCGAGGCGGACCGGAAGAAGATCGCGGGCGAGATCCAGGCCGTCATGTACGATCAGGCGCCCGGAATCCCGTGGGGCCAGTTCGCGCAGCCGGCCGCCCATCGCGCGACTTTGCGCGGTCTGATACCGTCCGCCATCCCGGTGTTCTGGAACGTTGAGAAGTAGCGCGATGTACGATGTCATTGTTGTCGGCGGCGGCTCCGCCGGCGCCGCCGTGGCCGCAAGGCTCTCCGAAGATCCCGCACGGCGCGTCCTGCTGCTCGAGGCGGGGCTCGACTGGCGCGCCGACGAGGCGCCCTGGGAGGTGCGGACGCCGAATCCGATCCCGATCATCCACAAGCGCGAGTACCAGGAGAAATGGCAATGGCCCGATCTTCTGACGCGCCGCGTCGCTGGGCAGGAGCCGCGCTTCTACTGGCGCGGCAAGGGGCTCGGCGGCTCGTCGATGATGAACGGCCAGATCGCGATCCGCGGCGTTGCCGATGCGTTCGACGAATGGGCGGCCAATGGCTGCACCGGCTGGTCGGCGAAAGAGGTGATGCCGCTGTTTTCGGTGATCGAGGACGATCTGGAATTCGGCGATGTCGAGGACCACGGCCGCGGCGGGCCACTGCCGGTCTACCGCGCGCCTTTGCAAAAGTGGGGTCCGATCGACCGCGGCTTGCGCGATGCGGCACTTGCGAGCGGCTATCCCTGGTGCGCCGACGTCAATGGTCCGGACGGCGAGGGCGTTGCGTGCTACCCCATCAACAGCCGCGACTTGCGCCGCATCACCACCAACGAGGGCTATCTCGAGCCCGCGCGCGGGCGCGCCAATCTGGAGATCCGCGGGCATGCGCTGGTCGATCGTGTGCTGATCAGCGACGGACGGGCAACGGGTGTCCGCGTCCATATCCAGGGGCAGGGCACCGACGAGATCAGCGCACGTCAGATCGTGCTGTGCGCCGGCGCCATCCACAGTCCGGCGATCCTGCTGCGCTCGGGCATCGGGCCGGCTGAGGAGTTGAAGGCGATGGGGATCGCGGTCGAGCGCGATCTGCCGGTCGGCCGCCATTTCTTCGATCACCCGCTGTTTCGCGCCACCATACAGCTCCGGGAGGAGCTTCGCCCTACTGATCCCGATACGCGCCACACCAATTGCTGCGTGACCTATTCCTCGGGCCTCGCCAATGGCGGCAAGCGCGACATGATCCTGATCGCCTTCAATCATCGCGGCATCGGGAACCCCGGAGCGATCGGTGCAGGGCTGTTCAACGCCTATTCGCGCGGGACGCTCAAGCTGGCCTCGACCGATCCTGCAATCGATCCGGTCGTCGAGGAGAACATGCTGGCCGATCCGCGCGACATGCTGCGCATGATCGATGCGGTGAAACGCCTCGCGGTCATCACATCGCAGCCGGCGCTGTCAGGCATCGCCGACTGGATCAGGCTCGCTGACACGGATCTGACGCTGCCGCAGGCCGCCAGCCTGCCCGATCACGAGCTCGAAGCGGTGCTGCGCCGCGAGACGGGCGACATCCAGCATGCCGCCGGCAGCTGCCGTATGAGCGGCTTGGACGACCCGGATGGCGTGGTCAACCCCGACGGCACCGTGAAAGGGATCGGCGGCCTGCGTGTAGCCGACGCCTCGATCATGCCGTCCGATTGCCGCGCCAACACGCATTTCACGACGGTGGTGATCGGGGAAGCGATCTCGCGGATGATGATGCGGTAGCCGGCAGCCGGGATTCAAGGCGCATTGTGTTGAGTCACGCGCGCGTCGCGGAAGATGGGCGAGTGGCGGGACCAGATTCAATTCAACGTTGCGCGACATCGTTCCTACCAATGTTGAAAGCCTCCGACGAATATCATCAGGAACGTTTGCGCGCGGCTTCGATTGGCATGTCATCGTCAATCGGAGTTTGAACAATGCGAAAGACAATCTTCTCAGTGGCCATGTGTGCGTTGCTTGCTGGCGCGTCGATCGGGTTCGCCCATGCGCAGGCGGGCGGAGGTGCCGGAGGCGGGGCAGGCGCAGGTGGAGCGGGCGGCGCGGGTGCGGGCGCTAGCGCCGGGGCCGGAGGAACCAGCGGCGGAACGAGCGGCGCGGCGGGTGGAACAGGAGCGGGCGATGCAGGTACCGGCAGTTCGACGGGGTCCAGCGTAGGCGCCGGCGGCGGCAGTGGCGCAGGTTCCGGCCAGGGCGGTCCTCAGACCATCCGTCCGGGCGGCACAAACGATCCAACCCGACGCTAACAAACGTCGGCGCTTACGACGTGAATAAGGGAAGGCTGCAGGGTTCGACTCAGCAGCTTTCCCGCGGCATCAGCGAGCCGGCCCAAGGTGGAACGGGTCTATGGACTGAACAAGCTGCGAAGAAACCGCTCCTTTTCGCCGGGCGCATAACCTTGAGAAGCGCCGAAATAAGGTTCAGTGGCGCCCGGATAAGCTGAGGTTTCCGGCGGCGGCGCGTAGGCGAAGCCCGAAGCTGGACCGGACAGGATCATACCCTGACCGGAATGGACAATCGCGTGCCGCCGGTGTGGATGACGCGCCTGTGCGGCGTCGGCAACGCCGACCAAGGTGATCAGAAAACTGAAAACCAGAAGGAAACGCATCGCTGTTTCTCCAAACGCCCCCTGCCTAGGTGGCGTTCGGCCGCGGCGTTCCAACTCATCCTGGACTCATGATTAGTCACGTCCCTGGCATCAGATCATCCCGGCCATCCGCAACGCCACGCCCGCCGCGCAGCTGCCCGCCAGCACCGTCAGCATGCCGAGCTTGAACCGGAAGATCGCGGTGGCCGCCGCGATCGCCAGCACCAGCGCCGGCACGTCGACGCTCCTCAGCACCGGCATGTCGAAGTTCAGCGGAAACGCATGCACCGGCACGGTCTCGCGGAACAGGATGTGCAGCGCGAACCAAATCGACAGGTTGAGGATCACGCCGACCACGGCGGCGGTGATCGCGCTGAGCGCGCCGGCGAGGCCCGCGTTGCCGCGCAGGCGCTCGATGTAGGGCGCGCCGACGAAAATCCAGAGGAAGCAGGGCATGAAGGTAACCCAGGTCGCGAGCAGGCCGCCGAGCGTGGCCGCGAGCATCGGCGACAGGCCGCTAGGGTCGCGATAGGCCGCCATGAAGCCCACGAATTGCAGCACCATGATCAGCGGGCCCGGCGTGGTCTCGGCCATGCCGAGACCGTCGAGCATCTCATGCGGCTTGAGCCAATGATAATGCTCGACCGCCTGCTGGGCGACATAGGCCAGCACCGCATAGGCGCCGCCGAACGTAACCAGCGCCATCTTCGAGAAGAACAGCGCGATCTGGCTGAACACATTGGCCTGACCCAGGGCCATCAGCAGTGCGATCACCGGCACCAGCCAAAGCGCCAGCCACAGTGCACCGACGCGGATCGCGCGCGCCGTGTTGGGCCGGACGTGATCGGGCACGGCCTCGCCGAGCATGCTGTCGATCGCGGCGCCGCCGCCATGGGCGTGACCGGCCGGCGCGAATTCCGGACGGCCGCTTCGGGCGCCGGCATAACCGATGAGGCCGGCGGCGATGATGATGATCGGGAAGGGGACCGCGAAGAAGAAGATGGCGACGAAGGCCGCGGCCGCGAGCGCGATCATGATGCGGTTCTTCAGCGCGCGCTTGCCGACGCGCACTACCGCCTCGACGACGATGGCGAGCACGGCCGCCTTGAGCCCGAAGAACAGCGCCTCGACGAAGCTGACATTGCCGAAGGCGGCATAGATGTAGCTGAGGCCCATGATGGCGATGATGCCGGGCAGGATGAACAGCCCGCCCGCCATCAGCCCGCCGGCGGTGCGATGCATCAGCCAGCCGACATAGGTCGCGAGCTGCTGCGCCTCAGGTCCCGGCAGCAGCATGCAATAGTTCAGTGCGTGCAGGAAACGGCCTTCGGAGATCCACTTCTTCTCCTCGACCAGGATGCGGTGCATCACCGCGATCTGGCCCGCGGGGCCGCCAAAGCTCAGGCAGGCGACACGGAGCCAGACGCGAAAAGCTTCCTTGAAGCTGATGCCGTGACCGGCACCAGCTCCCGCTTGATCGGCGCGAACGTCCATTACGCCTTCACCTTGTTGGTCGGCCAGTTGTGAGTCTCGGTGGTGGCGTCGCGGCACCAGCGGTAGAAGGCATCATAGAGCAGCATGCCGGCCTCGAGCTGCTCGAGGTCGTCGTCATACATGCGCGACAGCCCGAGCGAGGCCGCGAGCAGGCCGGGCGCCTCCTGCGCGAGGTCGGGTCGCGCGGTGTCGGCGCCCCGCACCAGCGTCGCGAGACGCAGCAGGGGCGCGGTCGCGATGCCGAACTCCTCGATCATCACGTCGAAGGTGCAGAGCTCGCCGCGGTGGCTCCAGAACACGTTCTCGATGTCGAAGGGCGCTGCGCCGAACCGCTCGCCGACGGCGACCACCTCGGACGGCGCGACATAGAGGAACACTGCGCCCGGATCGACGAAGCGGCGGATCAGCCACGGGCAGGCGATGCGGTCGACCTTCGGCCGCGCCCGCGTCACCCAGACGGTGCGCCCCTTGGCATCGCGCGGCGGCAGCTTGCGGGCGTCGACCAGCGGCAGCTTGGCCGCCTTCCAGCCCTCGAAGCCGCCCTCCAGCGTTTCGGCCTGCGCGCCGAGCTGGCGTAACCAGGCCGCGGTGCCTTGCGCGAGCTTCTCGCCGCGGAGGCAGGAGACTACGGCGCGGCGGCCGGCGAAGGCGCCGCCCCAGTCCGCCACGTTGTCGTGGCCGAGCTTGATGGAGCCGGGAATCAGCCGCCGGTCGGCGGCGAAATCCTGCTCGGTGCGCACATCGATCAGAACAGGCGCATTCGCCGTGCCGATCAGCCGTGCCATTTTGTCGGATGAGATGGTCGTGAATGTAGACATGATGCGTCCTCGAGAACCAAACGGGACGCGATGCTTGGGCCTGTCGCCTCGTGGGGAGATCGCTCAAATCCCCATGGCGCAGATTACAGCGAAACTAAGAAGCACTGTCAATCCGCGGGACGATTGGTCCTTAGAAAATTGGTGCCTGCCGTCTATATTGGAGGCCAACAGAGCTGAATCTTCTGGAGAATTCGATGCATTCCCATTCCATCGAACAATGGACCCATGACCACGCCTTCCTGGGCGAGAAGCACGACGACAACGAGCGCCGCACCTGGTTCGTGGTCGTGCTGACGCTGGTCATGATGGTCGGCGAGATCGTCGCCGGCTCGCTGTTCGGTTCGATGGCGCTGCTCGCCGACGGCTGGCACATGGGCACCCATGCGGCGGCGCTCGGCATTGCCGCCTTCGCCTATCGCTTCGCGCGGCGGCATCTGGGGAATGCGCATTTCACCTTCGGCACCGGCAAGTTCGGCGATCTTGCCGCCTTCGCCAGCGCGATCATCCTCGGCCTGATCGCGGTCGAGATCGCCTATGAGAGCGTGCTGCGCTTGGTCAATCCGGTGCCGATCGTCTACGGCGAGGCCATGGCCGTGGCTGCTCTCGGCTTGGGCGTCAATCTCGCCAGCGTGTGGCTGCTGCGCGACAGCCACGATCATCACCACGGCCATGGCCATGCGCATGATGACCACGCCGAGCATGACCACGAGCGCGATCATCACCACCATCAGCACGACAACAACCTCCGCGCGGCCTATGTCCATGTCATGACCGATGCCGCAACCTCGGTGCTGGCGATCGCAGCGCTCGGCCTTGCCATGTATTCCGGCTGGGTCTGGGCCGACCCGGCGGTGGGTCTGATCGGCAGCGCCGTGATCGCGAGCTGGGCATTCGGCCTGATCAAATCATCGGGTGCGGTGCTGCTCGACGTGCGCGCCGACGAGAAGCTGGAGCGGGTGATCCGCGCCCGCATGGAGGTCGGTGAGGATCGCGTCACCGACCTGCATCTCTGGCAGGTCGGCCCCGGCCATTGTGCCGTGCTGCTCTCGGTGGTGTCGGACAAGCCGAAGCAGCCGGCCGTCTACAAGCGGCGGCTCGCCGGGCTGAAGGGCCTCAGCCACGTCACGGTCGAGGTCGAGACCTGCCCGCATTAGCGGTGAGTGAACGTGACTTCGCGCATGACGAGAAGAAGTTTGCGTTTTCATTTTGAGTTGTCGCGATTGCGACCCACCCGGGCGTTTCGCAAATCGTGATCTGGTTCATAACCGAGCGGCCAGCTGCGCAGTATGGATTGACGTGCGCTCGATGAGGACGTGCGTGCGCTGAGTTCGCAACTGCCGGGCAAGGTCCGGTCAACATCAAGGTAGTGAAGCAGTACCGGCCTTAAGGGCCATTCACCTGAGAGCCCGGTCAGCGGAGGCCGGGCTTCGGAGAGACGAGCAATGGGCCTCGTGCAGCAGGACACCGTGGTCCTCTTGGTCGACCTCGTCGAGTCCGTGCGTCTGATGCGGGAGCATGAGGCGTCCGCGGTGCGTCGATGGACCGACTTCGTCCAACTTGCCACCGGCCAAATTCTGCCGCGTTATCGCGGCGGCCTCGTGAAGAGCCTCGGAGACGGGCTCATGGCCCGCTTCGAATCCGTGCGTGATGCCGTCAATGCCGCCGCCGAAATGCACCGGAGTATCGCCGTTCAGAACACCGGGCGGCCTGAAGATCAACACTTCCAGCTTCGTGCGGGGATCAACTCCTCCACCGCCTGGAGTGACGGCACTGACATCTATGGCACCGGCATCAACCTCGCAGCCCGGCTCGCAACTCTTGCCGGTCCCGGTGAAACCATCGCCAGCGAGGCCGCGCATGAGCAACTGGCGACAGCTCTTGCCAGCCTGGCCAGTCCGGGGGAGACGATTGGCAGCGCTGCGGCGCGCGACGAGCTGACGCACGGAGTGGATGCGCTGTGCGAAGATTTGGGCGACTGTATCCTCAAGCACTTTGACAAGCCGGTTCGCGCCTACCGCGTTGGTCCGGCCAGTCCACACCCAAGCCTCGCAGCTCGGCGAGACTATGGAACTCCCATGGAGCCGACGATCGCCGTCATCCCCTTCGACGCGCGCAAGGACGCGGAGGAGCATCTCGACGTTGGTAACCTGATCGCGGACAGCGTGATCTGGTGCCTCTCCAGATCGGCGAACCTCAAGGTGATCTCGCGTCTGTCGACCAACATATTTCGCGGCAGGGTCAGCGATGTGGCGGAAGTATCGGCGCATCTCGGTGCCACCTACATTCTCAGCGGCAGCTATGTGGTCGATGCGGACCGGATTCTGGTGACGGCGGAGCTGTCCGCGGCGCGAACCAATCAAGTCGTCTGGACCGACCGCCTGAGCGGCAATATCGGCGATCTGCTGCAGCCGGAGAGCGAACTGGCTCACCGCATCGCCGCTGCAGTGCATCTGTCGGTCTTCGATGCCGAGGTCGAGCATATCCTGACCCAGCCGTTACCGACGCTAGAAAGCTACTCGCTGCTGCTTGGCAGCATCCGCCTGATGCACCGGTCGAGCAGGGAGGAGTTTCTCCAGACCCGGACGGTGCTGGAGGAACTGATCAATCGCCACGGCCGAATAGCTGCCCCGCGCGCCTGGCTCGCCAACTGGTACATCCTGCGCATGACGCGCGGCTGGTCCGAGGACCGCAAACGCGAGGCCGCCGAGGCCTTGAGCGCCACTCGCGCGGCGCTCGACCGTGACCCGTCCGACGCGCTTGCGCTTGCGACCGAAGGCTTCGTCTATTGTCACATGTTGAAGGACCTGGACGCTGCCCGAAAGCGGTGCGAGCAGGCCGTCGATGCCAACCCCAGCCACGCGTTGGGCTGGCTCTACCGGGGCACCGTCGACGCCTTCAAAGGCGACGGCGAGGCAGCCGTGGACGCAACGCGGCGCGCTCTGAAACTCTCCCCGCTCGATCCGCAGCGGTATTATTTCGAGTCCCTGGGCGCCACGGCGCTTCTATCGGCGCATCGATACGACGAGGCGGAAGAGCTCGCGCGCTCATCTCTCATTCTCAATCGCATGCATCCGTCTACGTGGCGGGTCCTCGCTATCGCACTCGTTTCGCAAGGACGGGTCGCGGAGGCCCGCGAAGCCTTGGGCAAGATGCGCGAGCTCGAGCCGCATTTGACCCTAGATCGATACATCGGGCGCCTCCCCAATGCGGATCTCGAAACAGGCAGGCACTGGGCTCGCTGCCTCGAAGTGGCAGGACTACCGACGACAGGCTGACTAACCTCATACCGACTTGTTTTCATAAGGAGGCAGGCAATGGCTCAACTAGGCGGGGCGGGAGGAGCAGGCGGTGCAGGTGGTGCTGGCGGAGCCGGCGGCGCAGGGGGGGCAGGAGGTGCAGGCGGAGCGGGCGGCGCTGGAGGGGCCGGTGGGGCGATAATTGGCACGCTCGGCGACGTCTGGGCCAATCCCATCATGGTGGATGCACTCATCCACGCTCGCGAAGGGACAATCGTTGTTCCGGAGCGACCGACCTCTCCGTATTTTTACTACTACGCGCCGGCCTTGCCGGCGATCGAAGACCCAGCCCAATTGGATCGCTGGGAGCCGTGGGTGCGCGCCTACACGGCGGTCGGGGAGATGCTGCAGGGCATCACCCTTCAGGTGTCGGGCGCCGATCCGAACGCATTCCTGGTTCGCTCGCCCGCATACGTGATTGCGGAGTTAGGGCGTCCGGTCCAATCGACGTTTCAAGACCAGATTGAGATGGTCGTGAGCTGGGCCGAGCTGCGCAACGAACGCGCCACAGAAATCATAGCGCAGATCGATCCCCAGTATGCCTTCTGGTCCTCGATCGTCTACCTGCATCCCGAGAGGACCAGGCGGACATTCGAGCTCATCAACATGGTCCTGCAATTCTGCGTTTACGTGGAAATGCGCTTCAAGCATGCGCTGGGGTGCTCGCGTCCCGTGGAATACAACGCCCAGGTTCAGCCGATGATCACGACGCCGGGACACGGAAGTTTCCCGAGCGGACATGCGACGCAGGCTTACGCGGTAGCCTACGTGCTGAAACGGCTATTGAGCCTGCACAAGACGACATCCGGATTCCCGGAGATCGTCGAGCAGCTCGACCGGCAGGCCGCACGAATCGCAACCAATCGGGTCGTGGCCGGAGTCCATTTTCCAGTCGACAGCATGGCAGGGCGGATGCTGGGTATCGCCTTGGGCGAGTACTTCGTCGGCCGTTGTCTCGGGAGCACGGCAACCAAGAGCCGCAAATTCAACGCCAGCCACGCCGACAGTAACTCTCGCACGGATTTCAATCCCTTCCACGCTGACCAGGCGCTCAATGCCAACAAGTTCTATTCGGAAACCACAGGAGGGACTGTTACGCAGTCCCTCCTGATGAAGGAACTATGGGACAAGGCCTACTACGAAGTTTCGACAAGATTTCCGTAGGAAACACGTCCCTGCAACCGAAGTGGAGAGCATTCCATGGCCGAGGAATTGCCGAGATGCTTCGACCCGTACCTCCGGTACGCAATCGCGAGCGAATTTAAGAACTTCGATTTTTTCGACGAGCAGGAGTCCAAGCTATTCCTGTTCGTGGAGCTTAAGCACGCCGGGCTGGCCGATAATTTTGTGAGAGCCATGAGTCCTAGTGACTTCGGCGCCGAATTCGGGCTGACCAGCCCGAACTCGCGATATCTGACCATGCGGGCTTACATAAGGGCTGTCGAGAAGGACAGTTTCCGGGCGTGGGACGACAACGTATCCCGGGTCGAGCTGTCCCTCCCGTTGAAGCCGACGGCCATACAAAAGGGTGCGCAGCGCAACAGGTCCGCGAGCGAACAACCACCGACACCTCTCCTCATCGGCGTGATCGACGATGGCTGTCCGTTCGCGGCCGCTCAGTTTGTCAAAAGGATCGCGGGTGTCGCATCCGGGACACGCGTGCGCGGTGTCTGGGATCAGAACGAGCACGCAGGCCGAGTCCCGATCCCGGTAGGTGCCGACGTCTTTGGCGAGAAGCCGTTCGATTTCAATTACGGCCTCGAGTTCCTTCGAGACTCCATATCCGGCGTGGTTGGGCTCAACGACTGGATCCAGTTGCACAAGAGGGCAAACACGATCGACGAGGATGGCTGCTACGCGCGTGGAGGTTTCAAGACCCTCAAGCATCAGGCCTCGCATGGTGCACATGTAATGGATGTCCTCGCCGGACGCATTCCGCTCTCGGCACGCATCGCGCGCCGCGATCCGCCAAGTTGGCAGCCCGGAGATCCCCTGACCGATCCCGCTTGCGAAGCAGATATCGTGTTCGTGCAGTTTCCCGAGAGCTGCCTTCGTGACGCGACCGGCGTCTGGCTGAAGGGTTACGTCGCCGATGCAGTCGATTACATCATGTCATTTGTCGATTCTGGCACAACGAACGTGGTGATCAATGTCAGCTACGGGCCGACAACCGGACCTCACAACGGCACGTCGGAGCTCGAGGGCAAGCTGAGGGAGCTTGTCACCCACTATGACGGCGTTTCCGTAAGTCCAAAGCTCGACGTCTTCCTGCCTGCCGGCAACAACTATCTGAGCGATGGGCACATCCATTTCGTCAGGCAAACCATGGCAGAGCCCGACCATGTCGAATGGACGTGGCGCCTTCCCCCCGACAATACCGTGCTCTGCTTTGCCGAAGTCTGGATGAAGAAGAACTGCACGGACAATGTCATTGTTACGCTCACCTCGCCCGGCGGTCGTAGCTCCTCGTCGACTGCCGGTCCAGCGCCTCCCGGTCCCCCACCCCCGCCGCCCGCTGCACCGGCGCTTCCGCCCTATACCGGTGCGTATGCCCCCGTTGACTGGGGTGACAATAGGGTGTGGCTGATTGCGGTCGAGCCCACCATCGCGGGAGCCGGCATGGTGCCCGAGCATGGGAATTGGAAGATCAAGGTGGAGGGCATCGAGTTGGGGAGCGAGGTTCATGCCTATGTGGCACGTACCGATCCGAACATGAACATGCGCACGGGTGCGAAGCGTTCGTACTTCATCGACGCCGGATGGGAGGCGGGCCGCGCGGCCGAGGCCGGCTGCACGTATGCCGGTGGGGAATTTGACAAGACCGGCTCGCTTGTTTCTCGCCTGGGCACCCTCAACGGGATCGGTACGGACAGCGTCGCGGGTGTGCAGGTGGCCGGCGGCTACATTCTGTCGGCGCCGAAACGCAAGTCGCCTTATTCGTCGGCGGGCCCCGCACGAACCGGGCCGCTCCCACGGCGAGTTGGTCCCGACTATGCGCTGTTCTGCGACGAGTCAGATGCTCTGCAGGGTGTACGTGCCGGGGGCAATCGAAGCGGCGTGGTGTTTCGGCTCATCGGTACCAGTGCCGCCGCGCCGCAGCTGGCGCGATTGGTTGCGGATCGGCGACCGTTGACGGTGCACGATGCTCCAGCCAGTCCTCCGGACGAGAAGCGAGGTGATGGCGATCTCTATCCGCCGTGATGTGGGCGAAGAGCGCGCCAGCTGGAAGGGCATCCGGTCGGGGCAAGCTTCCGGCCGCCGCCGGCCTCGATGCAGAAGATCGCAGACACGCTCGCCAAGGAGAAGGCGCAGCTCTGGATCAACCACGACAACCGCCCAGCGCGACAGCCAGAGGATGGCGCCGGAGTTTTACCGACTGACCTTTCCCTGAGGCCGCTGCCACAAGGGTGGCAACAGCATCATGCTAGGGCCCGCGAAAGCTCCGTGACAGGAGAAGGTCGTGGGCGAGTGGGGCGGAGTTACGATCGCGCTTGTCTCGAGCAGCTTCGGCGGGACTGCCGCGGCCGTCACCCGCTACCTCATCGGCGGCGCCGATCCCGTCCTGCTCGCGGCCCTGCGTTGGGGGATCGGCTTTCTCTGCCTGTTGCCTTGCGCGTTTCTGCTCCGCGTGCGCTGGCCGCAGCGGCCGGACTGGCCCGCCGTGGCGCTGCTCGGCATCTGCTTCTTCGGCTTGTTCTTCACCCTCTACAACATTGCGCTGTCCTACACGACGGCCGCCCGCGCCAGTCTCGCGCTCGCGACGCTGCCGCTGCACACCATGTTGGTGGGCGCAGTCCTCGGCGTGGAGCGATTGACGGCGCGCAAGATGACGGGCGTGGGTATCGCTGTGCTCGGCGTGTCGGCGGCGCTGGCGGCTGGCCTCGCGCAAAGCCCACCGGGCGCATGGCGCGGCGAGTTGATCATGACCGGTGCGGTGTTCTGCATGGCGTTCTACAACGTGCTGTCGCGACCGCTGATGCAGCGCTCGAGCGCGCTCGGTTTTCTCACCGTCGGCATGGGCGTGGGCGCCGTCGTACTGGTGCTGGCGGGGTTGGCGAAAGGCAGCTTTGCAGCGCTCGAGCACTTCACGGCGGCGCAATGGATTGCCGGCGTTTATCTCGGCATCGGCGGCGGCGCGCTCGCCTTCATCCTCTGGGTCATGGCGCTGGCGCGGGCGACGCCGACCAGGGTCGCCAATACGATGACGGTCAATCCGATCGCCGCCGCTCTGTTGGCGGCGCTGCTGATCGGCGAGCCGATCACGCCCAATCTTCTAGCGGGGCTGGTCGCAGTGTTCGCCGGCATCGGGATTGCGACCAGCGAGTCGAAGGTGGCTTAGCCCTTCGGCGCGGTTGCTGTCGGCGGGCTCGCCTCCGGCGTCTTCTTCGGTTTCAGCGTGCCGGCATAGAACGAGATCAGCCAGACCAGGAGAATCGCGAGCAGATAAACGCCCCAGGCCTGCGGCGGCCTGGTCGCCCAGCGCAGGAGGCCGTTAAACGTGCGGGGCGGGCTGTCGTCGTCGCTCATGGCCCGCTTGTGCGCGAAAGCTCAGGTCTGGTCAATCCGGCCGCCGGCCGGCGCGGATCAGGAACAGCGCGGCCAGCGCCGAGAGGCTGAGCGCGGATGAGACGATCAGCACCTTGGCGCCCATGAGGTCGATGAGCAGGCCAAAGGCGAGCGGCGCCACCGCCTGCGCCATCCGTGCCGGCGCGCCGATGATGCCGAGGCGATAGCCGAAATCCTTCGGGCCGAAGATCGACAGCGGCAGGGTGCCGCGGGCGATCGTCAGAATGCCGTTGCCGGAGCCGTGGAACAACGCGAACGCGCTCGCCGCAGCGCCACCGAAAATCGCAACGATCACGGCGCCGAGCGGGTGGGTGAGGCTGGCGAGCCGCGTCGACCACAGCGGATGGAAACGGCTGAGGAAGCCGGCCTCCAGCATGCGGGCACCAACTTGCGCCGGCCCGATCAATGCGCCGGCCGCGATCGCCTCGGCTGGCGTTGCCCCCATCGTTTCCAGGATGCGCGGGAAATGCGCGGCCATCGCGCCGGTGACAGTCCAGACCGCCGCGAAGATGAAGGCCAGCAACATCATGGTGCGGTCGAGCGGCACATGCGGCTTCGCGGCCGCGGCTGCCGCCTGCTTGGCGCCCTTGATGACCGGCAGCATGAAGAAATTGAGCGGCAGGCCGATCAGGATATTGGCGGCGGCCCAGGCAAAACAGGTTTCGCGCCAGCCGATATGCGACAGGCCCCAGGCGGTGAGCGGCCAGCCGACGGTGGAGGCGAAGCCCGCCATCAGCGTGATGCCGGTGATCGGCCTGCGCGCCTCGGTGCCGTAGATGCGCCCCAAAGCGGCGAAGGCGGCATCGTAGAGCCCCATTGCCATGCCGATGCCAAGCACCAGCCAGGCGATCGCCATCACCATCACCGACTGCGAGATGCCAAGCAGCACGAGGCCGGCGGCAATGGTCACGTTGGACGCCGACAGCACCTGACGGCCGCCGACGAGATCGATCTGCCGTCCAATGCCCGGTCCCAGCATTGCGGAGATCACCAGCGCGGCCGAAAACGCACCGAAGATCCAGTTGGAGGAGACACCGAGCTCGCGTCCCATGGGATCGGCGAGTAGCGCCGGTAGATAATAGCTGGAGGCCCAGGCGAGGGTCTGCGTGGTGCCGAGCGCCAGGATGATCGGAATCTGGCGCTGGGTCATGTCCTCGTAATTCTGATCGGCCGTGTCATCGGCGCATTTGCCGCTCGCGGCGCGAGCGCGTCAACCGCGTCTGCGACATATTCGACCTGCTGCCGGCGGGAGCCTTTTGGGTTGTATGTGGACATCCGCCTTCCGCTCGTCACGAATGCACGCCATAATGGCGCATGCAATTAACCTCGCGCCTTACGCTGATGAACTGGCTGACCGGCCAGGGGCTCACGGGCCTGCCTGAAATTGAACTGCTCCGCGGCTTCTGCGAGCGTTGCTGCGCCGAGGGGCTGGAACTGTCGCGTGGCCTCGTCGTCATCGACACGCTGCATCCGATCTATGAAGGCCGCGGCTTCCGCTGGAGCGATCGTCCTAGCAACGAGAGCGATGCCTTCGAATACGGCTCGACCGCCGACGGCGACGCCGCCAAGAGCTGGCGCCGCTCGGTGTTCTTCCACATGCTCGAGAATGGCCACGACGAGATGGTAATCGATCTCGCCGATGCGCCGTCGATGAATTTCTCGCAGATCGGCGAGCTCGCCGAGAAGGGCCACAAGCACTATCTCGCCTTCGTCCACCGCTTCGGCGAGAACGGCGCGCTCGGCCTGATGGATTGCCTCTATTCCTGCTGGACCACCCGCCGCGCGAGCGGGTTCTCCGGACTGGAGCTGGAAGCGCTGCGCGATCTGGTTCCGGTGTTGGGGCTCGCGATCAAGTCGGCGCAGCAGGTCGACATCGCGCGCACGCTCGGCCGGGTCTATCTCGGCCGCGACGCCTCCGAGCAGGTGCTGCGCGGGCGCATCTCGCGCGGCGTCACCGAGCGCATCAATGCCGTGCTTTGGTATTCGGACCTGCGCGGCTCGACCGGGATCAGCGAGAGCATCGGTCCCGACGAGATCATCCCGTTCCTCAACGACTATGCGCAGGCCGTGATCGATCCGATCCACGAAGCCGGCGGCGACGTGCTGAAGCTGATCGGTGACGGCGTGCTCGCGATGTTCTGGGGCGAAGACATGGCGGATGCGCGGCGGGCCGCGCTCCGCGCCGAGCACCTGTTCCGCAAGAATGTCGCTGCGCTGAACGAACGGCGGGCAGCGGAGGGCCGTCCGACCACGTCAGCCTATATCGGCCTGCATGTCGGCGAGGTCTTCTACGGCAATATCGGCAGCGAGGACCGGCTTGATTTCACCGTGGTCGGCCCGACCGTCAACGAGGTCAGCCGCATCGCCTCGATGAGCCGCTCGGTGGATCGCGAGCTCTTGGCCTCGTCCGAATTCTACAACGGCCTAGATGCCGTCGGCCGCCGCTATCTCGTCTCCACCGGCCGCTACGCGCTGCGCGGCATCGGCCGCGCGCAGGATCTCTACACGCTTGATCCGGAAGTCGACGCGAGCGAGCCGGTCAGGGGCAGCTACGAGCGCTATCTGGCGGGTTAGTCTCCGCGGCCTCAACAGGCGCCGTCATGGCGAGCGCAGCGAAGCAATCGAGGGTCCCTCAACGGAGGGACCCTGGATTGCGTCGTCGCTACGCTCCTCGCAATGCACTTGTGGTCAGCACCGCGCCGCCGCCTCGTCCCCCACCATGTCCGGCTGCCGGTCCAGTCCCACTGCCGGTGACAGCAGGATCACCAGCGCCTGCACGCCGAATACCGCCGCGGCGAGATAGAGGCATGCCTCCGCGCTCCAGAGGCCGCCGACGAGCGCGCCCAGCACTGAACCGAGCGGGCGGGCGCCGTAGCTCATGATGTTGATGGCGGAGACGCGGCCGAGCAGGCGCGGCGGCGTCACGGACTGGCGCAGCGTCGTGGTCGAGATCACCCATAGGATCGGGCCGACGCCGAGCAGGAAGAAGCTCAAGCCCGCGAGCCAGGGCGAGGGGACCAGCACCGTCAGCGCCATCACCACGGCGGCGACAAAGCCGGTGACGGGGCCGAGCCCCACCACGGTGCCAAAGGCGATGCGCTTCATCACGCGCGTGGCGAGGAGCGCGCCGATCACCATGCCGACGCCGTACATCGTCAGCACCGTGCCGACACCGGCGGCGCTCAGACCGAGATGGCGCACGGCGTAAGGCACGAACACCGCAATCTGCAGGAACCAGCCGGTGTTGAAGATGAACTGGGTGATGAAGACCGGCCGCAGCAGCGGATGGTGAAACACGAAGGCCGCGCCCTCGCGGATCTCTTGGAGCGGATGCCGCCGGGGCGCCGGCGCACGTGCGGGCTCGTAGATGCCGGAGAGCAGCACGACCGCGATGGCGGAGAGCGCCGCGGCAAAGCCGAACGCCGGGCTCGCGCCCCACCACCCAACCAGCGCACCGCCGAGTGCAGGCCCGCTGGCGAAGGCGATGGTGCGCGCCAGCTCGATGCGCGCATTCGCCGCCGGCAACAGGTTGGAGCTCACCAGCGAGGGCACCAGCGCCGGTGCTGCCACGCTGTAAACGACGGTGCCGCACACGGCGGCGAAGCCGAGCAGGGCCAGCAGCGGCAGGTTGAGGGCTCCCAGCGTGAGCAGCAGCACGACGGCCGCGAGCGCCACCGCCCGCAGCGCCTCGGCGCTCGCCATCAGCCTGCGGCGGGAAATTCGGTCTGCAAGCACGCCGGCGGGGATGGCGAACAGGACGAAGGGCAGGGTGAGCGCGGTCTGCAGCAGGCCGGTCTGGCCTTCGGCCACCCCCAGCGTCAGCACGGCGACGATGGGCGCTGCCGCGAGCGCAATCTGCTCGGCCGACTGCGCTGCGAGATTGGACCAGGCGAGGCGGTTGAAAGTGTCAGGAAGGCGAGGCGGCGTTGACATGGCGCATATCCCGTAGAGGCGAATTTGCGCCAATGTTGGCCCCCGATGACCACCAAACCCACCCGCTTCCCGACAAGAGGCGATTTCCGCGGTCGGCGGCGGGAACGCCCGCCGCTAGATGCAGTTGCAAATGAGTTGCAATAAGAACGAAGTTGGGTATTCTGCCGATATGGATGCCCGATCACCCCACATGACTCCCGACCTCGCCGGCTGGCGCGCCGACGCCCCCACCACCAAGAGCCTCGCTGAGGTCAATTCCACAGTCGCCATTCCGGCCGCCGGCCGGTGGTGGCGGCGGTTGCTGGCCTTCGTCGGGCCGGGCTACCTCGTCTCGGTCGGCTACATGGACCCCGGCAATTGGGCGACCGATCTCGCCGGCGGGTCGAAGTTCGGCTACACGCTGCTCTCCGTCATCCTGATCTCGAATTTGATGGCGATCCTGCTCCAGTCGCTGGCGGCGCGGCTCGGCATCGTCACCGACCGCGATCTCGCCCAGGCCTGCCGCGCGTCCTATCCGCCCGCGGTGAACTTCATGCTGTGGGTCGCCTGCGAGGCGGCGATCATCGCCTGCGATCTCGCCGAGGTGATCGGCACGGCGATCGCGCTGAAGCTGCTGTTCGGCATTCCCCTGATCGGGGGCGCATTGATTGCAGCCCTCGACGCCTTCCTGCTGCTGCTGCTGATGAACCGGGGCTTCCGCTTCCTGGAGGCTTTCGTCATCGCGCTGCTGGTGGTGATCGCCGTTTGCTTCGCGGTGCAGATCGCGGCGGCGGCTCCGCCGGTGGCAGAGGTCTTGCGGGGCTTCGTGCCCAAGAGCGAGATCTTCACCAATTCCGACATGCTCTACATCGCGATCGGCATCATCGGCGCCACCGTGATGCCGCACAATCTCTACCTGCACTCCTCGATCGTGCAAACGCGCGCTTATGAACGCAACGACACCGGCCGGCGCGAAGCGATCAAATGGGCGACGACGGACTCGACCATCGCGCTGATGCTGGCGCTGTTCATCAACGCCGCGATCCTCGTCGTCGCTGCTGCGACCTTCCACAAGAGCGGCCACTCCGACGTGGCCGGGATTGAGCAGGCGTTCGAGCTGCTGTCGCCGCTGCTCGGCCTCGGCATCGCCTCGACGCTGTTCGCGGTGGCGCTGCTCGCCTCGGGCCTCAACTCGACGGTCACCGCGACGCTCGCCGGCCAGATCGTGATGGAGGGCTTTCTCGATCTGCGCCTGCCGAGCTGGGCGCGCCGCCTCTTGACCCGCGGCATCGCCATCATTCCCGTGATCATCGTCACCGCGATCTACGGCGAGCGCGGCACTGCGGATTTGCTGGTGTTCAGCCAGGTCGTGCTGTCGATGCAGCTGCCTTTCGCAGTGATCCCGCTGGTGCGCTTCGTCTCCGACCGCCGCAAGATGGGCAAGTTCGCGATCCCGATGTCGGTTGCCGCGGTCGCCTGGATCGTCGCGGGCATCATCGTGATTTTGAATCTGAAGCTGCTGGCAGATACGTTTTTTGGGTGAGTAGCGAATGGCGAGTAGCGAGTGGGGGGTGTCATCCTATTCGCTACTCGCGACTCACCATTCGCTCAGTCCTGCGGTTCGGACGCCGTGTCGCCCTGCGCGTCGATGCGGAGCCAGCCTGACGGGGCGAGGCGCTGCTGCGGCAGGAAGCGGGCCTTGTAGTCCATCTTCTTGGAGCCTTCGATCCAGTAGCCGAGATAGACGTAAGGCAGCCCTTGTCGTCGCGCACGGGCGATATGGTCGAGGATCATGAAGGTGCCCATCGAGCGGCTGACCTGGCCAGGCTCGAAGAACGAATAGACCATCGACAGGCCGTCGCTGAGGACGTCGGTGAGCGCCACTGCGATCAACTCCTCGCCCCGGCCGGTGATGCCGCTGTCGGGGCCGCGCTTGCGGTATTCGATAATGCGGGTCTCGACGTGGCTGTCCTCGACCATCATGGCGTAGTCGAGCACGGTCATGTCGGCCATCCCGCCGTGGCGGTGGCGGGCGTCGAGATAGGCGCGGAACACCGAATATTGCTCGGAGGTCGGTACCGCGCTGCGCTGCTCGCCGATGATGTCGGCGTTGCGGGCCATCACCTTGCGGAAGTTGCGCGAGGGGCGGAACTCGTTGGCGATGACTCGGACCGAGACGCAGGCCCGGCACTGGTCGCAGGCGGGACGGTAGGCGATCGACTGGCTGCGGCGGAAACCGCCGTGGGTGAGCAGGTCGTTGAGGTCACCGGCGCGGTCCCCGACCAGATGCGTGAACACCTTGCGCTCATGTCGGCCCGGCAAATACGGGCAGGGTGAGGGCGCCGTGAGGTAAAACTGGGGGGTGTCGCGCGAGTGCTGGGTCAAGGGACGTCGTGGGCCTCCGAAACAGGCATCAGCATCGCGCTCCAAGAGCCCCCGGTCAATCGATTAGCTCACCACGTCCGCGCCGCCTGCGGTGCGGGTATGCGAACCGAATTGTTGATCACGACCGTTCCCAGCACGAAATCGTGCAGCAGGCGACGGCGGCTGTTGAACAGGCCGACCAGCACCACGAAAGGTGTCAGGAACGAGACCGTCACCCAGAACAGCACGGCATGGGTGGCGCCGAGCACGAAATAGCCGGGCACGCCGTACCAGGTGCGCAGCTCCAGATCCATCAGGCGCATGCCGACCGTGGCAGACGAGGGTCCGCCGATGCTGGCGCCGTAATAGACGATGGCCCAGATCACGGAGGCCGGCCAGGCGATCCAGAACAGCGCCCAGCCGATGCCGAGGGTGACCACGCCGAACAAGGCGATGAAGATGTAGCCGAGGATCACCGGTACCGAGATCACGACCATGTCGATCAGGAAGGCGAACACCCGCCGCGTCGCGACGCCCCGGAACAGTTCCGGATGCAGGTCAGGGTCGTAGGCATGCGGTTGCATGGCGCCGTCATTGCGCCAGCCGCCTGAATTGCCCGAGTTGTACGACATGGTCCGTTCTCCCAGCGAAGCTCCCCTCGCAGGACATGGGAACAGGCCATGCCCGTGCCAAGGGCGCGCGGGCGGCAGCAAGCCGAAATATTCCGGCGATTCGGGGGCGGTGGATCGGGCGGTCCTGAAGGGTGGGCAAAGGCGCGCTTGCGCCGTGCCCACCATTGCCCGCCGACTTACACGATGGATGAATCGGTGGGCCCGCTTCGCTTGGCCCACCCTACGACAGCTTACGTCTGGCCCCGCAGCTTCTCCGCCGCCTTCGGCGCGAAATAGCTCAGCACGCCGTCGGCGCCGGCCCGCTTGAAGGCGAGCAGGCTCTCCATCATGGCACGTTCGCCGTCGAGCCAGCCGTTGTTCGCGGCGGCCACGATCATCGCGTATTCGCCGGAGACCTGGTAGGCGAAGGTCGGCATGGCAAACGTGTCCTTCACGCGGCGGACCACGTCGAGATAGGGCATGCCGGGCTTCACCATCACCATGTCGGCGCCCTCGGCGATGTCGAGCTCGACCTCGCGCAGCGCTTCATCGGTATTGGCGCTGTCCATCTGATAGGTGCGCTTGTCGCCGGTGAGCGTCTTGGCCGAGCCGATGGCGTCGCGGAACGGGCCATAGAAGGCGGAGGCGTATTTCGCGGCATAGGCCATGATCTGCACGTCGAGCTGGCCGGCGCGGTCCAGCCCCTCGCGGATCGCGGCGACGCGGCCGTCCATCATGTCGGAGGGCGCGATGATGTCGCAGCCGGCTTCGGCCTGCACCAAGGCCTGACGCACCAGCACGGCGACCGTCTCGTCATTCAGGATCTTGCCGTCGGAGATCAGTCCGTCATGGCCGTGGCTGGTGAAGGGATCGAGCGCGACGTCGCAGAGGATTCCGATCTCGGGAAACTCCTTCTTGATCGCGCGCACGGCCTGGCAGACCAGGTTGTTCGGGTTGGTGGCTTCCGAGCCTTCCTCGTCGCGCAAAGAGGGATCGGTATAGGGAAACAGCGCGATGCAGGGGATGGTCAGCTTCATCGCGCGCTCGGCCTCGCGCACGGCCTGGTCGACGCTAAGGCGGTCAACGCCCGGCATCGAGGCGACCTGCTCACGCTTGTTGGTGCCGTCGATCAGGAACAGCGGCCAGATCAGATCGTCGGTGGTGAGGACGTTCTCGCGCACCATGCGTCGGGCCCACTCGGCCTTGCGATTGCGGCGCGGACGGACGGTCAGATCGAGGGCATGCGGCACCGCGGTGCTGTCCCGGCGCGAAACGTCGCGCAATTCGATCGGACGTCCGTATTTGATCGCCATTACTCTTCCTCCGGCTGGAATTATTCTTATACCAGCTCGCACGGTTCCCGTCACCGCGGCTTGACCTGCCGCAAGGCAGATCTGCCCCTGACTTGGGCAGCCGATTGATTTTGCGGGCCGAAGCAGCCAGAAGGGGCCATGTCCGAGATCTCCACCCGCGATGCGGCCCAAGGCGGCGCCAATGCCAGGGACGCTGCCCGTGACACTGCTAGAGAGAGCGCGCTCTCGGTGGCGGCGATCTCCTCGGAGCGCTCGGAGTCCGACGACAATGTCTGGACCCGCCGGCTGGTGCTGTTCCTGCGGGTGATGGCGCTGCTCTCGATCCTGAAAGGCCTCTATCATTGGGCGCAGGTCACAGGCTTCGTCGGCGGCGAGGACGAGGCGTTCGAGAACCAGTCGATGGCCTGGCAGGCCGCGACGGTCTACTTCGCGGTGATCGAGCTCGTCGCCGCCGTCGGCCTCTGGCTGGCGACGCCCTGGGGCGCGGTGGTGTGGCTGACGACCGTGGTGTCGATGGCGGTGATCGAGCTGATGTTTCCGGGAATCTACGGCGGCAGCCTCGTCGTGGTCGGCGTCGAGGTCTTCATGCTTGCCGCCTATCTCGCGCTCGCCTGGATGGCCGCGCGCGAGCGGCCGCCGTAGGCGACATCGTCGCGATCGACGACACTCTCGTGCCCCGGACGCAGCGGCAGCGCGCCGCGCTTGCGGCGTGATGCGCTGCAGAGCCGGGGCCCATCTCTCCAACATCTCGCCTGCGGCTTCTGGGTCCCGGATCTTCGCTGCGCTTGTCCGGGACAGGAGAATGTTGCGTTTGGTTGACCGCTGGTTGCCTAAAATTCGCGGTAAGTTTTCATTGACCAGCCGGTTCCGCCACAGCTCTTACGCGTGCGTTTCGAAACGGGGCGGGGCTGTTCTGGAATGCGACAACGGGGGCGGACGGAGGGTGAACAGGACCTTGCGAAGGTCAATAGAGGCTTTCAAAAAGTACTTGTGGCACAGGCTTAATGCGCAATTCACTGTCTTAAATTCATGATCTCTTTATTCTCTTATTTAAGCCGATCTTCAAACGCCCCTCTTAAGTTGCACCTATCAGACGGGACACAAGTTTCGTCGAATAAGTGTCGATAAAAACGACAACAGGGGAAGTGTCATGATGAAAGCCGTCGCAACTGCGGCAGATACCGCAGAGCGCGTCTCCGGCCAGCAGGGTTCGGTGCAGTCGCTCTATCTGGAAGCTTTGACTCTGGTGGAGCGGCTGCATCGCCGGCTCCTCGACGTGATCAAGGACGAATTCGATCGCCGCGGCCGTGCGGACATCAACTCGGTCCAGGCGCTCTTGCTCTATAACATCGGCGACAAGGAGCTGACCGCGGGCGAATTGCGCACGCGCGGTTACTATCTCGGCTCCAACGTCTCCTACAATCTGAAGAAGCTCGTCGAGCTCGGCTTCCTCGATCATCAGCGCTCGCGCGTCGATCGCCGCTCGGTGCGCATCCGCCTGACCCCGCAGGGCCAGGAAGTCCGCCGCATCGTCGATGCGCTCTACCAGAAGCACGTCAAGACGGTGGAGCAGGTCGGCGGCATCTCCGGCGACGAGTTCGCGACCCTCAACAAGTCGCTGCACCGCCTGGAGCGGTTCTGGACCGACCAGATCCTCTATCGCCTCTGAGTTCTAAAGGGATCTGGGCGAAGCCGGCCCGTAACAAGACCGGAAGCCCTCCCGAACGTGCCTGACTTCCCCAAGCGCGCCGGCCCGGACTTGCTCCGGACCGGTGCGTTGATGTTTTTTTGCACCTGCGAAAAAAATCCCTGGCAGCCAGGAACCAGTTCCCGGATCGGCGCTTATCTTCTTCGGATCGGAGAAACGGCGATGCTGGTCGAGCGCGGGCTTCGGGTGATGAACGTGGAACTCGTCAGCGAGGCCTACGCCATCGCCGCGAACTACCTTCGCCGCTCCGGCGCAATCCCGGACACTCTCGTCACCGACGACCGCCTGCTTCACCTGATCGTCAAGCTGCTCCAGCAGGGCGAATTCAACAAGATCAGGCTGGCCAACAGGGCGATCGCTCGGTTCCAGGCGCAGACCGAGGCCAGAGCGGTTGCCTGATCAAAACCCCCAAGATCCCGACCAACCAGAGGATGCCATGGAAGCTGCCATCGACCGCATCATGCAGACCTACGACCTGCTCGCCAACCGCACCGCGGCGGCCAGCGCCGAGGCGCGTGAAAAGGTCACGAACTACCTCAACATCCTGATGGAAGCCGGCGAGACCGACACCCATAGGTTGACGGTCTGCGGCCTGACCTATCTGCGCCAGCTCGACGGCAGCGTCGACCCCGTGAAAGCGGGGTATACCGGGCTGTAGAACGACGCCCGCTGCCCCGGCGGCAGCTGGCAAGAAATAAGGCCCAAAGCGGCCCCACCCGGATCTTGACGGGGAGCGGATCTCGCAAGACCGCTCCCGGGCTGAAAACCCCCAATCCCACCATATCTTGCATAAATATCTGGCCCGACCCGCAAATGCTTGGCCGCGGTCGGCCGATGTGGTAGATCGCGCGTGCTTCCGACCGCCACACCAGACCCGCCCGTAGCCCGCCAAAAGGCTGCGGCGGTGGAGATATTCGCAAGATGACCGCACCCAAGACCGCCTCCGCGCCCGATTCGTTTTTCACCGCCTCGCTCGAGCAGGCCGATCCGGAAATCGCTGCCGCCATCAAGGGCGAGCTCGGTCGGCAGCGCCACGAGGTCGAGCTGATCGCCTCCGAGAACATCGTCAGCCGGGCCGTGCTGGAAGCGCAGGGTTCGGTGATGACCAACAAATACGCGGAAGGTTATCCGGGCGCGCGCTATTACGGCGGTTGTGAGTGGGTCGACGTCGCCGAGAACCTTGCGATCGATCGTGCCAAGAAGCTGTTTGGTGCCAATTTCGCCAACGTGCAGCCGAACTCCGGCAGCCAGATGAACCAGGCGGTGTTCCTGGCGCTGCTGCAGCCGGGCGACACCTTCATGGGTCTCGATCTCGCCGCCGGCGGCCATCTCACCCATGGCTCGCCCGTGAACATGAGCGGCAAGTGGTTCAAGGCCGCGCATTACACCGTGCGCCGCGAGGACCAGATCATCGACATGGATGCGGTGGCCAAGCAGGCCGAAGAGGTCAAGCCGAAACTGATCATCGCCGGCGGCTCGGCCTATTCGCGCGCCTGGGACTTCAAGCGTTTCCGCGAGATCGCCGACAGCGTCGGCGCTTACCTGCTGGTGGACATGGCGCATTTCGCCGGGCTCGTCGCCGGCGGCGTGCATGCTTCCCCGGTGCCGTACGCGCACGTCACGACCACCACGACGCACAAATCGCTGCGCGGTCCGCGCGGCGGCCTGATGCTGTGGAATGACGAGACGCTGACCAAGAAGCTCAACTCGGCGATCTTCCCGGGCCTGCAGGGCGGTCCTTTGATGCACGTGATTGCGGCCAAGGCGGTCGCCTTCGGCGAGGCGCTGCGTCCGGATTTCAAGGTCTACGCCAAGAACATCGTCGAGAACGCCAAGGCCTTGGCCGAGACGTTGAAGGGCCATGGTCTCGATATCGTCTCCGGCGGCACCGACAATCATCTGATGCTGGTCGATCTCCGGCCGAAGGGCCTGAAGGGCAACGTCTCGGAGAAGGCGCTGGTTCGCGCCGCCATCACCTGCAACAAGAACGGCATTCCGTTCGACCCGGAATCGCCCTTTGTGACCTCGGGCATTCGGCTCGGCACGCCGGCTGCGACCAGCCGCGGCTTCGGCGTGGCCGAATTCCAGCAGGTCGGCGGCATGATCGCAGAGGTCCTCAATGCGATCGCGCAATCCTCCGACGGCAAGGCGCCGCTGGTGGAAGCTGCGATCAAGGAACGGGTCAAGGCGCTCACCGACCGGTTCCCGATCTACCAGTAAGGCGCCGCATGATCCGGAAAAGTGGGTACCGGTTTTCCGAAGAGATCATGCGAAAATAAAGGTCACACGGATGCGCTGCCCGAACTGCAACAGTCTCGATACGCAGGTGAAGGACTCGCGTCCGACCGAGGACTCGTCCGTGATCCGCAGGCGGCGCGTGTGCGTCGCCTGCAATTTCCGCTTCACCACCTTCGAGCGCGTGCAGCTGCGCGAGCTCACGGTGATCAAGCGCAACGGCCGCCGCGTGCCGTTCGACCGCGACAAGCTGATGCGCTCGGTGCAGATCTCACTTCGCAAGCGGCAGGTCGAGCCGGAGCGGGTGGAGAAGATGGTCTCCACCATCGTGCGCGAGCTCGAGACCGGTGGCGAGGCCGAGATCTCCTCGGAGGTGATCGGCGAGACCGTGATGGAGCACCTGCGCACGCTCGACGACGTCGCCTATGTGCGCTTTGCCTCGGTGTACCGCAATTTCCGCGAGGCCAAGGATTTCGCCGACGTGCTCGGCGAGCTCTCCGGCGAGGAGGAAGCGCGGCTCGCCGCGATCCGCAAATGATCTTCCGCATCCTGGAAGACCAGTTCGCGCAGAAGGCCCGCGAGGCCAAGGATGCTGATCGCCGTTTCATGGAGCTGGCGCTTGCGCTCGGTCGGCGCGGGCAGGGCCGGACCTGGCCCAATCCGGCCGTGGGCGCCGTCATCGTCAAGGACGGCGTCATCGTCGGCCGCGGCTGGACGCAAGCAGGCGGACGTCCGCACGGTGAGCCCGAGGCGTTGCAGCGGGCGGGCGAAGCAGCGCGGGGCGCCACGCTCTACGTCACGCTGGAGCCGTGCTCGCATTTCGGCAAGTCGCCGCCTTGCGCCGATGCGGTGATCGCCGCCGGCATCAAGCGCGTGGTGGCGGCGATCGAGGACCCCAATCCGGAAGTTGCGGGCCAGGGCCATGCGCGCCTGCGCGCCGCCGGCATCAATGTGGACGTCGGTCTGTGCGCGGCGGAGGCCGCGTTCGACCATGCCGGCCATTTCCGCCGCATCCGGGACCAGCGTCCTCATGTTATCCTGAAGCTCGCGGTCTCGCCTGACGGCAAGATCGGTGCGGCCGGCGGCAAGCCGCTTGCGATCACGGGGGAGGCGGCACGCAACCGCGTGCATCTGCTCCGCGCGCAGAGCGATGCCATCCTGGTCGGCATCGGCACGGTGCTGGCGGATGATCCGCAGCTCAACTGCCGCCTGCCGGGCATGGCGGCGCGCTCGCCGGTGCGTGTGGTGCTCGACCGGAGCCTGCGCATTCCCGCATCGAGCCAGCTGGTTCGGTCTGCGCGCGAGACGCCGCTTTGGGTGATCGCGTCCGAGCTTGCGGAAGCGGCCGCCGCGACGCGCCTTGGCGCGGCCGGTGCGCAAATCATGCGCATGCCTCCGGGGAGTGCATCCGGGCTCGATCTTTCGGCCGTGCTGCATGCGCTGGCGGACAAGGGCATCACACGGCTGATGGTCGAGGGCGGCAGCCGCGTTGCGGCATCGTTCGTCGCGGCCGATCTCGTCGACGAGGTCTGGCTGTTCCGCGGAGCGGAAGCGGTCGGCGAAGGCGGCGTCGATGCGCTCGATGCATTGCCCCTGTCGAAAATCACGCAGTCGCCGGCCTACAAGGTTCATGCTAGCGAGACCTGCGGCAAGGATACTCTCACCATCTACGAGCGCGCGTAATGTTCACCGGCATTGTCACCGATATCGGCGAGATCGTCAGCTTCACGCCAACGGCGCAAGGGCAGCTGCACCGGCTGCGGATCGCCTGCCGCTACGATCAGAGCACGATTGCGGACGGCGCCTCGATCGCCTGCAACGGTGTGTGCCTGACCGTGGTTGGCTCGGGCGTTGCGGATGGCAGGGACTCCAAGCAAAGGACCTGGTTCGACGTCGACACCGCGGCCGAGACGCTGGCGCTGACGACGGCCAAGCACTGGAAGGTCGGCACCAGGCTCAACCTCGAGCGCGCGCTGAAGATCGGCGATGAGCTCGGCGGCCATATCGTCGCCGGCCACGCCGATGGCATTGCAACCATCGTCAGCCGGGAGGACTTGCCGGATATGGCGCGGTTCGTGCTCTCGACGACGCGGGAGCTGGCCCGGTTCATCGCCACCAAGGGCTCGATCACGCTCGACGGCGTCTCGCTGACGATCAATACGGTTGCAGACGTGACCTTTTCGGTGCTGATCATTCCGCACACGCTTGATGTCACGACGATCGGCAGCTGGAAGGCGGGGGATGAGGTTAATATCGAGGTCGACCTGATGGCCCGCTACGCGGCGCGGCTGACGGAAATGACGGTCTCTTAGAACTTGGCTTACCTGCTTCCGGCGACTACATAGCGCCGACCCCTTTCGAAACGGATTGAACGATGGCAGACGCGCGGCGCGCACCCCTGAAGGACCAGACCGATATTTCCGGCGCGCGCGCGCTGATTGTCGAGGCGCGGTTCTATGACGATCTCCAGGATGCGCTGCTGGACGGCGCGGTGGCCGAGCTGAAGGCGGCCGGCCTGACCCACGACGTCATCACGGTTCCCGGTGCGCTGGAGATCCCCGCGGCAATCGCCATCGCGGTCGATGCCGCGGCGGCGAACGGCAGGCCCTATGATGCGGTGATCGCGCTCGGCTGCGTGATCCGCGGCGACACCATTCATTTCGAGATCGTCTCGCAGGAATCCTCGCGCGCGCTGATGGACCTCGCCGTGGCGCGGAAGCTGCCGCTCGGCAACGGCATCCTCACCGTCAACACCGAGGCGCAGGCCTGGGCGCGGGCGCGTGCCAGCGAGCTCAACAAGGGCGGCGATGCCGCGCGCGCCGCGCTTGCGATGCTGCGCATTAAACGCCGCCTGGCGCAGGCCTGAAGCCATGGCCGATAACACCAAGAAGCCGACAGGCGTTGTCGAGAAGAAGGCGAACCGGCGCGGTGCGGCACGGCTCGCAGCCGTGCAGGCGCTGTACCAGATGGACATCGCCGGTGCGGGCATCAACGACATCTTTGCCGAGTTCGAAAGCCATTGGCTCGGCAACGAGGTCGAGGGCGAGACGTATCTGCCGGCGGAAGCCGCCTTTTTCCGCGACGTCGTGTCCGGCGTCGTCCGCGACCAGAAGAAGCTCGATCCTCTGATCGACGAGGCGCTGTCAAAGGGCTGGCCGCTCAAGCGCATCGAAGCGATCCTGCGGGCGGTGCTGCGGGCAGGAGCCTATGAGCTCCAGCATCGCAAGGACGTGCCGGGCCGGGTGGTGGTCTCCGAATATGTCGACGTCGCCAATGCTTTCGTCGACCGCGAGGAAACCGGCATGGTCAACGCCGTGCTCGACCAGATCGGCCGCCAGTTTCGCGACGACGAGTTCGGGCGGGGGTAGTTTCCCGCGAGGGCGGTGAAGTGATGCGAGACGACTGCCCCATTCTCCGTCGTCATCACCCGCGAAGGCGGGTGATCCAGTACGCCGCGGCCTATCGGGCTAACACGACTGTCTCTCGAATACTGGATCGCCCGGTCAAGCCGGGCGATGACAGCGGTGGATGGGGCTGACGCCGATGGAAACCACACAAAATCCCTCCGGCGAAGACTCCCTCATCGCGCGCTATTTCAAGCCGCTGGCGACCGATCCCGGCGCGTTCGGGTTGGTCGACGACGCGGCGGTGCTGTCCTCGTCCGGCGAGGACATCGTCGTCACCACCGACGCGGTGGTGGAAGGCGTGCATTATCTTGCCGGCGATCCGCCTGACACCATCGCGCGCAAGGCGCTGCGGGTGAACCTGTCCGATCTCGCGGCGAAAGGAGCGACGCCGGCAGGCTTCGTGCTGACGCTGGCGCTGCGCAGCAAGGAGGATGCCTGGCTGCGTCCCTTTGCGGACGCGCTAGGCGAGGATGCCAACACCTTCGCTTGTCCTCTGCTCGGTGGCGACACGGTGTCGACGCCGGGCCCGCAGATGATCTCGATCACCGCCTTCGGCCGTGTGCCTCAGGGGCGGATGATCGGCCGCACCGGCGCAAGGCCGGGCGACCGCGTCCTGGTCACGGGCACGATCGGCGATGCCGCGCTCGGCCTCGACGTGCTCAAAGGCGGGGCTGCCGTCAGCGCGCTGACCTCCGATCCCGCGGCACGGGATTTTCTGGTCTCGCGCTATCGGGTGCCGCAGCCACGCAACGTGCTGGCGCCGGCCCTGCGCGATCATGCCACCGCGGCGATGGACGTCTCCGACGGCCTCGCCGGCGATCTGACCAAGCTCTGTGCCGCTTCCGGGGTCGCGGCTTCGGTCGACGTGACGAGCCTGCCACTCTCGGCCGCGGCAGCCGGCCTTCGCGCCCGCAACGTCGCGTCTGTCGAGACGCTGCTTGCCGGGGGCGACGACTACGAGGTGCTCTGCACCGTTCCGCCGGCACAATGCGAGACGCTGATTGCCGCGGGGCAGTCCCTCGGCGTTGCCGTGACCGCAATCGGTACCATCACGGAGGGGCAGAAGCCGCTGCGCTTCCTGGACGGGCAGGGCCAGGATCTGCTTTTGACGCGGCTGTCCTACAGCCACTTCTAGGAATTGCTCCAAACCGGCATCTGAGTTCTCAGCGCTTGGTCCTAAATACCTGCCGAGATCGGCCTTTTCGGGCTGATCCGGCGTTGCACCCTCAATGTGATTTTGGCAAGCTCGCGGCCGACTGGAGCCGTCCCTTAAGGGCAAGGGGGCGGCTTTGTTCAAAATCAAGGCGCTGCACCGCACGACGGACAACAAAAGGCGCCGGGGGTACATCAAGGATCTGAGGCAAACATCACATGACAGCATTATGGTTGATAGTGCTCTGCGGAGCGCTTTCCGTCGCCTACGCGATTTGGGCGACGTCTTCGGTCTTGGGCGCGGATGCGGGGTCGCCGCGCATGCAGGAGATCGCAGGGGCGGTGCGCGAAGGCGCACAAGCCTATCTCCGGCGGCAATACACCACGATCGGTATCGTCGGCATCGTCATCTTCGTGCTGCTTGCCTATTTCCTCGGGCTCTATGTCGCGATCGGTTTCGCCATCGGCGCGATCCTGTCCGGCGCTGCGGGCTTCATCGGCATGAACGTCTCGGTCCGCGCCAATGTGCGCACCGCCCAGGCCGCGACGACGTCGCTGGCCGGCGGCCTGGAGCTCGCCTTCAAGGCGGGCGCCATCACCGGCCTTCTGGTGGCGGGTCTGGCGCTGCTCGGCGTGACGCTCTATTTCGGCTTCCTGGTCCATTCGCTGAAGCTCGCGCCGGATAGCCGCGTCGTCGTCGACGCCCTGGTGGCGCTCGGCTTCGGCGCCTCGCTGATCTCGATCTTCGCCCGTCTCGGTGGCGGCATCTTCACCAAGGGTGCGGACGTCGGCGGCGACCTCGTCGGCAAGGTCGAGGCCGGCATTCCCGAGGATGACCCGCGCAACCCTGCGACCATCGCCGACAACGTCGGCGACAACGTCGGCGACTGCGCCGGCATGGCCGCCGACCTGTTCGAGACCTATGCGGTGACCGCGGTCGCCACCATGGTCCTGGCGGCGATCTTCTTCGCCAAGACGCCGATCCTCGCCAACATGATGACGCTGCCGCTCGCGATCGGCGGCATCTGCATCATCACCTCGATCATCGGCACCTTCTTCGTCAAGCTAGGGCCGAGCCAGTCGATCATGGGCGCGCTCTACAAGGGCCTGATCGCAACGGGCATCCTGTCGCTGATCGGCATCGCCCTGGTGATCTACTACCTGATCGGCTTCGGCAAGCTCGAGGGCGTCAACTACACCGGCCTGGCACTGTTCGAGTGCGGCGTGGTCGGTCTCGTCGTCACCGCCCTGATCATCTGGATCACCGAATACTACACCGGCACCGACTATCGTCCGGTGAAGTCGATCGCCCAGTCCTCGGTCACCGGCCACGGCACCAACGTGATCCAGGGCCTCGCCATCTCGATGGAAGCGACCGCGTTGCCTGCGATCGTCATCATCGCCGGCATCCTGGTCACCTACAGCCTCGCCGGGCTGTTCGGCATCGCGATCGCGACTGCCACCATGCTGGCGCTGGCCGGCATGATCGTCGCCCTCGACGCCTTCGGCCCCGTCACCGACAATGCCGGCGGCATTGCCGAAATGGCGGGACTGCCGAAGGAGGTGCGCAAGTCGACCGACGCGCTCGACGCGGTCGGCAACACCACCAAGGCGGTCACCAAAGGCTACGCGATCGGCTCCGCTGGGCTCGGCGCCCTGGTGCTATTCGCGGCCTACAACGAGGACCTCAAGTTCTTCGTGGCCCGCTCCGCGCAGCATCCCTACTTCGCCGGCGTCAATCCGGACTTCTCACTGAACAATCCCTACGTCGTGGTGGGCCTGCTGTTCGGCGGTCTGTTGCCGTACCTGTTCGGCGCGATGGGCATGACCGCGGTCGGCCGTGCGGCCGGTGCGATCGTCGAGGAGGTCCGTCGCCAATTCCGCGAGAAGCCGGGCATCATGCAGGGCACCGACAAGCCTGATTACGGCAAGGCGGTCGACTTGCTCACGCGCGCGGCAATCAAGGAGATGATCATCCCCTCGCTGCTGCCGGTGCTGTCGCCGATCGTCGTCTACTTCCTGATCTATGCGATCGCGGGCGGCGGCGCGGCCGGCAAGTCGGCGGCATTCTCGGCCGTCGGCGCCATGCTGCTCGGCGTCATCGTGACGGGCCTGTTCGTCGCAATCTCCATGACCTCGGGCGGCGGCGCCTGGGACAACGCCAAGAAGTACATCGAGGACGGTCATTTCGGCGGCAAGGGCTCTGATGCCCACAAGTCCGCGGTGACCGGCGATACCGTCGGCGATCCCTACAAGGACACGGCGGGACCTGCGGTGAACCCGATGATCAAGATCACCAATATCGTGGCCCTGCTGCTGCTGGCGATCCTGGCGCACTGAGCGGCGCTGACGCGAGAAGAGAAAACCCCGCGGCGTGAGCCGCGGTGTTTTTGATTTGGCGATCCGACGCTCTCCCGACGTCATTGCGAGGAGCTCTTGCGACTAAGCAATCCAGCATCTTTCCGCAGAGACAGCCTGGATTGCTTCGCTTCTCTCGCAATGACGTGAGAGAGACCTACTGCACGTCCATCTGCAGGCCTTCCTTCTGGATGATGCCGGCGAACTTCTTCGTCTCGGCGTCCACGAAGGCGGCGAACTGCTCGGGCGTGCCGTAGTCGGCGCGGGCGCCCATGGCGGCGATCTGCTTCTTGACGTCCTCGCGCTCCAGCATCGCCTTGACCTGGAGATTGAGCGCGCCCAGCACCTCGGGCGAGGCGCCCTTCGGCAGGAAGACCGCGAACCAGGAGGACACGTCGAAATTCGCCAGCTCCGGCGCGCTCTCGCGCATGGTCGGCAGGTCTTTGGCGAGGTCGCTGCGCTCGGGCGTGGTGACGCAGAGACCGTTGAGCGTGCCGCTCTGCACCTGAGGCAGGGTCGGATAGAGATTGTCGAACAGGATCTGGATGTCGCCGGCAAGGGCGGCCTGGAGCGCGGGGCCGGCGCCGCGGAACGGGATGTGCGTCATCTTCAGGCCGGTGAGTTGGAGAAACCAGGCGCCGGTGAGGTGAGGGCTCTGGCCGACGCCGGAGGAGGCGTAGCTGAGCTTGTCCGGATTGGCCTTCAGATACGCGATCAGCTCGGGAATCGTTTTGATGCCGGTCTTCGGATGCGCCGAGACGATGTTCGGAATCCGGATCATGTTCGAGACCGGCTGAAGCTGGTCCGGCTTGTAGCTGAGGTTCTTGAAGATGCTGTAGGCGATCGCGTTCGGGCCGGGGTTGCCGACCAGGATGGTGTGACCATCCGGCTTGGCGCGCACGGCCTCGGCGGTGCCGATCGTGCCGCCGCCGCCGGAGCGGTTTTCCACCACAGTCGACTGACCCCAGGCGGTTTGCAGATGCGCGGCCAGGAGGCGGCCCATCACGTCCGTCGAGCCGCCGGCCGCGGCCGGCACGATGAGACGAACGTTTTCAGTGGGCTTCCAGTCGGCAAGGCTCGATCGCGGTAAAATCGCTGCGGCCGAAAGGCCGGCAGCACCGGCGAGCACACGACGGCGGGACAACAAAGGCTTATGCACGAATCCACTCCTGCTTTTTGCTTTGCGGGAACCGTAGGGAACGGCACGTGCGACCGCAAGTCGCGCGCGACGACAAGTGCCGCGCAGAGAGCGGCACGACGACGCAGGCGTAAGCCCATATACCTTGTGATGGAATTAAACGGCTTCAGGAGTCTCGTTCGACGTGCATTTTCGACGCGAAGCGACAAGCCGCTTCGATCGAACCCTTCCACGGCCTCAGTTGAAGCTGAGCAGCTTGAACAGCGGGGTGAGGTAGCTCATCTCCTGACCCGACGTCGGCGTGGTGCGGCTGATGAAGTCGAAGATCTTGCCGTCCTGGAGACCGTAATTCGCAAGCCGGCGCACGCGCCGGGTCTTGTCGAAATAGACTGCGATGACACGCTGATCGACCACCTTCTGGTTCATGAAGGCGACCGGGCGCTCCGAGCGCTGCGAGATGTAGTAGAACACTTCACCGTCGAGGGTCGCGACCGTCGAAGGCGTGCCCATCACGATCAGCACCTGATCCTGGCTCGCGCCGATCGGAATCTGCTCGAGCGCGCCGGGCGGCAGGATGTAGCCTTTCTGGAACTGCTCGCCGGTGCAAGCTGCAAGGGCCACGCCGATCACGGCGGTGGCCGCAAGCATGCGCAGGCCGCGCCAACAGGCATGAAGGCCGCGCCGCATGTCCGCGCGCAGGCTGATCTGGTTCGTTGTCGTCATAGCGGAACTGATTCCGTCCCCTTGCGTCGCGCGAGGCGCTGAAGTACCGGGCTGGGCGTCTGAATGCAACTCGCGCGCGCCCGCTTGCGGAAACCACAATGCTTTGGCCGTTCAATCACTTCAGGAAACCCCGGCGAACCCCGCCCGGCACCATTGAGGCCATCTATGGCATGATCGTGACGCAGGCGCGAGACCCCCTGTTTTACCGGGTCTTGGGTGTGCCCGATACGGTTAACGGGCGTTTCGACCTGTTGCTGCTGCATCTCTGGCTGCTGCTGCGCCGTCTGCGCGCGGCTCAGGGCGCCGCGGAGCTGTCGCAGGCGCTGTTCGACCGCTTCTGCGAGGACATGGACGACAATCTGCGCGAGATGGGGGTGGGCGACCAGACCGTGCCGAAGCGGATGCGGGCCTTCGGCGAGGCTTTCTACGGCCGCGTCCAGGCCTACGACCAAGCGATGGAAGCCGGCGGCGAGACGCTGGCAGCGGCGATCTGCAAGAATATCTTGAATGGGACCGGCTTCGACCAGGCGGAGCGGCTCGCGGCCTATGCGAGGGCCAGCGAGGCCGATCTTGGCCGGACCGACGAGGCTGCGCTGCTGCGCGCGTCCTTCAAGTTTCCCCGGGCGCTGTCAGAGGATGTCACGCCATGAGCCGACCAGATACCGAGCGCGATCCCTGGCGGGCGCCCGTCATCGTTGCGCAAATCCCGGACGGCGGGTTGCATCGCGAGCTCGAGGCCTCAGTGGCCGAGCGGCAGGCGATGGCGGAGGTCGCGGGCTTGCGCGAGATCCTGTCCGCCCATGCCAGCTTCGATGTCGTGCCGAAAAGCGGGGGGCGGGTCCAGGTCACGGGCCTGGTTCGTGGCCGGATCGGCCAGACCTGCGTCGTCACGCTGGATCCGATCGAGAGCGAGATCGAGGAGGAGGTGGACCTGATGTTCGCCCCCGAGGCCGAGGCGCGCCGCCTGGCCGATCTGATCGAGGAGGGGCAGGACGACGAGGCGCCGCCCGAGGTTGCCGACCCGCCCGAGCCGATCACAGGCGGCATCATCGACCTCGGCCGGCTCGCCACCGACGTCCTGTTCCTGGCGATCGATCCCTATCCGCGCAAGGAGGGGGCCGTGTTCGAGGCGGAGGTCACCGCTCCCGACCCCGAAGACCATCCCTTCGCCGTGCTGAAGGCATTGCAGGACAAGAAGAAGGGCCAATGAGGGGCATTTTGGCTCGCGGGCTGCCTTGCCAGGGGACGCGAGCCATTTGCCTCGATGGTTTGAGACGGCTGTTTATCTATCTGATTTCAATGCATTTCTCGCCAAATCCGCGCCCGGCGGCCGGATTGCCCCGAATGCAAAAGGCTGGGGGCAAGAGGTTGTTTCGGGGGTACAAAACGCTATTGTCGCGCCCCGGTCCGGGTGCGGCGTGGCGCTTGGCCGGCCGCCGTCCCGGTGGCGAACCCATTTTGCGGCCCCGCTGATCCCAAGACCGCACCAGACCAGGTTTCCAGGACTTACATGCCAAGCAAGGTTCGCATCGCGCTGGACGCCATGGGAGGCGATGTCGGCCCCGCCGTGGTCATTCCGGGCGCCGCCATCTCGCTTGGCCGGCATCGCGACACCGAGTTCCTGCTGGTCGGCGACCGCGCCAGGATCGAGCCCGAGCTCGACCAGCACCCGAAGCTGAAGGCCGCCTCCAAGATCGTCCATACCGACGTCGCCGTCAGCATGAAGGACAAGCCGAGCCAGGCGCTGCGGCGCGGCCGCAAGACCTCCTCGATGTGGCTCGCGATCGACGCGGTCAAGAAGGGCGAGGCGGACGTCGCGATCTCCGCCGGCAATACCGGCGCGCTGATGGCGATGGCGCGCTTCCATCTGCGCACCCTGCCGGGCATCGACCGGCCGGCGATCTCGGCGATCTGGCCGACCCTACGCGGGGAGTCCGTCGTGCTCGACCTCGGCGCCACCCTCGGCGGCGATGCCCACCATCTGGTGTCGATGGCGGTGATGGGCGCGGCCAAGGCGAGCGTGCTGTTCAACAAGACCCGGCCCACGGTCGGGCTGCTCAATATCGGCGCCGAGGAGATCAAGGGGCACGAGGAGATCCGCGAGGCCAGCGAGATCCTGCGGGCGCGGAACCTGCCGGAGCTCGACTATATCGGCTTCGTCGAGGGCGACGGCATTGGCAAGGGGCTCGCCGACGTGATCGTCACCGAAGGCTTTAGCGGCAACATCGCGCTGAAGGCGGCCGAGGGAACCGCACGGCAGATGGCGGAATTGCTTCGTCACGAGATGCAGCGGAGCTGGATGTCCAAGCTCGGCTACCTCTTCGCGCGCAGCGCCTTCCAGGCCCTGCGCAACAAAATGGACCCCAACAAGTCCAATGGTGGCGTGCTGCTGGGACTGAACGGGGTGGTGGTCAAGAGCCACGGCGGAACCAACGCCGAAGGCTTTGCCTATGCGATCGATGTTGGCTATGAGATGGCTCACTACGATCTCCTGAACAAGATCAATCAGATGCTCAACCGCGAGGGTGGTGCACTCAAATTCGTGCAGCCCGCGCCGGAGGATGTTTCGTGACTCAGATTCGTTCGGTCGTGCTCGGCTGCGGCTCTTACTTGCCGGAGCAGGTGGTGACCAACGCCCAATTGGCGGCGCGCATCGATACCTCCGACGAGTGGATCGTGCAGCGCACCGGCATTCGCGAGCGGCACATCGCGGCCGAGGGCGAGTTCACCTCGCACCTCGCCATCAAGGCGGCACAGGCGGCGCTCCGCGATGCCGGCGTTGACGCGCAATCGATCGAGCTGATCGTGCTGGCGACCTCGACACCCGACAACACCTTCCCCGCGACCGCCGTCGCCGTGCAGCACGGGCTCGGCATCAATCATGGAGCGGCCTTCGATCTGCAGGCGGTGTGCTCGGGCTTCGTGTTCGCGCTCGCCACCGCCGACAATTTCCTGCGCACCGGGGCCTACAAGCGGGCGCTGGTGATCGGCGCGGAGACCTTCTCGCGCATCCTCGACTGGAACGATCGCGGCACCTGCGTGCTGTTCGGCGACGGCGCCGGCGCCGTGGTGCTGGAGGCGCAGGAGCAGCCCGGCAATGCCGCGACCGATCGCGGCATCGTCACCACTCACTTACGATCCGACGGCCGCCACAAGGCAAAGCTGTTCGTCGACGGCGGGCCGTCCTCGACCCAGACCGTCGGCCATCTGCGCATGGAGGGCCGCGAGGTCTTCAAGCACGCGGTCGGCATGATCACCGACGTGATCGTCGATGCTTTCAAGGCGACCGGGCTCGATGCCGACGGCATCGACTGGTTCGTGCCGCACCAGGCCAACAAGCGAATCATCGACGCTTCCGCGCACAAGCTGCACATCGCGCCGGAAAAGGTGGTGCTGACGGTGGACCGTCACGGCAACACCTCGGCGGCCTCGATCCCGCTGGCGCTCTCGGTGGCGCGCAAGGACGGCCGCATCAAGAAGGGCGACATGGTCCTGCTGGAGGCCATGGGTGGCGGCTTTACCTGGGGCTCCGCGCTGGTGCGCTGGTAAGCCACACCGATAAAATTTTGCCGGAATCCGTGCCGATTATCGCGATGTGTGCATTGATGTGCGGTGTTGACCGCCGTATCGTAAGCTCATAATTTCAGACAAGAATTGTTCGCCGTGAGGTGGGGCAGGGCGATGAGCGAGACCAGCAAAACCGTAACGCGTGTCGATCTGTGCGAAGCTGTCTACCAGAAGGTGGGCCTGTCGCGCACGGAATCGTCTGCCTTCGTGGAACTCGTGCTGAAGGAGATCACCGACTGCCTGGAGAAGGGCGAGACGGTGAAATTGTCCTCGTTCGGCTCCTTCATGGTGCGCAAGAAGGGCCAGCGCATCGGCCGCAACCCGAAGACCGGCACCGAGGTGCCGATCTCGCCGCGCCGCGTTATGGTGTTCAAGCCGTCGGCGATCCTGAAGCAGCGGATCAACGCCCAGCACCGCACCAACGGCGACGCCACCCAGGCTCAAGAAGAGGCGTAACCGCCTTTCGGAAAGGACTGGCCTTTGGACAAGGCGCCGGATGCGTTCCGAACCATCAGCGAAGTAGCGCAGGAACTCGACATTCCGCAGCACGTGCTGCGGTTCTGGGAGACCCGCTTCTCCCAGATCAAGCCGATGAAGCGCAGCGGCGGCCGCCGCTATTACCGCCCCGACGACGTCGACCTGCTCAAGGGCATCCGCCGGCTGCTCTACGGCGAAGGCTATACCATCCGCGGGGTGCAGCGGATCCTGAAAGAGCACGGCGTCAAATCGGTGCAGGGCCTCGCCGACAGCGCGGCCGCGGTCTCCTTTGGCGCCATCGAGGACGCGATCGGCGCGAGCCTGATGGAGCCCGAGGACGAGGCCCCCATCAAGGGCGTCACCGACACCGACGATGATGACTTCCAGGGCGATGAAGAGGAAGGCATCGACTTCCGCTTCACCGAGGTCGACGACGAGGAGATCCTCACCACCTTCCGCAAAGGCGGCGCCGCCGTGCCCGCCGGCCCCAGCGCGCTCGACCGCGAGCGGCTGGAGCGGGTCCTCGGCGACCTCGTCGCCTGTCGCGAGATGCTGGATCAGGCCCTGAAGGAGGGCTAGGGCGGTCCCCGGCTTTGCGGGGCAGTTCCGGCCCCGCTTGGGCGGATACACCAAAATGCTGCGGCCTCGCCTTGCGCAAAGCGGCGATCCTAGCTAATGGAACGGCATTCGGAGCGTGGCGCAGCCCGGTTAGCGCACTAGTCTGGGAGACTAGGGGTCGGAGGTTCAAATCCTCTCGCTCCGACCAAATTCCTCAAGAACGGAATTCCTTCCGGGCCGTCGGTTGACCGCGGGCCGGCCGTTTGCGGTTGATTTTGCAACGTTCCGCAGGTGTTGCCCTCGCGTCACAGCATCCAGCGTCAACATGATTTAAGAATTTGGGCACTTTGGAATCGCGGAGGGGCGTCCCGTGAGAAGAGTACTGGCCGCTATAGCAGTCTCGGCGAGTGTCGTGTCGGGGGCCGTAGCTGCTGACCAAAGCCCCTGCACTTTTCACGAAAGCGCGCACGGCTGACTCCAGCCCAAGCTGGACGGGATTTTATGCTGGCGGCAACGTTGGCGGCGCATGGGCAGACCGGTCCGTCAATTTTACGAGTGACGCGGCCTCCGCTTTCATCTTCAATCCTGGAGTTCCGATTCTGCCTCCGTTTGCGGGGCAGGTTGCTCCCAGCCCTCACGATTTTTCGATGAGCGGTGTAACGGGAGGCTTGCAAGCCGGCTACAATTGGCAACTCGATAGCAAGTGGTTAGTCGGCGTAGAAGCTGACTTGAGCGGATCCAGCTTGCGCGGCGGCGGTCGTGAAACAACGCCGATTCTACCCCCCAGCCTTCACACAGACCATCTCGGCTGAGCAAAAGATCGACTGGTGGGGGAGCGTTCGTGGGCGTCTGGGGGCGCTGGTCACGCCTAGCGTTCTTCTGTATGGGACCGGCGGCTTTGCTTTTGGTCGAGTAGCGACATTTGACGACTACATCGTGAACGGACCGGGGGCGCTTTGAATATCTCCGTCGCCGGCACTTCATTCAGCTGTACGATCGGATCGACTTGCTTCACGGGGAACGATTCCCGCATTCAGACTGGCTGGACGGTCGGCGGAGGCGGCGAATGGCGCTTTGCGCCTGGTTGGAGCTTCAGGGCCGAATATCTCTACGTTGACCTCGGCAAATCGTCAGTGACGGCCAACGCACTCGCAACGGGCATTGGTCCGAACTTGTCCAGATACACAGCAAATTTCGGTCGGGCAGATTTCCACGTCGCCCGAGTCGGCGTGAACTATCATTTTTGACCTTTTGAGCAGATCGTGCCCTAAGGGCCCACCTACCTCAAATACCCGCGTCGTCTCGCCCACCAGCGTCCGCACCATCTCCGTGCCATCACGACAGTACGGTTCAGCCTCCCAGAAGACGCTACGATCAGCCGCCTCATGGCGGACCATCGATACGTGGTATCAGGACGCTTCCATTTTAGGTGCGAGGGCAACCCATGTTTCAGTTATCGTGGAGCGAGATCTTCGTCCCGACGCATTCCATCATGGAAATGGTCGTGCGGGGCACCATCATGTACCTTGGCGTCTTCACCCTGATGCGCTTCGTTTTGAAGCGACAAACCGGCGGGCTCAGCATCCCCGATCTGCTTCTCGTCGTCCTTCTGGCGGACGCGGCACAGAACGGCATGGCGGGTGAATACCACTCGATCACAGAAGGTATCGTGCTCGTTGCCACCATCATTTTCTGGAATCTAGCCATCGACTGGGTCGGGTATCACGTGCCTTTCGTGGAGCGGCTTGCCAGGCCCGCGCCGCTCCTTCTCATCAAGAACGGGCAGGTCCTTCGGCGCAACATGCGGCAGGAGCTGGTGACGATGGACGAGTTGATGAGCAAGCTTCGCGAGGAGGGCATAGCGGGCCCCGCGGACGTCGTAGAGGCATATATCGAGGGCGACGGAAATATCAGCGTGAAAAAGAAGGAGGCCTGACGGCCTTTTTCTGAACGGCCGAATGATCGGCGCTGCGGAGCATCGACGACGGATTGCTTGTCATGCTGCGAGGTTCTCCGCCGGCATGCCCAGGAGCACACGGCGGCCGGCAAATCAAACGCTGAAAACAACCCCATGCACACTAGCGATGTCATTGATGGAACAGCGCTTTTCCGAATCGATCTGATGTATCGGGCAAAACAGAGGTATGATGTCATCATGCCAGTTCTGTGAGGACGTATCCGGGAGCGGATATCGCAGCTTGCCGTCGGATTGAGTCCGGGACCGCCGCATCGACATGTAGAAACTACACCCGTCGTTCCTGTGCAGGCCAAGGGCAGGCGCAATCAGCGCCGGTCTCAGGGCAGCCCTCAAGCGCGGTTGGCTGCCGCGAGTACGACCGCCGGCCAGATCACGCAGCCCTCGGAGCTTCCCGGCCACTGCTCGCTTCTACCAAAAGATGTAGCGACGGCTCGTGCTCTCACGCTACCTTGTGCCGTCTGATGCAGGAATTGAGTCGATGGCAAAGCTTGGGAAGGGGCGGCGAAAGATCTACGCGCTCGCTCTTGTGTTGGCCTTTCAGTCAGGTTCAGCGGATGCGCAATCGAACATGACCGTAAAGGGGTTTCCGCCCGAGTTACCCGTTGAGATCGCGGGCAATCAGTGGTTCGTCTTTTTGGACGGAGACATCGATCCCGATGCACCCCAGCGGTTCGAGCGCTATGTCACGCAAAATCAGATTCCCGACCGATCTGTTGTCTATCTGAATTCACCCGGTGGAAGCCTGGTTGCGGGAATGGAGCTGGGCCGCCTGTTCCGAAAATATGGGTTTTCTACCGATATCGGTCGGAAATCACCGTTCTCTGCAAAGCGCTTCGATATCGATAAGGGCGGCTGCTACAGCGCGTGCGCATACGCCTATTTGGGCGGTCAGTTCAGGTATTTGAACCAGGGGTCGCGATACGGCGTTCACCAATTCAAGTCGCTGCAAGCCAGTGATGGCGTTGAAGGAACTGCTCAGGTCGTCTCTGCCCTCGCAGTAGAATACATACGTTCAATGGACGTTGATCCCGATTTATTCACGTTGAGCGCCGCCGCGAGCGCTAACGGGATGCATGAAATCGACAAAGCGACTTTGGAACGGCTGAATGTCGTCAATAACGGGCGGACCCGACCTGTCTGGACAATTGAAAGTACTGACGGACAACTTTATCTCAAAGGACAACGAACCACCGCGGAATCCGGAATAAACAAGTTCATCCTCTACTGCGAAGGACGCCGAGCAGTCTTGCTCGCTATCTTCGATGCCCTTCGCAGGGATACTGAACTCATGAACATGGCCGCCCATTCTCTTTTGATCGATAGCCAAGTGTATCCAATGAGTGCTGATTCCAAGCGGATTCAGAACGGGCTGTTCAATGTCGTATACAAGCTGTCACAAAAAGAAATAGTCGCCCTTCGAAAGGGGGAGAATGTTGGTGTAGCGGTTCAGGCCGCGTATGATGCACCTATATTCCTCGGGTTCGAGGGAATGAGCATCGGGAGCGGCAAGCCGAAGCTCATCGGCATGCTCAATCAGTGCGTTCGGTAAGGTTCTCCAAGGCAGATTTCCGGCGTCGTTCCCCCTACCTCAAATATCCCACCACCATCCTTGTCGTCTCGTCCACCAGCACCTTCACCATTTTCTCCGGCAGCATCTCGGCTCCGTTCAGCACCGTGTTGTGCGCGATGGCTTCGATCGCGCTCACGCACATGAACGCTGCGAGGGCGGGTCGAGCTTGCGCATCTCCTTGCGGTGGCCTTCGAGATAGGCGCGCACGAGGGCGTGGATTTCGTGGCTGTAGGCTTCGACCTCCGCGAGCTGGCCGGAGCAGGGGATCTGCTCGGCGAGGACGCGGTGCAGATTCGGGTCGATGGAATGGGCCCCGATCGTGATCTTGACGGCCGGCGCGGTTGTCAAACTTCCCTTAACGGCTGCTGCTGCGTATCGGTCCCGCAAGCGACCTGCGGCACCGTTCCGGCGGCGCGCACTACAAGATGCTCGAGGGGGCCGGTGCTTTCCGGCGCCCTCTTTCCATCCACCGGACTCTCATGTGAAGGTTTCTCTACTCGCTTTGACCAGGATCTGTAGTAGGCAACCGCCGTCATGATCGCGATTCCCGTAGCTCCGACGAGCAGTTGAGCGAGGATGCCGTTCCCTGCCAACTGCAGGATGAAGTACCCGATGAAGGCCAGGAGAATGCCCACACAGAACACTTCGAGGGACTGCTGGCCGCACTTTACCAGGGGTCGCAAGATGGTGGCTTGTAGCCCGCGCGCATCGATCGGTATGAACCGGGCACCAAGGATAATCAGCACCATCAAATGAAGATAGCGGTAGGGCGCCAGATTGGTCTTGTCGTTGGGATTGAAGAGCTCGAACAAGGCAGGCGCAAACAAGGCCCGCAGCTGAGGCTGGTGAGCAGCTAACGTCATGATCGCCGCAAAAATCAAATAGGCAACCGCAACAACCAGCACGAACCTGGACCGCAGCAAGAAATGCAGACGCCCCGCACCGGTCAACGCGAGCCATGCGCCCGTGACAAACAGAAGCTGCCACGCCAGCGGATTGAAGTACCAGCTTCCCGACGGATAGGAAGGCAGGTTCCAATGGAATTGCCGCGCAGCCAGATACAACAGCACCGACCCGATCATGGCGGCGTCGGGAAATCTCAACATCAACCAGAGGATCGGAGGAAACAGGCCCATCAAGACGACGTAGAGCGGCAGCACGTCCAAATTCAGAGGCTTGTATCGCAGCAAAAGCCCCTGCGTCATCATCTCGATCGGCGCGCTGGTGACCGGTCCGGCGTTGAACAGATCGATCAGATCAGGCGCGTTGAACCTCTCCGACAGGAAATGGATGAAAGCCAGGTAGATCATGAATAGCACGATATGGGCGGTGTAGATTTGCCATACGCGCCTGAAGAGCCTGCTCGTTCCGAACACAAAGCCTCGCTCCATTTTTCGGGTATAAACGAGCGCCGAGGTGTAGCCGGAGATGAACACGAACAGGTCGGCCCCGTCGCTGAATCCATAATTTCGGAACGAACACCACACCAGCACTGTGCCGGGCACATGGCCGAGAAACATCGCCCAGTTGGCGAGGCCGCGAAACAGGTCGAGACGCAAATCACGTTGCGGTGGTGGCAGCGCAAGCGCGAGCTTCATTCTGCTTTCCGTCGTGTCACGATTCACGATCGATGTCCGCGCCCCGGCACTCCGCCGGGATCGCTCACGCTAGATGGCAGGCAATACAACACCCATACGACAATGTTGGCGCGCTGAGGCCAGCGGGATATTGACCTGAGTCAAGCGGCCCGCCGAGGGCCCCGGTACTATGCATGGTAACTTGGTCCCGAACAAACGCGTGCGCTTTGTGTCATCGGGCCTGGCGAAGTGGGCGCTTCCTCGATCCGTCGTGTTCGGACATTACGGTGAGAGTGCTGGACTGCATTCTGGCGCGCCTCTCAGGGCGCAGGACGCTGCCTCATCCAAATGGGCGCGTTGTCACCGATTTCCGTAATCTCAGGCTCCGCTACCTCAAATACCCCACCACCATCCGCGTCGTCTCGTCCACCAGCACCTTCACCATCTTCTCCGACAGCATCTCTCCGTTCAGCACGGTGTTGTGCGCGATGGCTTCGATCGCGCTCACGCACATGAATGCTGCGAGCGCGGGATCGATCTTGCGCATCTCCTTGCGGTGGCGTTCGAGATAGGTGCGCACGAGGGCGTGGATTTCGTGGCTGTAGGCTTCGACTTCCGCGAGGTGACCGGAGCGGGGGATCTGCTCGGCGAGGACGCGATGCAGGTTCGGGTCGATGTGATGGGCCTCGATCGCGACGGTGACGAGGCGGTGCACGGCCATCTCGATCGGCAGGTCGGCGACCTCCGCGAAGGCGGCGCGGACGACATTCATGATCGCATGATTGTGGCGATCGATCACGGCGGCGACGAGGGCCTCCTTGCTGGGAAAATATTGGTAGAGCGAGCCGACGCTGACGCCGGCGATCTCGGCGATGCGGTTGGTACTGGCCTTCTCGAAGCCTTCCTTGACCAGAATGCGAGCAGTTGCCTCGACCAGCGCGTCGACGGTGGCACGGGATCGCTCCTGCGAGGCATTTTTCCGGGGTGTTGTGGACGGTTTGCGGGCCACGGACTTGTGATCTGAATGCGAGTAGGAAAAGCGAGTGAATGCTCGCATTATATCGACCAATGGCGGCGGGTCGGCAACCCTCTTCGTCGCCGGGTCGAAACAGCCGGATGGGGATGTGGCGATGAGCGTTGCGAGACTTGTAGCGGCCTTCCAATTCTGTCCGGGCGGCTGCGTATTCGGCGCGCGGGCGTCGCGCGATCCAGCACCAAGCCTGCAGAGCCGCCTCTTCAACCTGCTGCTGCAACAGCTTCCGTACAAGACGCAGCTCGCATCCGCCGAAGCGGTGCAGGCACACGTGCAGAAGCTGGCCCTAGCGCCGGCTTCTCATGAGCCGATCGGGGTCGGCGGTGGCGTCGAGGTGATCCTGACCAAGATGGGCGGGTGGCCAGTCTACTACACCGCGCCGGCGTCAGGCCACGAGGGCTGCAACTACGTCATGTTCCTGCATGGTGGTGGCTACATCAACGAGATCGTGCCGGCCCATTGGCGCTTCATCGGCGAGATGACGCGCAAGGCGCGAATCTGCTGCGTCGTGCCGATCTACCCGCTGGCGCCGCGGGCGACCGCCAAGGACGTCGTGCCGGCGACGGCCGAGCTGCTGCGCATGCTGCTGGAAGACGCGGGCGATGCAAAGGTGACGGTCGTCGGCAATTCGGCCGGCGCTGGCCTTGCGCTCGCCGCCTGCCAATGGCTGCGTGATCGCGGTCATCGGCAGCCGAGCCGGATGCTGCTGATCTCGCCCGCGGCCGATGCCTCGGTCGGCCGTCCGGAGCAGATGGCGATCGCGGCGCGCGATCCGATCCAGGATATTCCGGGCATCGTCGAGGCGGCGCGGCTCTATGCCGGCGAGCTCGAAGTCGGCCATCCCTTCGTCAGCCCGCTCAACGGCAGTTTCCGCGGGCTCGCGCCGATGACGATCTTTTCGGGCACGCGCGATCTTCTCTATCCCGACAGCGTCGATCTTGCCGCAAGGGCGCGGACAGTGGGCGTTCCCGTCGAGCTTCATCTATTGCGCGAGCAACCGCACAACTTCGCGCTGATGCCGACGCCGGAAGGACGGCGGGCACGCGCGATCATCTTGCGTGAAGTGGCTTAGAGGGAGGCGTGATCATTGTCACAGAGCGCCTGCCGTGATCGGTCTGGCGCTGTGTCCGCGCGGAGGGACAAGCGGCCCCCGGGCGTTTCCTCTTGGATTGAACGTTCTGGTATCCGTGGTCTCGGTACCAGTGGTTTTGCGGGGCCTTAGGCGTGGCCCTTGATCTCATAGTGACCCGGCACGCATTTGTAGCGCTCGAGGCGCCAGTTCGCGTGATAGATCGGATGCTCACCCATCCACTTCGCGAGAGGCGCTTGTGCGCCGATCGCGCACTGCATCAGCGAAATCTCGGGTGTCATGTTGCTGTCGGTCACGATTTCCTCGACACAACTGCCTGAGCTGGCTGCGCCAAGCCGGCAAAGCACGGCAACGACGGTCACGAACATTCCTATCACCTCGTTGGTTGTTTCTGACCACGAAGAGGATGCAAGCGGAGTGCCAGAGCCTGTGACACGCAAACAACACGCTGGCCTGGCCGACTCAATCCAGCGTCCACCCCCATTTGGCGATTCGGATTGTAAAAAAAAATTGCCATTAACCCGAAGCCGGACAAATACGGGAACCCGCTGGAAAATACTTAGGAATGATCGATTATCCGGGCCGTGTCGCCTATGAGCCACTTCACAAGGCCCGCGCGCAGCATCGCGCGTAGTCCGCCCGCCGAAATTACCGAAGGCGAAGAGGGCAGCGCACGGCTTTTACCCGCGGATGTCGCGCTGCTACAGTTTTGCGCGCGCCGCGGTCAGCGGCGCCGTGACCAAGAAACACACCGACAAGGGGAGGGACCGAAGTCCCATGAAGGATTTTGCTGGAAAGATCGCAGTCATCACCGGCGGCGGCACGGGCATGGGGCGCGAGCTCGCGCGGCAGCTCGTGGCCGAGGGCTGCAACGTCGCCATGTGCGACGTCTCGGAGGCCGCGATGGCCGAGACCAAGCGGCTGTGCGAGGCCGAGAAGCTGCCGCAGGGCCTGCGCGTCACGACGCACGTCGCCGACGTCGCGATCGAGGACCATCTGAAGCGTTTTCGCGACGAGCTCGCCGAGCAGCAGCAGACCGACAAGATCCATCTCTTGTTTAACAATGCCGGCATCGGCGGCGGCGGCAGCCTGTTCACCAACACCCGCGAGCAATGGGAGCGCACCTTCAACATCTGCTGGGGCGGGGTCTATCTCGGCGTGCGCACCTTCCTGCCGATGCTGGTCGCGGCGGACGAGGCCCACATCGTCAACACCGCGAGCGTCAACGGCTTCTGGGCTTCGATCGGCATGGGGCAGGCGCACACCGCCTATAGCTCGGCGAAGTTCGCGGTGAAGGGATTTACCGAAGCGCTGATCAACGATCTTCGCCTGCACGCCCCGCACGTCAAATGCTCGGTGGTGATGCCCGGCCATATCGGCACGTCGATCGTCTCCAATTCGCGCAAGGTGCAGAGCGGCGACGGCTCGGAGCGGCTCAACGCCGACGAGGTGGCACTGACCCGCAAGCGAATGGCCGCCGCCGGCGTGCCGGATGCAGACAAGATGTCGGACGAGGACATCCAGGCCGCGTTCGCCGAGCGCGCCCGCAGCTTCCTGGAGGACGCGCCGACCACGGCCGCCCAGGCGGCGAAGATCATTCTGGACGGCGTCAAGGCGGAGCGGTGGCGCATCCTCGTCGGCGAGGATGCCGAGCGCCTCGACGAGCGCGTGCGCGCCACGCCGGAGCAGGCTTACGACCGTGCCTTCTACGAAAGTTTTACGCAGGAGGTCGGCTGGCGGCTTGGTTGAGGCCGCCGCTAGGGCGCCCACCCATCGCACCCGAGAGCCCGGGGAGGCGCGTCAGCGCCGTCTCGAAGGAGAGCGTGCGCGCACGCCGCCGCCAGAGGTCATATTCGTTAGCGCGCCAACGAGGCGCGCTAATATGGCTATGATGGTCGTCATGGCAAGAGATGCTCGGACAATTCTATGTGTCAGCTGCTGCCAATGTTCGTCGCGCACATGAGCTGTTGGAATGTCACCCATCCGTCATGACGATGTTCAAGCGATGTTGATCTCACATGCCTGTAATGACACGCGCGCCGGCTTGGTCGGCGACTTGAAATGGTTTAGTCAATCGGGATAACGCGACGATTAGAGCGTAGCTCCCAATGATGCCCGCATGCCTCTCCGACGACTGGACCTTTTGCCCGGAGCGAGAGGACATTTCAGCTGAGTTCACGCGGCTGCTCGCGGCGGCCCAGGAGGGCGGCGCCACGATCGCGGAATGCCTGATGATCGCGCGGCAGCTGAAGCGCGGCGACGATCGCTCCTGGCACCGCGAGTGGAAGAAGCTGGCGCAGACCAATCGGCAGCGCGCGGAGACCGCGTTCGCGGAGGGCCACCGCGCCAGTGCGCAGCGCAATTGGCTGCGCGCCATGAACTATTATGGTGCCGCAGCGATGCCGCTCGATCCCGCCGACGAGCGCCGCTGGGTCGCCGTGCTGGCCATGCAGGAATGCGCGCGCAGCTATCTCGCCGCGCGCAACCCGGCCGGCGAGGTGGTGACGATACCCTGGCTCGACGGGCACTCGCTGCAGGGATACTTCCTGCCTGCGCCATCGGGGAAGGAGCCGGCGCCGACCGTGATTTGCATCGGCGAGCCCGGCCACCGCAAGGAAGAATTTCTGTTCAAGCTCGTGCCGCACGCGCGCGAGCGCGGCTTCTCGATGCTGGCGCTCGACCTGTTCGGCGACCAGCGCGACGATTTTCTCGAGGCGCTATTGCGGCGCCAGGATCTCGAGAGCGCGATCCCCGGCGTCATGGATTATCTGGAGACGCGGCAGGACGTCGATTTCGCGCGGGTCGGGATCATCGCCGATGGCTGGGGCTCGTCCTTCGTGGCGCGCGCGGTGCTGCAGGAGCCGCGGCTTGCCGCCGCCGTCTGCGACGGCGGCCTGTGGGATCTGCACGAGCGGGCCTTTTTCGCCAGCCGATTCGCGATGAGCGACGTCAGCATCGTCCCTGTGCCGCATGCGCCGCTGATGGCCTCCAGCGCCGACTGCCCGGTGCTGATCACGCTCGGGGAGGACGGCTGGCTAAAGGCCGACCGGGCGCGTCAGCTCGTCCGGAATTCCCGGCTCGGCAGCTCGGATGTCACGCTGAAAGTGTTCACCGCGACGGAGACCGGCGCCGCGCAGGCCCATGCCGACAATCCGAGCCTTGCCAACGAATATATATTCGACTGGCTGGAATCGCGGCTCCATGGCGCGGGGCGGATCTAGCGGCGAGCCGTCAGAGGTCCAGGCTGAGGCGGACGCAGGCCTTTTCCAGCCGGGTCTTCAGCGTCGCGAGCTTGGTGGTGAATTCGGCGAGCTCGGCCTCGTCGAACTCCTGGAAGACGAATTCCTTGATGGTCTTGTACTGCTCGTTGAGGCTCGCCAGGTGCTTCTGCGTTTTCTCGGTCAGGGACAGCCGGACCACGCGCGCGTCGGTCGGCGAGGGGCGGCGGCGCAAAAGGCCCTTCTTCTCCAGCAGCTTGGACTGGGTGGTGACGAAGGACGGATCGACGTGGAGGAGCTTGGACACGACGTTGACCGGAATGCCGTCGTCCTTGTCGAGGTCCGAGATGGCCATCAGGATCAGCCATTGCGGTCCGCTGATGCCGAGCGTCCTCGCCCAGAACTGACGCAGCTCCTCGAGATACATGTTGATCGACGATATCTCCCAGGTGAATCGCCTGATGATATCCAGGTTGCCGATGGTGCGCAGGCGCGCGCCTTCCTTCCTCGTCGCGGACACAGCGTCACTCCCGCAAGCTGATTCTCGTTCCGGCTCATTTTCGGCGGGCATAGTCCACGCAACTCTGCTCTGACGCAAGTGCAGAGCAGGGTAATGGTGTCACGAAAACTACAAATATGACCCGATCAGGCTTTTTGGCTCAACACCGCTGTTGCGTTGCGGCCACAGGGTTAGTGAAACCACAAAGCTGATCTAATAAACTATTTTGATTAACGGAACGGCGCGGGCATATTGATCCCGACGGTGGGGGGTTCTCGATCGTCCCGTTGCAGGTGGTTCGCTCACGTCCCTCGCGAATGCAGGTACGTCCGAAAACGCGAAGCGGCCGAGCGGATTTGATGAAGAGACGGGGATCTGGGGGGCCTCACGGTCCGGTCTCCGTGAAATGAGCAACTTGGAGGTTTTAAATGAAAGTGGTGAAGAGCCTTTTGCTCGGCACTGCGGCGGGACTGATCGCCGTTGGTGGAGCTCAGGCGGCTGATCTTCCGGTCAAGGCCAAGGCAGTCGAATACGTGAAGATCTGCTCGCTCTACGGCGCGGGTTTCTACTACATGCCGGGCACCGATACCTGCATCAAGTTTGGTGGTTACATCCGCGCTGACATGCTTCTCGGCGGCGGCGGCGACTATGGCTTCAGGAACAGCTCGAGCAGTGTGAACGGCGGGTCCAACAACCGTCTGACCAACTACTACTACAGCCGCGCTCGTCTGGACTTCAACATCGATACCCGCACGGCGACCGAATACGGCGTTGTTCGCACCTACGCCGACCTGGTCGTCAGCTACGACTCCACGAACGTCACCGGCAGCAACCCGTCGGCGTTCTCGACCAGTTCGGCCTCGCTCGGTCTCTACCATGCATTCATCCAATTCGCGGGCTTCACCTTCGGCCGCACGGTCTCGATCTTCGACGCTCCCTGGCAGAGCTATCCGGCCGGCGGCCCCGATACCCTTCCGGGCGGCTCCAACCACGTCAACGGCGTGAACCAGGTTGCCTACACGGCTGACTTCGGCCAGGGCATCACTGCTTCGTTCGCGCTGCAGGACGAGACCTCGGCGAACAATGGTCAGTCGAACCTCTGGAACGTGTCGTCGGGAACGGCGGCGCAGTTCGTGACCGGCGTCTATGGCGCAAGCGCCTGGGGCGGCACGCGCATGCCCGAGGTGATCGGTCAGGTTCGTGTCGACCAGGCCTGGGGTCTGGCGCAGATCTCGGTCGCGGCCCATGAGCTGCATTCAGCCTATTACGGCGCGACTGAAGTCACCGGTCATCCCTCCGACAAGTGGGGCTGGGCCGTGCAGGGCGCCTTGTCGATCAAGAACATCCCGACCGGCGCGGGTGACGTCATCAACCTGCAGGCCGTCTACACCGACGGTGCGACGCGCTACAACTTCCAGAGCCTGTTCCCGCAGAGCTTCTTCATGTTCAGCGGCAGCGGCAACGGCGCGTATCAGAGCACCGGGTTCGCCGGTCTCGCCGACGGCGTGTTCGGAACCGGTACCGGCATCGATACCGTCAAGACCTGGGGCTTCCGTGGCGGCTATACCCACAACTGGAGCCCGAACTGGGCCAGCGCCATCTACGGTGGCTACGCCCAGCTGAAGTACGGCAACACGGGCAAGGCCCTGATCTGCACCAACTTCGCCGCAATCGGTTTGGCCGGTTCGACCTGTAATCCGGACTTCAACTTCGCGGTGGTCGGTGTGAACACCGTGTGGACCCCGGTCAAGGGCCTGGCGTTCACTGCCGACTTGAGCTGGTCGCGTCTGGACCAGAAGTACTCCGGCTTCATCGCGAGCCCGGGCATTGCCAGCGCTGCGAAGCCGGCGGCCGTGTACGAGCTGAAGGACCAGGACTCGGTGAGCATGCTGCTGCGCGCTCAGCGCAACTTCTGATCCTCGATCGCGCAAATCGATCGGAGACCCCCGGCGGGAAACCGCCGGGGTTTTTCATGGGCAAGAGTTTCGGAAAATCGAATGCCGTTGCGGAACACGAAGGCGAGCCATGCGATTCCGTCGCGTCAAACTTATTTACTTACTTGAGTTACTAAGCTATATCACTGCCAGCCAGATACGAAAGTTGCGGCTCTTAGCTTCATGCTAAGCCTCCAGAAACCTCCGGCGATGCCCCGCCGGAGGTTTTTTGTTGTCCGGATTGCCTGCAACGTCAGGCGCGCATCGCGCGCCCGCGCGTCGGCGGCCGGTAGGCGAGGCGGCTGTGGCCGGCGCAATAGGGCTGGCCGTCCGGCGCCGTGTTGCCGCAGAAGCAGAAATCGGCTGCGCCCGGTGTCGAGATCGGCCAGCGGCAACGATTCTCGGACAGCTCCAGCAGCGAGCAGCGGTTGGCCTCGTCGATCGGGCCTGCAACCACCGGCGCATCGGTTTCGCCATAGAGCGTGGCGAGCATCTCGTATTGCAGCCGCGGCACGGCCTTGCGCATCCGCGCCGGCGCCAGGCCTTTGTCCTGGACCTTGCGGTCGTCGACCGTGCGGCCGCGCGTCAGATTGAGCCGCGACAATTTGCCGATCACCGCGTTGCGGCTGACGCCGATGTCGGCGGCGATCTCGCGACAGGAGAGGCCGGCCTCGAAGTGCTGTTTCAGGAGTTCGATTCGTTCGTCGGTCCAGGTCGGTGAGAGAACAGGCATTTGTCGGCGATCCCAGGTTGCAGATGTCGGCCATCCGCGGTCTCGAGATCCGCCCGCCTCACGTACCGGGTGCGCTCACGTCCTGCCATTGTCGCGGATCGACAGAAGACCGTCCTTGATGGCGAGACGGATGCCTTCCTCGATCAATGTCCGTGCGACGCCGGGAACGCTGGTGCCGTGGGTGCCCTGTCTCACCAGCTTCTCCAGATACGCGATGGTCGAGAGCGCCAAGGTTACGGGAATGCGGTCAGTCTCGGCTTTTTCGGTGGCCATGGCCCGAACGCTAGCCTCTTACTCGGGTACATAAAAGTAACGATTAAGACTCTATTTAGGTTCGAGGGTGGAAGTCAAATCAGCGCTGGGGCGGAAGCTCACGTGATTGGAATCGCTTGAGAATCGGACACATCACGACGCGCCGCCGGGAAGACCGGGCGGCGGCGTGATGTCGGCAGGTCAGGAAAGGGCGCGGCGGCTCAGCCGTGCACGATCGCCTTTTCGATCATGCAATGGATGCCTTTGGCGCCGTTGACGGTCTGGGTCACCCGGAGATCGGCGGCGAGGCTGCACAGCGTGTAGGCATCCTCGCGCGACAGATTTCGCGTTTCGCCGAGCAGCGCGATCATGTCCCGCAGCGCGCGCACCACGCATTGGTCGAGATCGGGGTCCATTGCCATGGTCATGTAATGCGTCGGCGTCTCGGCGCGGGGGTAGTCGAGCTTCAGGTCCTTGCGCAGCGTCAGGCGGAAGCGGCCCTGCAGCGCGGTCTCGATTGCGGTAACGCAGACCTCGCCGTCGCCCTGCACGCCATGGCCGTCGCCGCAGGAGAACATTGCCCCCGGCACGAACACCGGCAGATACAGCGTCGCACCGGCTCCAAGCTCCTTGTTGTCGAGATTGCCGCCCATCGCGCGCGGGATCAGCGAGGAGATGCGGCCCCAGGCTGGCGGCGGCGATACGCCCATCACGCCGAAGAACGGCTTCAGCGGCAGGTCGAGGCCCCACGGCATGCGGCCGACCATCCTGGTACGGTCGAGCGGAATGTTCAGGATCCGCGTCTCGTGGAAATCGTCGGGCAGGGTGCCGGACAGCGGCTTGATCATGTTCCAGCCCCAATCCTGCCGGAGCTGCACGTCGAGGATGTCGACCGCGAGCACGTCGCCGGGCTCGGCGCCCTCGACCGCAATCGGACCGGTGAGGATGTGGCCCGGCAGCATGCGCTCGTTTTTGGCATGAACCTGGTCCATCTCGGGCGGAATGTGAAACCTGTCGCGATCAGGCAGCATGTCGGGACCGCCGCTGATGGTGTCGACCGTCACCTCGTCGCCGCTGGCCACGGTGAGGACGGGCTCGAGTGCGGCTTCGAAGAAGCCCCAATGGCAGGTTTCGGGGCTGGAATGCAGGTGATGATGGGTCATTTGCCGCGTCCGGTTGGTTTGATCGGTCCGGGCTTGACCCGGCGATCGATCCTCTTTCAAGAAGGATTTCCGAACAAGGCCGTGCCGGCCAAGCCCGCGCATGGCAGGCACGATCATTCCAGCGAGGCTCCTCTGTTTTTCGCTCTCTCCAAGACCATCGGCGTCGCGCTGCTGCCGATCAATCTTCTGGTCGAGCTCGGAATTGTGTCTGTCGTGCTGATGGCGACGCGCTTTGCCGCGTTTGGCCGCCGGCTTGCCGTGACCACGCTGGTGCTGCTGGCGCTCGCGGCGTTCTCGCCGCTCGGCAATCTCCTGATCTACCCGCTGGAGTCGCGCTTCCCGGCGTGGGACGCCTCGCGCGGCGCGCCCGACGGCATCATCGTGCTCGGCGGCTCGGTCGACACCGATCTGTCGGCGGCGCATCGCACGCCGGTCGTCGCGCACGCGGCCGATCGTCTGTTTGCGCCGGCCGAGCTTGCGCGCCGCTACCCCAATGCGCGCATCGTCTTCACCGGAGGCTCCGCGAACCTGGTGTCGAGCGAGGCCAGGGAGGCCGACTATTCCGCGCCGATCCTGGAGAATCTCGGCATCGCGAAGGACCGCCTGATCCTGGAGCGTAACTCCCGCAACACCTGGGAGAATGCGATCTTCACCAAGCAATTGGTATCGCCAAAGCCCGGCGAGCGCTGGCTCCTGGTGACGTCGGCATTCCATATGCCGCGCTCGATGGGAATCTTCCGCAAGGCCGGATTTGAGGTCGAGGCCTATCCGGTGGACTGGCGGATGGGGGGACGTGAGGATCTATTCTCCTTCACCAACATGGGCGCGGACGGCTTGAGACGAACCGAAGTTGCGGTGCGCGAGTGGATCGGTCTTACCGCTTACCGTCTGATGGGCAGGATCTCCGAGTTGCTTCCGGGACCGGGCAGGGACTAGAACAAAGCCGCAAAACAAGAATACGCGGCGCACCATCGCCGGCGCGGAGGAAGCCATGCAACAGCAGAGTGCGGACAGGATCGACCTTGCCGGCCTCGTCGCCGATCTCAACAGCCTGCTGCGGCTGAAGACGAACGTGATCGGCATGAAATTGTTCGCGCGCGTCGCAGAAATGGAGGCGATCCCGAAGATCCGCCGCCCGAACGCAATTCACACCACCGACCAGATCGTCAGCATGGCCGCGCGACTGGGCTGGACCGTCGGCATCACCGCCGACGATCTCGTAGGCGCGCAATGCCGCGCGGTGATCGGTCTTGCGCCGCAGGACGAGAAATGGCTCGCCGGCGAAAACTATGTCGGGGTCTGGCACGGCACAGCGGAGGACGCGCGCAAGCGCCAGGCGGCGCTGGACGTGGTTCCGTTCGGGCACTATCAGGCGCTCGCCGTCAGCCCGCTCGCGAGCGGCCGGCTCGATCCTCCCGATATCTGCCTCGTCTATGCGACGCCGGGGCAGATGATCATCCTGATCAACGGGCTGCAATATACCGGCTACAAGAAGTTCGAATGGGGCGTGGTCGGCGAGACCGCATGCGCCGATTCATGGGGGCGGGCGCTCAAGACTGGGGAGCCCAGCCTGTCCTTGCCATGCTATGCCGAACGGCGCTATGGCGGCGTGCCGGACGAGGAGATGCTGATGGCATTGAAGCCCTCGCATCTCGCCAAGGCAATCGAGGGCATGAAGGCGCTGGCGAAGAATGGCCTGCGCTATCCGATCCCGCCCTATGGCATTCAAAGCGACGTCCGTGCCGGCATGGGCGTGAGCTACGCGAAGAAGTAAAGGCCGATCATGAGCTCTGCGAAATTCGACATCGTCGTCTACGGCGCGACCGGCTTCACCGGCCAGCTCGTCGCCGAATATCTGGCGGCGCATTACAAGGACGACAAGGCGCTCAAATGGGCGATGGCGGGACGCAGCCTCGACAAGCTGAAATCGGTGCGAGATGCGATCGGCGCGGCCACTGACACGCCGCTGGTCGTCGCGGATGCGTCGGATGCGGCGTCGCTCAAGGCGATGGTGGCGCAAACCAAATCGGTGATCACGACGGTGGGCCCGTACCAGTTCCATGGCGAGGGCCTGCTAGCGGCCTGCGTCGCTGCGGGTGTGGATTATTTCGATCTCTGCGGCGAGCCGGTCTGGATGCGGCAGATGATCGACAAGTACGAGGCTGCGGCCAAGGCGAGCGGCGCGCGTATCGTGTTCTCCTGCGGCTATGATTCCGTGCCGTTCGAGCTCGGCACCTTCTTCGTGCAGGAGGAGGCAAAGCGCGTGTTCGGCGCGCCGGCCCCGCGCGTGAAGGGCCGCGTGCGCGACATGCGCGGCACGCTGTCAGGCGGCACCGCGGCGAGCGCGAAGGCGACCTTCGATGCCGTCGCCAAGGATCTCAGCCTCGTCGCCATCCTCAACGACCACTTCGCGCTGACGCCCGGCTTCACCGGCCCGAAGCAGCCCAAGGGCAACAGGGCGGTCTTCGAGGAGGACCTGCAATCCTGGGCCGCGCCGTTCATGATGGCGCTGATCAACACCCGCAACGTCCATCGCTCCAACATGCTGATGGGCTTTCCCTACGGGAAGGACTTTGTCTACGACGAGATGGTGCTGACTGGCCCCGGCGAGAAGGGCGAGGCCAACGCCAAGCGCGTGATGGCGGCCAATGCCGAGAAGACCGGCCCGAACGCGCCGAAGCCGGGCGAGGGGCCGTCGAAGGAGGAGCGGGAGAACGGCCTGTTCAACCTGCTCTATGTCGCGATCGCCCCCGACGGCCGCATGGTCCGCGCCGGCGTCACCGGCGACCGCGATCCCGGCTACGGCTCGACCTCGAAGATGATCTCCGAATGCGCCATCTGCCTGCTGCGCGATGCGAGCGACGTTCCCGCCGGCTTCTGGACGCCGGGTGCAGCGATGCAGCACAAGCTGATCAAGCGGCTGCAGGACAATGCCGGGCTGACGTTTGGGGTGGAAGGCTAAGGCGCTCCCTTCGCCTCTCCCCGCTTGCGGGGAGAGGCCGGATTGCGCAGCAATCCGGGTGAGGGGGACTCTCCGCGAGTCCAACTCTCATCGTCTCCGCGGAAGCGGCCCCTCACCCCGACCCACTCCCCGTAAGAACGGGGAGAGGGAGAGAGATCACGCCGCCCTTGCATCATACGCGTACATGAAGTCCATGCCCTTGGCGCCCAGCGGCAGCAGCCATTTCAGCACCTGATTGCGCATCCAGGCGCCGGTGGCGCTGAACTCGCGCTTGTTGTTGCCGTTGCGGCGGGCGATCGCGACGATCTTCTCGGTGCGCGGGCGGCGCTCGGCCTCGAAGGCCTGGAAGGTGGCGCCGAGTTCCTGGCCCTCCTGCATCAGCCGCGCGAAGCGCAACGCGTCCTCCAGCGCCAGCGAGGCGCCCTGGCCGGCATGGGGGCTGGTCGCGTGCGCGGCATCGCCGATCAGAAGCGAACGCTTGCGCGACCAGGTCGGCAGGGTCGCGACGTCGAGCGTGTCGGTGACCACGATGTTCTCGGCCGCTTCGATGATGGCGGGGATCGGATCATGCCAGCCGTGATGGAAGCTGTGCAGATGCTGCTTCAGCGTCGCATGGTCGAGCGCGCGGAACGTCGCCGCGTCCATGCCGTGCGCCGGCTGCGTGCTCCACCACATCACGCCGTCTTTCGGATCGGAGCTGCAATAGCCGTAGCCGAAGAAGCCGCTCTGTCCGAAGGTCGTTTCGACGTGCTGGCCGATGGATCTGCCGTCGAGCACGGCGTGCGGCACGAAGCCGCCGAAGCCGATCAGGCCGGTGTCGAACGGCTGCGGGCCGTCGGGCACGACCTGGCGGCGCACGACCGAGTGCACGCCGTCGGCGCCGATCAGGAAGTCGCCTTCGGCGGTGGTGCCGTCGGCGAAGTAGGCGATGATCGGCTGGTCGCCGCGATCCTCGATCTTGATCAGGCGCTTCGCGAAATAGAGCGAGACAGAGGCGCACCAGGCCTTGTCGATCAGGATCTCGTTCAGCGTGGCGCGCGCGATGTTGACGGCCGGCTGGCCGAAGCGCCGCGCCAGGTCGCGGTTGATCGAGCCGAGCTTCTTGCCGCCCTGCGAATAGAAGTCGAAGGCTTCCGCGACCGAGCCGCGGCTGATCAGCTGCTTCGCCAGCCCGATCTCGTCCATCACATGCATGCCGTTCGGTGCGATCTGCAAGCCGCCGCCGATTCCTTTCGAATAGGGCCAGGCCTCGTAGATCGCGGATTCGATGCCGGCGCGGCGCAGCAGGATCGCGGCGACGGGGCCGGCGATGCCGGCGCCGATGATCAGCGCCTTGCGGGGACGGTGGGCCATGGCTTGCTCCCGACGTTTCCGTGGTGCTAGGAGAAATTACGGTCACTAATTATCTTAGCGACTAAGATATATATTGCCTAAGAGATGAGGTGGGCCTTGTCAAGGACGAAGGCGCGCGCTGCGCTGCTGCAGGAGCTCGAGGACGCCATGCGCAGGTCCTCCGCGCAGGGCGTGCTCTACGGCCAGACCGTCGCCAACGTTGCCGGAATTGCCAATTCCGACCTCGAATGCATGGACATCCTGTATCTCGAGGGCCGCGTCACGGCAGGGCGGCTCGCCGAGGTCACCGGCCTGACCACCGGTGCCATCACCGGTGTTGTCGACCGGCTCGAAAAGGCGGGCCTGGTGCGGCGCGAAAGAGACGAGAAGGATCGTCGCAAGGTCTTCATCGCGGTCGTGCCGGAGGCGATCGCCGGCCTCGGCCAGTATTACGTGCCGATGCAGCAGGCGATGGAGAACGTCTGCAGCGGCTATTCCGACGAGGAATTGCGGCTGCTGCTTCGCTTCTCCAATGAAGCATACAAGGGCACGCTCGCGGCGACCGAGGCCCTGAAAGCTCTGCTCGACACGCCGCCGGAAAAGCGGCCGGATCTCAAGCTGAAGAAGCGTCCTCGCCGGACCTGAGCTTGTAGGCTTGCGCGGCTGCGATCATCCCCCACACTGCGCCCAGCATCATCCAGAAGTGCCGCCAGTGGTCGGTGTCGATCACGAAGCTTTCGCCGACGGTGCCGAGGAAGGCGGAAAAGACCGCGAGGTAGGCGCGCTGCCACGGCACACGGATGAAGACGTGGCGGAAACCCATGATGACGGTGGTGAACACCAGCGCGGGATAGCACACGCCGGAGAGCCAGCCGCCGGACATGAAGGCGTTGAGGTAGGAATTGTGGGTGTCCTCGGGGAAGTAGCGGTTGAATTGCAATGGACCGATGCCGAACGGCAGATCGAGCGCCATCTCCGCACCCAGGATGTGCCGGCCGAACCGGCCGAAGCGGCCTTCGTCATAGCTCTGGCCGAAGCTCGCGCGCTGCTTGAACATCTCCGCCGTGGAATCGAGCGACAGCAGCACGGCGATCAGCGCGAGGCCGAGCACCGCGGCAACGACCGCCATGATGACGATGCGCGAACGTTGCGCATTGGTGCGGCTGGTCAGCACCATCAGCGCCAGCATGAAGGCGGAGGTCAGCACCAGGCCGCCCCAGGCCGCACGCGAGAAGGCGAGCAGGATCGCCAGTGACATGATGCCGAAGGCGATGACGTTGCGGAATGCCTTGGCCAGTTTATCGGAGACCACGCTCTGAAGCGCGAACAGCGCCGGCAGGATCAGGTAGGCGCCGAGCACGTTCGGGTCCTTGAAGGTGCCGCGCGCGCGGCCGTAGAGCGTCAAGAGGTCGTTGCCGCCGGGAACCAGGTGGAAGTAGCCGGCGATCGCCAGCAGCGAGGCAATCATCGCGCCGACCACGAGGCCGCGGCGCAGCATGTCGAGCCGGGCCTCGGTGTCCTCGGAGATGACCATGGCGAAGAACACCACGGTCACCGCCATGTACCAGGAGGTCGCGATCCAGCTCACCACCTCCGTCCGCTCGTACAGCGGAATCGCGCTGATGGTGTAGCCGACATTGAGCAGGATCAGCATCAACAGCAGCGGCATCAGCACGAGCCGCAGGCGCAGGCCGGTGGCGAAAAAGATGACGGTCGCGAGCAGCGTCGCGATCTCGTAAGGGCTCGGTTCGATGAAGACGATGGCGCCAGAGGCGCCGACCAGCCACACCAGCGCGCGCTGCAACGCCAGCACGCCGGGCGCGGCCGTTGCGGCTGCGTTCACTCCACCGGCTGTCGCCGCATACGCCATCACACGCTCATACGCTTACGCAACTCATGCGCCACAACACAGCCGTCATCGCCCGGCTTGACCGGGCGATCCAGTACTCCGCGGCGCCTATCGTGGAAACCACTGGCGCTACGGAGTACTGGATGCCCCGCCTACGCGGGGCATGACAGAGAAACTCAATACGCGTTCTCGTTCTTGGTCAGCAGCGAGACCGGCGTCTTCAGGAGAATGACGAGGTCGAACAGCACCGACCAGTTCTCGATGTAATAGAGGTCGAACTCGACGCGCTTCTGGATCTTCTCTTCGTTGTCGATCTCGCCGCGCCAGCCGTTGATCTGGGCCCAACCGGTGATGCCCGGCTTGACGCGGTGGCGGGCGAAATAGCCGTCCACGGCTTCGTCGAACAGCCGGCTCTGCAGCTTGCCCTGCACCGCATGCGGGCGCGGGCCGACCAGCGACAGATTGCCTGAAAACACCACGTTGAAGAGCTGCGGCAGCTCGTCCAGGCTGGTCTTGCGGATGAAGCGGCCGACGCGGGTGACGCGCGGATCGTTCTTGGTCACCACCTTCGAGGCGGTCGGGTCGGCCTGATGGTGGTACATCGAGCGGAACTTGTAGACGTCGATGCGCTCGTTGTTGAAGCCGAACCGCTTCTGTCGGAACAGCACCGGGCCGGGGCTGTCGAGCTTCACGGCGAGCGCAACCAACGCCATCACCGGCAGGGCTGCGAGCAGCGCAAGGCTGCCGACGATACGGTCGAACAGCCATTTCATCACCAGGTCCCAATCGGTGATCGGCGCCTCGAACACGTCGAGCGTCGGCACCTCGCCGAGATAGGAATAGGAGCGGGGCCGGAAGCGCAGCTTGTTGGTGTGCGCGGAGAGGCGGATGTCGACCGGCAGCACCCAGAGCTTCTTCAGCATCTCCAGGATGCGCGTCTCCGCCGAGATCGGCAGCGCGAACAGCACGAGGTCGACGCGGGTGCGGCGGGCGAACTCGACGATGTCGTCGACCTTGCCGAGCTTGCGCGCGCCGGCGCAGGTGTCGAGCGCGCGGCTGTCGTTGCGGTCGTCGAACACGCCGAGCACGTGGATGTCGGAATCCTCCTGCGCCTTCAGCGCCTCGACCAGCTGCTCGCCATTGCTGTCGGAGCCGACGATGATGGTGCGGCGGTCGAGCCGGCCCTGGCGCGCCCAGCCGCGCACCAGCTGGCGCAGCACCAGCCGCGAGGCCATCAGCGCCGCGAGCCCGAGGACATAGAAGGCGGCAAGCCATAGCCGCGACACCTCGCTGCCGAACTTGGCGAAGAACGAGATGCCGATGAACAGCAGGAAGACGAACGACCAGGACGAGATCATCCGTGTCATCTGCCGCAGCTGCCCGCGGAATAGCTGAACCTGGTAGATATCGGCGGCCTGGAAGCAGACGACGGCGGCGATGGCGACGGCGACGACCTGCGCGGGATAGACCCAGCTGAAGACGCCGGCGAGCGGCAGGACGTAGCCGAGATAGAGCGCGATGCCGACGAAGCTCAGCAGCGCGAAGTCGGCGAGGCGAACGAAGCCCGCGATCACGATCGGCGAATAGGCGCGGGCGACCTTCTGGTTGACGACTTCGAGTGCGGCGGGCGACAGCCGGCGCCGGCGCTCGACGAAAGGCTGGTCAGCGGGCTTCGCTGCGGCGCTGGTCGCGGCGTCGAGCATCGAGCGTGCGTTGAGCGGTTCCACGGGCGTCCACGTCCATTCCAGAACCCGCGGCGCGGCCTTGCGCGCCCGGGCAAGCATCCCCTGGCGCTTCGATTATCGGACAAATCGGAAGATTTTCTAAAGCAGGATTAAGGATGGTTAATGATTGGCAAATGCGTCGCGATAGCCGGCGAGTACGCCCTCGACCATTGCGGCTTGCGAGAAATGCGCGGAGATGCGCTGGCGCAAGGAGAGTGCGCGTTGCGCGGTCGTTTGCGGATCGTCCAACGCTGCGGCGATCGCCTCCGCCATGGCCTCGGGATCGCTGGGCGCGAACAGCGCGGGGCTGTCGACGCCCAAGATCTCGGGGATGCCGCCGATCTTGGATGCGATCATAGGAATGCCCGCGGCACCGGCCTCGATCACGACGTAAGGCATGGAATCGCCGCGCGAGGGGACGACGAGCAGCCGCCCCTTGGAGAAGCCGTAGCGCGCCTTGACGTGACCGATGAAGCGGATGGCGTTCGCGAGGCCAAGCCGCTCGACCTGCGCCTTCAGCGCGGCCGTCTCCTCGCCGTCGCCGCCGAGCGTGAGCGTGACCTTCTTGCCGCCCTCGTGCAAGCGCGCCACGGCATCGACCAGCAGGTCGGCGCCCTTGATGTGCCTGAACTCGCCGACATAGCAGAGGTCGGTCGCATCCTCGGCGGTGATGACCGGCTCGAATTCCTCCGGCGTCACGCCATTGAAAACGCAATGCACCACGCCCTTCGGCGTGCCGACGATGCGTTGATAGGTGTCGCGGGCAAAGGCGCTCTCGAACAGGAACAGGTCCGTCGAGTCCATCAGCGTGCGTTCGAGCCGCGCGTAGAATTCGCCTTTGAAGGTGTTGAGCGGATAATGCAGCGAGCCGCCATGCGGGGTGTAGATCCGGATCGTGTCGTCCGAGCGCCGCCGCATGCGGATGAAGGCACCGGCCTTGGCGCCGTGGCCGTGCAGCACGTCGGGCTTGAGCGTGGCGATGAGCCGCCGCATGCGGAGCCATACCATGACGTCATCGGGCGACGGCTCGCGGCGGATCGCCATGCGGTGGACGCCGAGCTTCAGGCGCGGCGCAAGCTCGGTCAGCGCCTTGTCGGCGCGCTCGCCGCCGGTGAGGCTGTCGGCGAGGATGCCGACATGATGGCCGCGGTCAACCTGGCCGTTGGCGACGTCGAGGATGTGGCGGAAGATGCCGCCGACCGGAGCGCGCACGGCGTGAAGGATGCGAAGCGGCCGGTCGGGAGAGGGGGGCATGATCAAAACCAGCTCGACGGCGACTTGCCGAACAATTCTCACGAAATAATCGAGATGGATTAAGGGGCCTCGTGGTTAACAAACGGTGACGGGTCGACGTGCACAAGGCGCGGGTCGTCACGATTAACCCAGCGGCAACCTTAATGGAGTGTAATCGCCCCGGTTGAGGTAGAGTCGCAGTGTTGCCCTGCGGGAGTGTTCGATGCGTTTAGCGTTCTGGCGTGCCGGCAAGGACAAGGCTGTGATCGCGCGGGCCGTCGCGAAGTCCAAAGGCGAAGCTGCGCCCAAGAGCGAAACGAAGGCCGAAAAGCGCGAAGCGGAAGCCGAAAAGATCGAAGCCAAGGTTGAGGCCAAGATCGAAGCGAAGCCCGAAGCGAAGCCCGCGCCCGTCATCGCCAAGCCTGGGCTGGTCGAATCCGGCGACATCGACCTGCACGCGCTCGGTGCGGCCCTGGCGCGCAAGCGCGGCTGGGTCATCGTGCCGACGGTGCTGGCGCTCGTTGCCTCGCTCGCCATCGTCAATCTCGTCACGCCGCGCTACAAATCTGAAACCCGGATTCTGATCGACGGCCGCGAGAACGTGTTCCTGCGTCCGAACAGCGACCGCACCGAGGAGCGGCAGGCGCTCGATGCCGAGGCCGTCACCAGCCAGGTGCAACTGGTGCTGTCGCGCGATCTGGCGCGCGAGATCATCAAGAAGAACAAGCTCGCCGAGCGCCCCGAATTCGATCCGGTGCTGCAGGGCATCTCGCCGCTGAAGTCGCTTGCCGCGTTGATCGGTATCGTCCGCGATCCGTTCGCGATGACGCCGGAAGAGCGCGTGCTCGATTCCTATTACGAGCGACTTTCGGCCTACGCCGTCGACAAGTCGCGCGTGATCGTGGTCGAATTCCAGTCCGCCGATCCCGAGCTCGCCGCGCGCGTCGCCAACTCGATCGCCGACGGCTATCTCGTGCTGCAGCAGGCCGCGCGCCAGGAGCAGGCCAAGAACGCCAGCCAATGGCTGGCCGGCGAGATCGAGAGTTTGCGCAAGAAGGTCTCGGACGCCGAAGCCAGGGTCGAGGACTTCCGTTCCAAGTCCAGCCTGTTCGTCGGAACCAACAACACCACGCTGTCAAACCAGCAGATGGGCGAGGTCAATACCCAGCTCAACAATGCGCGCTCGATGAAGGCGGATGCGGAATCCAAGGCACGGCTGATCAAGGAGATGCTCCAGAGCGGCAAGCCGATCGAGGCATCCGAGGTCGTGAACTCCGAATTGATGCGCCGGCTGTCGGAGCAGAGGGTCACGCTGCGCGCCCAGCTCGCCGAGCAATCGTCGACGCTGCTCGGCAATCATCCCCGGATCAAGGAGCTGAAAGCGCAGCTCGGCGACCTCGACAATCAGATCCGCGATGAAGCCGCCAAGATCTCGCGCTCGCTCGAGAACGACGCCCGCATCGCCAGCGGCCGGGTCGATGGCCTCACCGTGAGCCTCGAGCAGCTCAAGAAGCAGGCGGCCTCCACCAACGGCCAGGACGTCCAGCTCCGCGCGCTGGAGCGGGAAGCCAAGGCGCAGCGCGATCTGCTCGAGACCTATCTTGCCAAGTACCGCGAGGCCAACACCCGCGAGACCATCGACACCGCGCCGACCGACGGCCGCATCATCTCGCGTGCCATCGTCTCGAACACGCCGGCCTATCCGAAGAAGCTGCCGATCGTGCTGATCGCGACGATCGCAACGCTGCTGCTCTCGTCCGGTGTCGTCGTCACCGGCGAGCTGCTGCGCCAGACCGCGCCGCTGGCGGCAATGGGCCTTGCGCAGGCGCCGGTGCGCCAGGAGCCGCTGGTCGTTCAGCGCGCCATCGAGCCCGCGGTCGACAGGGGCAGCGAACCCATGTTGGATCCGGTGTTGGCGGAGCCCGCGCCGCTGCAGCCGGAGATGACGGCCGATTTGGATACGAGCGAATTCGCCGAGATCGAACGTCTGGCCGACGAACTGCGTGCCGCAGGCACTGCGGCCAAGAAGGTCACGGTGCTCGGCACGGCGCCCGGCGAAGCCATCACGCTGTCGACGCTGACGCTGGCGCGGAATCTGGCGCGCGATGCACGCGTCGTCGTGGTCGATCTCGCCGCGTCCTCGCCGACCATTGCCGCAGTCTCCGCCGATGCGCAGGCTCCCGGCCTTGCCGAGCTGATGCAGGGCGAGGCCTCGTTCGCGCAAGTCATCACACGGGACAAGCTGTCGCGGCTGCATCTGGTGATGGCCGGCCGTCCCGGCTTCGACCGCAGCCTGCTGCAGTCGCCGCGCGTCGCACTCGCGATCGACGCGCTGCTGCGCGCTTACGACCACGTGCTGATCGATGCCGGCAGCGCCTCCGACCTTCCGGCCGAGCTGCTCACCGCGCATGCCCGCGCCGTCGTGGTGCCCGACGCCGCGATGGCAGCGGATGCGCGCGCGCAGATGTGCGAGCAGCTTAGAGCCGTCGGCTTCAGCGCGGTGGCGATGCTGAGCAAGCCGGTGCAGCCGTCCGATGCCGCCGAGACGCCGCGCGTGGTGGCGGCGTAGGCGAGGGCGCTCGCCGTCGATTTTCTTCAGTTTCCGCGCGGTCTCTCTCTCACCCTCCCCTGGTGGGAGAGGGTCGATCGCGCGCAGCGCGAGCGGGGTGGGGTGATCTCTCCACTCGGGCACCTGTTGGATGTGGAGAGACCGTCACCCCGTCTCACATTACGCTGCGCTCCATGTGAGCCGACCCGCGGGCGAGCTACGCTCGTCCCGGACCCCTCCAGGGGAGGGTAAGGGGCAGTTTCACAAGTGGAGAGAGCGAGAGGGTCCAGCGTCTACCCGAACGCCTGCCGCAGCCGGCGGGCCATGTCGAACAGCATCTGATTCTGCTTCACCAGCCGCTTGCCGTGGCTGAGCGAGGACATCGCCATGGCCGCAAGCTTGCCGCGCGAGGTCAGGGGGACGAAGCTGTCGAAGATCGCCTCGTCGTCCTTGCAGAACATCCGCTTGTAATCGTCCGAGCCGATGCCGAGGTCGAGCGAGCGGTAGCCGCGTTCGCCATAGCGGTCGATGATGTAGCGCATCAGGATCAGGCCGGGGCTGTAGCGGGCGTGCTCGGACATCGTGTAGGTGTTGAACATCATCGAGAAGCGCTCGCCGTCGGCGACGCCGGCGAAGATCGCGATCACCTCCTCGTCGCATTCCAGCGCATGGATGTCGATGACATGACCTTCGCCGCGTGGCGCGAGGCAGGCGCTGCGGACGAACCGCTCGACGCCGGGTTCGGCGAAGACGTTCGGCAGCTTCTGCTCCGCCATCCGCGCCGGCTTGACGCGGAAGAACCAATCCAGCAGGCGAATGATGTCTGCGTCCGACGTCGCCAGGTGATAACGGTAGCCGGCGAGGGACTGAAGCTTCTTTTCCTTGCTCTTGAGGCGGCGGCGGAGGGAATTGCCGATGCGCGATGCCGGCGGGCCGCCCGGCTCCATCGCCAGTCGCGGGCAGCCGTTGATCGCGCGCTGCCGCGGCAGGGCTGCAAACGGGTTCTGCTGGTCGTGCCAGCGCTCGGGCTGCTGTGTCAGCGCGAGCACGTCGACGTGCTCGCCGAGCGGCGCAAGCAGTGCATCGAGATCGGCGCTGGCGGCCTCTGCTGCGAACTCGGCGTTCCACAGGCCCATGTTGAAGGTGGTGTGCTTGCCGCCCATGAAGCCGGCGGTGCGCACGCCGTGGCCCTGCCGCAGCGAGAGCGGCAGCAGCAGGAGCGGGCGGCGATCGGCGTCGCGGGCGATCACGATGAACGGCAGGGCACCTTCACGGGCGCCGACCAGCCGCTGCCAGGGGTCGAGCAGGTCGAAGCGCTGGTAGGGCGTGAAAAGATGGCCACTGGCCTCGAAGCCGCGCCAGACCGCCTCGGCCTCGGCGAGATCGGTGACGATGTCGACCTGTGCGATACGGCTCGCTCTCGACCGCGCTGGCGCTTCTGCCGTCCGGCTTTGCATCGCCGCAGCCATGGTCATTCGCGAAACCTGTCGAGAAATCGAAAATACGTATTTCGGCCCGTGGCCGACCTTTGCAAACAAAGGTCAACAAAGGGTAATGACTTGGGCGAGGGAACTGACCGCCGGCGCGCGCGAAGGGTGGGATTTTGGCTTCCGACGACAGATGGCTGGAACGGCTGCGCCTCGAGCTGGCCTGGTTCACCGGCCAGGCCATGCTGCGCAGTCGCGGTGCCGGCGCCATCCTGCGTTTCCGCTACGTGCGGCCTCGGCGGCGCGGATTTCAGCCGCTGCGCGAGCACGAGATCACGCCGCAATTCCTCGATCGCGCCATCCGCGCGCTGAAGCGGTGGAACTACGATTTTCTCGGCATGGACGAGGTCTGCCGGCGCGCGGTGATGCTGCCGGAGAAGCGTCGCTTCGTGGCGCTGACCTTCGATGGCGCCGGCAAGGATCTCATCACCTACGCCTATCCGGTGCTGGCGCGTCACGCGGTGCCTTTTACGATCTATGTGCCGACCGCTTTTCCCGACGGCGTCGGCGAGGCCTGGTGGATCGGGCTGGAGCAGGTGATCGCGCGCGAGAGCCGCATCGACCTGATGATGGGCGACCAGGAGCAGCGCTTCACGGTCGCCGACAAGGCCGGGAAGCAGGCGCTGTTCTCGCATCTGGAGAGCTGGCTGCGCTCGCTGCCGCCGGCGGATCTGTCGGCCGTGATCGCCGATCTCTGTACGCGCTACCGGATCGACCTCGCCGCGCTCTCGCGCGAGGCGTCGATGGATTGGGAGGATCTCGCCAGGCTCGCCGGCGATCCGCTCGTGACGATCGGCAGCGCAACGGTGAACTATCCGATGCTGGCCAACATGAAGGACGCGGCCGCACTGCGCGAGATGACGATGGGCAAGGCCGTGGCGGAATCGGCTTTCAACCGCGAGATCAGGCATTTCGCCTATCCGTTCGGCGACCGCGCTTCGTTCCGGCGCAGCCACGTCGTGATGGCGGAGCAGGCGGGCTTCGCCAGCGCGGCCTCGACGATCCCGGGCATCGTGGAGGCGGAGGGACGGACGAACTTGCGCGCGCTGCCGCGGATCTCCTGGGACGGGCGGGTGCGCTCGCTGCGGATGCTGCGCGTGCTGGTGTCGGGCGCCGCTTTTGCGCCGGTGCGGCCGACCGGGAGCGCTACGAGCCAGACCTGAGGCGATCGGGCCGCTGCATCCAGCTCACGATCGGCATCGCCGGCAGCACCCAGCCCATGCCGACCACGACGTAGTAGATCGCCTGCCGCCAGCCGGATTCGGCGATCCACGGCATCTGCGCCGCCGCCATGCCGAGCAGGGCCCAAACGGTGGCCAGCACCAGGAGCAGGATGGCGCCGAGGAACTTGCGGGTGCGGATCGTCATGGCGGGAACTTTAAGGCTTTCGCGTTACTTGCGCTGCGGGAGCGGGGGACTATAAGGGGCACTCAACCGGGTTCAAGTCTCTTCGCCACAGGCTTGGTTTTGTCCTTGAAATGACGACGAATTCCGCCCCATCCGAGCCGCATCGCGCCGTGCGCTGGTGGCTGATCTGTGTGGCCGCGCTGATCGCACTGATGGTGCTGGTTGGCGGTGCGACACGGCTGACGGAATCGGGCCTGTCGATCGTCGAATGGAAGCCGGTCACGGGCAGTGTTCCGCCGCTGTCGGAAGCGGCATGGGCCGAGGCGTTCGAGGCCTACAAGAAGATCCCGCAATATCGCGAGCTCAATTCAGGCATGAGCCTGTCCGAGTTCAAGACGATCTTCTGGTGGGAATGGAGCCACCGGCTGCTCGGCCGCTTCATCGGCGTCGCCTATCTCCTGCCGTTTCTGTACTTCCTATGGCGCGGCGGACTGTCGGGTGAGCTGAAGCGCAGGCTGTGGCTGCTGTTCGCGCTCGGCGGCCTCCAGGGGGCGGTCGGCTGGTGGATGGTGGCCTCGGGCCTGACGGAACGCACCGAGGTGTCGCAATATCGGCTGGCGACGCATCTTTCGCTCGCGCTCCTGATTTTCGCCGGGATCGTCTGGGCGGTGCGGCGGCTCGAGCAGCGGCCGCAGATCGCGGCGCCGGCTCGGCTGCGGTTCACGAGCGCGCTGCTGCTCGCGGTGACCTTCGTGCAGATCTATTTCGGTGCGCTGGTCGCTGGCTTGCGTGCCGGGCGGGCCTACAACACCTGGCCTGAGATCGATGGGGCGCTCATCCCCTCGGCGGAACGGCTGTGGTTCGAGACACCGTGGTGGCGCAACATGTTCGACAATGTGCTGACGGTGCAGTTCGAGCATCGCATGACCGCCTACGTGTTGATCGTGCTGGCGCTGCTGCATGCGATCGACGCGGTGCGCTCGCGTGCAGGTGCGGCCGCGAGCGGCGCGTTGTGGCTGTTCGCGGCGGTGAGCGTGCAGGCGGTGCTTGGCATCCTCACGCTGCTCAACCAGGTGCCGATCGATCTCGCGCTGACCCACCAGGCGGTTGCGATCGTGGTGTTGACGCTGGCAGTGATGCAGGTGGAGCGGCTGGCGTCACGGCAGTCTGTGCAGGCGCAGCCGCGCGCGGTCCCCGTGGGTCAGCCCGGCTGATCACCATCAGCCCGGCTGATCAGCAATAGCCGTAGACGCCGCACGCATAGGGCAGGCGCCAGAAATAATCGACCTGTTTCCCGCCGTAATAGGCGCCCTGATAATCGTAGCTCCAGGGGCGGCCGTAATAGCCAGGCAAGGTGTGGGAGCCCGGCAGCAGCGGCGTGCCCGGCAGGTTGCGGATGTAGCTGCCGATGCCGTAGGCCGGCGAGATCAGCGCATCCGGATCGGTTTCGACATAGACCTGAGGTGGGTCCTGCGGCGGCCCGGCCGCGCGCCGCTTCGGCGTCGCCGGCAGATCGGCGGCAATGGCCGCCGAGGCCGTCAGCATCACAGCCAGAGCGGGCACCATCCAGCGCAGCATCGTCGGCTCCGAATCAAAGGGGCGATCCAAGCACGATGTATGAGGCAGATATGGTTAATGAGGATTAACCGACGGCGGCCAAAACGGCCGCCGTCGTTCCCAGGCGCTACGCCCCCAGCGCCTGTTCCAGATCCGCGATCAGGTCTTCCTTGTCCTCGATACCGACCGAGATCCGGACCACGTCCGGGCCGGCGCCGGACTTGATCTTGGCGGCGTCGTCGAGCTGGCTGTGCGTGGTCGAGGCCGGATGGATCACCAGCGAGCGGGTGTCGCCGACATTGGCGAGGTGCGAGAACAGCTGCAGCTTCGACACCAGGCTGACTCCGGCGTCATAGCCGCCCTTCAGGCTGAAGGTGAACACCGCGCCGGCGCCCTTTGGTGCGTATTTGCGCGCGAGCTGATTGTACTTGTCGCTCGGCAGCCCGGCATAGCTCACCGAGGCCACCGCCGGATGTCCCGCGAGGTATTCGGCAACGGCTTTGGCATTGTCGCAGTGCTTCTGCATGCGCAGCGGCAGCGTCTCGATGCCGGTCAGGATCATGAAGGCGTTGAACGGCGACAACGCCGGGCCGAGGTCGCGCAGGCCGAGCACGCGGCAGGCGATTGCGAAGGCGAAATTGCCAAACGTCTCCTGCAGCCGGATGCCGTGATATTCGGGGCGCGGTTCCGACAGCATCGGATATTTGCCCCCCGTGGACCAGTCGAAGGTGCCGGCATCGACGATGATGCCGCCGAGGGAATTGCCGTGGCCGCCCAGGAATTTCGTCAGCGAGTGCACGACGATGTCAGCGCCATGATCGATCGGACGGATCAGATAGGGCGAGGCTAGCGTGTTGTCGACGATCAGCGGCACGCCCGCCTTGCGCGCCACGGTCGAGATCGCCTCGATGTCGGTGATGCTGCCGGCGGGGTTGGCGATGGACTCGATGAAGATCGCTTTCGTGCGCGGCGTCACCGCACGCTCGAAGCTCGCGATATCGTCGGGATCGGCCCACACCACGTTCCAGCCAAAGCTCTTGAAGGCGTGCGTGAACTGGTTGATCGAGCCGCCATAGAGCTTTCGCGCGGCGATGAATTCGTCGCCGGGTTGAAGCAGCTGCTGCAGCACCACGACCTGCGCGGCATGGCCGGAAGCGACCGCGAGCGCGGCCGTGCCGCCTTCGAGCGCGGCGACGCGCTCTTCCAGCACCGCATTGGTAGGATTACCGATGCGGGTATAGATGTTGCCGAACGCCTGCAGGCCGAACAGCGAGGCGGCGTGATCGGCATCGTTGAAGACGAAAGAGGTCGTTTGATAAATCGGAGTCGCGCGCGCGCCGGTGGTGGGGTCGGGCTGTGCACCGGCATGCACGGCGAGCGTTGAAAATCCCGGAAGGCGATCGCTCATTTGGGCGTCCTGTTCTTGTGGCCTGAAATTCGCGCGGCATGCTGATCGGCGCCGTGCCCGCCGTCAAGGCGCGGCGTCACATCGGAATCATTTTGGGAACGATCGTGCTGCGCATTGTCGCGTTTGCGAAACGAAGCCTTCGCAATCGCGTCAGCTTTGCTCGCTCTTGTTCTTCGCAGCGCGATCCGATGCGGCGGTGTCGCCACCGCCGACACTCATCCGATTGAGGGACAGCCTCATGCCCTGCGTCGGCGCCGGCGCGCGCTTGGAGCTGAGCGTGCGCGAATTCACGCCCATCCAGGAGATTTCTGACGACAGGCGGCCATATTCGATCTTGGGGCAGCGGTTCATGACCACCTTGATCCCGACTGATTCCGCTTTCGCGGCCGCCGCATCGTCGCGCGCGCCGAGCTGCATCCAGATCACCTTCGGCAGCGGGTCGAGCGTGAGCGCCTCCTCGACGACGGGCATGATGTGGCTGGAGTTGCGGAAGATGTCGACCATGTCGACGGGGCGGCCGATATCCGACAGTGATGCGACGAACGGCTTTCCGAGCAGCTCCTTGCCGACATGGCCGGGATTGACCGGGATCATGTCGTAGCCGCGCTGCATCAGGTATTTGAACGCGAAATAGCTCGGCCGCACATTGACCGGCGAGGCCCCGACCATCGCGATGGATTTCACGCTGTTGAGGATGCCGCGGATGTAATTGTCGGGATAGGCGTCGTGGTTCATTGGTCGTTCTTCTTTCTTGTCATTGCGAGGAGCAAAGCGACGAAGCAATCCAGGCTGTTTCCGCGGAGGGATTCCTGGATTGCTTCGCTTCGCTCGCAATGACGAATTTCATTCATCCCGCCATGTCGGCGCGCGCTTCTCGATGAAGGCGCCGATGCCTTCCTCGGCGTCGCGCGCCATCATGTTCTCGGTCATCACCTCTGCGGCATAGCGATAGGCGTCTGCAAGGCTCATCTCGGCCTGGCGGTAGAAGGCCTCCTTGCCGAGCTTGATCGTGTAGGCGGATTTCAACGCGACCTGTTGCGCGAGCTCGATCGCGGCGCCGAGTTCGGTGCCGGCGGGAACGACACGGTTGACGAGCCCGATCTCGCGGGCGCGGTCGGCCGTGACAGGCTCGCCCGTCAGCAGCATCTCCATGGCCTGCTTGCGCGGGACGTTGCGCGACAGCGCCACCATCGGGGTCGAGCAGAACAGGCCGATATCGACGCCGGGTGTAGCGAACTTCGCCTCGTGCGATGCGATCGCAAGATCGCAGCTGGCGACGAGCTGGCAGCCGGCAGCGGTCGCGATGCCCTGGACGGCCGCGACCACGGGCTTCGGCAGATGCACGACGGCCTGCATCATGGCGCTGCAGGCCGTCATGATCTGCGCAAAATAAGCCCGACCCCGATCCGGATCGGTGCGGCGCGCGGTCAGTTCCTTTATGTCGTGGCCGGCGGAAAAAGCGGGGCCGTTGGCCGCGATGACGGCCGCGCGGATGTGCTTGTCTTCCGCGATCGCGTTGAGGCTCGCATGCAGCTGTCCGATCATCGCCTCGGAAAGGCTGTTGCGCGCGGCTGGTCGGTTCAGCGTGAGCACGGCGACGCTGCCGACGATCTCGCGCAGCAGGATCGGCGGTTGCGGGGTGGGGGCGCGGGCGGCCTGAACGGACATCGAAGCGTTTCCGTTGGATTATTGCATTTGAATGACGCAGCTAACTTAATGTAACAGGGCAAGTGAAGCGAGGGTGGGAACAGCATGGCGGCAGCGAAAATGAGCGTGGCGGAGCTCGAGCGGTTCCTCCGCCACGAGTTTCCCCAGGCCTTCAGCGGCGACGACATCACGATCGAAAGCGCGGACGGACAGACCTGCCTTCTGCGGCAGCGCTACAGCGAAAAGATGCTGCGACCGGGCGGCACCGTGTCCGGCCCGACGCTGATGGCCTTGGCCGATTTCGCCATGTACGTGGTGCTGCTGTCTGCCATCGGGCCGATCGGGCTCGCCGTGACCACCAATCTCAACATCAACTTCCTGCGCAAGGGCCAGCCCGGCCAGGACGTGCTGGCCGAGGCCCGGCTGCTCAAGCTCGGCAAGCGCCTTGCGGTCGGGGAGGTGAACCTCTTGTCCGGGACCTCACCCGATCCGATCGCCCATGTCACCTCGACCTATTCCATTCCAAACGTTTGAGCTTTTTGCAGGTAATATGGCACCATATTTTTAAGTTATTGAGTTTGCTTAGCTATTTTCGGCTCTAGGGCATTGACCGTTGCGCCGCTCTTCTCTAGAACCGCGCGCAGTCTGGTGCGGTGTTCGCGCCGATATCTCCCGTCCACGGAAACTCCGACAATGAAAACCTTTTCGGCAAAGCCGGCTGAGGTGACGAAGAAGTGGGTGCTGATCGACGCCAAGGGTCTGGTCGTCGGCCGCCTCGCCACCATCGTCGCCATGCGCCTGCGCGGCAAGCACCTCCCGACCTACACCCCGCACGTCGATTGCGGCGACAACGTCATCATCATCAACGCGCAGCATGCGGTCCTCACCGGTCGCAAGCGCGAGCAGAAGACCTACTACAAGCACACCGGCTATGTCGGCCACGTCAAGGAGCGCACCGCGCGCCAGATCCTCGAAGGCCGTCATCCCGAGCGCGTGCTCGAGAAGGCCGTCGAGCGCATGATCCCGCGTGGTCCGCTCGGCCGCGTGCAGATGGGTAACCTCCGTGTCTACGGCGGCGCCGATCATCCGCACGAGGCGCAGCAGCCCGAGAAGATCGATATCGCCAAGTTGAACCGCAAGAACACGAGGGCCGCATAACATGGCCGAATCCATTCAGTCGCTCGACCAGCTCTCGCAGCTCAAGACGGCGGCCGCGCCCGAGGCGCCCAAGCACGAGAAGAAGGTCGACAAGTTCAACCGCGCTTACGCCACCGGCAAGCGCAAGGACGCGGTCGCCCGCGTCTGGATCAAGCCAGGCGCCGGCAAGGTCACCGTCAACTCGCGCGAGGTCGAGGTCTATTTCGCCCGTCCCGTGCTGCGCATGATGATCGAGCAGCCGTTCTCCGTGGCCCAGCGTTCGGGCCAGTACGACGTGATCTGCACCGTCGCCGGCGGCGGCCTGTCCGGCCAGGCCGGCGCGGTCCGTCACGGCATCTCCAAGGCGCTCACCTATTTCGAGCCGGAGCTGCGCTCCGTGCTCAAGAAGGGCGGCTTCCTCACCCGCGACTCGCGCGTGGTCGAGCGCAAGAAGTACGGTAAGGCCAAGGCCCGCCGGTCCTTCCAGTTCTCGAAGCGTTAATCGCTTTTGTCGCATTCGCCGCGAAAGCGGCTTCAATGAGATGCAAAAGGGCGCTGATTTCAGCGCCCTTTTTGTTGTTCGTTTGTATGCAAATTGATGGCGTGTTTCCCGAAAACTTAGGGACCGGCGAAAACCTGAATGGAACCCGCGAGACCTAGCGTCGCCTTCGGAAGGGCGCGCAAATCGGCTGGGCCGATCGCGTAACTGCTATGTTCTAGAGGGGGCCGACATGATGTCGCTCGATAGCATCACGCTCTATTTGGTCGCCACCATGGTCGCCGCACTGCTCGGCGCCATGATGGTGTTTTTCGGCAAGCAGGAGAACAGCCCGGCGCTGAAATGGTGGGGCACCGCCTATCTGCTCGGTGCCGCCTCCGTCGCGCTATGGACCGCGGCGGGCGACAGGCTGGGGCCGCACATTTACCTTGCACTGAACGCGGTCGGTTTCGTCGCCTGCGGCATGGTCTGGAACGCGGCGCGCGTCTTCCACGGCCGCAACCCGAACTGGCCGGGGCTCGTGCTCGGCGCGCTCGCCTGGGTCGCTGCTGCGACGCTGCTCGATCCCGCTTCATCGATGCTGCGCATGCTCGTCGGTGCCGGCATCGTCTCGGTGTACGCGGCGCTGACTGCGAGCGAGCTCTGGACCGAACGGCGCAAGAGCGTGCAACGGCGCTGGCCCGCCTTCGTGATGCCGGTGATGCACGGCTGCGTGTTGATGCTGCCGATCCTGATCGGCAGCTTCCTGCGCCCGCATGATGCCGGCTTCTCCTCGAGCATCTGGGTCACCGTGTTCGCGGTCGAGCTCATACTCTATGCCGTCGGTACCGTGTTCGTGATCTTCATGCTGGTGTCGGAACGCACCGTCACCGCGCACCGGACGGCGGCATCGACCGATCCCTTGACCGGCATGCTCAACCGGCGTGGCTTCTCGGAGGCTTGTGCGCGCGTGATCGAGCGCGAGGCCAAGGCCGGGCGGCCGGTGACCGTGATGATCTTCGACATCGACCATTTCAAATCGATCAACGACCGCTTCGGCCATCCCGCCGGCGACGAGATGCTGAAGCTGTTCTCCACCGTCGTGGTCACCAATTTGCGCATCTCCGACCTGTCGGGCCGCATCGGCGGCGAGGAGTTCGCCGCGCTATTGCCGTGCTCGCTGGAGGAGGGCGTGCTGGTCGCCGAGCGCGTGCGCGAGGCGTTCGAGACCTCCGGCGTCGTGGTCGACGAAGGCCCGGTCGACACCACCGTCAGCATCGGCGTTGCCGGAGGTCCGGCCGGCACCGAGCTGGAGGTGCTGCTGGCCTCGGCCGACACCGCGCTCTATCAGGCCAAGCGCGGCGGCCGCAACCGCGTCGAGGCGGCCGAGGAGCTGCCGCTGTCGCTGGAGAACTGGCGCCGCCAGAGCGCGGCGCGGACCGGCGCACCGCAGGCGCGCCCGGTCACCGCGTGAGAATGCGGGGCGGGCTTGCGGTAAATCTCTGTTTACCATTCGATCCCTACCATTGTGGTAATGGAATCAATCCGTCGACAGAATCCGCAAGCCGCCCTGATGTCGCTCGAAGCCGAGGCTGCCTCGGCCCGCAGCGGTTTCGCCTGTCTGTTCTCCACCGCGGACGAATACGAGACGGCGCTGATCACCGAGCGCCGCGCGCAAGGACGCTACACGCAGCAACGCAGCTACTGGCCGTTCGTGCTGTTCGCGGGTTGTGCGCTGATCGTCGCGGGCACGGTCCTGCTGTTCGCCTGACAGGCCTGCATTTCCAGACTGGGCAGGGCGCCGCTTCAGCGCCTTTTTCTTTGTCGCCATCTGCGGTAGACACGGCCATCAACAAAAGGGTGGAAAGCCGATGATCACCGAGATCGCGCAAATCGACGTCAAGCCGGGCAGCGAGAAGGATTTTGAGGCGGCCGTTGCCAAGGCCAAGGCTGCTTTCGGCCGCTCCAAGGGCTTTCACGGCTTCGAGCTGCACAAGTCGATCGAGAAGCCGCAGCGTTACCGGCTGATGGTGAAATGGGCGACGCTGGAGAACCACACCGTGGACTTCCGCGGCTCGGAGAATTTCACCGAATGGCGCGGCCTGGTCGGCCAGTATTTTGCCGCGCCTCCCGAGGTCGAGCACACTGAGACCGTGCTGACCACGGAATGAGTGTCAGGCCGCCTCCGCCAATGGCGGCGCCTCATACGTCTTGACATGGTCGATCATAACCTTGGCGATGGCGACCAGCGGGAGCGCCAGCGCCAGGCCCCAGATGCCGAACACGACACCGAGCAGGATCTGGAACGCGAACAGCGTGGCCGGCGGGATGTCGAGTGCCTGGCGCTGCAGGATCGGCGTCAGCACGTAGCTTTCCATGGCGTGCACGCCCATGAACAGCAGAAATGCCGACAAAGCGGGGATCCAGCCCGAGGCGAGGCTCGCCAGCACCACGATGACGCCGGCGATGATGGCTCCCACCGTGGGGATGAAGGCGAGCAGGCCCGCCTGGATCCCTAAGATGAACGCGCTAGGGATGCCGATGATGGCAAGTCCGATCCAGGTCACGGCACCGACCGCGATCATGACGATGATCTGGGCGATCAGCCAGCGCTCGAGCGTTTCAGCGATACGGTCGATGACGATGGCGACACGGGTACGGTGCCGCGCCGGCGCCAGGAACAGCAGGCCGTCATGATAGACCTTGGGCTGCGCGGCGAAGGCCAGGCCCAGGAACAGCACGATGAAGATGTTGCCCAAGCCGTGAATGGTGCCGAGCAGCAGCTTGAATGTCTGGCTCACGATCGCACCGCCGCTGGAGGCGAGCGTGCCGGCACTGGGCAGCGGAGCGCGCGAAGGCGTTGCCGGCGCGGGCATTACCTCCGAGGACGCGTTGGCGGCGGGGTCCGAGGCAGCGTTGCCGAGGTCGAAGAAGCTGGTGTCGATGCCGTGGCTCTCGAGCAGGGACCTGACATTGGTAATCTGCGACTTGATGGTCTTGCTCAGCAGCGAGGCCTGTTCGGCAATGGTGGCGCCGCCGAGATAGGCGACGCCCGCGAGCAGCAAAGCGAGCGCGACGCAGACGATCGCAAGCCGGATCGTGTGAGGCAGCTGGACCCGGCGGCCGAGCGCATTGACCAGAGCGTTGAGACCGAGGCCGAGCAGCATGCCGGTGAAGATCAGCAGCAGGGTGGCGGCAAAATACCAGGTGAAGGCGAGCAGCGCGGTGAACAGCACGACGCCGATGCCTCCGGCCGCAATCGCCCAGGCCTGATCCCGCGCGAGGTCGGCACGGGAGCGGGATCGTTCATCTGCGGGAAAGGTCACATCGTATCCTGTCTTTGGTGGCTGCAACGGGGGCACTCTTTCGACAAACACGCTTCCGATCAAGAGCGGCAACGCGCCGGTTTGACGCTGCCGCGCGAACGGTGCAGAGCGGTGGCGAAAAGGAAGTGAGGGGCGCTTGGGCGTTATCAGCAAGTGGGCCGGTCTGCTCGGGCTGTTGGCTTTGCTCGTCGGCGGCGACCAGATCCGGATCAACCGGCCGGACCACAAATACCGCCTGACGGTCGAGGTGACGACGCCCGCCGGGATCAAGACCGGGTCGGCCATTCTCGCTGTCGTGCCCGATCGCAACTATAACCGCAGCGGCCGCACCACGACGCGCGGGGAGGCCGTGCTCGTCGATCTCGGCCAAGGCAAGAACGTCGTGGTCTTGCTCGCGCATCAGCAGGGCGCCAAGCTCGACCTCGACGACATCAAGTATGTGGCGCTCCGCGCCTATGGCATCGCGCGCGGCAACCGGGTGTCGTTCAAGGACATGAGCCGGCAGTCCGGCGTTGTCCCGGTGCAAGGGGAGCTCACCCCCGTGCTCGTGAGCTTTGGCGATCTCGGGGATCCCAACACCGCGCGCCGTGTCGCCAGCGACAAGGCAGAGGCAATCCTGGGCGAGGGCTATGCGATCCGCGGCTTCTCCGCCGAGGTGGTGCCCAACGGGTTCTGGCCGATCGACTTCGGAGGCGCGCTCGGGGAGCCCGTGACGCGCGGAATCGAGGCCAAGCTTCCCTGGCTGACCGCGCCGGGCGAGACAGCGGCAATTGCGCTGAGGGCCGCGGGTCTGCCCGTGGAGGGCGGGTTGGACGCCCGGGAGGCATTTGCGCGAAAATAGCATTGCCGTCCCGCGATCCCCTCTGTTGAATTTGTTGTATCGCAGGGGCATGTTTGGGGAATCTTCTTATCGGGAGGCGCGGAACGACAGATGAGAAAGCCGGTCGTCGGCGTGATCGGGAATTCCTATCGCGTCGAGAATCGATTTCAGGTCCAGATGGTTGGCGAGCGAAACCTGCGCGCCGTGGCCGAAGTCTCCGGCGGCTTGCCGTTGATGTTCGCTGGAGCCCCCGACATCACGGATATCCCGGCGCTGCTCGATACCGTCGACGGCATCATCCTGACCGGGGCCCGGGCCAACGTTCACCCGACCCGCTTCAACGTCGATCCCTGCGAGAAGCACGAGCCCTACGACATCCACCGCGACGAGGTCGCGCTGGCCCTTTCGGTCGCCTGCGTCGCCCGCGGCATTCCGCTGTTCGGCATTTGCCGCGGCCTGCAGGAGATGAACGTCGCCTTCGGCGGCTCGCTGCATCCCGAGATCCGCGAGATCCCCGGCCGCATGAACCACCGCATGCCCCGGCTCGAGAACGGCGAGATCCATCCCGATCCGACCGTGGTGTTCGCCGACCGTCACGACGTCGAGCTGACGCCCGGCGGCGCCTTCGCCACGATTCTCGGCTGCGAGAAGATCCGGGTCAATTCGCTGCACGGACAGGGCATTCTCGATCCCGGCAAGCGCGTGCTGATCGAAGGCATCGCCGAGGACGGCACCATCGAGGCGATCCGCATCGCGGAAGCCCCGAGCTTTGCCCTCGGCGTGCAATGGCACGCGGAGTACGACCCGCAGCACAATCCGATCAACCGCAAGCTGTTCGAGGCCTTTGGCGAGGCGCTGGTGACAAGGCAGAAGGCGGAGGCGTAGGCTCCGGTTCGTTTTTCGAAACCGGATTGCCTTGCGATGAAGCTCAGCGTCACCCTGACAACCCTTCTCCTGCTCGCATCCCCCGCCTTCGCCCAAACCGCGCCGCCGCAGGAGGGGCCGATCACCTGCGCTTCGCCGGTGGCGCCCGGCGACACCGAGAGAACGTTGAAGCAGCGCTACGGCAAGGACGCCGCGGTGCAGGATCTGCCGGGTGCCGAGGGCGAGAAATACAGGGCGCTCGTGCTGTTTCCGAAGACGATGGACCGCCGCATCGAAATTGCCTTTAGCGACGACAAGGCCGGGCGTGCCTCCGGCCTCACTTTGCGCGATGCCAAGACCAGCCGCTGGAGCGTCGGCGGCATCACCCTCGGATCGAGCCTTGCCGAGGTGCAGAAGGCCAACGGCAAGCCGTTCCTGGTCAGCGGCTTCGAATGGGATTACGGCGGCTTCGTCACCGACTGGAAGGGCGGTGCGCTCAGCCGGCCGCTGCAAGACGGCTGCACCGTCACCATCCGTCTCGGCAAGAAGGCCGGTGCGCCGAGGTCGCTCTCGGGTGACGGCGTGAAGATCGCCTCCGACAACACGACGCTGGTGAAATGGGCGCCCGTGGTGACCGAGATTGGCGTCAACTTTCCGGACGAGTGACGATGCCGCGCGATGCGAACTCCAAATCTCGGGCCGAATAAACCAATCGGTAGGAATTGCTCCGATGCGATTTTTGCGACTCTGATTTGTTCTTCGAGAACGAATTGGAGTCAGATGCAGAACGAAAGCTGATGGCCTCTCCGTGGCGCAGGATTTCTCTACCGTGTTGAATCGTAGATGCGCTCAGGCTGTGCCCAGCGAGAGCGCCGCGACCGGACTGCGTCCATCGGTCATGCCGCCGGCACCAGCCTCACACCGCCCGCTCCATCCGTCGCGCACGATAGGATTGCGTGACATCAGTGTCAGCTTGCGGAAGCTGCTCTCATCCTTATAGCCGGCAGCGCGCGCGATCGTCTTGATCGGCTGCGTCGTCGATTCCAGCAGGGTGCGCGCGTGCTCGACACGGCTGCGCATGATGAAGGATTGCGGCGGCTCCGTGAGTCCCTGGAATTTTCGGTTCAACGTACGCTCGCCGAGGCCGAGCGCGTGGCCAATCCTGCATGGGCATTCCCATTGCGTTGCACAATCGCAATGTTGATCTCCACGCGCAGCATTGAGGTTCATGAGAAGAATTACCATATGCTCTGCAAGGGAGCTCGTGCCGTGCAGACCATGAAGGCGGCCCTCGTTGCGGCGATCACCGTCGTGGCTTTGAGCTGCTGCCTCCTTCCCAGCTCAGCGGAGGAGAGCAAGCGCGTAGCCCTTGTTGTTTCGATCGACGGGGCGATTGGCCCGGCGTCAGCCAGCTACGTGCGGGAGGCTTTGGCCATGGCGAGCGAACGGCGCGCCGAGGTCGTGCTTCTGAGGATGAACACGCCCGGCGGGCTCAATTCCAGCATGCGCGAGATCATCGCGGATGTGCTCGCCTCGCCCGTCCCTGTCATTGGCTACGTCGCTCCCTCCGGCGCCCACGCGGCGAGTGCGGGGACCTATATCCTTTACGCGACCCACATCGCGGCGATGGCACCAGGTACCAACATCGGTGCGGCGACGCCGGTCCAGATTGGCGGCCCGCTGCCGGGCCTGCCGAGCGGCACACCCGACAAGGATGGCAAAGACAAGAAGGATGGGCCGAAGGACGCGATGACGGCGAAGGCCACGAACGATGCCGTCGCCTTCATCCGAAGCCTCGCCGAGCTGCGCAACCGCAATGCGGAGTGGGCGGAGAGGGCGGTCCGCGAGGCCGCAACACTCTCTGCCAACGGCGCGCTGGAGGCACATGCCATCGATCTCGTCGTGCGCGATCAGGCTGAATTGCTGCGGCAGGTTGATGGCCGTGTGGTGGAGCTCGCAGGCGGCAAGATGCAACGCCTCGCAACAAAGGATGCTGTCGTTGAAGCCATCGAGCCCGGACGGATATCCCGGTTCCTGGCGGTCATCACCAACCCGAACGTGGCGTTCATTCTCCTGATGGTCGGCATCTACGGCCTGATCTTCGAGTTCATGTCTCCCGGAGCCGTCGCCCCCGGAGTTATCGGCGCGATCTGCCTGCTGATCGGCCTCTACGCGCTCAATTTGCTGCCGATCAACTATGCCGGCCGCGCCCTGATGCTGGTGGGACTCGTGCTTCTCACCGTCGAAGTCTTCAACCCGACCTTGGTGGTCGGGTTTGGCGGGATCATCGCTTTCATGCTGGGAGCAATGATGCTCTTCAGGAGCGAGGCGCCTGGGTACCAACTGTCGTGGTGGGTGATCGGCACCACTGCGGTCGTGTTCAGCGGCTTTGCTCTGATCGTGCTTGGCTCGCTTCGGCGCGTCCGCAAAGCTCCTGCGCTGGTCGGCGCACACGCCATGCGCGGCTTGCCCGCCGAGGTTCTCGACTGGAATGGGAACGAAGGTCATGTCTTCGCCCATGGTGAGCGCTGGCAGGCGCGCGGCGCCGAAACCTTCAAGCCCGGAGAGACGGTGGAGGTCGCCAATGTCGTCGACCTGACGCTGCTGATACGCCGCATACCCGCCCGGACAGGCGAGGGAGGTACATCATGACGCTGGAATATCTGACGTATGCGGCGCTTGCGCTGCTTGTCATCGTGTTTCTATCCCAGGCCATTCGAATCCTGCGCGAATACGAGCGCGGCGTCGTCTTCACGCTCGGCCGCTTTACCGGTGTGAAGGGCCCGGGCCTGATACTCCTCATCCCGATCGTGCAGCAACTCGTCAAGGTCGATCTGCGGGTGATGGTGCAGGTGGTGCCGCCGCAGGACGTGATTTCGCGGGACAACGTCTCCGTCAAGGTCAACGCCGTCCTGTACTTCCGCATCGTCGACCCCGAGCGCGCCATCATCAAGGTCGGCGACTACATGGCGGCGACCAGCCAGCTCGCCCAGACCACGTTGCGTTCGGTGCTCGGCAAGCATGAGCTCGACGAGATGCTTGCCGAGCGCGACAGGTTGAACGCCGATATCCAGGAGATCCTCGACAAGCAGACTGACGTCTGGGGCATCAAGGTCACCGGCATAGAGATCAAGGACGTCGATATCAACGAAACCATGGTTCGCGCGATCGCCAAACAGGCTGAGGCGGAGCGCTTGCGGCGAGCCAAGGTGATCAATGCGATGGGCGAGCAGCAGGCCGCCGAAAAGCTCGTCGAAGCAGGCCGGATCCTGGCGCAGGAGCCTCAGGCAATGCAGCTGCGTTACTTCGCGGCTCTGCACGACATCGCCGGTGAACGCTCGTCGACCGTGGTGTTTCCGCTCCCCACCGGCCTGCTCGACCATTTGATGCCGCGACCTACCAACCCGTAACAGAAAGCGGCGAGGTGCTGATTGCGAGCGGGCGCCACGGCTCCGACCGAGCTGCAGCGGCGATGTGGTAGCGGTCGAGCCTCCTCAAACGAAAAGGCGCCTCCTTCCGGAAGCGCCTTTTGCTTGTCGCGGATAGTTCGGACCGCTTAGCCCGAATAGTACATGTCGAACTCAACCGGGTGCGGGGTCATCTCGAAGCGCTCGACCTCGGTCATCTTCAGCTCGATATAGGCGTCGATGAAGTCGTCGTCGAACACGCCGCCGGCCTTGAGGAAGGCGCGGTCCTTGTCGAGGTTTTCGAGCGCCTCGCGAAGCGAGCCGCACACGGTCGGGATCTGCTTCAGCTCTTCCTTCGGCAAATCGTAGAGGTCCTTGTCCATGGCCGGACCCGGATCCATCTTGTTCTTGATGCCGTCGAGGCCGGCCATCAGCATCGCGGCGAAGCCGAGATAGGGATTGGCGAGCGGATCGGGGAAGCGCACCTCGACGCGCTTGGCCTTCGGCGAAGCGGTGTAGGGGATGCGGCACGACGCCGAGCGGTTGCGCGCGGAATAGGCGAGCAGCACGGGGGCCTCATAGCCCGGGACCAGACGCTTGTAGGAGTTGGTCGACGGGTTGGTGAAGGCGTTGATCGCCTTGGCGTGCTTGATGATGCCGCCGATATAGTGGAGGCAGGTCTCCGACAGGTCGGCGTACTTGTTGCCGGCAAACACCGGCTTGCCGTCCTTCCAGATCGACTGGTGCACGTGCATGCCCGAGCCGTTGTCGCCGTAGACCGGCTTCGGCATGAAGGTGGCGGTCTTGCCGTAGATGTGCGCGACCTGGTGGATGCAGTACTTGTAGATCTGGATGTGGTCGGCCATCAGCGTCAGCGTGTCGAACTTCATGCCGAGCTCGTGCTGGGCGGAAGCGACCTCGTGGTGATGCTTCTCGACCTTGACGCCCATCTTGGCCATGGCGCCCAGCATTTCCGAGCGCATGTCCTGCACGGAGTCCTGCGGCGGCACCGGGAAATAGCCGCCCTTGGTGCGGACGCGGTGGCCGAGATTGCCGCCTTCATATTCGGTGTCGGAGTTGGTCGGCAGCTCCGAGGAGTCGAGGCGGAAACCGGTGTTGTAGGGGGTGGAGGAGAAGCGCACGTCGTCGAACACGAAGAACTCGGCTTCGGGGCCGACGAACACGGCGTCGCCCACGCCCATCGACTTCACCATCGCCTCGGCCTTCTTGGCGATTCCGCGGGGGTCGCGGTTATAGGGCTCGCCGGTGGTCGGCTCGAGCACGTCGCAGGTGATGACCATGGTGGTCTCGGCGAAGAACGGGTCGATCGTCGCGGTCACCGGATCGGGCATCAGGCACATGTCGGACTCGTTGATCGCCTTCCAGCCGGCAATCGAGGAGCCGTCGAACATCGTCCCTTCGGCGAAGATGTCTTCATCGATCATGCTGACGTCGAACGTGACGTGCTGCCACTTGCCGCGCGGATCGGTGAAGCGCAGGTCGACGTACTTCACGTCGTTGTCCTTGATCGATTTCAGGACGTCTTTGGCGGTCTTCATGCATACCCCTTATGGCTCTGCGGGTCGGTTTCCAGGTGAGCAAGATTGTTCTCGCTTTTGGCGAGTTCGCGCGCGACCGCACAAACGAAATCAGGCCGCCGAAGCAGCCTTATTTCTTGTCAGAGTGTCGCAAAATGCGGGATAGCACCCGGTTCAGATAGCGTCCAGCCCGGATTCACCGGTTCGGATGCGGATCGCCTCTTCGATGTTGGAGACGAAAATCTTGCCGTCGCCGATGCGGCCGGTCTGCGCGGCCCGGCGGATCGCGTCGATGGCGCGCTCGACCAGATCGTCGCCGATCACGATCTCGATTTTGACCTTCGGCAGGAAGTCGACGATGTATTCTGCGCCGCGGTAAAGTTCGGCGTGACCCTTCTGCCGGCCAAAGCCCTTGGCCTCGGTGACGGTGATGCCCTGCAGACCGACTTCTTGAAGCGCTTCCTTCACCTCGTCGAGCTTGAATGGCTTGATGATGGCTTCGATTTTCTTCACTGCGCGACTCCCGGCCTTTCGATCCAATAGCAACGTCTTCGTCAGGACGCGCATTTCTCAACGCACGATCTTGTCTTCTCTGTGCCGGGATCCCTGACCCGTCCGGCAACAACGGCCGGCCACGCCCTTCAAGATGTCAGTGAGCACGACGAACCGAAGCGGCTTCCTCGAAAGCAGGGTCTATGCCAAGTTGCAAATGCCCTGATTATCGGAGCGTTATCAGCCTTTTAACGAGCATCTCTGAGTGATGGTGCCGACCTGCACAAAATACCGAAGACCGCAAAATAGGCAAACGGTTCAATATATGTGCATTTCGACGTTCCCACCGCCGGATCGGCGCAAAAGATGCCTGTTCAAGAGGCGTTTGTACTAGGAAGTGGCATGGAAGTTCTGACCAACGCCGAAATGCAGCGCGCCGACCAGCTCGCCATCGCGGCCGGCACGCCCGGTTTCAAGCTGATGCTCAGCGCCGGCCAGGCGGTCGCCGAGGCCGCCCAGGGCTTGGTGGAGGAGGGGCCGATCCTGATCGTGGCCGGCCCCGGCAACAATGGCGGGGACGGTTTCGTGGCCGCGGCCGAGCTCGCCGCGCAGGGGCGCGAGGTCTCGGTGATCCTGATGTGCGAGCGGGACCAGCTCCAGGGCGATGCCGCCTCGGCCGCGCGCGGCTGGAAGCACCCGGTGCTGCCGTTCAACCCGCAGGCGATCGGCAGGCCTGCGCTGATCATCGATGCGCTGTTCGGCGCCGGCCTCAGCCGCACCGTGGATGGCGAAGCGCGCGCCATGATCGAGGCGATCAACGCCAACGGTGCCCCGCTGCTGGCGGTCGACCTGCCGAGCGGCATCAACGGCACCAGCTCGGCCGTGATGGGCGTGGCGGTGAACGCCACCGAGACCGTCACCTTCTTCCGCAAGAAGCCGGCGCATCTGCTGTTGCCCGGGCGCATGCATTGCGGCCGCGTGCGCGTTGCCGACATCGGCATCGATGCGCAGGTGCTGGAGGAGATCGCGCCGCAGACCTTCGAGAACGATCTGGATGTCTGGGGCGCGGCGTTTCCGGTGCCGCGCATCGATGGCCACAAATATGCGCGCGGTCACGCGCTGGCGGTCTCGGGCGACGCAGCCGCGACCGGCGCGGCACGGCTCGCCGCGCGCGGCGCGCTGCGCGCCGGTGCGGGCCTCGTGACGCTGGCGAGCCCGCGCGATGCGCTCGCGATCAATGCTGCCGCGCTCACCGCGGTGATGGTGCGCCCCGTCGACAGCGCGATCGAGTTCGGCGAGCTGCTCGGCGACAAGCGCTACAACACCTGTATCATCGGCCCCGGTGCGGGCATCGGTGAGCGCACCTGCGATCTCGTCCACACCGCGCTTACCGCGCAGCGGCATCTGGTGCTCGATGCGGATGCGCTGACGAGCTTTGCCGCAACCCCCGAGCGCCTGTTTGAATCAATCAAGTCCTCGCAGGACAATGCGGTGGTGCTGACCCCGCACGAAGGCGAGTTTCCGCGCCTGTTCTCCGACCTCAGCAACAAGCATCCCGGCCGCTCCAAGCTCGAGCGCGTCCGCGCCGCCGCCGAGCGCTGCGGCGCCGTCGTGCTGCTGAAGGGCCCGGACACCACAATCGCCGCCCCCGACGGCCGCGCCACCATCGCCGCCAATGCGCCGCCCTGGCTCGCCACGGCCGGCGCCGGCGACGTGCTGTCCGGGATCATCGCCGGGCTCCTGGCGCAAGGCGTGCCGGCGTTCGAGGCCGCCAGCATCGGCGTCTGGATGCATGGCGAGGCGGGAAGCGAAGCTGGGCCGGGCCTGATCGCGGAGGATCTGACCGAGACGCTGCCGGCCGTGCACCGGCGGATCTATGACGCGCTGGGCATCGAATACTGAACGTTCACTCCACCCCGTACCAGCGCACCAGCCGCGGCGCGGCCCAGTCGGTCACGACGGATTCGATCAGCCAGCGTCCGGGCGAGGTCGCGGCGAACGCGATGCGCTGGGTCTGGCCAGGCTCGATCGCGAGCGTGTCGAGCCAATAGGGCTTCCAGCCGTCGTCGAGCTTGTCGAGCAGCCGGAAATGGTGGCCGTGCAGGTGAAACACGGTGGTGACCGGGGCGGGGTTCTGCAGCGCCAGCACCACGGTGCGGCCGGTCTTGGCGCGGAAGGCAGGGGCGGAGGCGGTGGAGAAGGTCGCGGGCCGTGCCCAGCCGGCATCGGCCGTACCGAGCGCGACATCGAACCGCAGGGCGGCTCGTAGATCGAGCTTCTCGGGCAGATCATTCGGCGGGAGCGGCTGCGGCGGCGGCAGCGGGGCGCGCTCCAGCTTCCCGGAGACAGTCAGGTGTCCGACCTGGCGCACCGCCTTGCCGTCATGCAGCATAAACGGGGCCGAACTGGCCGCATCCACGAAGGCGTCGGCCCGCGCACCCGGGGCCAGCACCAACGCGCCGTTGCGCGCGGGGAACGGCTCGGCCGGCTGGCCGTCGAGGGCCATCACACGGACTTCGTGGTTTTCCAATTTGATTGCGAGAACAGAGCGTTGCGAGCCGTTAATGAAGCGTAGCCGCAGCCGCTCGCCCGCCGAAGCTGAGAGTTCGAATGAAGTCCTGCCGTTGATTGTGTAAAGCGGTGTCGTGTCCTTCGGGTCCTGGCCGGGCGGGACCGCGGTGCCATCCGGCCGCAGGCGCCATTCCTGGATCAGCAGGAGCTCGTCATGATCGACGGCGACCGGGCCGGTTTCGGCCACGATGATCGGAAGCGCGCGTGCGGGCTGCTGCAGGCGGTGCTCGAAGAGGCGGAAGTCGGCCAGCAGGGTGCCTGCATTGGGCACTGAAATAATTGATGTTTCTGTCGCATCCGGCGCTGCCGGGGCGCGGCCGCGAAGCGGGTCGGCGGCCATCGGCGCGTGGAGGCTGTACCAGACTGGCGCAATCGGCACAGGGAGGTTGTTGCTGAAGACCACCTGGCAGCGGTCGAAACGCTTGAGACGCACGTCTCTGAGGTGGCTTACGGCGGCCAGCTCCCAGATTGGTGTAGCCGGCTGACCCGGTCTCAAAGCCAGCGTTGCCGGTCTCGCCTGCAGCGCGAGCTGGGCCGTGACGGATGGGCCTGCACCGCCCACGATCAGCCCGGCTGCCGAGGCCCCTAAGCCGGCCAAAACCTCGCGCCGATGGGGAGCATGGATCCGCGTTGTCATGGCACGATCCGGACCACGCCGTGCTGGATAAGTCCAGCCGCAGTGCCTACTTGAAGCTTGCCTCCATCAGGCCATTTTTTTGCTGCGAACAGTCAGGCACATGCTATAAGCCCGGCCGCCCGCGGCATCGCGGCCGGTCTTGATGCGAATTCACGCGGGCGTGGCGGAACTGGTAGACGCGCTGGATTTAGGTTCCAGTGACGAAAGTTGTGGGGGTTCGAGTCCCTCCGCCCGCACCAAGCGCTTATCGCGTTTGCACGGATTACGAGGCCTGCTTCCGCGCGGATGATCATCCGCCTGGAGCGGGTCCGATGAACCACCGGCGTGAAGGCGTTTGCCTCGCGCCGGATCGATTAACGACAGCGTCCCGACACGCGAGGTGCCGGGGCCGAACGAAAAGAAGATTGGACGCCATGCAGGTCACAGAAACCCTCTCGGAAGGTTTGAAGCACGAGTTCAAGATCAGCGTTCCCGCGTCTGATCTCGACGCCAAGGCCGGCGCCAAGCTCGTCGACCTCAAGGACAAGGTCCGTATCAACGGCTTCCGTCCGGGCAAGGTGCCGGTCTCACACCTCAAGAAGGTCTATGGCCGCTCGGTGATGGCCGAGACCATCGACCAGACCATCCGCGACACCAACACGCAGCTGTTCTCCGAGCGCGGCTTTCGCCTTGCGACCGAGCCGAAAATCACCATGCCGAGCGAACAGGCCGAGGTCGAGGAGCTGCTGAGCGGCAAGACGGATTTGACCTACACGGTCGCCATCGAAGTAGTGCCGGCGATCGCGCTCGCCGACTTCAAGAGCTTCCAGGTCGAGAAGCCAGTTGCTGATGTCACCGACGCCGATGTCGACGAGGCGATCAAGCGCATCGCCGATTCCAACCGCACCTATGCCGCCAAGGGCGAGGGCACCAAGGCTGAGTCGGGCGACCGCGTTACCATCAACTTCACGGGCCGCATCAACGGCGAAATCTTCGACGGCGGCACCGGCGAGGGCATCCAGGTCCTGATCGGCTCCAACACCTTCATTCCGGGCTTCGAGGAGCAGCTCATCGGCATCGGCGCGGGTGAGACGCGCACGCTGAAGGTGTCGTTCCCGAAGAACTACATGAACGACAAGCTCGCCGGGCAGCCGGCCGAGTTCGAGACCACCGCGACCCTGATCGAGGCGCCGCAGGACCTTGCGATCGACGACGAGTTCGCCAAGTCGCTCGGCCTGGAATCGCTGGACAAGCTCAAAGAGGCCGCGCGCGAGCGCCTGGTTGCCGAGTTCGCCACCGCCACGCGCCAGCGCGTCAAGCGCGCGCTGCTCGACCGCCTCGACGAGGCGCATCGCTTCGAGGCGCCGCCCTCGCTGGTGGACGAGGAGTTCAATCTGATGTGGAACTCGGTCAAGGCCGAGATGGACTCCGCCGGCAAGACCTTTGCCGACGAGGACACCACCGAGGACAAGGCGAAGGAGGAGTACCGCAAGATCGCCGATCGCCGCGTGCGGCTCGGCCTCGTGCTCTCCGAGATCGGCGAGAAGAACAAGATCACGGTGACCGACGACGAGGTCGGCCGCGCCGTGATCGAGCGCGCGCGCTCGATGCCCGGCCGCGAAAAGGAGGTCTGGGACTTCTACCGCAACAACGCCCAGGCGTTGGCCCAGCTTCGTGCACCGATCTACGAGGACAAGGTGGTCGACTTCATCCTCGAGCTCGCTAACGTGACCGAGAAGAAGGTTTCGCGCGAGGACCTCTACAAGGACGACGACGCGGAAAAGACCGCGGCCTGAAGGGTTTGAGATAGTCCGCTATTAAGGATGATGAGCGAAGAGGCCCAGCTAGCCAGGTGGCCGGCTGGGCCTCATTGTGCGAATCAGCTTCAACTGCCGCCACGGATTAAGCCTTAATGCGCTGCGCACTTGTCAGAAGCGAAATGGGCTATATCTGTCGCTACGCCTTTCTGCTTCTTACCCAAGTTCCTGCATCACAGGACGTCCATTCGCCTTCCGGCAAATCCAGCCAAGCTGGCAAGCCTGCCCGGCGATGTCCGTCTCCGAAACCTAGGTGACTCATGCGCGATCCGGTTGAAACCTACATGAACCTCGTGCCCATGGTGGTCGAGCAGACCAACCGTGGCGAGCGCGCCTACGACATTTTCTCGCGCCTCTTGAAGGAGCGCATCATCTTCGTGACCGGCCCGGTCGAGGACGGCATGTCGACGCTGATCGTCGCGCAGCTCCTGTTCCTCGAGGCGGAAAATCCGAAGAAGGAAATCTCGATGTACATCAACTCGCCGGGCGGCGTGGTGACGTCGGGCCTTGCGATCTACGACACCATGCAGTTCATCCGCCCGCCGGTCTCGACCCTGTGCACCGGTCAGGCGGCTTCGATGGGCTCGCTGCTGCTTTGCGCCGGCGAGAAGGACATGCGCTTCTCGCTGCCGAACGCGCGCATCATGGTGCACCAGCCCTCGGGCGGCTTCCAGGGCCAGGCCACCGACATCATGCTGCACGCCCAGGAGATCCTGAACCTGAAGAAGCGGCTCAACGAGATCTACGTCAAGCACACCGGCCAGACCTACAAGTCGATCGAGGATGCGTTGGAACGCGACAAGTTCCTCACTGCGAACGACGCCAAGGAGTTCGGCCTGGTCGACAAGGTGATCGACAAGCGCGCCGAGGAGCCGGCGCCGGCGAAGGCCCCGTAGCACTACTGAGGGTCACGACGAGCCCTCGGTTTGCCGTGGACCCGTCAGGGCGGCGTTCACGTTAGGTGCGCGTGCGCACGGCGCAAAACGCGGTTTTGCGCCCTGCGACAAGCAGAAAGTTCCGCTTTCGTGCTTGTTTTTCGTGGCAATCCAGCAACGCCGGGGTGTTTTCGATCACTTCGCCCGTGCCAAGACCGGAAATCACGGTATTGTCACGGGTAACCGGCGACCCCCGATTAGCGAATTCTTGATAGTCGGGTGACAGCATGGTTGGCTACGATTGATCGGCTATGATCGCGGGAGAATCGAACCACCGTGATTCGCACGGAATGTAGTAAAGCGTAGGGTCTTTTTTGGTACGGAATTTGCTCTACTTAAGCTTCATGCCGACCATCGTGTCGGAATGGAGCGATCGAGCGGAACGGGATCGAACCGCGGACGGAGACATGAATGAGTAAGGTCGGCACGAGCGACTCCAAGAACACGCTATATTGCTCGTTCTGCGGCAAGAGCCAGCACGAAGTCCGCAAACTGATCGCGGGTCCCACGGTCTTCATCTGCGACGAGTGCGTCGAGCTCTGCATGGACATCATCCGCGAGGAGAACAAATCCTCGCTGGTCAAGTCGCGCGACGGTATTCCGACGCCGAAGGAAATCTGCAAGGTGCTGGACGATTACGTCATCGGCCAGAGCCATGCGAAGAAGGTCCTGTCGGTCGCGGTGCACAACCACTACAAGCGCCTCAACCATCAGACCAAGCACAACGACGTCGAGCTCGCGAAGTCGAACATCCTGCTGATCGGTCCGACCGGCTCGGGCAAGACGCTGCTCGCGCAGACGCTCGCCCGCATCCTGGACGTGCCGTTCACGATGGCCGATGCGACGACGCTGACCGAAGCCGGCTATGTCGGCGAGGACGTCGAGAACATCATCCTGAAGCTGCTCCAGGCCGCCGACTACAACGTCGAGCGCGCCCAGCGCGGCATCGTCTACATTGACGAAATCGACAAGATCAGCCGCAAGTCCGACAACCCCTCGATCACGCGCGACGTGTCGGGTGAGGGCGTGCAGCAGGCGCTGCTCAAGATCATGGAAGGCACGGTGGCTTCGGTCCCGCCGCAGGGCGGCCGCAAGCATCCGCAGCAGGAGTTCCTGCAGGTGGATACCACCAACATCCTGTTCATCTGCGGCGGCGCCTTCGCCGGCCTCGAGAAGATCATCTCGGCGCGCGGTCGGTCGACCTCGATCGGCTTCGGCGCCCAGGTGCTCGCGCCGGAGGATCGCCGGACCGGCGAGATATTCCGTCACGTCGAGCCTGAGGACCTCCTGAAGTACGGCCTCATCCCCGAGTTCGTCGGCCGTCTGCCCGTCGTGGCGACGCTCGAGGATCTCGACGAGACCTCGCTGAAGAAGATCCTGACGGAGCCGAAGAACGCGCTGGTGAAACAGTACCAGCGGCTGTTCGAAATGGAGAACATCGAGCTGACTTTCGCCGACGAGGCGCTTGGCGCGGTTGCCCGCAAGGCGATCGAGCGCAAGACCGGCGCGCGAGGCCTGCGTTCGATCCTCGAGGCGATCCTGCTCGAGACCATGTTCGACCTGCCGGGCCTGGAGGGTGTGGAAGAAGTCGTGATTTCCCGCGAAGTCGTGGAAGGCACGGCGCGTCCGCTCTACATCTACGCCGATCGGTCCGATCGCGCGGTCGAAAACGCCAGCGCCTGATCTGACGGCGCTGGAACGCTCCAATCGTCTCGTCGAGTTGGCTGCGGAGCCGTGGTTCCGCAGCCGGTGTTGCGTCGCTTACCGCGTTGCGTAAGCGCCTGATGGCGCGCGTTTTTCAATGACTTGACACCCCCCGGGTCGATAGCCACCTAATGTCGGCGGCGAGCGAAAATTCTCTTCAAGATTCGCCTCAGTTCCGTTCCGGCGAGCCGGTCCAACTTGTAGAGGACCGACCGGTTCTGCGGATCACCTCGGCACCTTGTGGCGGTTGCGCATGATCGCGGGCTGCGTGCAAGGGGGCAAAGCAAAAGGAAAAGGCCATGACCAATCCAAAACCCCGGCCAACAATCGTTCATGGCGAAGCACACGCCTATCCCGTGCTGCCGCTGCGCGACATCGTCGTCTTCCCGCACATGATCGTTCCGCTCTTCGTCGGTCGCGAGAAGTCGATCCGCGCACTCGAAGAGGTGATGAAGAACGACGCGCTGATCATGCTCGCGACGCAGAAGAACGCGTCCGACGATGATCCGGCGCCCGATGCGATTTACGAGACGGGTACGCTTGCCAGCGTGCTGCAGCTCCTGAAGCTTCCCGATGGCACCGTGAAGGTGCTGGTCGAAGGGCTCGAGCGTGCGCGCGTGGCGAAGTACACCGACCGCGCCGACTATTATGAGGCGACCGCCGTCGCGCTCGCCGACACCGATGCGAAATCGGTCGAGGCGGAAGCGCTGGCGCGCTCGGTCGTGTCCGACTTCGAGAGCTATGTGAAGCTCAACAAGAAGATCTCCGCCGAGGTCGTCGGCGTCGTGCAGGCGATCACCGATTTCGCCAAGCTCGCCGACACCGTTGCCTCGCATCTCGCGGTCAAGATCGCCGATCGCCAGGGCATCCTGGAGACGCTGTCCGTCACCACGCGCCTGGAGAAGGTGCTGGGTCTGATGGAGAGCGAGATCTCGGTGCTGCAGGTCGAGAAGCGCATCCGTTCGCGCGTCAAGCGCCAGATGGAGAAGACCCAGCGCGAGTATTATCTCAACGAGCAGATGAAGGCGATCCAGAAGGAACTCGGCGACGACGACGGTCGCGACGAACTCGCCGATCTCGAAGAGAAGATCTCCAAGACCAAGCTCTCCAAGGAAGCGCGCGAGAAGGCGCAGCATGAATTGAAGAAGCTGCGCCAGATGTCGCCGATGTCCGCGGAAGCGACCGTCGTGCGCAACTATCTGGATTGGCTGCTGTCGATCCCGTGGAACAAGAAGTCCAAGGTGAAGAAGGACCTGGAGCAGGCGCAAGCCATCCTGGACTCCGATCACTATGGGCTGGAGAAGGTCAAGGAGCGTATCGTCGAGTACCTCGCGGTGCAGTCGCGCGCCAACAAGCTGACGGGGCCGATCCTGTGCCTGGTCGGGCCTCCCGGCGTCGGCAAGACCTCGCTCGGCAAGTCGATCGCGAAGGCGACGGGGCGCGAGTTCGTGCGCGTCTCGCTCGGCGGCGTGCGCGACGAGGCCGAGATCCGCGGTCACCGCCGCACCTATATCGGCTCGATGCCCGGCAAGATCATCCAGTCGATGCGCAAGGCGAAGTCGTCCAATCCGCTGTTCCTCTTGGACGAGATCGACAAGATGGGCGCCGATTTCCGCGGGGATCCGTCCTCGGCGCTGCTCGAGGTTCTCGACCCCGAGCAGAACGGGACCTTCAACGACCACTATCTCGAGGTCGACTACGATCTGTCCAACGTGATGTTCATCACCACCGCGAATACGCTCAATATTCCGGGGCCCCTGATGGACCGCATGGAGATCATCCGGATCGCGGGCTACACCGAGAACGAGAAGGTCGAGATCTCGCGCAAGCACCTGATCCCGAACGCGGTGTCCAAGCATGGCCTCGACTCCAAGGAGTTCTCGATCGACGACGAGGCGCTGCTGCTTCTGATCCGCCGCTACACCCGCGAAGCGGGCGTGCGTAACCTGGAGCGTGAGCTCTCTACACTGGCCCGCAAGGCGGTGAAGGAGCTGATGATCTCCAAGAAGAAGTCGGTCAAGGTCACCGAGAAGACTCTGGAAGAGTTGCTCGGCGTGCCGAAGTACCGCTTCGGCGAGATCGAGAGCGAGCCGCAGGTCGGTATCGTCACCGGCCTTGCCTGGACCGATGTCGGCGGCGAGCTGCTGACGATCGAAGGCGTCATGATGCCCGGCAAGGGCAAGATGACGGTCACGGGCAATCTGCGCGACGTCATGAAGGAGTCGATCTCCGCGGCGGCGTCCTACGTCCGCTCGCGCGCGATCAACTACGGCGTCGAGCCGCCGCTGTTCGACAAGCGCGACATCCACGTGCACGTGCCGGAGGGTGCGACGCCGAAGGATGGCCCGTCCGCAGGTGTTGCGATGGCCACCGCGATCATCTCGGTCATGACCGGCATCCCGGTCCGCCATGATGTCGCGATGACCGGCGAGATCACGCTGCGCGGCCGCGTGCTGCCGATCGGCGGCCTCAAGGAGAAGCTGCTGGCTGCGGCCCGCGGCGGCATCAAGACGGTGCTGATCCCCGAGGACAACGCCAAGGATCTCACGGAGATTTCCGATGCGATCAAGGGCGGCATGGAGATCATCCCGGTCTCGCGTCTCGACGACGTCGTCGCCAAGGCGCTGGTGAAGAAGCCTACGCCGATCGTCTGGGAAGAGGACACCAAGGTGACGGTGAAGCCGGACGGCGATGAAGCCGCCGGCGGCCTGACCGCTCACTGAGATCGCAGGTCGAAAATGATGAGAAAACGGCGCCTTCGGGCGCCGTTTTTGTTTGGGGAAGGGGAGGAGGCAATGCACGTCGATGGGCAATGCCATTGCGGGAAGGTCGCGTTCGAGGCCGAGGTCGATCCGGAGGCAGTCTCGGTCTGTCACTGCACCGATTGCCAGACGCTGACCGGCTCGCCGTTCCGCGTGACGGCCATCTGCACCAAGGCCGATGTCCGCCTGACCCGTGGCTCGCCCAAAATCTACGGGAAGCGCGGCGACAACGGCCGGATGCGCTTTCAGCATTTCTGTGCCGATTGCGGTTCCCCGCTGTTCACCAGCGGCGAGGGCGATCAGGCCGACGATTGGGGCATCCGTTGGGGCTCGATCCGCCAGCGCGATGCGCTGAGGCCCACGCGACAGATCTGGTGCCAATCGGCGGCGGTGTGGATCGACGCCGTGCCGCTGCTGCCCGGGCGGCCCAGGGATTGAAGTTGGCTGGCCGAGCCCGCCTTCGCCCGTTGGGCTTCGGCGCGGCAGCCTTCAATCGCTTCGCTCTTATGACCTTGCTGTGCTGGCTTGCCGAGCCGTCGCTCGCGAAGCGAGCGAAGGCTGGTGGGCGGTCACGGATTCGAACCGCGGACCCTCTCGGTGTAAACGAGATGCTCTAACCAGCTGAGCTAACCGCCCAATGGCGCCTCTTTAGCGCCCCGGCGGGTGCCGAAGCAAGGGCCGAGCGCGCCCGACCCGGCTGCAATTGCCGGCCCGGCGAGAGCTTTCATGCCGGATACGGCCAGCCCTGCAGCAGGTCCGCTGCAGGGTGATCTTTCTTGCAGCGCGGATCTCGACGTCCGGCCGAGGAGCCGGCGATCATGCTCCGGGTGTCAGGCCGTCTTGGTGAACATCGTCAGGACACCATCGACGATGTTGATCGCGACGACTTGTGCCGAGCTCAAACCCTTGGCCTTGAGCACGGAGGCGGCCTGCGGTGTGGCGTCGATGGACTGCCGAAGCGACTGGATGTCCTTCTCGCTCGTATGCGCCACGAGTTCATCGACCTTCGCGCGCACGGCCGGCTGCAGTTCCTTGACGTCCACAACCTGTATGCTCCGGATCACAGTGCTGGACTGCGTGGACGATTGCTCCGTGTCGGATTGCGACGATGCGCCCTGTGCCTGCACCAGGGCAGGTGTTCCCAGCGAGAGAGCTGCAACGATGACGGATGCCGTGAATCTGCGCATGGTCATGCCTTTTCCAGTTTGAGGAAGCGCGAACCTAGCGCGGAAATCTGGTTGGCATCTGATTCCGATGTGGCCGTTCGGTGAAACAATGCGGCCGCAATGCGCGGATGAGACGCTTGCGTCGGATCCGGAGCCCAAAGCGCAACTCTGTTCCAGACTTTCATATGACCGAATGCAGAAAGCAAAAGCCCCGGACGAACCGGAGCTTTGCCTTAGCGACGACCAGCAGTGGGGTGATCAGTACTTCGCCACAACGGGGCCTCCGCCCCAGTTGAAGCGATAGACCAGCTGGCTGCGAACGGCGTGAACCCATTTCTCGGAATCGATCGACGCTCCAACGGACAGACCGGTTGCCGTGTCGCGGACGGCGTTCGTTGCGGTGTCGAATTCAGAGAACCGATATTCGGTCTTCCAGAACAAGCCCGGCACGATCTTCAGCGCGTGTTCTTCGCCGGCGCCGATGAACCAGCCCCTGTAGGTACGCTTGTCCATGAACACGCCGCTTGGTCTTCCGAACGGCGCAGCGTTGAGGGTGAAATCGGTACGGTCAAAGCTGGCTTCGGTATAGCCGACTGAGAAATAGGTTAGGAGGCTCGGCGTCGCCAGCCAGCCGAGCCGGCCGCCGCCCGCCCAGGCCGAGCTCATCTTCTCTTCGCCCACGATCCCGAAGCGAGGCGGGCTGAGCTGGCCCTTGAGGCTGCCGATATCGTAGTCGCCGAATGCGCCGACGACGAAGGCCGCGCCCGCTGCCGCAAACTGGTAGTCGCAGCCGCCCTGCACAGTCCCGAAGAAGCCGCGGCCTCCGGTCGTTGCTGTATCGCTGAAGCGGGTTCTGGTGGGGCCATCGATGTAGGTCGTGTTGTCCTGATTCCAGAGCCCATAGCCTCCGCCGCCGCCGACGTGGCAGCCGGTCCAATTCGTGAGCGGCGTGGGGGCCGGAGGCGCCTTCAGATAGGCAGGGGACGTCACATCGGCGGCGGGGCCGCTCGAATTGAAGCGGTAGACCAACTCGCTGCGGACAGTGTGGACGTACTTCTTCGAATCCTCGGAAAAGCCGATCGGCAATCCGCTCGCCGTATCCCGGATCGGATTTGTGCCGACATTGAAGTCGGAGAAGCGGTATTCCGTTTTCCAGAAGAGACCCGGCAGGAAGCCCAGCGCATATTCGGCGCCGGAGCCGATGAACCAGCCATCGTAGGTTCGCTTGTCCTGATAGAGGCCGGCCGCAACTCCGAAGGGCGGAAAGTTCAGATTGAAGTTCGTGCGGTCGAAGGTCGCTTCGGTGTAACCCGCCGAGACATAGGTCAGCAGGCTAGGCGTCGCCAGCCAGCCGAGACGGCCCCCGACCGCCCAGGCCGAGCTCATTTTCTCGTCGCCAACCATCGAGAAGCCGGAGGGAGTGAGCCGCCCGGTTAGACTGGCGAAATCGTAATCACCGAAGGCGCCGATCACGAAGCGCTCGCTGGCCGCCGCAAACTGATAGTCGCATCCCGCCTGTACCGTCCCGAAGTACCCGCGGCCACCGGTGGTGATCGTATCGGCATTCTGAAAGCGGGGCGGACCGTCGACAAAAGTCGAGTTTTCCTGATTCCACATGCCGTAGCCGCCGCCGCCCGCGACATAGCAGCCGGTCCAGTTGACGAAAGCTGCGGCGACAGCCGGTGGCTTGGCGTATTTGCGCGGAAGGTCGGCTGCCAATGCTGATCCGGAAAACGTCACCAATGCCACGAGGGCGGGCGCAACCTGCTTCATTCCAAACATTCCCATTCCACCAGACCGCGGCCAAGCGACCCCTCGCCAAGCCACAATCGACTCCTCGGGACAAACATACGAAGTTTGATTCAGAATACTGTTGCAGGAAGGCTACAATCGCGGAAAGTGTGCGGCTCGCCTGTGCATATCCAGCCGCGAGCCGGGCTTTTCGCGACACCGCGTTTCTGGTGTCGGTCTCGTGGGAGCAGAGGGTGCGAGCCTTGCCCCTTCGAAGGGACCGGATGGCGTCCAGAAGAACCTCTTTGCTAGCAGAGGGTTCTGACGGTTCGACGCGTGCAGTCCAGGGCTGCGGACATCAACAGTTTTCCGAAAGTCAGTCTCTGATCGGACGCGGCCCGGACGGGTCGGTACGCGCCGACGCGGCAATCCGTCGCGCGAGCTCCAAAGCGCTCTCACACGTGCCTGACGTTAGGGCGCCCGCTTTTCGACCGAACAGGCTTCTATGATAGAGCAAGAATAGATGATGGAGCCTTGAATGGAACGACCCGCCGGGCACGCAGAGAACGCCGACCAGATCGCCTATTGGAACGGGCCGAGCGGGCAGCGCTGGGCCGATCGCCACGCTGCGCAGGAGAAGCTGCTCGGCCCTATTGCCGACGTGTTGATCGACCGCGCCAAGCCGAAGCCGGGCGAGCGCGTTCTGGATGTCGGCTGTGGCTCCGGCGCGACGACGTTTGCCTTCGCAAAGGCGGTGGCGCCCGATGGCTTCGCGCTCGGCCTCGACGTCTCCGAGCCAATGCTGGCGCAGGCGCGGGCGCTCGCGCCGAAGGGCCTGCCGCTCGACTTCGTGCTGGCGGATGCGACCGTTTATCCGTTCGAGCCGGCGAGCTTCGATCTGCTCGCTTCACGCTTCGGCGTGATGTTCTTCGCGGATCCCATCGCGTCCTTCGCCAATCTGCGTCGCGCGCTGAAGCCGGCCGGCCGGCTCGCCTTCGCCTGCTGGCGCGAGCCGAAAGAAAATCCGTGGGCGATGGCGCCGCTGATGGCGGTCTACAAGCACGTGCCCAAGATGCCGCCGGTTGGGCCGGAGGAGCCGGGCCCATTCGCCTTTGCTTCCGAAGAGCGCGTGACGCGCATCTTGAAAGGCGCAGGATTCGCGGACGTCGCGATGGAGCCGCACAATCTGGCGATGGACATTGCTATCGGCGGCGGGCTCGAGGCCGCCGTCGACGGCTCGCTCCAGATCGGTCCCGCCAGCCGCGCACTCCAGGGCCATCCGCCCGAGACTTATGAAGCTGCGAAGGCTTCGATCCGCGAGGCGCTCGCGCCGTTCCTGAAGGAGCAGAGCGTGGCGCTCCAGGGCGCGATCTGGATCGTGACGGCGAAGGCGGGGTAGGCGCAGCTCTCTCCACCGTCATTGCGAGCGAAGCGAAGCAATCCAGAATCCCTCCGCGGAGGCAATCTAGATTGCTTCGTCGCAACGGCTCCTCGCAATGACGATGCGGAGGCAGAGTCGCCTCACACCACATCATCCGGAGCCAGCGCGCAGCCGTTGTCGGGATGCGTCTCGACCTGGAGCGTGGTGTGGCCGATGCGGAAGGATGTCCTGAGGAGCTCCGTCGTCTGCATCAGGAATGCGTCGTCGCTGCCTGCCGGCATAACGAGGTGGCAGGTCAGCGCCGTCTCGGTGGTCGAGATTGGCCAGACGTGGAGATCGTGAATCGCCGAGACGCCCGGTCGCGCCAGCAGGAACGCCCTGATTGCGGCGAGGTCGGTGCCCTTGGGCGCGGCCGCCATCGACATGTCGATGGAGCCGCGCAAGAGGCTGGTCGTGCTCCAGAGGATGGTGGCGCAGATGATGAGGCTGGTGATGGGATCGAGCCAGAGCCAGCCGGTCCAGATGATCAGCGCGGCCGAGACCACGACGCCGAGCGAGACCGCGGCGTCGGCGGCCATGTGCAGATACGCGCCTTCGATGTTGATGTCGTCCTTGCGTCCGCCAGCGAACAGCAGGGCGGTAAAACCATTGATGAGGATGCCGATGCCGGCGACCACCATCACGGTGACGCCTGCGACCGGCTCCGGCTCGCGCAGGCGCAGGATCGCCTCCCAGCCGATCGCGCCGGTCGCGACCAGCAGGAACACCGCATTGGCCAGCGCCGCCAGGATGGTGGAGGCGCGAAAGCCGTAGGTGAAGCGGCCTTTGGGCGCGCGGCGGGCTGCGATCGAGGCGCCCCAGGCGATGACGAGGCCGAGCACGTCCGACAAATTATGGCCGGCATCGGCGAGCAGCGCGGTGGAGTTGCCGATATAGCCGTAAACCGCCTCGGCCACGACGAGCGCGGTGTTGAGCGTAATGCCGAGCGCGAACGCCTTGCCGAAATTGGCGGGTGCATGGACATGGCCGTGCCCATGACCATGATCGTGTGTATGGCCATGCGCATGCGAGTGGCCCGCATGATCATGGTCGTGATGATCGTGGTGGTCGTGGCTGCCCAATTCTAGCGCTCCGCAGACGCCGCCAAATCAGGGGCCATTGTAGGCGTTTCATCTGCCACGTCACGGCGGAACAGCACGTAGAGCGCCGGCAGCACCAGCAGCGTCAGCACGGTCGAGGAGAGAATGCCGCCGATCACCACGGTTGCGAGCGGCCGCTGCACCTCGGCCCCGGCGCCGGTGGCGAGCGCCATCGGCACGAAGCCGAGCGAGGCGACGAGCGCCGTCATCAACACCGGGCGCAGCCGTGTCAGCGCGCCTTCGCGCACGGCCTCCGCGACCGAGCGTCCCTCGCTGCGCAGACGCTCGATGAAGGCGATGATGACGAGGCCATTGAGCACGGCAACGCCGGATAGCGCGATGAAGCCGACGCCGGCGCTGATGGATAGCGGAATGTCGCGCAGCAGCAGCGCCGCGACGCCGCCGGTCAGCGCCAGCGGCACGCCGGAGAACACCAGCGCCGCATCCGCCGCCGATCCCATGCCCATGAACAGCAGCAGGAACACCAAGAGCAGCGCCACCGGAACCACGATCGTCAGCCGCTTGGTGGCCGAGACCAGCTGCTCGAACTGGCCGCCCCAGCCGATCCAGTAACCCGGCGGCAGCTTGACTTTCTCGGCAACGGCCGCCTCGGCCTCCGCGACGAAAGAGCCGAGGTCGCGCGCACGGACATTGGCCGTGACGACGATGCGCCGCTTGCCGTTCTCGCGGCTGATCTGGTTCGGCCCCGGCGTCGCATCGACGGTGGCGACCGATGACAGCGGCACATAGCGCATCTGGGTGAGGGGCGAGCTGGCCAGCGCCGTTCGAACGGCGCTGCCGGTTACCGCCTCCTCGGCGGGCGGCAGCGGGATCGGGATCGCCCGGATCGCCTCGAGATTGCCGCGCAGGTGCTCCGGCAGGCGTACCACGATCTCGAAGCGGCGATCGCCTTCGAACAGCTTGCCGGCCGACTTGCCGCCGACCGCGATCTCGACAATGCCCTGCACCTCGGCGACGCTGAGGCCGTAGCGGGCAAGCGCCTGGCGATCGAGGCGCACGGTGAGGATCGGCAAGCCCGAGACCTGCTCGATCTTGACGTCGCTGGCGCCGCGGATGCCGCGGATCGCGGCCTCCACCTGCTTGGCGGCGCCTTGCAGGATGTCGAGATCGTCGCCGAAGATCTTGACGCCGACATCGGTGCGGACGCCCGAGATCAGCTCGTTGACGCGGAACTGGATCGGCTGGGAGATTTCGTAGGCGCTGCCGGGAATCTCGTCTGCAGCATGCTCGATGGCCTCGACCACCTCCGATTTCGACTTGCCCGGATCGGGCCATTCGGCGCGCGGCTTCAGCATGACGTAGCCATCGGTCTGCGCCGGCGACATCGGGTCGGTGGCGATCTCCGCGGTGCCGATGCGGGTGAAGAACTCCTTCACCTCCGGAATCTGCATGATGCGCTTTTCCAGCGCCTTCTGCAGGTCCAGCGACTGCGTGAGGCTGGTACCTGGAATCCGGATCGAGGCCAGCGCGACGTCCCCTTCGTCGAGACTCGGAATGAACTCGCCGCCCATGCGCGAGGCGGCGATGCCGCTCGCGGTCACGATGAGCACGGCGGACAGGGCGACGGCGAGCCGGTTATCGATGGCAAAGCGGAGCAGGGGGAGGTAGGCGCGCTTCGCCGCGCGCATGAACAGGTTTTCTTGCTCGGACACCTTGCCGGTGACGAAGATGGCGACGGCCGCCGGCACGAAGGTGATGGAGAACAGCACGGCCGCGCCCAGCGCCATCAGCACCGTCAGCGCCATCGGCGTGAACATCTTGCCCTCGACGCCGGTCAGCGTCAGCACGGGCAAATAGACCACGGCGATGATCAGCGTTCCGAACAGGCTCGGCTTGATCACCTCGCTCGACCCGCGCAGGATCGCGCGCAGCCGTTCGGGCGTCGTCAGCAGCCCGCCTTTCTCGCGCTGAGCCACCGCCAGCATGCGCAGGCAGTTCTCGACGATGATCACGGCGCCGTCGACGATGATGCCGAAGTCGATCGCCCCCAAGCTCATCAGGTTGGCGCTGACCTTGGTCTCGACCATGCCGGTGACGGTCATCGCCATGGACAGCGGAATGACGCAGGCCGTGACCAGCGCGGCGCGGAAGTTGCCGAGGATCAGGAACAGCACGGCGACCACCAGCGCCGCGCCTTCCAGCAGGTTGTTCCGGACGGTGCGGATGGTGGCTTCGACGAGATCGGTGCGGTCGTAGACGGTCCGCGTCACGACGCCCTCGGGCAGCGATTTGGCGATGTCCTCAAGGCGGGCTGCGACGCGGCGGGCCACGGTCCGGCTGTTCTCGCCGATCAGCAGCATGGCGGTGCCGAGCACGGTCTCCTCGCCGTTCCAGGTCGCAGCGCCCGTGCGCAAATCGCGCCCCTCGGTGACAGCAGCGACGTCCCTGATCCTGACCGGATTGCCGCCGCGCGAGCCGATGACGATGTCCTGGATTTCGCTGACAGTGCCGACCTGGCCCGGCGAGCGAACCAAATATTGCTCGCCGTTGCGCTCGATATAGCCGGCCCCGACATTGGCGTTGTTGGCGGCGAGCGCGGTCATCACGTCGCGGAAGCCGAGCCGGTAGGCCATCAGCTTGCCGGGATCCGGCAGCACGTGGAATTGCCGCTCGAAGCCGCCGATCGTGTTGACTTCGATGACGCCCGGCACGTTGCGAAGCTGCGGCCGGATGATCCAGTCCTGCACTGTGCGCAAATCGGTCAGCGAATAATCGTGTCCGCCTTGTGTCTTCGCGCCCGCCTTGGCTTCGACGGTGTACATGAAGATCTCGCCGAGGCCGGTCGAGACCGGGCTCATCGCGACCTCGACGCCCGCCGGCAGCTGGTCCTTCACCTGCTGGATGCGCTCGCCGACGAGCTGCCGGGCGAAGTAGATGTCGGTGCCGTCCTTGAAGACGACCGTGACCTGGCTGAGTCCGTAGCGCGACAGCGAGCGGGTGTAGTCGAGCTTGGGCAGGCCGCCCATCGCGGTCTCGACCGGGAAGGTGATGCGCTGCTCGGTCTCGAGCGGCGAATAGCCGGGGGCGCGTGTGTTGATCTGGATCTGGACGTTGGTGATATCAGGCACGGCGTCGATCGGCAGGCGCTGGAAATTCCAGGCGCCAAAGGCGACGGCGCCGAGCGCGAGGACGAGGACCAGCCAGCGCTGCTGCAGCGAGACGGCGATGAGACGCTCAATCATGCTCGGCCTCGCCTTTGCCCATCTCCGCCTTCACGACGAAACTGTTCTCCGCGACGTAATGCTCGCCGGCCGAAAGGCCGGCCTTGATCTCGACATGGCGCGGATCGGAATCGCCTGTTTCCACGGGCCGCGCCTCGATCTTGTCGCCGTCCTCGCGCACGAACACGATGGTCTTGTTCTCCAGCGTCTGGATCGCGCTGCGGCGCACGGCAACCGCGACATTGCGCGCCGCGAGGATCAGCCGCGCCGTGACGAACAGGCCGGGCCGCAGCCGTCCGTCCGGATTTGGCAGCACCACGCGCGCCAGCGCGGTCTGGGTCTCGCTGCTGCCGATTGGCGCCATGTAGGAGATCGTGCCCTTGATCTCGCCGCGGCCGTCGTCGGGATCGATCAGGACCTCGTCGTTGAGGCGGACTCGGCGGAGATCCTGCCGGTAGATCGACAGGTCGACCCAGATGGTGGAGAGGTCGGCGACCACGAAGGCCGGCTTCTGCTCCGAGGCGTATTCGCCGAGCGAGATCTGCCGCTCGATGATGGTGCCGGCAATCGGCGCCTTCAGCTCGTAGACGGTGAGGCTTTGGTTGCTCTCGATCGCGGCGAGCAGGTCGTCCTTGCCGACCCTGTCGCCGATCCGCTTCTGGATGGATTTGGCGAGGCCCGGAAAGCGCGGCGTCACCTGCACCACGGCTTCCTGGTTGGCGCGCAGGATGCCGTTGAAGGCGAGCGTGTCGGTCAGCGTGGCGCTCGCGGCTTCCGCCAGCGTGACGCCCGCGGCCGCCAGCTTGACGTCGGAGATGCGGATGCGGTCGGCGCCGTGCTCGTCCTGCTCGACATGGTCGCTCGGCTTCTTGTGTTCGGAATGCTCGGCGTGCTCGCCATGCTCGGTGTGTGCGAGCTTGTCAGGAGCGAGCAGGGAATAGCCGTAAGCGCCGAGCGCGGCGGCGACGATGGCTACAAGGATGGTGGAGGACGTCTTCATCGCGCGCTCTCCCGGGCCAGCGTAAAGGGATTGCCGACAAGGCCTTCGATGATGGCCACGCCGGCGTGGAAATTCTGCAGCGCCTCCTGCTCGCGTAGCCGCGCCTGGGTGACGCTGGCCTGGGCGTCGAGCACTTCGAGCAGGGTAAAGCGGCCCTGGCCATAGCCTTGCGAGATCGCCTCGGAGGCCTCGACGGCCTTGGGGATCGCGGTCTCGCGTAGCACCGCGAGCTCGCGCAGCGATCCCTGCAGCGAGTCATAGGCGCGGCCGGCGATCACGATCAGCGCGTTGCGGTTGGCCTCGCGCTCGGCTTTGGTCTTGGCGAGGCTTTCCTGGGCCGAGAGGATGTTGCCCTGGTTCTGGTCGAACACGGGGATCGGCACGGAGACGGTCAGCCGCGCCGCATCGTCGCCCGTTTCGTTGAAGTGGCGCCAGCCGGCCGCGATCCGCACGTCCGGATAGGGCCTGAGCCGCGCCAGTAGCAGCTCGGCATTGCGCTGGGCGTAGACTGCGGTCCAGCGCACCAGCTGCGGATTGGCGTCGATGGCGGCAACCACGGCCTGGAACGCCGGCGGCCGCCCGGTGGTGTCGAGCCGACCGGACACCTCGCCGAATTTGGTGGCGGGATCGCCCATCAGCACCGCAAGCTCGCGCCGGGCGCTCGCCAGCGTCGCCTTGAAGCGCTCGCGGTCCGCCTTCACCAGGGCGGAGGCGACCTCGGCGCGGCCGGTCTCCGCCGGCGAGGAGGCACCGGCCTCGACACGGCGGCGCAGAAGCGGCGTCAGGCGGTCGATCGCGGCGATCTGCTCGTCGAGGATCTGGATGCGCCGCTGCGCGCCGAGCACGCTGAGAAAGGCGATCGCGGTCTCCGACAGCACCTCCAGCCTGATCGCCTGGCGCTGGATCGCGGCGACCTCGACGCCGGCTGCGCCTGCGGCAATCCGCGCCTCGCGCTTGCCGAACAGCTCGAAGGCCTGGCTGATCTGGAGCGTGGTCTCCGCCGAGCGCGTTCCGCGATATCTGCCGGAGCCGAATGAATCGTCCTGTTCGTAGGACAGTTCCGGATTGAGCAGGGCGCCCGCCTGGATACGCTGGCCCGTGGCGATGCCGACGTCGCGCTCGGCTGCCGTCAGGCGCGGGCTCGCCGCCAGCGCGCGCGACAGCGCGCTTCGCATCGTCAAAGTCTGGGCGTGAGCGGGTGCAAGCACCGATGCTGCAATCAGACACGCTGCCGCGCACGCCAGGCGCGCGGCCATTCCCCTGCAAAACATGAAATCGACCTGTGAAGGATGAACCTAATGGGCGCGCCGCGCCCGACCAATCCGTTCAGGCAATAAGTCGGGGAGGGGGAGAGTCGGTATCGGGCACAATTCCGGCGAGGCGGGGGGCCTGTTGCGGGCTCGGTGCCGACACGAGCGCGATCGCCGCGGTGGATGGTGCCGGCTGTGCCACGGTCAGCGAAAAGCAGCCGTGGCAATGATGTCCGCCGATGGTCTTGTGGTCGCCGTGGCCGGTAGCGCCGTCGAGGACCGCGGCGATCTCCGAACCGCCGCGGGGCGTGGTGACGTCGATGTCGTGCGCGCCGTGCAGCGCGCCCGCGAGCAGATAGACCGCCGCGATCAGCACGGACAGCAGCCCCCGCGGAAAACGCGAGCGGCGGGATCCTGAGGGCTGACGGTTTGCGAGCACGAGTTCACTCTCGTTGCGGTCTGTGCCCGGCCTAGCATGGGTGCGGGAACAGTGTCGACCCGCAACATTGTTACGTCCCTGGAACAATTGCCGCAGCAGTGCATGCGCTGCCAGCGCCTCTCACTGGCGGACAATGACGCGCCGATGCGGCGCCATGGTTTCGAACGAGGGGGCCGGAGCGTCGCTGCCATCGTCACCTTCCATGGTGATGACGGCCCGACAGCTCGCTTCCATCGCCCGTTCCAGCCATTTGATGGCTTCGTCGATCCATTGGTCGTGGTGCTCGGGATCGGCGAGGGCCTTCTCCCGGAATGCATTCGCCTGATGCAGGCACGCCGTTCTTCGGTCCACGCGCCACCCCTGATCCGGAGGTTCCGCCCCGAGCGCATCATTGATGATCCCGGCCGCGGCGTCGTTAACATACGACAGGGGAGACCTGCCGGCCGCAACGCGGAAAGGCCCCAGCCGGACGAGCCGGCTGAGGCCTCATGTGCTCACAATCTCTATCCCTAGGACTTGGACAGACAACCCGCATCCTCCAAGTTCGTTCCATACGATCTGTCCAATTTGGAACGTTCCTCATACCTCGCGATTAGCGAGCAGAAGAACTGAGGAGGACGGACAATGGACGGACTGATTTATTTGATCGGCTTGATCGTCGTCATCATGGCGATCCTGTCGTTCTTCGGCCTGCGCTGAGAGCGCGGCGATGACGGTCGAAACTCTCATGCGGGAAGAGGTCATGGAAGGCGGCCTGGCAGCCGAGGCGCCTCGAACCATCCAGTGGAGCTCGGTGTTCGCGGGCGCGCTTGCTGCGAGTGCAATGTCGTTCATCCTGATCGGTTTTGGTGTCGCGGTCGGCCTCGGTGTCAGTTCGGCTTCGCCGAGCTGGCGCGATGCGTCGGCGGCGCTGGCGCTACTCTCTGGGCTCTATCTGATCATCCAGGCGATCGTCAGTTTTGGATTTGGCGGTTACGTCGCCGGCCGGACCACCCGGTCCGAGCCCGCGCTCGCAACGATCGAGGATGACGGCGAGCGGCGGGACGGGCTTCACGGGTTGACCGCCTGGGCGCTGGCAGTCCTGGCCGGCGCCGCGCTGCTGGCGCTTCTCGGCGCTGCCGCGATCGACCGTTCGCCGATGCGCAGTTCGGCGAGCAATACCTCGGCGGCCGAGCCGTTGTTGAGCTATGAGCTCGACAAGCTGTTCCGCGCGCCGCGCCGCGCGCCGAACACCGACCTGAGGGAAGCGCGCGCCGAAGCCGGACGTATCCTGATGACGTCGTCAAGCCACAGCGGCGTCGCCGCCGATGACCGGACGTACCTCGTGCAGCAGGTCGCCGCGGTCACGGGACTGGCGGCTCCCGACGCCGAAAAGCGCGTTGACGCCCTGATCGCAGACGCGAAGACGGCGATCAACCGCGCGCGGCGCAACTCGATCATCGTGGCGTTCTCGGTCGCAGCCGCGACCCTGATCGGCGCCGCAGTGGCCTGGGCCGCGGCGGTTGCCGGCGGACGCCATCGCGATGGAGAGCCGTTGCCGAACTGGATGGCGAGCGCCAACCGCTTCCACCGCAACCCGCGCGCAATGCCGGTGCCGTAGGCCCTCAACCAAATGGAAATGGCCGGGCGCAAGCCCGGCCATGGTCGACGTCTTCAGGAAGCGTCAGGCCTTCTCTTCCCAGATCATCGCCAGATGCACGATGGTCTGCACCGCCTTTTCCATGTCCTGCCGGCTGACCCATTCGAGCCGCGAATGGAACGCGTGCTCGCCGGCAAAGATGTTGGGGCAGGGCAGGCCCATGAAGGACAGGCGCGAGCCGTCGGTGCCGCCGCGGATCGCGGTGCGCATCGGGCGCAGGCCGGCGCGGCGGATCGCCTCGATGGCGTATTCGAGCACGTGCGGGTGACGGTCGATCACCTGCTTCATGTTGCGGTACTGCTCCTTGACCTCGAACGTGTAGGTCGAGCGCGGATAATCCTTCATGACGTCCTTGACGATGCCCTCGAGCAGCGCCTCCTTCTCCTTCAGCCCTTCCTCGGTGAAGTCGCGGACGATGAAGGAGAGCGTCGCCTGTTCGAGCGCGCCGTCGATGCCGATCGGATGCAGAAAACCCTGCTTGCCCGAAGTGGTCTCTGGCGAGCAGCCCTCCTTCGGCAGACGCTCGACGATGGCGGCGGCGATCTTGATCGCGTGCTCCATCTTGCCCTTGGCGTAGCCGGGATGGGCGCTGACGCCGTTGATGGTGATGGTGGCGCCGTCGGCCGAGAAGGTCTCGTCCTCGACGCAGCCCGCGCTCTCGCCGTCCATGGTGTAACCGAAATCGGCGCCAAGCTTGTTCAGGTCGACATTGTCGACGCCGCGGCCGATCTCCTCGTCCGGCGTGAACAGAATCTTGATGGTGCCGTGCTTCACGTCGGGATTGTTGATGAGGAAATGCGCGGCATCCATGATCTCGGCAACGCCGGCCTTGTTGTCGGCGCCCAATAGCGTCGTGCCGTCGGTGGTGATGATCTCGTTGCCGATCTGGTTCTTCAGCGCAGGGTGCTCATTGAAGCGGATCACCTGGCTAGTGTCGCCGGGCAGGACGATGTCGCCGCCGCGATAGTTCTTCACGATTTGCGGCTTGACGTCCTTGCCTGTGACGTCGGGCGAGGTGTCCATGTGCGAGCAGAAGCAGATCACCGGCACCTTCTTGTCGGTGTTGGCCGGGATCGTTCCGTAGACGTAGCCGTATTCGTCGAGATGCGCGTCCACAACGCCCATGGCCTTCAGCTCGGCAGCGAGCACGCGGCCGAGATCCTTCTGCTTCTCGGTCGACGGCGAGCTAGGGGATGCCGGATCGGACTGGGTGTCGATGGTGACGTAGCGCAGGAAGCGCTCGGTCACGGTATGCGAAAAGGAGAGGGAGGACATTTCTGGTCAAACCGCCGAATGTTCGGGAAGCAGGCGGTATATCAGAAAAGCGGGCCGTGATGCGGCCGGAACGGGCTCGGGGGCGGGCTTTAGTGGCCTCAGATCGCTTCCTTCAGTTCCTTCACCGGGCGGAACGCGACCTTCCTAGTGGCCTTGATGTGGATCGCTTCGCCGGTGGAAGGATTACGGCCGGTGCGGGCGGCGCGCTTGCGGACCTGGAGGATGCCGAGGCCGACGATGCGGACCCGGTCGCCCTTCTTGAGGTGCTTCGTGATCAGATCGACCATGTCGGTCAGGACGGCCTCGGCATGCTTTTTGGAGACATCCTGGCGCTCGGCAATGTCGGCGGCGAGGTGCTTGAGCGTGATCGTGGCGGGCGCGGCTGCCTTCTTCGCAGAATCCTTCTTCGCCGGATCCTTCTTAGCCATGTCTGGCCTCCTCGATCTTGCAGGTCGTCCAGAGGGAGATGGCCCCTGACCCGCAAGTTCCCGGAGGCGTAGACGATTCGGGACCGGACTGACTACGCCGCCGGCGTTACCGAGGGCCGCGTTCGTGTGTGCCAGCAGTGGAATCCGCTGGTTTGAGCTGTGGATGCAACATCCTTGACTTCACCAGATCGGGCCTTTAAGTCCCCCCTCGTTCCGCAGACATTGCGTGTCACGCGGGAGTAGCTCAGTTGGTTAGAGCGCCGGCCTGTCACGCCGGAGGTCGCGGGTTCGAGCCCCGTCTCTCGCGCCATTTTTGGCAAATAGATCAAATAGTTGCTGTCTTTCGTGGCCAAAAGCGCCGCTTGGACGGCCGTTTCATCCCGATCGCTTCCTCCCCGCCAGAATACGTTTATTTCGGCTTGGACTCCTCGATATGGGCGAGGATGCGCCGTGCGTCGGTGCTGCCGGCCTGCGCCGCCTTGGCCAGGAGCCGCCTGGCCTCGGCAAGGTCCCGTCGGCCGCCGATTCCGTTGGCGTTGCACCGGGCGAGATTGACCAGGGCTTCGAGTCCGCCCATCGCGGCGCCCCTCTGGTACAGCGCCCGAGCCGATTTCAGGTCTCGCCTGGCTCCCAGTCCCTTCTCGGCAAGCTCCCCCATCCTGTTGATGGCCGTCGCATCGCCGAGCTCGGCGGCCCGCTGATACAACGCATAGGCCTTTGCGGGATTGCTGGCCGCGCCGATTCCACGCTCCTGCTGTAGGCCGAGGCTGACGAGTGCTGGCGCAATCTTCTTCTCGGCGGCCATCTCATAGTAGAAGCGCGAGCGGGCGGGATCTTTCTCGACGCCGTTGCCGTTCTCATACATCAATCCGAGCTCGTAGAGCGCGCGTGCGTTGCCGAGCTCGGATGCCGCCTTGTAGCTCGCCACCGCTCCTCCGTAATCGCGCATGGCGAACAATGAACGCCCGAGCTGGTAGTGCAGGCGGTCCACCCCTGGCCACCGCTTGACCGCCTCCGCGCACGCCGCAACCGCGCCCGCCGCCTTTGTATCGTCGCGCGTCTCGCCTTGGTCGGCGCCGGCTGCCCTCAAATCCGCGAGCCCGGCAACGGCGTTGTCGCAGTGCTGCATGACGGCGGTATCGTCCTGGACGACTTGCTTGACGGGATGGAGATAGACCTTGTCCTTGGAAAGCTGACCATACATGTAGGGCGTCTGCTTCCGGTGCGTTGCCTGCCGAACCTCGTCGCGAACGTTGCGAAAGACGAAGTTGATCTCGAGGTCGGCCTGCCGGAGGTATTTCAGCAGCGCCGCAGCGAAAGGGCTGTTGCGGCCTTCGCCTTCTTCCGCGGTCCGCCCCGGCTCCGCTGGAAAGAACACGAGCGTGTTGCGGATTGGTGCGCTTCCGGCTGAGCTCAGGGAAGAGCTGCGGCTGCGGCCATTCGGTATGGCAGGGAACGGGTTCTCCCGCATGGCATCCAGAATCACCAGACCCAGCCTGCGGGCCCGCCCTGCGGCAGCGGTCACCGCAGCCAGGGGAATGGTCTCTGCGTTAGCCGATTCAGGTGTGGCGAGATGCGCATCGACAGGGATCAGGTAACTGCCGACACCGGCGGCTGCGCTGTATCCGGCAAAATAGAAGATCGCGATGTCCGCAGCGGCGGATTTCTCGGTGAAGGCGACGAGCCCCACGCGCAGATCGTCGAGGGTCGTGTTCTTGCGCAGATCGACATCGAAGCCGAGGCCGGCGAGACCCGCGGCAATGTCCTCGGCATCATTGACGGGAGAGCCGAGCGGTGGCGCGTTCGCGTAGCTCGCGTTTCCAATGACCAAGGCGACACGGCGGTTGGAAGCTTCTGCTTCGGCGTCGAAGAGAAGCCCGATGGCAATGAACAGTGCCAGCCAGCGCACGATCAAGTCGCGTCCCTTAGTCGATGTCGGAATGGGGGTGCCGCCTGATCCAGTCACGATAGGTGAGGAAATCGAGGCCGAGCAGACCATAGTCGACGCGCAGAAACCCGTCCACTCCAGACGACACCGCCGCGGGAGTCTGCCGCGCGACCTCCTGCGCCATCACGCCGACATAGAACCTCGCATCGCCCTTGTATCGATAGCGATAGAGGCGGAGGCCAGTATCGGTCCAGCCGAGTGCCGTAATGTCCTCCTTGAGGCGGATGTCCGATGGAATGGTGACGCGGCTCGCGGCATTCGAAGCGGCAGTCGAGGCCGCTCTGCTGGCCGCGCTTGATGCGGCGCTCGAGGCTGATCGGCTGGCAGCGTTCGACGCTGCGGCTGATGCCGCCTGCGATGCCGCCCGGCTTGCTGCGCTCGACGCGGCATTGCTGACCGCAGTCGAAACGGCATTGCTGACCACGTTGCCGACGACGTTGCTGACGACGCCGCTGACCACATTGCCGACATTCTGGTTCACGCGTGCAACCACTCGCCGATATTCGCGATTGCGAACCTTTTCCTCTTCCGAGCGGGTGTAGGCGGAAACCAGGAGTCCGCGCCTGCGCGCCTCGGTCACCGCGTTGATCATGCATCCCTTGGGATTGCCCTTGGACCGGCAAAGCTGGAATTGAAGTTGGACGTAGTCGGGGTATTTTTTGATGGATCTGGCGCATGCCCCGGAATCGCCGTCGAAGCAGGCGTTCACGTCGCTGTCGTGCGCTGATTGCAGCATCAGTTCGGTGGAATTGACCGGTCGCAAGGCAAGGTCGCTGCCCGGCGGCAGGCGGTTATGGCGCGAGCTCGGATAGCGCTCGGCAAACCGGCCAACCACGCTCTTGTCGCGTGATTCCTTCAGGACGTCCCATGCCTTCTCGACCGCCTCCGAATTGCCGGTGGTCGTCTCGGCCGAGGCGAGCTGATAGCTCGCCGGTGGCGGACCGGGCATGTCGATCTGCCCGGTGGCTTGGCCAGGCTTGGCCGACTTCTCGAGCGAAGCCAACGCGACCCGGGCGCTCTCGACATGCTCGCCAAACGGATAGAGATCCAAATAGGCGCGGTAGGCCGCGAGCGACTTCTGTCGCTCGACGATCTTCCAGGCGTTCGTTTCAGCCGTCTGCAACTGCGCAATGCGCTGGTCGATTTCGGCCGTATGCGCGCTCGCCGGGAATTGCTGGGCGAAACGGCGCAAGGTCGCGATCTCGTTGGTCGAGCGGACGAACTCCCAGGCGAGCTGCTCGGCATCTGCTCCACCATCGCCGCTTGCGATGGCGGCTTCGCCGTTGAGATAGATGTCGCCCTTCGGCAGCGTCCCGTAGATTGCCGGCTCTTGTGTCCCGGTCTCCTTCCAGACTTCGTCGTGCACGATCCGGAAGAGATAGTTGATTTCGAGTTGCGGCGTTTCGACATGGCGCAGGAGCGAGCCGGAGTAGGGGCTATTCCGCCCGGCCCCGTCGTTCGCCGTCGTGCCGGCAGCGGCCGCAAAGGCAACGAGCACGTTGTCGCTCACCTCGACGGGGGCAAGACCGCGCGTGTCGGCCGCGAAAGGCGTCGGGGAACGGGGGGTGCCGGACACTGGCGCGGCCGCCTTCGATGGCCGCGACGAGAGCGCGCGTCCCACGGCGGCGACCTTCGTCGTTTCAAACGGGTCGTTGCGGCAGGCGTCGAGAACCACGAGGCCGATGATCTTCGGCATCACGGAGATATCGATCAGGGTCTCGAGATTGATCGCCTCGGCATAGACATCGATCTCGGACTTGATTTCGGCATCGACCGGAATCAGCCAGTTCTTTCCGTCCATTTCGACGCCATGGCCTGCGAAGAAGATCACCGCCTTGTCGGCCGTCTTCGCAGCATTGCCGAATTCGATGAGGGCCTGCCGGAAATGATTGTAATCGAGGTCGGCGAGGTGCCTGACGGAATATCCCAGACGACCCAGCGACATCGCCATGTCGGCGGCGTCGTTGGCCGGGTTGATGAGTTTTGGGACCTTGCGATAGTTGCTGTTGCCGACAACGAGCGCGATCCTGTCTCCAGCGGTCGCCTGCAGTATTGTCGAAACGAGCATCGACAACGCTACGCAGCCGAGAACGGCGATCCGGCGTAACAAATCCTGCAACATGAAGACGGGACGCGAGCTTGCGAGAACGAAAATCCCCAAATGGGCAGGCATCGGCAGAAACTCAGAAAATGAAAAATCGCAGAAACGGGCTAAGGCGGCTTGTTCGTGGATTTTACATCAAGGGATGCTGGATGACGACATCAAAGGCGTCCGTGTTCAGGATTTCGTGAACCGGGAGTGGCGATGCTTCGACCAAGAGGCTGCACGTCGCGAGCGGTGAAACCAGTCGCGCTGCGCTGGTGTTGATGGCGCAGGCGGCCGAGGCCGGCGACATCTTCGGAGACTGCGGATGACCAGGACAGTCAAGTTCGCCCGTGCGCCGATTCTGGCCTTGCCGCTGCTCGTCGCTTTGTGCAGCGTGGCCCGCTGCAATGATCCGGCCGAGTCGTCACGCGACTCGATCATCCAGAACGTTCGAGAGGACGTGCGGCGGCACATCCGGGCGCGGGAAGCAGGCAAGCCTAAGAAAAGTCCGGAGCTGAACCAGGCGGCAACGCAACGTGGAGCCACGAAGAAGCGAAACCGCTCGACGGTGGAGTAGAGGGATATCGGCGCGACCCTGCGTTGGGTTGCTTCTCGTATCCGGGAGTGTTGCTCGGCGTGCAGCGCGGCCTGGGAAAGTGTTGCAAATGAGCATCAGCTGGGCGCGCTTGATGGAGCCGAACCCCCAATTCAGCCAATCAGGGGAAGACGCCGCGGGTGCTTTGCAAATAAATTCGGCGCCTGAAGCTTGCGGGAATTTACCTCCCGCCAAGGCTCGGGGCTGAACCAGCAGGGGGCTGATCGAATACCATGAGGGCAGGAATTTTCCGCCGCGGCTTTGTCGTGGCCGTACCTTTTTTGCTTAGTCTGTTTGTGACGCGACCGGTCTCCGCACAGGAGGTCAATGTTCCGCAGCAAGTCATCAACAACACCGTTCAGAACATCATCCAGAACGTCCGCGACCAGATTCAGCATCGCAGGGTCGTTGCTCCTCCTGGAATGCTGCGCTTCAGCGGCGAGGAGTCGGATTTCGACCGTCGTGATCCGTTCGCCGCAAGGGGTGTCAGCAATCCGTTCGGTGCCCTGGCCTACGCCAAGGCTCCGGCACTTGCAGCGCCGCCCCCGGCGCTCTGGCTTTACGGCGCGAACCTCGTCGGCAGTGGCGACAGTGCGCAATCGAGCGGGGTCCAGGTCAGCGTTGCGACGGTGACCGGCGCAGTTGATGTGACCAAGATCGGTATCTTCACTGCAACCGACGCGCTGACCTTCATCGGGACTGGCTCGCACTCGTGGGCGCACACCTTCACGAATGGCGGACTGACTACCGACGGTTCAATTCCATCGACTTCCGGCACCCTGTCCTATCTCAACGGCGGTTTCTCGACTGACTTCACCGCGCTCGCGAGCTGGACTCGCACCACATCCAATCTTCCCCTTGCCGCGACCGCGGACGGCACCGGCATCGCCTATACCTGGAACGGCCAATACCGGTTCGACTTCCCCTACACCGTGTGGTTCGAGCCCACGGTCGGCGTAACCTATTCGGAGAGCTATACCGCCAATTTCGGCAGCAAGACGGGCGATTCAACCGAATTTCACGGTGGCATGCGCGCCGGCTTCGAGACGGACTGGCTGGGCTTCAAGATCCAGCCGTCGATCTCGGGTCAGTACTACAGGATCGTCGACGCGAGCGGCGCCGGCGCCGTTGGAGGTGCGGTCCCCGTTGCGGCCGGCGTGATCGGTACCAATGGCCTTCGTGGTTCCGCAAAGGTCAACGTGCTCTGGACGCCGCAGCTGTCGTCCTACCTCGAAGTTCATGGCAGCAGCATCACCGTGCCGGACCCGCTGCTGCCTGGGGTCGGCGGATTCGGAACCTCGATCGCGGGTACTCAGGCCGGCCTTCGCTATACCTGGTAGAGCGATCTCGAAGATGGGTGCCCGCCGTGCGCGGCGGGCATCTTTGCGCTCCTCTCGCGTCTGGCGGAGACAACATCCCCCGCGGCGCCGTCGCATGGGCGAAACCAAACGAAAAGGCCGCCCGAAGGCGGCCGTTTGGTATCAAACCGGACCTTTTCCGGTTGTTCAGCGAATCTCCGACGTCCCCGCGCTGGTCACGACCACCGGCTTGCCGGCCTTGATGACCTGGGTGGACTGGGCGGTCTGGCTGTAATCGGCATGGGTGCGGGCCGCGATCCCGAAGCCGGCCACGGCAATGCCGGCCACCAGCGCCACCACCACGATCTTCAGGTGGGTCGCACGATCAGCAGAATGAATTGAGTGGTTCATCTGAGCCTCCCGACGGGCTTTGCCGCCGTCTATGGGCTCATCTTCTACGGGCCATCTGTTTCCGGATGGTTTCGCGGGTTCCGCAAAATGGTTTCATCTCGCCCGGCCGGCAAGTTTCATTTGGACGGCCGCGATGGGCTGGTCTGGGGCGCCGTTTGGCCGCCCGATCGTCTTTCGGTGATCGCCGCCGAAGCCCCCTGATGTTGCAGCAACATGCGAAAATATTGGAGCATTTCTAAGAGTCTTTCTAAGAAGCTTTCAATTAGGGAAATCGCGCGCCCTCACATAAGCGTCACTGCAAGCGCATGGCGTCTGGGGGACAGGCGGCATGACGCATCGAACATGCAGCTTTGGGGTGGCGCGTTGAACAGTCTTGGAATGCTGCGGTCGGCCGTGTTGGCGACCGCATCCGCTTGGGTCTTGATGCCTCAGGCATCGCTTGCACAATCTTCCGCGCAGAGTGGCGCGCAGAACATTCCGCCGGTGACGGTCACGGCGCCGGAAGCGCGCCGCCGCACCGCGGCGACGCCTCAGCGCCGCGCGACGCGGATATCGGCGCAGACCCCTGCCACGAACAGGCCGCAGCCGCGGCGCGACGTCGGCTTCGTCGAGACGCCGCGCGGGCCGGTGAACGGCTATGTCGCCGGCCGCAGCTCGTCGGGCACCAAGACCAACACGCCGATCATGGAGACGCCGCAGGCGGTGTCCGTCATCGGTGCCGAGCAGATCCGCGACCAGAAGCCGAACAAGCTCGACGAGGTTCTGCGCTACACCGCCGGCGTGCGGGCAGGGACTTTCGGTACGGACACGCGCAACGATTGGTGGCTGATCCGCGGCTTCAAGTCCGAGGACATTGGGCTGTTCCTCGACGGCATGCAGCTGTTCTACACGTCCTATGCGAGCTGGAAGCTGCAGACGCCCAACATGGAGCGCGTCGAGGTGCTGCGCGGTCCGTCCGCGGTGCTCTACGGCGGATCGAGCCCGAGCGGCATCGTCAACGTCATCAGCAAGATGCCGCCGGCCGAACCGATCCGTTACATCGAGACCGGCGTCAACAATTTCGGCAATGCCTATGTCAGCTTCGACATGGGCGGTCCGGTTGCGACCAGTCCTGATAACGGCAAGCTGTTCGCGCGCGTGGTCGGCCAGGTCCAGAACGGCGGCACGCAGGTCGACTTCACGCCTGACAACAACTACTTCATCGCGCCGTCGGTCACGTGGAAGCCCGATGCCGACACGACCTTCACGGTGCTGGCGTCGGCCTCGAAGCAGGATACCCGCGGCATCAACTTCCTGCCTTATCAGGGCACGGTGACCAGCGCGCCGTTCGGTAAGATCCCGACCAGCTTCTTCGTCGGCGATCCCAGTGTCGACAAGTTCACGCGCGAGCAGGAGATGCTCGGCTATCAGTTCGAGCGCCATCTCACCGACGATGTGACGTTCCGTCAGAACGCGCGCTTTGCGCATGTCGACATCACCTATCGCGGCTATGTCGGCAACGGCTGGGACAACATCAACACGGCGACGATGGGTCGCTATAACTGGTATGCGAAAAACACCGCGAACCAGGCCAATCTCGACAACCAGCTGGAGTATCGTTTCAACACCGGCGCCGTCAGGCACACGATGCTGTTCGGTGTCGATCTGCGGGGCTATCAAATCGACGATTACCAGGCCTTCGGGTTCGGTGTGCCCTCGATCAACGTCTTCAATCCTGCCTACGGGGGAGCTGAGGTTCCGCTACCCGGCTCGCCGTTCCGCAACTTCCTCATCACGCAGAAACAGGCTGGCACTTACGTTCAGGACCAGATGAAGCTCGGCAATTTCACGCTGGTGCTGAGCGGCCGCAATGACTGGGTCGAGACGACGCAGGAGGCTCGGGACACCGGCGCCAGCGTCGCCAGCCGCGACGACAGCAGGTTCAGCGGCCGCGCCGGGTTGATCTACAATTTCGACAACGGCATCGCGCCTTACGTCTCCTATTCGACGAGCTACAATCCAATCATCGGCCTCAATGCGTCGAACCAGCTTTTCCTGCCGGAGACCGGTAAGCAGGCCGAAATCGGCGTGAAGGTCGCGCCGGTCGGATTCGACGGCTATTTCACCGTTTCGGTTTTCGATCTGGTTCGCCAGAACGTGACGACGACCACGGGCGCGGGCATCGTTCCGGTGCTGCAGAACCAGACCGGAGAGGTGACCTCGCGCGGCATCGAGTTGGAAGCGGTGGCCAATGCCACCAAGGAGCTGAAATTCATCGGCTCCTTCACGTCCTATAATCTCTTCGTGAGCAAGGATCTCGATTCGACGCTCGTCGGCAAGACGCCGACCAACACGCCCGAACTCCTGGTGTCGGGCTGGGCGGACTACACCTTCAGGGACGGACCGCTCGCAGGGTTCGGCTTCGGGGGTGGCGTGCGTTACATCGGCTCGTCCTGGGCCGACCAGGCCAACACGCTCGAGGTTCCCGCGGTCGTGCTCGGCGATCTCGCGCTCCACTATGAATGGCAGAACTGGCGCACGGCGCTCAACGTGATCAACCTGACCGACAAGATCTACGTCGCGAGCTGTGCTTCGGCCTCGTCCTGCTTCTATGGCGATCGTCGGCGCGTCACCGCCAGCGTCTCCTACAAATGGTGAGGACAGGCGAGGGCAGGGCCGGAAGGCTCTGGGACGAAGCGCAACCGATCGTGACGTTCGCTCGGCTCCACCTGGGCGTCCGCTGATCTGCGGTTACGATGAGCTCGCGGGCCATGCCCCCCGGCCCAAAGCTCATCCGGGCGCGGCGCGAGCGACCGGCAGGTCGCCGCCGCGCCCGCGACCGGCTTGGAGCCAATCGCGGGCACATTCGCCGGACGAGCCCCGGTCCTGTGATGACGCATGGCTCCTCCGATTACTCGTAGCTGTGGACAGGTCTTTCCTGCACCTCAGGCGGCGGCACCAGCATCGGTGGTCCTGACCGCGCCGATCGGCAAATCTGTCGCCGCGACAACGGGGAGGTTGCCCCTGCGGCGCTGCACTGCCGCCCCAAAAACCCGAGCATTTGGTCGGTCAGCGCGCAGCGATAGCTGCCTCGGCGCGAGTGCCGCAATCTCAGAACGGCTGACCTGCGAGACCGTGGCAGCCCTTGCTGGGTAGGGCGATCTGCTCCATACCAGCCGCGGGGTGATTCCGGGATTTTCACCGTTCTGGGGGCGGCAAAGGGCCTGAAAAGAGCGTGTCTTGCGCCCATTGGTGCACTGCGCTAAGGCTCAGAATAATTCCAAATCGGACGAATCCGTGGCTGTCCCGAGGCTGCGGGAAAAGGGCTCGCCAATGAGCGGCATTCTGCAGAACTATCTTCCACTCGTCGTCTTTATAGGGGTAGCGGGCCTGATCGGCCTCGTGCTGCTGATCGCGCCGTTCATCGTGGCGTTCCAGCAGCCGGATCCCGAAAAGCTGTCGGCCTATGAGTGCGGTTTCAACGCCTTCGACGACGCCCGCATGAAGTTCGACGTCCGCTTCTATCTCGTCGCCATCCTGTTCATCATCTTCGATCTCGAGGTGGCGTTTCTGTTTCCCTGGGCGGTGGCGTTCGGCAAGCTTGGCGCGACCGGCTTCTGGTCCATGGTGGTGTTCCTCGCCGTGCTGACGGTCGGGTTCGCCTATGAATGGAAGAAAGGGGCCCTCGAATGGGATTGAACCCGGCTACACAGTCCGCAGGTCCGGTGATCGCACCGGCCCCGAAGGGCATTCTGGATCCTTCGACCGGCAAGCCGGTCGGGGCCAATGATCCGTTCTTCCTCGAGGTCAATTCCGAGCTGTCCGACAAGGGCTTCTTCGTGGCCGCGACGGACGACCTCATCACCTGGGCGCGCACCGGCTCGTTGATGTGGATGACCTTCGGTCTGGCCTGCTGCGCGGTCGAGATGATGCAGGTCTCGATGCCGCGCTACGACGTCGAGCGCTTCGGCTTCGCCCCGCGTGCCTCGCCGCGTCAGTCCGACGTGATGATCGTTGCGGGAACACTGACCAACAAGATGGCGCCGGCGCTGCGCAAGGTCTACGACCAGATGCCCGAGCCGCGCTACGTCATCTCGATGGGCTCCTGCGCCAATGGCGGCGGCTATTATCACTATTCCTACTCGGTCGTGCGCGGCTGCGACCGCATCGTGCCGATCGACATCTACGTGCCGGGCTGCCCGCCCACGGCGGAGGCGCTGCTCTACGGCGTGCTGCTGCTGCAGAAGAAGATCCGGCGCACCGGCACCATCGAACGCTAAGGTTTTACGTCATGGACGACGCCAAGCTCGACGCCCTGGGGCAGACGATCGTTAGCGCGCTTCCGGGCGCCGCGACCGGTCACTCGGTGGCCTTCAACCAACTCACCGTGGACGTCGAGGCCGCCAGGATCGTCGAGGTGGTCAAGTACCTCCGCGATGACCCGAACTGCCGGTTCGTCAACATCACCGACATCACGGCGGTGGACTATCCGGATCGCGAGAAGCGCTTCGACGTGATCTATCACTTCCTGTCGCCGACCTTGAACGCGCGCATCCGGCTCAAGGCGCAAGCCGACGAGACCACGCAGGTGCCCTCGCTGATCGACGTCTTCCCGGGCGCGGACTGGTTCGAGCGCGAAGCCTACGACCTCTACGGCGTGTTCTTCGTCGGCCATCCCGACATGCGCCGCATCCTCACCGACTACGGCTTCGAGGGCCATCCGCTGCGCAAGGATTTCCCGCTCACCGGCTTCGTCGAGGTCCGCTACGACGACCAGGAGAAGCGGGTGGTGTACGAGCCGGTCCGGCTCAACCAGGAATTCCGCAAGTTCGACTTTTTGTCTCCTTGGGAAGGTGCCGACTATCCGGTGCTTCCGGGCGATGAAAAAGCGGGGCCGAAGGTCTGATCATGAACGAGCAACCGCAGAATCTTCGCAACTTCACGATCAACTTTGGTCCGCAGCATCCTGCGGCGCACGGCGTGCTGCGCCTCGTGCTGGAGCTGGACGGCGAAGTGGTCGAGCGCGTCGATCCGCATATCGGCCTGCTTCACCGCGGCACCGAGAAGCTGATCGAGCAGAAGACCTATCTCCAGGCGATCCCTTATTTCGACCGGCTCGACTACGTGGCGCCGATGAACCAGGAGCACGCCTTCTGCCTCGCCGCCGAGAAGCTGCTCGGCATCGAGGTGCCGCGCCGCGGCCAGCTCATCCGCGTGCTCTATTGCGAGATCGGCCGCATCCTATCGCATCTGCTCAACGTCACCACGCAGGCGATGGACGTCGGCGCGCTGACCCCGCCGCTGTGGGGCTTCGAAGAGCGCGAGAAGCTGATGGTGTTCTACGAGCGCGCCTCGGGCAGCCGCATGCATGCGGCCTATTTCCGTATCGGCGGCGTGCATCAGGACCTGCCGCAGAAACTGGTCGACGACATCGAGGCCTGGTGCGATCCGTTCCTCAAGGTTGTGGACGATCTCGACCGTCTGCTCACCGCCAATCGCATCTTCAAGCAGCGCAACGTCGACATCGGCGTGGTGCCGCTCAAGGAGGCCTGGGAATGGGGTTTTTCGGGCGTGATGGTGCGCGGCTCGGGCGCGGCCTGGGACTTGCGCAAGTCGCAGCCCTATGAGTGCTACGCCGAGATGGATTTCGACATTCCGATCGGCAAGAACGGCGACTGCTACGACCGCTACCTGATCCGCATGGAAGAGATGCGCCAGTCCGTGCGCATCATGAAGCAGTGCATCCAGAAGCTGAATGCGCCTGACGGCAAGGGCCCCGTCGTCGTCGAAGACAACAAGGTCGCGCCGCCGCGCCGTGGCGAGATGAAGCGCTCGATGGAAGCGCTGATCCACCACTTCAAGCTCTACACCGAAGGCGTTCACGTGCCGGCCGGCGAGGTCTACGCTGCGGTCGAGGCGCCCAAGGGCGAGTTCGGCGTCTATCTCGTCGCCGACGGCACCAACAAGCCCTACAAGTGCAAGATCCGCGCGCCGGGCTTCGCGCATCTCCAGGCCATGGACCACATCTGCCGCGGCCATCTGCTGGCCGACGTCTCGGCGATCCTGGGCTCGCTCGACATCGTGTTCGGAGAGGTCGATCGGTGATGGCGCAGGCGCCAATCCAGTTTGACCGTGCCTCGGGGGCTCTTGAAGGGGCCAACCTGTGGGAGCGGACGGCTGCCTTGGCGCTGGTGGCGGGATCGAAGATCTCCTCGCACTTCTCGCACATGGGCTACATCGCCTGCGCGAATTTGCTGCGCAAGACGCTGCCCGAGCGCAACATCGCGATCAGGCTCAATCCCGACGCGGTGTTCGAATTCCCTTACGGCGACGGCTATTGGAGCAAGCTGCTCAACCGCTCCTACATTTATGAGGACGAGCTCGAGCTCTTGTTCGCCAACTCCATCGACGTCGACTACACGCTGCTCGATTGCGGCGCAAATTACGGCTATTGGTCGGTGCTGGTCTCGAGCAAGCCGTTCGGCGCGCATAAAGCGATCGCGATCGAGCCGTCGGGCCAGAACTATTCGAAGCTCGCCAACAATGCCCGCATCAACGCTGGCCGCTTCGAGACCATGAAATGCGCCATTGGCGCGACGCGCGGCACCGCGCGTCTGTCGGGCACCAAGCACGAGGCCTTCAGCATCGCCGGCGATCAGTCGGCGGGCGGCGAGGAGGTGCCGGTGATCGCGCTCGACAATTTGATCGAGGACGGCAAGGTCGCGGCCACCGGCAAGTACCTGATCAAGCTCGACGTCGAAGGCGTCGAGATCGAGGCGATCAAGGGCGGGGCACGGCTGCTTCAGGCCGACAGCGTCATCATGTGCGAGGAGCACGGCAGCGACCGTTCTCACGCCGTGTCGCGCTTCATCCTCGAACAGACCCCGCTGAAGCTGATCGTGTTCGATCCGCGCAGCAACCGCATGGAGACCGTGACCGAGCTGTCGATCCTCGACCGCATCAAGGTCTCGACCCACGTCGGCTACAACGTTTTCGGCACCGCAAGCGCATTCTGGCAGGACAGGATCGAGGCCATGAACGCCAAGAACCTGGATACCAAAAATCTGAATGCCAAAAATCTGAATGCCAAGTCCGCGCGCCGCATGCAGTGAGAGATTGAAGAGATGTCCGTTCGCCGATTAGCACCGAAGGAAGTCCAGCCCGCGAGCTTTGCGTTCACGCAGGAGAACCTCGCATTCGCCCGGCAGCAGATCGCGAAATATCCCGAAGGCCGTCAGGCCTCCGCAGTCATCGCCATCCTCTGGCGTGCGCAGGAGCAGAACGAGGGTTGGGTGTCGGAAGCCGCGATCCGCGTCATCGCCGACATGCTCGACATGCCCTATATCCGCGTGCTGGAGGTCGCGACCTTCTACACCATGTTCCAGCTCGCCCCCGTCGGCAAGAAGGCCCACGTCCAGGTCTGCGGCACCACGCCGTGCCGGCTGCGCGGCGCCGAGGATCTGATCCACGTCTGCGAGCACCGCATCCATCACGAGCCCTTCCATCTCTCCAAGGACGGCAATTTCAGCTGGGAGGAAGTGGAGTGCCTGGGGGCCTGCGTGAACGCGCCGATGGTGCTGATCGGCAAGGACACCTATGAGGACCTGACCAAGGAAAGCTTTGGCAAGGTGCTCGATGGCTTCGCTTCGGGCAATCCGCCCAAGCCCGGTCCGCAGAACGGCCGCCAATTCTCGGCGCCGATGACCGGACCGACCACGCTCAAGGAGATCACCTGATGCGTGATCTCGTCGTAACCGGAGGGACCGCGGCCGTGAAGAAATGGGGCTTCGTCGCCATGCACGCCGCGATCGCGGCTGCCTTCATGTTCCTGCTGCAGCGTTACTTCATGAACGCGTCGCAGGAGACCAGTCTGCTCTGGGCGCTGTTCTTCGCCGTCTGCGCCGCCGGACTTGCCTACAAGCAGTCCATTCGTTGATCGGAAAGCACTGATATGCTCGAGGACAAGGACCGCATCTTCAAGAACCTCTACGGCCTCCATGATTGGGGGCTCGAGGGTGCGCGGCGCCGCGGCGCCTGGGACGGCACCAAGAACATCATCGACAAGGGCCGCGACTGGATCATCAACGAGATGAAGGCGTCGGGCCTGCGCGGCCGCGGCGGCGCCGGCTTCCCGACCGGTCTCAAGTGGTCCTTCATGCCGAAGGAATCGACCGACGGCCGTCCCAGCTATCTCGTCGTCAACGCCGACGAATCCGAGCCCGGCACCTGCAAGGACCGCGAGATCATGCGGCATGATCCGCATCTGTTGGTCGAGGGCTGCCTGATCGCGAGCTTCGCGATGAACGCGCATGCCTGCTACATCTATGTCCGCGGCGAGTTCATCCGCGAGCGCGAGCGCCTTCAGGCCGCAATCGACCAGGCCTATGAAGCCAAGCTGATCGGCAAGGACAATCTCAACGGCTGGCCGTTCGACCTCTACGTCGCCCACGGGGCCGGCGCCTATATCTGCGGCGAGGAGACTGCGCTGCTCGAAAGCCTCGAAGGCAAGAAGGGCCAGCCGCGGCTGAAGCCGCCGTTCCCGGCGAATGTCGGTCTGTTCGGCTGCCCGACCACCGTCAACAACGTCGAATCCATCGCCGTTGCGCCCGATATCCTGCGCCGCGGCGCGGCGTGGTTCGCCGGCATCGGCCGCCCGAACAATGTCGGCACCAAGCTGTTCTGCATCTCCGGCCATGTCGAGCGGCCCTGCAATGTCGAAGAGGCCATGGGCATCCCGTTCCGTGAGCTGATCGAGAAGCATTGCGGCGGCATTCGCGGCGGCTGGGACAACCTCAAGGCCGTGATCCCCGGCGGCTCGTCGGTGCGCATGGTGCCGGCCGAGCAGATCATCGACACGCCGATGGATTTCGATAGCCTGAGCAAGCTGCGCTCGGGCCTCGGCACCGCCGCCGTGATCGTGATGGACAAGTCGACCGACCTGATCCGCGCGATCGCCCGCATCTCCTATTTCTACAAGCACGAGAGCTGCGGCCAGTGCACGCCGTGCCGCGAGGGCACGGGCTGGATGTGGCGCGTGCTGACCCGCATGGCCGAAGGCCGCGCCCATAAGCGCGAGATCGACATGCTGCTCGAGGTCACCAAGCAGGTCGAAGGCCACACCATCTGCGCGCTCGGCGACGCCGCGGCCTGGCCGATCCAGGGCCTGATCACGCACTTCCGCCACGAGATCGAAGCGCGCATCGACCAATATTCGCACAAGGCCGATGTCGACGACATCGGCGTCCGCGATCCCGTGAACATGGTCGCGGCGGAGTAAGAGACATGACCAAGCTCATCATCGACGGCAAAGAGATCGATGTCCCGGCCGAGTACACGCTGCTTCAGGCGTGCGAGGCGGCCGGCGCCGAGATTCCGCGCTTCTGCTATCACGAGCGGCTGTCGATCGCCGGCAATTGCCGGATGTGCCTCGTCGAGGTGAAGGGCGGCCCGAAGCCGGTCGCGAGCTGCGCCTGGGGCGTGCGCGATTGCCGTCCGGGCCCCAAGGGCGAGCCGCCGGAGATTTCGACGCGTTCGCCGATGGTGAAGAAGGCACGCGAAGGCGTGATGGAATTCCTCCTGATCAACCATCCCTTGGACTGCCCGATCTGCGACCAGGGCGGCGAGTGCGACCTGCAGGACCAGGCGATGGGCTATGGTGTCGACACCAGCCGCTTCGCCGAGAACAAGCGCGCGGTCGAGGACAAATATCTCGGCGCGCTGGTCAAGACCTCCATGAACCGCTGCATTCAGTGCACGCGCTGCGTCCGCTTTTCGGCGGAAGTCGCCGGCGCGCCCGAGATGGGCGCCACCGGCCGCGGCGAGGACATGGAGATCACGACCTATCTGGAGCACGCGCTGACGTCCGAATTGCAGGGCAACCTCGTCGACATCTGCCCGGTCGGCGCGCTGACCTCGAAGCCCTATGCCTTCGCGGCGCGCCCGTGGGAGCTCGGCAAGACCCAGTCGATCGACGTCATGGACGGCGTCGGTTCTGCGATCCGCGTCGACACCCGCGGCCGCGAGGTGATGCGGATCCTGCCGCGCATCAACGAGGCCGTGAACGAGGAGTGGATCTCCGACAAGACCCGGCACGTGGTCGACGGCCTGCGCACCCAGCGCCTCGACCGGCCCTATATCCGCGAAGCCGGCAAGCTGCGCGCCGCGAGCTGGACCGAGGCCTTCGCCGCAATCGCCGCCAAGGCGGCGCGCACCGACGGCAAGCGCATCGGCGCGATCGCAGGCGATCTCGCCGGCGTCGAGGAGATGTTCGCGCTGAAGGACCTGCTCGGCAAATACGGTTCGAGCAATCTGGCGGTGCAGGGCGGCGACGCCTTCGATCCCGCGCTCGGCCGCGGCTCCTACATCTTCAATCCGACGCTCGCCGGCGTCGAGCAGGCGGACGCGCTGCTCATCATCGGCGCGAACCCGCGGAAAGAGGCGGCCGTGTTCAACGCCCGCATCCGCAAGCGTTGGCGCGCCGGCGGCTTCAAGGTCGGCGTGATCGGTGCCAAGGCCGACCTGACCTATGATTACGACCATCTCGGTGCCGGTACCGAGACGCTGGCCGAGCTCGCGGCCGGCAAGCATTCCTTCATGGACGTGCTGAAGAACGCTGAGAAACCGATCATCCTGGTCGGTGCGGGCGCGGCCGCCCGTCACGACGGCGCCGCCATTCTCGCCGCCAGCGCCAAGCTCGCGCTCGATGCCGGCGCGGTCAAGGACGGCTGGAACGGTTTTGGCGTGTTGCACGAGACCGCCTCGCGCGTCGGCGCGCTCGACATCGGCTTTGCCGCAACCAGCGGCGGCCTCAATGCTGCGCAGATGACGACCTTCGGCACGCTCGACTTGCTGTTCCTGCTCGGGGCCGACGAGATCAAGGCGTCTGACGGCACCTTCGTCGTCTATATCGGCACCCATGGTGATCGCGGCGCACACCGCGCCGACGTCATCCTGCCGGCGGCCGCCTACACCGAGAAGTCCGTGATCTACGTCAACACCGAAGGCCGCGTGCAGATGACGGGCCGCGCCGCGTTCCCGCCGGGCGAGGCCCGCGAGGACTGGGCGATCATCCGCGCACTGTCGGAAGCGCTCGGCAAGAAGCTCGGCTATGACTCGCTTCAAGCCCTGCGCCAGGCGGTGTTCAAGGCCGTGCCGCATCTGATCCGTCTCGACCAGATCGAGGCCGGCTCGGCCGACCAGATCAAGAAGCTGGCGGGCAAGGGCGGCTCGCCCGAGAAGGCGCCGTTCAAGCCTCTGGTCGAGGACTTCTATTTGACCAACCCAATCGCGCGTGCGTCCGCCGTGATGGCGGAGTGCTCGCGCCTCGCCTCCGGGCAGATGCTGACCGCAGCGGAGTGAGCGTGATCTGATGGAATTCTTCGAAAGCGCATTCTGGACCGGGTTCCTCTGGCCGCTGATCATCATGGTCGCGCAGAGCGTCCTCGTGCTCGTCGTCCTGCTGGTCGCGATCGCCTATATCCTGCTCGCCGACCGCAAGATCTGGGCGGCGGTGCAGATCCGGCGCGGCCCAAACGTCGTCGGCCCCTGGGGCCTGCTGCAATCCTTCGCCGACCTGCTCAAGTTCGTGCTGAAGGAGCCGATCATTCCGGCCGGCGCCAACAAGGGCGTGTTTCTTCTTGCTCCCTTGGTCTCATGCGTGCTCGCGCTCGCCGCCTGGGCGGTGATCCCGACCAATCTCGGCTGGGTGATCGCCGACATCAATGTCGGCGTCCTCTTCATCTTCGCGATCTCGTCGCTGTCGATCTACGGCATCATCATGGCCGGCTGGTCGTCGAACTCGAAGTATCCGTTCCTGGCCGCGCTGCGCTCGGCGGCGCAGATGGTGTCGTACGAAGTCTCGATCGGCTTCGTCATCATCACCGTGCTGCTCTGCGCCGGCACGCTGAACCTGACGGCGGTGGTCGAGGCCCAGCACGCGCGCGGCCTCGCCAGCCTGATCGGGCTGCCGCAGCTGACGATCCTGAACTGGTACGTCTGGCCGTTGTTCCCGATGTTCGTGGTGTTCTACGTCTCGGCGCTGGCGGAAACCAACCGTCCGCCCTTCGACCTCGTCGAAGCCGAATCCGAGCTCGTCGCCGGCTTCATGGTCGAGTACGGCTCGACGCCGTACCTCTTGTTCATGCTCGGCGAGTATGTCGCGATCGTCACGATGTGTGCGCTGGCGACCATCCTGTTCCTCGGAGGCTGGCTGCCGCCGGTGGACCTGCCACCCTTCAACTGGGTGCCGGGGATCATCTGGTTCTCGCTCAAGCTGTTCTTCATGTTCTTCCTGTTCGCGATGGCGAAAGCGATCGTGCCGCGCTACCGCTACGATCAACTGATGCGCCTCGGCTGGAAGGTGTTCCTGCCGCTGTCGCTGGCGATGGTGATCGTGGTGGCCGGCGTGCTGCATTTCGCCGGCATCGCGCCGAAGTGAGGGCCGTCATGGGTATCAACGTAAACGCCACTGCACGCTCGCTTCTGCTGTCGGAATTCGTCTCGGCGTTCTTCCTCGCCATGCGTTATTTCTTTCAGCCGAAGCCGACGCTGAACTATCCGTTCGAGAAGGGCCCGATCTCGCCCCGCTTCCGCGGCGAGCACGCGCTGCGCCGCTATCCGAACGGCGAAGAGCGCTGCATTGCCTGCAAGCTGTGCGAGGCGGTCTGCCCGGCGCAGGCCATCACCATCGAGGCCGGCCCGCGCCGCAACGACGGCACCCGCCGCACCGTGCGCTACGACATCGACATGGTGAAGTGCATCTATTGCGGCCTCTGCCAGGAAGCCTGTCCGGTCGATGCCATCGTCGAGGGCCCGAACTTCGAGTTCGCGACCGAGACCCGCGAGGAACTCTATTATGACAAGGCCAAGCTGCTCGCCAACGGCGACCGCTGGGAACGCGAGATCGCCAAGGCGATCGAGCTCGACGCGCCGTACCGGTGAGGTGAGGGCATGATCCTTCCCGCGCTGTTCTTTTATCTCTTCGCCGGCGTCTGCGTCGCCTCGGCCGTGATGGTGATTGTCTCGCGCAATCCCGTGCACTCCGTGCTGTACCTGATCCTGGCCTTCGTCAACGCCTCCGGCCTGTTCGTGCTGATGGGCGCCGAGTTCCTCGGCATGATGCTGATCGTCGTTTATGTCGGCGCGGTCGCGGTGCTGTTCCTGTTCGTGATCATGATGCTCGATGTCGACTTCCTCGAGCTGCGCGAGGGCTTCATCGAGTACCTGCCGGTCGGCCTCGTGATCGGCGGCATCTTCATGTTCGAGTTGCTGCTCACCGTCGGCTTCTGGGTCATCAATCCCGGCGTCTCCAAGACGATCACGGCGGCGATCCCGGCCAACGTCAGCAACACCGAGGCGCTCGGTCTCGTGCTCTATACGAAGTACATCCACTACTTCCAGCTCTCGGGCATGGTGCTCCTGGTCGCCATGATCGGCGCCATCGTGCTGACGCTGCGCCACAAGGAGAAGGTCAAGCGGCAGGACATCAACGTTCAGAACGCGCGCACGCCCGACATCGCGATGGCGGTGCGCAAGGTGGCGCCGGGGCAGGGGCTTTCGGACGCGGATGCGGCGGAGTGGGTGAAATGACGATCGGGCTCGGACATTATCTGGCGGTCGGCGCGATCCTGTTCACGCTCGGCATCCTCGGCATCTTCCTGAACCGCAAGAACATCATCGTCATCCTGATGTCGATCGAGCTGATCCTGCTCTCGGTCAACATCAACCTCGTGGCGTTCTCGACCTTTCTCGGCGACATCGTCGGCCAGGTCTTCGCGCTGCTGGTGCTGACGGTCGCGGCTGCGGAAGCTGCGATCGGCCTCGCCATCCTGGTGGTCTATTTCCGCAACCGTGGCTCGATCGCGGTTGAGGACGTTAATCTGATGAAGGGCTGAGCTCTCAAATGGTTCAGGCGATCGTTTTCCTGCCTCTGCTGGGCGCCATTTTGGCTGGCCTGATCGCGCTGTTCGGCGCCCATGCCCGCAACCCCTCGGGCGACGAGCTCGAGCATCACGGCAACCACGGCCATGGCGCGCATGCCCATGCGTCCGACAAGATCAACGAGGATGCCTCCGTCATCCACGAGACCCATCACGAGCCCGGCGATGGGCACGACGATCACGGCCATGGCCCGACCGAGCCGCCGGCGGCGGGCTCGCGCGCGGCCGAGCTGATCACCACCGGGCTGCTGTTCGTCTCGGCGGCCTTGTCCTGGATGACGCTGGTCGACGTCGGCTTCATGCATCACGACTACAGGATCCAGTTGCTGCCCTGGATATTCTCCGGCGATCTCCAGGTCTGGTGGACGCTGCGCGTCGATACGCTCACCGCCGTAATGCTGGTGGTGGTGACGACCGTCTCCTCGCTCGTGCACCTCTATTCCATCGGCTACATGGACGAGGACCCGAACCGGCCGCGCTTCTTCGGCTATCTATCGCTGTTCACCTTCGCCATGCTGATGCTGGTGACGGCCGACAATTTGGTGCAGCTGTTCTTCGGCTGGGAAGGCGTCGGTCTCGCCAGCTATCTGCTGATCGGCTTCTGGTACCAGAAGCCCTCGGCGAACGCTGCCGCCATCAAGGCCTTTGTGGTCAACCGCGTCGGCGACTTCGGCTTCGCGCTCGGCATCTTCGCGGTCTTCATGCTAGTCGGCTCGACCGACTTCGAGACCATCTTCCACGCCGCACCCGGCCTCACCGGCAAGACCATCAACTTCCTCGGCTGGCACGCAGACGCGCTGACGCTGACCTGCCTGTTGCTGTTCATGGGTGCGATGGGCAAGTCCGCCCAGTTCCTGCTGCACACCTGGTTGCCGGACGCGATGGAAGGCCCGACCCCGGTGTCGGCGCTGATCCACGCCGCGACCATGGTCACCGCCGGCGTCTTCATGGTGGCGCGCCTGTCGCCGCTGTTCGAGCTCGCTCCGAATGCCCAGGCCGTCGTGATGTTCTTCGGCGCGACCACGGCGTTCTTCGCCGCGACCATCGGCCTCGTCCAGAACGACATCAAGCGCATCGTCGCCTACTCGACCTGTTCGCAGCTCGGCTACATGTTCGTGGCGATGGGAGCAGGGGCCTATTCGGTCGGCATGTTCCACCTGTTCACCCATGCCTTCTTCAAGGCGCTGCTGTTCCTAGGCTCCGGCTCGGTGATCTACGCGATGCACCACGAGCAGGACATCCGCAACATGGGCGGCCTCTGGAAGAAGATTCCCTACACCTATGCCGTGATGGTGGTCGGCACGCTGGCGCTGACCGGCTTTCCGCTCACCGCCGGCTACTTCTCCAAGGACGCGATCATCGAGTCCGCCTACGCCTCGCACAATCCGTTCGCGATGTACGGCTTCCTGATGACGATCGTCGCCGCCGGCCTGACCTCGTTCTACTCCTGGCGCCTGATCTTCAAGACCTTCCACGGCGAGCCGCATGACGAGCATCATTACGAGGCCGCGCATGAGGCTCCGCTCTGGATCCTGATCCCGATCGGCGTGCTCGCGGTCGGCTCGTTCGTCGCCGGCCTCCCGTTCAAGGAGCTGTTCGCCGGACACGGGGTCGAGGAGTTCTTCCGCGAGTCCGTCAAGATGAACCCGCACATCATCGAGGAGATGCATCACATCCCGCAGACCATCGCCTTCCTGCCGACGGTGATGATGGTGCTGGGTTTCCTCGTCTCCTACCTGTTCTACATCCGCCGGCCCTACCTGCCGGTCGAGCTCGCGAACACGCAGCCGATGCTATACCAGTTCCTGCTCAACAAATGGTACTTCGACGAGCTCTACGACATCATCTTCGTTCGACCGGCGAAGTGGATCGGCTACCAGCTCTGGAAGAAGGGCGACGGCTTCATCATCGACGGCTTCGGCCCCGACGGCGTCTCGGCCCGCGTGCTGGACGTCACCCGCAACGTCGTCAAGATCCAGACCGGCTATCTCTATCACTATGCATTCGCCATGCTGATCGGCGCCGCCGGCCTGATCACCTGGTTCATGTTCGGCTTTGGAGGCCAGTAAATGACAACCTGGCCAATTCTTTCGGTCACGACGTTCCTGCCCCTGGTCGGCGCGCTGATCGTCTATCTGAGCCGCGGTGACGACGAGGCGGCGCGGCGCAATTCGCGCTGGATCGCGCTCTGGACCACGCTGATCACCTTCGCGGTGTCGGTGATCCTGGTCATGCGCTTCGACCCCAGCAACCCCGACTTCCAGTTCGTCGAGAAGGCGAACTGGCTCGCCACCGGCATCACCTACCACATGGGTGTCGACGGCATCTCGCTGCCGCTCGTGATCCTCACCACCGCCGTGATGCCGTTCTGCATCATCGCGAGCTGGAAGGCGATAACCAACCGCGTCCGCGAATATATGATGGCGTTCCTGATCCTGGAAACGCTGATGATCGGCACCTTCTCGGCGCTCGATCTCGTGCTGTTCTACCTGTTCTTCGAGGGCGGCCTGATCCCGATGTTCCTGATCATCGGCGTCTGGGGCGGTCCGCGCCGGGTCTATGCCTCGTTCAAGTTCTTTCTCTACACGCTGCTCGGCTCGGTCCTGATGCTGCTCGCCATCATGGCGCTGTACTGGAACGGCGGCACCACCGACATCCCGACCCTGATGCACACCGCCGTGCCGCGGTCGTTGCAGACCTGGGCGTGGCTCGCCTTCTTCGCCTCCTTTGCGGTGAAGATGCCGATGTGGCCGGTGCACACCTGGCTCCCCGACGCGCACGTGGAGGCACCGACCGCGGGCTCCGTGGTCCTCGCCGCGATCCTCCTGAAGATGGGCGGCTACGGCTTCCTGCGCTTCTCGCTGCCGATGTTCCCGCTGGCCTCGCACGACTTCGCGCCGCTGGTGTTCACGCTCTCGGCCATCGCCATCATCTACACCTCGCTGGTCGCCCTGATGCAGGAGGACATGAAGAAGCTGATCGCGTACTCCTCGGTCGCGCATATGGGCTTCGTCACCATGGGCATCTTCGCCGGCACCATGCAGGGCGTCGCCGGCGGCGTGTTCCAGATGATCTCGCACGGCATTGTCTCCGGCGCACTGTTCCTCTGCGTCGGCGTCGTCTACGACCGCCTGCACACCCGCGAGATCGCGGCCTATGGCGGCCTCGTCAACCGGATGCCACTCTATGCGATGACCTTCATGGTGTTCACCATGGCCAATGTCGGTCTGCCCGGCACGAGCGGCTTCGTCGGCGAATTCATGACGCTGCTCGGCACCTTCAAGGTCTCGATCCCGACCGCGTTCTTCGCCAGCTTCGGCGTGATCCTCTCGGCGGCCTACGCACTATGGCTCTATCGCAAGGTCGTGTTCGGAGCGCTGGTCAAGCCGCAGCTGGCGAGCATGAAGGATCTCACCTTGCGTGAGTGCGTCATTCTATTCCCGATGATCGCGCTGACGATCCTGTTCGGCGTCTATCCGAAGCCGGTGCTCGACATGTCGGCCGCCTCGGTCCAGCAACTCGTCAACAATTACAACACCGCCGTGACGGCCGTGAAGGCCGCCGCACTGCTCCAGTGATCGGGCAGGTCAGGATATCGCCATGAGCTTTTCGACTGCAGGTTATCAACTGGCGCCGGTGCTGCCCGAGCTCGTGCTCGCGGTCGGCGCGATGGCGCTGCTGATGCTCGGCGCCTATCGCGGGCAGGAGACGACCAAAACCGTCACCTCTCTGGCCGTGGTGCTTCTGATCGTGGTCGGCGCGCTCGTCTACATGCAGCCCGCGGGCAAGCAGGTGACGTTCGGCGGCAGCTTCATCGTCGACGACTTCGCCCGCTTCATGAAGATCCTGGCCCTGATCGGCTCGGCCGTGACGCTCGTCCTGTCGACCGAGTTCCTGTCAGACCCGTCGCGCCGGATTTTCGAATACGCCATCCTCGTGCTGCTCTCGACGCTCGGCATGATGGTGCTGATCTCGGCCGGCGACCTGATCTCGCTCTATCTCGGCCTCGAATTGATGTCGCTAGCGCTCTACGTCGTGGCGGCCTCGAACCGCGACAACGCCAAGTCGACCGAAGCCGGCCTGAAGTACTTCGTGCTCGGCGCGCTGTCCTCGGGCATGCTGCTGTACGGCGCCTCGCTGGTCTACGGCTTCACCGGCACGGTGAGCTTCACCGGCATCGCCGCGGCCGCGACGGTCTCGAATGTCGGCCTGGTGTTCGGCCTCGTCTTCCTGCTCGTCGGCCTCTGCTTCAAGGTCTCGGCCGTGCCGTTCCACATGTGGACGCCTGACGTCTACGAGGGCGCGCCGACCCCGGTCACCGCCTTCTTCGCTTCGGCGCCGAAGGTCGCCGCGCTCGCCGTCTTCACCCGCGTGACGCTCACCGCATTCCCCGGCATCGTCTCGCAATGGCAGCAGATCCTGGTGTTCGTGTCGATCGCCTCGATGGCGCTCGGCTCCTTCGCCGCGATCGGCCAGAGCAACATCAAGCGCCTGATGGCCTATTCGTCGATCGGTCACATGGGCTTTGCGCTGGTCGGCCTTGCCTCCGGCACGGTCGAAGGCGCGCAGGGCGTCCTGATGTACATCGTGATCTATGTCGCGATGACGCTCGGCTCGTTCTCGATCATCCTCGCCATGAAGCGCAACGGCCAGGCCGTGGAGCAGATCAGCGATTTCGCCGGCCTGTCGCGCACCAATCCGCTGCTCGCCTTCATGTTCGCGATGCTGCTGTTCTCGCTCGCCGGCATTCCGCCGCTCGCCGGCTTCTTCGCCAAATGGTACGTCTTCGTCGCCGCCATCAAGGCGAACCTGTTCACGCTCGCCGTCATCGGCGTGCTGACCAGCGTGGTCGGCGCCTACTATTATCTCGCCATCGTCAAGACGATGTATTTCGACGAGCCAGCCGGCCGGGTCGATCCGGTCCGCATCGAAGTGCGGACGGTGCTGGCGGTCGCTGGCCTATTCAACCTGCTGTTTGCGCTGTTCGCGGGGCCCGTGGTGAGCGTCGCCTCCGCCGCGGCAAAGTCGTTGTTCTAGGATGGCCTTCGCGCTCGGTCCTCGCGCATCGGCTGCGGGCTACAGGCTCGCGGCGTTCGAACGGACCGGCTCGACCAATACCGAGGCGATCGAACACGCCAGGGCCGGCGAGCGCGGCCCGATGTGGTTCGTCACGTCCGAGCAGACCGCCGGCCGCGGCCGGCGCCAGCGCGCCTGGATCGCGCCGCGCGGCAATCTCGCCGCCAGCATCCTCGAAGTCATGGACGTCGCCCCCGCCGTCGCCGCCACGCTCGGCTTTGCCGCAGGGCTGGCCGAGGAGGCGGCGCTGGAGAAGGTGAGCCTCGAGGCCGCGCTCCGTCTCGGCGAAGGCCGGCCCCGCTACGCGCTGAAATGGCCGAATGACGTGCTCGCCAGCGGCAAGAAGCTGGTCGGCATTGGCCTTGAGGCCGAGGCCGTCGGTGGCGGCCTTGCCGTCGTGGTCGGCATCGGGACCAATGTGGTCGCCGCGCCCGAGGGCACCCCGACGCCCGCGGTGTCGCTGGCCGCCCTCGGCGTCCAGATCAGCGCCGAGGAGCTATTCATGGCGCTGTCGGATGCCTGGGTCGAGTTCCGCGGCATCTGGGACAATGGCCGCGGCTTTGCCGAGATCCGCAGGCTCTGGCTGGAGCGCGCCGCCGGCCTCGGCGAAAAGGTTGCCATCCACACGGGAACCATGACGCTGGAAGGTGTTTTTGACACGATCGACGACACCGGCTGCCTGATCGTCCGCACCGCGGAGGGCCGCCTCGTGCCGGTTGCGGCCGGCGAGGTGTTCTTCGGCCCCGTCGCCTCGGTGGGAGCAGCGTGATGGCAAGGCCGGACGAATTGGTGTTTGCGCCGCTCGGCGGCGTCGGCGAGATCGGCATGAACCTGTCGATCTACGGCCTCGGCAACCGTCACCAGCGCGCCTGGCTTGCGGTCGATCTCGGCGTCTCCTTCGGCGATGAGGAGCATCTGCCCGGCATCGACCTGATCATGCCCGACATCTCCTTCCTGGAGAAGGAGCGCAAGAACCTGATGGGCCTGGTGCTGACCCACGCCCATGAGGATCATTTCGGCGCCATCATCGACCTCTGGCCGAAGCTGAAATGCCCGATCTACGCCACCAGGTTCAGCGCCGCGCTGTTCGAGGCCAAATGCGCCGCCGAGCGCAACGCGCCCGAGATTCCGGTCACCGTGGTGCCCTCAGGCGGCCGTGTCGATATCGGTCCGTTCAACGTCGAGTTCATTCCGGTCGCGCATTCGATTCCGGAAGCGCATGCGCTGGCGATCCACACCGACGCCGGCATCGTGCTGCACACCGGCGACTGGAAGATCGACCCGACCCCGACGCTTGGAGCCGCGACCGACGAGAAGCGGCTGCGCGAATTGGGCGAAGAGGGCGTGCTCGCCTTGATCGGCGATTCCACCAATGCCGTTCGCGACGGCCGTTCGCCCTCGGAGGCCGAGGTCGCCCGAACCATCATCGACCTCGTCAAATCCGCCAAGGGCCGCGTCGCGGTGACGACGTTCGCCTCCAACGTTGCTCGCGTCAAAGCGGTGGCTGACGCCGCGAGGGCCGCGGACCGCGAGGTCGTCGTGGTCGGCCGCGCCATGGAGCGCGTGGTGCAGGTCGCGCGCGAGACCGGCTATCTCGAGGGCGTGCAGAATTTCCGCTCGCCCGAGGTCTATGGCCACCTGCCGCAGGACAAGGTGCTGGCGCTGTGCACCGGAAGCCAGGGCGAGCCGCGCGCCGCGCTGGCCCGCATCGCCAATGACGACCATCCTGAAATCACGCTGAACCGCGGCGATAGCGTCATCTTCTCCTCGCGCACTATTCCCGGCAACGAGAAGGCGGTCGGCTCGATCATCAACAATCTGGTGCTGCAGGGCGTCGAGGTCATCACCGACCGCGATGCGCTGGTCCACGTCTCCGGCCATCCCCGCCGCGACGAGCTGCGCGATATGATCTCCTGGGTGAAGCCGCAGCTCCTGATTCCGGTCCACGGAGAGGCGCTGCACCTGCACGAGCACGCCAAGCTCGCCCGCGCCGCCGGCGTGCCGCGCGTGCTGGTCTGCCGCAACGGCGACCTCGTCAAGCTCGGCCCCGGCGATCCCGGCATCGTCGGCGAGGTGCCATCGGGGCGTCTCTACAAGGACGGCACGATCCTGGAAGACTCGAAGTCCCGTGCCGTGATCGAGCGGCGGCGCATGGCGTTCTCCGGCTGCGCCTTCGTCGCCATCGCCATGACCGCCCAGGGGGAGCTGGTCGACGAACCCGAGGTCGATCTGGTCGGCATCCCCGACAAGAACAGGGCCGGCGAGACCTTCGACGACATCGTCTTCGATGCCGTGATGTCGACCATCGAAGGCCTGCCGAGGGCGCGGCGGCGCGATCCGGACGCCTTGGCCGAGTCGGTGCGACGCGCTGTCCGGGCCGTGATCAACGAACATTGGGGCAAAAAGCCCCCCTGTCTGGTACATGTACTGACGGTATAGGGAGGGGAACATGTTGGGCCGGCTCAACCATGTCGCGATCGCGACCAAGGACGCCGTCAAGGCCGCGAAGATCTACGGTGCGGCCTTCGGCGCCCAGATTTCCGAGGCCGTGCCGCTGCCCGAGCACGGCGTCACCACCGTGTTCGCGACCCTGCCCAACACCAAGATCGAGTTCATCGAGCCGCTCGGCGAGGCCTCGCCGATCGCGAAGTTCATCGAACGCAATCCCGACGGCGGCATCCATCACGTCTGCTACGAGGTCGTCGACATCATCGCCTCGCGCGACACGCTGGTGAAGGAGGGCGCCAGGGTGCTCGGCGACGGCGTGCCGAAGATCGGCGCCCACGGCAAGCCGGTGCTGTTCCTGCACCCCAAGGATTTTTCCGGCGCCCTCGTCGAGATCGAGCAGGCATAAGGCCGCGCCATGGCCATCCAGATTTCAACCTGGCTCGCGATCTATTTCGTGCTCTGGTGGGTCATGCTGTTCGTGACGCTGCCGTTCGGCGTGCGCAGCCAGCACGAGGACGGTGTTGGCGCGCCCGGCACCGATCCCGGTGCTCCCATCCTCACCCGCATGGGGCACAAGCTGATCTGGACCACGATCATCTCGGCAATCGTGTTCGGCATTGGCCTTGCGGCCTATCATGCCGGCTATCTCTCGATCGAGCGCCTGTCGAAGATGATGGGAATGCCGTTTTAAGTTTTGATTGGCGTTGCTATGGGGTCAAAAATGACATTTCAGCGTATCGTCATTGCGCTTCTGGTGCTGATCGTCGCAGGGCTCGGTGCCATCGGCTATTTCGAATGGCGAATGGCGGCGCAGGTGCGCACCCTGAAGGCGTTCGTCGAGGGCTATGTCTTCAACGAGGCCGTGCTGGCCTGCGAACAGGCCAAGAGCTCGACGCCGTTCAAATGGAACGGCGGCAAGAGCACCTCGGTGATCGGCCTGAACTCGGTCAAGACCGACAAATACACGGTCAGCGCCAGCTACACGCTGGTCGCGGACAGCGTCTATTGCGACTACGATCCGATCAAGAGAAAGGCCGACATCGGCTCCAGCTTCCTGGAGCGGGAGACTTTCTAGCTAGATCGCGCGGCGCTGCCGGCCGGCGAAGAGACCGTAAACGAACAGCACGATGATCGCGCCGACCACGGCACCGATCAGGCCCGCACCCTCGCCAGGGCGATACCAGCCCAGCGCTTGCCCGAGATACGAAGCGACGAAGGCGCCGACGATGCCGAGGATGGTCGTCAGGATGAACCCGGACGGTTCATTGTCGCCCGGCATGATGAACTTGGCGATCACGCCGGCGAGAAAGCCAATGATGATGGTCCAGAGAATGCTCATGAGTACACCTTTTCGAGTTGAGCCGCTGCTTCTATGCGTCGGGCAGGCGTCCATCCGGCGTGTATTTGTCGATTGCGGAAGGAAGCTCGCGGGTTAGCCGTGAGACGATCTCCTCCTGGGAAAGCCCGGTTTGCTGCGCGAGCTTCTCCAGGACGTCGCTGCCGATGGCCTGCTTCAGCTCCGGCGGGGAGATCTCCTTGTTGGGGCCTGGCTTCACCCATGAATCGGCGATCTCGCCCTGCCCATTCTGGTTGAACCTCTCCAGGAGCTCGCCAATCCCGCCATTGAGCAGGCCCCCGATTCCGCCAGCGCCGAGCATGCCGCCGAGATTGCCGAGCATGCCTCCGAGCGGCTGCTGGCCGCCCGTGGACGAGCCGGCGCCGGCGCCTTTCAGCAGCTCCGCCAGCTTGTCGCGGTTCTGATATCCGGCGATGGCCAGCATCGCCAGCAGGGCAGTCATGGAAGGCATTCCGCGGCTCATCGCTCGCTCCTTTTAGAAGGTCAGAAACCCAAAACCGTCTCAGCTTGCTTGGGTTCCTCAATCGACCAATCGGAGCTCGCGACCAAGCGTCCCAGCTTGGCCGCCACCAAAGCACCGGGTGGCAGACAACGTACATTGTGGCTACGATCCGATGAAAAGAATGGCCGGATCGGCTCGAGCTTGCCAGCATCGGGAGTAGCGATCCGGCCCAGACATGGGATGGGATCGCAATGACCGGGGACCGGGCAGGGGACTATCGGATTTTGCACGAGGCGGACTTGCGGGACTATCTCGCAGGCCTGCCCGATATCGCCGCGCTCCTTGGCGGCGAGCCGGCGTCCTGGGCGATCACCGAGGTCGGCGACGGCAATCTCAATCTCGTCTTCATCGTCAAGGGCGCAAGCGGCGGGATCGCCGTGAAGCAGGCGCTGCCTTACGTCCGCCTCGTCGGCGAGAGCTGGCCCTTGCCGTTGTCGCGCGCCCATTACGAATATCTGGCGCTGTCGAAGCAGGCCCAGCTCGCGCCCGGCCTCGTGCCGGCCGTGCTGCATCACAACGAGGTCCTGGCGCTGACCGTGATGGAGCTGCTCGAGCCCCACATCATCATGCGCAGGGGTCTGGTCGCGGCAACGCGCTATCCGCGCTTCGTGGAGGACATCACGACCTTCATGGCGCGGACGCTGTTCTTCACCTCAGACCTCGCGCTGTCAGCGGCCGAGAAGAAGGAGGCCATCGCGGCCTTTGCCGGCAACCACGCGCTCTGCAAGATCACCGAGGACCTGATCTTCACCGATCCCTACCGCATCGCCGAGCAGAACCGCTGGACCGCGCCCTATCTCGACGGCCTCGCCGCGAGCTTGCGCGAGGATCTGGAGCTGCACGTCGCGGTCTCCAGGCTAAAGCTGAAATTCATGGCCAATCCCGAAGCGCTGATCCATGGCGACCTCCACACCGGCTCGATCATGGTCACGGATAGCCAGACCCGGGTGATCGACCCGGAATTCGCATTCTACGGTCCGGTGGGATTCGACGTCGGTGCCGTGCTGGCCAATCTCCTGATGGCCTATTTCGCCTCCGCCGGCCACGAGCGCGCGCCGGGCGAACGGGCGGCATTCGAGGCCTGGGTGCTGGCGACGGTCGAGCAGGTCTGGACCGAGTTTGCCCGAAAGTTCCTCGATCTCTGGCGGGCGGGAGGCACCGGCGATGCCTATCCGGTCTCGCTTTTCGCCGGCGAACAGGGTGCCGCGCGGTTGGAAGCCGAGCGACAAAGCCACATGCAACGCCTGTTCGCCGACACTGTCGGCTTCGCAGCCGCAAAAATCATCCGCCGCATCTTCGGCCTCGCCCACAACATCGATTTCGAGCTGATCGAGGACCCGCGCACGCGGGCGGTCAGCGAAGCCCGTGCCGTGCGGCTGGCGAGGGCGATGATGGTGGAGACGGCGTCGTTCCGGACCATCGCGGATGTGACGAATGCCGCGCGAAAACTGCGGGACTGGATGCCGGAATTGTCGGGCTGAACCAGCCTCATGCCCGCCCACGCTCCGTGATTGCGAGATGAGAGATCGTCCCCGGAACGTTAGTAAAGCCGCATCGGCAGCAGGACGCCGTCCGCGCCGGCCAGCAAACCCCAGGTCTCGTTGGCCGCGACCTCGAACTCCCGGCTCGCTGCCGCTCCGCCGTCCACCTTGAGGGTGACCTTGTACCTGCCGGGCGGCAGATCGAGCTTCTGGCTGTCCGGCAATTCGCCTGCGGCACCGTCGGAGTTCGCCAGTTCTTCGCCGGCGTGCGCCGCCAGATTGACGGCCTGGTCGGCGACGGTGATCACCGCCCCTTCATCTGTCTTGTTGCCGAGCATCAGCCTCACTTGCCCCGGCTTCGGCAGCAGGCCGATGGTCGCCGGAGCGAATTTGCGCCCCGACAGCTCGGCAATTGTCCTGTCGTCCTGACGTGAGAGCCGGAGCAGGAGCGGTCCCTCTCTCGTCAGGAACGTGATCTCGGCTCGGTCCGGCTCTGCCACCGCACCGTCTTTCTCCGTCCCGCCACGCTTGCCGAGTGCGTCGCGATAGAAGCCGAGCACAGAACCGAGATCGCGCGGCGTCTCGGCGTAAATCGACCGGATCTGCGGCGAATCTTTCGCCGTCGCGAGGGCCCAGCCTTCGGGCAGCGGCAGGCCGGTATGCTCGGAGAGCTTGGCTTCGAAACGCGCTCCCGCACCGCGCGCCATCATCCCGACGGGAATGCTGAGCAGTCGTTCGACGAAATTGTCCAGAGTGTCATGGCTCCGGACCGCCCACCAGGTCTGGTCGACATTGTCGTTCGCGCCGGAGGTGCGACTCCAGCCGAACTGGATAGCGTCTGTCGCGCTCTCTCTACCGAGGCCGGCCGCGACCGGGCGCGCCAGCACGGCCGTCGCGGCGACCAGACCGGCCGCGAGCAGGGCAGCTAGCGTTCGGCGATTCATTTTTTCCGGATCCCTTGGGGCTCAGATTATGATCCTGAGCTTGGTCGCGTTGATCACGAAAAATGTTCATCGATCCTGGTCGTCGATGACGCACCGCGTCAATGCCCCGCCGAAAGACTGCCTCAGGAACCGGCATCATTTGCCGTCAAAACGAAGCTTGCTTTCGGCAGGCGACGAATGATCAAATCGCTCATCGGAATACGCCTGCGTCGGGGGGACACATGATGTTCAAGACCATCGCGATCGTTGCCGGTTTGGGACTGGCGCTCGCCGCCACAGCCGAGGCGCAGACACCGCGCAAGGGCGGAACCATCCGCATGACGGCGCCCTACGGCTCGAGCTTCACCAGCCTCGACATTCACACCACGCAGCGCGCCCAGGACGAGATCTACGCCAAGGCCCTGCACCGTTCGCTCTACATCTGGAATTCGGCGGAAGGAAAGCCGGTGCTGGAGCTCGCCAAGGAGGACGTGGTCTCGGGCGGAGGCCTCGTTCACACCTTCAAGCTGCGCGACGACGCCTATTTCCATAGCGGCCGCAAGATGACCGCCGACGACATCATCTGGTCCTACAATCGCATCATGGACGGCAGCAAGGCCTATCCCGGCGCGCGTTACGTCCGCGTGATCGAGGGAGCGGCAGCAGTGGAGAAGGGCCAGGCCAAGGAGATCTCCGGCCTGAAGAAGATCGACGACTTCACCATCGAGATGAAGCTGACCGAGAAGGTTGATCCCGGCTTCTACTTCTTCACCGCGCTGACCTCGATCTATCCCGCCGACGAGGCCGCCAAGGAAAGCTTCATCCAGAAGCCGATCGGTCTCGGTCCGTTCAAGTTCGTGGAGCACGTGCCGGGATCGCGCATCGTCCTGGAGCGCTGGGACCGGTTCTACAAGCCCGGCAAGCCCTATGCCGACAAGATCGTGGTGTCGGTGATGGGCGAGGCCGCGGCGCGCGACGTCGCCTTCCGCAACAAGGAGATCGACACCTCGGTGCTGGGACCTGCGCAGTACGTCGCCTACCAATCCGACGCCGACCTCAAGGGCACCATCGTTGAGGTCGCCGAGGTGTTCACGCGCTACATGGGCATGAATCCCGCGGTCAAGCCGTTCTCCGACAAGCGCGTGAGGCAGGCGATCAATTACGCCATCGATACCGATTTGATCATCAACAAGCTGGTCAAGGGCAAGGCCTACCGCGCCACCAGCTGGCTGCCGCTGACCTCGCCGGCCTACGACAAGGCGATGAAGCCTTACCCCTTCGATCCCGCCAAGGCCAAGCAATTGCTCACCGAGGCCGGCTACGCATCCGGCTTCGAGTTCGAATGGACCACCAGCCAGAATGAGAGCTGGGGCCTGCCGATCGTCTCGGCCGTCATTCCGATGCTGGACAAGGTCGGCATCAAGGCCAAGGTCAAGCAGGTCGAGACCGCGGTGCTGGCCGAGGTGGTCCGCACCGGCGACTATCAGGCCTTCATCTATTCCCAGGCGAGCGGCCCCGATCCTCAGGCCGCGCTCAAATGCTTCCATTCGGCGACGCCGCAGGCGGCCTGTAACTACACGACCTACAAAAATCCCGACTTCGACAAGATCCTCGATGAAGCCGGACAGGCCGACGATCCCACAAAGCGCATCCAGCTGATGCAGAAGGCCAATGCGCTGCTCTACGAGGAGGCGCCGGTCTGGTTCTTCAACTACAACAAGGCGGTCATGGCGGTGCAGCCCTGGCTGAAGGGAATTCAGCTGAACGCGACCGAGCTGACCCACCAGAACGTCGAGGACCTCTGGGTCGACGAGACCTCGCCCGCGAAGTGACACGCGCGCTCCCTCCAGCGCGACCGGCGGGGGAGGGAGCGGGGAAAAGTTGAGATGCTCGCGTTCCTGATCCGCCGCGTCCTGCAGACCATCCCGACCGTGCTCGCCGTGGTGCTGCTGGTGTTCGTGCTGTTCAGCGTCGTTCCCGGCAGCATCGTCTCGAGCATGAGCGACGACAGCGATCCGCAGGTCGAGCTGCGCATGAAGAAGCAGCTCGGCCTCGATCAGCCCGTCTATATGCGTTTCGGCGCCTACATCGCCGGGCTCGCGACCGGCGATTTCGGAACCTCGTTCCGGACCCGTGAGCCTGTCACGACCATGATCGCCAAGCGGGCTTGGCCGACGCTGCAGCTGATCTTCGCATCCATGGCGTTTGCGATTCTGCTCGGCGTGCCGCTCGGCTTCGTCGCCGCCTTGCGGCCGGGCAGCCTCGTCGACACCGTCTCGATGATGCTGGCGGTGTCGGGCCTGTCATTGGCCAAGTTCTGGCTCGGGCTGCTCTTGATGTACCTGTTCGCGCTCAAGCTCGGCTGGCTGCCGAGTTTCGGCTACGGTGACGGCAGCCTCAAATACCTGATCCTGCCCGCCGTGACGCTTGGCGTCTCGCCGATGGCGCTGCTGGCGCGGACGACGCGCGCCGCGGTGCTCGAGATCATGACCGCGGATTTCGTCCGCACCGCGCGCTCGAAGGGCATGAGCGAGACCAGGGTCGTCAAGTGGCACGTGATGCGCAACGCGCTCGTCCTCATCCTCACGACCATGGGCCTGCAGTTCGGCGCACTGATGGGGCAGGCGGTCGTGGTCGAGAAACTGTTCTCCTGGCCGGGCATCGGCTCGCTGCTGGTCGACAGCGTGCTCCAGCGCGACATTCCCGCCGTCCAGGGCTCCATCCTCGTCGTGGTGATGTTCTTTCTCGCGATCAATCTGTTGATCGACATGCTCTACGGCGTGATCGATCCCAGGATCAGATACGCATGAAGCTGCGCGCCAATCTCGTCATCGGCGGGTCGTTGTTCGCGCTGGCGATCGTGGTCGGTCTGCTCGCGCCATGGCTGGCGCACACCGATCCCGTCATGGACGCCAACCTCATGAATGCGGAGGAGCCGCCGAGCTGGACCTGGTGGTTCGGCACCGACGCGCAGGGCCGCGACATCTATTCCCGTGTCCTCTACGGCGCGCGCGTCTCGCTGACGGTCGGCATCGTCTCCCAGCTCATCAACAGCGTCATCGGCGTGGCGCTCGGCCTCAGCGCCGGCTATTTCGGCGGCTGGTGGGACGATGTCGTCAACGCCCTGACCAATCTCATGCTCGCGATCCCCTCGCTGATCTTCGCGCTCGCCATCATGGCCGTGCTCGGTCCCGGGCTGACCAGCCTCTTGATCGCGCTCGGGCTGACCAATTGGTCGTTCACCTGCCGCCTCGCGCGGGCCTCGGCACTGTCGCTGCGGAGCCAGGGCTATGTGCAGGCGGCCACCGTGCTCGGCTACGGTGACGTGCGCATCATGATCACGCAGCTGCTACCGAACATGCTGGGACCGATCGTCGTCATCGGCACGCTGGGCATGGGCAGCGCGGTCCTCTCCGAAGCCGCATTGTCGTTCCTGGGGCTCGGCGTCCGCCCGCCGTTTCCGAGCTGGGGCAGCATGCTGTCGGAAGCGCGCGAGCAGATCACGACGGCGCCGTGGCTTTCGATTTTTCCCGGCCTTGCCATCTTCCTCACCGTGCTCGGCCTCAATCTGCTCGGCGATGGTCTGCGCGACATTCTCGATCCGCAATCGCGGAGCCGGCGCACATGACAGGCAGCCCGCTGCTCGAGGTCGAGGATCTGCGCATTGATCTCGATGACGGATCGAGGCGCGTTGCGGCGGCCGAAGGCATTTCATTCCGCATCGACCGCGGCGAGACGTTCGGCCTCGTCGGCGAGTCCGGTTGCGGCAAGAGCATCACGGCGCTCGCCCTCATCGGCCTGCTGCGGCCACCCTTGTCGATCGCCGGCGGCGTCATCCGGTTCCAGGGCCAGGAGATCCAGCACCTGTCCGCCGCGAGGCAACGGCAACTGCGCGGCAATCGCATCGCCATGATCTTCCAGGAGCCGATGACGGCGCTGAACCCGGTGTCGCCGGTGGGGCGGCAGATCGCCGAGATGTTCGTGCTGCACAAGGGCAAGAGCTGGCGGGAGGCCAACCAGCTGGCGGTCGAGGCGCTCGCGAGCGTCCGCGTCCCCGCGCCGGAGCGGCGCGTGAAGGACTATCCGCATCAGCTGTCGGGCGGGATGCGCCAGCGCGTGATGATCGCGATTGCGCTCGCCTGCGGTCCGGACCTGCTGATCGCCGACGAGCCGACGACGGCGCTCGACGTCACCGTGCAGGCGGAGATCATCGAGCTGATGCGCAATCTGTGCGCCGAGCGCGGAACGGCGATCCTGATGATCAGTCACGATCTCGGCCTGGTCGCCAATGTCTGCCGCCGCGTCGCCGTCATGTATGCCGGCCGCATCGTCGAGGAGCGCGGCTCGGCCGACATCTTCCGTGCGCCCTCACATCCCTATACGCAGGGCCTCGTCGACTCGCTGCCGCGGCTCGGCAGCCGTGCTGCGCTCGGCCGCAGCAGGCTGAAGGAGATCGCGGGCGTCGTGCCGGCGATCACGCGCTTCCCCGATGGCTGCCGGTTCAATCCGCGTTGCGCGCAGGCGACGGATATTTGCCGAACCATTGCGCCTCAGACGGAAGGGCTGGAGGCGGGCGGTTTCGTCCGGTGTCACCACCATGCATGAGCCAAAGGGGAGAGCGGATGACGATGTGATCCTCAGCGTGGAGGATCTCGCCGTTCACTTTCCGCTTGGAGGCGGCCTGCTGGGCCGCGGCCGTCGGCTGCTCCGCGCCGTCGACGGCGTCGACCTCAGGCTGAAGCGCGGCGAATGCCTCGGCCTCGTCGGCGAGTCCGGCTCCGGCAAGTCGACGGTCGCATTGTCCATTCTGGGCCTGCTGACGCCGACGCGCGGCCGCATCGTGCTGGACGGGCAGGTCGTCACCAACCGGCAATCCGGCGACCGGAAGGCACTCGCCCGCATCGTGCAGATCGTGTTCCAGGATCCCTACGCCTCGCTCAATCCGCGCCAGACCGTTCGCCGCACGCTCGAGGACCCCTTGCGCGTGCACGGCGTGACCGCGAAAAGCGAGATCGAGGACCGCCTCGCGACGATGCTGAGGCATGTCGGCCTGCGGCCCGAGCAGGCCGACCGCTATCCGCATGAATTCTCCGGCGGCCAGCGCCAGCGCATCGGCATCGCCCGGGCGCTGATCCTCAACCCCAGAATCGTCATCTGCGACGAGCCGGTCTCGGCGCTCGACGTCTCGATCCGCGCCCAGATCATCAATCTGTTGCTGGAATTAAAGGACACGCTCGGCCTGTCCTACATCATGATCAGCCATGACCTCGGCGTCGTCGAGCACATGAGCGACCGCGTCGCCGTGATGTATCTCGGCCGCATCGTCGAGAACGGCGACTGGCGCGAGATCTTCGAACGCCCGGCGCACCCCTACACGCAGGCCCTGATCGCCGCCATCCCCGATCCCTTGCGCCATGCCCCGCTGGCAACGACCGGCGGCGACTTGCCCAATCCGCTAAACCCGCCGAACGGCTGCGCCTTCAGCCCGCGCTGCCGCTACGCGGAAGCGGTGTGCCGGAGCGAGCCGGGGCCAACGCTGGAGACGCGCGCAGATGGGCACGCGGTGCGGTGCTGGCGAAGCGAGGAGATTGCGGGGCGGTCGGCGTTAGTCTCGACCGAGGGCTGATGCGCCGAAGGGCGAAGGCGCTTATATTCCACTAAGGCGTGTACTCAAAAGGCGAGTATGTCAGCTTCTGCGGAAAATCTTGCGATCGATCAGAGCATTACCGCACGTTCCCCTCAATAGACGTCCAATCGGCAATAGCTGTGTTAGGGTTTGCTTGTTGTCAGCGGGGCAGAGCATGCGGCGACGAGAATTCATGGCACTCCTAGGCGGTGCAACGGCTGCTACGGCATGGCCTGTCGTGGTGGACGCGCAGGAGCCAGCAAGGGTTCGGCGGGTCGGGTACATTGCCGGCGCCGATGACGCCACGATGGGACATATCTTCGCGGCATTCCGGCAGCGGCTTACCGAACTGGGGTACGTCGAGGGTCGATCTATCGCGCTTGAGGTGCGCTGGGCGGAGGGACGCGTCGAGCGGCTCCCCGAGTTGGTGACCGAGCTTATCGGTCTCAAATCGGATGTGCTGGTGGCGGGCAACAGCGTTGCTGCGATAGCGGCCAAGAAGGCTACTCGAACAATCCCCATTGTTATGGTTGCGGCCGATCCGGTTGGACTTGGCCTCGTGGAAAGTTTGGCGCGACCCGGAGAAAACGTGACGGGGCTGAGCTATTTCAATGAGGCAATGATCGCAAAACGTCTGCAATTGTTGAAGGAGATGGCGCCAGGCTTAGTCCGGGTAGCGGTGATGAAGAACTCGACAGTTGCCATCCACGCCATCTTCTGGCGGACCGCTGAGGCGGCGGCACGTACTCTGGGCGTGGCGCTACAGCCTCTCGAGGTGGGAAGGCCGGAGGATTTTGATGCGGCGTTCGCCGCCGCCACGGGAGGCAACGCCCAAGCTCTCATCGTCTTCGATGACGTTCTGACCATTGTGCATAGACCCCGCATCATTTCTCTCGCTGCCGCTCACCGACTTCCGGCCGTGTACGGACTTCGCGAGTTTCCGAAGGATGGAGGCCTAATGTCGTTCGGTGCGAACTTCGTTGTCTTGTTCCGGCGTGCCGCCACCTACGTGGACAAAATCTTGAAGGGCGCCAAGCCTGCCGATCTTCCCGTCGAGCAACCAACCACTTTCGAGCTTGTCATTAATCGCAAGACTGCGAACGCCCTCGGCCTTACCGTGCCGCCCACCTTGCTCGCCCAAGCTGACGAGGTGATCGAATGATGTCGCCTTCCGGTCCAAGTCTGACCTCTGGTGAGGGCGGCTTCTGCGCGGCTATCGGGAGCATAGCGGATCGCATCTGCGCTCGGCGCGGGTTTAGGGGCACGCGGAAATCTTGTGATCAATCAGAGCATTATCGCACGTGACCCGGAGCGGACGTCTTGCGCGCTAGCTTGCGACCATGCAGCCCCATTTGTGTCGAACACGCTATAGCGCCGTCTGCGGTTAGCTGACCGGATGTTTTCGTGCCACAACTCGTCGTCTTTTTGCGAGGAGCTGACGGAAACCAGTTGGCCTTTGACCGAGATCGAGCTACCCGTAGCTCATGAGGAAGGACAAGACTTTTCGGCTTGTTCTGATCAAGCCGTCACATTACGACGACGATGGCTACGTCATTCGATGGTGGCGCGGCGGCCTGCCTTCGAATTCACTAGCCTGTCTTTACGGCATCGCGCTCGATTGTCGTGAACGCGGGGTTCTCGGGCCCGATTGCAACATCGAGATCGACGCCATCGATGAGACCAACTGGAAGGTGCGTGTCGCGGATCTAGCGCGCGCGATCAAGGCCGCGGATGCTGGCATGGTGATGCTGGTCGGGGTCCAGTCCAACCAGTTTCCCCGATCGCTCGATCTGGCGAGACAGTTTCGCAAGCTCGGAATCCACGTTGCGATCGGCGGCTTCCATGTGTCCGGCACCCTCTCGATGTTGCCCCAGCGCGATCCCGGCGTTCAGGAGATGATGGACCTCGGTGTGTCGGTCTTCGCAGGCGAAGCCGAGGGACGGCTCGAGGAGCTGTTGCAGGATGCGGTCGCCGGGCGATTGCAGCCTCTCTACAACTACATCGACGATCTGCCACATCTGGAAAGCCAGCCTCTGCCGATCATTCCCCGCCAGCAGATCGGACGAGTCATCGGCCACACCACGAGCTTCGACGCGGGGCGCGGCTGCCCCTTCCAATGCTCGTTCTGCACCATCATCAACGTGCAGGGCCGCAAGTCGCGACGCCGCAGCGCCGACGACATCGAGGCCGTGATCCGCGCCAACGTCGCGCAGGGCGTCTTCGCCTTCTTTCTCACCGACGACAATTTTGCACGCAACAAGGATTGGGAGATCTTGCTCGACCGCATCATCGCGCTGCGCGAGAAGGAGGGCTGGGACCTCCGATTCACGATCCAGGTCGACACGCTCTGCCACAAGCTGCCCAACTTCATCGAGAAATGCGCCAAGGCCGGCGTCCGGCGATGCTTCATCGGCCTCGAAAACATCAACCCGGACAGTCTGCTCGGCGCCAAGAAGCGGCAGAACAAGATCACCGACTATCGCGAGATGATGATGGCCTGGAAGAAGGCCAGGATCATGACCGTCGGCGGCTACATTATTGGCTTTCCCAACGACACACCGGAATCGATCGTCCGCGACATCGAGATCATCAAGCATGAGCTGCCGATCGACATGCTGGAGTTCTTCTTCCTGACGCCGCTGCCGGGCTCGGAAGACCACAAGACGCTCTACCTGAAGGGCGTCGCGATGGATGCGGACCTCAACAAATACGACCTGGACCACGTCACGACGGACCACCCCGCCATGTCCAAGGCGGGCTGGGAGCGCGCCGTCGAGCTCGCCTGGAACACCTATTACAGCTGGGAGCACATCGAGACGCTGATGCGGCGTGCCGCGGCGATGGGCAATAATGTCGGCAAGATCGGCACCTACGCGCTCTATTTCAAAGGCTACCATCCCATCGAGCGCGTCCATCCGCTCGAAGGGGGTGTGCTGCGGCTGAAGAGCCGCGACGAGCGCCGTCCGCATCTGCCGGTCGAGCCGGCCTGGTCGTTCTATCCTCGCTATGCCGCCGACACCGTCGTGAAGGCCGTACAATGGGCTTCGCTCGCTCTGCGCCTCCACCGGCTGGCGCGCAGGGTCAAGTCGGATCCGCACCGGCTCGCCTATGTCGATGCGGCGATCACACCGCAGGCTGACGAGACCGCGAGTCTGGATTTGTACAAGACGCGGTCCAGCCAGGCGTTTCTCGATCAGCGGCGGCACATCGAAGAGGCACAGAAAGCCAAGTCAGCCGGGGGATAGCGATTTCTCACCGCCGCGCGAACCATCCAATCAAATTGACCGATGTCCAGTTGCGCGCCGAACAGCCCCAAACCATCACTTTGACTGTGCCCCAAGCTGACCAGAGACGAGCCGCCGCCATATCGGCTTTCTACGGGACAGCAGACTTGGCACCATGGTTGCGCTGACCGCCGCTCACGACCCCAAGCAGACTTGATGTCCGCCTTCACAGGCAGCCGCGCGGCACGGCGGCCTTGCCGTACCTTTCACGCCGAGGTGATCAAGAAATATACTTCCTGATACCCGGTCCGGTATCATAATAGGCCACCATTAGGGCGTGGGTCAGGGGGACTCCAATGCACCGGTTTGTTTCCAAGGCCAACATAGATCATTTTATCAGCCTACTAAATTGCAGCGATCTCACGGCCGACCAGCGAGCGAACATCACCAAGCTATTGATCGATGAGCTCGATAAGCTCGCGCATGATCTTGAGCACCTCGAATTTGCCGAGAGAAAAGTGGCAGACGGACGTGACCAGGTGAACCGTGTCAGAGACAAGCGAAATAATCATCCCTTCGGCACCACGGAGCGCGAACAGGCCGAACGGCTCCTCGTAAGCTGCGAAAACTTGCAAACGACGCTTGAAGATTTTTGTCATCGCCTGCGTACAAAGGTCTACAACTCGCCGGGCAAAACTATTTCTACAACTCCGCGGCGAACCTGATATATTGATTTGATCACTGGCCAGGCTCTGCCCGTAGGCGTCAGTGGCAGAGAGACCGATCGCGCTCCCGCCTGCAAAGAAGGGGAGCGTGCCATGTGGCAATCCGCAACAACGGCACCGTTTGATCGTGATCTGCGATTAGCGGTCATCGACAGCACCGGTGAACACGCGCTCGTATTCCCCTGTCGAAGAGTGCTTCGTGGTTGGATAAACTCGCAGACAGGCTCACCGGTCCATGTATTCCCGACACATTGGTGCGAGTGGGAGGGGCTCATAGAGGAGGCGCCGATTGGCGAGCCAGAGCCGCAACGGTTGGCCGTTGTCGAAGCGTACGCGGACGATCTGCGAGCGATCGTCAAGAAGGGGCATGATCAAGAAGGACCATGATCGTGTGGATTAGCGTGCCGACGAGATGTCTTGTACTGACCGCGTTTGGTCATTTCGACTTCGAGCGCGGGGTCAGTCTGCAATCCTATGAGCTAATTGGTCGGTTGAATCGATTTCCTCTGGAGCCGTGCTGAAAGCGCGGCTCCAGATAGACGGTCTCATTTAGAACTTATAATTCACTCCGAACCGCATCAGGTTGAGGTGATCCTTGCTCGCTCCCGTACCCGCAGCGGCAATGTAGAGATACTCTCCCTTGAGGGTCCAGTTTGGCGTGAAGGCATATTCAGCGCCGAGACCAGCAGCCAAGCCCGGACGCCAATGCGCCTCAGTGCAGCCCACCAGGACGCCGGCGGTTCCGCACGGGACGCCTGCGATGCTGGTCCCGTCAGCCGTCTCACGCAGGAATGCCGCACCGCCGGTCCCGTAGAGCAGGAAATTGTTCAAGGCCATTCCGAAGCGCGCACGTGCGGTAATGATGGCCTCTGTTTTCGTGGCGAGATTAAGAGTGATCGGCGCGGGAATGCCAGCGATTGCGGGAATGACCGTACCCGACCCGCGGATATTCGCCCAATCGATGTCACTCTCAACGCCGAGCACTACGTGACCCTGCTGAATCTGCGCGCCCGCAGTACCGCCGACGAAGCCACCACTGAGATCGAAGCTGGTTCGGTCGAAGCGGCTGGAGATCAGATTAAGAGGGTCCTGCTGGCCCAATCCATAGCCACCGTTCACACCGATATAGAAGCCGGTCCAATTGAATACTGCGGCGGCAGGCGCTACCGGCGGCGGTTTGACGGCGAGGTCCGCCGCTTCCGCCCCGAATGAAGTGAGAAGACCCAAGCCGAGGATCAGCGGCTTCAAAATCTGTTTCATGATAAGTCCCCATTTGACGTAGGCAATGTGCTCGTTGCGTTCGCAACCAGCGGCTCCGAACACGCCTCGAGCCACCGGCGTCTATCGTTGATGGAAAGAGACACGGGCGCGCCGTGCTGCGGCTTGATGCATGTCAAAATATGGCCGCTGCAAGCCAAAGGAAACATGTGTTCGTTGCGCAAGCCCAGTGAGCGTATTGCTACACAGAATCAGTCATTTGATTGTGAGGAGTTACGAAGTGGCCGCTTGTCCGTAACGCTTGAATCTCTTCAGATGTTGCTACTCTGCAACTAAATTCTTCGCACTGTCCCGTTCGCAATGGGAACTAGCAAGTTGATCTGTGTCAACGCGGCGCCTCGCAAATTCTCCCAGATAAAATTCGATGTTCAGTTGCTTGGAGGGCCTGCAATGAATCTTCGCGTCATCGTTGCTGCAGCGCTTTTGACTTCGGCGATGTCAGTGCCTGCACTTGCACAGCAGGCCGCAGCGCCAACCGGATCCCCTGCCGCGACCGTCACTATTCCCGGCAACCAGCTGCCGCCGCCACCCTTGCCGTTCGGCGGCGTAATCAAGGAAAATGCCAAGGACTCCAAGCGTGGTGGCCGCCGACGGTCGTGCCGCGGAAAGGCGCGCCCAATGTGCTGCTCATCATGACCGACGACTCCGGTTTTGGCGTGCCCAGCACATTCGGTGGCGTGATTCCGACACCGGCATTGGATCGGATCGCCAAGGCTGGTTTGCGATATACCCAGTTCCACTCGACCGCGCTGTGTTCGCCGACGCGAGCGGCGTTGATCACAGGTCGCAATCATCACTCGGTCGGCTTCGGCCAGATCAGCGAATTCGCAACCGGCTACCCCGGCTACAACTCGATCATCGGTCCCGAGAACGCCACCATCGGCCGGGTCCTTAGCGACAACGGCTATGCCACCTCGTGGTTCGGCAAGAACCACAACACGCCGGCTTTCCAGTACAGCGCGGCGGGGCCGTTCGACCAGTGGCCGAGCGGAATGGGCTTCCAGTATTTCTATGGCTTCATGGGCGGCGAGTCCGACCAGTGGACCCCGTACCTTTTCCGCAATCACAGCCCGATTTATCCCTGGCTCGGCAGGAAGGACTACAACCTCGTCACCGACATGGCCGACGAGGCCATCAAGTACATGAAGGAGCTCAATGCCTCGGCTCCGGAGAAGCCCTTCCTGGTCTACTACGTGCCCGGGGCGACGCACGATCCGCACCAGCCGACTAAGGAATGGATCGACAAGATCAGCAGGATGCGGCTGTTCGACGACGGCTGGGAGAAGCTGCGGGAGCGGATCTTCGCTAACCAGAAGCGCCTCGGCGTCATTCCTGCCAATACGCAACTCACCCCGTGGCCGGACTCCTTGCCCAGGTGGGATTCCCTCTCTGAGGTGAAAAAGAAGATCGTCACCCGCCAAGCCGACGTCTTCGCGGCCTTCACCGCCTATAATGATCACGAGATCGGCCGCGTGATTCAGGCCGTTGAGGACATGGGCAAGCTCGACAACACGCTGATCATCTACATCAATGGCGACAACGGGACGAGTTCGGAAGGCTCGATGATGGGCACGCCGAATTGGTTGACCGTCGCCAACGGCATGCTTGAGTTGCCAGAAGCCGAGTACCTCCGCTACTACGAGTCCTGGGGCTCTGCCGAAACCTATCCGCACATGGCCGTGCCGTGGGCGTGGGCATTCGATACGCCGTTCAAATGGACGAAGCAAATTGCCTCGCATTTCGGCGGAACGCGGCAAGGCATGGCCATCTCATGGCCCCGCCACATCAATGATGTCGGGGGCATCCGCAACCAATTCCATCACATGATCGACATCGTGCCGACAATCCTCGATGCGGCCGGCATCAAGGCCCCCGACATGGTCGACGGCATCAAGCAGAAGCCGATTGAAGGTGTGAGCATGGCGTATACGTTCGACAAGGCTAACGCCAACGCGCCATCGAAACGCACCACTCAATACTTCGAGATGTTCGCAAACCGCGGCATCTACCACGAAGGCTGGTACGCGGCGACGACTCCGCCGGAGCCACCGTGGCTGGTCGGCACGAAGCCGCTGCCGCCGGTCGAGCAGTACAAGTGGGAACTCTACAACATTACTGAGGACTTCTCGCAGGCGAACGACCTCGCTGCCAAGCAGCCCGAGAAGCTCAAGGAGATGCAGGCATTGTTCATGGCGGAGGCAGCAAAATACCAGGTTCTGCCGCTAGACAACTCGGTGCTGCCTCGTCTGCTCACGCCGCGGCCAAGCGGGACGGCGGGGCGAAACGAATTCACCTACACAGGTGAGAATCTGGATATTCCGATCGGGAACGCCCCCAGCCTCCTGAACCGGAATTTCACGATCACGGCGAACATCACGATCCCGGAGGGCGGTGCCGAGGGAATGATCGTAACAATGGGCGGCCGGTTCGTTGGCTATGGATTGTATGTTCAAAAGGGCAAGCCGGTCTTCGTCTACAATCTGCTCAACTTGAAACGCTACCGTTGGGAAGGTGGCGTCGGAGCGGAGGACTGGCTGGGTAGCTCGCTCAAGCCGGGCAAGCACACGATCGTGTTCGACTTCAAATACGATGGCCCCGGCCTCGGCAAGGGCGGCACTGGTGTGCTTTCCGTGGACGGAAAGATGCTTTCCGAACAGAAGATGGAGCACACGATCCCGTTCATGATGGCAATAGATGAATCCTTTGACGTTGGAGCTGACACGCGCACGCCCGTGGATGAGAGCTACACCCTGCCGTTCCGTTTCACCGGGACCATCGACAAGCTGACTATCAAGACCGGACCGGAGCAGCTGGCTGAGCCAGATCGTAAGGCCATGCAGGACGCGGTGAAGAAGGCCAGCGACTGACTATTGAGACTCAATCGGGGGAGCGTTTGCGAACTCGCGCGCTCCTCCTATTCCAGCGCGGGGAGCTGACGAACGCATGTTGATGTTACTGTGCAAAGTGTAACCCAGTTGATACCGGTGACGCCTTCCATTGATCAGTTAGCGCGGATCATTGGCAATGTCGCCGCACCCGCGTTCCTCCTGGGCGCGGTGGCTGCCTTTATCTCGGTTCTGATCTCCCGTATCAATCGGGTGATCGACAGAACCCATTTCATTCATGGCATCCCGGGAAGCGACGCCTCTAAATCATTCCTCAAGGCTGACCTGCCTCGGCTGCGCCAGCGGGCGGCACTCTTGAACAGATCGCTATTCTGCGCAATTGTCTCGGCGATACTGACGGCCTTGATCATCATTGTTGCATTTGTAAGCGCACTGCTGCATTTGGCACATGAGTACGGGGTGGCGATCCTGTTCATGGCTGCGCTCGTGATGTTCTGCCTCTCTCTCATTGATCTGGCCCGCGAGACGAGAATTGCGCTTCACGAGAATGATCTTCGAGTGTAGTTCAGACGGGCAGGAAGATGCTCGGATCGGTAAGCGGACGTGGCGAAGGGCTCTGGGAAGAACCGCAAGCGCCGAAGGGCCCATGAGAAGGGGAGGCTAGCGCCGTCGCTCGATGCGCCACATCAACCGGCGGCACCGCGGAAGTACGCCCCCCGACTGGTGAGCGCTCTCGCTTTGTTGTTTGTTGGCGCTGCCGCGGCGCTCTACTGGTACACGAGAACGGACAGTCTAACCTTTCCACAGCAGATCGCCGAACTGCGCTTCGTCGGTAGCCCGGCCTGCAGCGGGTGCCACCAGACAGAGGCGAAACTCTGGCAAGCCTCGCAACACCGGCACGCCATGGATCACGCCACCGAGCAGTCGGTGCGCGGTGATTTCAATGAAGCGGTGTACGAGTATGCAGGGACACGTTCGCGCTTCTTCCGACATGACAAGAAATTTCTAGTCGAGACGGACGGACCCGATGGCAAGCTCGCAACCTTCGAAGTCAAGTACACCTTCGGCGTCGATCCGCTGCAGCAATACCTGATTGAATTCCTCGACGGCCGCATCCAAGCGCTCTCCATCGCGTGGGATACGAGGTCACGGGAGCAGGGCGGTCAGCGCTGGTTTCACCTCTATCCCGATGCGGCCGTCACCAGTAGCGACCCCCTGCACTGGACAAAGCCAAACCAAAACTGGAATTTCATGTGCGCCGAGTGCCACTCGACTGGCGTGCACAAGAACTATGACGCTTCAAAGAACCAGTTTGCCACCACGTTTGCCGAGATCAGCGTAGGATGCGAAGCTTGTCATGGCGCGGGCTCGCGGCATGTCGCATGGGCAAGGAGCAGGAGCAAGGTATCCGGTCCGGATCACGAACTGTTAGTGAGGTTCGATGAACGCTCGGGCATCACATGGTCAGTCGATGGCGGGACCTTGAAGCCGGTGCGCAGTGCGCCGGCACCGGCCCGGCGTAAGGAAGTCGAGACCTGCGGCCGCTGCCACGCGCGCCGTGGCCAGCTCTCCGAGGACTGGACGCCGGGACGGTCGCTTTCCGAAACCCACGCGGTGTCGCTGCTCGACCGCCAGCGCTTCCATGCCGACGGCCAGATGCGCGACGACGAGGAGACCTACAACTACGCGCCGTTCAGGCAGAGCAAGATGTTTGCCAAGGGCGTGACTTGCAGCGACTGCCACGATCCGCATAGCGCCGCGCTGAAGGCGCCGGGCGACGGCGTCTGTGCGCAGTGCCATGCGTCGGCCAAGTATGAATCAGCCGCGCACCGGCATCACGCCGAGGTTTCTCAGCCACTGAGCTGCGCCTCCTGCCACATGCCGGAGCGCCGGTACATGGTGGTCGACCGCCGCCACGATCACGGCTTCCGGATCCCGCGCCCTGATCTCTCAATGCAGACGGGCGCCCCGAACGCGTGCAATGACTGCCACCGCGACAAGCAAGCTGCTTGGGCGGCCCGGCAGATCGAGACGTGGTTCGGCCCGAGGCGGCAGGGATATCAAACCCACGCCCGCGCATTCCATGCGGCCTGGAATGAGGAAGCAACTGCGCAGGCGCTGCTTGCTGCACTCGCCGCCGCCGGCGACGTACCCTCGATCGTGCGCGCCAGCGCGCTAGCTCAGCTTCCTGCGCCTGACGCTGACCTGATCCGCCGCGGCCTGTCCGATCCGGATCCGCTGGTCAGACTGGGAGCACTTGATGGACTCGAAGGTATGGAGGGGGACCAGCTCTGGACGCTCGGCTCGGCGCAACTGAGCGATTCGGTTCGCGGCGTCCGCGTTCGCGCCGCCGAGCTGCTCGCCTCCGTACCTTCGGCGCGCCAGCCCGCAGGAGATCGCGACAGGTTCGCGCGGGCTGCAGCCGAATTCGTTGCTGCGCAAAAGCTCAACGCCGACCGTCCGGACGCGCGGACCGCGCTCGGCAGCTTCTTCGCGCGCCAAGCGAACGCCCGCGACGCCGAGAACGAATATCTGGCCGCGATTAGGCTAGACCCCTCGTTTGCAGCCGCCGCGATCAATCTGGCCGACCTGTACCGCCAACTCGGACGCGAGAATGACGGCGAGCGGGTCTTGCGCGGGGCTCTGTTGGGTTCGGCGCAAGATGCTTCGCTGCACCATGCGCTCGGCTTGACCTTGGTGCGCCAAAAACGCAACGAGGCGGCGCTCGACGAACTGCGTCAGGCGGCTGTGCTTGATGCTGGGCAGGCGCGCTATGCCTATGTCTATGCGATCGGGCTTTACTCGGCCGGCCGTCGCGACGATGCGCTTACTATACTGAGGGAGGGCCTGCGCGCTCATCCGAATAATCGGGACATGCTTTCAGCCGCGATCCATCTCAGCCGCGAGAAGGGCGATGTGGCAGCCGCCCTGGACTATGCCCGTCAGATGCAGCGGCTCTTACCTCAAGACAGAAGCTTGGGCGACTTAATCAAGGAACTGGAGAAGTAGACGCCCTTCTATCACCAACGAGCCGCATATCCGCTGATGGCCCAACTCTGACGTCCGGCGAGGCCGGCTTCTGCGCGGCTACCAGGAGCACAGCGGACCTCATCCGCGTTCTAACTGCGGCGCGGGTTTATGACGACGCGCCATAGACAGTCACCACGGTTTCTCTGCAAGGATGCGGTGAGTTGAACGCAGCCCTGGGCCTTGGCACGCACGTTGAACACCCTCAACTCCCGACGCCGCCGACCAGACGCGGGCGGCGGTTTGCGAGCGGTTTGTCGGCCAACAGGGCCCGCAGCCACGCCCGAAAACTTACGATCTCCGGACAATCCGCCGTGCCTTCCGGCGCAACCAGCCAATCGCCCGGGCCCGATCCCTCATTGATCCGCTCGCACCGATAGCCCGGATGGTGGCTCACGCCGCGGGCGATCAGCACGTCCACCTTGCCCTCGACGAGCTCGTGCAGGCCGGCGGGCTGCAGCACGCGTACACCGATCTCCGCGTGTGTACTGCGAAACGCCGCCAGATCGAGGCGGCGTAGGTCGTAGCTGCCGTGCACCCCCACGTGCAGGAGCACCGTGCCCGACGGCTTCAACTGCGAGGTCGCCTCGGCAATGTGGCGAAAGCCTTCGGAGATCCCTGGCAGATAGGCCTGGCCGGCCTCGGTGAGGATGAGCTGCTTGTGCAGCCGCTCGAACAGCTGCACGCCAAGGCGCGCCTCCAGCGCTTTCACCTGCTGCCCTACGGCGGCGGGCGAGACGTGCAGCTCGTGCGCGGCTAGCTTGAAGCTGAGATGGCGCGCGGCGGCCTCGAAGGCGCGGAGCGCGTTGAGCGGGGGCAGGGCGTAAGTCATCGTAACCGCACTTTGACACCGATGGGCCGCGGCCTTGCAATAGATTTTCTTGCGCTGAACCGCAGGAATGATGCTTTGCGCGGCCCTGATGCCGCCGGATACGCTTGACCCGCAAATCCGGAGAAACGTCATGTCCCCAGCTCACATCGTCAGCCACAATCCCGCTACGGTTCACCCACCCGCCGGCGGCTACTGCATGGGCCTGGAGCTGAAGCAGCATCGCCGCCTGCTGTTCATCAGCGGCCAGGTTCCTGAAACGTCCGACGGCACCGTGCCTGATGGCTTCGAGGCGCAATGCGAGCAGGCTTGGTGCAATGTCAGGGAGGTGCTGGCCGCGGCAGGCCTTGGTGTCGAGCACCTGGTCAAGGTCACCACGTTCCTGACCGACCGCAGTCAAGTCGTCGCCAACCGCGCCATTCGCCGCGCGATGCTCGGGGAGCACCAGCCGGCGTTGACCGTCGTGGTCGTCGACACGGTCGACAGCAAATGGCTGCTCGAGATCGAGGCGATCGCCGCCGAATGAGGGGCGTCGTCGATGTTGCAATGAGCCAATCATATCGGGTGTCCAATGGCTGAGATTCATCCGTTCTACCAGACGCACCGGCAAGCCATGGAAGCCGCCATGCGCGAGCGAATAGACCTTGCCGAAGCGATGCTCCGCGAGCGTGCGCATCTCTCAGATATCGACGCAATCAGGCAGGAGGTGATGGACGAATTCGAGATCGTCCTCACCCAGATGCCCTATGTCGGCGGCACGGCAAGCCGCATGAGCGATTTCTTCATGCGCCTGACCGGCTTCATGGCCATCAGTCGGGTGCTGCGGCGGCGTGGCGTGCCGGTACCCGTGATCGGCGAGATCGAGCGGGAAACCTACAGGGCGCAGCTGCAGACGATTCCCGAAGCCGAGCGTCTCGCCGCGGGGCGCCAGTTCATGTCACGGGAGAACCAGGCCTTGATGCGCAAGCAGGCGGCAAGGAGCGTCACAGAGGCTCATCAAGCGGAGTTTCCGGAAGATTTCGTCTACGATTTCGTCGAGCCGGGTCCGCAGGACACTTTCGAGTTCGGCATCAACTACAAGGCCTGCGGATTCTGCAAGCTCGCGGCGCGCCGCGGCGACACGGAAATCCTGCCGAACATCTGCGGCCTCGACTTCGTCGCCTACGCGACGCGAGGCATCCGCCTGGAGCGGACCCAGACGCTGGCCGGCGGCGCCAGCCACTGCAATTTCCGCTTCTCGCGATTGCCATCAAACGCGAAGGCGGAGCGTTAGGCCGTATTCCTTCTGCCGCTACATCGTCATTGCGAGCGCAGCGAAGCAATCCAGAAATGCATCCGCGGAAAGACTCTGGATTGCTGCTGCGCTCGCAAGGACGGGGATGCACCGGCCTTTCAAAGCCGGCTGCCGATGATGCCACTATACCCCTGTTTTGCCCGACGGAGCAAATTGACTTCGCCGAATCCGCAATCTCGCGACGCCCGCCGGCAAGTCATTGATTCCGCTGGCACCGGCTACTGTGCATGGGGTTGTTTTCGCACTTTTGTTTTGCCGGCCGTCTATTCCGCCGCTTTCTCCCTCAAGCGCTGCGCATAGACGTTGATGACCAGCGCCGCCAGCAGGATCAGGCCGCGGATCAGGATCTTGAGGAAGCTGTCGATGTTGACGTGGTCGAGGCCGTTGTTGAGCACGCCGAGCACGAAGAGGCCGACGATGGTGTTGCCGATGCCGCCGCGGCCGCCGAACAGGCTGGTGCCGCCGACCACGACGGCGGCGATGGAATCGAGCAGGTAGGTGTCGAACTCGTTCTGCTGCGCGCTGCCGAAATGGGCAACGCCGAGCATGCCGCCGAGGCCCGAGCACACCGCCGAGATCACCATGACCGCACCGAGGATGAGCTTGACGTTGAGGCCCGAATATTCGGCCGCCTCGCGATTGCCGCCGACCATGTAGACGTAGCGGCCGAAGCGCGTGTAGGTCAGCACCAGATGGCCACCGAGCAGCATGATGGCGGCAACGATGACGATCCAGGGGATGCCGCCGATCGAGCCCGAGCCGAGCGTCGTGATCAGGCTCGGCACCTTGTAGGCGATCTGGCCGCGCACCAGCAGCGCGGAGATCCCGGCGGCGATCTGCATCATCGCCAGCGTCATGATGAAGGAGGGGATGCCGATCACGGTCAGCCCCAGCGCGTTGACGAGACCGAGCAGGGCGCAGAGCAGCAGCGACAGGATGATCGCGACTGCGCCGGGCAGGGGAATGTTGGCGATGTTGACGTAGGATTCCTGCAGCGTGAAGTAGGCGACCGCAATGCCCGTGACGTTGGCGATGCTGGCGACCGACAGGTCGATTTCGGCGCAGAGGATCACGAAGGTGAGGCCGACGGCGATGATGCCCGTCACCGACACCTGGGTCAGGATGTTGCCGAGATTGTCGAGCGTCGCGAAGGAGGGGCTGGCGAAGGCGAAGAAGGCGGTGAGGAAGATCAGCGTCAGGAACGGGGCGATGTTGCGCATCTGCGAGCGCAGGAAGGGGGCAAGGCCCCGTGCCCGTTGTCCTGTCGCCAAAGCCGTCTCGCTGCTCATGTGCTTCTCCGTCACGCCGCTTCCAGCAGGCGGTCCTTGCTGACCGGCTCGTTCTTGAATTCACGCACCAAGGCGCCGCGCTTGAGCACGAGGATGCGATCTGCCAGCGACAGCACCGTTTCCGGCTCGGTCGACAGCACGATGATCGCGAGCCCCTTCGTTCTGAGGTCGCGGACGATGTTGATGACGTCGTTCTTGGCGCCGACATCCATGCCACGGGTCGGCTCGCACAGCACCAGCAGCTTGGGCGGATAGGTCAGCCATTTCGCCAGGGCGACCTTCTGCTGGTTGCCGCCCGAGAGCATGCCGAGATCGAGGCCGACCACCGGCGGCCTGATCTGCAGCTGCTCGACCTGGCGCTTGGCGATGTCGCGCTCCTGCGCCGGCTTGAGCAGCAGCGAGGAGATGCGGTCGAGGATGCTGATCGAGATGTTCTTGTAGACCGGCTCCTGGTGGAACAGCATGTCGCGCCGGCTCTCCGGCACCAGCGCCACGCCGGCGCGGCGCGCCGCCGCCGTGCTGGCGAACGTTTTCGTCACGCCTTCGACTGCAAGCGTCCCCCCGTCCGGCTTCAACTTGCCGAACAGGATGCGCGACAGCTCCTGCTGGCCGCAGCCCATGAAGCCGTAGATGCCGAGCACCTCGCCGGCACGGGCTTCGAACGAGACGTCCTGCAGGCTGCGGGACAGCGACAGCTGGTCGACGCTGAGAATGACCTTGCTGTCGCTCGGCTGCGGCAGCATCAGATCGTCGGTGTAGCTATGCTCGAGCGCCTCGCCGCCGCGGCCGATCATGGCCTCGATCAGTGCGCCCTTGCTGGTCGCGGCGCTCGCCGTCTCCGCAACCTTGCGGCCGTTGCGGAACACGGTCACCGTGTCGGACACCAGCAAGATGTCCTCGATGAAATGCGAGATGAAGACGATGGCAGTGCCTTGCTCGCGCAGCCGCCGGAGCGCCTTGAACAGGCGCTCGACCTCGGGCGGGGAGAGGGCGGAGGTCGGCTCGTCCAGGATGACGATCCGCGCGCCGGAGAACAGCACGCGCGCGATCTCGATCAGCTGCTGCAGCCCGATCGGAAGGTCGCCGAGCCGTGCCATCGGGTCGACGTCGATGCCGAAGCGGGCGAGCTGCTCGCCCGCCTCCCGCGCCATCCGCCGCCATTGCACGAGGCCGAAGGCGTTGGTCGGCTGGTTGCCGAGGAAGACGTTCTCCGCGACCGTCAGGTCGGGCGCGACGCTGAGCTCCTGGTGCACCATGGCGATGCCGGCGGCGTGCGCATCGCGCGCCGAGCGAAAATGCATCTCCCGGCCGTCGACCAAGAAGCGGCCGGAGAACTCGGTGTGCACGCCGGCGATGATCTTCATCAGCGTGCTCTTGCCGGCGCCGTTCTCGCCGACGAGACCATGGATCTCGCCGGGATAGAGCGCGAAGTCGACACCACGAAGCGCTTCGACGCCGCCGAAGCTCTTCGTGATGCCCTGCAGTTCCAGGATGGGCTGTTGTCCCACGCTCATGAAGGATCTGGACGCTCAGATCAGGAAGTGATCCTGCATCCACTGCATTCCGGCGGCGTTGGCCTTGGTCACGACCGGACCGTCGGTGACGACGTTCTTCGGGATGCCTTGTCCGCTCTTCTCGCCGCCGATCACGGCGGAGACGCCCGCGACGATGGCGCCGCCATGGATGCGGCAGGACGGATTGCGGACGGTCGCGAACATACGGCCTTCGCTGACCGCCTGGATCGCCGGCGGCATGGCGTCGACCCCGCCGATCAGGATGTTGGTGCGATTGCGCGCTTTCATGATGTTGGCGGCGGCCAGCGCCATGTCGTCATTGTGGAAGAAGGCCGCATCGATCTGCGGGTATTTGGTCAGATAGGTCTCCCAGAGGCGGGCGGTCTTCGACACGTCCCAATCGGCCGGCTGGGTGTCCAGCACTTCGATGCCCGGGAATTGCTTGACGACCGAGTTGAAGCCCTTGGCGCGGCCCTGCGCACCGGTGTGGCCGAGCGCGCCCTGCGTCATGATGATCTTGCCCTTGCCGCCCATGGCGTTGCACAGCGCCTGTGTCACCGAAGCGCCCATGAACTCGTTGTCGGGAGCGAGGAAGGAATGGACGTTGATCTGATCGAGCGGCGCGATCAGCGTATCCATGTCGATCACGGGCGTGCCGGCGTCGATCATCTTCTGCACCGGCTGGGTGAGGGTGCCGATGCCGAAGGCCTGGATCGCGACGAAGTCCCATTTCTGCGAGGCCATGTTGTCGATCGCCGCGCGCTGCTTCACGGCGTCGAGCTGGCCGTCGAACCAGGTCACCTCGACGTTGAACAGCTTGCCCCAGAATTCCGCCGCCTGCTTGCCTTGCGCGCACCAGGTGGCCTGGAGGCCGGCGTTGGAGAACGCCGCCTTCAACGGCTTCTCGCTGCGTCCGACTGCGGCCAGTGCGGGGTTTATGCCCATGCTGCCGAGGATGGCAGCTCCGGCGCCGGCGGCCGCAGCCGCCTGAAGAAGATCGCGCCTGGTCGTCGAGAAATCTTTCGTCCCGGACATCGCTCGCTCCCATATATTTTGTCGTCGGCGCGTCATTGGTAGCGCTACCGATCTCCGAAAGTCTCTCACAAGAGTTGTTCGCACTCAATCTGCATTCAGCCGCAGTGTCGTCGCAGCCCGCGCGTTGGTGCAGCGCAAAGCGTCAGGTGGCCGCGGCGGCGAATGCGTCGATCTCGGCGAGCAATGTATCCCAGGACTGCGCGATCTCGGGCGTCCATTCATCGCCGAGCAGATCGCGGAGCGCATCCCTGATGACGGCGAAGAACGCGATGAACAGCTCGCGCGGCGTGCCATAGGCGTCGTGCGAGGCGACCTCGCACGCGATTAGCCGGAAATCCCCGCGGCGCTCGCCGGCGAAGTCGAGAATCGCCTCGATCGTCAGCGCCAGCATCGACCCCTTCACGAGGTCACCGCCGTCCGTGCGGAACATCGCCTGCGTTTCCGGATGGAGATCGAACAGACGTCGATAGACGAACGGCGTGAGGTCGGCGCAGCGCGAGGCCGCACGTTCGAAGCTGTTTTCGATGAGAAGAGAGGCCGCGTTCATCGACGGTTCAGCGCCGCGGGCAAAAAAAGAGCGGGGCCCTGGCCCCGCTCAAAAATTGTGTCGACCCTATTATCCCCGATCTTAAGATTTGATCTTGATTGACGGGGCGACGCTGCGTTTTGCGCGCCAGGGGCTCCTCCCGAGACTTGGACCACCAGGCCTCGACCTCGCGGTCAGCGCCTGAGCAAGAGGGATGCTAGATCAACTTTTCTCACTTGTCATCATTTTCGGCAACGAATGTTCAAAATAGGAGCAACTGACGAAACGATCGGGCTTCCGGCCCCTTAAATATATGACAGATATAAGAAATTTGTGGATGGCCGGGCGGGTTTTCCTGCCTCAGATGCCGGCCCGCCGGAGGGTGGGGTCGTCCGACCACAATTTTTCGAGCAGTTTGCGCAGGGCCCAACGGGCGACGGAACTGGCCTCGACTCGGCTGCGCCCGAGTGATTAGTTAGCGCACGAACGAATGGTCCGGCGGATGCGCGCTCGCCTGCAAAAATTCCTGCCTCTGGTCCTGCTCGCCCTGGTGATGCAGGTGCTGGCGCCGATCGCCGCCTGTCTCGCGGCCGGCCAGGCTGCGGCCGATCCGTTCTCTGCAGGCGTCATCTGCCACAGCGCAAGTGAGCAGGGCGGCGGCCCGGTCAACGAGACCGGGACACCGGCCGCAAAAGCTGGCGCATGTGCGCTTTGTTGCCTCGCGCACGCTGACGCTTCGCTTGACGCGCCGCCCCATACGGCGTTCTCAACTCCCGTCCGCCCCATCGCCCGCATCGTCTGGCGCATGGCGAACGCGCCCGTCCTCGCCGCCATCGACGGTTCGAGCGCTTGGGCGCGCGCTCCCCCTCGCATTTCCTGATCTGCGAAACCTTCAGCTCCGAACCGGCTTCAGCCGTGCCGGGATCGCAATGCGCCGGCCCTCTGCCGGCATCAGGAATGACCTCATGCCTCGTTCAGGCTTCTTTCGACTGCTTTCCGCACGTAAGATTCTGCTTGCCTCAGCTTCTGCCCTCGTCGTGCCTCCCAATGCCATCGCGGAGGAAAGCCGACGCGAGCTTCCTCCCGTCACGGTCGACGCGCCACGGGAGAAACGGGCCTCACCAGCCCGCGCACAGCGAACGCCCGCGCGATCAACGCGGGCCCGCGCGCCTGCAACTGCGCGTCCGCAACCGACGGCAGCTTCCGAAGGGGGCCCCGGCCCTGGTGCCCTGACGGTTCTCACCGCCCACCAGGCGCTGAGCGAGATCAACCAGACGCCGGGCGGCGTAGCGCTGGTCGCAGCGGAGGCCTACCGGAATTCGACTCCCGCCAGCACGATCAAGGATGTCCTGGACTACGTGCCCGGCGTATTTGCGCAACCGAAATGGGGCGACGACACCCGGCTTTCGATCCGCGGATCCGGCCTGTCGCGCAATTTCCATCTGCGTGGCGTGCAGCTTTACATGAACGGCATCCCGATCAGCACGGCGGACGGCTACGGCGATTTCCAGGAGATCGACCCGACGGCCTACAAATATGTCGAGGTGTACAAGGGCGGGAATGCGCTGCAGTTCGGAGCCAATTCGCTGGGCGGCGCCGTCAACTTCGTGACGCCATCGGGACGCGACCGGTTTCCGAATGGCGTCTCGCTCGACGTGGGAGCCTTCGGTTTCAGGCGACTGCAGGCCAATGCAGGGGGCGCCAACGGGCCGTGGGATGGTTTTGTCACCGCATCGACGCAGGCCACGGACGGCTTCCGTGATCACAGCTTCGGCTCGGGCAACCGCGTGAGCGGCAATGTTGGCTACCAGTTCTCGCCGGATTTCGAGACGCGATTCTATCTCAACGCCAACGAGGTGCGGCAACGCATTCCAGGAACCGTCACCAAGGCGTCTGCCTTGACCAATCCGGAGGCCGCGGCTCCGGCGAACGTTGCGCTGGACCAGCAGCGCAACATCGACACGGTCAGGCTGGCGAACAAGACGACGATCCGATTCGACGACACCAAATTCGAGTTCGGCGCTTTCGGCGTCGACCGACACCTCATGCATCCGATCTTCCAGTGGCTCGATTATCGCTATAGGGATTACGGCGGCTTCGCGAAGATCACGGACGACCGCATGATCGGCGGTTACCGCAACAGGCTGGTCGCGGGCGTCAACCTATTGAATGGCAGCATCGACAACCAGCAATTCGCCAACATTGCCGGACAGAAGGGTGCATTGCTGTCGTCGTCGGTCGATCGCTCGGAGAACACCTCGGTTTACGTTGAGGACAGCTTCTACTTTCTGCCGAATGTCGCCGCGATTGCCGGCACGCAATTTCTGCATGCGACCCGCAAACGGCGGGACCGGTTTCTTGGCGACGGCGACCAGTCGGGAGCAACACGTTTTGATCTTTGGTCGCCGAAGGCGGGCCTGCTGTGGCAGATCGACCCGACGTGGCAGGCCTTCGCCAACGTTTCGCGGAGCGCCGAAGTGCCGAGCTTCGGCGAGAGCGCGCGCGGTCCTGGCATTCCGACGATTCCGTTCACCAGCATCCGCCCGCAGATTGCGACGACCTACGAGATCGGGACGCGCATGAGACGGCCCGACTACACGTGGGAGCTGACCGCCTATCGCGCCAATATCCGCGATGAGCTGCTGTGCCTCTACAGCGCGTTCGGCAATTGCAACGTGACCAATGCCGACCGAACCTTCCACCAGGGCGTCGAGGCTGGGGCAGGGGCAGCAATCTTCCGCGACATCTTCGTGACAGGAGGCGCGCCCGACAAGGTGTGGCTCAACCTCGCTTATACCTACAACGATTTTCGCTTCGATAACGACCCGACATTCGGCAACAACCAGCTGCCCGGTGCACCGCGTCACTATTTGCGCGCCGAATTGCTCTACAAGCATCCGATCGGTTTCTATGCCGGTCCGAACGTCGAATGGGTGCCGCAGGCCTATTTTGTCGACAGTATGAACACGTTGACGACGGAGCCGTATGCACTGCTCGGATTGAAAGCGGGCTTCGACAATGGCGGGCCATTCTCCGCCTATATCGAGGGTCGAAACCTCACCAACAGGACCTACATTGCAAGCGCCAGTATCATCGATCGCGCCACTGCGACGTCGGCGTTGTTCGAGCCAGGCGCCGGCCGGGCGGTCTACACCGGAATGAGGTATCGATGGTAAGCGCGCTGGGGCTGCCGAGACCACCACGACCGATCCAATCAGATCAAAACCGAGGGAACCAAATGAACAGGATCAAGCTATCACTTCTGGCTGCCGCCATGCTGCTCGGCACCAGCGCGGCAGTCGCAGCCGACGACGTCAAGACCGGCGATCTCGTCATCTCGCAGGCCTGGAGCCGGGCAACGCCGGGCGGCGCCAAGGTCGCCGGCGGCTATCTTACCATCGAAAACAAGGGCAGCGCCGCCGACAGGCTCGTCAGCGTATCCGCCGACATCGCAGGCAAGGCTGAGATTCACGAGATGGCGATGGACAACGGCGTGATGAAGATGCGCGCGCTCGACAAGGGACTGGCGATCGAGCCCGGCAAGACCGTGAAGCTCGCCCCCGGCGGCAATCATTTGATGCTTCAGGAGCTGAAGGGGCCGTTCAAGCAGGGCGACAAGGTGCCGGTGACGCTTCAGTTCGAGAAGGCCGGAAAGATCACCGTTGCGCTCGACGTCCAGGGCGTCGGCGCGCAAGCACCGGGTGGTGGGGGGCACTCGGGTCACATGGACATGAAGAAAATGCCGGATCATTCGGGAATGAAGATGAAATGAGACTGTTCTGGACTCTCGGGAGACCGAATATGTCGAAGCGATCCTGCTTGATTCTGATTGCCGCGGTCGCCGCATCACCAGTGGCGGCGCATGTCTCGCTCGAGACCAAGCAAGCCACAATCGGCGCGTCCTACAAGGCGGTGTTCACCGTGCCGCATGGCTGCGCGGGCTCGCCGACGGTGAAGCTCCGCGTGCAGGTTCCGGAAGGGGTCATCGCGGTGAAGCCGATGCCGAAGGCCGGCTGGACCGTCGACGTCGTCGAGGGCAAATATGCCGGGGAATACGACTATCACGGCAACAAGCTCTCGTCCGGCGTCAAGGAGGTGGCGTGGTCCGGCGGCAAGTTGGCTGACAAGAACTACGACGAGTTCATCATGCAGACGGTGCTGACCGACAAGCTCAAGGCGAACACGACCTTGTACTTCCCAGTGGTTCAGGAATGCGAGACCGGCGTTCGTCGCTGGATCGAGATCCCAACCGAGGGGTCAAGCCATTCGCATGAGGGCAAGTCGCCGGCGCCTGGCGTCAAGCTCCTGCCGAAACCCTGATGCGCCTCGTCGCCGCGGTCGCGACGCTGCTCTTCGCTGCGGGCTTCGCGAGCGGTGCGCTTGCGCATGCGGCGCTGATCTCCGTCGAGCCGGCGAATGGCAGCACGCTCGCGACCGCGCCGAAGGTGGTCGGGCTGCGGTTCAACGAACCGGTAACGCCGGGCGCGATCCGGCTGATCGACGGCACGGGCAGGGCGCGGGACGAGACGCGCGTCAGTGCGTCCGGCGACACGATTTTGATCCAGATGCCAGCGGATCTGCCTGAGGGGACGGCGGTCGTCAGCTATCGCGTGGTCTCGCAGGATGGCCATCCGATCGTGGGATCGCTGATGTTTTCAGTCGGCATGCCGTCGGAAACGAAGCTGCCCGCGAGTACGGACCATTGGTTGGCCGCGCTGATCTGGCTGGCGCGCGTTGGCTTCTATCTCGGTCTGTTCGTAGGCGTCGGCGGGGTGTGGTTTGCGCGCTGGATATCATGGTCTCTGGCCGGCATGACCGTGCCGCGCATGGCGCTCGCGGTCGGCCTTTCCAGCGCGGTGGTGTCGCTCGGTGCGCTGGGTCTCGATCTCCTCGGCCTGCCGCCGGCGGCGCTCGCGACGGCCGCGCCTTGGAAGGTCGCGGTGGCAACCAGTGCCGGCCGCGCGTTTCTAGTTGCTGCCGCCGCGATGCTGTTCGCCTTGCTGGCGCTCCGCAGCGCATGGTCTTCGCGGGCTCTTGCGATCATTGCCATGGTCGGCGTGGGCCTGTCGCTCGCCATGAGCGGGCATGCCGCAACGGCGCCGCCTCGAATGATGATGCGCCCGGCGATGTTTCTTCACGGCCTGTGCGTTGCGCTATGGATCGGCGCTCTTGCTCCGCTCGCGGCTTTGCTGTCGAAGCCGACGCCGGCAACACTCGCCGTCGTGAAGCGCTTCTCGGGCATCGCCATGCCGGCGGTCGGCGTGCTGGCATTGACGGGCCTCGCCCTTGCGCTTGTTCAGCTCGAAAAAGTTTCGGCGTTGGTCGAGACCCGCTATGGCCTCATCCTCTCGATCAAGCTCGGCCTGGTTCTCATGCTGCTCGCACTTGCGGCGCTCAACCGCTTCCGCCTCACTCCGGCACTCGCCCGCGATCGTGGAGCCCAGACCATCCTCAAGCGCTCGATCCTCCTCGAATGCGTGATCGCCCTCGCCATCTTTGCCGTCGTCGCCGGCTGGCGCTTCACGCCGCCGCCGCGAACGATCATTCCGGAGACGACGTTGGCGATCCACATCCACGGCGACAAGGCGATGTTCCAGGTGCTGGTGTCACCTGGAAAGGTCGGCAAGAACGATTTCGTGCTCCAGCTCATGACCGGCGAGGGGACGCCCCTGGCGGCCAAGGAGGTGACGTTGACCCTCAGTCTGCCCGAGCGTGGCATCGAGCCGATGGAACGGGACGCCTTGCTCGGACCGGATGGCTACTGGCACGTGCGCAAGGTCGAGCTGCCCTTCGCCGGCCGCTGGCGTGTGCGGATCGAGGCGCTTGTGAGCGATTTCGAGAAGATCACGCTGGCGGATGAACTCGAGGTGCCACCGCCCTAGGCTCACCGGCTTTGCTGAGCACGGTGCTCCTGAAGTCAAATCTGAAGGCAACGGAAAAATGACAGGTATTTCGCCGCGTTAGCGGCTTTTCCTCATTCCCGTCTTGTGTTTTCGCTCCCAATCCGGTTTCACTGCAGGCGATCACTGATTCCCAGAGTATTACCATGCGGTTGTCGCGGTTCTTTCTGCCCATCCTGAAGGAAAATCCGAAAGAGGCGGAGATCGTCTCGCATCGGCTGATGCTGCGTGCCGGCATGATCCGGCAGGAGGCGGCGGGCATCTATGCCTGGCTGCCGCTCGGCTTTCGCGTGCTGAAGAAGATCGAGCAGATCGTGCGCGAGGAGCAGAATCGCTCTGGCGCGATCGAGGTCTTGATGCCGACGCTCCAGCTCGCCGACCTCTGGCGCGAGAGCGGCCGCTACGACGCCTACGGCCCGGAGATGCTGCGCATCGCCGACCGCCACAAGCGCGAGCTGCTGTACGGACCGACCAACGAGGAAATGATCACCGAGATCTTCCGCGCCTATGTGAAGTCCTACAAGAACCTGCCGCTCAATCTCTATCATATCCAATGGAAATTCCGCGACGAGCAGCGTCCGCGCTTCGGCGTGATGCGCGGCCGCGAGTTCCTGATGAAGGACGCCTATTCCTTCGACCTCAACGAGGCCGCGGCGCGCGTCGCCTACAACAAGATGTTCGTCGCATACTTGCGCACCTTCGCGCGGATGGGGCTGAAGGCGATCCCGATGCGCGCCGAGACCGGCCCGATCGGCGGCGATCTCAGCCACGAGTTCATCGTGCTCGCTGAGACCGGCGAATCCGGCGTGTTCATTAATCGCGACGTGCTGGACCTGCCGGTGCCGGGCGAGGACGTGGATTATGAGAGCGACCTGACGCCGATCATCAAGCAATGGACCTCGCTCTATGCGGCGACCGAAGACGTCCACGATGCCGCGCGGTTCGAGCAGGAGGTGCCCGTGGACAAGCGGGTGAACACCCGCGGCATCGAGGTCGGCCAGATCTTCTATTTCGGCACCAAATATTCCGAGCCGATGAAGGCGCTCGTGGCGGGGCCTGATGGTGTCGACGTGCCGATCCATGGCGGCTCGTACGGCGTCGGCGTCTCGCGCCTGCTAGGTGCCATCATCGAGGCTTGCCATGACGATGCCGGCATCAAATGGCCGGAAGCGGTGGCACCGTTCCGCGTCTCGATCCTCAACCTGAAGCAGGGCGATGCGGCCGTCGATGCGGCCTGCGAGAAGCTCTATGCCGAGCTCACGGGCAAGGGCGTCGACGTGCTCTATGACGACACCGATCAACGCGCCGGCGCCAAATTCGCCGCCGCCGATCTGATCGGCATCCCCTGGCAGATCATGATCGGGCCGAAGGGGCTCGCCGACGGCAAGGTCGAGATCAAGCGGCGCAGCGACGGCGCGCGCGAGACCATGTCGCCTGCCGACGCGGTCGCAAGACTTGTGGGCTGAGAAGGCTGATCGGCTGAATATTGTTCATCGCGCGATATCGCGGCCGCCAATCCGGCCACAATTGACCCCGAATCATGGGATTATCGAGCGATGGATGAGACCATGACCGAAACCGTGCAAACCGCGCCTTTCGCGCCATTCGAGTGGATGCTGTCGGCGCGCTATTTGCGGGCGCGGCGGAAAGAGGGATTCATCTCGGTCATCGCCGGGTTCTCCTTTCTCGGCATCATGCTCGGCGTTGCGACGCTGATCATCGTCATGGCCGTGATGAACGGCTTCCGCAAGGAGCTGCTCGACAAGATCCTGGGCCTCAACGGCCACATCCTGGTCCAGCCCCTGGAATCGCCGCTGACCGACTGGAAGGACGTTGCCGACCGCCTCAGCCAGGTCGAGGGCATCCGGCTCGCGGCGCCGGTGGTTGACGGTCAGGCGCTGGCGTCATCGCCTTGGAACGCCTCGGGCGTCCTGGTGCGCGGCATCCGCTCCGACGATCTCAACAACCTCACCTCGATCGCCAAGAACATCAAGCAGGGTTCCCTCGAGGGGTTTGACGAAGGGCAGGGCGTTGCGATCGGCCGGCGCCTCGCCGATCAGCTTTCGCTGCATGCCGGCGACAGCATCACGCTGGTGGCGCCGAAGGGCGCAGTGACGCCCATGGGAACGACGCCCCGCATAAAACCGTACAAGATCGTCGCGGTGTTCGAGATCGGCATGTCCGAGTACGATCTCGGCTTCGTGTTCATGCCGCTTGCCGAGGCGCAGGCCTATTTCAACCGCAGCAACGACGTCACCTCGATCGAGGTGTTCACGACCAACCCCGACAGGATCGACGCCTTCCGCAAGGCGGTGACGGAGGCGGCGGGCCGGCCGATCTTCCTGGTGGATTGGCGGCAGCGCAATTCGACCTTCTTCAACGCGCTCCAGGTCGAGCGCAACGTGATGTTCCTGATCCTGACCATGATCGTGCTGGTCGCCGCGCTCAACATCGTCTCCGGCCTGATCATGCTGGTGAAGGACAAGGGCAGCGACATCGCGATCCTGCGCACCATGGGCGCCTCGCAGGGATCGATCATGCGGATATTCCTGATCACGGGCGCTTCGATCGGCGTGGTCGGCACGCTGGTCGGCTTCTGCGTCGGCCTCGTGATCTGCGTCAACATCGAATCGATCCGGCAGTTCCTGTCCTGGCTGACCTCGACCGAGCTGTTCTCGCCGGAGCTCTACTTCCTTTCGAAACTGCCCGCCGAGATCGACGTCGGCGAGACCACGGCCGTCGTCATCATGGCGCTGACGCTGTCGTTCCTGGCGACGCTCTATCCGTCGTGGCGCGCCGCGCGCCTCGATCCCGTCGAAGCGCTCCGGTACGAGTGAGGGGCTGATGGAGCAGCAGCAGGGGGCAGAAGATGTACCGGTCATTTATCTCCACGAGATAAAGCGACAGTACTTGCAGGGCGAGGTGCCGCTGACGATCCTCGACGGCGCCAAGCTGGCGCTGTGGGCCGGTCAGTCGGTCGCGCTGGTGGCGCCGTCGGGCTCGGGCAAGTCGACGCTGCTGCACATCGCGGGGCTGCTGGAAGCCCCCGATTCCGGCGAGGTCTATGTCTCGGGCGCGCCGACCTCGCAGCTGCCCGACATCGAGCGCACGCAGCTGCGCCGCACCGATATCGGCTTCGTCTACCAGTCGCACCGGCTGCTGCCGGAGTTCTCGGCGCTCGAGAACGTCATGCTGCCGCAGATGATCCGCGGCCTGAAGAAGTCCGAGACCGTCAAGCGTGCCAAGGAGATCCTCGGCTATCTCGGCCTCGGCGACCGCATCACCCATCGTCCGGCCGAGCTGTCCGGCGGCGAGCAGCAGCGTGTCGCCATCGCCCGTGCAGTGGCCAACGCGCCGCGCGTGCTGTTTGCGGACGAGCCGACCGGCAATCTCGACCCCGGCACCGCCGAGCACGTGTTCCAGGCCCTGATGCAACTGGTCAAGGCGACGCGCGTATCGATGCTGATCGCGACCCACAACATGGAGCTCGCCGGCCGCATGGACCGGCGGGTCTCGCTGTCGCACGGCCAAGTGGTCGAGCTCGACTAAAGAGCTCGAAAACAACCCCATGCACAGTAGCCAAGTGCTTGGTGAGACTTCCGAAAAAAATCGAAGACGGCGGTCCGTCGCCGCCTCACGATTCAGGGCCTGATCACCGTCAATTTGAACGGTCCGCCATTGGCGGCAGCATGCGCCACGGCTTCGTTGGCGTGGTCGAGATCGAAGGTCTCTGTCTCGTACTCTTCCAGCCGCAGCAGCCCGGCACGCACCAGTGCGATCAGGCGGCTGGCCGCATCGGGCGGATACATCCAGACGCCGTGGATGCTGATGCAGTTGCGCATGATCCAGGGGTAGGGCAGCTCGAGGCCCGCGCCGCCGGCCATGCCGACGCCGCCCATCAGCACGACGCGGCCGTAAGCGCGCACCGTCATGACGGCGGCCCGCACCACAATCGGGCTCACCGAGGGCGGCATGATGTCGAACACGCAGTCGATCAGCCCCGGCGCGGCGCGCTTCATCGCTTCGCGGTCGTCGTCCTCATGGCCGGTGAGCCTGACCGGCTTGACGCGGCCGCCGAAGCGGCGGACGAGATCGGCGAGGATCGTCTCGTTGCGGCCGGGCGCGATCACGCAGGCTGCGCCCATCGCCAGCGCAACGGAGACTGCGGCGCTGCCGAAATTGCCGGTGGCGCCGCTCACCAGCACGGTCTCGCCGGGGCGAAGGTTTGCCGCGAGAAAACCGCCATAGGGCACCAGCAGCGTGCCCAGCGCGCACCATTGTGTCGCCTGCTCGGACGTGATCGGGCCGAGCGGTTTGACGTTCTCGGTCGGCACGCGCATCTGCTCGGCGAAGGAGCCGTGGCGAAAGTGCTGTTGCAGGCGCATGCCGCCGGGTCCCGCGGCGGTCAGGCCCTGCAGGGCGATATCCGGCGCCGCGGCGTCATCGCGCGAGCGCACTGTGGGATCGCAGAACACCCAGTCGCCGACGTCAAGCCTGGTCGCGTCCGGCCCGATCGCGCGCACCCGGCCGACGCCGCCGGGGCCGGGAATGATTGGCAGGTCGAGCGCATAATTGCGCGTCCCGTCGAAGACCTCGTTCATGTAGGACAGCACGCGCGTCGCGACGACGTCGATGATGACCTCGCCGGTGCCGAGCACCGGTTCGGGGACAGTCTCGATCGCCAGCGGCGAGCCGAAGGATTTGAGTACGGCAGCTTTCATGATGTTCACCTCGACGTCGGGTGAGGTCCGTATGCGCTGCCCTGGCGGAAGTCAGGAAGGCCTGGTATTATCCTAGTATTCCATAGGCCCTCTATCGCAGGGACATTCGTCATGGCCGATCCACGCCGCGTTGAATTCGGCGACTTCCTGAGGTCCCGCCGCGAAAAGCTGTCGCCGAAGGCGCTCGGCCTTCCGGCGGGCCGGCGCCGGCGCACCGCGGGGCTGCGCCGCGAGGAGGTTGCGCAGCTCGCCGGCATCGGCGTCGACTGGTACATCCGTCTCGAGCAGGGCCGCACGGTCAGCCCGTCCGTGACCACCGTGGATGCGCTGGCCCGGGCCCTCCGTCTCAGCAAGGCCGAGCACGCCCACCTCAAGGCGCTGGCGCGCGAGCCCGCAAGGAGCCCCTTCACCCGCGAGATCGTGCCTCCGCCCATTCGTCGCATGATCGAGAGCCTGCATCAGCCGGCCTACATCACCGGCCGGCGCTGGGACGTGCTGGCCTGGAACGATGCGGCCGAGGAGGTGTTCGGGTTCGGGCGATTGCCGGAGCAGGATCGCAACACGCTGCTTCTTATGTTGACGAACAAGCAGACGCGAAAATCCTACGGCGCCGGCTGGACCGACGTAGCCAAGGCGATGGTGGCGATGTTTCGCGCCAATCACGACGTCTGGGCCGGCGATCCCGCCTTCACGGAGCTGCTGACGCGGCTGCGCGAGGGCAGTCCGGAATTCGTCGAATGGTGGGAGGCGCACGACGTTCGCAGCACGATCTCGGGCCGCAAGACCATGAACCATCCGACCAAGGGCGTGCTGCACTTCGAGCACACCAGCTTCCAGGCCAATGACGATCCCGCGTTGAAGCTCGTAATCTATACGCCGGTCTAAGCCGCCTTTGAGAGCGCGCTTCCGCCGCATCACGCCACGTCGGCTAAGCAGCATCCGGAGCACCCCCCTTGCGCCGGGGAACCTAAGGGCAATCCTACGGTTACCGTTTCATCGGTGTGCAGGTGGAGCAAGGGACGTGTTCGGGGTTGACCGATGACGACAGCGACCGGTGGGGCCTCGGCCGACCGCAACGCCGTCTTAGCCACCCTCGGCGATTATATTCGGGAGATCGGTGACCCCGACGATCTCGCCTATGCGGCGGCGGAGCTGCTGGGCCGCAGCCTCAATGTCAGCCGGGCAGGTTACGGCACCGTCGATACCTCCGCAGAGACCATCACGATCGCGCGCGACTGGAATGCGCCTGGGATCTCGAGCCTGGCCGGCGTGCTGCGCTTTCGCGACTATGGCAGCTATATCGAAGACTTGAAGCGGGGTGAGACGGTCGTCTGCGCTGATGCTGGAAAGGACCCTCGCGTCGGCGACCGCGCCCGAGCTCTCGAGGCAATCTCGGCCCGCGCATTGGTCAACATGCCGATCTCCGAGCCCGACGGGGTCGTGGCGCTGCTCTACCTGAACAATGCAATGCCGCGCGAATGGAGCGCAGCAGAGCTAGAGCTCATCCGAGAGGTTGCCGAACGCACCCGCACCGCCGTCGAACGTCGCCGCGCCGAGAGCGCGGTGCGCGAGAACGAGGCGCGGCTCATCTTCCTCGACGCTCTCAATAAGGAAACGGCCAAGACGCGCGATGCCGACGGCGTCATGGCAGTGACGACGCGAATGGTCGGTGAGTATCTCGGCGTCTCCAACTGCGCCTATGCCGACATGGATCCCGATCAGGACGGCTTCACCATCCGCGGGGATTGGGCGGCCCCCGGTGCGATGCACATAGTGGGGCACTACAGTCTTGCCGACTTCGGCGAGAAGGCGGTGCGAGAGCTGGGCGCCGGGCGGCCCCTCATCATCAACGACAACCTGAAGGAGATCGCTCCCGAGGAAGCCGCCACTTTCCAGCGCATCGGGATCGGTTCGACGATCTGCATGCCCTTGGTGAAGGAAGGGCGCCTGACCGCTTTGATGGCCATTCATCACCGCGGCTCGCATCTGTGGACGCCGCGCGAACTTGCCTTGCTGACCGAGGTGACGGAGCGATCATGGGCGCACATCGAGCGCGTCCGATCCGAGCAGGCGGCGCGCGAAGCTGCCGAACGGCTGGTCCTCGCCAACAAGGCCGCCGGAATCGGCACCTGGGACTACGATCCGATCAACGATGTCCTTCGATGGGATAGCCGCTGCAAGGAGGTGTTCGGTCTCTCACCGAATGCCGAGGTCAGCTATGAGGGCTCATTCCTGAAAGGCATTCATCCCGACGACAGGCAGCGCGCTCATGAGGCCGTCTCGACCGCGTTACAGCCCAATTCTCCGGGAAGCTACAACATCGAATACCGGACCGTCGGTATCGAGGATGGCGTCGAGCGTTGGATCGCCGCAACGGGCCACACGATCTTTTCCAATGGTCAGGCCACGCGATTCATCGGGACTGTGCTGGATATCTCCGCCCAAAAGAAGACCGAGCGTCATCTCAGGATCCTCAACGACACGGGGGCATCAGTTGCCCGCGAACGCGATCTCGATAGGATCGTCCAGATCGTGACGGATGCCGGCGTCGAGCTGACGGGCGCCCAGTTCGGCGCCTTCTTCTACAACGTCCCGGCCGCGGACGGAGGCAGCTACATGCTGTACTCGCTGTCCGGCGTGCCGCGATCCGCTTTCGAAAACTTCCCGATGCCGCGCGCCACCGCCGTGTTCGAGCCGACCTTTAAGGGCACGGGCGTGGTGAGGTCGGACGACATCCTGCAAGACCCGCGCTATGGCAAGAATGCGCCGCGGAAAGGCATGCCCGAGGGCCATCTCCCGGTCCGGTCATACCTTGCAGTCCCCGTGATCTCGCGCAGCGGCGAGGTGCTCGGTGGGCTTTTCTTCGGTCATGCGGAGGTCGGTCGATTCCACGAGGAGCACGAGGCCGCATTGCTCGGCATCGCCGGCCACGCCGCGACCGCGATCGACAATGCCGGGCTGCTGACCAGGCTCGAAGCGCTCAATGCCGAGCTGGAGCAACGTGTCGCCGACGAGATCGCCGAGCGCATGAAGGCCGAGGAGCAATTGCGGCAATCGCAGAAGATGGAAGCCGTCGGGCAATTGACCGGAGGGATCGCCCACGACTTCAACAACATGCTGGCCGTCATCCTCGGCAGCTTGAATCTCGCCAAGCGGCGGCTCGGCAAGGGCGAGCTCAACATTGACCGCTTCCTCGATAGCGCCACGGACGGAGCGAACCGTGCCGCCACCTTGACGCAAAGATTGCTGGCGTTCTCGCGGCAGCAGCCTCTTGCGCCCGAGGTCGTGGACATCAACAAGATGGTCGGTGAGATGAGTGAGCTGCTCGAGCGCTCGCTCGGCGAGCTCGTCCGTCTCGAGACGGTCCTCGCGGCTGGCCTATGGCGCGTCAAGGCAGACCCTGCCCAGCTCGAAAGCGCTCTCGTCAATCTTGCTGTCAATGCACGCGATGCCATGCCGAAGGGTGGCAGGCTGACGATCGAAACCGCCAACGCTTCGATAGATCGAAAATACGCTCGCGAATACGCGCTGCAGCCCGGGCAGTACGTGCTCATTGCGGTGACGGACAACGGCACGGGCATTGCGGCGGACGTGCTGGGAAAGGTCTTCGATCCGTTCTTCACGACCAAGATCGTCGGCAAGGGGACTGGCCTTGGCCTCAGCCAGGTCTACGGCTTCGTGCGGCAGTCGGGCGGCCATGTCAAAATCTATTCGGAGGTGGATGTCGGTACGACGGTGAAGATCTATCTTCCACGCTTCGCGGGCGAGGAGCCTGTCTCAACTCCGTCGCACGGCGTGCCACATCCCGGTGCAAGTCCGCAGAGCGAGACCATCCTCGTCGTCGAGGACGACGAGCGGGTCCGCGGCATCTCCTCCGAAAGCCTGCGCGAGCTTGGTTATACCGTCGTCGAGGCCGCCAGCGCCCGGGAGGCGATCGGCAAAATCGAAGGCGGTTTCGTTCCGGATCTGCTGTTCACCGACGTCGTCATGCCCGACATGACCGGTGCCGAACTCGCGGCCGAGCTGTCGAGACGATACCCGGATCTGAAAGTGCTGTTCACCACCGGCTACACGCGCAACGCGATCGTCCACAATGGCGTGCTCGATGCCGGCAAGCATTTGCTGTCCAAGCCCTTTGCGATCGAGGACCTGGCCGCCAAGGTCCGCTCCCTGCTCGATGAGGGATGAATGAATGTTTGCCGCGTTGAATCGCCCCCGGGGCGATGTCCGACGTCATTTCAAGGCGACGGAGCGGGTCGAGGGTTTGTGCTGACGGTCAGTTGGGGGGCGGGCGTCCAAGGGCTCTCGGGCCAATGAGCTGCCTGCCAGGGAGCCGCTTTCCCAGGCAACGTCGGCCAGGAGCTTGTCGGGCCCGGCGTCGGCAATGCGCAGGATGCCTTGAGCCGAGCCCATTGTGACGGCAGGCCCGCCAGGTCGAGCTCGAATGTCATGATGTCCGTCTTGTCGTCCGCGATCGGCGTGCTTTCGCGGACATGCAGGGAGCGGGAGGCCAGTATCGCCTTGACCATGTCGGGGTCGATGTTGCTGCGCCAGACCTCGTGCTTGCCGGTCCGCAGCGGAGATCCTCCGGCCGTCTTCTCCTTGTCGGCATCCGCCGTGATCAGGATCGTGCTCTTGCCGGTGGCCGTTTCGTCGACCTCGGCCGCAAATGTCAGCGGTGCGCCCTTGCTGCTTTCGCAAGACAGGCGCAGCTCCATCGTTCGGAACGCGGAGCCGTTCGCCTTCTTTGCGGTCGCGATCTTGCGGACGAACGGCCGGGCCTCTTTCTCCAGCGTCCAGTTCGTTTCGACGAGCGGTCGCGTGTCGATGCCGAAACCGTGGAGCTCGGATCGCGTCAGCACGTGCAGGCTTTCGAATTTCACCGTCCGGATCAGCGAATCGAGCTCGCGACCAATTCCCATCGCGGCGATGAACGCGGCGCGATCGCGATCGGCGGCAAGGAGCCGGCGACGCCTGTATTCCGCGACCGCCGCCGGATCGGGCCGTCCGTCGAAGGCGAGCACCAGCTTGGAATTATGGACCGCTATTGTGGCGTCGGGGGCGACCTCGCGCGATGCCGCCCCCAGAAACAGGTATGCGCAGGCCGAGTTGCACATGGCGCGGGTCGTGGTGAGCTCGGCCTCGACCTCGCCGCTTGCGTTCTTGAGCTTCAGGCAGGCGGCATCCACCTGCGTGCCCGCGGCGCAGGCGGTCGCGATCGTCCGGCCAACCCTGGCAACCGCCTTGCGGCTGCGCAGCAACCGCGCGATCGCGTAGGACTGCTCGACGTTGCCGCCGGGCGAATGGAGATAGATCGGACGCTGCAGGTCCTTGACGGCGGCGAGGAAGCGGCGAATGCGCAGCGCAGCCTCCCGATCGATCTCGCCCTCGATGGCAATCCAGCGATCGCAGCCCGGGCCACATGCATCGGGTGGTCCCTTGGCGAGATAGATCGTCAGCCTGGAGGCGAAGCCGGCTTTCTCGGCCGGCATTGCTTCGGCACGCAAAGTGCCGGGAAGCAAGAGCGAGGCAAGGAGGAGCAGGATACGGACATGCATGCAGCAAGCGACCACGCACGGCGAGGAAGAGGTTCGACCCTATATGAGGACCACCGTTATCACAACTTTTGATGGCCGGCCGGTGCACGCTTACTTCGTTCACGCCACCGCAGCAACGCACCCATGCGCGGCGTGCTGTCGTCCGTCAGGTCAAGATCAGGTCAGACGATCGATGATTTGCAACAGTCGATCGCAGGACGCCTCAATTCGTTTGAGCGGAGACGTTGCCACGCCGAGCAAAAGTCCCGGGCGCACTGGTCCGTTCGACGCATACCAGAGCGACAGCGGCGTAGGCGCAAGTTCCATCCGTGCTGCTTCCCTGTCGATGGCCAGGTCGGGTGCTCCGTCCGCCAATTGCAGCACCGCCGCCAACCCGGCAAGCGCAATGTTCGCGGTGCGCGCGCGAAGGTACTTCAGCAATGCATCGCCTTGTGCAGCGTAAACCCGCTTCGTGCGCCGAAGATGCCGCAGATAATGGCCCTCGCGCATGAAGTCGGCCATCGCGCGCTGCACCGCCGGCCCAGGCGCGGGCGCAAGGCACGCAGCAGCTTCGGCAAATTGCGACGCCAGGGCGGCCGGTGCGACGACAAAGCCCAGCCGCAGGGCAGGCGTCACAGTCTTGCTGAAAGAGCCGATGTGAATGACGCGGCCGGCGCGGTCGAGCGATGCGAGCGCCGGCGTCGCCCGGCCCTTGAGCTGAAGCTCGCTGAGATAGTCATCCTCGATCACCCATGCCTTGCTTTGCGCTGCCCAGTCGAGCAGGCGTGAGCGCCGCACAAGCGACAATGTGGAGCCGAGCGGCGCCTGCTGGCCCGGTGTCACCACCACCAGTGCCGCATCAGGAGCATGTTTCATGCCGTAATCGACATCGATGCCGTCCGCATCAACGGGGATCGGCGCAACCGACAATCGCGCGAGCGCGAGACCCTGCCGGGTAAAGGGAAAGCCAGGGTCCTCCATCCAGGCCTTCTTCTGCTCGAGTCCGAGGACGCGGAGCGCCAAGCCAAGGCCGCCGCTGAAACCGGCAGTGACGATGATCTGGGACGGCGCGCATTCGATCCCGCGCGCCAGCGCGAGGTAGGCCGCGATCTCGCGCCGCAACGCCAGCTCGCCGCGTGGATCGGGGTAGATCGCCGGTGCGCTCACCTCCGCCCGAACTGCCTGAGCGCGCATCCGCGCCAGCAACGTCGCGGGAAGGGTCTCCTGCGCAGGCACGCCCATCTGGAAGATCGCGGGTCCCGCCGTCAGCTCCTGGTACATTTCCATGAACGAGCCGGGCGACGGGGCCCTGTCCCGCCTTACTGGGAACGAAGGCCGGTCGGCGACATGGGTTCCAGTCGCACGGCTTGCGACGATCAGTTGGGCGGATGAGAGCTTTTCGTACGCCACCCGTACGGTGCCGCGGGCGACGCCGAGTTGGGCGGCGAGATCCTGCCAAGAGGGCAGGCGTGCGCCCGGGGCGAGAACGCCGCTTTCGATCGCGGTCCTGATCCCCTTGTGGATCTGCTCGGCCAGCGGCGTCTTTGCAGATCGATCGAGCTCCAGATGCAGCGGCCTCGTCATGCCTGCGTGGTACACGAGTTTTGTACGTTCTTGGTGCTTTTTTGTGGACCAGTGCAGGGGCACCTAAGGGGGCAAGAGGGAGATTCATCCCCCGATCATCAAGGAGCAGGCAGATGAGCGAACGGCTCAACTACAATCACGTCGCACCGGCAGGTATGAAGGCGCTGGGCGGTGTCTACGGCTACGTCATGCAGAGCGGACTTCCCGCGACGCTTGTCACCCTGGTCTATCTTCGCGTGTCGCAGATCAACAATTGCGCCTACTGCCTCGACATGCATACACGCGACCTGCTGAAGAGCGGCGTGAAGATCGAAAAGATCGCGCTGGTCCAGGCCTGGGCCGAGGCGGGCCATCTTTTCGACGAGCGCGAGCGTGCGGCTCTCGCGTGGGCCGAGACGATCACCCGCGTCGCCGAGACCAACGTCCCGGATGAGGCCTATCAAGCCGTTCGCAAAGTCTTCAGCGAGCGCGAGCTGGTCGATCTCACGATCGCGATCAGCCTGATGAATGCGTACAATCGCATGTCGATCAGCTTTCGAAATACGCCGCAGGCCGCGCTCGAGGAGGCCGCCTGACCCGAAGGGAATCAGCCGAAACAGAAAGCAGGAACCTGAAAATGACGAGAGTGATCTCCGGCGTCAAAATTCCCGACAGCCAACTGGCTCGCGAGGCCGCCGAGCTGGTGCGCAGTTACGAAGACGAGATGTTGTTCAACCATTCCGTTCGCGTGTACGTGTTCGGCGCGATGACGGGATTGCGCCAGAAGCTGAAGTTTGATTCCGAGCTTCTCTATGTCGCGGCCCTGTTTCACGACCTCGGCCTCGTCGATCACTACCATACCGCGACCAAGCGGTTTGAAGTCGACGGTGCCGATGCAGCGCGCGAGTTTCTGCGGGCACGCGGCATCGCTGATTCCCAGGCCGATCTGGTGTGGGAGGCCATCGCCCTGCACACCACACCCGGCATTCCGCAATATATGAGACCGGAAATCGCGCTCACCAACGCAGGCGTTCTGGTGGATGTGGTGGGCATCGGGTATGATCATTACACACCGGAGCAGCGCGAGCAGGTGATCTCGGCGTTCCCGCGCGGTGACTTCAAGAACGAGTTCGTGAAGGTACAGACCTGCTCGGCGCTGAAGAAACCGCAGACGACGTTCGGGACGGTTAACTTCGACTACATCGCAGATCACGATCCGAGCTTCCAAAGGCCGAACGCGTGCACGCGGATCCGCAATGCGCCCTGGCAAAGCTGAGCAGACGCAGCGCGCTCATCGCAGGGCTATGGCATTTGAGAGCTGTTCAGCCGTTCCTGCGACCATCCTTCGAGATGCCCGCTTCAGGCGGGCTTTTCAGGTGAAAGACGGTGTGTGAGGCTGCAGCTTCCAAAAGGCACTGTCGCTGATTGGCCTCATCACGCAGACGACTCTGATCGCGTATGGGGTGTCGCTTTGTCCGGCGAAGTACGCGCGGAGGCGAGCTAGCGATTGACGCGCCCACGAATGTGATGAAAGCGAGCGAAAAGATGGCGACAATTTGGACGAGGAACTTGTTCGCATTCGCCTCTTCCATCACGCGAATGTGCGCGCGACGATGTTGCGCGCGCATGCAGCTTGTCTCGCCTCGTCAACATTGAAACTGCTGCAAAACCCCTTGTTTGATAGGGTGTCCGCGATGCTCGATTAGCATTCGTTAATGAGCAAAGTCCTTTCGATCACACTGTGGCGCCGCGGCTACAGCAATTCCGTCGATCGCTGTTATGACGACCCACGGCCGGGGGGCCCACTACTGAAGAAACTGGAACGGGAATCAAATGAAGAAGAATTTGTTGCTTGCAGCTGTCAGCCTGGTCGCGCTTGGTGCGACTGCGCCGGCACTTGCGGCTGATCTCGCGGCACGGCCCTACACCAAAGCACCGCCCGCGGCGATCGCTGCGGTGTATGACTGGAGCGGCTTCTACATCGGTATCAACGGCGGCGGCGGTTCGGCTGACACGTCGTGGGATCTGGTCGGCTTCGGTCCGGAAGGCTCCCACAACTCGACCGGCGGCACCGTCGGTGGCCAGATCGGTTACCGCTTTCAGTCCGGCCAGTTCGTGTTCGGTCTCGAGGGCCAGGGCAACTGGGCCGACTTCTCGGGTGACAACATCAGCGCAATCACCGGTTTGCGGAACCGGACGCGCGTCGATGCGTTCGGTCTGATCACAGGCCAGGTTGGCTATGCCTGGAACAACGTCCTGCTCTACGCGAAGGGCGGTGCGGCGGTCGTCAGCAACAAGTACGACGTCTACAGCGTCGTGACGGGTGCGAATCTCGACCGGGCCGACGAGACCCGCTGGGGTGCCACGGTTGGCGCGGGCCTGGAGTTTGGTTTTGCTCCGAACTGGACGGTCGGCGTCGAGTACAACCACATCTTCCTCGGCGACCACAACGTCACCTTCGCCAGTGGCGCTGTCGAACGCATCGGGCAGGACATCGACATGGGTCTCGTCCGCCTGAACTACAAGTTCGGCGGCCCGATGATCGGCCGTTACTGAGACTGACCGCTCCACGTGAGCGGCTGACGAAAGCCCCGGCCTCGGCCGGGGCTTTTTTCTGTTTGTCTTCAGCGAGTTAACCATCTCCTTTCGGCGGCTTCCGGATCGCTTGACTCCATAGAACGAAATGAGAACAATGTTCTTCATACGTTCCAACAAGGGAGCAGGCCATGTTCAGGGTTTTCGTGGAAGAAGCCGCCGCACTGGCGTCCATCACGCTGTTCGTCGGGATGATCGCGATTTGGGCCCAGGTCATTCCGCAGCTGTAGGCCGGCCTTCTCCGACCTCTTGGGGAAAAGCAGGACGACGCGCCCAAGCGGCCGCTCCGGCGTGGACTCTCAAGCTGTGAGACCCCACCATTGAGAGGCGAGTCGGCCGCGAGTGCATGATGCCTTGAGGCGCCGGCGACCGCTCCATCTCATCTGCAAGAGGCCGTCACGCGACCATGCCGAGCGCCGGATTTGTCCACCTTCACGTTCACTCGGCCTATTCGCTGCTCAAGGGCTCGATCAAGATCGCCAAGCTCGCCGAGCTTGCCAAGAAGGACCACCAGCCGGCGCTGGCGCTGACCGACACCGACAATCTGTTCGGCGCGCTGGAGTTCTCCGACAAGATGGCGGGCTCCGGCATCCAGCCGATCGTCGGCTGCGAGCTCGCCATCGATTTCGGCGATCAGGATCCCAACGCGCGCAACGCGATGGGACCCTCGCGCGTGGTGTTGCTCGCCGCGCAGGAGCGCGGTTATCGCAGCCTGATGCGGCTGAACTCGCGCGCGTTCCTGGAATCGCCGGACAGCCATGCTCCGTTCATCAAGCTCGACTGGCTCGAGGGCGAGACCGAGGGCCTGATTGCGCTGACGGGCGGGCCGGACGGGCCGATCTCGCTGGCGCTCGCCGGCGGCATGGCCGAGCTCGCCGGGGCGCGGTGCGAGCGTCTGGCCGCTCTTTTCGGCGACCGTCTCTACATCGAATTGCAGCGCCACAACGCCGAGAAGGAGCGGCGCGTCGAAGGCGGCCTGATCGACATCGCCTACGCCAAGGGACTGCCGCTGGTTGCGACCAACGAGCCGTATTTCGCGACCACCGACGATTACGAAGCACATGATGCGCTGCTCTGCATCGCCGGCGGCCGGCTGATCGCCGAGACCGACCGTGTGCAGCTGACGCCGGATCATCGCTTCAAGACGCGCGCCGAGATGGCGGTGCTGTTCGCCGACATTCCGGAGGCGCTGGCCTCGACGGTGGAGATCGCCGAGCGCTGCTCGTTCCGGCCGATGACGCGCAAGCCGATCCTGCCGTTCTTCACCGTCGGCGCCGCGGCGAGCTCGGATGCCGCCGCCGTCGAGGCGGCCGAGCTGAAGCGCCAAGCGGAGGAGGGGCTCGCCAACCGTCTGCGCGTGCACGGCCTCTCTCAGGGCACGACGGAAGAAGACTATAACAAGCGCCTGGCGTTCGAGCTCGACGTCATCATGCGCATGAAGTACGCGGGCTACTTCCTGATCGTGTCCGACTTCATCAAATGGGCCAAGGCTCACGGCATTCCGGTCGGGCCGGGCCGCGGCTCCGGCGCAGGCTCGCTGGTGGCGTGGGCGCTGACCATCACCGACCTCGACCCGATCAAGTTCGGCCTGCTGTTCGAGCGCTTCCTCAATCCGGAACGCGTCTCGATGCCGGACTTCGACATCGACTTCTGCCAGGACCGCCGCGGCGAGGTGATCAGTTACGTGCAGCAGCGCTACGGCCGCGACCAGGTCGCGCAGATCATCACCTTCGGTACGCTGCAGGCGCGCGGCGTGCTGCGCGACGTCGGCCGCGTGCTGCAGATGCCCTACGGCCAGGTCGACAAGCTGACCAAGCTGGTGCCGCAGAATCCGGCGGCGCCGGTGACGCTGGCCGCCGCGATCGAGAGCGAGCCGAAGCTGCAGGCGTTCCGCGACGAGGATCCCGTGGTGGCGCGCGCCTTCGACATCGCCCAGCGTCTCGAAGGCCTGACCCGCCACGCCTCGACCCACGCGGCCGGCATCGTGATCGGCGATCGCCCCTTGAGCGAGCTCGTGCCGCTGTACCGCGATCCCAAATCCGACATGCCGGTGACCCAGTTCAACATGAAATGGGTCGAGCCGGCGGGTCTCGTGAAGTTTGACTTCCTCGGCCTGAAGACGCTCACCGTGCTCGACGTCGCCTGCAAGCTGCTCAAGCCGCGCGGCATCGATGTCGATCTCGCCACGCTGCCGATCGACGATGCCGAGAGCTATCAGATGCTGGCGCGCGGCGACGTGGTCGGTGTGTTCCAGGTTGAAAGCCAGGGCATGCGGCGGGCGCTGATCGACATGCGCCCCGACCGTTTCGAGGACATCATCGCGCTGGTCGCGCTCTATCGGCCGGGCCCGATGGCGAACATCCCGACCTATTGCGCGCGCAAGCACGGCGACGAGGAGCCGGAATATCTGCACCCCGTGCTGGAGCCGATCCTGAAGGAGACCTTCGGCGTCATCATCTACCAGGAGCAGGTGATGCAAATCGCGCAGGTGATGTCGGGCTATTCGCTCGGCGACGCCGACCTGTTGCGCCGCGCCATGGGCAAGAAGATCCGCGCCGAGATGGACAAGCAGCGCGACATCTTCGTCGCGGGCGCCGTGAAGAACGGCGTGCCGAAGGGGCAGGCCGAGACCATCTTCGAGCTGCTGGCGAAATTCGCCGACTACGGCTTCAACAAGAGCCACGCGGCGGCCTATGCGCTGGTGTCCTACCACACCGCCTACATGAAGGCGCATTATCCGGTGGAGTTCATCGCCGCGTCCATGACGCTCGATCTGAACAACACCGACAAGCTCTCCGAATTCCGCTCCGAGGCGCAGCGGCTCGGCATCAAGGTCGAGCCGCCGAACATCAACCGGTCGGGCGCGACCTTCGAGGTCGGCGAGAACACGATCTACTACGCGCTCGCCGCGCTCAAGGGCGTCGGCATCCAGGCGATCGAGCAGATCATCGCGGAGCGCACCCGGGGCGGCCTGTTCACCTCGCTCGCGGATTTCGCCGCGCGCGTTAGCCCGCGCGCGATCAACAAGCGCATCATCGAAAGTCTCGCCGCCGCCGGCGCCTTCGACACGCTGGAGCCGAACCGGGCGCGCGTCTTTGCCGGTGCGGATGCGATCCTCGCCGCCTGCCAGCGCGCGCATGAAGCTGCGACCATCGGCCAGAACGACATGTTCGGCATGTCGGCGGATGCGCCGACCATCATGCTGCCGCAGGTCGAGCCATGGCTGCCGGCCGAGCGGCTGCGCCGCGAATACGACGCGATCGGCTTCTTCCTGTCGGGACATCCGCTCGACGATTACGCGACCGTGCTGAAGCGGCTGCGGGTGCAGAGCTGGGCCGAGTTCTCGCGCGCCGTGAAGACCGGCGCCACCGCCGGCAAGGTTGCCGCGACCGTGGTCTCGCGCATGGAGCGGCGTACCAAGACCGGCAACAAGATGGGCATCATGGGGCTGTCCGATCCCACCGGCCATTTCGAGGCGGTGCTGTTCTCGGAAGGCCTTGCGCAATATCGCGACGTGCTGGAGCCGGGCGCGGCCGTGCTGCTGCAACTCGGGGCCGAGCTTCAGGGCGAGGACGTCCGCGCCCGCGTGCTGCATGCCGAGCCGCTCGATGACGCCGCGGCGAAGACGCAGAAGGGGCTGCGCATCTTCCTGCGCGACACCAAGCCGCTGGACTCGATCGCCAAGCGTCTCGCCGGGCCCGAGATGGCGGCCGCCAACGGCGGCGCGCCGAAGGTCGGTAGTCCCGGCATCGCACCGCGCGGAAACGGCGACGGCGAGGTCTCGCTGGTGCTGATGCTCGACCTCGAGACCGAGGTGGAGATGAAGCTGCCCGGCCGCTTCAAGGTCTCGCCGCAGATCGCCGGCGCGATCAAGGCGGTGGCAGGCGTGGTGGACGTGCAGCAGCTCTGACATTGGTTGCACAGCTGCAAACCAAAGCTTAACTATTCGGCTCGCGCGTGGTTTCGAACTTGCGCGAGTGCAGCTATCAGTTGCTGCCTTGACAATCTCGTTCGGCGGGAAACAAGAAAGAAATACATCCATGTGCGACAAATGCTCTGAAGACCTGCATCAACCTGTTGGTGCGTCCAGGCGCTCGATGATGCTTTTTGCCGGTTCGGCACTTGCTGCGGCGATGTTTGGCGGATCCTCGCTGGCGAAGGAGGCGAAGGCGCCGCCGAAGCCGCAGAACGTGTTATCGCCCGATGCGGCGCTGAAGCGGCTGATGGAAGGCAATGCGCGCTATGTGTCAGGTGTGTCGCGCCGCCACGACTTCAAGCATGAGCGCGAGGCCCTGGTCGGCGGCCAGAATCCCTACGCAGCCGTGTTGAGCTGCGCCGATTCACGCATCGCGCCCGAATATGCCTTCGACAGCGGACGCGGCGACCTGTTCGTGTGCCGCGTCGCCGGAAATTTCGCGGGCGATGAGACCGTTGCGAGCATGGAATATACGGTCGCCGTGCTCGGCACGCCGCTGATCCTGGTGCTCGGCCACGACAATTGCGGCGCGGTCGATGCCACGATCAAGTCGCTGAAGGACGACAAGCCGCTGCCTGGGCACATCCCGACGCTCGTCGCCGCTATCGCGCCTTCGGTGAAGACGGCGGCCCAGCAGAGCGGAAATGCGCTCGACAACGCCATCCGCCAGAATGTCATGGACAACGTTGCCAAGCTGAAGACGGCCGCCCCGATCCTCAACGCTGCGGTCGAGCAGGGCAAGCTCAAGGTGGTCGGCGGGATCTATCGGCTGAGCACCGGGACCGTCGATTTGCTGGCACAGGGCTGAGAGCATCGGCGTGGGGTGGTCGCGCCTCTTCCAGGGAGAGGCCGGCCGGCGGATATCCCGTTGACGCTCCACACAGTGGTCGCCGGATGCTGTTGCAACTACGCGGTGTTTTCCACTAGGATGCTTCCGGGGAATTTCTGGGGGCGTGATCGTGGTGTTGCTGCGTGGGCTGGTACTATTCGTGGCCGCAATGTTGCTGTGCGGCTGTGAAACCACCAGGAGCGGGCTCGACTATTCGGCAATAGAGCGAAAGATCGGGCCACCGAAAGCAGGGCAGGCACGTGTGGTCGTCCTTCGCGAAAAGGGCTTCGGCGGGCTTGGCGATCCTGACTGGGCATTCAGCATCGATGGAATGCCGATCAAAGGTCTGAAGACGGGGACCTACGTCTATGTTGACCGGCCCGCAGGCCAACATCAATTCGTTGCGGAAGAGGCAGCGCTCGGCGTCACGCGCGTGGACTTCACAGCTCGATCGGGCCAGACCGTGTTCTTCGTGGCGCGCTACAGCGAGCGAAAAAACGCGATGATCGCAAATTCGAGTACGGGATTGCTCGGCTGGGGCCTCACGCTCGCGATCACCTCGGGTTACAAGAATCAGGGGCCCCTGGATTTCCTGCCGCTGGAGGAGCAGGCTGCGCGGACCACGGTTGCCGAGCTTCGGCTGGCCGAATAGGCGCGCGTGAGGTGTTTATTGGCTTCGGCCTCGCGGCGCGGCGTGAACCGGAGGCCAGAGCGGAAGACCGCCTCGTCGTGCATCTTACGCTGGCCTGACGCCGGCAGCGGCGGCGCCATGCCGCCGCCTCAATCCGCGCTTTTCGTTCAAGTGCCATTCAGCTGGCCGCGCGCCTGATATGCGGTATATGCGGTGGCCACCTCAACCACAAAAGCAGGCACAAGCCATGCGTGGGACGCTCAAAGTCTTCCTCTGCCTTCTCCTGCCGATGGCGGTCCTTGCCGCAGGCGCGCCGCATCAGGCGCGTGCCCAGCAGCAGGAAAAGCGCATCGCGCTCGTGGTCGGCAATGGCGCCTATGCCAAATCGCCGCTCGCGACCACCGCGAACGATGCCGGCCTGATCGCGCAGACGCTACAGGCGGCCGGCTTCGACGTGGTCGGCGCGCGCGATCTCGACGGCGACACGCTGCGCAAGAGCTTGCGCGATTTCATCCAGAAGGCCCAGGCGTCGGGCCCGGGCACCGTCGCGATGATCTATCTTGCCGGCTACGGCGTGCAGCTCGCCGGCGAGAACTATTTCATCCCGGTCGATTCCAACATCAGCCGCGACACCGACATACCGACCGAGGCCCTGCGCATCAGCGACTATGCGCGCCAGCTCGGCTCGATTCCACTCAAGTCCAATATCGTCGTGCTCGACGCAGCCCGTGCGCAGCCCTTCATCGAGGGCGGCCAGCCGATCGCGAGCGGTCTGGCGCTGGTCGAGCCCGAGGCGAACATGCTGATCGCCTTCAATGCCGCGCCCGGCACGGTGGCGCCGGAGGAGCCGGGGCCCTACGGCATCTATGCGCAGTCGCTCGCCGAGATGATCCGCACCGGCGGCCTGCCGCTGCCCGAGGTGTTCGACCGCGTCCGCCTGCGCGTCAACGAGGCCTCCAAGGGCGCGCAGGTGCCCTGGAACGAGCAGAAGATCTCGGCGCCATTCTCGTTCTTCGAGCGCGCGCCCGATGCGCCGCCGCAGCAGGCTGCGCCCGACCAGGTCGCCGCGATCCGCGGCAAGCCGATCCGCGATCTCGGCGTGCAGGACGCCTATGCCGCCGCGCTCGAGCGCGACACGCTGGCGGCCTATGAGGAGTTTCTCGCGGCCTATCCGAACGATCCCCTCGCCAAGCGCGTGATGGCGATCGTTGCCGCACGCCGCGAAGCCATCACCTGGCGGCGGACCTACCGGACCGACACGCCGGAGGCGTATTGGTCGTATCTGCGCCGCTATCCGCGCGGGCCGCATGCGGCGGACGCGCGGCGCCGCCTTGCGATCCTCACCGCGCCGCCCGAGCCGCCGCCGACCTTCGCGATGATCGAGTACGACGTGCCGCCACCGCCGCCGGAGGAGGTGGTCTATGTCGACCGCCCCGTGCTTTACTTCAGCGATCCCGATTTCGGCTTCGCGCCGCCACCGCCGCCGCCGGTCTATTATCTGCCGCCGCCGCCGCCGGATTTCGTCGTGCTGCCGCCGCCGCTGCCCGTGGTCGGCCTGTTCGTGCTGCCGCAGCCGGTGTTCGTGCCGATCCCGGTGTTCGTGAGGCCGCCGGTCTATGTCGCGCCGCCGCCGAACAACATCATCTACCAGAACATCCACAACACCACGGTCATCAACACCGTCATCAACCGACCGCCGGCGCCGCTGCCGGCCGCGGGGCCGGCGCTCGGATCTGGGATCGGACCTGGCAATCTGGCGCCGGCGGTTGCCGGCCGCGCCACGCCGGCAGGTCCCGCCGTGCCGCAGGCGGTCGTTCAGCGCGCCGCCCTGATCCAGCAGGGCAAGGCGCCGATGCCGCCGAGCGCGACGATCCAGCCGACGGCAAGGCCGGGTATCGCGACACCAGCTCCGGCCAATGTCGCCCCTGGCACGACAGCGCCGCCGCCCGCCGGCGCCAAGCTGCCGCAGGCCAATACTGTGCCGCCGCCGGGAGCTCCCGGCAGCCCGCCAGCCGGAGCGGCGCCCGGAGCTGGGACGCCGGGAGGCACACCCAGTCCGACCGCAAACGCTCCCGCCGGCAGCGCCGCTACAACCCCGCAAGCGCTGGCCCCGACCAAGCCGCCGCCGGCCAATACGCTGCCGGTGCCGGGATCTCCGGGCAGCCCGCCGGCCGGAGCGCCGCCCGCGACGGGGACGCCCGGCGGCACGCCCAGTCCGAGCGCGAACGCTCCCGCCGGCAACGCCGCAGCAACCCCGCAAGCGCTGGCCCCGACCAAGCTGCCGCCGGCCAATACGCTGCCCGTGCCCGGCACCCCCGGCGGGCCGCCGCCGGCCAGGGCAGGGGCTGTGCCCGGGACCGTCCCATCCCCTGGCAAGCCCGCCGCGACCGCCACGGCGCCGAGCGGCAACGTTCCGCCGGCGCAGCCGAACGCGGCAACGACGCCCAATCACCCGCCGGCTTCCGGAACCGCGGCGAGCCCGTCCGCGGCCCTGCCCAGGCCGCCGGGGACAACGACCCCGCCTGTGCCTGACCTGCGCGGCAGGCCGGGCGGGCCCCAGCCGGGCGCTTTGCCGCCGCCGAGCGCGGCCACCGGCAAGCCCGCGGCCCCGACTGCGGTCAAACCCGCGACACCTCCGCCGCCGCCTGTAGCGGCGCGGACACCGTCCGGAGTTCAGGATCATCGGCCCGCGCCAGCGCCACCGCAGGCCGCCAGGCCAGCCGCTCCGCCGCCTCCTCAGGCTCTGGCAAGGCCGACGCCGCCGCCTCCGCCGCGCGTTGCGCCACCTCCGCCGCCGCGAGCGGCGCCTCCGCCCGTGGCCGTGGCGCGGCCGGCGCCACCGCCACCTGTTGCCCGGCCGGCGCCGCCTCCGCCAGCGATGGCGCGGCCGGCACCACCGCCGCCGCCGGTTGCGCGGCCAGCGCCGCCGCCGCCACCACCTCCGGTCGCCCGACCGGCGCCGCCGCCGATGGCCGCGGCGCCGCATGCGCCTCCGCGGCCGGCCGGCCCGCCACCGAAGAGCTGCCCCCCGGGCCAGCCCAGGTGTTAGAAGGTGCAAGGGGCAGGGGATGCCGGGATGCGATAGCAGCCTAGAGGCGTCCCCAAAGGCCGTTATTTCCTTGCTTCTGGCCGAAATGGCGCTATATAGCGCGCCATCTCACACGGAAACATGGCTCACAAGGCCGTCCGGTGGCAACCGGGGCGTGAACGCTCCGTTTTGCTCACACGTTTCCGGAGGAACCAACCGGAGAATTAGAACGATGGCACTGCCCGATTTCACTATGCGTCAGCTGCTCGAAGCTGGCGTGCACTTTGGTCACCAGTCTCACCGCTGGAATCCGAAAATGGCTCCGTTCATTTTCGGCACCCGCAACAACATCCACATCGTCGACCTCGCCCAGACCGTGCCGATGCTGCACCAGGCCCTCCAGGCCGTCAGCGACACGGTGGCCAAGGGCGGCCGCATCCTGTTCGTCGGCACCAAGCGCCAGGCGCAGGACGGCGTTGCCGACGCGGCCAAGCGCTGCGCGCAGTATTTCGTCAATTCGCGCTGGCTCGGCGGCACGCTGACCAACTGGAAGACGATCTCGGCCTCGATCAAGCGCCTGCGTCACCTCGACGACGTGCTCTCGGGCGGCGAAGCCAATTCCTACACGAAGAAGGAGCGCCTGACGCTGCAGCGCGAGCGCGACAAGCTCGACCGCTCGCTCGGCGGCATCAAGGACATGGGCGGTCTGCCCGACCTGATCTTCGTGATCGACACCAACAAGGAAGACATCGCGATCCAGGAAGCCCAGCGGCTCAACATCCCGGTCGCTGCGATCGTCGACACCAATTCGGACCCGAAGGGCATCACCTATGTGGTGCCGGGCAATGACGACGCCGGCCGCGCCATCTCGCTGTACTGCGATCTCGTCGCGCGTGCGGCGATCGACGGCATCTCGCGCGCGCAGGGCGATTCGGGCATCGACGTCGGCGCCTCGGCCCAGCCGGTCGCCGAAGAGCTGCCGGCGGCGTCCTCGAGCGGCTTCCAGGGCCTTGCGGGTCCCCGCGGCACTGCCGACGACCTCAAGAAGCTCCCGGGCGTGTCGGGCGCGATCGAGAAGAAGTTCAACGACCTCGGCATCTTCCACTATTGGCAGCTCGCCGAGCTCGACCACGACACCGCGCACACGATCGGCGAAGAAGTCGGTCTGCCGAGCCGTGCGGATGCCTGGGTGGCCAAGGCCAAGGCGCTGACCGCGGAAGCGGAATAGTCAAAAAGAGCGATGGGTTGGCCGGATAGGGTCCGGCCACCATTTCAGTTGACGCGAATTCCTGAGATGGACCGCGGCGGGGCGATTCGATGCCGCGCCGCGGCAAACCGGCAGGCACAAAGGATTTTCAACGATGGCAACGATCACAGCTGCGATGGTCAAGGACCTGCGCGAATCGACCGGCGCGGGCATGATGGACTGCAAGGCCGCGCTCACCGAAAACGACGGCAACATGGAAGCAGCGCAGGACTGGCTGCGCAAGAAGGGGCTGTCCAAGGCCGCCAAGAAGTCGGGCCGCGTCGCCGCCGAGGGCCTGATCGGCGCGCTCACCAAGGGCACCAAGGGCGTCGTGGTCGAGGTCAACTCCGAGACCGACTTCGTTGCGCGCAACGGCCAGTTCCAGGGCCTGGTCAAGATGATCGCCCAGGTCGCGTTCGACGTCGGAGCGGACGTCGAGAAGATCAAGGCCGCCAAGGTCGGCGACGTCACGATCGAAACCGCCATCAATGATGCGATCGCCACCATCGGCGAGAACATGACGCTCCGCCGCGCCGCCGCGCTCGAGGTGAGCCAGGGCGTGGTCTCGCACTACGTCCATGGTGCCGTCATCGACGGCGCCGGCAAGATGGGCGTGATCGTGGCGCTGGAATCGCCGGGCAAGGCCGATGAGCTCGCAGCGCTCGGCCGTCAGATCGCGATGCACGTTGCGGCCGCCAACCCGCTGGCGCTCGATCCGTCCGGCCTCGATCCGGCCGTGGTCAAGCGCGAGAAGGACGTACTGGCCGACAAGTACCGTCAGCAGGGCAAGCCCGAGAACGTGATCGAGAAGATCGTCGAGTCCGGCCTCAAGACCTACTACAAGGAAGTCTGCCTGCTCGAGCAGGCCTTCATCCACGACACCGGCAAGTCGGTGGCGCAGGCGGTGAAGGAGGCCGAGGGCAAGGTCGGCGGCGCTGTGAAAATCGCGGGCTTTGTGCGCTATGCTCTCGGCGAGGGAATCGAGAAGCAGGAAAGCGACTTCGCGGCCGAGGTCGCCGCGGCCAGCGGCAAGAAGTAAGCGCCGGAAGTTCCTTCCGGCGTGCCGCCGGAAGCGGCGCCCGGACAAGGAAAGTGCTCATGACTGATCCGGTCTATCGTCGCGTCGTGATCAAGCTGTCCGGCGAGTATCTCGCGGGACAGCAAGGCTTTGGCATCGATCAGCCGACCGTCGACCGGGTTGCGGCCGATCTGATCGCGGCCCGCCATCTCGGCACCGAGGTCGCGGTCGTGATCGGCGGCGGCAACATGGTCCGCGGCGTCGAGGTCTCATCCCGCGGGGTGTCGCGCACCACCGGCGACACCATGGGCATGCTCGCCACCATGATGAATTGCCTCGCGCTGGAAGCGGCGATCGAGCGCAAGGGAACGCCGGCGCGGACGCTGTCGGCCTTCGTCATGCCCGAGATTTCCGAGCTGTTTACCCGCACTGCGGCACACAAATACCTGGCCGAGGGACGGATCGTGCTGCTCGGCGGCGGGACCGGCAATCCGTTCTTCACCACCGACACGACCGCGGTACTGCGGGCCGCCGAGATCGGCGCGCAGGCGGTCCTGAAGGCGACGAATGTCGACGGGGTCTACTCGGCCGATCCGAAGCAGGATCCGACCGCGACGCGGTTCGACCGCCTGACGCATTCGCAGGCGATCGAGGGCGGTTACAAGGTGATGGATGCGACCGCCTTCGCGCTTGCCCGCGAGACATCGCTGCCTATCATCGTATTCTCGATCGCGGAGCCGGGCTCGATCGGCGCGATTCTGCGTGGCGTCGGCCACGGAACCATCGTCGCCGGCTGACGGCTCATCTGGCGCGCCGAACGGACGGTGCGGAGCGGTCGCCGGGATTTTGAAGGAGAAACGTGATGGCCACGGGTAATTTCGATCTCAACGAAGTGAAGCGTCGCATGCAGGGCGCCGTCGCCTCGCTCAAGCACGAGCTCGGCGGCCTGCGCACGGGACGCGCCTCCGCCTCGATGCTCGATCCGGTGCAGGTCGAGGCTTATGGCAGCCACATGCCGCTCAATCAGCTCGCCACCGTCAGCGTGCCGGAGCCGCGGCTGATCTCGGTGCAGGTCTGGGACAAGTCGATGGTCAAGGCCGTCGAGAAGGCGATCGTGGATTCCAATCTCGGCCTGTCGCCCGCGACCGAGGGCCAGGTGCTGCGCCTGCGCATTCCCGAGCTCAACGAGGAGCGCCGCAAGGAGCTGGTGAAGGTCGCGCACAAATATGCCGAAGCCGCCAAGGTCGCCGCGCGCCATGTCCGCCGCGACGGTCTCGACGTGCTCAAGAAGCTCGAGAAGAATCACGAGATGTCGGAGGACGACCAGAAGCGTCACGCCGACGAGGTGCAGAAGGCGACCGACGGCACCATCGCCGAGATCGACCAGTTGCTGGCCGCCAAGGAAAAAGAGATCCTCACCGTTTAAGGCATCGCCTTCATGTCCAACGCCGCCGCGCCCGCAACGGAAGGACCCGACAGGTCCGAGGCGCCTGCGCATGTCGCCATCATCATGGACGGCAACGGGCGTTGGGCGGCCGCGCGCGGTCTGCCGCGTGCGGAAGGGCATCGCCGCGGCGTCGACGCGCTGCGCCGCGTGGTGCGCGCCTCGCACGAGCTCGGCATCCGCTATCTCACCATCTTCTCGTTCTCGTCGGAGAACTGGTCGCGCCCGGCGAGCGAGATCGGAGACCTGTTCGGCCTGCTGCGGCGCTTCATCCGCAACGACCTGGCGAGCCTGCACCGCGACGGCGTCAAGGTCCGCATCATCGGCGAGCGCGAGGGGCTCGAGAGCGACATCTGCGCCTTGCTGAACGAGGCCGAGGAGCTGACGCGCGACAATACGCGCCTGACGCTCGTCGTTGCCTTCAACTACGGCTCGCGGCAGGAGATCGCGAAGGCGGCGCAGAAGCTGGCCCGCGAGGTCGCGGAGGGCAGGCGGGATCCTGCCACGATCGACGCCGAGACGCTTGGCGCGCATCTCGACGCGCCCGACATCCCGGACCCCGATCTCATCATCCGCACCAGCGGCGAGCAGCGCCTGTCCAACTTCTTGATGTGGCAGGCTGCCTATAGCGAGCTCGTGTTCGTGCCGATCCATTGGCCCGACTTCGACAAGGCGGCGCTGGAAAGCGCGGTCGCCGAATTTGCCAGGCGCGAGCGCCGTTTCGGCGGCCTGGTTGCGAAGACCGCCTCGTGAACGAACCCGATCCTGCATCGGCGGGCGCCAAGCCTGCCCCGAGCAATCTGGTGATGCGGGTCCTCGCAGCGCTAGTGCTGGCGCCGCTGGCCATCGCGATCGCCTATGCCGGTGGCTGGTTGTGGGCGCTTCTCGTCACCCTGGTCTCGATCGGGCTGTTCGCGGAATGGCTGATGGTGGTGGGCGCAGCATCGGCCACGCTGACCGGGGCAGGAACGGTCGTGATCGCCATGATGGGAGCCTCCGTCGCTTTCGGCGCGCTCAAGACCTCCGTCGTCACCGGCCTCATCGGCGGTGCCATCGTGACGCTGATCGCCCGGGGCAAGTTCTTGTGGGCGGCGAGCGGATTTGCCTATGCGGCGGCGGCGCTGCTGGCCTCGATCCTGGTGCGCAAGGATCTCGTCAACGGCTTCTCCGCGCTGATGTTCGTGCTGCTCGTGGTGTGGGCGACCGACATCGGCGGCTATTTCGCCGGACGCAGCATCGGCGGCCCGAAATTATGGCCGCGCGTGAGCCCGAAAAAGACCTGGGCCGGCGCGTTTGGCGGCTTTGCGGCGAGCCTTGCGGTCGCGGCCGGTTTCGCCGCCTGCGGGATCGGAAAGCTGGTTCCGCTGCTGCTCGTCGGCGCCGTCCTGTCGGTGGTGTCGCAGCTCGGCGATCTCTTCGAATCCGCCGTGAAGCGGCGCTTCGGTGTCAAGGATTCCAGTCACTTAATTCCCGGCCATGGCGGGCTTATGGACCGCCTGGACGGTTTTGTCGCCGCCATCCTGGCGGCCTGGTTTATCGGCTTTTTCCGCCATGGTGTGCATAGCGCCGGAAGCGGTCTTATGGTTTGGTGAGGATATGAGCGCCGTTCCCTTGCGTAACAACAGGCTTGCTGCGTCCGACATTCGCAGCGTCACGGTCCTCGGTGCCACCGGCTCGATCGGCGACAGCACGATGGATCTCTTGCGCGCCTCGCGCGAGCGCTACCGTGTCGAGGCGCTGACGGCGAACGGCAATGTCGCAGCGCTCGCCAAGCTCGCCAAGGAATTCAACGCACGCTATGTCGCGATCGCCGACACCTCCAAGCTCGCCGAGCTCAAGGCTGCGCTCGCGGGCACCAGCACCGAATGCGGCGCCGGCGAAAGCGCCGTGATCGAGGCCGGCGCGCGTCCGGCCGACTGGGTGATGGCGGCGGTCAGCGGCGCTGCCGGGCTGAAGCCGGCGCTCGCCGCGGTCGATCGCGGCGCGCATGTCGCGCTCGCCAACAAGGAGTGCCTGGTCTGCGCCGGCGACTTCTTCATGCAGCGCGCGGCAAAAGCCGGCGCCTGCATCCTGCCGGCCGATTCCGAGCACAACGCGCTGTTCCAGGCGCTGAGCTCAGGCAATCGCGACGAGCTCGTCCGCGTCATCATCACCGCCTCCGGCGGCCCGTTCCGGACCTGGAAGCCCTCAGACATCGAGCAGGCGACGCTCGAGCAGGCCCTGAAGCATCCGAACTGGAGCATGGGCCAGAAGATCACGATCGATTCGGCCTCCATGATGAACAAGGGGCTCGAGGTGATCGAGGCGTCCTATCTGTTCGCGCTCTCGCCGGACGAGATCGACGTGCTGGTTCATCCGCAGTCGATCATCCACGGCATGGTCGAGTTTTCCGACCGCTCTGTGGTGGCCCAGCTCGGCGCGCCCGACATGAGGACGCCGATCGCCCATTGCCTCGGCTGGCCCGATCGAATCAAGGGCCCCGCGGCCAAGCTCGACCTTGCCAAGATCGGCCAGCTGACCTTCGAAGCGCCGGACTTCGAGCGCTTCCCGGGACTGCGGCTGGCCTACGAATCGCTCCGGACCGGGAAGGGCGCGACCACCGTCTACAATGCCGCCAACGAGGTCGCCGTGGCCGCCTTCATCGGCGGCAAGATCCGGTTCGGTGCGATTGCCCGGCTAGTCGAGGCGACCCTCGAGGATTGGATCAAAGGCGGCAACCAGGCGCCTCTGACCTCCGCAGACGATGCAATCTCTGTTGACCATGTTGCGCGAAATAGGGCTGCCGCCCTATTGCCTCAAATTGCCTTAAAGGCATCCTAGTTGGTTCGGGACCAGGGCCTTGCGGCGCTGGGTGAGGGAATTCGATGATCGACTTTTTCGTCCATAGTTTCAATACGTTGAGCCATGGGCTCCTCGGCTACGCGGTTCCCTTCCTGTTCGTCCTGACCATTGTCGTGTTCTTCCACGAACTCGGCCATTTCCTGGTCGCGCGCTGGGCGGGCGTACGCGTGTTAACCTTTTCGCTCGGCTTCGGCCCCGAGCTGGTCGGCTTCAACGACCGCCATGGCACCCGCTGGAAGATCTCGGCGATCCCGCTCGGCGGCTACGTCAAGTTCTTTGGCGACGAGAGCGAGGCCTCGACCCCGTCGGCCCAGACGCTGGCGGCTATGTCGGCCGAGGAGCGCGCCGGCAGCTTCCACCACAAGAAGGTCGGTCCCCGGGCGGCGATCGTCGCGGCCGGACCAATCGCCAATTTCATCCTGGGCGCGCTGATCTTCGCCGGAATGGCGCTCTATTACGGCAAGCCGAGCACGATCGCCCGGGTCGACGGCGTCGTCGCCAACGGCGCGGCGGCTGCCGCGGGCTTCAAGGTGGGCGACGTCGTCATCCAGATCGACGGCAAGCCGATCGAGAGCTTTGCCGACATGCAGCGAATCGTTGCGATGAACGCCGGTTCGGCTCTTACCTTCCAGGTGAAGCGCGACGGCGCCGTCGTCTCGCTGACCGCGACCCCGGCGCTGCTGGAGCGCAAGGACCCGTTCGGCAACAGCCACCGTCTCGGCGTTCTCGGCATCGAGCACAAGTCGCAGGCCGGGGAGGCCTCGACCACCCCGGTCGGCGTCGGCGAAGCGCTCAAGATCGGCGTCGAGCAGGTCTGGTTCATCATCACCAGCACTTTCAAGTTCCTGGGCTCGCTGTTCGTCGGCCAGGGCAATCCGAACGAGGTCAGCGGCGTCCTGGGAATCGCGAAAATGTCGGGGCAGGCGGCCAGCGCCGGGTTCCAGTTCGTGATCAATCTCTGCGCGGTGCTGTCGGTGTCGATCGGCCTTTTGAACCTGTTCCCGATCCCGCTGCTCGATGGCGGCCACCTGATGTTCTATGCGGCCGAGGTGGTCCGGGGCCGGCCTTTGTCCGAGCGGACCCAGGAAATGGGGTTCCGAATCGGGCTTGGCCTGGTGCTGATGTTGATGGTGTTTGCGACCTACAACGACATCCTGCGAATGGCAGCTTCCTGATAGGGGCTTTTTTGTGGCGTTGCTGTTGAGCAACGTCTTGGAATGAAATTGAAATTACGGCGCTTTCGGCCGTTTGCGGCGTCGGCGAAATTGGCTACAAGCGGCCTGAACTTGGGGAATCTCCGGACCGGCGTTGGGGTTGGGTCTGGCAGGGAATGATAAGGGCGCGTTGCGCGATGAAGTTTGGACTGCGACTCCGGGGGGGCTTGCTCGCGACCCTGATCTTGTTCGGCGCGCCGGTGGTTGCCCCGGTTGGGGCTGTTTTCGTGTCTTCGTCTGCGCTCGCTCAGACCGTTCAGTCGATTTCCGTCGAAGGGAATCGCCGCGTCGAGGTGGAGACGATCCGCTCCTATTTCAAGCCTGGTCCCGGCGGCCGGCTGGATCAGGCCGCCATCGACGACGGCCTTAAGGCGTTGATCGAGACCGGCCTGTTCCAGGACGTCAGGATCAACCGCGGTTCCGGCGGCCAGCTCATCGTCTCCGTGGTGGAAAACCCGGTGATCGGCCGCATCGCCTTCGAGGGCAACAAGAAGATCAAGGACGAGCAGCTCACCGCTGAAGTCCAATCCAAGGCCCGCGGCACCTTCTCCCGCGCCATGGTGCAGTCGGACACGCTCCGTATCGCCGAAATCTATCGCCGCTCCGGCCGCTACGACGTGCGCGTCACGCCCGAGATCATCGAGCAGCCGAACAACCGCGTCGACCTGATCTTCACGGTCGAGGAGGGCGTCAAGACCGGCGTCCGGTCGATCGAGTTCGTCGGCAACAATGCCTTCTCGTCCTACCGCCTCCGCGACGTGATCAAGACGCGCGAGACGAACCTGCTGAGCTTCCTCGGCAGCGGTGACGTCTACGATCCCGACCGCGTCGAAGCCGATCGCGACCTGATCCGCCGATTCTACCTCAAGAACGGCTTCGCCGACGTGCAGGTCGTGGCGGCGCTCACCGAGTACGATCCGGAGAAGAAGGGCTTCAACGTCACCTTCAAGATCGAGGAAGGTCAGCAATACCGTGTCGGCGCGGTGGATTTCCGCACCAGCATTCCGAACTTCGATCCGAGCTCGATGCGCGCCTATTCGCGCCTCAATGTCGGCTCGCTCTACAACGTCGAATTGGTCGAGAAGTCGGTCGAGGAGATGCAGATCGAAGCCTCCCGCCGCGGCTATGCCTTCGCCGTGGTCCGGCCCGGCGGCGACCGCAACTTCGAAGCGCACACCGTGTCCGTCGTGTTCAACATCGACGAGGGCCCGCGCACCTATATCGAGCGTATCAACCTGCGCGGCAACACCCGCACGCGCGACTACGTGATCCGCCGCGAGTTCGACATCTCGGAAGGCGACGCCTACAACCGCGCGCTGGTCGACCGTGCCGAGCGGCGGCTGAAGAACCTCGACTATTTCAAGAGCGTGAAGATCACGACCGAGCCGGGCTCGTCGAGCGACCGCGTCATCCTGATCGTCGACATGGAAGAAAAATCGACCGGCGACTTCTCGGTCTCGGGCGGTTACTCCACAACCGACGGCGCGCTGGCCGAAGTCTCGATCTCCGAGCGCAACCTGCTCGGTCGCGGCCTGTTCGCCAAGGCTGCGGTGACCTATGGCCAGTATGCGCGCGGCTACTCGCTGTCGTTCGTCGAGCCGTACCTGCTCGACTACCGCGTCGCGCTCGGCCTCGACCTCTATCAGCGTGAGCAGAAGTCCAACAGCTACATCTCCTACGGCACCAAGACGCTCGGCTTCTCGCCGCGCCTCGGCTTCTCCTTGCGTGAAGATCTCTCGCTCCAGGTGCGCTACTCGATCTATCGGCAGGAAATCACCCTGCCGAGCTACCTGGCGAACTGTAACAACGTGGTTGGTTCGGCGGCCTTCAATCCCAGCCCGGCCTTCTCTGCTGCCACCGGTATACCTCTGGATCCGTCCACCAACGGCCTCGGCTGCTACAACGATGGCGAAGCCTCGCTGCCGGTGCGCAAGGAGCTCGCCAACGGCAAGACCCTGACCTCGGCGCTCGGCTACACGCTGACCTACAACACGCTGGACAACAACAAGAACCCGACCGACGGTCTGCTCGTCGACTTCCGGCAGGACTTCGCCGGCGTCGGCGGCGACGTCTCCTATCTGAAGTCGGTGGTCGATGCGAAGTACTACACTCCGCTCGTGTCCGACATCGTCGGCCTCGTCCGCTTGCAAGGCGGCATGCTGAACAAGATCGGCACCGATCTGCGCATGCTCGACCACTTCCAGATGGGCCCGAACCTCGTCCGCGGCTTCGCCCCGAACGGCATCGGTCCGCGCGACTTGAACCCGTTCGGCACGCAGGATGCGCTCGGCGGCACCCAGTATTGGGGTGCTTCGTTCGAATTGCAGATGCCGTTCTGGTTCCTGCCCAAGGAAGTGGGTCTGAAGGGCGCGGTCTATGCCGACGCCGGCGGCCTCTACGACTACAAGGGACCGACGAGCTGGACCACCACCAACGAGGTCAATGCGCCGGGATGTATCCCGTCGAGCATCAATCCCTCGAGCACGGGGACCTGCACCGGTCTCGTCTATGACGACAGCAAGGTCGTTCGCTCGTCGGTCGGTGTCGGCGTGATCTGGCAGTCGCCGTTCGGACCGCTGCGCTTCGACTACGCCGTGCCGCTCAGCAAGGGCAAGTACGACCGCACGCAGGAATTCCGGTTCGGCGGCGGCACCACGTTCTAATTCGATCAGCACGGCACGATCCGGATCACCGGAACCGGTTTCGGAAAGGGATCGTGCCGATCCAGGACATGAGGCATGATGCGGCCTGACCGCTTCATGCCGAAGCCGGACCGCGACGGGGTGGAATGGCGCAGCCGATCTTCTTCACAAAGCCGCCTGCCGCAGCGTTGGCCGACATTGCCACGCTGACAAAGGCGCAGCTGGTCGACCCCGCGAGGGGCGGCCACGTCATCACGGGCCTTGCTTCGCTCGACGAAGCTGGCCCGATGCATCTGGCGTTCTTCGACAACCTCAAATACGCCGATCAGCTCAGGGCGACCAAGGCGGGGGCCTGTCTGGTCAGTCCGCGCTTCGAGGCCGAGGTGCCCGAACATGTGGCCGTGCTGCGGGTGGCGCAGCCATTCCGCGCCTTTGTCCGGATCGCGCGGGAATGGCACGCCGACGCGCTGCGGCCGCAATCCTGGGTCGGCAACGACGGTATCGCGCCATCGGCCATCATCGATCCCACGGCCCGGCTCGAGGACGGCGTGGTCGTCGACCCCCTGGCCGTGATCGGCCCGGACGTCGAGATCGGCAGTGGCACTGTGATTGGCGTCGGGGCGGTGATCGGCCCCGGCGTCAAGATCGGCCGGGATTGCAATGTCGGCGCCCGGACCGCGATCCAGTGCGCCCTGATCGGCAACAACGTGCTGATCCATCCCGGCTGCTCGATCGGCCAGGACGGCTACGGCTTCATCTTCTTCGGCCCCGAGGGCCATCTGAAGGTGCCGCAGACCGGGCGCGTGCTGATCCAGAACGACGTCGAGGTCGGGGCCAACACCACGATCGACCGGGGGTCCCTGCGTGACACCGTGATCGGCGAGGGGACCAAAATCGACAATCAGGTCCAGATCGGCCACAATGTGACGATCGGCCGGCACTGCCTGCTCGCGGCCCAGATCGGCCTCGCCGGCAGCCTGACCATCGGCGACAACGTGGCGCTCGGAGCGAAGGTTGGCATCAACAATCACCTCAAGATCGGCGACGGGGCGCAGGTGACGGCGATGAGCGCGGTCAAGGACGACATCCCGCCGGGCGGCCGCTGGGGCGGGCACTTCGCCAAGCCGACCAAGCAATGGTTCAAGGAGATCATCGCGGTGGAGCGGCTGGTACGCGACAGCAAGGCCGATCCGAAGGACGAGGGACGGGAATGACGGCGGAATCACCTGTTAAGTTCGAGCTGGTGGACATCAACGCGATCCTCCAGACACTGCCGCACCGCTTTCCGATGCTGCTGATCGACCGCGTGATCAACATCCGCGCCGATTACAGCGGCATCGGCATCAAGAACGTCACCTTCAACGAGCCGGCGTTCCAGGGACATTTCCCCGAGCGTCCGGTCTATCCCGGTGTCATGATGATCGAGGCGATGGCGCAGACCGCGGGCGTGATCGGCATCAAGTCGGTCGAGGGCACCGAGAAGCCGCGGGCGGTCTATTTCCTCACCATCGACAAGTGCAAGTTTCGCAAGCCGGTGCTTCCGGGCGATACGATTGAGTATCACATGCGCTCGCTCGGCCGCCGCAAGGCCATGTGGTGGTTTCACGGCGATGCAAAGGTCAACGGTCAGGTCGTTGCCGAAGCCGACGTCGGCGCCATGCTGACCGATTGAGCGGCACTGGGCTCAGGTGCAGTCGTAGCGGCTGCCGGCCGCCTCCCGCCTGATAGTCCGGTTGAAGAACTGGCCCATGGAGGGCGCGCCGAGGAGGCGCTCGACGGTGTCGGCCGTCACGCCGCAATAGCGGTGATAGGCGCCGTTGCTCGCGACGATCAGGTCCTGCTGCGCGCGATCGTAACAGACCCGCTGAAGCACCGTGCTGCGGGTGATGTCCCGGCACTCGAATGTCCGCAGATCGGCCAGGCGGTGTTCGCCGGTGTCGACCGCCTCCGACACGATCGGAGTATCCGCGAGCTGCGCCAGCAGAAGGATCAGGGCCCTGACCACGATCGTTGAAGCTCCGCATGAACCTGACGACGGGACGGGAAGGCCGCCTCATCCGGCACTTGAAACACGGCGAGATGATACGTCACTGGACAGATCGGGCATAGTCGCGCTAACCAGCCGAAAACCGAGCGACTTCAATACATAACCCGACCTTCTTGACGAGTAAGATTGGCTTGATGAGCAAGATTGATCCCACCGCGCGGATCGCGGACGGCGCCGTGATCGGCGAGGGCACCGAGATCGGACCCTATTGCATCATCGGCCCGAACGTCGTCATCGGCGCGAACTGCAAGCTGATCGGGCATGTGCACATCACGGCGCAAACCACGATTGGCGACGACTGCACCATCTATCCGTTCGCTTCGCTGGGCACGCCGCCGCAATCGCTCAGCTATCGTGGCGAGCTGACGCAGCTCAGGATCGGCGCGGGCTGCACCATCCGCGAATCCGTCACCATGAACGCAGGTACCGTCGCTGGCGGGGGCGTCACCTCGGTTGGCGACCGCGGCTATTTCATGAACTGCAGCCACGTCGGCCACGACTGCCATGTCGGCAACGACGTGATCTTCGCGACCTCGGCAACGCTCGGCGGCCATTGCGAGATCGGGGACTTCGTCTTCATCGGCGGGCTGTCCGCCGTGCATCAGTTCACTCGCATCGGACCGCAGGTCATGGTCGGCGGCGTGTGTGGCGTGCGCGACGACATCATTCCGTTCGGTCTCGTCAACGGCCAATATGCCGTGCTCGAAGGCCTCAATCTGATCGGCATGAAGCGGCGCAAGTTCACCAAGCAGCGGCTTGCCACCGTGCGCGCGTTCTACCAGAAGCTATTCCATGGCGCCGGCACCTTCGCCGAGCGGCTGGAGGCGGCGCGGCCGCTCGCGGGCGAGGACCCCGCGATCGCCGAAATTCTCGACTTCATCGGCAAGGGCAAGCGCCCGCTCTGTCTTCCCGCCATCGCGAAGTGATCTTGGAGTGACCTTGGGATGGCCGCGGGCACGACATCGGCGGCTTTGCAGGTTTCGTCACCGGTCGGCATCGTCGCCGGCGGCGGTGCCATGCCGTTTGCGGTCGCCGAGTCGCTCGCCGCGCACGGCATCACGCCGGTGCTGTTTCCGCTGCGCGGCGCCTGCGATCCCCAGCGGGTGGAGAAGTACCGGCATCGCTGGATCTCCGTCGGCCAGCTCGGACGCGCGATGCGGCTGTTCCGCGAGGAGGGCTGCCGCGACCTGATCTTCATCGGCACGTTGGTGCGGCCTTCGCTGTCCGAGATCCGGTTCGACTTCACGACGCTGCGCCTGCTCGGCAACGTCATCCGCGCCTTCCGTGGCGGCGACGATCATCTGCTGTCGGGTGTCGGCCGCATCCTCGAGCAGGACGGCTTCCGGATGGTCGGCATCAAGGACGTCGCGCCGGATCTCCTGATGCCCGAGGGCTGCATCAGCCGCGCCTGGCCGAGCGATGCCAGCAAGGCCGACATCGCGCGCGGCCGGGCGGTGCTGACCGCGCTCGGCCCGTTCGACATCGGCCAGGCCGTGGTCGTGATCGATGGCCACGTGGTGGCGGTCGAGGACATCGAGGGCACCGACGCGCTGCTCGCCCGCGTCGCGAGGCTGCGCGAGGAGGGCCGCATCCGCGCCGCCACCGGACGCGGTGTGCTGGTGAAGGCGCCGAAGAGCGGCCAGGACCTGCGCTTCGACCTGCCGACGATCGGTCCGCGCACCATCGAGGGCGTCGCGGCTGCCGGCCTTGCCGGCATCGCCGTCATCGCGGGCAACACCATCGCCGCCGAGCCGCAGGCCATGATCGCGCTTGCCGATGCCAAATATCTCTTCGTCATCGGCCTGCCCGCGTGATGTCGCGTGATCCCAAGCGCAAGATCTTCCTGATCGCGACGGAGGAGTCCGGCGACAGGCTCGGCAGCGCCTTGATGAAGGTGCTGCGCCAGCGCCTCGGCGACGGCGTGCAGTTCGTCGGCGTCGGCGGCCGCACCATGGCGCGCGAGGGCCTGGAATCGCTGTTTCCGATCGAGGAGCTCTCGATCGTCGGGTTTGCCGCGGTGGTGCAGCAATTGCCGAAGATCCTGCGGCTGATCCGGCAGACCGCCGACGCAGTGACCGAGGCCGCGCCCGACGTGCTCGTCATCATCGACAGCCCCGACTTCACCCATCGCGTCGCCCGCCGCGTGCGCGCGCGCAATCCCGCGATCCCGATCGTCGACTACGTCTCGCCGCAGCTCTGGGCATGGCGGCCGGGACGGGCGCGGACCATGCTCGGCTATGTCGACCACGTGCTCGGCCTGCTGCCGTTCGAGCCCGAGGAATACCGCAAGCTCGGCGGGCCGCCCTGCAGCTATGTCGGCCATCCCCTGATCGAGCAATTGGGCTCGCTGCGGCCGAGTGCGGAGGAGCAGGCGCGCCGCGACAGTGAGCCGCCGGTGCTGCTGGTGCTGCCCGGCAGCCGCCGCAGCGAGGTCAGGCATCATCTCGACGTGTTCGGCGCAACGCTCGGTCGCTTAAGGGGTGAGGGCTGTGCGTTCGAACTGATGCTGCCGACCATGCCGCATCTCGAAGCCACCATCCGCGAAGGCATCGCGAGCTGGCCGGTCAAGCCTCAGATCGTGATCGGCGAGAACGAGAGGCGTGCGGCCTTCCGCATCGCTCACGCCGCGCTGGCGAAATCCGGCACGGTGACGCTCGAGCTCGCGCTGTCGGGCATTCCGATGGTGACGGCCTATCGCGTCGGCGCGATCGAGGCGTTCATCCTGCGACGCGCGATCCGTGTCTCCTCGGTGATCCTTGCCAATCTCGTGATCGGCAAGGATGTCATTCCCGAGTATTTGCAGGAGGAATGCACGCCGGAGAAGCTGGCGCCGGCGCTTCGGGACGTGCTGACGGAGTCTCCGCTGCGCCGGCAGCAGGTCGAGGCGTTCGCCAGGCTCGATCAGATCATGTCGACCGGCAACACATCGCCGAGCGTGCTCGCCGCCGACATCGTGCTCGCGACGATGCGCCAGGGCCGGCGAACGAGCTAGGGTGTTTCAAAAAGGTCTGCTTGAGCTGCCCCCTCCAAAGCGAGAGCTGCCCTCAAAGACCAGACGCCAAGAAACGCAACAGCGAAGGCGTGAGTTACGCTAAAGCGACGGATCACCCCTGTTGCGAAGGCAGACTAAAGTGAAATACGGCCCCCCGTGGTTCATTCGCACCAGTCCAAAGTCGTCCTCCGTGCGCCTCGATGATCGATTGGCAAATCGACAAGCCCATGCCGGTCCCGTCCGGCTTGGTGGTGTAGAAGGGCTCGAACAGGCGGTCAACGATTGCGACGTCAAGTCCAGGTCCGGTATCCCGTACGGCGACAACAACGAGATTTGATGTATCTGCAGCCGTGCTGATCCGCAGCTCTCGTCCGCCAACGTCGACGCAGTTCATTGCCTCGATCGCGTTGAGGATCAAATTGAGAACCACCTGTTGCAGCTGAACGCGATAGCCCTGCACGAGCGGCAAGCCCGGAGCGAGGTCGGTCTGGATCGAGACATCATGTTTGAGCAGCTCGCTACGGGCGATGGTGATCACGTCCAGGATTGCACCATTGACATCGACGCTCTCCTTCGGCGCCGGAGCTTTCTTGATCAAGGAACGGATCCAACTGATAATCTCGCCGCCTCGCTTGGCTTCTGCGACAATGGATACGAGCGCCTGCTGTGCCTTTTCGAAATTCGGAGATTGTGTTCCTAGCCAGTTCAGTGCGGCCTCTGCGTTGCAGAGCACCGCGGTGATTGGTTGGCTTAATTCGTGTGTCACCGACGCCGTGACCTGGCCCATTGCCGCCGCGCGATTGGCGTGTGTTAGTTCAGCCTGCATCTCGCGGAACGTCTCGGCGGTTCGCTTGCGTTCGGTGATGTCGCGGCTCAGACAAATGATTCGTGACTGTCCGACTTCGCAGAACTCGCGCATACGAACTTCGACGGGAAACACAGTGCCATCCTTTCGGCAATAGCGCCTCTCGAGCGTAGCGATGCCGCCGGCCTTGAGACGCTCGCGGTTGCGACGCCAAGTCGCTTCATCCATCTCCAGATCGAACAGGGCCGCAGTTGCCCCAACCAGTTCGGTCCGGCTGTAGCCGAGACTTTCGCAGGCATTCCGATTCACATCGAGAACGTGACCATCTTCACTGTGCAGCATGAACGTATCGGTCGCGTGGTCCACGAAGGTACGGAAACGGGCCTCGCTCTCGATCAGCGCCTGTTCGGCGCGCTTGCGCTCCGTGATGTGGCGCCCCACACCTCGGTAACCCACGAAGTTCCCTGTCTTGTCAAAGATGGGCAGCCCAGAGACGGAAATATAGCGCTTGCCGCCGTCGGGCATCGGCCGCGCGAGCTCGAAATCGCGAAACGGGAGGTGAGCGTCGAGTATCTCCCGGTGTTTGCGCCAGCCATCTGCGTCAGGTTCGAGATACGGGATCTCCCATCGTGTCCTGCCGATCTCGGAGACCGGCGGCTCGGGAAGCGTCTCGGCGAACTCCTGGCGGATGAAGCGATGCTCCGCGTCCGTTTCCCAGTACACATCGAAGGAGAATTGCACCAGCGTGCGAAAGCGCTCCTCGCTCTCGCGCAGTGCCTCCTCGGGGCGCTTGCACTCATTCGAATCGAGGGCGACCGACGGCACTTCAGTCGCATGTTGCATGATCATCTCTTGCTCACGCGTGATGGATCAATCGACAGATTTCTCATGCCGGATCGCGTCCCTCGGAGCCGGTCAAGATCGATCGGGAATATGCCTTTGGCGACTATACTCCCGTATACAGGGCTTCTCTATAGCGACGTGGCTGTGACGACCCCGAGCCGAAACAACGCAAGCTAAAACCCGGTTCCATCAACGTATGCGTGTGAGGTGGGCCCTGTTTCTGTCTCGCGGGTGGCCGACGCTCATTTGCAAAGTAACGACGCGGCCATCGATCCGCTGATTGGAGCGAAACGGGCTAAACTTGCTTCCGCGAGTTCTTCGCTTGTTGAACTGAAGCGGATTTCTCGAACTTGAGAAGCTGGCGCCTGCGCTGTCCGCGCTGCTGACGGATTCGCCGCTCCATCGCGAGCAGGTCGAGGCATTCGTCAAGCTCGATCAGATCGTGTCGACCGGCAACAAAGCGCCGAGCGTGCTCGCCGCCGACATCGTGCTCGCAACAATGCGGAAGAGTGGGCGAACGAGCTAAGGCGCGTACTCATGAACGTCCGAACCCGTCGAGGCGAGCCCGACATGGACGGGAGGGCAAGGACGTTCGTGGTGAGCTCTTAACCAGTGTTTCTGACCGCCTCAGCCAGAATGGCGTAAAGCTGCTGCCGGCTGAATTCCTTTGGCAGCTCCCTCTCTGCTGTACTCGGCGACACCCTCCGCGCGATGGGACGGGCGCAGGCGGCCGACGACGGCCTCAGCTTCGGGGCCGGCCTTATCTGGGGCTGCGCTGTGGGCGGCTTGTGGCCGCGCTTCAGGCCCAGACGGTTCAGCATACCGCATACCGCGTTACGACTGCAGCCGAGATGGCGCGCAATCTGCGCCGCGCTCTGTCCCGCGGACCAGAGCCTTTTGAGAAGCGCTATGTCTTTCGCATCCCAGCCCATGAGAGATAGTATAACGGCGACTGCCAGACACCGGCTAGTCTAGTCTTCGTCCGGCTCGCGCACGACCGCCGGTTCGTCGGCATCATCTTGCTCATCCTCGTCTTCGTCCTCCTCGTCTTCATCCTCCTCGTCTTCATCGGGATCCCTGGGTGGCATCACGATGCGCATCCGCATGAGCAGTTTCCTGGCTGTGGTGGAAAATGCTTCGGAGGTGTGTTGCTTCATGGCATTGTGCTCCTCGAGAATTTGCGCAGTCGCCAGATTCTTGGCCGGCATATGCCGGTGCCGGGCGACCGCCGCAAACGCGATGCTGGTCGGGTAGACTGCACGATCAGCGGGCGGCGGGCCATGCAACAGGCAGCGTTTTCGGCTACTTGATGCCCGAGGACCCATTGGGCTCTATGTTCACCAAAACCTCGCCGGCAGCGATTTCAGGAACTCCAAGATCGAGGTCGGGTAGACTGGCTTGAACAAATGTCAGTATCTTGGCGTTCGCTGCGTTGGCGCTTTCGCGGTCGTCAAATATCATCACCGCGATACCGACACCGTCGCCCGCATCCAGCACATGGTAAGATTTGAATCCCCGCGATTGTCTTAGGATCTCACCAACGCCGCTCTTGGCGCGACGAGCGGCGTCCGCGACCGAACGAACCTTACTGTACTTGCGAATGACCATGTACATGGGGCCACCACGCGCCATACGCTCCTTCGCATCAAAGCATTTCGGTCCCGCTCGGACTAGTGCCAACTTCCGGGTAACGCGCCTGTCCAATGAGCCGTCCTCGCCCGAAGCGGCGAGGTGCTGAGGCTCAGGAGCCCTCGAACTTGAACGATACGTTGAGCTTGGCGCGATAGGCCTCAACTTTTCCCTTGTCATCCAGTTGCATATCGAGCTTGACGACTTCTGCAATGCGGAGATCTCGGAGAGATTTAGCAGCTTGCTCGACTGCGTTAGCGGCCGCCTTCTCCCATGAGTCGCTGCTGGTACCGACCAATTCAATGACCTTGTAGACGCTATCGGGCATGTTCGTCCTCCTAATCGGTAGGAGCAGGAAGTCTAGCACTGGGATCTCGACGCTGATACATCTCGGGGATGCCGCGGAAAGGGTCCGATTGGCTGTCACTTTCCTGTTCGACCCAAAAGAAGAACTCGGGTCGTCCTGTCGGAGATTATGTTCGCATTTTCAGCCCGGACGAACGCGGACAGGTATCTTCTTCGCGCTCTCCGGCTTCCGAGTATAATTTGCGCGCCTAAGTCGTCATTGCCGCCAAGGTTCCGATCCATGAAGCGATGGCACCGCGTAAGCATCAGCAGCTTGGTGATTGCCCTGAGTCTGGTGTGTGCCGGGACCCTGGTTGTCAATCAATCGCACGTGCCATCAGAAGCCATAGCCTCATCGGTCACACGTACTCCGGAGCTTATTGAGCGTGCGTGGCACCTGCCCGTGAATGGCTCTCGCTGCGGACCTGCCGCTGTTGCAAATGCGTATCGGTCCCTTGGCGAGGCGGCAAGGACGGAAGGCAAGGTGTTGGCCGGGACGTGGAGTTGCTGGACAGGCGTATGCATTATGGGGCTCACGCTTGACGAACTGGCCAACGTCGCC